>Ga0207773_100022_pt1 | contig 183899 bp, 168 predicted proteins | sample TtaePargueraPR_2_FD_187281 | JGI IMG/M metagenome (GOLD analysis project Ga0207773, IMG submission 187281) | Aerobic enrichment media microbial communities from Bioluminiscent Bay, La Parguera, Puerto Rico - Tt and M1 (3) (SPAdes) | ecosystem: Environmental > Aquatic > Marine > Unclassified ... | reverse complement strand
GGGCCCCGAGCAACCGGGGTCCCGCCGTATTTCTTTGGGCTGCTCTCTGGTCTTTGGGCTTCTCTCTGGCATCCATCGTACGGAACTCAGCAAGACTCCGGCGTGAAGGGACTTGCCGGGGGCGGGTGTCTGCATCAACTTTTGCGTGGAACCGCTTCCACCCCCCGCCCGCCGGCAAAGGTCACGACTGGCGCGGCGCCTTTCCGGAGCCTTGCCGCATGCGCCTTGGGGCCGCCCTCTGCTGCGCCGTCTTCCTGCTGCCGGCCGCCTGTCAGGAGGTTCCGCTGCCGAGTAGCCGGCCCGTGCCGGCCGCCGGCGTCGGCCTCTCGACGACGATCGACTACACCCGTCGGGAGACCGTGCCGGTCGACGCTGTCGCGCTCAGCGCTCAGGAAATCCGGGCGACCTTCGCCGGCAGCGCGATCGAGGGCGTCAACGATGACGGGTTGATCTATCACGGCCGCTACGAGGCCGACGGGACCGCCTTCATCGCCTTTCGCGACTACGGCGTCTACCGTCTGAACTGGCGTCTGCAGGGCGACCAGATCTGCGAGGACTGGGGCGAGGGCGAGTATTGCGCCATCATCTACCGCGCCGGCGACTGGTATCTCTGGGGCGTGGAGGGCGATGCCGCCCTGCAGAACCGGCCTGTCGCGGCCACCTCGCTCCCGAGTTGGGCGCGCCTCTAGCGGCGCCGCCACGCTTTCGTCCGACCTGCTTCCGCTCTACGGTTGTCGGCCGTCGAGCAGCCCACCCCACGGACCGGAAGCCCTTGTCGAAGACGACCGCCAAGTCCGCCGCGCCGACCCCGTCGGCCGCCGCCGAATCGCCGATGATGCGGCAGTACCGGGAGGCCAAGGAGGCCTATCCCGACTGCCTGCTGTTCTTCCGCATGGGTGACTTCTTCGAACTGTTCTTCGAGGACGCGGAGAAGGCGGCGGCGGCGCTGGACATCACGCTGACCCGGCGGGGCCAGCACGGCGGCGAGCCGATCCCGATGGCCGGCGTGCCGGCGCACGCGCACGAATCCTACCTCGCCCGGCTGATCCGCAAGGGCTTCCGCGTCGCCCTCTGCGACCAGGTGGAAAGCCCGGAGGAGGCGAAGAAGCGCGGCGGCAAGGTGCTGGTGCGGCGCGACGTTGTGCGCGTGGTCACCCAGGGGACGGTGACCGAGGACGCGCTCCTGGAGGCCCGCGCCAACAACTATCTCGCCGCCATCGCCGAGGCTGGCGGCAGGCTCGGTCTCGCCGCCGTCGACATCACCACCGGCGACCTCCTCCTCGAGCCGAGCGACGCCGCCCGCCTGCCGGCGCAGCTCTCGCGCCTCGATCCGGGCGAACTGCTGATCTCCGAGCGGCTGGCGGCGCGGCCGGAGATCGCCGCCGCCACGGCGGATTACGGCCAGCGCCTGACGCCGCAGCCAGCCAGCCGCTTCGACAGCGAGAACGCGCGGCGCCGGCTCGAGGCGCTGTTCGGCGTCGAGACGCTGGACGCGTACGGGACGTTCGGGCGCGAGGAGGTGGCCGCCGCCGGCGCGCTGGTCGACTATATCGACCTGACGCAGAAGGGCCGCTTCCCGCGCCTGGCGCCGCCGCGCCGCCAGGCCAGCGGCGCTCTCCTGGAGATCGACGCGGCGACCAGGCGCAATCTCGAACTCACGCGTACGCTGGCCGGGGAGCGGCGCGGCAGCCTGCTCGACGCCATCGACCGCACGCTGACCGGCGGCGGCGCCCGCCTGTTGTCCCAGGATCTGGCTTCGCCCTTGACCGACATCGCCGCCATCGATGCCCGGCTCGATCTCGTCGGCCTGTTCGCCGGGGCGGAGCGCGCCCGGCTCGACCTGCGCGAGCGGCTGCGCGGCCTGCCCGACATGGAGCGAGCGCTCTCGCGCCTCACGCTCGGCCGTGGCGGCCCGCGCGACCTGCTGGCCATCGCCCACGGCCTCGACCGGGCGGCGGCGGTGCGCCGGGGTCTGGCCGAGGCCGAACCGCGCCCGGCCCTGCTGGAGCGGGCGCTGGCGGATCTCGAGGGCGCGCCGGACCTGGCCGCGACGCTGGGCCGGGCGCTCGATCCCGATCCGCCGGTCCTGACCCGCGACGGCGGCTTCATCGCCCGGGGTTACTCCGCCGCGCTCGACGAGTTGCGCACGCTGCGGGACGAGTCCCGCCGCCTGATCGCCGGGCTGCAGGCCGACTATGCCAAGGCGACCGGCATCCAGGCGCTGAAGATCAAGCACAACAATGTCATCGGCTACCATGTCGAGGTGACGCCCCAGCACGCCGACAAGCTGGCGACCGCGCCGCATGACGCCACCTTCATCCATCGCCAGACGCTGGGCAGCGCGGTGCGCTTCACCACGGTCGAGCTCGGCGATCTGGAGAAGCGCATCGCCGAGGCCGGCGACCGCGCGCTGGCCCTCGAACTCTCGCTGTTCGAGGAGCTGGCGGGTGCCGTGCGAGAGGCCGGCGACCGCGTCGCCGGGGCGGCGGCGGCACTCGCCCGGCTCGACCTCGCCGCGGCGCTCGCCGACCTCGCCGTGGCGCGCCAGTGGACCCGGCCGAAGGTCACCGACGACCGGCGCTTCGCCGTCGAGGGCGGCCGCCACCCGGTGGTCGAGCAGGCGCTGGAGGCGACGGGCGAGCGCTTCGTGGCCAATGACTGCGATCTCGGCGAGGCCAGCCGGATCTGGCTGCTCACCGGGCCGAACATGGCCGGCAAGTCGACCTTCCTGCGCCAGAACGCGCTGATCGCGCTGCTGGCCCAGATCGGCGCCTTCGTCCCCGCCGAGCGGGCGGAGATCGGCGTCGTCGACCGCCTGTTCAGCCGGGTCGGCGCCGCCGACGACCTGGCGCGCGGCCGCTCCACCTTCATGGTCGAGATGGTGGAGACAGCGGCCATCCTGAACCAGGCGACCGAGCGCTCGCTGGTGATCCTCGACGAGATCGGGCGGGGCACCGCCACGTTCGACGGCCTCTCCATCGCCTGGGCCTGCGTGGAACAGCTGCACGACGTCAATCGCTGCCGGGCGCTCTTCGCCACCCACTATCACGAGCTCACCACGCTCGCGGGCAAGCTCGACGCGCTCAGCCCGCACGCCATGAAGGTCAAGGAGTGGCAGGGCCGCATTGTCTTCCTGCACGAGGTCGGCCAGGGTGCGGCGGATCGCTCCTACGGCATCCACGTCGCCGAACTGGCGGGCCTGCCCGCCGCCGTGGTAGCACGGGCCGAGGAGGTGCTGCGCGCGCTGGAGGAGGGCGAGCAGGGCTCGTCGCTCGGCCGGCTCGCCGACGACCTACCGCTGTTCGCCGCGACCCGAGAGCGCGTGGCGGCACCGAAACCGGTGGCATCGGTCTCCCCGGCGTTGGAAGCGCTGGCGGCGGTCAACCCGGACGAGCTGACGCCCAGGGCGGCGTTGGAGCTGATCTACGAGCTGAAGGCCAAGGCTGGCGAGACATGACCGACACCTGGACGCCGCGACGGCGCTCGATCTGGCAGGCGATGGGGCGCGGCCTGCGCCGGCGCTGCCCGGCCTGCGGCGAGGGCCATGCCTTCGGCGGCTATCTCAAGGCGCGGGATTGCCAGACCTGCGCCACGCCGCTCGGCCAGATCCGGGCCGACGACTTCCCGCCCTACATCACCATCTTCCTGGTCGGCCACATCCTGGTGCCGCTGATGGTCTGGGCGGAGCGCGATTTCGCCTGGCCGCTCTGGCTGCATCTCGCGGTCTGGCTGTCGGCGACTCTGGCGCTCTCGCTTCTCATCCTGCCCTTCGCCAAGGGCGCGGTGCTGGGCCTGATGTGGGCCCTGCGCCTCAAGGGCGACGAGCAGCAGGGCGGGCTCTGAGGGGAAACCCCGCGGCTTGGCTCAGTCCTCGGACCGGCCCGTTCCCGTGCGGTCCCGGTCGTAGTGCCGGGTGAGCGGGAAGGGCGGTAGCCAGGCCTCGCGCCGGACCGTCCAGCTCTCATAGGTCGGCAGCAGCCGGTCCGGGGCGTCGAGCGCGCCCAGATGCACCTCCACCTCATCGCCGCTGCGGGCGAAGACCGAGGAGCCGCACCGGGGACAGAAATGCCGCCCGGCATAGTCGCCGGTCTCGCCGGTGATCGTCACCGCGCGCTCGGGAGAGACCGCGGCGGCGTAGAACAGGGCGCCGTGGTGCTTGCGGCAGTCCAGGCAGTGGCAGAGGCCGACCCGGTATGGGCGGCCCGTCGCCACGATCCGTACGCCGCCGCACAGGCAGCCGCCCTCGAAGCGGTCCATGCCGCCACCGTCCGTCATGTCGCCGCCGTCAGAAGATCGGCACCGAGATGCCGATGCCGGCACCCACGCCGTTCGAGCCGCCGCCGATGCCCACGCCGACGCGCGGCGCGACATAGCCGTAGCCGCCGGTCTGCACCGGCACCGGCTGGCTGGCCCGGGGCGGGCAGGGGTCGCCGGCCGGCGTGGCGCCCAGCACCGCCTGGAATCGGTCGCGCTGTACGAGGGTCTCCGGCGTGGCGATGCCGGCCTGGGCCTGCGCGGAATAGGTGTCGACCCGGCGGCCCATCTCCTGCCTGAGGGCGGCATAGGTGGCGCTCTGGCACCCGGCCAGCGCGGCGTCGAGCACGCCGATCAGGTTGGCGTCGTCGAGTTGCGTCGGGTCGATGGTCGGATAGGCCGGCTGGATGGCGGAGGCCTGGGCAGCGGCCGTCGCGCTGGCCTGGCTCTGTCCCGTCGCACCGGCGTCGGCCGTCGTGGCCCGCTGGTTCTGGCAGGCGCCGAGCGCCAGCAGCGCCGCGGCCACCAGCGCCAGGCGGCGTCCATGCGTGGATGTGGTCGATCGCATCGTCCGGTTCCCCCCTTGACGATTGCCGGATGGAGAAAGTCTAGGGCCGAACCGCGGCAGCATCGTGGCCATGGCCTCCGGGACGGACCCTGTAACGCCGCCGGAAATCCCGCTAAGATGGCGAATCGCCACGCGTCCCGCCGATGGCGCGCGGTTAAGGATGCGCTGCCGGACGCCATCGGCGGTGCAGCCGACGAGCGGTTTCGAGGAGCCAGTTCCAACGCCATGCCGGATGCCAGCGACAACCGCACGGCCCTGCCTATCGCCGAGGCCGCCGAGCGCATGGGCCTGTCGGTCGAGACCCTGCGCAAGCGCCTGCAGCGCGGCCGGGTCGAGGGCTTCAAGGCGGCCGACGGCACCTGGCGCATCGTGGTCGACAATACCGGACCCAGCGGCAACGAGGCGGTGGAGTCGATCGGCGACGAGGTGGCGGCGACCCGCGAGGCGGTGGAACATCTGCGCCAGGACCTGATCACCCTGGCCCGGGCGGTGGAGAAGCTGGCCGACCAGGTGATCACGGTACGCTCCCAGAGCGCCCGGGCGGAAAGCCTGCTGGAGGCGGTGGCCAACAAGCTCGCCATGCTGACCGCGCGCGACCGCCCGCAGCCGGTCACCAAGGAGGATCTGAAACCGCTGCTGAGCGGCGTGCTCGACCTGCTGCAGCGCCAGCGCGGATATTAGACAGGAGTCACATCCATTGACGGAACGCGCGCGCGATTCCGTCAATGGATGATCCGCGCCTGGCCAGCGCGTCCCCGCGCCGGTTCCGCCGCCGCCCTCTGGCAACGCCCACTGGCAACGCCCACCGGTCCATCCCATCTGGCATGAGCATGTTCGACACCCTGAAGCGAGCGCCGGCCCCCAAGGCGCGACCGATCGCCCTGCAGCGCCGCGGCGGCATGCGCCGGGTCGACGAGATCATCGACCCGGCCGCCTTCGCCGCGGCCCTGGCCGAGGCGCTGGAGGCGGCAGATACCGGCGCCTCGCCCCGGGCGGTGCTGCTGGCGGAAGCGAAGCGGCGGCTGGAGGCGGGCCGGCGGGTCATCCGCAACCGCTTTCTGGAGGAGTTGCGCGGCGGCGACGCCTGCGTGCTGGAAGGCGCCTACCTGGTCGACGTCCTCATTCGCGGCCTGGCCGACGCGGTGGCCGACCGGCTCTACCCGGCCCCCAACCCGACCATGGGCGAGCGCTTCGCCATCCTCGCCGTCGGCGGCTACGGCCGGGCGGAGCTGGCCCCGCAATCGGACATCGACCTGTTGTTCCTGCTGCCCTACAAGCGCACCGGCCGGGTTGAGCAGATCGTCGAGACGCTGCTCTACCTGCTCTGGGATCTCGGGCTCAAGGTCGGCCACGCGGTGCGCTCGACGGCGGAATGCCTGCGTCAGGCCAAGGCCGACTTCACCATCCGCACCGCGCTGCTGGAGGCCAGGCCGCTCTGGGGCGACAGCGCGCTGGCCTCCGGCCTCGCCCGCGACTTCCGCAAGGAGGTGGTCGCCGGGACCGGTGCCGACTTCGTCGCCGCCAAGCTGAAGGAGCGCGACGACCGGCACCAGCGCATGGGCGACAGCCGCTACGTGCTGGAGCCGAACATCAAGGACGGCAAGGGCGGCCTGCGCGACCTGCAGACGCTGTACTGGATCGGCAAGTACCTCTATGGCGGCGAGCCGCCCGACGGCCTGGTCGAGGCCCGGGTGCTGACCCGCGACGAGGCCGCGCGCTTCACCCGGGCGCTGAGCTTCCTGCGCGCCGTGCGCTGCCACATCCACTTCCTGACCGGCCGGGCGGAGGAGCGGCTGACCTTCGACCTGCAGGCGGAGATCGCCCGGCGCATGGGCTATACCGACCATGCCGGGTCGACCGGCATCGAGCGGTTCATGAAGCACTACTTCCTGACCGCCAAGGAGATCGGCGACCTGACCCGTATCCTCTGCGCCGCGCTGGAGGCGGAGAGCAGCAAGGCCGGCGTCGGCCGCGGCCTCGCCGCGCGGCTGTTCGGCGGCACCGCGCCGAAGCTGGTGGACGGCTTCGTCGCCCTGTCGGGACGCATCGACGTGGCGGATGAGCGCCAGTTCCGCGACGCGCCGGTGGAGATGATCCGCATCTTCGCCGTCGCCCACGCCCACGGCCTCGACGTGCATCCCAACGCGCTGAAGCTGATCACCCGGGCCTTGCGCCTGATCGGCCCGAAGCTGCGCCAGGATCCCGAGGCCAACCGGCTGTTCCTCGACATCCTGGTGGGCAAGCGCAACCCGGCGGAGACCCTGAAGCGGATGAACGAGGCCGGCGTGCTCGGCAAGTTCATCCCCGATTTCGGCCGCGTCGTGGCGCAGATGCAGTACGACATGTACCACGTCTTCACGGTCGACGAGCACACCATCAACTGCATCGACATCCTGGCCCGCATCGACCGGGGCGAGCTGGCGGAGACCTACGGCCTGGCGACCGAAGTCGCCACCAAGGTGCGCAGCCGGCGGGCGCTCTACGTGGCCATGCTGTGCCACGACATCGCCAAGGGCCGCGGCGGCGACCATTCGGTGCTCGGTGCCCGGGTGGTGGCCAAGCTGGGCCCCCGCCTCGGCCTCGACGAGGAGGAGACCGAGACGGCCGAATGGCTGGTGCGCTGGCACCTGCTGATGTCCAACGTGGCGCAGAAGCGCGACATCGACGACGACATGACGGTGCGCGACTTCGCCCAGGCGGTGGAGAGCCCGGAGCGGCTGCGCTGCCTCTACGTGCTGACCGTCGCCGACATCTCCGGCGTCGGCCCCGGGCGCTGGACGCAGTGGAAGTCGGTGCTGCTGGGCCAGCTCTTCCACCGGGCGCGGGACATGATGCTGGCCGGCTACGACGTGGAGCCGCGCGACGCCCGCGTCGCCCAGGCCAAGGACGCGGTGCGCCACGGCCTGGCCGACTGGCCGGACGCGGCGGTCGACGCCTTCCTCGACAAGGGCTATCCGGCCTACTGGCTGGGCCTCGACACCGAGACCCATGTCCGGCACGCCCGGCTGCTGCGCGAGCAGGCGACCGACAGGCTGCCGCTGCTGATCGACACGCGGGTCGACCGGGCCAACGCGGTCACCGAGGTCACGGTGATCACCGACGACCATCCGGGCCTGTTCAGCCGCCTCGCCGGGGCGCTGACCAGCGCCGGCGCCTCGATCGCCGAGGCGCGCATCTTCACGCTCACCGACGGCCAGGCGCTCGACATGTTCCTGGTGCAGGACGCCACGGTCGGCGGCGCCCTGGAGGCGCCGGACAAGCTCGCCAGGCTCTCGGTCGCCATCGAGCGCTCGCTCTCCGGCGAGATCCTGCCGCGGGTGGAGATCGCCAAGCGGCCCTCGCCGCTGCCCAGCCGTGCCAAGGCCTTCCGGGTGCCGCCGAGGGTGCTGATCGACAACCAGGGCAGCCGCAGCCACACCATCATCGAGGTCAACGGACGCGACCGCACCGGCCTCGTCTTCGACCTCACCCGGGCGCTGACCAACGCCTCGGTGCAGATCGCCTCGGCCAAGATCGCCACCTATGGCGAGCGCGCCGTCGACGTCTTCTACGTCAAGGACCTGTTCGGCCTGAAGATCACCCATGAGAGCAAGCTGGCGGCGGTGCGCGAGGCGCTGATGAAGGCCCTGACCGACCCCAGCTGCGCCCCCGCCGAACCCGCCGTCGATACCGGCCGCATCCGCAAGCGCGCCGCCGCCCGCCGCCGCGCCCGCCGGGCCGAGAGCAAGCCCGACGCGGCGGAATAGGCGGCTTTCCGGCTTCCCCGAAACAGTTAGGCAGTTCCCTAACTTTTCCCTTGCGCCCAGCGTCGGGCCGGTATAGTTAGGTACATGCCTAACCAACAGCCGGCCCTCGACCCTGTCTTCCGCGCGCTCGCCGATCCGACCCGACGTCGGATCGTCGAGCGGCTGATCGCCGGCGAGGCCTCGGTGGGCGAACTGGCGCGGCCGATCGAGATGGCGCTGCCCTCCCTGCTGCAGCACCTGCGGGTGCTGGAGGAGAGCGGGCTGGTGACCAGCCGCAAGGTCGGCCGGGTGCGGGTCTGCCGCCTGGCGCCGGAGCCGCTGGCCCGGGCCGAGCGCTGGATGGCGGAGCAACGCCGGCTGTGGGAGGAACATACCGACAGGCTGGAGGGCTACCTCCGGCGAATTCAGGCCATGGAGAGCGAGTCATGACCCAGGCAACCGACACGGCCGGCGGCACCGCCGGCGATTTCGACCTCACCGTCACCCGGCTTCTGAAGGCGCCGCGCGACCTTGTCTGGCGCTGCTGGACCGATCCCGAGCACCTCAAGGAATGGTTCGCGCCCAAGCCCTGGACCGTGTCCGAGGCACGAGTGGAGATGCGGCCGGGCGGTCTCTTCCAGATCGTCATGTGCTCGCCCGAAGGTGAGGAGATGCGCGGCGATCCGGGGTCGATCCTGCACGTGGTGGAGAAGGAGATGATCGTTCTCACCGACGCGCTCGGCCCCGGCTGGCGGCCGAACAAGGAGCCGTTCTTCTCCGCCATCGTCACGCTGGCCGACGAGGCGGGCGGCACCCGCTACACCGCCCGCGCCCTGCACAAGAACGAGGCCGACCGCGAAACCCACGCCAAGATGGGCTTCATGGAGGGCTGGGGCACCTGCATCGACCAGCTCGGTGAGTTGGCGGCGCGGCTCGCGCGGTAGGGCCGTCGACCGCCCAATCGCTCAGGCGGCCCGCCGCAGCGCCACGAAGCCGCGGCAGTCCGACAGGGTGACCGGCCGGTCGAGCGCCACCTCGGCCAGACCCGGCGTCGCCAGCGCGATCCGCCAGTCCGCCGCGGCGCCGTCCAGGCCGGGCAGTCCCAGCTCCAGCGGCACGAAGGTCTTGGGCGCGCCCTCCATGTGGGCGGCGAAGAACAGGCGCTCGGTGCCGTCCGGGCTCGCGCGCGTGCCGGTGAAGACGACCGAGCCCGCGACCGGCGTGATCGGCCGGAAGGCGTCGCGCGTGCCCAGATTGCCACGCAGCCAGGGCCGGTCGGCGCGGAAGCGGCGCAGCGCCCGGTTGTACCCGGTCAGTGCCGGCGACAGGTAGCCGCGATAGTAGGCGACGTTGCAGTAGTCGTGCACGTCGTCCATCCAGGCCCGGGCGAAGCGCTTCAGGGCCGCCACGTCGACCGGCGTGGCGGGCAGGGCCGGCGTCACCGCGTTGATCACGCCGGCCATGGCGTCGAGGTCGTAGTCCGTCGCCTCGACCGCCGTCACCAGCACCTTCAGGAAGCGGCGCATCTCGTCGAGGCCCTCGAACCCCAGCTCCTTCAGCCGGCGGAAGTTCATCGGCAGGCCGTAATGCTCCGCATCCACCTGCCAGGTGAAGAAGGTGCTCTCCTCGGCCACCACCTTGACGCCGTAGCGGTCGTCGGTGTTGCGGATGAAGGCCCAGGAGGCGCGCATCGCCGCGTTCAGGAACTCCATCGGCACGCCGGGCAGGAAGGCGTGGGTGAACAGGCTGGTGGTCGGATTGTCGTAGGCGGTGTCGAGGATCTCCAGGAGCGTGTCGCCGAGTCGCGAATTGATCCCCTTCTCGGGGTCGACCTGATAGCCGCGGCGCAGCGTGTCGTGGTTGGCGGTGCCGGAGATCCAGTTGGCGCCGGTGGAGAGCATCTCCTCGATGCGCCACAGCTTGTTCATCCAGAAGGTGAACAGGAACGGCGTGTTGTGGGCGAAGGTCAGCGGCCCCCACTGGAAGATGTCGGCGGACAGGTCCTTCTGGGATTCGATCACCGCGCGGTAGTTCGAGGCCAGTTCCCAGTCCACCTGCGGCCAGGGGCGGCCGTCCTCGAAGATCATCCAGGGGCGGTAGCGGCAGCCGGCGACCTCCTGCTCGACCAGGGTCATCTCGCGCAGGAAGTCGTCGTCGTGCCGGGCGATGCCGGCGTCTGCGTCCCACCACTTGAAGTCCTGGGCGCCGTCGACGCGCACCCCGTCGGCGCCGAAATCGACCTTGCGCCGCTGCATCTCCAGAAGGAGCGCGCGGACCACCGGGTGGCGATAGTTCAGGTCCTGGCCGTACATGTTGGGCCCGGCGAAGAAGTGCCGGCTGATCAGCGGCACCGCCTGGTTGTCGGCATGGCCGAAGACGACGTCGAGGATCAGCCGGATCGGCCGGCCGGGAAAGTTGTGCAGCACCGCGGCGAGGTCGACCAGCTCGTCCGGCCGTCCGCTGTCGAGGATCGCCGGGTTGATCGCCGAGGAGGCGGAGATGACGATGTCGTAGCCCCAGTTGGTGCAGTCCGGCCGGCGCAGGGTGACCGGGATCGCGTCGTCCTGCTCCGCCCCGTCGGCGCCGGCCCCGTCAACGCCGGCCTCGTCCGCAGCGTCCTCCGCGACCTCCCAGAAGCGCGGTCCCGCCTCGTACTCGATAATCGGCTCCAGCGGCAGCAGCTGGATGGCGTCGTAGTCGGCGTAGGGCTCTTCCTCCGTCACCAGGGGCTGGCCGTTGCGCAGCTTGGCGGCGATCACCGAATAGATGCGCGTCAGCCCGGCCAGCGTGCCGCCGGCCGAGCCGGTCCGCGTGTGGATCTGCAGGATGTTTGCGGCCGGGCCCTGGCGCACCAGGCCGTCGGCATCCGCCGTCGCCGCGAGCGCCTGCCAGTAGGCCCTGTCGCCGCGCTCGGCCTGCAGGCGGTCGATGTCGTAGACTTCCGACGGCGCGAAGGCGCCGAAGGGCACCGACCAGGCGACGTAGTCGGGCAGGGTGCGCCAGCCGCCGTCCCGGCCGCGATAGCTGAGCCAGTAGAGATCGCCCACCGTCTGGCGGTTGCCGGCGACGATGTTGGCGGCGGCGGAGAAGGCGAACTCCTCGTGTCGGCGCAGCGGGAGCCGGAAGCGCCGGAAGCGCACCGTCTGCTCGCGCGTGGCCAGGCTGAGCGCGTCGACCGGCCGCCAGATCTCCAGGAAGGCGTCCTCCGCGCCCACGCCTTCCTCCAGCAGTTCCGGCGCCCAGAAGCCGAACAGCACCCGGTCGCCCTCGACCCGCGTGCCCAGGCGGCGGCAGATCCGCTTGGCGGCGGCGAACGGATCGCCCGCCGCGACGATCTGCTCGCCGCACCAATGGGCCAGGCTGACCGCCTTGTGCGCGTCGAAAACCGGCGGTGCCGGCTCCGGCCGGGGTGCCGGCGCGGCGGGGTCGACGGGGGGCGCGGATACGGTTTCGGGCGTGTCGGTCATCGGTCGGGCGATGCCTCCATGTTGCCGTGAAGCGGGTGTTGGCTGGATGACTAGGATAGTTTCGCGCCGGCGGCGCGATGACAAGCCCCCGATCCCCTCCAGGGTGTCTCACCCAAGGTTCCCCCGGGCTCCACCCGGTATCCCGCCAGCAGTCCCCAAAGATGCCGATCGCGCGCACAATGCCCGGACCATGTCGCTGATTCGCGGTTTCACCACCACCGGCGGGCTGACGCTGGCCAGCCGGGTCGCCGGCTTCGTCCGGGACATCCTGACCGCCGCCATGCTCGGCGCCGGGCCGATCGCCGACGCCTTCTTCGTCGCGCTGAAGCTGCCCAACCTGTTCCGGCGCGTGTTCGCCGAGGGTGCCTTCTCGGTCGCCTTCGTGCCGATCTTCGCGGGCGAGCTGGAGGAGCGGGGCGCGGCCTCGGCGAAGCAGTTCGCCGAGCGCACGGCGGCGGTGATGGTCGCCATCCTGCTGCCGCTGACCGGCCTCGCCATCCTCGCCATGCCGGCCCTGGTGCCGCTGATCGCGCCCGGTTTCGTCGACGATCCGGCGCGCTTCCAGCCGACCGTCGCCTTCGCGAGGGACACCTTCCCCTATCTCATGCTGATGAGCCTGACGGCGCTCTATGGCGGCGTGCTGAACTCGCTCGAGCGCTTCGCCCCCTTCGCGGCGGCGCCGATCCTGTTCAATCTCTGCCTCATCGCCGGCCTGCTGGTCGCCCGCTACACCGATCTGGCTGCCGGCCAGGCCCTGGCCTGGGCGGTACCGATAGCGGGCATCGCCCAGCTGCTGCTCGTCGCCGTCGTCGCGGCGCGCGCCGGCATGGCGCTGCGCCTGCCCGTGCCGGTGCTGAGCCCGCGCATCCGCCGGCTCTTCCGCAATATGGGCCCCGCCGCGCTCGGCGCCGGGGTCATGCAGATCAACGCCTTCGCCGACCTGATCCTGGCCTCGTTGCTGCCGGTCGGCGCGGTCAGCTTCCTCTACTACGCCGACCGGCTCTACCAGTTGCCGCTCGGCGTCATCGGCATCGCCATCGGCACGGCGCTGCTGCCGATCCTCTCGCGCCTGGTGCGCAAGGCGAAGCTCGACGGCAACGACGCCTCCGCCGAGGCGGTGGCGGCGGCCCAGAACCGCGCCATCGAATACGCCATGCTGCTCGCCCTGCCGGCCGCCGGCGGTCTGCTGGCGCTGGCCTGGCCGCTGATCAGCACCCTGTTCGAGCGCGGCGCCTTCGACACCGAGGCGGCGCGCCTGACCGCCTGCGCGCTGATGGGCTACGCGCTGGGTGTGCCGGCCTATGTGCTGATCAAGATCCTGCAGACCGCCTTCTACGCCCGCCAGGACACCGGCACGCCGATGCGCTTCGCCGTCGTCGCCACGCTCGCCAACATCGCCGGCTCGGTGGTGCTGATCCTCATCCTGCCGCCGCGCGTCGGCCATGTCGGGATCGCGCTGTCGACCGGGGTGACGGCCTGGCTCAACGTCGCGCTGCTGGCCCGCCGGCTGGGCGGGCGCGGCTGGTTCGCACCGGATGCAAGGCTGCGTGGCCGGCTCGTCCGCCAGGCCCTGGTAACGCTGGCGATGATCGGCGGGCTGGTCGGCGCGGCCTGGCTTCTGGCCGACGCGCTGTCCGCCGCCTCCGCCTGGCAGATCCCGGCCCTGCTGCTGCTCGTCGCCGGGGCGATGGTGTTCTATTTCGGCGCCTGTCAGCTGACCGGCGCGGTCCGGCTCGGCGACCTCGCCCGCGTGTTCCGCCGGCGCTGACGGCGCGGCCGGCCGCGCGGGCGGACCGATGGCGCTTGACCGGCGCCGGGGCCTTGGCGATAAACCGCGCCCGTTCCCCGTCTTCTCCCGCGACACAGAAGCGCCGCCCCATGGTCACGCCCATCCCGACGAACCGGATCTTCTCCGGCATCCAGCCGACCCATGCCATGCATCTGGGCAACTATCTGGGGGCGGTGCGCAACTGGGTGGGCCTGCAGGAAAGCTTCGAGTGCATCTACTGCGTCGTCGACCTGCACGCGCTGACCATCCCGCAGGACCCCAAGGCGCTGACCGCGCAGACCCGGGAGCTGGCGGCGACGCTGATCGCCTCGGGCATCGACCCCGAGCGCTCGATCCTGTTCTGCCAGCACCGGGTGGCCGCCCATGCGGAACTCGCCTGGCTGTTCTCCTGCCTGACGCCGATGGGCTGGCTGCGCCGCATGACACAGTTCAAGGACAAGGCCGGCAAGCAGCAGGACCAGGCCATGCACGGCCTGTTCGCCTATCCGGTGCTGATGGCCGCCGACATCCTGGCCTACAAGGCCACCCACGTGCCGGTGGGCGAGGACCAGAAGCAGCACCTGGAGCTTACCCGCGAGATCGCCGGCAGCTTCAACCACCGCTTCGGGATCGAGCACTTCCCGCTGCCCGAGCCGCAGATCATGGGCGCGGCGACGCGAGTGATGAGCCTGCGCGACGGCACGAAGAAGATGTCGAAGTCCGACTCCTCGGACATGAGCCGCATCAACATGCGCGACGACGCCGACACCATCGCCTCGAAGTTCCGCAAGGCGCGCACCGACCCCGAGCCGCTGCCGGGCGAGGCCAAGGGCCTGGAGAGCCGGCCGGAGGCGGCGAACCTGGTGGCGATCTTCGCGGCGCTGACCGACCGGAGCGTCGACGAGGTGCTGGCGGAGTTCGGCAATGCCCAGTTCTCGCGCTTCAAGGCGGCCCTGACCGAGGCCGCCGTCACCGCCCTGGCGCCGATCGCCGACCGCCTGAACGCCCTGATGGCCGACCCCGCCGAGATCGACCGCCTGCTCGCCCACGGCGCCGACCGCGCGGCGGCACTGGCCCAGCCCATCCTGCGCGAAACCCAGGAGATCATGGGGCTGCTCAGGGGGTGAGGCCTCTTATGCTTTCGCAGGATTTGTACAATATCCTGTACAAATCGAAGGAGCATGCCCCATGCACACAACGACCTATGGCGAGGCCCGGCAGAAGCTGGCGGATCTGATGAGGCGGGCGGCGGAGAACCGCGAGCCGGTGCAGATCACGCGGCGGAATGCCGAGAATGCCGTGCTGCTGTCACTCGACGAGTACAAAGCGATGATCGATACGCTGCATCTGCTGAGTTCGCCGCGTAATGCCGAGCGTCTGCTCGCTGCCGCAGCGCGCGCCCGGGCCGGCGAGCTGCAGGAGCAGGTGCTGATCGACCCGTCCGGCGAGCGCTGAAGCCGCGCTTGCATGAAGCTGCTCCGGGACCGCAACGGCAGGGAGGACTGCCTCTTCTTGCAGCAGCAGGACCGCAAGACCCTGAAACGGCTCAACCAGTTGATCGAGGCCGCCCGCCGGGATCCCTTCGCGGGCATTGGCAAGCCCGAGGCGCTGAAGGGTGATCTGTAAGGCTTCTGGTCCAGGCGCCTCATCGGCGAGCACCGCCTAGTCTACAGGGTCACAGGAGAGAGCGAGTACAGGAGGCTGGAGATCATTGCCTGCCGCGACCATTACTGACCCCACCATCCTCGTCACCGGCTTCGGCGCCTTCGGCGGGATCGTGGACAATCCGTCGCTGGCGGTGATGGCGGCGCTGGCCGATCCGGGGCGCGGGATCGTCGGGGCGGAGCTGCCGGTGAGCCACGCCGGCGCGATGGCGACGCTGGCAGCGCTGATCGACCGGCACCGACCGGCCGCGTGGCTCGGCTTCGGCGTCGCCGCCACGGCCACGGCCATCCGGCTGGAGACCACCGGGCGCAACGCCATCACGGCGGGGAAGCCGGACAATGACGGGCGCCAGCCCACCGGCGACCCGGTGGTCCCCGGCGCCGCCGCCACGCTGCCCAGCCGCCTGCCGATCGCCCGCATCCGGGCCGCGCTGGCCACCGCCGGCCGTCCGGCGGTGCTGTCCGACGACGCCGGCGGCTATGTCTGCAACACCGCGCTGACCGCCGGCCTGCACCTGATGCCGGCCGATCGGATCGCCGGGTTCGTGCACCTGCCGCCGCTGCCCGGCAGCGTGCCCGGGGTGGCGGGATGGCCGCTCGCCGACACGCTGGAGGCGGCGCGGATCGTCCTGGCGAGCGTGCGCGAGGAATTTCACAGTAATTTCCCCGATTTCCGCGGCTGAACCCCTACCCGATCCCGGATTCGAGGCGTAAGGTCGTGCGAATCGCCGGGGCGGACGGGGGGTTCGCCGGTGATTCGCCAAACCGCGGGTCCGCACGCGTCGCATGCAGATCTATCTGCCCATCGCCGAAATGTCGGTCGACCTTCTCATGCTCCTGGTCATGGGCGGGGCGGTGGGCTTCCTGTCGGGGATGTTCGGTGTCGGCGGCGGCTTCCTGATGACGCCGCTGCTGATCTTCATCGGCGTGCCGCCGGCCGTCGCGGTGGGCACCCAGTCGAACCAGCTGGTGGCCGCCAGCGTTTCCGGCGTGCTGGGCCACTGGCGTCGCGGCAATGTCGACGTGCGCATGGGCGTGGTGATGCTGGCGGGTTCCACCATCGGCACCGTGATCGGCGTGTGGATCTTCGACATCCTGCAGTCGCTGGGCCAGATCGATCTCGTCATCTCGCTGATGTACGTCTTCTTCCTGGGCACCATCGGCGGGCTGATGTTCGTGGAATCCCTGCGCACCATGCTGAAGGGGCGCAAGGGCGGGGTGCGGCGCAAGCTGCACCAGCACAACGCGCTGCACGGCATGCCGTGGAAGATGCGCTTCCCCAAGAGCCGGCTGTACATCTCCGCCCTGCTGCCCTTCGGCATCGGCCTGATGGGCGGGCTGCTGGTCGCCATCATGGGCATCGGCGGCGGCTTCTTCCTGGTGCCGGCGATGATCTACCTGCTCGGCATGCCGGCCTCGCTGGTAGCCGGCACCTCGCTGTTCCAGATCATCTTCTCCACCGCCATCGCCACCTTCCTGCACGCCACCCAGACCCACACCGTCGACGTGGTGCTGGCGCTGATCCTGCTGATCGGCAGCGTCATCGGCGCCCAGTTCGGCATCCGCGCGGCCGGCCGCCTCCGGGGCGAGCAGGCGCGGGCCATCCTCGCCACGCTGGTGCTGGCGGTCTGCCTGAAGCTCGCCTACGACCTCGTGGCCCGGCCGCTCGACCCGTTCTCCGTCGCCTTCGGCGTGGGGGCCTGAGGATGGTCCGGATCGGCGCCGCCAGCCTCGCCGTGCCAGTCCTGCTGGCCTCGTTCCTGGCGCTGTGCGGGCAGCGCGCCGCCCTGGCGGACGAGGTCGTGGCCGACCTCTCGGAGCACCTGATCGCCATCACCACCGGCTTCACCGGCACCGAGGTGACGCTGTTCGGCGCCGTCGACGCGCCGGGCGACGTCGCGGTGGTGGTGCGCGGCCCGTCGGAGGCGACCACGGTGCGCCTCAAGGAGCGGGTGGCCGGCATCTGGATCAACACCCGCTCGCTCACATTCGAGCAGGTGCCGGGCTTCTACTCCGTCGCCGTGAACCGGCCGGTCGACGACATCGCGCCGGCCACCGTGCTGGCGCGCCACGCCATCGGACTGGAGCACCTGATCTTCGGTCTCGCCAGCGAGGTGCCGCCGATGGTCACCGAGGACGGGCGGACGATGAGCGAGGACGAGACCGAGGCCCTGTTCCGCGCCGCGCTGATCCGCAACATGCAGGCCCGGGAGCTCTACGTTCCGGAGGAGCAGACCGTCAGCTTCCTGGGCGACACGCTGTTCCGCGCCCGCGTCGTCTTCCCCTCCTCGGTGCCGACGGGGCAGTACACGGTGTCGGTCTACCTGATCCGCGGCGGCGAGATCGTCAGCGCCCAGACCACGCCGCTGGTGGTCTCCAAGATCGGCTTCGGCGCCGCGGTTTTCGATTTCGCCAACCGCTTCCCGCCGCTCTACGGCCTCGCCGCCATCGCCATCGCCGTCTTCGCCGGCTGGTTGGCCAGCGTCGCCTTCCGCCGCCGATAGGCCGCGGCACGGCGGTGACGCGCCTGCGGGCTTGACCCGACTCCGCCGCCCGCTGAAACTGCGTGCATGAGCAGCGAGGACGCCCCCAGCGGGGAACCGGCCGGCAGTGACGAGCGTGTCTTCCTCATCGTCGTCGACGACAGCGAGGAATGGCGCGCCGCGCTCCGCTTCGCCTGCCGCCGGGCCCAGCACACCGGCGGCCGCGTCGCCCTCATGCACGTCATCGAGCCGGCCGACTTCCAGCACTGGATGGCGGTGGAGGAGGTGATGCGCGCGGAGATGCGCGAGGAGGCGGAGACCCGCCTGCACAGCGTCGCCGAGGAGGTGGTCGAGCTTACCGGCCAGATGCCGATCCTGCATATCCGCGAGGGCACCACGCGGGACGAGCTGCTGGCGCTGATCAACGAGGAGCCGTCGATCTCGATCCTGGTGCTGGGCGCCCATCCCGGCGCGGAAGGCCCCGGGCCGCTGATCCAGTATCTCACCACCAAGGGGCTCGGCCGGCTGCGCATCCCGATCACCATCGTCCCCGGCAATCTCGGCGCCGAGGCGATCGACACGCTTGCGTGACAGGGGGTGGGCGCCCCGGCCCGCGCCGCGACAATCAGCCCTTTGCCTGCCTCGGGCCCCGCCCTAGGATGGCCGCTCTCCTCACCGAGAGGCTGGCACGACCGAAGGACAGGGAGCGGACCGGGAGACCATGCGCACACAGGTCGCGATCATCGGCGGCGGACCCTCCGGGCTGCTGCTCTCGCAGATCCTCCATCTCAAGGGCATCGACAGCGTGGTGCTCGAGCGCCGCTCGCGCGACTACGTGCTGGGCCGCATCCGCGCCGGCGTGCTGGAGCAGGGCCTGACCGACATGCTGCGCGCCGCCGGCGTGGGCGAGCGCATGGACCGGGAAGGCCAGATCCACGAGGGCTTCGACATCGCCTTCCAGGGCGAGCGCCACCGCGTCGACCTCGAGGCGTTGACCGGCGGCAAGACGGTCATGGTCTACGGCCAGACCGAGGTCACCCGCGACCTCTACAAGGTGCGCGACGCCATGGACGGCGTCGTGATCGACGAGGCCGAGGATGTGGCGCTGCACGACCTGGAGAGCGACCGGCCATACGTCACCTTCCGCAAGGACGGGGTCGAGGAGCGTCTCGACTGCGACTTCATCGCCGGCTGCGACGGCTATCACGGCGTCAGCCGCGAGAGCATCCCGGCGGCGCGCCGGAAGACCTACGAGAAGGTCTATCCCTTCGGCTGGCTCGGCATCCTGTCGGAGACGCCGCCGGTCAATCACGAGCTGATCTACGTGAACCACGAGCGCGGCTTCGCGCTCTGCTCGATGCGCTCGGCCAGGCTCAGCCGCTACTACGTGCAGTGCTCCCTCGACGACCGGGTCGAGGACTGGCCGGACGACCGCTTCTGGGACGAGCTCAAGGCGCGGTTGCCGGCGGAGACGGCGCGCACCCTGGTCACCGGCCCCTCGATCGAGAAGTCCATCGCGCCGCTGCGCAGCTTCGTCAGCGAGCCGCTGCAGCACGGCCGCCTGTTCATCGCCGGCGATGCCGGCCACATCGTGCCGCCGACCGGCGCCAAGGGGCTGAACCTGGCGGCCTCGGACGTCCACTATCTCTCCGAGGGGCTGATCGCCCGCTATGGCGGGGAGGACGAGGCGGGGCTCAAGGGCTATTCCCGGCGTGCCCTGTCGCGCATCTGGAAGGCGGAGCGCTTCTCCTGGTGGATGACCACGCTCCTGCACCTGTTCCCCGAGGAGGGCGCCTTCGCGCAGCGCATCCAGCAGGCGGAACTCGACTACGTCTTCTCCTCCCGGGCGGCGTTGACCTCCCTGGCGGAGAACTATGTCGGGCTGCCCTACTAAGGCGTCCGGTATCGCCCGCGCAGAAGGGTGGCACCACCCGCCCTCGGGTTGAACGGCAGCCATGCCGTCCCCATTGTTGGCGTGCCGGACCAACTCGTGTATGACTCGCGCCCTGTTGCCGCGGAGCCCCGTTCGCGGGGTGTACGCGTGCGGAGAAAGATTGCTGCACAATGTTCATCCAGACCGAGCAGACCCCCAATCCCGCGACGCTTAAGTTCCTGCCGGGCCAGGCCGTGCTCGGCAGTGGCAGCGCCAATTTCACCGTGGCCGAGGAGGCCGCGGTGTCGCCGCTGGCGCAGCGCCTGTTCGAGATCGAGGGCGTCACCGGCGTCTTCCTGGGCGCCGACTTCGTCACCATCACCAAGGTCGAGGACAAGGACTGGTACCTGCTGAAGCCGGCCATCCTCGGCACCATCATGGAGCATTTCACGGCCGGCCGCCCGGTCATGCTGAACGGCGGCAGCGGTGGCACCGCCGCCTCCTCGGTGGGGGAGGATGACGACGAGATCGTCGTGCAGATCAAGGAGCTGCTCGACACCCGCGTACGTCCGGCCGTGGCCCAGGACGGCGGCGACATCGTCTTCCAGGGCTTCGACGGCGGGGTGGTGTACCTGCACATGCAGGGCGCCTGCTCCGGCTGCCCCAGCTCGACCATGACGCTGAAGGCCGGGATCGAGAACCTGCTGCGGCACTACATCCCGGAAGTCCAGGAGGTTCGCGCCGTCCCGTGAGCGGGCCGGCGTGACCCGTTTTCCCCGCCCGATGACCAGCCCCTCCGACAGCCCGGCGACCCGACAGGTGGCCTGGATGGCGGCCGGAGCGCTGGGCGCGCTGGTCACCGCAGGATTACTGTTCGGCTTGGTCCTGTCCTGGCTGCTGCTCGACAGCCGAACCACCACCCCCTACCGTCCCGGACCGGTCGCGACGCTGCCTGAGCGCGCCGCGCCGCAGGTGGCGCTGGCCCCGGTGGCCGGCCCCCTCGACACCGGCACCCCGGTCGCGGCTCCGTCGGAGGAGCCGACGCGCGAGGCGCCGCATGCCGGGGTCGACGGCGCGGGGGCCGATCTCTACGCCCGCGCCGGCCAGGACGCGGCGGCCGCCACCTGGCCGGATGGTCCGCGGGACGATGGCCCGTGGGACGATGAGCTGAGCGACGAGCGGAACAGCCGGCCGGGCGAACTCGCCGTCAGCGACCTGATCGATCCCGCCACCCAGCGCCGCACCGTGAACGAGCCGGCGCCGCCCGCCATGAGCCAGGCGCCAGAGGGCACGCCGCCCGCCCGCGCGGAGCCGAGCCCGGTCACCGTCAGCGTGGTCGAGGAGCTGCCGCTGCCGACGCCGGCCCCGGCCGAGCCCGGCTCGCCCCTCGACAACGGTATCCAGGCCGGCCTGACCGTCAATCCCTTCGCAGGTCCCGGCGACGCGTCAGGGGAGGCTACCGCCCCCGTCGCCACGTCGGCGCAATCGGTCGACGGCGCGCCGGGAGAGACCGGCCGCACGGTGATCGCCGGTCCCCTGCTGCATGGCGACTCCCGGCTCGACCAGGCCGTTGTCGCCGCCGCCCCGGGCAGTGATGCCAGCACCGCGCCCGGCAGTGTCGCCAGCGGTGATGCCGAGTCGCCGATGGCGGGCGACCCGCTGGTCAGCGCCGGCCTGCCGGTCCCCGTCTTTCCCGGCACCGTCTTTCCCGGCACCGTTTTTCCAGGGCCCGAGGAGGTTTCCCTGAACACGCCGGCGAGCACGCCGGCGAGTACTCCGACGCATGAACCGCCGGCCGGCCAGCTCGAGGACCGCACGCCGGTCGAGGCGGCGTCCGGCGACGCCCTGTTGCTCACCCTGCAGCGGGAGTTTCCCCATCCGGCGGGCGAGGGCATGGAGATCGCCGACCTGCTGGCGCCCTATCCGCCCATCGACAAGGACAGCCTGACCATCCTCACGGTCAGCGACTCCGACGCGCTCGACAGCCTGTTCGCGGAGCACGGCTTCAACTGGCTGGATGCCCAGGACAGCACCATGCCGGTGCCCCGCATCCTGGTCGGCGCCTTCCCCGACGACATCGTCGAGGTCAACACGCTGGCCCAGCGCAAGCGGCTGTTCTTCAACACCGTGCTGCCGATCATCCTGCAGGTGAACGAATCGATCCTCGCCGACCGGGCCCGGCTCGCCGGCATCCGCGCCGAGCTCAATTCCGGCCACCAGCCGGATGAGGCCGACGCGGCGTTCCTCGCCGAGCTCGCCGAGCGCTATGAAACCGGCGAGGCGGACCTGACCCTGCTGATGCGCCGGGTCGACGTGGTGCCGCCATCGATGGCGCTGGCGCAGGGGGCGGTGGAGAGCGGCTGGGGCACCTCCTCGCTGGCGCGCCAGGGCAACGCCCTGTTCGGCCAGATCACCGCCAGCGCGGATGGTCTCTCGAACGCCGGGCAGGGCTTCCGCTTCGCCGCCTTCGACACGCTCTACGACAGCGTCGACGCCTATGCGCGGAACCTCAACACCCATCCCGCCTATCGCGATTTCCGGGCCCTGCGGGCCGAGATGCGGCGCGATGGCCAGCCGATCGACGGCTATGCCCTGATCGCCACGCTGGACGCCTATTCCGAGCTCGGCCAGGACTACATCACCTATATCCAGCGGGTGATGCGGGCGAACGACCTGATGGCCCTCGACGACCTGCGGCTGGAGGCGCCGACCATCGCCGAGGCCTCGCTCTGAGCGCTGGCGCCCCGGCGTGCGGCGCGACCCTCCCCGCGGGCCCGCTTCAGCGCGGCGCCAGGGTCAGCGGCTCCGCCAGCACGGCGTCGCCATGCACGGTGTAGCGCCCGGCCCCGGGCAGCTGGTAGTGCCACCACTCCGCCTGATACGCGTCCCAGCCCGAGGTCTCCATGATCTGGCGGAGCAGCGCGCGGTTGGCGCTGGCCGCCTCGCCGACGGCGGGGCTGTCATGGGCGGAGGCGGCGACCATGGCGTCGAAGTCCGTGCCCATGTCGAGCGGCCGCCCGCCGCCGTCCGCCAGGCTGAGATCGACGGCCACGCCGCGCGGATGGGCGAGGCCGGCACCGCTTCTCGGCGCGTCCGGGTCGGAAACGAAGCGCGGGTCGGGGAAGGCCTCGAACATCACCCGCTGCGCCTCAAGCGGCCGGAAGCCGTCGAAGATCAGCAGCTTCAGGCCGCGCGCCGCCGCCAGGGTGATCGCGGCGGTCAGGCGCTGGGCGGCGTCGACATGCAGGTAGACCGCCGCCCGCCGGTAGATCGGCCGGCCCAGGAAGTTGTCGGGCCGGGCGTAGCGGACGTCCCACAGCACGTCGAATCCGGGCGGCGCGATCTCGAGGAACGGGGCGTTTGCGGCGGCGGTCATGAGAGGCTATCGAAGGTCGACGGAGGGGAATCGGCAATGGCCGAGACCATAGCGCTTCCCAAGGCCCCATTCGACCCCGAGAGATCGGCGCATCCATGATCCTCGCCCTCGACACCGGCGGCAACCAGCTGGCCCTGGCGCTCGCGCGGGTCGGACGCGATGGGGACCTCGAGACGCTGGCGGTCGAGCGCGCGCCGCTGCGTCACGGTCATGGCGAGGCCCTGCCGGCCGCGCTCGAGGGGCTGCTGCAGCGGGCGGGCGTCCCCGCTGGTAGTCCGGACGGCGTCCCGGCTGACATCCCGGGCAGCATCCCGGGCGGCGTCGCCGGGATCGAACTGATCGCCGTCTCGACCGGTCCCGGCGGCTTCACCGGTCTGCGGGTGGGGCTCGCCTTCGCCGGCGGTCTGGCGCTCGCCGGCGGTGCCGCGATCGTCGGCATCCCGGCCTTCGATGCGCTGGCCGCGGCCCTGCCGCCGCAGGCGGCCGGCCGCTCGCGGTTGCTCGCCATCGACAGCCGCCGGGCGGAGCCCTTCATCCGCCTTCTCGACCGCGCCGGCCGGCTGGTGTCGGAACGCTGGATCGCGCTCGACGCGCTGGCCGGGCTGATCGGCGGCGACAATGTGGAGGTCGCCGGCGACGCCGCCGAGGCCGTCGCCGCGGCCTTGCCCGGAGCGGCGCTCGACATCCTGTCGACAGACGGCGTCGATCCCGTGGTGCTGGCCGCCCTCGGCCATCAGCGGCGGGCCACCGCCCGGCCCGACCCGCCGCCACCGCTCTATCTGCGCCCGCCGGAGGCACGGCCGATGGCAAGCGCCCCGGCGACCCGCGCATGAGGGGCGAGCGGGCGAGCGACAGGCAGGCGGGCGAGGGGGCCGCGGACGCCATTATCGCGGTCGGGGCGGCGCACACCACGCTGCTGGCGGCGCTGACCGACCAGGCGCTGGGCAATGCCTGGTCGGCGGATCTGGTCGCCCGCCAGCTCGCCCTGCCCGGCGGGCAGGGCTGGCTCGCGCTGTCGGCGGGCGAGCCCTGCGCCTTCATCCTGGTGCGCCGCGCCGCCGACGAGGCGGAGATCCTCGCCCTCGCCACCCTGCCGGCCCGGCGCCGCCGGGGCCATGCGCGCCGACTGGTCGACGTCGCCGCCGCGGCGCTCGCCCGGGACGGGGTCGCCCGGCTCTATCTCGAAGTCGCCGAGGACAACGGCGCGGCGCGGGCGCTCTACCGGGAAATGGGATTCGTCGAGGTCGGCCGGCGGCCCGGATATTACCGGCGCGGCGGGGCCGTGATCGACGCGGTTGTCATGGCGTTACCTGTCGGCGCCGCGTGATCTTCCAGTAATTTCTTGGGCATGTGCCATGTTTTTGCCAGGATTCTCCAAAACGCATTGCGATTTCATTTCTCCCAAAGTTCTCATTTTTTGATAATCGTGGACTGACCAGTTGAAATCAAATAGACTCGTAACTATACAAAGTGCCATCGCAAGCGGAGCGTTGGATAATGAGTGAAGAGAATCAGAAAAACGATCTCCTGGCACTGACCGGCCAGATCGTCTCGGCCCATGTCAGCCACAATACGGTGGCGATGTCCGATGTGCCCCAGTTCATCGAGCAGGTGTACCGGACGCTGTCGAGCGTGGGCGAGGAGGCGGAGGTCGTCGAGGAGCGGCCGCAGCCGGCCGTGCCGATCAAGAAGTCGATCACGCCGGACTATCTGATCTGCCTCGAGGACGGCAAGAAGATGAAGATGCTCAAGCGGCATCTGGCCACCGCCTACGGCATGACGCCGGACGAGTATCGCGAGCGCTGGGGCCTGCCGTCGGACTATCCGATGGTGGCGCCGAACTACGCAAAGCAGCGCAGCAAGCTGGCCAAGGAAATCGGCCTGGGCACCCGCGGCCGCAAGGGCTGAGCGGAAGGCGGCGCGGCGATCGGCCGCGCCATCTTCGAGTGCCTGGCCGGCGGCGGCGGTGTCGCCGGCATCGGGCGCGTCCAGTGTCGCCCGACCCTCGCCCGGCTCTCGCTACGGTGCCGGCCAGGGCGCCGGCCGCGGCGATTGCGGAGCCTGCCATAATTTCGCGCCTGTGGTCAGGCCCCATGACATCTGGCATACTATGCCTTGCTTAGGGATGTGGCCCTGATTCCGCGCCGCCCGCCCGCGCTTCGCCTCGGCGAGGCCGGGTCGGACGATGGACGGGCCGACGGGCAGGACAGCGCCCCGTCGGCGCGGCGGGCCGGGCCACTTCATCGCGAGGGTCGATCGCCATGGCCGAAATGTATTCAATGGGTGACGAGGGATGGAGCGTCAGGGCCGGGAGCCTTGAGGTCCGTCTCGCCGAAACCCCAGAGGAGGTCGACGCGGCGCTGGCCCTGCGCTACGACGTCTTCTATCGCGAGCGCCAAGCCAAGCCGACACCGGAGATGGCCAAGGCCGAGCGCGATTTCGATGCCTACGACCCGCATGCGGACCACCTGCTGGTGCTCGACCACAAGCTGGGCAGCGGCGAGGACGCGGTGATCGGCACCTACCGGCTGATCCGCCGCGAGGCGGCGGCGGCGGTCGGCCATTTCTACACCACCGACGAATACGACATCTCGCGCGTGCTGAGCTTCCGTGGCGAGCTGCTGGAGCTCGGCCGCTCCTGCGTCGCCGACGGCTACCGCACCGGCCAGACCATGCAGCTGCTGTGGCGCGGCATCGCGGCCTATGTGTTCAGCCACGACATCGAGCTGATGTTCGGTTGCGCCAGCCTGTCCGGCACCCGGCCGGAGGATCTGGCGCTGCCGCTCAGCTATCTCTACCACTACCACCTGGCCCCGCCGGCCCTGCGTCCGGTGGCGCTGCCCGAGCGCTACACGGCGATGAACCTGCTCGACCCGGACAGCTTCACGCCGCGCGAGGGACTGGCCGCCCTGCCGCCGTTGGTGAAGGGCTATCTCCGGCTCGGCGGCTTCGTCGGCGACGGCGCCGTGGTCGACCACCAGTTCAACACCACCGATGTCTGCGTCGTGGTGAAGACCGACCTGGTGACCGAGAAGTACTATCGCCACTACGAGAAGCGCGAGGGGGACCAGCGTCTCGGCCGGCCCTACCTGGTGCATTCCGACCAGCGGTGACGGGTGCCGGACCGCGCGATCAGGGATTCTAGAGTCAGCGATGCATTCACGGCTCCGGGCCATCCGGCGGCTCACTCTTTTCGTCCTCTGGGCGCTGCTGGTCGCGCCGCCGCAATGGATCCTGCTCAAGCTCGGCTACCGGCGCTGGCAGGCGCTGCCCAGGCGCTTCCACCGGGTGACCTGCCGCATCCTCGGCCTGCAGGTGCAGGTGCGCGGCCGGCTGTCGCGCAAGCGGCCGACGCTGTTCGTGTGCAACCACATGAGCTATCTCGACATCCCGGTGCTGGGCGGCGTGCTCGAGGGCAGTTTCGTGGCCAAGAGCGAGGTCGATACCTGGCCCGGCTTCGGCTGGCTCTCGCGCCTGCAGAAGACGGTCTTCATCAACCGCAAGCAGGGCTCCACGGCCGACCAGCGCGACAGCCTGCTCGGCCGGCTGGAGGCGGGCGACAGCCTGATCCTCTTCCCCGAGGGCACCTCGAGCGACGGCAACCGGCTGCTGCCCTTCAAGAGCGCGCTGTTCGCGGTGGCCAACCTCGAGGTCGACGGCGAGCCGATCACCATCCAGCCGGTCTCGGTCTCCGTCACCCATCTCGACGGCATCCCGCTCGGCCGCTGGCTTCGGCCCTATTATGCCTGGTACGGCGACATGCCGCTGGCCGCCCATGTCTTCGAGATGGCCGGTCTCGGCCGCCTGCGCGTCGTGGTGCAGGCGCACCCGCCGATGACCATCAAGGACTTCGCCTCGCGCAAGGCGCTGGCGAACGCGGCCTGGGAGACGGTCGCGGCCGGCGTGGAGGCGGCCAATAACGGCCGGCCGCTCAAGCTGCCGCGGGCCAGGCGCCGGCTGCTCGGGCGGCGCCGGGCGGCATGAGCCGACGCGCGGCCACCGGCACCGATTCGCGGTTGATCTCGCGGCCGGGATGGGATTTATGGCGCGCGCAGACGATCCGTCCACCCAGCGAAGGGCAGGCCCCGCCGTGACCTCGAGCGCGCCCCGGCAGCAACCGGTCAAGAAGCTCTTCATCAAGACCTGGGGCTGCCAGATGAACGTCTACGACAGCGCCCGCATGGCCGACGTGCTGGCCCCGCTCGGCTACCGGCCGACCGGGGAGGCGGCGGACGCCGACATGGTGATCCTCAACACCTGCCACATCCGCGAGAAGGCGACGGAGAAGGTGTTCTCCGAGATCGGCCGGCTGCGCCCGCTGAAGGAGGCGCTGGCCGCCGACGGCCGGCGCATGATCGTCGCCGTGGCCGGCTGCGTCGCCCAGGCGGAGGGCGAGGAGATCCTGCGCCGGGCGCCGGCCGTCGACCTCGTCTTCGGTCCGCAGACCTATCACGAGCTGCCCGAGATGGTCGCCCGGGCCAGCCGCGCGGCCGGCGAGCGCCTGGTCAACACCGACTTCCCCGTCGAGGAGAAGTTCGACCATCTGCCCGAGGAGCGGGGCGGGGCCGGGCCCTCGGCCTTCCTCTCGGTGCAGGAGGGCTGCGACAAGTTCTGCACCTTCTGCGTCGTGCCCTATACCCGCGGGGCGGAATACTCGCGCGACGTCGGCGGCATCCTGGCGGAGGCGCGACGGCTGGTGGCGAACGGCGTGGTGGAGATCACCCTGCTCGGCCAGAACGTGAACGCCTTCCACGGATCCGCCCCCGACGGCCGGGACTGGGGCCTCGGCCGCCTGATCCGGGCGCTGGCGGAGATCGAGGGCCTTGCCCGCATCCGCTACACCACCAGCCATCCGCGCGACATGGACGAAGACCTGATCGCCGCCCATGGCGAGGTGGACAAGCTGATGCCCTATCTGCACCTGCCGGTGCAGGCGGGATCGGACCGGGTGCTGGCGGCGATGAACCGCAAGCACACGGCGGACGACTACCGGCGCCTCGTCGACCGGCTGCGCGCCGCCCGGCCGAACCTGGCGCTGTCGGGCGACTTCATCGTCGGCTTCCCGGGCGAGAGCGACCGCGACTTCGCCGAGACGCTGCGTCTGGTGCGCGAGGTCGGCTATGCCCAGGCCTATTCGTTCAAGTATTCCGCGCGCCCCGGCACGCCCGCCTCCGGCCAGGCCGACCAGGTGCCGGAGCCGGTGAAGACGGAACGGCTGGCCGCCCTGCAGCAGCTGCTGAACGCCCAGCAGCGTGCCTTCAACCAGGCCACGGTCGGCAGCGTGCAGAAAGTGCTGGTCGAACGGCCCGGCAAGCGGCCGGGCCAGCGCCAGGGCCGCAGCCCCTTCATGCAGTCGGTTTTCCTTTCCGCCGATCCGCGCCTTGATGGTAGGATCGTGGACGTTCATATCGACGCGGCATATGACAACAGCGTTTCCGGAACCATTGTGACGGGCAGCTATCGCTCGACCGAGACCCAGACCGGCGTCCCCGCGGGAGCGACTGCGTGACGGCGGCCGCCCGGCGGGTCGATCTCCAGTTCGACGACAATTCCCTCGTGCCGCTGCTCTATGGCGAGCACGACACCTATCTCGTGCGCCTCGAGCACCAGCTCGGCGTCTCGCTCGCCTCGCGCGGGAACCAGATCACCATCACCGGCCCGGCCGACGCGACCCAGCAGGCGGAGGCGGTGCTGAACGCCCTCTACGACCGGCTGGAGCGCGGCCAGGACGTCGGCCCGGCGGAGCTCGACGCGGCGGTGCGCTTCGCCCGAGGCGCCGGCGACGGCAGCTCCGAAAAGTCTGTCAAGCAGCAGCTCTCCGGCGTGGAGTCGGCCATTACCACCAAGCGACGGCGGATCAACCCGCGCACGCCGACCCAGGCGGTGTACATCCAGGCGCTGGCGGAGAACGAGCTGGTCTTCGGTCTCGGCCCGGCCGGCACCGGCAAGACCTATCTCGCCGTCGCCCACGCCGTCAGCCTGCTGCTGGCCGGCAAGGTCGACCGCATCATCCTGTCGCGTCCCGCCGTCGAGGCGGGCGAGCGCCTGGGCTTCCTGCCGGGCGACCTGAAGGAGAAGGTCGACCCCTATCTGCGTCCGCTCTACGACGCGCTCTACGACATGCTGCCGGGCGACCAGGTGGCGCGCAACCTGGAGACCGGCACGATCGAGGTGGCGCCGCTCGCCTTCATGCGCGGCCGCACGCTCGCCAACGCCGCCATCATCCTGGACGAGGCGCAGAACACCTCACCCGTGCAGATGAAGATGTTCCTCACCCGGATGGGCGAGAACGCCCACATGGCGATCACCGGCGACATGAGCCAGGTCGATCTGCCGCGCGGCGTGCCCTCCGGCCTCGGCGAGGCGCTCGACATCCTGAAGGGCGTGAACGGCATCGCCTTCGTGCGCTTCACCGACCGCGACGTGGTCCGCCATCCGCTGGTCACGCGCATCGTGCGCGCCTATGACGCGGCGGAGAACCAGGGGGAGCTGGACCTCAAGCGATGAGCGCCGCCATCGACAGTCCCAGCGCGCTCGACCTCACCGTCGAGGTGACCGATCAGCGCTGGCCGGCGGCACTGGCCGGCAGCGTGGAGCTGCCGGTGCGCCGCGCGCTGGCCGCCGCCGGTGGACCCGTCGACCCGGTGGAGCTCGGCATCGTGCTGACCGACGATGCCCAGGTGCAGGCCCTCAACAAGGCCTGGCGTGGCCAGGACAAGCCGACCAACGTGCTGTCCTTCGCCGCCCAGGAAGGCGAGCAGGCGGGCGCCTGCGCCCTGCCGCTGCAACTCGGCGACCTGGTGCTGGCCTACGATACGGTGGCGCGCGAGGCCGGGGAGCAGGCGAAGAGCCTTGCGGACCATGCAACCCATTTGATCGTGCATGGCGTGTTGCACTTGCTCGGATTTGACCACATAACCGATGGCGATGCCGAACGGATGGAGGCGCTCGAGACCGAGATCCTCGCCGGGCTCGGCATCGCCGATCCCTATGCCGATCAGGACACCGGGCTGGATGCCGGTGTCGATGCCGCGGAGAGACGGGCGTGACCACGAAACCGACCCTGCCTCGCCAGCGCCTGGACGATCCCTGACCGGCAGCCGACCCCAATCCTGGATGCCAAGCGACACCTCTTCGAGTAGCAGGCCCCGCAACGGCGGGGCGGACCTTACCGGGCCGCAGAGCGGCCCTCTCAGAAACTGGCTACGCCAGATCCTCGGCGGCCGTGCGGAGAACGGCTGGCGCGAGACGATCGAGGACCTGATCGAGGAAGGCGACGGCGACGTGGATGCCACCGATCACGAACGGCTGCTGCTCACCAACATCGTCCGTCTGCGCGAGCTGACGGTCTACGACGTCATGGTGCCGCGCGCCGACATCGTGTGCTGCGACATCGACACGCCGGAGGAAGACTTCCTGGCCATCGTCGCCAAGCGGCCGCACAGCCGCATTCCGGTGTTCCGCGAGACCCTCGACGATCCGGCGGGCTTCGTCCACATCAAGGACATCCTGGCGCGCCTGGCCGCCCGCGAGCATTTCAAGCTTGAGGAGGTGCTGCGCGAGGTGCCGATCATCGCGCCCTCCATGCCGGTGCTCGACCTGCTGCTGGAGATGCGCGAGAACCGGCAGCACATGGCGCTGGTGGTCGACGAGTTCGGTGGCATCGACGGCCTCGTCACCATCGAGGACGTGGTCGAGCAGATCGTCGGCGAGATCGAGGACGAGCACGACACCGACCCCGAGCCGCAATTCGTCGAGCGGCCCGACGGCACGATGCTCGCCGACGCCCGCTACGACATCGACGATTTCGAGGACAAGGTCGGCCGCTTCCTCGACGAGGAGGAGCGCGAGGACATCGACACCCTTGGCGGCCTGGTGTTCGCGCTGGCCGGCCGCGTGCCGGCCCGGGGCGAACTGCTGCACCATCCGGCCGGGTTCGAGTTCGAGGTGGTGGAGGGCGATCCGCGCCGGGTCCGCCGGCTGCGCATCCGCCGGGTGCCGCCGGAGACGGTCGGGTCCGACACCGAGCGGGACGACTGACGGCCCCCGTGGCAGGCACCGTCCCGAACGCCGTGGCCGGCCCGGCTGCCTGGCTGGCCCGCCGCCGGCCGCTGCCGCGCTGCCTGCTGGCCGGGCTCGCCGGCATGCTCGCCGCCCTCGCCATGCCGCCGATCGGCCTGGTGCCGGTCTACCTGATCTCGCTGCCGGCGCTGGTCTGGCTCGCCGACGGGGTCGCCACCAGGCGCGGCGCCTTCCTCGTCGGCTGGTCGCACGCCTTCGGTTTCCACGTCATCGGCCTCTACTGGGTGGCCGTGTCGATGACGGTCGACCCGGCCTTCTACTGGATGATCCCCTTCGGCGTCGTCGGCCTGCCGGCCCTCCTGTCGCTGCTTTCCGGCATCGCCGTCACCGCCTGGTGGGTGATCCCCGGCCGCGGCCCAGGCAAGGTGCTGCTGCTGGCGGTGCTGCTGCTGGCGGGCGAGTATCTCCGCGGCTTCATCTTCACCGGCTTTCCCTGGAACCTGCCGGGCTATGCCTGGGTGCCCTGGCTGCCGGTGCTGCAGACAGTGTCGCTGGTCGGCGTCTACGGCCTCTCGCTCGTCACGCTCGCACTGGGTTTCGTGCCGGCCATGCTGGCGGGACCCCATCGCGGCCGCGCCGGCTGGGGGATCGCCGCCCTGCTGGTCGTCCTCGCCGGCGCCGGCACCGCCTGGGGCTGGGCACGGCTGCCCGACGGGGCGGCGGCGACGGTGCCGGATATCCGCCTGCGCCTCGTCCAGCCCAACATCCCGCAGGAGCTGAAATGGGTGCGCGAGCTGTGGGACCAGCATTTCGAGAACCTCTCCGAGCTGACCCTGCAGGCCCCGGAAGGGGCGCCGCCGACCGTGGTGATCTGGCCGGAGACGGCGATCCCCTACATGGTGACCTCGAGCCCGACGACGCGCCAGGCGCTGGCCCAGCTGGTGCCCGAGGACGGCCTCCTGATCACCGGGGCGCCGCGCACCGAGGAAATGGCGGATGGCGGGCGCCGCTACTTCAATTCGCTGGTCGCCGTCGACGGGGCCGGCGCCATCCAGGGCGTCTACGACAAGCACCACCTGGTGCCATTCGGCGAGTACATGCCGCTCGGCCGCTACCTGCCGCTGCAGTCGATCGCCGGCCGCAGCGTCGACTATTCCTTCGGCGCCGGCCCGACGACGCTGGCGCTGCCGGGCCTGCCGCCGGTGGCGCCCTTCATCTGCTACGAGGCCATCTTCCCCGGCGCGGTGACGGGCGAGGCGCGCCCGGGCTGGCTGCTCAACATCACCAATGACGGCTGGTTCGGCCGTACCTGGGGACCGCACCAGCATTTCGCCACCGCCGTCACCCGCGCGGTGGAGGAGGGATTGCCGCTGGTCCGCGTCGCCGGTACCGGCATCTCCGGCGTCGTCGACCCCTATGGCCGCACCCTGGAGCGTCTCGACCTGGGCGAGCGCGGCATCATCGACCACGACCTGCCGGCGGCCCTGCGACCGACGCCCTATGCGCGCTGGCGCGACCTGCCGCTGGCGGCCCTGGCACTGCTGTTCACGGCAATCGGCCTCGCGTCACTCAACCGTCGCGATTAGTATCACGCAAATTTTTAGCCGGTGTTATCGCCGCGCCGACCGCGACCCGTTGGCGAAGGAATACATACGATAGTATGGTCTTTGAATTGCAGCGCCATCCCGTGGTGCCAGTTCAAAGGAATGAAGCCGTGTCAGAGAACAAGCCGAAGCGCCGGATCGGTCGCCCGCCCATCGGGGACACGCCGCATCCCATCGATGCGCATGTCGGCGGCCGCCTGCGCGCGCGCCGTGCCCTGATGGGACTGAGCCAGGAGAAGCTGGGCGAGGCCGTCGGTCTGACCTTTCAGCAGGTGCAGAAATACGAGCGTGGCACCAACCGGATCAGCGCCAGCCGCCTGTGGGACATGTCCAAGGCGCTGGGGGTGGAGATCGCCTATTTCTTCGAGGGGCTGGAGAACCGCACCGGTCTCACCGCCGTCACCGGCGTCGCCGAGGACGCGGAGAGCTTCGAGGGCGACCCGCTGAGCCGCAAGGAATCGATCGAGCTGATCCGGGCCTACTACCGCATCACCGACGTCACCCTGCGCAAGCGCATCCTGGACCTGACCCGGTCGATCGCGGTCATGGAGGAGGAGCAGGACCGGCGCGAGGATGCCGCCTGACCGTTCCGGCACGATTGTCTCCGCCCGGCCCTTGACCGGACCGCGCCCGGCCGCCTAAACCGCCCGTCGGTCGTCCCCGACCGCAAACGGGCCGGTGGCGATGCCGCATCCCTGCCCGAGCCTCCGGTCAGCCGGCCCCTTGGAGACATGACGGACACATCCCACCCGCGCCGCTTCCATGGCCGCCGGCAGGGCCGGCGCCTCCGGCCGCACCGCGCCGGGCTGATGGAGACGCTGCTGCCCCGGCTCAGGGTGCCCCTGCCCGAGGCTGGCGGCAGGCTCGACTGGCGCGCGCTCTACGGCTTCGAGCCCGCGGCCCTGTGGCTGGAGATCGGCTTCGGCGCCGGCGAGCACCTGCTTTGGCAGGCCCGGGCGCATCCCGACATCGCCTTCATCGGCTGCGAACCCTTCATCAACGGCATGGCGGCGCTGCTGGCCGGCATCGAGTCCGACGGTCTCGCCAACGTAAGGGTGCATCCCGACGACGCCCGGGCGCTGCTGGAAGCCTTGCCGGACGGCGCCCTCGACCGCGCCTTCCTGCTGTTCCCCGATCCCTGGCCAAAGGCGCGCCACCACGCCCGCCGCTTCATCCAGCCCGAGAGCGTCGCCCTGCTGGCGCGCCTGCTGCGGCCGGGCGCCGAGCTTCGCGTGGCAAGCGACGACGCGCCGCTCGTCGACTGGGTGCTGTTCGCCATCCGCGGCAACGGCGCCTTCCGCTGGACCGCGCGTGGCCCCGCCGACTGGCGATCAAGGCCTGCCGACTGGCCGGGGACGCGCTACGAGGCCAAGCGGCTGCACGGCCCACCGGCATTCCTCAGCTTCGTGCGGCGCTGACCGGGGCCGGGGGCAAGCCGGCGGCGCCCGTGTCCCGCCCGTGTCCCGCGGGGTGCCGGGCGGCCATGCGTGCGCGGCCGGCAGCCCGGCCTTGTATCTCGGCCCCGCATGTGTATATTCCGCGCAAAGACATCCGATACGTCACGTGGTGCCTGGATTGAGGATTTCCCTCAAGACGACTCATGATGGCGACTATGGGGTGGGCTCCGCGCGGGCCCGCCTTTTTGTTTTCGGGGTTGTCCCCGTCCACCGGTCGGCTGGTGGCCGAGGGCGGGATTGGCCCCGGCAGCGGCCCAGGTGCCGGCCCGGACGTCCCGTGCCAGGGGTGACCAGCCGGACGACGGGCCCCGCCACATGCCTCGCCGGAGCCGGCGTGGCGGGCGGAGTGGAACGGAAAATGGGTGGAACTGACCAGGTCCAGGCGATTATCGAACCGGCGCTCGAGTCGATGGGCTACGAGCTCGTCCGGGTCGCCATGTTCGGCAAGGACCAGCCGACGCTGCAGATCATGGCCGAGCGGAGCGACCACGGCGACATGACGGTCGAGGATTGCGCGGAGATCAGCCGCGCGGTATCGGCCATCCTCGACGTCGAGGATCCGATCCCCGGCACCTACACGCTGGAGGTCTCGTCGCCCGGGATCGACCGGCCCCTGACCCGGGCCGGGGACTATGAGCGCTTCAAGGGCCATGAGGCCAAGGTCGAGACCCGCGATCCGCTCGACGGCCGGCGCCGCTTCAAGGGCGTGCTGGCGGGATTGTCTGAAGACGGCGGGGCGGCGCTGGTGGCCGTGGACGACACGGGCGAGACCGTCGCCATCCCGCTGGCGATGATCGCCCGCGCCAAGCTGGTGCTGACCGACGCCCTGATCGCCGCCAACGACCGCTGAACCGCCGGGTCAGAGGGTCGACGGGTTTGAGGACCGCCATTCGTATACGGTGAAGCCGCCGCAAGGGCGCCAGAAGACGGACTGAGATCGATGGAATTGCTGCATGTTGCCGACGCGGTTGCCCGCGAGAAGCTGATCGACCGGGACGAGGTCCTGGAGGCCATGGAACAGGCCATCCAGAAGGCCGGCCGCTCGAAATACGGTCTGGAGCACGACATCCGGGCGCATATCAACCGGCGCACCGGGGCGATCGAGCTGCGCCGCTATCGCGAGGTTGTCGACACGGTCGAGGACGAGGGCACGCAGATCCTGCTGGCGGACGCCCAGAGGCGCGACAAGGCGCTCTCCGTCGGCGACTTCCTGATCGAGGACCTGCCGCCGATCGATTTCGGCCGCATCGCCGCCCAGACCGCCAAGCAGGTCATCGTGCAGCGGGTTCGGGACGCCGAGCGCCTGCGCCAGTACGAGGAGTACAAGGACCGTATCGGCGAGATCGTCAACGGCCTGGTGAAGCGGGCGGAATACGGCAACGTGACCGTCGATCTCGGCCGGGCCGAGGCGGTCATCCGCCGCGACGAGCTGATCCCGCGCGAGCACTACAAGATCGGCGACCGGGTGCGGGCCTACATCTACGACGTCCGCCAGGAGCCGCGCGGCCCGCAGATCTTCCTGTCGCGCACCCGGCCGGAGTTCATGTCGAAGCTGTTCGCCATGGAGGTGCCGGAGATCTATGACGGGATCATCGAGATCCGCGCCGTGGCGCGCGATCCCGGCAGCCGCGCCAAGATCGCCGTGATCAGCCACGACAGCTCGATCGATCCGGTGGGCGCCTGCGTGGGCATGCGCGGCAGCCGCGTGCAGGCCGTGGTCGGCGAATTGCAGGGCGAGAAGATCGACATCATTCCCTGGTCGCAGGACACCGCCACCTTCGTGGTCAACGCCCTGGCCCCGGCCGAGGTGACCAAGGTGGTGCTGGACGACGAGCAGAACCGCATCGAGGTGGTGGTGCCCGACGAGCAGCTGTCGCTGGCCATCGGCCGGCGCGGCCAGAACGTCCGTCTCGCCTCCATGCTGACCGGCTGGGAGATCGACATCCTCACCGAGGCCGAGGAGAGCGAGCGCCGCCAGGAGGAGACCCGGCAGCGCAGCGAGCTGTTCATGGCGGCCCTGGACGTCGACGACGTCATCGCCCACCTGCTGGTGGCCGAGGGCTTCGCGACCATCGAGGACGTCGCCTTTATCGAGTCCGAGGAGCTGGAGTCCATCGAGGGCTTCGACGAGGACATCGCCGCGGAACTGCAGAACCGCGCCCGCGTGTACCTGGAGGAGCAGGCCGCCAAGGCCATCGAGGCGGCCCGGGCCAGCGGCGTGCAGGACGACCTGATCGAGTTCGAGGGCGTGGAGCCCGGCATGCTGGCGGCGCTCGTCAAGGAGGACGTCAAGAGCCTCGAGGACTTCGCCGGCCTGGCCGCCGACGAGTTGATCGAGATCCTCGGCGCCGGCATGTTCAGCGAGGACGAGGCCAACCTGCTGATCATGAAGGCGCGCCTCGACAAGGGCTGGATCACCCAGGCCGATTTCGACGCCGCCATGGCGCCGCCGGCCGACGAGGAAGTGGTAGAGGAGGAGGACGACGACGTGCTGACGCCGGAGTCGGTGTTCAAGACCTCCACCAACCAACCCGCCCTTTAGGCCATGCCGGCGCGAACGACACGAGGAGGACCGCCTGAACCATGTCATCCGGGACGAGACAGGAGCGAGACGAGACGACGGCGCGGGGACCGCGCCGCCGCTGCATCGCCACGCGCCTGCCGGAGGACAAGGGCGGGCTGATCCGCTTCGTCGTCGCGCCGGACGGCACGGTCACGCCGGACGTCACGGAGAAGCTGCCGGGCCGCGGCATCTACGTCGCCGCGCGCGCCGATGCGCTGTCCAAGGCGATCGACCGCAAGCTGTTCGCCAAGGCGGCCGGCCAGTCGGTGACCGTGCCCGACGATCTCTACGCGCGGGTCGAGGGCATCCTGCGCCGGCACCTCGCCGACCTGCTGGCCATGGCCCGCCGGGCCGGCGCGGCGGTGGCCGGCTACGAGAAGGCGCGGGCGCTGGTCGAGAGCGGCGCGGCCGCGGCGCTGTTCGAGGCGACCGACGGCAGCGACAACGCCAAGGCGAAGATGCGGCCCCTGGCCCGCGCCCTGGAGGTACCGGTATACGAACTGCTGGACGCCGCCACGCTGGGGGCTGCCTTTGGACGTGAGCATGTGGTACATGCTGCGCTCTCGTCCGGCCGGATGGCCGACAGGGTGCTGTCCGAGGCACGGCGCGTGGTCGGCCTGACGATGGATGCGGCGGGCTCCGCTGCCGGCGGCGATGGCGGCGCGGCGGGCGGAGCGCGAGGCGGAACGGGAACGCCACCACGCGGTGGCAGGCTGTCCGGGCATTCGGCCCGGACGTAAGGTATGAAGGTAGCATGACGGAAAGCAAAGAGCAGGATCGCAAGACGCTGAGCCTCGGCGGAAGCAAGGGCAAACTGTCCCTGAAATCGGGCGATTCCGCACAGAAAGTACGCCAGAGCTTCTCCCACGGGCGGTCGAAGACCGTCCAGGTGGAGGTGAAGCGCAAGCGCGTCGCCGACCGCGGCACCAATGCCGAGCTCGCCGATGGCGGCGCGGCCGCGCGGCGGTCGGCCGAGGGCGGCGGCAAGGGCGCGGCGCTGCGCGGCCTGACCGATGCCGAGCGCGAGCGCCGGCTCGAGACGCTGCGCCGCAATCGCGAGGTCGAGGCCAAGCGCGCCGCCGAAGAGGCGCTGCGCCCGAAGCCGGCGACCACCGCGCCGGCCGAGGAGGTCACCGCGCTCAGGGCGCCCGAGCCGGAGCCGGAGCCCGATCGCCCGCTCACGCCCGCCGAGGCCCGCGCCCGGGAAATGGCGGAGCTGCAGGCCATCGAGGAGGTCGAGCGCAAGCGCAAGGCCGAGGAGGCGGCGCGCGTCGAGGAGGCCGAGTCCGCCAAGCGGGCCGAGGAAGCCCGCCGCAAGGCCGAGGAGGATCGCCGCAAGGAGCTCGCCGATCGCTCCACCGAGGCGGCGATCGCCAAGGTGCGCCCGGGCGACGGCGAGGACGACAGCGAGGAGCGCCGGCGCCGGAGCAAGGGCCCGCGCCCGACCGGCAACCGTGGCCGGGGCGAGCCGCGGCGCAAGGCCGGCCGGATCACCGTCACCCAAGCGCTGTCCGGCGACGAGAGCGAGCGTGGCCGCTCGCTGGCCGCGATGCGGCGGCGCCAGGAGCGCCAGCGCCTGGCCCAGGACCAGGGACCGAAGGAGAAGATCGTCCGCGACGTCGTCGTCCCGGAGGTCATCACCGTGCAGGAGCTGGCCAACCGCATGGCCGAGCGCGGCGGCGACGTGGTCAAGGCGCTGATGAAGATGGGCGTCATGGCGACCATCAACCAGTCGATCGACGCCGACACCGCCGAGCTGCTGGTCGAGGAGTTCGGCCACCGCATCCGCCGCGTCACCGAGGCGGATGTCGAGATCGGCCTGTCGGGCGACGAGGACCGGGCGGAGGAGCTGCAGTCGCGGCCGCCGGTGGTCACCATCATGGGCCATGTCGACCACGGCAAGACCTCGCTGCTGGACGCCATCCGCCGCGCCAATGTCGCCGACAAGGAGGCGGGCGGCATCACCCAGCACATCGGTGCCTATCAGGTGACGACGGAGTCGGGTGGCCGGATCACCTTCATCGACACCCCGGGCCACGAGGCCTTCACCGCCATGCGCGCCCGCGGCGCCAACACCACGGACATCGTCATCCTGGTGGTGGCGGCGAATGACGGCGTCATGCCGCAGACAGTGGAGGCGATCCGCCACGCCCGCGCAGCGGGGGTGCCGATCATCGTCGCCATCAACAAGTGCGACCTGCCCGACGCCAACCCGCAGCGGGTCAAGGAAGAGCTGCTGCAGCACGAGGTGATCGTCGAGGACATGGGCGGCGAGGTGCAGACCGTCGAGGTCTCCGCCAAGACCCATGCCGGCCTGGACACGCTGGAGGAGGCGATCCTCCTGCAGGCCGAGCTGCTGGAGCTCAAGGCCAACCCGGACCGCCCGGCCGAGGGTTCGGTCATCGAGGCCAAGCTGGAGCGCGGCCGCGGCTCGGTCGCCACCGTGCTGGTGCAGCGCGGCACCCTGCGCCAGGGCGACATCTTCGTCTCCGGCGCCGAATGGGGCCGGGTGCGCGCGCTGGTCGACGACCGGGGCGAGCAGGTGCCCGAGGCCGGACCGGCCCAGCCGGTCGAGGTGCTGGGCCTGCAGGGCACGCCCATGGCCGGCGACGACTTCGTGGTCGTCGAGGACGAGGCGCGCGCCCGCGAGGTGGCCGAGTACCGCGAGCGCAAGCGGCGCGAGGCCGACCAGGTGGCCAGTTCCCGCGGTACGCTGGAGCAGATGTTCGAGCAGGCCAAGAAGGGCGAGGTCAAGGCGCTGCCCATCCTCATCAAGGGTGACGTGCAGGGCTCGGTCGAGGCGATCGTCGCCTCGCTCAACAAGCTGGTCGAGGACGAGGACGAGCTCGATGTCCGGGTGCTGCACTCCGCGGTCGGCGCGATCAACGAGTCCGACATCACGCTGGCGGCCTCGACCGGGGCGCTGATCATCGGCTTCAACGTCCGCGCCAATCCGCAGGCCCGCGACGCCGCCAAGCGCGACGGCGTGGAGATCCGCTACTACAGCGTGATCTACAACGTCATCGACGACGTGCGGAACGCCCTTTCCGGCCTGCTGGCGCCGACGCGCCAGGAGAACTTCATCGGCTACGCCGACATCCGCGAGGTGTTCAGCATCACCAAGGTCGGCAAGGTGGCCGGCTGCATGGTCACCCAGGGCGTGGTGCGCCGGGGTGCGGGCGTGCGCCTGATGCGCGACAACGTGGTCGTGCACGAGGGCAAGCTGAAGACCCTCAAGCGCTTCAAGGACGAGGTCCGCGAGGTGCGCGAGGGCTACGAATGCGGCATGGCGTTCGAGAACTACGACGACATCAAGGTCGGCGACGTGATCGAGTGCTACGAGGTCGAGGAGGTGCGGCGCGAGCTCTAGCGCCCGCGGGCCCGCAGGGCCTCCGCCTCACGCCTTCCGTCCGCGACGGAACCTGCCCCGTCCCCGGCGTCCGATCCGCCGCGGACGGGGGCACAGGAGACATGGAACAGCGATGACAGACAATTCCGCCAAGATGCCGTCGCAGCGGCAGCTGCGCGTCGGCGAGGAGATTCGCCACGCGCTGGCCGAGCCACTGCTGCATGGCGAGCTGCACGACCCCGCCCTCGACGGTGTCTCGATCACCGTGACCGAGGTGCGCGTCAGCCCCGACCTGAAGAACGCCACGGCCTTCGTCATGCCCCTGGGCGGCGTCGAGGCCGACGAGGTGGTGGGCGCGCTGAACCATGCCGCCCCCTATCTGCGCGGCGTGGTGGCCAAGCGCGTGCGCCTGCGCCACGCTCCGCGCCTGGGCTTCCGCCTCGACACCTCCTTCGACGAGGGCGACCGGATCGACCGTCTGCTGGCCTCGGAGAAGGTGCGCCGCGACGTCGAGGACGGTGCCGGCCCGGCGGACGGGGAGGGCTGAGACGATGGCACGACGCCGCAGGGGCCGCCCGGTCAACGGCTGGCTCAACCTCGACAAGCCGGCCGGCCTGACCTCGACCGAGGCGCTGGGCAAGGTCAAGCGCCTGGTGCAGCCGCAGAAGGCGGGCCATGGCGGCACGCTCGACCCGCTGGCGACCGGCGTGCTGCCGATCGCGCTGGGCGAGGCCACCAAGACCGTCGGCCATGCCATGGAGTCCGACAAGGACTACCGCTTCGTCCTCACCTGGGGCGTGGAGACCGACACGCTCGACGCCGAGGGCGCGGTGGTGGCGACCAGCGCGGTGCGCCCCGGACCCGACGAGATCGAGGCGGCGCTTGGCGGCTTCCTGGGCGAGCAGCTGCAGGTGCCGCCGGCCTATTCCGCCATCAAGGTGGGGGGCGAGCGGGCCTACGACCTGGCCCGCGACGGCGAGACGGTGGAGATCGCCGCCCGCCCGGTCTGGATCGAGCGGCTGGAGCTCGTCGACGCGCCGTCGGCGGACCGCACGGCGTTCTTAATGACCTGTGGCAAGGGCACATATGTGCGGGCCCTGGCGCGCGATCTGGCGCGGGCGCTGGGCGCCCACGCGCACGTCTCAAGCCTGATCCGCACGCGCGTCGGGGTGTTTTCCCTTGACGATGCCGTCACTTTGGATCAATTAGCCGCCCTGTCCGAGCGATCGGACACCGATAGCGTGCTTCTGCCCGTCGATGCCCCGCTGGACGACATCCCGGCGGTGGACCTGACGGCGGAGGAAGCGCACCGAATGCGGTGCGGCCAGCCGGTCTCCCTTCTCAGGCGATCCGACGCCCAGCGGCTGCTGGGCCTGGATCTCGATTTGACGGGTGGCGAGATCATCGTGCTGACCAGGGACGCGGGCAAGCCCGTGGCGCTGGCCAGGCTCGAGGCCGGACAGTTGCAGCCGGTGCGCGTGCTCAATGTCTGAGGCCGGACGATCCGGCCGGGAGCCACGCGGAAAGACCCGATGTCGCGCTGGAGAGGATTGAAGACGTCATGTCGATCACGGCAGACCGCAAGCAGGAACTCATCAAGGAATACTCCCGGGCCGAGGCCGATACCGGCTCGCCCGAGGTGCAGGTGGCGATTCTTTCGGAACGCATCGTTAACCTGACCGAGCACATGAAGGCGAACCACAAGGACTATCACAGCCGGCGCGGCCTGCTGATGATGGTCGGCCGCCGCCGTCGCCTGCTCGACTACCTGAAGCGCAAGGACCAGGCCCGCTACGAGGCCGTGGTCAAGAGCCTGGGTCTGCGCCGCTAAGGCATGCCCCGTTCAGGACCGACCGGGGCGGCACCGACGACCGCCCAAGCGACAACCCGACACCCGCGCCATTCCGGCCAGACGGCCGGAAGGCAGCCGCGTCTTCCCTTCCGGCCCTGGGCCGGCAGGGGGTGACCGAACCCCGACGCCGTTCCTCCAATCCGGAGGGGCGGCGTCGTGCTTTTTGCGGGACCGCGCGCATCGCCGGTCCCGCCCGGCGTTTCCCGGGAACCGAGGCGACGCGGCTCCGCGCCGGTCGCCCGCCCCGTACCGCAATCGCCGCCAGGGGGCAGCAACGGCTTGACGTGAAGCGACAAGGCCCCCGCCCGCACTCGCCCAATCCGGGGCGACGGGTATCCGAGAAGAAGGAAGACCTCTGATGTTCAACGTTTACCGCAAGGAAATCGACTGGGGCGGGCGTCCGCTGATCCTGGAGACGGGCAAGATCGCCCGCCAGGCCGACGGCGCCGTCATGGCGACCTATGGCGAGACCGTGGTGCTGTGCACCGTGGTCGGCGCCCCGCCGCGCCCCGGCATCGATTTCTTCCCGCTCACCGTCCACTACCAGGAGAAGACCTTCGCCGCGGGCAAGATCCCTGGCGGCTTCTTCAAGCGCGAGGGCCGGCCGACCGAGAAGGAGGTGTTGACCTCCCGGTTGATCGACCGTCCGATTCGCCCGCTCTTCGCCGACGGCTTCAAGAACGAGGTGCAGGTGATCTGCACGGTGCTGAGCCACGATCTGGAGAACGACCCCGACGTCGTCGCCATGATCGGCGCCTCGGCCGCGCTCACCCTCTCCGGCCTGCCGTTCCTCGGCCCGATCGGCGCCGCCCGCGTCGGCTACATCAACGGCGACTACGTGCTCAATCCTCGCCGGGACGAGCTGCCGCTCAGCGACCTCGACCTGGTGGTCGCCGGCACCCAGGAAGGCGTGCTGATGGTCGAATCGGAGGCCCAGGAACTCTCCGAGGAGGTCATGCTGGGCGCCGTCAGCTTCGGCCACGAGAAGATGCAGCAGGTGATCGACACGATCATCGACCTGGCCGAGCTGTGCGCCAAGGACCCGTGGGACGTGGCGCCGCCGGCGCCTGAATTCGCCACGGTTCTGGAGAAGTTCAAGGCGGCCTATGCCGGCCGCCTGACCGAGGCCTACACGATCACCGTCAAGCAGGACCGCTACGCCGCGATCGACGCGATCAAGGCCGAGGCGCTGGAGAGCCTGGGCGACAACGAGGCCGAGCTGGCCGTCGCCGGTGGCGTCTTCAAGAAGCTCGAGAGCGAGGTCGTGCGCGGCAACATCCTGGCCGGCAAGGACCGCATCGACGGCCGCACCACCAAGGACATCCGGCCCATCGTGGCGGAGGTCGGCGTGCTCGACCGCAGCCACGGCTCGGCCCTGTTCACCCGCGGCGAGACCCAGGCGCTGGTCGTCGCCACGCTGGGCACCGGCCAGGACGAGCAGATCATCGACGCGCTCGAGGGCGAGTACCGCGAGCACTTCATGCTGCACTACAACTTCCCGCCCTATTCGGTGGGCGAGGCCGGCCGCCTCGGCTCGCCCGGCCGTCGCGAGATCGGCCACGGCAAGCTCGCCTGGCGCGCCATCCGGCCGCTGCTGCCGAAGAAGGAGGAGTTCCCCTACACCATCCGCGTGGTCTCGGAGATCACCGAGTCGAACGGCTCCTCCTCCATGGCCACCGTCTGCGGCACCTCGCTGTCGCTGATGGACGCTGGCGTGCCGCTGCCGCGGCCCGTCGCCGGCATCGCCATGGGCCTGATCAAGGAGGGCGACAAGTTCGCCGTCCTCTCGGACATCCTCGGCGACGAGGACCATCTCGGCGACATGGACTTCAAGGTGGCCGGCACCGAGACGGGCGTCACCTCGCTGCAGATGGACATCAAGATCACCTCCATCACGCCGGCGATCATGAAGCAGGCGCTGGAGCAGGCGCGCGACGGCCGCATCCACATCCTGGGCGAGATGTCCAAGGCACTGACCGATGCCCGCGGCGACGTCTCCCAGCACGCGCCGCGCATAACCACCTTCTCGATCCCGGCGGACAAGATCCGCGAGGTCATCGGGACCGGCGGCAAGGTGATCCGCGAGATCACGGAGACCACCGGCGCCAAGGTCGACATCGGCGATGACGGCGTCATCAAGGTGGCCGCCGTCGACGCCGAGGCGGCACAGAAGGCGATCGACTGGATCAAGAGCATTGTGGCGGAGCCCGAGGTCGGCGTGATCTACACCGGCCGGGTGGTCAAGGTGGTCGACTTCGGCGCCTTCGTGAACTTCCTCGGCCCCAAGGACGGCCTCGTCCACATCTCCGAACTGGCCCCGCGACGGGTCGGCAAGGTGACCGACGTGGTCAACGAGGGCGACACGGTGAAGGTCAAGGTCCTCGGCTTCGACGACCGCGGCAAGGTCAAGCTGTCGATGAAGATGGTCGACCAGGAGACCGGCGAGGAGATCGACCCGGCGGCCTGAGGCCGGATCGAACCTTAGACGGCGCTGCAGGCGCCGGAAACGACGAGGGCGGCTCCCATCGGGGGCCGCCCTTTGTCGTTGGTGTCCCGATTGGCCGGGGCTCAGCCGCTGCGCACCCAGCGCTCCACGCCATGGTCCTCCGGGGCGTCGGAGAAGGCCCAGACACCCTCCAGCGCGCCGTCGACGAGGGTGAAGTGGGCGACGCCCTGGCGCCCGGTCTGCTCTTCCATGAAGTGCAGGGCGAGGCTCGCCGTCCCGGCGACGAACAGGCCGACGCCGCGATAGGTCATTGCGTCCATGTCACCGGTATAGAGCAGCGACTGGCCCGCCATCTGCAAGGTGGCGCTGCCCTCGTAGGCAGGGTCGGCGGCGCGGTCCTCGCCGGCGTCGTGGCCGCTGGCCGTCCACACGCCGTCGAGCGTCGCCTCGGTCGCCTGGGCCCGCGCCGGCGCGGCCAGCGGCAGGACGAAGGGCGCCGACAGGGTCAGCATGAACGGCGTCAGCAGCGGCAGGGTGATCAGCGGCCGGCGGGGCAAGGCCGCCACGGCCGTGTCGCGTTCGCGGGAAAGCTCGGTACGCATAGCGGTTTCCTCCACGCCTGAAAAAGGGACCACGGGGAAACACCTCAAGAATGCCGAGGCGAACTCTATCACGGCCGCGTACCGGTGCGTGAGTCCGATGAGCGGGATTGGCGCCGGCCGTTCACGCAGCCCCCAACCCTCAGAAAACACTATGATTTCCCTGTCATCCCCGCGAAAGCGGGGATCCAGACCGGTCCACCAGCCGGTGCCGATTCTGGATCCCCGATCAAGTCGGGGATGACAAGGATGATGGTAGGCGGATGCCCGAGCACGGCCGCGTGCCGGTGGGGGAGTCCGAGGAACGGGATTGGCACCGGCCGTTCAGGCAGCCACCAACACTCTGGAAAGACTAGAATTTCCCTGTCATCCCCGCGAAAGCGGGGATCCAGACCGGTCCACCAGCCTGTGCCGACCTGGATCCCCGATCAGGTCGGGGATGACAAGGATGATAGTAAGCTGATGCCCGAGCACGGCCGCGTACCGGTGCGTGAGTCCGATGAGCGGGCTGGCTGGCGCCGTTGGCGCAACCTCCAACATCCTGAAAACACAATAAATTCCCTGTCATCCCCGCGAAAGCGGGGATCCAGACCGGCCCACCAGCCGGTGCCGATTCTGGATCCCCGATCAGTTCGGGGATGGCGAGAAGGGATGCGACGGCGTGCCGTCCTCAGGTCACCTTGGCGCGGCGCTGGTAGGCGGGATCGTCCCACAGGCGGTTGTCGAGCACGTCGCGCAGCACGGCAACGGCGTCCCAGACGTCGGCGTGGGAGAGGTAGAGCGGCGTGAAGCCGAAGCGCAAGGCGTCGGGTGCGCGGAAGTCGCCGATCACGCCGCGCGCGATCAAGGCCTGCATGATGGCGTAGCCTTCCGGGTGGCGCCAGGAGACGTGGCTGCCGCGCAAGGCCCGGTCACGCGGACCGGCGAGCGCGAGGCCGTGCTCCCCGCATTCCTGCTCCACCAGGCGGATGAACAGGTCGGTGAGCGACTGGCTCTTGGCCCGCAGAACCGCGAGATCGACGCCGTCGAAGGCGTCGAGCGCGCCCTCCAGCGCGGCATAGGCGAGGAGCGGCGGGGTGCCGCAGATGAAGCGGTCGATGCCTGGTGCTGGCTCGTATCCGGTGGTGAAGGCGAAGGGCCGGGCGTGCCCCAGCCAACCCGTGAGCGGCTGGCGCGCCTGGTCCTGCAGGCGGGCGGCGACGTAGAGATAGGCGGGTCCACCGGGCCCGGCGTTGAGATATTTGTAGGTGCAGCCCACCGCGAAGTCGGCGTCGATGCCGTCGAGATCGACCGGCAGCGCGCCGGCCGAATGGGCGAGATCCCAGATCACCAGCGCGCCGGCATCGTGCGCGGCGCGGGTGACGGCGGCCATGTCGTGCATCTCCGCGGTGACGTAGTTGACATGGGTCAGCATGACGACGGCCACGCGCTCGTCGATCAGCGCCGCCACGTCCATCGAGCCCTCGGGCACCAGGCGGCGCTCGTAGCCACCCAGCAGTTCGGCCACGCCCTCGGCGATGTAGAGGTCGGTCGGGAAGTTGCCGGCCTCCGAGACGATGACGTCGCGGCCGGGGCGCAGTCGGAGCGCGGCGGTCAGCACCTTGAAGAGGTTGACCGAGGTGGAGTCGGCGACCACGACCTGGCCGGGGGCGGCGCCGATCAGCCCGCCGATGCGGTCGCCGAGCCGGCGCGGCTTGTCGATCCAGCCGGCCTGCGTCCAGGAGCGGATCAGGCCCTCGCCCCATTCCGTCTCCAGCGTGCGGCGCACATGCTCGACCGCGGCCAGGGGCAGACAGCCGAGCGAGTTGCCGTCGAGATAGATCACGCCGTCGGGCACGTGGAAGAGCTGGCGGCGTCCAGCGAGCGGATCGCCGGCGTCCAGCGCCAGGCAGTCCTCACGGGTCAGGGGCGTGTCGGGGTGCGGCTGAGCGGTCATCGTCGTTCCAGGTGTCGGGCCGGGTACGGGGGCGGGTTACAGCTGTTTGGGGTCGGAAGCCGGGATCAGGTCTCGTCGCCGGTCTCCAGCGCCGTGCGCACGGTCCAGAGCTCGGGATAGAAGTACTTGTCCAGCGCCGTCTTCAGATAGGGTACGCCGGGCGAGCCGCCGGTGCCGGGCTTGAAGCCGATCACCCGCTCGACCGTCTTCAGGTGCTTGAAGCGCCAGAGCTGGAAATAATACTCGGTGTCGACCAGCGTCTCGCCGAGCGCGTACTCCTCGAAGCGGTCCGGGGCGTTCTCGTAGACGGTCTTCCACACCGCTTCCACACCCGGATGCGCCCGGTAGGGCTCGCGCCAGTCGCGGTCGAGCCGTTCAGGCGGTACCGGATAGCCCCGCCGCGCGAGGCAGATCAGCGCCTCGTCATAGAGGCTGGGACGGGCCAAGACCGCCTCCAGCTCGGCCGTCACCTCGGGATCGTGCGCGTGCGGCTTCAGATAGGCGCGGTTCTTCTGGCCCAGCAGGAATTCCAGCTTGCGGTAGCCCCAGGACTGGAAGCCCGAGGACGTGCCGAGATAGGGCCGGAAGGTGAGATAGTCCCAGGGGGTGAGCGTCGCCATGGTCGACCAGGCGTCGATCAGCTGCTCCTGGATGCGCTTGACCCGGGCCATGGTCTTCTGGAACTCCGCCAGCCGGTCCTCGCGGATCTGGGCGATCGCCTGCTCCAGCTCCACGAAGATCAGCTTCATCCACAGCTCCTTCACCTGATGGATGATGACGAAGAGATGGGCGTCGTGCTTGCCGCCCATCGGGTCCTGCAGGTTCAGCAGCGTCTTGAGCTGCAGGAAGTCGCCATAGGTGCGGGATGCCTGGTCGTCGGTCACGATGCCGCCTCGTCCTGCCGCGGAGCGCGCTCGGCCACCGCCGCCCAGTCGATGGTGAACAGGTTCTGCGGCCGGGCGATGCCGCGCAGCGCGAAGCGGCCGAGTCCGACCAGCGGCGCCCCGTGATCGCCGGCGATGGTGGCGAAGGCCTCCGACATGACGACGCGCTGGTCGACGGAGCGGCAGAGGGCGGCGATGCGCGAAGCCTCGTTCACCGCCTGGCCGACCACGGTGAAGTCGAGCCGCTCCCGCCCGCCGACATTGCCGTAGACCACCTTGCCCATGTTGAGGCCGACATAGGGGCTGGTCACTGCCCGCCCGGCCGCGGCGCGCTCGGGATTGAGGCGGGCGACCCGGTCGACGACCTCCAGCACCGCGCCGATGGCGCGGGCGCAGGCGGCCTCTCCCCGCGCGGCGATCGGGAAGATGGCCAGGATGCCGTCGCCGATGAATTTCAGCACTTCGCCCTGATGCCGCTCGATGGCGTCGATGACGACCTCGGCGTAGTCGTTGAGCAGGGCCACACCTTCGGCCGGCGACAACTGCTCGGTGAGCCGGGTGAAGCCCTGCAGGTCGGAGAACCAGATGACGGCCTCGATCTCCTCCGTCTCGCCCCGGCCGATACGGCCGGCGAGCACGCGCCGGCTGGGCCCGGCGCCGAGATAGGTCTTCAGCAGCACCTCCGCCGAATCGTCGGCATTGGCGTTGCGCAGGGCGTAGGTGAGATAGCCGGCGATGCCGCGGAGATAGGCAAGATCGGTGTCGCTGAAGCCGCCCTCGGCCTGGGTCGTCCAGCTCAGGTAGAAGCTGGCGTCCATGGTACGTCGCTCGTCGACCGGCAGCAGGCCGCGCTGGCAGAGATAGTCGGTATAGCCGCGCCCGCTGAGGTCGCTCAGCAGGCCGTGCTCGGCGACACCTTCGCCGTCCAGCAGGCGGAAGCGCAGATCCGGCAGCTTCTCGTCGTGCAGCCGGCTGAACGGGCTGGCGGCCCAGCTCGAATCGCGGATGATCGGGCTCATCCGCTCATAATGGTTGAGGGCCACGCCCGTCTCCGGCGTCCAGATCATCGACAGGCCGCCGATCACGGGATGCAGGATCTGCTGGCCGATGAAGGCGCGGTCGAGCGGCACGCCGACATCGCGCAGGCCCCGGCAGACGCCGTCGACCAGCACCTCCGTCGTCGCGCCGCCGATGCCGGTGCGGATCAGCCAGTCGGTCAGAGGGACCAGATTGGCGGGCGTCGCGGTCTTCATCGGATACTCCCGGGCATGAGCGCTCGCGATGAATAAGGGACACCCGATCCGGGTTACAAGCAAATTGGCGGAATGGCGGGAGCGGGCGCGTGGTTCCGTATCTTCGGCTGTCGCCTCTGTGCGGAGCGCCGGTGAAGTTTTCTACACCTAATCCAACCCGTCGTTCCGGCCGACCGCAGGGAGAGCCGGAACCCCGATCGGCCGGGCCGGGACCTGGGCGAAGACGCGCCCGAGGTTCCGCATCTTCGCTGCGCTACGTGCGGAACGACGGATACCGTTAGGTTAGAGACCCCGCCCCCGAAGGTCAGGTGAGGATGATCTCCACACGGCGGTTCTGCGGCTCGCGCACGCCATCGGGCGTGGCGACCAGGGGGCGGCTCTCGCCGAAGGCGCGCACGACGATCTCGTCGGGCGCGATGCCGCGGGCGATCAGACCGATGCGCACCGCCTCCGCGCGGCGCTGCGACAGGCCGATATTGTAGTCGGCCGGACCGGAGCGGTCGGCATGGCCCTCGACGAAAACCTGGGCGACGCCGTTCTGGGTGTAGACCACGACCACGTCGTCGAGCGTGCCGTTCGCCTGCGGGGACAGCAGCGCCGAATCCCAATCGAAGAAGACCATGAAGCTGGTCTCCGCCAGGACGACCGGCGCGATCGCCGCCGCCGGCGCGGGCGGCGGAGGCGGTGCCGGGGGCTGGGCGAAGGTGTAGCGAAGGCCGGCCATCACCGCGTGGTTGCGCGTCTCGTCCGCCTCGTAGGCGGTGACCCCGTCGACGCCCGTCCACGACAGGTCCGTCGCCTGGGTGTAGCGGTAGTCGAGGGTGAGGCTGAGATTGTTGGTGATCGCCAGCGCCACGCCGACGATGCCCTGGAAGGCGAAGTTCCAGCTGTCGTCGTCGACCAGCAGCGTGCCGCCGGCGTCGAACAGCTCCATGGCCGTGTTCGCCGCGCCGACACCGATGCCGATATAGGGAGTGAAGCGGGTCGGGTTGCGCAGGTCGAGCAGCACGTTGCCCATGATGGTGACGGTGTCGAGACTGCCCCTGGTGGCGCTGGTCGACCCGTCCGGGTTGTCGAGCGCGCCGAGGTCGTTGCTGCGGTAGCCGGTCTCGAGCTCCACCCGAAAGCCGGATTCGAAGCCGTAGCCAACGCTGCCCAGCACGGCCCAGCCCTCGTCGACGTCGAGGCCACCGGTCAGCGTGTCGTTGATCCTGAGATCAAGATCCTCGACGAAGTTGCCACCAGCCGAGGCGCCGAGATACCATCCGCGCGCTTCATTTCCCGGATCGACCTCGAACAGGTCCTGTCCGGGCGTGCCGGCGGTCGTTGCCGCCAGCAGCGACGCGGCCAGCGCGCCGGGAATGGCGGATCGCCGGGCGACCCCAATAGCCCGTCCCCACATGTGACCTAACCTCCGCAAGAAAACCGCTTCAACATTAGAAGGTTACGCTCAAACCTTCAAGCAACAACTGATCAAATTCTCGCTAAAATCGCGTGTTTCATGAATATTGTTTCTCTGTTTTGGATGATCACCATATATCCTCTGTCGGCGATATTTTGGGGCTCGGCTCATATCCTGACCCACATGTTGTAAAGCCCGACGCGGGCATGGGCTGTGGCCGGCACTGGTCTGCGTGTTTCCCGCATGCCGCTGCAGGGCCGACCGAAAGGGCCGACCGAAACGGCCGACAGAATGGACCGACCTGCGGGGCCGCGCCCGCTTGCGGCGTGACCGTCCCCCGGCTTCGTGCTACCGCCATGGCATGACCGACTCGCCCCCCGCACAAGGCATTCATCCGGCCGCGACCGGCGCAGGGCCGAACCCCGCCCCACCACCGCCACGCGCGGTCCTCAAGCTGGCCTTCATCCTCGGTGCCGCCATGGCGACGACGCCGCTGGCGGTGGACATGTACCTGCCGACCCTGCCGACGATCCGGGAGGATTTCGGCGCCTCGGAGGGGTCGACCCAGCTCTCGCTGACCGCCTTCTTCATCGGTCTCGCCATCGGTCAGATCATTTACGGGCCGATCGCCGACCGGGTGGGCCGGCGCCTGCCGCTGCTTTCCGGCATCCTGCTGTTTATCGTCGCCTCGGTGGCATGCGCGCTTAGCACCTCCATCGAGATGATGATCCCGGTGCGCTTCCTGCAGGCTGCCGGAGGCTGCGCCGGCATGGTGATCAGCCGCGCCATCGTGCGCGACCTGTTCGACCGCCAGGGCTCGGCCCGCATGTTCTCGCTCCTGGTCCTGGTCATGGGGATGGCGCCGATCGTGGCGCCGCTGCTCGGCGGCTATGTCGCGGCCGCGCTTGGCTGGCAGGCGATCTTCTGGTTCCTCGCCGCCGTCGGCATCGCCACCCTCGCGGCGGTCTGGCTCGCCTTGCCGGAGACCCTGCGCCCGGAGAACCGGCGCCCGCCGGGTCTCGGCAACGTGGCGGCGACCTATCTCCTGCTGCTGCGCGACCGGCGCTATGTCGGTTATGCCGTCGCTGGCGGCGTCGCCCAGGCGGGCATGTTCGCCTACATCTCAGGCTCGCCCTTCGTCTTCATCGAGGTCTTCGGCGTGCCGGCGACGCTCTATGGCTGGCTGTTCGCCATCAACGTGATCGGCCTGGTAGCCCTGTCCCAGGTCAACCGCTGGCTGCTGACAAGATGGGAGTCCGAGCGCATCCTGCGCGCCGCCAACACCGGCGTGGCCCTGTTCGGCCTCGCCGTGCTGGCCGCCGCGCTGTCCGGCGTGCTGGGCCTGGTCGGGCTGATGATCCCGCTGTTTGGCTATATCGCGCTGCTCGGCATCAACATGCCCAACGCGATGGCCGGCGCGCTGGCCCAGCACGCGCCGCGGGCCGGCGCGGCCTCGGCCCTGATGGGCACCTTCCAGTTCGCCACCGCCGGCGTTGCCGGCACGGCCGTCGGCCAGCTGCACGACGGCACACCCGTGCCGATGGGCGTGGTGGTAGCGCTCTGCGGCGCCGCCTCCTGGATCGGCTTCCGGCTTCTGGTGCCGCGTCGCTGAGCGGTCAGCCCTTGGCCACGCCGACCATGGCGGGGCGCACCAGGCGCCCGTTCAGCGTGTAGCCGAGGGCCATCGTCTGCACCACGGTGCCGGCCGGCTTGTCAGTGCCCGGCACCTCGAACATGGCCTGGTGCAGATTGGGGTCGAAGCTCTCGCCGGTCGGGTCGACCGGCTCCAGGCCGTGGCGCTCGAAGACGCCGGCCAGCTCCTTCTCCGTCGCCTCGACGCCGTCGATCAGCGACTTCACGGCGTCGGGCAGGCCCTCGCGTTCCGGCGCCGCCTCCAGCGCCCGCTTCAGATTGTCGGCCACGGTCAGCAGGTCGCGGGCGAACTTGGAGATGCCGAAACGGGCCGCGTCCTCGCGCTCGCGATGGGCCCGACGGCGCGTGTTCTCGGCATCGGCCAGGGCGCGCATCAACTGGTCGCGCAGCGTGGCGTTCTCGTCGATCGCCTTGCGCAGCTCGGCCTCCAGCGCGTCCTCGGCGGCATCGAAGCCCTCCTCGAGGTCGGCGATGTCCTCGGACGTCATCTCCTCGCGGCGGGCCTCAGCCTTCTCCTCGGCCTTGTCCTCGGAGACGGGCGTCTCCGGCGCCTCGGCGGAAACCTCCTCCGGCGTCTCCTGCTGCTTGGCTTTCCTCTCGCTATCGGTCATGCGGCTTCGTCACTCTTGCTCCACAACAGGCGGCCCACGACCTTGGCCGTGTAGTCCACCATCGGAATGATACGGGCGTAGTTCAGGCGGGTCGGGCCGACGACGCCGATGGCGCCGACGATCTGATCCCGCGTGTCCTTATAGGGCGCGATGATCACGCTGCAACCGGAATGGGAGAACAGGTCGCTCTCCCGGCCGATGAAGATCTGCACGCCCTCCGCGCCCTGCGTCGCCTCCAGCAGGCGCACCATGGTCTCCCGGGTCTCCAGGGCGTCGAAGAGGGCGCGGATGCTCTCCAGGTCCTCGACCGCGGCGATGTCGTTCAACAGCTTGGACTGGCCACGGATGATCAGCGTGCCGGCACCCAGCGCGCCCTGGTCGGCCGACGGTAGGGCGATGCCCGCCTCCACCACCTTGGCGGTGAGCGCGTCCAGGGCCGCCTTCTTCGCCTCGATCTCGCGCAGGATGTCGCTGCGCGCCTCGGCCAGGGTGCGGCCGACGAGATGGGCGGACAGGAAGTTGCTGGCCATCACCAGGGCCGAGGGCGGCAGGTCGACCGGCACGTCGAGCACGCGGTTCTCGACGATCCCGTCATCCGTCACCAGCACCACCAGGGCACGGCCGGGGCCCAGCGAGACGAATTCGATATGCCGGAGCGGGCGGTCCATCTTCGGCGCGAAGACCAGGCCGGCGCAGGACGACAGGCCCGACAGGGCGCGCGTCGCCTCGTTCAGCACGTCGGGCAGGGACCGCCCGGCGCTGCCCGCCTGTGCCTCGAGATTGGTGCGCTCCTCCTCGGAGAGGTCGCCGACCTCCAGCAACCCGTGGACGAACAGGCGCATCCCGGCCTCGGTCGGCAGGCGGCCGGCCGAGGTGTGCGGCGCGGCGAGCAGGCCCATGTCCTCGAGATCGGCCATGACGTTGCGGATGGTCGCCGGCGACAGCGACATGCCGAGCTTGCGCGACAGCGTGCGGCTGCCGATCGGCTCGCCGGTCTCGACATAGGCTTCCACCACGTGCCGGAAGATCTCCCGCGAACGCTCGTTCAGCGCCGAGAGGCTCTCCCGGTAGGACATCAGGAGCTGGGTTCTCTGATCCATGCCGTCTCACTCTTCCCGCCGCGATATGTTGGGGGGAACGCCGGCGCGTTCAATGACCGCGCGGCGTACCGGGCATGCGGGTTTCTGGTGACTGGACCGCCCGCCGCCGAGAGGATAGCTTGCCCATCCCGGAAGCCGAAGCGCCGAACCGCGCCGGCCACCGAAATTCCCCGCCCAGCTCAGCAATGGGAGACAGACCATGGCCCGCCCCTCCGGCCGCGCCGCCGACGCCCTTCGCTCCGTCAGCCTGGAGACCGGCGTCAACAAGTATGCCGAGGGCTCCTGCCTGGTGAAGTTCGGCGAGACCCACGTGCTGTGCACCGCCTCGGTGGACGAGCGGGTGCCGCCCTGGCTCAAGGGCCAGGGGCGCGGTTGGGTGACGGCGGAGTACGGCATGCTGCCCCGGGCCACCGACAGCCGCATGGAGCGCGAGGCGGCGCGCGGCAAGCAGTCCGGCCGCACCCAGGAGATCCAGCGCCTGATCGGCCGCTCGCTGCGCGCCGTCACCCGGCTGGAGGGCATGCCGGAGATCCAGATCAAGGTCGACTGCGACGTGCTGCAGGCCGATGGCGGCACCCGCACGGCGGCGATCACCGGCGGCTTCGTCGCCCTGCACCTGGCGCTGCAGCACATGCGCGCGGTGCGCGCCATCGCCGAGATCCCGATCCTGGCGGAGGTCGCCGCGGTCTCCTGCGGCATCGTCGACGGCGCCTGCGTGCTCGACCTCGATTATGCGGAGGACTCCACCGCCCACGCCGATGCCAATTTCGTGCTGACCGGCGACGGCCGCATCGTCGAGATCCAGGGCACGGCCGAGGACACGCCGTTCAGCCGGGGGGAGTTCGAGCAGCTTCTGGACCTGGCCCAGAACGGCGTCGCCGAACTGGTTGAGCGGCAGCGGCAGGCGCTGGGGCTCTAGACAGGATCACGGCTTGACGGAGCCGAGGCCGGGTCCGTCAAGGTATGATCCGCACTGACGCGGCGCCCGCGCGGGCGCGGCGTCGCTCAGTCGCGCAGGTTGACGATCAGGCTTGAGGTGTCCCAGCGGTTGCCGCCCTTGGCCTGGACCTCGGCGTAGAACTGGTCGACCAGCGCGGTGACCGGCACCCTGGCGCCGTTGCGCCGGGCCTCGTCCAGGACGATGGCGAGGTCCTTGCGCATCCAGTCGACGGCGAAGCCGAAGTCGAACTTGCCTTCCAGCATGGTGCGGCCGCGGTTCTCCATCTGCCAGGACTGCGCCGCGCCCTTGGAGATGACGTCGAGCACCAGGTTGCCGTCGAGCCCCGCCTTCTGGCAGAAGTTCAACGCCTCCGACAGGCCTTGGACCAGGCCGGCGATACAGATCTGGTTGACCATCTTGGTGACCTGGCCGGCACCGGCGTCGCCCAGCAGCACGCAGGACTTGGCGAAGCAGTCGATCGCCGGCTTCACCCGATCGAAAACCTCCCGGTCGCCGCCGCACATGACGGTGAGCTGGCCGTTCTCCGCGCCGGCCTGGCCACCGGAGACCGGCGCGTCGATGAAGCCGATGCCCTTCTCCTTCGCCGCGGCGTGAAGCTCGCGCGCCACGTCGGCCGAGGCCGTGGTGTGGTCGACGAAGACCGTGCCCGAGGCCATGCCGGCGAAGGCGCCGTCCTCGCCATAGACCACCGAGCGCAGATCGTCATCATTGCCGACGCAGGCGAAGACGATTTCCGCCCCCTTGGCGGCGGCGGCCGGAGTCGGTGCGGCGGTCCCGCCATGGGTCCCGACCCAGGCCTCGGCCTTGGCGCCCGTGCGGTTGTAGACGGTGACGTCATGCCCGCCCTTCGCCAGATGGCCCGCCATCGGCGCGCCCATCACCCCCATCCCGAGAAATGCAACCTTCATGTCGGCTCCCCGCCCTTGTTGGCTGATGTCGCGGCGGTAAGGCGCCGCCGCGGTCCGCGTTTGCGTGCGTCGCGTCCGAGGATAACGGCTGAGCGGTCGAGGGCAAGCACACAGCCGATCTGCGTCCGGGGCGCTTTGAACCGGGGCGGCCGATTGCTATTTCAGGCGCGACACCGCCTGGCAACCTTCGATGAGCGGACGGGATAATGACCGAGACACCGCGCGCCTTCACCGGCGACACGCTGCTGATCGCCAGCCACAACCAGGGCAAGGTGCGGGAGATCGCCGATCTTCTGACCGGGCGCGTAGCCCGCTTCCCCTCCGCCGCCGATCACGGCGTGCCGGAACCCGAGGAGACGGAGGACAGCTTCACCGGCAACGCCGTCCTCAAGGCGCGGCACGCGGCGGCCGCGACCGGCCTGCCGGCGCTGGCCGATGACAGCGGGCTGGCGGTGACCGCGCTCGACGGCGCGCCCGGCATCTACTCCGCGCGCTGGGCGGTCCGGCCCGATGGCAGCCGCGATTTCGGCCACGCCATGGCGCGGGTCAATACCGCCCTGGGCGAGGCCGCGGATCGCCGTGCCCACTTCGTCTGCGCCCTGGCGCTCGCCTGGCCCGACGGCCATGCGGAGTGCGTGGAGGGCCGGGTCGACGGCCGGCTCGTCTGGCCACCGCGCGGCGACAGGGGCTTCGGCTACGACCCGATCTTCGTGCCTGACGGCCACCAGCTCACCTTTGGCGAGATGGACCCCGCCGCAAAGCACGCGATCAGCCACCGGGCCGACGCCTTCGCCCGCCTGATCGCACGCTGCTTCGACGTGCCGGAGGGGCGATGAGCGACGACGGCACGCCGGGCTTCGGGCTCTACGTCCACTGGCCGTTCTGCCGGGCGAAATGCCCCTATTGCGATTTCAACAGCCATGTGCGGGCGGCGGTCGACCACGACCGCTGGCGCCGCGCCTTGCTGGCCGAACTCGACCACATGGCGCGGGGAACCGAGGGACGGCGGCTGACCTCCATCTTCTTCGGCGGCGGCACGCCCTCGCTGATGGCGCCGCGCACGGTCGCCGCCATCGTGGCGCGGGCGGCCGAGATCTGGCGTGTCGATGACGGCGTCGAGATCACGCTGGAGGCCAATCCGACCTCCGTGGAGGCCGGCCGCTTCCGCGACTTCGCGGCGGCCGGCGTTAACCGGGTGTCGCTGGGCGTGCAGGCGCTCGACGACGGCGATCTCGCCTTTCTCGGGCGCGAGCACGACGCCGCGGAGGCGCTGGCGGCGGTCGGCCTCGCCGCCCGGCATTTCCGCCGCTTCAGCTTCGACCTGATCTATGCCCGGCCGGGGCAGACCGTGGCGGCCTGGGAGGCCGAGCTAGCCCGCGCCCTCGACCACGCGGTGGGCCATATCTCGGCCTACCAGCTGACCATCGAGCAGGGCACCCGCTTCCACACGCTGCACGGCCGCGGTGCCTTCGCCCTGCCGGACGAGGACTTGGCCGCCGATCTCTACGAGGCGACGCAGGAGGCACTCGCCTCCGCCGGGCTGCCGGCCTACGAGATCTCCAACCACGCCCGGGCGGGCGAGGCCTGCCGGCACAACCTGACCTACTGGCGGCTGGGCGACTATGTCGGCATCGGTCCCGGCGCGCATGGCCGGCTGACCCTGGATGGGACGGTCTGGACCACGCGGACGCACCGGGCGCCGGAAGTCTGGCTCGGCCGGGTCGAGGCGGGTGGCAGTGGTGAGAAGCCGCGCGAGCCCGTGGCGCCCGACGAGGCGGTGGCCGACGTGCTGATGATGGGCCTGCGCCTGGCAGAGGGCGTGCCCACCGCCCGGATCGAGGCGGCGGCCGGCACAGGTCTGGCCACGACGCTGCCCGGAGAGCGGCGGCGCCGGCTGGTGGAGAGCGGCGATCTTCAGGATCGCGAGGATCGCCTTGTCGCCACGGACCAGGGACGGCGCCGGCTGAACGCCGTGCTGGCGCACCTGCTGGCGGCCTGAGCAGATGGCCTTAGTCGGTGGCCTGACCAGGAGACCTGACCAGGAGACCTGATTCGGAGCGGCCGATCGGCTCTACGGCGTTCCGCAGACCACGCCGGCGCCGTCGCCATCCATCGCCGAGACGTCGTCGATGACGAGGCCTGGACCCGTCAGCGTGCCCGCACCCGATTCCACGCAGACCGATCCCCCCAGCGCGGTCACGTCATAGGTGTTGGCCGCCCCGGCGATGCCGCCGATGTCGTTGGTCTCCCCCACCGTGGTGAAGATCGCCACCAGATTGCCGCCGACCGTGCCGGTGATGTGATTGCCGTTGGCGGCGACATTGCTGAGGTCCGAGCCGAAGCTGAGCGCCGTGTTGCCGATGTCGAACAGCTTGTTGGTGTTGATCTGGATGTTCGTGCCGTCATTGGCGACGTTGATGCCGTTGCCGCTGGTATTGCCGACCGCATTGTCCGAGACGATCACCTGATCGTTCGCCTCGCCCACGACGATGCCGGTGGCGACGTTCTGGATGCTGTTGTTCTGCACCATATTGTTGGCCAGGGCGGCGACGGTGGCGCCGACGCCGGTGTTGATGCCGCTCTGGTTGAAATTGACGATGATGTTGTCGGAGATCACGAAGTCGCTCGACTGGTTGCCCAGGCTGGAGCTGGCGACGATGCCGTTGGTGCCGTCCTTCGCGGCGGAGCCGTCGGTCGGCGCGGCGTCGATCATGTTGCCGGTGATCTGGAGGTTCGAGTAGCCGTCGTCGACGAAGATGCCGTTGAGCTGGTCGACGCCGCGGATGACATTGTCCGCGATGGTGATGTCGCTGGCGCCACCCTGCACCCAGATGGCGTTGCGGAAGGCGTCGTGGATGGTGTTGCCGCGGATCGTCACGTCCGTGGCGTTGGCGGCGATGGAGATGCTCTGCCAGCCGGCATTGGCGATGAAGTTGTTCTCAATCAGCAGGCCGACCGCACCCGGCGAGACGCCGATGCCGTTGTTGTTCTTCTGGTTCGCGCCGGCGTCCAGCACCGTGTTCCCCGACACGGTGATGCCGGTGACGTCGATGCCGAGCTGGATTCCGGTGATGCCGGCATTGGTGACGGTGTTGCCGATGATCTGCGAATTGGCCGCGTCCTGGCCCAGCGAGATGCCGTTGGTGCCGGCGTCCGCGACCGTGTTGCCGGCGATCAGGACGTCCGAGGCCCCCTTGAAGATCGAGATGCCGATCTTGCCCGTGCCGGACACCAGATTGTCGCGGATGCGGATGTCGCTGACATCCGCACCGCTGCCGATGCCCTCGGTCGCCACGTTCTCGATCGTGGCGAGCTGCACGGTGACGTTGCTGGCATTGCCGGCGATCAGCACGCCGCGCCCGACGGTGTTGTCGCGGATGGTGAAGCCCGCGAGGTGGCCGTTCGCCTCCACCTGGATGCCGGCGAGCGCGTTGTCCCCGGAGATCGTGGCGGCGCTGCCGGGGCCGGAGAAGGAGATCTGCTGGCCGGTCGCGGCGCCGATAAGCGGGATGGCGGTACCGCCGGAGAGCCAGGTCTGGCTGTCCTGCATCTTCAGGCCCGCCTTCAGGTCGCCGGCGGCACCGCTGGCCAGTACCAGGGTGTTGGGCCCGAAGGCGTCAATCATCGCCTGCAGATCGGCCGTCGCGCCGTCGATCTGCACGTACTGGGTCAGCGCCACCCCTGTCTCCGGGTCGATCAGGGTCTCCTCTGGCCCGGTCGCGGCGCCGATGACCAGCGGGTTGTCGCGCCGGTAGAGGGGATCCTCCATGCGCCGTTCCAGCGCCGTCAGCTCCCGCGCGCGGCTGGCGGTGAGGCCGCCATTGCCGAGCGTCTGGTCGAGCGGAATGCGCACCTGCCCGCCGCCGAAGAACTCCGCCTCGCCGCGGTCGTCGTCGCGCACGCCGACATAGGCGGTGAGCCGGGAGCCCTCGCCCAGCACCGAAAGGTCGAAGGCGCGGTATTCCAGGCGCCCCTCCAGGCCCGTGACATCGTCGACCCCGCTTTCGTCGAAATAGTAGGCGCCACCGAACAGGCGCAGTTCGCCCTGCGTCTCCGGGTCCAGCAGGGGCAGGCGGTAGCCGATCTCCGCGTCCACGCCGGCCATCGGCACCTCCTCGCCGGCGCGGCCACGCAGCTGGTTGTCGGGCAGCAGCAGGATGGCACCGTATTCCGGCGCCGGGCGGGGATCGGAGATCGGCAGATAGGCGTTGGCGCGGACTTCCAGCTCCTCGGTCATCGCCTCGGCGCCGAGGCTGGCGTGCCAGAAGGTGTTGCCGGTCTCGCTGTGGCTCAGGCTGGCGAAGGCGTTGGCGCCAAGGACGAGGCCGGCCTCCCGGTCGATGCGGCGGTGAATGAGGCCGATCTCGCCCAGGCCGTAATCGTCGTTCCCGCCGACGCCACGCAGGTTCAGCATCGTCAGCGTGCCGGTGTCCTGGACGATCGGCACGTAGAGGTCGGCGCTACCCTGGTCGCGTGACTCCGACACACGGCCGCCAAGATCGACATAGGGCTGCCAGAGCGGCAGTTCCTGCGCCGAGACGGCGACCGGATAGGCCGCGAGCATGGCGGTGAGAGCGATGGCCGAGCACCCTGTGCCCAGGCCACGGATGGTCATTGTCTTCATGCAGCCCCCGCGATCGGCAACGTCGCCGATGATACTTACTTTTGTTAGCCTTCCATTTTGTAGCGGGAAAGCGCGTACGCGTCACGCATGATCAGTGTCGCGTGATTTTGAATGGCTGATATTCTCCTTTTACGCGATCAAGGCGTTGGATCCTCGCCGCAGAGCTCTGAGACGGGCGTCATGCCCACGGTGCCCTGAATGTCGAACCCATCGCCCGTGATATCGCCGACCGCGTTGAAGACGTCGCACACCTGGCCGCTCAGCGAGTCCACCGCGACCACGTTCACCGCGCCGCCCTTGCCGTTGATGTCGGTCATGAAGTTCTGGTCGTTGAAGACGAAGGCGATGTCGCCGTTGATGTCGCCCATGATCGCGTTGCCGTTCACGGTGACATTGCCGATGCCCTCGGCGAAGACCAGCGCCGCGCCCTCGAGCATCTTCCCGATACCGACATCGGTGATGGTGTTGTCCAGCACCTGGACACTCGACGAGAACTCGGTGATCGAGATGCCGATGGCGCCGATGGCGTCGGTGCCCACGACATTGGTGATGTCGTTGCCCTGGACGACGATGTTCTCGTTGTTCTGGCCGACGACGATGCCGAAGCCGGCATTCTCGATCTCGTTGTCGGCGATGACCGCGTCACCCGGCATGGTGCCCATGGCGCCGACATTGGTCTGGATGCCGGCATTGGTGACGTTGCTGACCTTGTTGCCGGTGATGGTGAAGTCGATCGACTTGTTGGCGAGCGTGGAGCTGAGCACGATCCCGTTTGAGTCGGCACCGAGCGCACCGTCGACCGTGTTGCCGGTGATCGCCGTCGTCACCGCGCCGTCGAAGACGATGATGCCGTTGCGGCCGACATCCATGACCTGGTTGCCGCTTATCGTCGTGCCGGTGCTGTCCATCAGCACGCGGATGCCGTTAAGGCCGGCCGAAGTGACCTTGTTCTGGTCGATGAGCGTGGTGGTCGCGCCCTCATGGACGTCGATGGCATGCCCGCCGACGGTGTCGAGCTCGTTCAGCTGGATGGTGACGCCGGTTGCCGATGGTCCGATCCGGATACCGGAGATGGCGTCATCGCCCACGCCGATATCGGTGAGGATGTTGGCGATGATGCCCACGGTGTTGGCGCCTGACTCCAGGAAGATGCCCTGGCCCGAGACCGTGGTGAGGATGTTGTCGGAGACGTCCACCCGGGCCGCGTTGGTGCCGAAGCGGATGCCGCCATCGTTGATGTCGGTGAGGCTGTTGCCCTGCACGTCCACGTCACTGGCATCGTTGCCCAGCAGAATGCCATTCCCCGAGATCATGGTGAGCTCGTTCCCGGCGAGCAGAATTTCGTCGGCCCTGACGCCGAATCGGATGCCGGAGCCGCCGATGTCGCTCAGCACGGCATTCGACACTTCGATGTCGAAGGCACGGTCGCCGAAGATCACGCCCTGGCCGGTGGTGCCGTCGAAGATGTTCTTGCCGAAGGTCGCGTCCTCGACGATGTCGATCGACGAGACATCGTCGCCGAAGCGGATGGCGCTGCCCTGCGCGTCCTGGATAGCGTTTCCGGCAATGGTGACCTGGTTGGCGTCATTGCCGAAATGGATCGCCGAGGTGTTGGTCTCGGAGAACTGGTTGCCGACGATGGCGATGTCGGTGGCGCCGTCTTCCGCCTTGATGCCCTGCTGGCCGGTCGCGTCGAACACGTTCATGGTGATGTCGATACTGTTCGCGCTGTCGCCGAGGAGGATGCCGGCCTTGCCGCCGCTGAAGGTGTGTCCCTTGATCAGGACGTTGGCCACGAGATTGCCGAGCGTGATGCCGTTGCCGGAATAATCGCTCAGCACGTTCGAGACGATGTCGATCTGACCGCCGATTCCGGAGCCGCTGCCGACGGTGATCACGTCGCCTGTCACCGTGGTCAGCGTGTTACCCATGATGTCAATCTGGCCGCCGCCGCTGGCCGTGTTCGCGCCCAGCACGATGCCGCGACCGCCGACCGTGGTCAGCGTGTTGACGGAGATGGCGATTTCCCCGCCGGCGCCGTCGCCGAGCGCGATGCCGTCGCCGGTGATGCCGCTGAGCTGGTTGCCCATGATGTCGACCGTGCCGCCGACACCCGCGTTCGCGCCCAGCACGATGCCGCGGCCCCCGGCGGTGGTCAGCTTGTTGGCGGAAATGGCGATCGCGCCGCCGGCACCGTCACCGAGCGCGATGCCGTCGCCGGTGATGCCGGCAAGCTGGTTGCCCATGATGTCGACCGTGCCGCCGACACCCGCATCCGCGCCCAGCACGATGCCGCCGTCGCCGACATTGTCGAGCTGGTTGCCGGTCACGGTGACGTCGACCGCGCGGTCGCCGAAGACGATGCCGTGACCGGTGGTGCCGTCGATCAGGTTCTTGCCGAGGCTGACGTCGGCGACGATGGCGACACCGGCGGCGTCGTTGCCGAAGCGGATGGCGTCGCCCGTGGTGTCCTCGATGGTGCTGCCGGCAAGCAGGATGTCCGTGGCGTCGTCGCCGAACTGGATGCCGGCGACCATCGCCCCGTCCAGGTCGTTGTCGATGATGTCGATCCCGAGGGCGTTGTCGCCGAAGAGGATGCCCTGGCCGCCGGTGTCGGTGAAGCTGTTCATGGCGATGGTGACCGCCTTGACGTCGTTGCCGGCCGCGATGCCGGCCATGCCGCCGGTGAAGGCGTGCCCCTGGATCAGCACGTTCTCCACCTGCTCGCCCAGCGTGATGCCGTTGCCGATGATGTCGGCGAAGGTGTTGCTCTTGATGGTGATCTGGCCGCCGATGCCCGATCCGGCGCCGAACGAGATGGCGTCACCGCCGATGCGGGCGAGGTCGTTGCCCATGACCGAAACGCCGGCGGCGTTGGACCCGACGGCGATCCCGGCCCCGCCAATGTCCTCGATCCGGTTCAGCAGGATGCTGTTGCCGATGCCGGCATTGTCGCCGAGGGCGATGCCCCCGCCAGCCGCATTCGACAGGAAGTTCTGCTGGACCAGCAGGTTGCTGGCGAAGGTGCCGACAGCGACCGCCGCGCCGCTGACGTTGTCGACGCGGTTGACCACGATCCACACATTGTCGGCGCCGTCGCCGATCGAGATGCCATCCACGGCGCCGGAGATATTGTTGTCCTCGATGACGGTATCGCTCGCCGTTGAACCCAAGACGATGCCACCACCCATCGTGTCGGCGATCGCGTTGCCCATGATCACCGACGTGGTCGCCCCGTCGCCGAAGACGATGCCGGCTGCCGTGCCCGCCTCGATGATGTTGTCGAGCACCTGGATGTTGGTGGCGTCGGAGCCCAGCACGATGGCCGTGCCGTCGATATCGATGAAGGTGTTGTCGCGGATGCGGATGTCGTCGAGACCGTCGAGCCCCGCGATGCCGTCCCCGCTGAGTGTGTCGAAGGTATTGAGTTGGGCCGTGCTGTTGACCGATCCGCCGGCTATGCGCACCCCGACGCCGGCCGTGTTGCCGGTGATCGTGAAGCCGGCCAGATGATCGTTCGACTGCATGGCGACGCTGGCGGCGGCGTCACCGTTGACGACGGCGGGCGCGCCCGGGCCGGTGTAGTTGAAGGCGACGCCGCTGACGTCGCCGACAAGCGGGATCGTGGTGCCGCCGGACAGCCAGGTCTGGCTGTCGGCCATGTTGAGACCGGCAGCGAAGTCGCCATTTGCCAGGACCAGCGTGTTCGGCCCGTATTGGTCGATCAGGGCCTGCAGGTCCGGCGTCGCGCCGGTGACCTCGACATACTGGGTCAACCGCACGCCGGTTTCCGGATCGCGTGTGAACTCGTATTCGCCGAGCGGCCCGCCCAGCACCAACGGGTTGTCGCGGTGGCGCCACGGATCCTCCATGCGCCGTTCCAGCGCGGTCAGCGGCCGCGGCCGGCCGGCATCGGCGTCGGCGAAGAGGTTCTGCAACGGGATGCGGAGGCGCCCGCCGGCGAAGAAGACGCCGTCGGCCAGTTCCGGGTTGTTGATCGTCGTCTCGTCCCGGTCGTCCTGGGTGAAGCCGGCGAACAGGGTCAGGCGCGAGCCGTCGCCCAGCCAGTCGAGGTCGTGGGCGCGATATTCCAGCCGGCCCTCATAGCCGGTGATGTCCTCGATGTCGCCATCGCCCGCGAAATAGTAGGCGCCGCCGAAGACACGCAGTTCCCCGTCCATCCACAGATCGTCGAGCGGCAGGCGCAAGCCGATCTCGGCGTCGCCGCCGGTCAAGCCCCGGTCCTCGCCGGCGCGCATGCGCAGCTCGTTGCCGGGAAGGAAGTAGAGTTTGGAAAGCTGCGGCGCCTCGGCGTCGTCGTCGAAGGGGTAGTAGAAATTGCCGCGGACCTCCCAGTTCTCGCCCATCACCTCGCCGCCGACGGAACCGTGGACGAAGGTGTTGTCGGACGCCGTCACCTCGACATTGGCGAAGACATTGCCGCCGAAGATGACGCCGGTGTCGCGATCGATGACGCGGTAGAGGATGCCGGCATTGCTGACCGCGTAGCCGTCGTCGCCGGCCACGCCGCGCAGATTGGCGTAGACGAGGTCGTCCTCGCTCTGGTGCAGGCCGATATAGGCGTCCGCCCCGCCGAAGCTGCGCAGGTCGGAATACTGGCCCTCGCCGTCGACGAAGGAGCGCCAGAGCGGCTGCGGCGCGCCGGGAACGGCCGACGGCGGGTCCTGCGCCAGGAGGCCGGCAGGCAGGCCCGCCAGGGCCGACGACAGCGCGAATATCGAGCAGCCATAGGCAAGCCGCCCCCGACGGATATCCCTCATGTGCCCCCCAACGCTCAGAACAACCGCATTGTTGCTAACTTTGGTTAGCGGAGGTTCTAGCTCACCCGGTCGGGAAGGTCACGTCACGAATCCGAGAAAATCGCACGAGGATGCCGGCCGGCGCGGTTGTGTCGCGCCGGCCGGCATCCTTGCGGGTCTCGGTCCAGTGGATCGGGGCTCAGAAAATCGGGCCGCCGGCGAAACCGCTCGGCGCCGGGTCGATCACCTCCGCGCCTTCCGGGGTCACCTGCAACACGGCGAGGCCGCGCTCGACCAGGCCGCCCTGGCCGAAGCGGAAGATGCCGTCAAGTCCGCTGAAGCCGGACGGGTCGGTCAGGGCCTGGCGGCCGAAGCGGCCCGGCATGGTGTTCTGCGCCAGCGAGGCGGCGAGCGCCACGGCGTCATAGGCCAGCGTCGCCAGGCGCGGCGGCGCCACCCCGTAGTCGCGCTCGTAGCGGGCCTCGAAGTCGCGGCGCAGGCCGGGCGGCGGCGCGGCGTACCAGGCGCCGTGCAGCGCCGGTTCGATTTCAACGCCCGCGCCGTCCCACAGGCCGGTGCCGACGATCTGCTCGCCCCGCATGTAGTAGTAAGGGATCAGCGGCGCCACCTGGCGCAGGCGCAGACCCACATCGGGCAGCATGATCGCCTCGAACGAGCCCGAGGAGCCCTGGATCGCCTCGACATACTGGCCGTAATCGTCGGCATCCTGCGGGTAGAACTGGGTGACCGCGACATTGGCGCCGAAGCGCGGGCCGGACTGCTGCATGGCCAAGGCGATGAGCTGGCCATAGGTGGTGTCGGGCGCCAGCACGGCGTAGCTTCGCACCCCGCGGTTGGCGCCGAAGGCCATCACCCGCTCGACCTGGGCCTGCGGCAGGATGCCCATGACGAAGGCGTTGCCGCCGGCGGTGTTGGCGTCGGTGGTGAAGGCGACGAGGTTGACGTTGTAGGGCGCGGCGACCTGGGCGGCCGGCCGGACGGAGCCGCTGAACAGCGGTCCCAGGATCAGCTCGGCACCCTGCTGCACGGCGGTCTGCGCGGCGATGCGCGCGCCGTCCGGCGTGCCACCGGTGTCGACCGGGATCAGCTCGAAATCCCGGCTGGCGACCTCGAACAGCGCCATCTCCGCGGCGTTGAGCATCTGCTGCCCAAGCTGCCCGGTGTCGCCGGTGAGCGGCAGGAGGAGCGCCACGCGGGCGGCGCCGGGGGCGAGCTGGCGGCCGAACTCGTCGACCAGGGGACGGTCGGGACGGGGCAGGTTGAGGCCGCTCGTCGCGGGCGACGGGCTGAAGACCGGGGCGCCGCCGCCACCGCCGACATTGACCCCGGGGCCGCAGGCGGCCAGCAGGGTGACGGCCAGCACGGCGAGCAGGGAACGCAGCCCCATCCGGTGCCATGGCCGCGCGGGCCGATCCATGCCATGCTCAAGTGTTGCCACGATGCTCACTCTCGCCATCTCCCGAACTGCGCCGCCGCGAAGGATTCCGCTCGACAATGCCCCGCCGCGACAGCAGCCGACAAGGCCGGTCAAGCCAATCCGACGCCGATGGCGGCGATAAGGCGGTTTCCGGGCAGCAAGGTAGTGGCAGCGCCCGCCCGGCGCAACTCTCGGGGGCCGAGGGGACCGGATCTTCCGGGGGCCTGGCGCCGGGCCTCTATGTCGTGGCGACGCCGATCGGCAATGCCGGCGACATCACCCTGCGGGCGCTCGATACCCTGCGCCGGGTGGACCGTATCGCCTGCGAGGACACCAGGGTCACCGCCAGGCTGCTGGCCCGGCACGCCGTCAAGCGGCCGCTGACTGCCTATCACGAGCACAATGCCGAGAAGGCGCGCCCGGCGCTGCTGGCGGCGATCGACGCGGGCGAGGCGATCGCCCTGGTCAGCGATGCCGGCACGCCGCTGATCTCCGACCCAGGCTTCAAGCTGGTGCGCGCGGCGCGTCGGCAGGGCCTGGCCGTGACCACGCTGCCGGGCCCGGTCGCCGCCATCGCCGCGCTGACCCTGTCGGGCTTGCCCAGCGATCGCTTCCTGTTCGCCGGCTTTGCTCCGTCCAGATCAGGGCAGCGCCGCGCCTGGTACGCCGCGCTCGCCGGCATCGAGGCGACGCTGCTGGTGTACGAATCGGCCGGCCGGCTGGCGGCGTCCCTGGCCGATGCCGCCGCCGCGCTCGGCGACCGGGAGGCGGCGGTGGCGCGGGAGATCACCAAGCTGCACGAGGAATGCCGGACCGGGCGCCTGGCGGAACTGGCCGCCCACTACCAGGCGGAAGGTCCGCCACGCGGCGAGATCGTCCTGGTGATCGACGGCGGCGCGCCGGCGGCGGAGAGCGGGGACGAGGCGAGCCTCGACGCCGCGCTCGCCGATGCCCTGGCGGGCGGACTCCGGCTGCGCGACGCGGTCGACGCGGTGGCCGCGACGCTGGCGCTGCCCCGGCGCACGGTCTACGCCCGCGCCCTGGCGCTGAAGGATCGGCCCCCGAAGGACCAGGACGGATAGGCCGGCATGGCGTCGGACAGGGCAGGCACCCCGGGAGGCGAGCGCCGCCGGATCGCCGAGCGGCGTGGACGCCGGGCCGAGGCCGTGGCGGCGCTCTGGCTGCGGCTGAAGGGCTATCGCGTGGTCGACCGGCGGGTGCGCACCCCGGTGGGTGAGATCGATCTGGTGCTGCGGCGCGGCCGCCTCGTCGTCTTCGCCGAGGTCAAGCGGCGCGGCGCCATCGCCGACGGGCTGACGGCGGTGGGGCCGGCCCAGCGCCGGCGCATCGGCCGCGCCGCCCAATGGTGGCTGGCGCGCCATCCCGCCCTTGCGGACAGGACCATCCGCTTCGATCTCTTGGTCATTCCGGCGCGCGGCTGGCCCCGCCATCTCGCCAATGCCTGGATGGAGGGCCTGTGAGGATGGAGGGCCTGTAAGGATGGAGGGCCTGTAAAACGGCTTGACCGCCGGCCGTCGCGCTCGTGACCATGGGCGGCGGATGAAGGACGACGAGACGGCATGCCGAACGAGACGCTATCGCTGGACTGGAACGCCATTGCCACCGCGCCCCTGGAGGCGCTGGCCGGCTATGGCCGCCTGCCTGACGACGGCTTTCCGCTGACCGCCGCCGCCCTGGCGCTTGCCGCCATCGAGGTGCCGGGCGCCCATCTCGCCTGGTATGCCGACCATCTCGACCAGGTGGCCGGCACGGTGGCGTCCTGCCTCACCGACGACCGGCTGGAATCCGGGGCGCTGGGCGCGTCGGAGGCGCTGTCGGAAGCGATCGCCGGCCATCATGGCTATCGTGGCGACGACGCCACCTATGACGACCTGCAGAACGCCAACCTGATCCGGGTCATCGACCGCCGGCGCGGCCTGCCGGTGGCGCTCGCCGTGGTCTTCCTGCATGCCGGCCGGCTGCAGGGCTGGCGGCTGCGCGGCATCGCCTTTCCCGGCCATTTCCTGGTGCGCCTGGACATCGCCGGCGAGCGCCTGATCCTCGACCCCTTCCATGGCGGTCAGCGGCGCGGTCCGCGCCATCTGGAGGAGCTGCTGGGCCGCATGTCGGGCGAGCCGGCGACACCGCAACGCGAGCACACGCGACCGATCAGCGACCGGGCGCTGCTGATCCGCCTGGCCAACAACGCCAAGATCCGCCATTTCCAGGCCGGCCGGCAGGCCGAGGCGCTGGAGGTGCTGGACGCCATGCGCCTGTTCGCGCCGGCCGAGCCGGTGCTGTGGCGCGAGACGGCGCTGATGAACCTCACCCTGGGCCGGCTGAACGCCGCCAGCGACGCCGCGTCCCATCTCCTGACCCTGCGGCTCACGCCGGAGGAGCGGGCGAGCGCCAGAAGAATGCTTGACGACATCGCCCGGCACCGTCACTAGCGTTCCTCGCCTCTTCTCCGGCGCTCCACGAAAACAAGGATGCCCGCGTCATGGCCGTCGCCAGGATCGCAATTCAGATGGACCCGATCGAGTCCATCAATATCGACGAGGATTCGACCTTCGCCCTGGCGCTGGAGGCGCAGTCGCGCGGCCACCGGCTCTGGCACTACCTGCCCCAGCACCTGACCTTCCAGGACGGGCGGGTGACCGCCCGGGGGCGGCCGCTGACGGTGCGGGCGCGGCGCGGCGACCATTTCACGCTGGGCGCCTGGGAACGGCTTCACCTGGCGGAGATGGACGTCATCCTGATGCGTCAGGACCCGCCCTTCGACATGGCCTATATCACCGCCACCCACATCCTGGAGCAGATCCACCCGGCGACGCTGGTGGTCAATGACCCCGCCCAGGTGCGCAACGCGCCGGAGAAGCTGTTCGCCACCCACTTTCCCGACCTGATGCCGCCGACACTGATCACCACCGACCTGGAGGAGATCCGGGCCTTCCGGCGGACCCACCGCGATATCATCGTCAAGCCGCTCTACGGCAATGGCGGGGCCGGCGTCTTCCACCTGAAGCCCGACGACGAGAATCTCGGTGCGCTGATCGAAATGTTCACCCTGCACTCGCGCGAGCCGGTGATGGTGCAGCGCTACCTGCCGGAGATCCGGCGCGGCGACAAGCGCATCATCCTGGTCGATGGCGCGGTCGGCGGCGCCGTCAGCCGGGTGCCGAAGGATGGCGAGGCGCGGGCCAATTTCCACGCCGGCGGCACCGCCGCCGCGGCAGACCTGACGCCACGCGAACTGGAGATCTGCGAGCGCCTGGGGCCCGAGTTGAAAAAGCGCGGCCTGATCTTCACCGGCATCGACGTGATCGGCGACTTCCTGACGGAGATCAACGTCACCTCGCCGACCGGCATCCACCAGATCAACCGACTGGCCGGCGTACGCCTCGACGTCCAGATCATCGACGCCATCGAGGCCCGGCTGGCGGCGGCGAGAACTGCCTGACCCGGCCATCGATTTTTCACTCAAACATCACTTGTCCTCGTCGCGATCACTTATAGGTTGATTTCCGCATCTGGCGGGATCAGCGCGGCGCGATCCTTGTCGGCTTGGCCATGAACCAAGGATGAGGTGGCGTCATGTGTGTCGCGTGCGCTCTTGCCGGCCTTGCGGCCGATCCAGCCACCTCGGTTTGCGCCTGCGGCGCCCCGGAAACCGCGCAGGCCATGCGGCGGATCGAGGCCGATCTGAAGCGGCGGGAGTTTCTCGGCGGCACGGCGGCCGTAATCGGCCTGTTCGCCGGTTTCGGACTGGCCCCCGTCGACACCAGGGCGCAGACTCCGGGCAGGCCCTTCCTGCTGACCAATCTGCGCCTGTTCGACGGCCGGCGCCTGGCCATGCAGGACGGTGTCGACATCCTGGTCGAGGGCAGCCGCATCACGGCGCTGCCGATGCGCGGCCAGGGACCGGCGGAGGCCGAACGCATCGATTGCGGCGGCCGCGCGGTCATCCCCGGCCTGATCGACGCGCACTGGCACGCCACGCTGACGGCGGTCAGCCAGATCGTCGCCCTGACGCAGGATGTGGCCTTCGTCCATCTGGTTGCGGGGCGCGAGGCCGGGGCCACCTTGATGCGCGGCTTCACCACAGTGCGTGATGTCGGCGGACCGGCCTTCGGCCTGAAACTGGCGATCGACCGCGGCGTGGTCACGGGACCGCGCATCTTCCCCTCCGGCGCGATGATCTCGCAGACCTCGGGCCACGGCGACTTCCGGCTGCTGAGCGCCCTGCCGCGAATGCCGGGCGACCCGCCCGACAACACCGAGCGGCAGGGCGTCGCCGCCATCGCCGACGGCGCCGACGAGGTGCTGCGGCGGGCCCGCGAGCAGCTGATGCGCGGCGCCAGCCAGATCAAGATCATGGCCGGCGGCGGCGTGGCCTCGCCCTACGACCCGCTCGACTCGCTGCAATACACCGAACGGGAGATGCTGGCGGCGGTCGAGGCCGCCACCGACTGGGGGACCTATGTCTGCGCCCATGTCTACACCGCCGATGGCATCCGCCGGGCGATCGCCGCGGGCGTGCGCTCGATCGAGCACGGCCAGCTCGCCGATGAGGAAACGGTGCGGTTGATGGCGGACGAGGGCGTCTGGTGGAGCCTGCAACCCTTCCTTCAGGACGAGGATTCCAACCAGTACGCCGACCCGGCGCAGCAGGCGATGCAGGCGGCCGTCGCGGAGGGCACGATGCGCGCATTCACGCTCGGGCGCGCGCACGGCGTGCGCATGGCCTTCGGCACCGACATCCTGTTCAACGCCGCGGGCGGCGGCAGCAGCCAGGGTCGCCAGCTGGCCAAGCTGACCCGATTCATGTCGCCGCTCGAGGCGCTCCGCCTGGCGACCGGCGCGGCGGGCGAACTGCTGGCGCTGTCGGGCGACCGGGCGCCCTATTCCGGCCGGCTCGGCATCGTCGCCGAAGGGGCGCTGGCGGACCTGCTGGTGATCGACGGCGACCCGGAGGGCGGTCTCGACTGGCTGGAGGACCCCGCCGCCAACCTGAAGCTGATCATGAAGGGCGGCACCATTCACAAGGACGAACTGGCATGAAGATCCTCTCGATGCGGCAGGGCGGTTCCGGCGCGCTCGTCGTCGGCGCGCTGGCCTCGTGGTCCACCGGCGGGACCGCCCTGGCGCAGGACCCGGGACAGGGCTGGGCGGCGCAGATCACCCCCTATGTCTGGGCCTCGGGGGTCGGCGGCACGATCCGGCCTTTCGCCGGCGCGCCGGAGGTGGATGTCGACGAGTCGTTCTCCGAGATCCTGGAGAATCTCGACGCGGCCTTCTTCATCGCCGGTTTCGCGCGCTACGACCGCTTCGTCTTCCAGGGCGATTTCAGCTACGCCGCGTCGTCGAGCGATGGTGTCGTCGCGCCCGGCATCCCGGCGGAGGGGGAGCTGACCCAGACCTCGCTGACCTTCGCCGCCGGCTACCGGGTCGCGGCGGAGGAGACGGCGACCCTCGATCTGCTCGCCGGCGCGCGTGCCTGGGACATCGAGGGCTCGGTCGCGGTGCCGCTCGCGGGCCTCTCCGTGTCGTCGGATGAGAGCTTCGTCGACCCGATCCTGGCGGCCCGGGCCAACATCACCCTGGCGCCCGACTGGTCGCTCATCGCCTATGCCGATGTCGGCGGCTTCGGCGCCGGCTCCGACTTCACCTTCCAGGTCGTCGCCACGGTGAACTACGCCCTCACCGACAGCCTCTTCCTGTCCGCCGGCTACCGCTACCTGGCGGTCGACTACGACGATGGCGGCACCCGGCTGGACGTCAGCCTCAGCGGACCGCTGCTCGGCGCCACCTGGCGCTTCTGACGAGGGCGGCCGCCGTCATCGGTCGTGCGGGCGCTCGCTCAGGCGGTCCCGCAGCCGGTCCAGCGTGTCGCCCAGGCGCTCCAGACCGCTGCCGGTCAGCGCCTCGGCGAGGTCCTCGTCGATCCGCCGCTTGATCCGGTCCGCCTCGGCCAGGAAGCGCCGGCCGCGCGGCGCGAAGACGATGCGCTTCGCCCGCGCGTCCAGGGGATCGGGCTGTCGCGTCAGCAGCCCAAGCGCCGTCAGGTCGTCGACCATCTGGGCGGCGGACTGCTTGCTGACATCCATCGCCGCGGCGAGATCGACCAGCCGCGTGCCGGCCCGCCGGTCGAGATGACCGAGCAGGCGGGCCCGGGCCACGGTGATCTCCGTGAAGCCGGCCGCCCGCAGGTCGCGGACGAAACAGTCCATCCACGCCTCCAGTGCCGCCCACAGGGCCCAGCCGATATGCGCGGGCGGCGGGCCCGGTTCATCCTGGATCATTGGGGGAGAATAGACCGGCGAATTGGTCAGGTCACTTGACAAGTGGCGGGCACCGCTGGATAGTCAGGTATCCTGACTAATGGAGGCGGCAGTGACCGATACCCCCCTCACGCTCGTCGAGGCCCTGTCCGGGGCGCTGGTCCGCTTCGCCCTGCCGGGTGGTGAGGCCCAGTTCCACTACGGCGCGGACGGCCGCGCCCGCGCCGTCCTCGCAGACGGCCGGGAACGCCGGGGCACCTGGGCGCCCATAGCCGGGGAGCGGGACTGCTACGAGGTCCGCTGGCGGGACGCCGGGTCGCCGTCGCGCACCCGGCTCGAGCGCGACGGCCGGGGCCTGGTCGGCGTCGACGCCGGATCGGGCGAGGCGCGCGGACGGGTGGTGGCGATCGAGCCGGGCAAGGCTGTTGTGTAGTGGCCGCGCAGATCTGGCCAGATGCGCTGGTTCGGATCGCCGTGCCGGGCGCCCTTCTCCTGCTCGCCGTCGCGGTCGCCGTCGCCGCGTGGCGTCGGCTCAGGCCGGCTCCTTCAGCTTCGGCTTCGCGCCCCACTCGCGGCCCTTGAACAGCACGTCCCAGTAGAGCCAGGGCAGCAGCTTGGCCTTCAGCAGCCACATCGAGCGGCGCGGCTTCGTCTGGTCGAAGGGGAAGGTCGGCATCAGCTTTCCGCCATAGCCGAACTCCGCCAGGATCACCCGGCCGCGCTCGACCACCAGCGGGCAGGAGCCGTAGCCGTCATAGACGGCGTTGGGCGCCTTGCCGTCGAGGCCGCGCAGCACGTTGCGCACCACCACCGGCGCCTGCTTGCGCACGGCCGCGGCGGTCTTGGCGTTGGGCGCGGAGACGACATCGCCGACGCCGTAGACATTGTCGTAGGTCGGGTGGCGCAGGGTCTCCTGGTCCACGGCCAGCCAGCCGCTCTCCGCCGCCAGCGGGCTTGAGCGCACGAAGTCGGGCGCGATCTGCGGCGGCGTGACGTGGATCATGTCGAAGGACTTCTCCACCCGGCTCTTGGTGCCGTCCGCATCGGTCACCTCGAAGACCGCGTTTCGCGCCGGACCGTCGATGGCGACGAGGTTGGAACCGAAGGCGAGGTCGATGCCGTAGCGCCGCACATAGTCCATCAGCGGCGGCACGAACTCCTTCACCCCGAACAGCACGGCGCCGGCATTGTTGAACTGGACGTCGATGTCCTTCAACACGCCCGCCCGCTCCCAGTGGTGGCAGGCGAGATACATGATCTTCTGCGGCGCGCCGGCGCACTTGATCGGCATCGGCGGCTGGGTGAACAGGGCCGTGCCCCGCTTCAGCCCACTCATCAGCTCCCAGGTATAGGGCTGCAGGCCGACATGGTAGTTGCTGGTCACGCCGTTACGGCCGAGCGTGTCGGCGAGGCCCTCGATGCCGGCCCAGTTCAGCTTCAGGCCCGGGGCGACGACGAGCTGGCGGTAGCCGAGGCGCTCCCCGTCCTCCAGCACGACGCGGTCGTGCTCGGGTTCGAACCCGGCGGCGGCGACACGGATCCACTTGACCCCGGGCGGGATCAGGCTCGCCTCGTCGCGCCTGGTGTCCTCCAGCCGGAAGGCGTTGGCCGCCACCAGGGTCCAGCCGGGCTGGTAGTGGTGCACCTCGCTCGGCTCGACGATGGCGACGTCGAGGCCGGGGCGCTGTCTCACCAGGCTCGACGCCACGGCGATGCCGCCTGCACCGCCGCCGACGATCAGCACGTCATGGGTGACGGCCGGCGCCTCGACCGCGCCTGCGGGACGGCTGGCGACCACCGCGGCGCGCGCCGTCTCCAGCCGGGGCCGCAGGCCCGAGAGGTCGTAGCCCGCGCCCTTCGCCGTGTCGATGAGGGCGGAGGAGGGCGTGTCGCCGGCCTGGCCCAGGGCCCACAGGCTGGCCGAACGGGTGCCGGTGCGGCAGAAGGCCAGTACCGGACCCGGCAGGTCCGCGAGCAGTTTCGAGAAGGCCGCGACATCCGCGTCACCGATCTTGCCCGGCACCACCGGCAGGTGGGCATAGGCGAGGCCGGCCGCCCGGGCCGCCGCCTCGAGCTCGGCCGAGCGCGGCTGGCCGTCCTGCTCGCCATCCGGGCGGTTGTTGACAATTGCCTTGAAGCCCCTGGCCGCCATCGCCGGCACCTGGGCCGGGTCGAGCTGGGGCATGACCGACAGCGCCGCCGTCAGCCGCTTTGGTTCGGACATCGGGACCTCCTCCTCCCATGGCGGCCGCGGCCGACCGGCGGCCGCGGCGTCAGCGGTCGCGGCTCAGAGCGCGTTGACCGGGATCTTCAGATAGCTGACGCCGTTGTCCTCGGGCGGCGGCAGGGCGCCGGCGCGCATGTTGACCTGCACCGAGGGCAGGATCAGCACCGGCATGTCCAGGGTCTTGTCGCGGGCCTGGCGCCAGGAGACGAACTCCTCCTCCGCCACCCCGGCATTGACCTGGACGTTGCGGGCCTTCTCCTCGCCCACCGTGGTCTCCCAGGCGTAGGTGTCGCGGCCGGGCGCCTTGTAGTCGTGGCACATGTACAGCCGGGTCTCGTCGGGCAGGGCGAACAGACGGTCGTGGATCGAGTGGTAGAGCGTCTTGGCGTCGCCGCCCGGGAAGTCGCAGCGGGCGGTGCCGAAATCGGGCATGAAGATGGTGTCGCCGACGAAACCGGCATCGCCGATCAGATAGGTCACGCAGGCCGGGGTGTGGCCGGGCGTGTGCATCACCCGCGCCTCGATCCCGCCGATGCGGAAGGTCTCACCGTCGGCGAACAGATGATCGAACTGCGAGCCGTCGGTGCGGAAGGACTTCTCGGCATTGAAGACGTCCTTGAAGACGCCCTGCACGGTGCGGATGTGCTCGCCGATGCCGGTCCTGCCGCCCAGCTTCGCCTTCAGATAGGGCGCGGCGGACAGATGGTCGGCATGGGCGTGGGTCTCCAGGTGCCAATCGACCTTCAGGTTCTCCGCGCCCACATAGGCGATGACCGCGTCGGCCGAGTCCGTCGACGTGCGGCCCGATTTCGGGTCATAGTCGAGCACGGAGTCGATGATCGCCGCCCGGCGGGTCTCGGGATCATGGACCACATAGGTGATCGTGAAGGTGGCTTCGTCGAAGAACGCCTTGACCACGGGATTCGTCATGTCTGCTCCTCCAGTATCGTCTGGCACCGTCCGCCGGCCGGCACGCCCTCCAGGGCGCACCGCGCGCGAGCGGGCTTGCGCCCTGTCCTCACGATGCAATATAATCATACCTTCATAAGTTTGAAAGTATGAAAATGAAGCAGATGGCGGATTCGGCGGCCGGCGTCGCCGAGCTGATGAAGACCCTGTCCCATCCGGGGCGTCTCTTGATGCTCTGCCACCTGGTGGAGGGCGAGAAATCGGTGGGCGAGCTGGCGCGCCTCGTCAGCATGCGGGAGACGGCGGTCTCGCAGCAGCTCTCCAGCATGCGCAAAGAGGGGCTGGTGCTGCCGCGCCGCGACGGGCAGACGATCTACTACAGCCTGGCCCGGCCGGACATCGCCCGGCTGATGACCTTCCTCTACAACGAGTATTGCGGGGTCTGAGCCGGGCAGCCGAGCGGCCCAGCACCACCTCGACGTGACGCGTTTCGCGGCGCCGCTAACCGGCTGCCGGCGTCTCGCCTTCCGCGGCCTTGCGGCGGTAGTGGTAGACCCGCGCCGGCGGGGCGTTGCGCGGCACCTTCTCCGCCAGCGTGCAGTCGAGGCCCAGGGCCGCGACAACCTCCGGCTTCACCGGCGATTTGCGGGTGTAGGTGAACTGGATGAAGACGCCGTCATCCCCCATCGCCCGGAAGGCGCCGCCGACGATGGCGGTCTGCAGCGCCACGCTCATGGTCAGGATCGGCAGGCCGGAGACCACGGCCTTGACCGGTCGCGGCCCCTCGGCCTGCGAGATTTCGTAGACGTCGCCGGCATCGCCATAGACCACGCGAAGCTGCGGGAAGCGCTTGACCAGCAGGTCGTGCAGCGTCTTCTCCCGCTCCACCACGATCAGGTCGGCGGGCTTCACGCCGGCGGCCAGCAGGGCGGCGGTGAACACGCCGGTGCCGCCGCCGAGTTCGACCACCGCGCCCTCGCGGTCCCGGGGTACGCCGCGCACCATGGCCTCGGCCAGCGCCTTGCCCGAGGGCGTGAAGTTGGCGATGCGGAAGGGTCGCCGCAGCCAGAGCAGGAAGAACAGCAGGCGGTCGCGGATCGGCCGGGGCTGGCCCGATGCGGCGGGGCTGGAGGCTGGCGGCGTGTCGTGGCTGGTCATGGGTCTCGCGATTTAGCAGGCTTGCCGCTCAGGCGGTATCCCCCTCCTCGGCCACCGGCTCCGGGTCGCGCACGGACAGCAGCAGCAGGCCGCCGACGAGGAACAGGCCGACGATGACCAGCATGCCGACCCGCTGGCTGCCCGAAAGCTGGGTCACCAGGCTGAACAGCAGCGGGCCGATGAAGGCGATCGACTTGCCGGTGAGGGAGTAGAGGCCGAACATCTCCGTCTCCATGCCGGCCGGCGACAGCCGGGCCATCAGCGTGCGGCTGGCCGCCTGGGCCGGGCCGATGAAGATGCCGAGCACCAGGGCGAGCGCGATGAAGACCTCGATGCTGGTGGCGAGCAGCAGCGGAATGCCGGCCGCCATCAGGCCGATAAGGGCGAGCAGGATGGTGCGCTTGGAGCCGATGCGGTCGTCGAGCGTGGCGAAGCCGGCGGCGCCGAGGCCGGCGGTGACGTTGAGGCCGATGGCGAAGATCAGGATCTCCTGGAAGGACATGCCCATCTCGGTGCCGGCGAACACGCCGCCCACCGCGAACAGCGTGGCCAGCCCGTCGCGATAGATGGCGCTGGCGATCAGGAACCGGACGATGTTGCCGTAGTGGCGGATCTGCGCCAGCGTGCGGCGCAGCTGGGCCAGCCCGCGCCGCACCGCCTGGCCGGCGCTGACGCCGGTCGGCGCCTCGTCGCGGGTCAGCAGGAACATCGGCAGGGCGAACAGGACCATCCACACGGCGACCAGCAGGGCGGTGGCGCGGATGTGCATGGCGCCTTCCGTCGGCACGCCGAGGAAGCCGCCATTGCTGTCCAGACCGACCAGTCCGACCAGCGCCACCACCAGGCAGGCGAGCCCGCCGACATAGCCGAGCCCCCAGGCCCAGCCGGAGATGCGGCCGAGATAGGCTGGCGGGGCGATGGCCGGCAGCAGCGCGTTGTAGAAGACGAGCGTCAGCTCGAAGAACACCGTGCCGGCGCCGGCGATCACCAGGGCATAGAGAACGAAGGCCTCGTCCGGCTCGACGAACCAGAGCAGCCCGGAGAACCCGGCGGTAAGCAGGGTCAGCACCAGGATCCAGGGCTTCAGTCGCCCGGTGTGGTCGGCGATGGCGCCCAGCACCGGGCTGAGCACCGCGACGACGAGGCCGGAGATGCCGATGGCGAAGGCCCAGGCGGCCGCGCCCGCGTCCTGCGAGCCGTAGACGGCGGTGGCGAAGTAGACCGAGAAGATGAAGGTCTCGATCACCGTGCCGAAGGGTGAATTGGCCCAGTCGAACACGCACCAGGCCGCGATGCCGACCCGCCGGTCGGCCACGCGACCGGGCACGCGGCCGGGCACGCGTAAGGGCGGGGCGATGGTCATCGCTCCGCGACGTGACGGGCTGGGGCCGGGATCAGTTGGGTACCAATCCGGACGGCGTCACCTGGAAGGTCTGGTTGACCAGACCCTGCGGCGTCTCGCTGGAGAAGGTGATGGTGGCGAATTCGTTCGACACGAAGCGCGGCGAGGTGCCGACGAGCTGCACCCGCTGCTGCGGCAGGAAGCCGTTGGGGCCGCCGGTGAAGTAGACCACGAAGCTGGCCACCGGCACCGAGAACTGGTTGTTGAGCGAGTAGATGGAGAACAGCTCGTCATAGCCGTCGCGGTTGAAGTCGACGGTGGTGGCGGTGACGCCGTAGACCGTGGTGCCTGTCTCCTGCGCGTGCTGCATGGCGATGCGCGAGGCGGCGGCGATGGACGGGCCCGGCATCTGCGCGCTGGCAGCGGCGGCGCTGACGGCGAGCAGGCCGCCCAGGGCAAGGGCGAGCAGGGTCTTCATCGTTCGGTTCACTCCTCTGTCGGTCGACGGGGTCACCCGTTGATCAGGCCGCGAAGGCGCCGATTCGCCACCGCGAGCATCGAGACGTCAACATGCGCCAAGGCGCGCAACTCCGCCATAAGCTGATCGATCCGCTCGATCGGGGCGGAGCGGCGCTCCATCCAGGCCGCCATCATGTCGGGCACCTTGGACTTCTTCGTGGCACCGGACAGTGCGCCGATGGTGAGGTCGGCCTGCAGGGCGTAGAGGTCGTCGATGATCGCCGCCGTGGCCTGCTTCTGCCAGTGATTGCCGGACGGCATCCGCTTGGCGCTGTCGCGCAGCCAGGCGATGCCGAGCCGGTCGCCGAGCTTGAAATAGGCCGGCGCCACCGCCTTGACGTCGAAGGAGACGGTATCGGCGATGTGGATCAGGTCGAGGCCGGAGGCCAGCAGGTTCAGGGCCGCCACCTTGCGGGCGATGTCCTTGGGAACGCCCGCCTCCGTCAGCCCCTTGGTACGGTCCACGATGACCTGGCGGGCGCGATCGTAGACCACCTCATTGAGGTGCTTGTCGATGTGCTCGACACCGGGGCGGAAATGCGCCACCTGGTGGCCGACGTCGAGGTTCTCGCCGACCTGGCGCAGGACCCAGGCCGTCGTCCGCTCGATGAGGCGGCGGATGTAGCGCAGCATGGTGGTCTGCACCGTGGCGTCGACCTTGTTGTCCAGACTCTCGATCGCCAGCCACAGGCCGCGCAGGTCGAAGCTGTCGCGCACGATCAGATAGGCCCGGGCGATGTCTGCCGGGCCCATGCCGGTCTGGTCGGCCGTCTCCGACACGAAGGTCGGCCCGGCGCGGTTGACGATGGAATTGGTGATCGAGGTGGCGATCAGCTCCCGGTGCAGGCGGTGGCTGGGGATGACCGCGCCGTACTGCTCGCGCATCGGCGTCGGGAAGTAGAGCGTGAGATCCTGGGCCAGGCTGGCATCGTCCGGCAGGCCGCTCGACAGGATGGTGTCGTAGAGCGCGATCTTGGCATAGGAGAGCAGCACGGCGAGTTCGGGGCGCGTCAGCCCCTCGCGCCGGCCCATGCGCTCGGTCAGCTCCTCGTCATTGGGCAGCAGCTCCACCTCGCGGTTGAGCCGGCCCTCCTTCTCCAGCGTGTGCATCAGCCGGGAATGCTGGTCGAGCAGTTCCGGCGCCTCGTCCAGCACCATGGTCAGCGCCTGGGTCTGCAGGTAGTTGTCGCGCAGCACCAGCTCCGCCACCTCGCCCGTCATGCGCTCCAGCAGCTGATTGCGCTGCTTCATGGTGAGGTCGCCGCTGGCCACCACCTGGCCCAGCAGGATCTTGATGTTGACCTCGTGATCGGAGCAGTCGACGCCGGCCGAGTTGTCGATGAAGTCGGTGTTGAGGCGCACGCCCGCCTTGGCCGCCTCGATGCGGCCATCCTGGGTGACGCCGAGATTGGCGCCCTCGCCAATCACCTTGGCGCGCAGCTCCCGGGCGTTGACGCGCAGGCTGTCATTGGCCTTGTCACCGACATCGCCATGGCTTTCGTGCGTCGCCTTGACATAGGTGCCGATGCCGCCGAACCACATCAGGTCGACCGGCGCCCGCAGGATGGCGGAGATCAGGGCGTTGGGCGTCAGCTTGTCGACCTTGAGGTCGAGCAGCGCCTTGATCTCGGGCGTCAGCTTGATCTCCTTGGCGCTGCGCTCGAAGACGCCGCCGCCCTTGGAGATGCGGCGGCCGTCATACTGGTCCCAGGAGCCGCGGCCGAGCTCGAACAGCCGCTTTCTTTCCTCGAAGCTCTTGGCGGCGTCCGGGTTCGGGTCGATGAAGATGTGCAGGTGGTTGAAGGCGGCCACCAGGCGGATGGTCCTGGACAGCAGCATGCCGTTGCCGAAGACGTCGCCGGACATGTCGCCGACGCCGGCGACGGTGAATTCGTGCGCCTGGGTGTTGGTGCCCATCTCGCGGAAATGGCGCTTCACCGATTCCCAGGCGCCGCGGGCGGTGATGCCCATCTTCTTGTGGTCGTAGCCCTCCGAGCCGCCGGAGGCGAAGGCGTCGTCGAGCCAGAAGACGTAGTCGCGGCTGATCGAGTTGGCGATATCGGAGAAGGTCGCCGTGCCCTTGTCGGCGGCGACCACCAGATAGGGGTCGTCCTCGTCATGGCGCACCACCCGCGGCGGGTGCACGATGGCGTCCTTGACGATGTTGTCGGTGATGTCCAGCAGGCCGCGCATCAGGATGCGGTAGCAGGCGATGCCCTCCGCCTGCGCCGCCTCGCGCCCGGCGGCGCGCGGCGGCGGCTGCTTGACCACGAAGCCGCCCTTGGACCCGACCGGCACGATGACCGCGTTCTTGACCATCTGCGCCTTCATCAGGCCGAGGATCTCGGTGCGGAAATCCTCCCGCCGGTCCGACCAGCGGATGCCGCCGCGTGCCACCCGGCCGCCGCGCAGGTGGATGCCCTCGACCCGCGGCGAATAGACGAAGACCTCGACCCAGGGACGCGGCAGCGGCAGGTCGTCGATCAGCCGGCTGGCCAGCTTGAAGGAGATGTAGCCCTTGGGCAGCGCGTTGTCTGATTTCCGGCCCTCGTCCGGGTTCTCCTGGCTCTGGTAGTAGTTGGTCCGCAGGGTCGAGGTGACGACGTTGTAGAAGCGCCGGAGGATGCGGTCCTCGTCCAGGTTGGAGACGCCGTCGAGGAAGCGCTCGAAGGCCTCGCCGATGGCGTCCTGCCGCTCCATGCGCTCGTTTTCGTCGACCTCAGGATCGAAGCGGGAGGCGAACGCGTCGACGACCAGCCCGGCGGCGTCGGCGTTGTGCGCCAGCGTGTCCTCCATCGCGTCCTGGCTGTACTGGATGCGGGCCTGGCGGAGATATTTGGCGATCGCCCGCAAGAGCGTGACCTGGCGCCCGGTGAGGTTGGCGCCGATGACCAGGCGGTTGAAGCCGTCATCCTCGATCTCGCCGTCCCAGATCAGACCGAAGGCGTCCTGGAACAGCGGCCGCACGGTCTCCAGCTCGACCGCATTTCCCTCCCGCGTCTCCATGGCGAAGTCGTGGATCCAGACCGGCTCGCTGTCGGCGGCGCGCACCTGGTAGGGATTCTCCGAGATCACCTTGAGGCCCATGTGCTCCAGCATCGGCAGCACGTCGGACAGCGGGATCGGATTGCCGAGGTGATAGAGCTTGAAGCGGACCTCGTTGTCGCCCGCCTCGATCGGCCGGTAGAGGTTGAGGCCGAGACGGCCGCTGGAAATCACCTCCTCGATGCGGTCGATGTCGAAGATAGCCGCGTGCGCCACCGTGTTGTCGCGGTAGAAGCTGGGGAAGGCGCCGCCGAAGCGCTTGAACAGCTTGAGGCCGGCGACCTCGCCCTTGGCCTCGATCAGGGCCTCCTGCAGATGGTCGGCCCAGGTCCGCCCGGCCTCGATCAGCGCCTGTTCCAGTTCCGCCGTCTCGACCTCGGGGATCTGTCCTGGCGCGGTCTTGACGATCAGGTGCAGCCGGGCATGCACGCCCTCGGTCAGCTGGGCGTAGAAGGCGCGGACCTCGCCGTCATAGGCGCCGGCCAGGATGCGCTGCGCCTTCAGCCGGTAGTCGGTGTCGTAGTGGTCGCGCGGCACGTAGATCAGCGCCGAGACGAAGCGCCCGATCGGGTCCTTGCGCACGAACAGGGCGGTGCGCGGCCGCTCCGCCAGGCCGAGGATGCCGAGCGCGGTGTGCAGCAGGTCCTCGTCGGAGATCTGGAACAGCTCGTCGCGCGGATAGGTGTCGAGGATGTGCGCCAGGGCCTTGCCGTCATGGCTGCGCGGATCGAAGCCGGCGGCATCGAGACAGCGCGCCACCTTGCGCCGCAGATAGGGAATGTCGCGGGCCGAGCGGTTGTAGGCGACGGAGGTCAGGAGGCCGACGAAGGCGACCTCGCCGGTCACCTTCCCCCTGTCGTCGAACTCCTTGAGGATGATGGTGTCCATCTGCACCGCGCGATGCACGGTCGCCAGCAGGCTGGACTTGTTGACCGCCATGATCGACGGCGCGGTCAGGGTCGCCTGGATCTCCGGCGACAGGCGGTGGAACCCGCGGCGCAGGCCCTCGAAGAGCTGCAGGCCGGGATCGCGCAGGACGCCCAGACCGTAGTCCGGGTCGACCGTCATGGTGGTCTTGCCGCCCTTCTTCTGGAAGCTGTAGCGGCGGCAGCCCAGGAAGGTGAAATGGTCGTCGTCCAGCCATTCGAGGAAGGCGACCACCTCGGCCACATCGGCCTTGTCGACGCCCTGAAGCTTGGTGCCGGCCTGGCGCAGGCGCTCGATCGTGTCGCCCAGGCGCTCGCGCATGGCGCGCCAATCCTCGACCGCCGCGCGCACGTCGGCCAGCGCCGCCTCCAGGGTCGTGGCGATGGCGTCGAGGGTGGCCTTGCCCGACTGCTCGTCCACCTCGATGTGCATGAAGCTCTCGCGGTGGACCTTGCCCTTCGCGGTGCCGCCGCCGGACTTGGCGGGGCTTCCCGCCTTCTGCGCCGCGTCGGCGCAGCCGCACATCACGCCCTCGGCGTCGCGCACCACCTGCATGATCGGGTGGATGATCAGATGCACGCTCAGCCCCTGGCGGCTCAGCGAGGCGGAGATCGAATCGACGAGGAACGGCATGTCGTCGTTGACGATCTCGATGACCGTGTGGCCGGTGTGCCAGCCATGGGTCTCGTAGGACGGGTTGAAGACCCTGACCTTGGCCTGGCCGGGCGTGCGGGTCTCGCCGAACTGCCAGAGGCCGAGCGCGGCGCCGTAGAGGTCCTCCGCCTCGCGGCCCATCAGGTCGTCCGCCGGTACGTTGCGGTAGAAGGCGCGGGCGAAGGTCGTGGCGTCGCCCGCCTTCGATTTCTTCAGCCGCTTCTCGATATAGGCGACGACGCGGTCGATGACTTCGACCTTGTACTGATCGGTCCGGGTCGGCATGGCGCTCCTCGTTGAGGCGGTTGCGGACAGGGCCCGTTCCGCGCTTTTCGGCTTTTCAGCGCTGAAAGGCTAACCCTAAACACGCCGGCCAAGAAAGCACCCTGTGGTGACAGATTTGCCGGCCCGGCCCGACCGGTGGTGGTCCCCGCCGCCTAATCGGGGCGCGTCATGTCCGCGCCCAGCCAATCCTCGGACAGCCGGCTCAGGGTTCCGTCGGCGTGCAGTTCCTCGATGATTCGCGCGATCTCGGCGGTGAATTCCGGGTCGCCCTGGTCGACGGCGACGGCCAGCGGCTCGTAGAACACGGCCGGCTCCAGGATGCGGAACGGGTAGCCGTTGGCGATCGCCTCGCGGGCGGTCGGCAGGTTCGTCAGGACCGCGTCGAGGCGCACGCCATCCCCGAGACGCAGGTCGTCATAGGCCAGGCCGTCCGACTCGTAGGTGCGGATCTCCCCGGGCTGGACCACGTAGTCGAAGGCCGGCACGCCGATGGCGTCGATCACCAGGTCGCGGTTCAGGTAGTCCTCGGTCGAACAGGCCGCGCAGGCGCCGAGCGCCAGCCCGCTCAGTCCCTCGACGCTCTCGACCGCGCTGTCCTCGTGCACCACGAAGACGGCGGGCGTGTAGTAATAGATGCCGGGGAAGTCCAGCACCTCCGCCCGCGCCGCGGTCGGCGTCATGGAGCCCACGGCGATGTCCCAGCGCCCCGCCCAGTTGCCGGCGACCTGCGCCTCCCAGGACGGCGTGACGATGGCCGTCTCGACACCCAGACGCTCGGCGATGGCCTCCAGCACGTCGATGTCGAAGCCGTCGAACTCGTTGTTCTCGTTGAGGAAGGCGATCGGCGGATAGCCGTCGAAGGAGGCGCCGGTCAGGACGCCGGTCGACAGCACCCGGTCGAGGGTCTCGCCAGCGGCGGCGAGGGCCGGAGACAGCGCCGCGAGCGCGGTGGCGGCGACAAGCAGGGAACGCAGGGTCATGGCGGATTGCTCCATGGGTTGCGACAGGGCAAAGAGATCGGGACCGCCGATGGTGCGCCAGCGCGCCAGGAAGTCAACGCAGACGAGCGATCGGCCGGCCGGTCGCCGCCGCATCCGTGCCCCACCGCCGATTTCACCGCCGACCTGACCGCCGATCCGCCGCCGACCCGCAGAGGGACACGAAACAGATGGACCGCCTCGTCACCGCCGTCGCCGCCGCCTGGTCCCGGCCGCCCCTGCGTTACGCCGCCATCCTCATCGGACTGACCATCGTGCTGAACGGCGCCGGCCTGACGCCCCTGCTCGGTCCCGAGATCGAGGCCGGGCTTGGCGCGAGCGGCTGGGCGGACGCCGCCAACCTCGCCCTCGCCATGGCCGGCGCGGCCCTGCTGATCGGCAACGCCGTGCTGATCCGCCGGCTGCCCTTCCGCCAGCAGGTCGCCGTCGCCTGGGCCGAACTGCTCGCCCTCTTCGTCGTCTTCGCCGCCAGCTTCGATCTCTCCTACGTCTTCATCTGGGAACGCGCGCCCTTCCTGCTGGGTCTCGAGCTGCGCAACGGCTTCCTGCAGGGCGCGGCGATGACCCTGTTCGTCTCGTTCGTCTCGATCTTCTGCGCCTGCGCCATCGCGCTTGCCGCCGCCATCGCCCGGCTGTCCAGTCACGGGCTGTTCTTCGGCGTCGCCACCTTCTACACCTCCTTTTTCCGCGGCACGCCGCTGCTGCTCCAGGTGATGCTGATCTATCTCGGCCTGCCGCAGATCGGCATCGTCATCGACGCGGTGCCGGCCGGCGTGATCGCCCTGTCGCTGGGCTACGGCGCCTATCTGGCGGAGATCTTCCGCGCCGGCATCCTGGCGATCCCGAAGGAACAGTGGGAGGCCGCCCTGGCGCTCGGCCTCAGGCGCTGGCTGGTCATGCGCCTCGTCATCCTGCCGCAGGCCCTGCGCCTGGTGATCCCGCCGACCGGCAACCAGTTCATCTCGATGCTGAAGGATTCCTCCCTGGTCTCCGTCATGGGGGTGTGGGAGCTGATGTATCTCGCCCGCACCCATGGCCGGGCGGAGTTCAAGTACATGGAGATGCTGATCGCCGCGGCGGTGATCTACTGGGCGCTGTCGGCCTGCTTCGAGGTGGTGCAGGCGCGCATCGAGAAGCGGCTCGGCCGCGGCGTGCGGGTGGACTAGGCGGGTGCGACCGGCCATTGTCTAGCCATTGTGTCCCGGCCACCGCGCGTCGCGCGGCACGGCGGACACGACGTCGCGAGGATGACTGAGGCATGAGGATCGGGATCACCGGCGCCGGCGGCCGCATGGGCCGCCTTCTGATCGGCGCGGTCATCGACAATCCGGGTACCGAGCTGGTCGGCGCGGTCGACCGGCCCGAATCGGGCGTTATCGGCCAGGACGCCGGTCTGATCGCCGGCCGCGACCCCTGCGGCGTTCGTGTCGGCGACGATCCGGTGGTGCTGTTCGCCGACGCCGACGCGGTGATCGACTTCACCACCCCGGCCGCCACGGTCGAGCATGCCGGCCTCGCCGCCCAGGGCAAGACCATCCTGGTGATCGGCACGACCGGCCTCGACCCGGCGGAGGAGGAGGCGGTCCGCATCGCCGCCCGGCACACCACCATCGTGCTGGCGCCGAACATGAGCCTGGGGGTGAACCTGCTCTTCGCGCTGACGCGAAAGGTCGCCGCCGCGCTCGGCACCGACTACGATGTCGAGATCCTGGAGATGCACCACCGCCACAAGCGCGACGCGCCCTCCGGCACGGCGCTGGGTCTCGGTCGGGCGGCCGCGGAGGGCCGGGGCGTGGCACTGGACGAGGCGGCGGTCTATGCGCGCGAGGGCGAGACGGGGCCACGTCCCGCGGGCGCCATCGGCTTCGCCACGCTGCGCGGCGGCGATGTGGTGGGCGACCATACCGTCGTCTTCGCCGGCGACGGCGAGCGGCTGGAGCTCACCCACAAGGCGTCGAACCGGGCCATCTACGCCCATGGCGCGCTCAGAGCCACGCTGTGGGCGCACGGCCAGCGCCCGGGCCTCTACACGATGGTGGACGTGCTGGGGCTGTAGGGCGGGGACCCTGCGTCCGGCCCTCCCGTGTCATCCCCGACCTGATCGGGGATCCAGGGTCGGCGCCGACTGGAGGGCCGGACTGGATACTCGCTTTCGCGGGGATGACAGAGAAATTCTAGTGTTTTCTGAGGGTTGGAGGCTGTGCCAACGGCGCCAGCCAGCCCGCTCATCGGACTCACGCACCGGTACGCGGCCGTGCGCGGGCATCCGCTTACCATCATCCTTGTCATCCCCGACTTGATCGGGGATCCAGAATCGGCGCCGGCTGGTGGGCCGGACTGGATTCCCGCTTTCGCGGGAATGACGTGGAAAATCAATAGGTTGTGATGTCGCGTGGGGTCTGCGGGCCCCGTATCACGAGGAGCCTGCCAACAGGGATAACCCTCACCCCGCCCGGGTCGCCGCCAGGCGATCCTCGTCGAGGACGATCCCCAGGCCCGGCGCCTCGGGCAGCACGAGATGGCCGTCTCCGTCATCGGCCAGCGGTGCCGTCAGCATGAAGTCGCGCCGCCCGGGCGACCATTCCGGCGGATCGTAGGGATATTCCACGAAGGGCGCGTCGCTCACCCCGCCGACCAGGTGGAGGTTGGCGAGCACGCCGATGCCGTTGGTCCAGGTGTGCGGCGTGAACATGATGCCGGCCGCCTCGGCCAGTGCGGCGATGCGGGCGAGGCCGGTGATGCCGCCGGTCAGCGCCGCGTCGGGCTGCAGGACGTCGAGGCAGCCATCGGCGATCAGGTCGCGCAGCTGGCCCGCCTCGCGCACCATTTCCGCCCCGGCGACGCGGATCGGAATCATCCGGCGCAGCGCCGCCATACCGTGCCTGTCGGCCTGGTCGAGCGGTTCCTCCATCCAGTATATGTCGAGCGGCTCGAGAGCCCGGGCCACGGCCAGCGCGTCCTTCAGCTGCCAGGGCGCGGAGGTGTCCCAGGGCATGCGCCAGCCCTGGTTGCAGTCCACCATCACGGTCAGCCGGTCGCCGACGCGGGCGCGCACCGCCTCCACCGCGGCCACGTCCTGGCGCCAGTCGGCCCGGTGGAAGCGCAGCTTCATCGCCCGGAAACCCGCATCCAGGAAACGCTCCGCCGTCTCCGCCATCGCCGCCGGATCGCGCAGGGTGCCGGACGAGGCGTAAAGCGGGATGCGGTGCCGGCGGCCGCCCAGAAGGCGCCAGACGGGCTGGCCGGTGATCTTGCCGAACAGATCCCAGAGCGCGATGTCGAGCGGCCAGCAGCGGCCCTGGTGGAAGGCGATATTGGTCAGCACGCGGTGGTGTCGGTCGAGGTCGCGCGGATCCTGGCCGACGAACAGCGCCTCCTGGCCGGCGAATCCGGTCATCGCGTCGCCCGAGCCGATACCGGTCAGACCCTGATCGGTCTCCACACGCACGATGGTCGCCGGCGCCGTCGTGCGCGGTCTGGGGTCCCAGCCGGCCCGGAATGGCGGGTCGAGCGGCAGGGCGTGATGGCTGATCCGGATGGCGGTGATCTTCATGGCGCGGGCGATGTCTCCGGCTCGTCAGGGATAGGCGCAGACCGCCTCGGCGATGGTGGCGAGATCGGCGGGGGTCGTCCGTCGCACGGTGGCCGCCACCATGGGCCGGTTCTCCGGCCGCGCCAGCCCGCGCGCCAGCGCCTCCGGTGTCACGGTCCGGCGTTCCTCGGCGCTCAGGCCGAGCGGCAGTCCGCACGCCGTCGCCAGATCGCGAAAGCCGTGCACCAGGGATTGCGGCCCGCGCCCCCAGCCGGCGATGCGGGCCGCGCGGGCATGTGGCTCGGGCGCCCCGTCGGCGATCCAGGGCAGGGCCGCGGCCAGACCCAGCGCCACGGCGCGGCCGTGGTGGACCGGCACCAGGCCGGCGAGTGCGTGGCCGATGGCGTGCGCCATGGCGGTACCGGCGATGTCGATGGCCCGTCCCGCCTCGTGGGCGGCGACCAGCAGCGCCTCGCGGGCCGCCACATCGTCGGGGCGCGCCATGACCACCGGCAGGGCGTCGGGGATCACGGCCAGCGCCCGGTCGGCGGCGGCCCGGCTCGCCGGCGTGGCCTTGGCGTTGGTCGCCGCCTCCAGCGCGTGAACGAAGGCGTCGAGGCCGGTGGCGGCTGTCAGCCACGGGGGCAGGCTGCGCGTCAGCGCCGCGTCGAGGATCGCCAGGTCCGGCCTCAGGGATGCGCCCCAGGCCCAGCGCTTGGTCTGCGCGGCGTCGCTGAAGATGGCGGTGGTGGTGGCCTCCGATCCGGTGCCCGCGGTGGTCGGCACGAGCGCGAGGAGCGGTCGGCGGTCCGGCAGCGGCCGGGCAGCCTCCGCGATGTCGAGCGTGGCCAGTTCGCTGTCGGCCAGGGCGGCGACCAGCTTGGCAACGTCGAGCGCGCTGCCGCCGCCGACGCCGATCACCGCGTCCGGCGGGTGCCGGCGGGCCAGGGCCAGTCCGGCGTCGATCTCGCTGGCGAGGGGATTGGCGGAAAAGCCGCTCCAGGTGTCGACATCATGGCCCGGCTCCGCCAGCGCCAGGCGCAGGGCGGCGATCTCGGGCAGACCGGCGATGCCGCCATCGAGCACGAGGAGGCAGCGGCCCGGCCGGCCCAGCCGCTTGGCGAGCTCGACGCCGAGACCGTTGGCCGTGCCGATGCCGATGATCGGTGATGGATCGCCGGTTCGCCCCATTGGCGCCGTTCCCGCCTTCCTGCCGCGCGCCACCGGGCTGTCCGGCGGCGCGGTGGAGGGTGGCGGAGCGTGCGCCGTGGGGCAAGCCCGAAGCAGGTTCCGGCCACGGAACGGCCGGGTGGATCTCGCCAGGGCGCATACGAAAACGGCTGCCGGATGGGGGGAATCCGGCAGCCGTTCGTCCCGCTTGCTCGCGGGGGTGGGCGGATCGGTCCTGGCGATCGCCTGCCTCCGGACCCGTCGGATGGAGGAGGAGGAGACGGGACCGGCGGGCGATCAGCGGGCACGCGCCGGATGTCCGGGGGTGCCTTGGGCCGATCCGCCTGCCCTGGTGGGGGCTGGAAACTCGGTCGCCGGGCGGCCGGGCGGGGACGGGCCCCGACCCTGGTCGTCATCCGGCGGAAAGGGACGCCTCAGCGACGGTCGATGAAGGTGCCGCGGGCGATCGCGTCGAAATCGGCCCGGCTGATGCCGAGGTCGTTCATCTGACGCGCATCCATGCGCTGCAGCTCGCTCATGGTGCGGGTATAGTCGCGGCGACGGATGACGCCGGCGCGCACGCGCTCGATCAGCCGGCCGAACGCACCCCGGGCGGGGTTCATGGTGACAGTGATGTCGGCCATCTCGGTTACTCCTGTAAAGACGGTTCGATTATTACAACGCGCCCTTACTTATGCCTCCGCACAGCCGCTGTGAAGGGGACTGGCCGCTGGCATTTTGCGCTGCAGCATTGCGCCGCCCGCAAGGCCATGGCGAAGAGTACTAATCGAGCATATTAATTGTCTTGGCGTTATCCCCCGGACCTGTCGAAGCGGCGCGCGGCGGCCAGAATCGCCGCCTCGTCGATCTGAAAGGCGCGGTAGAGGTCGATGCTGTCGCCCGATTGGCCGAAGGTGTTGATGCCCAGCGGCGCCACCGCGTGGCCGCGCACGGCGCCCAGCCAGGCGAGCGCGGCCGGGTGGCCGTCGAGCACGGTGACCATGCGGGCGGTGCCGGCAAGCGGCTCCAGCAGGTCCTCCACATGCGCCATGCGGCCGCCATCGCGCGGCCCCTCGTCGTCGGCGAGCCGTGCCCGCTCGAGATGCTGCCAGTCGTTGTAGAGCCGGTCGGTGGAGGTGACCACGAGCAGGCCGGCGCCCGGATGGTCGTCGAGCAGCCGGTCGAAGGCCGCCATCGCCTCGGGCAGCATGGCGCCGGCGGCGACGATGGCCATGTCCGCGCCGGGTTCCGGCGGCACCAGCCAGTAGCCGCCGTTGATCACCTGGTCGGCGAGGTCCGCATCCATCCGCCGTTCGACCTGGGGGACGGGCCTGGTCGACAGGCGCAGATAGATCGCCCCGCCATCGGGCTCCTGCAGGTGCCGGAAGCCCCAGTGCAGGATCGCCGCCACCTCGTCGGCGAAGGCCGGCTCGAAGCTGGTTAGCCCGGGCTGGCCCATGCCGATCATCGGCGTGGCGATGGACTGGTGCGCGCCGCCCTCCGGCGCCAGCGAGATGCCGGACGGCGTCGCCACCACGATGAAGCGGGCGTCCTGGTAGCAGGCGTAGTTCAGCGCATCGAGGCCGCGGGCAATGAACGGGTCGTAGAGCGTGCCGATGGGGATCAGCCGCTCGCCGAACAGGTCGTGCGCCAGGCCCAAGGCCGCCAGATTGAGGAACAGGTTGTTCTCGGCGATGCCGAGCTCGACATGCTGGCCCGTTGGCGCGCGCTGCCATTTCTGGGCCGAGGGCACCTTGCGGGCGCGGAACAGGTCGTCGCGCGCCGCCCGGCCGAACAGGCCGCGCTGGTTCACCCAGCCACCGAGATTGGTCGACACCGTGACGTCGGGCGAAGTCGTGACGATGCGGTCGGCCAGCGCCAGGTCCGACTTGCCGATCTCGTTGAGGATGCGGCCGAAGGCCTCCTGCGTCGATCCCTTGTCGGCGAAGGCGACCGGCGGCAGCGTCTCGGGAACCGGCACCGGCGCGGCCTCGGCGCGGCGCGGCTGGCCGTCGTTGAACGGCGCGCGAGCGACCGCCGCGTCGAAACGGCCGGGATCGATCGGCAGGCCGGCATGGCGGTCCCACTCATCGCCCTCGGCGATGCCCTTCTCCGCCTGGAAGGCCGCCATCTGCTGCGGGTTCATCAGCCCGGCGTGGTTGTCCTTGTGGCCGGCCAGCGGCAGGCCGTAGCCCTTGATGGTGTAGCAGATGAAACAGGTCGGCCGGTCGTCGGCGACGCCCTCGAAGCTGTGGGTCAACGCCTCCAGGCAATGACCGCCCAGATTGGTCATAAGGGCGTGCAGCCCGGCATCGTCGAGCCCGTCGATCAGCCCGTGCAGCGCCGTGTCCCGTGGCCGGTCCGCCTTGATCTGGCGCCGCCAGGCGGCACCGCCCTCGAAGGCCAGGGCCGAGTAGAGATCGTTGGGGCAGGCATTGATCCAGTGCTTCAGCCCCTGACCGCCCGGCCGGGCGAAGGCCTCCATCTGGCGGCGGCCGTACTTCACCGTCACCACGTTCCAGCCGACCGCCCGGAAGAAGCGGCCGATCAGCCGGAACAGCTCCTCGTTGACCATGCCGTCCAGGCTCTGGCGGTTGTAGTCGATCACCCACCAGACATTGCGGATGTCGTGCTTCCAGGTGTCGAGCAGCGCCTCGTAGACATTGCCCTCGTCGAGCTCGGCATCCCCCACCAGCGCCACCATCCGGCCCCCGGGGCGGTCGGCGGCGAGGCCCTTGAGCTGCAGATAGTCCTGGGTCAGCGCGGCGAAATTCGTCACCGCCGCGCCGAGGCCGACGGAGCCGGTGGAGAAGTCCACGAACGTCCCGTCCTTGGTGCGCGAGGGATAGGACTGCGCCCCGCCGAAGCCGCGGAAGGCCTTCAGCCGGTCCAGCGACTGCCGGCCGAAGAGATACTCGATGGCGTGCAGCACCGGGCTCGCATGCGGCTTCACCGCCACCCGGTCCTGCGGCCGCAAGACCCGGAAATAGAGCGCCGTCATGATTGCCGCCAGCGAGGCGGAGGAGGCCTGGTGCCCCCCGACCTTGATGCCGTCGCGATTCAGCCGGACATGGTTGGCGTGGTGGATGGTCCAGGTGGCCAGCCAGCGGATCTTGTCCTCGATCGCCGCCAGCTCGGCCAGCTCCGCCGGGTCGAGCGGGCTGGGCGGCAGCCCGCCGCCCTCCGCCGAGAGGGGATCGTCGTGCTCGAGCGTTGTGGTCACCGGGGCATCCTCTTTCCAGATAGGGCTCTTTCCAGGTAGGGCGCCCCGCAGTCTAGAGCATCCTGCGCCCAAACGGGCGCAGGATGCTCTAGACTATTGAAAATTGGGCAGATCTCCTGCGACCGAATGGGTCCATTCGGTCGCAATCTGCCCTAGGCGTTGGCGGCGGCCGCCGAAAGCACCTGGCCGTGCCGGTTGGCGCCGAGCCGGGCGAAGGCCTGCTCCAGATCGGCGATGATGTCCTCGACGGTCTCCAGGCCGACGGAGAGCCGCACCAGGCCGTCGGAGATGCCGTAGGTGGCGCGCTCCTCGGCGCTGTAGGTCGAATGGGTCATCGAGGCGGGGTGCTGGATCAGCGACTCCGCGTCGCCCAGGCTGACCGCCCGGGTGATAAGGTCGAGCCCGTTCATCAGCTGCCGACCCGAGGCCAGACCGCCCGCCAGCTCGAAGCAGATCATGCCGCCGAAGCGCGCCATCTGGCGGCGGGCGACGGCATGGCCCGGATTGCCCTCCAGTCCCGGATAGCCGACCGAGACCACTTCCGGCCGCGCGTCGAGCCAGCGAGCAACCTTCTCGGCATTGTCGCAGTGCCGCTCCATGCGCAGTTCCAGCGTCTTCAGCCCGCGCAGGATCAGCCCGGCGTCGTGCGGCGAGAGGACCGCGCCCGTCATGTCCTTCAGGCCGACCAGGCGGATCTCCCGGATCGCCTCGCGGCTGCCGATCACGGCACCGGCGGTCAGATCGCCATGGCCACCCAGATACTTGGTGGCGGAATGCACGACGATGTCGGCGCCGTGGCCGAGCGGGCGCTGCAGGTAGGGCGTCGCATAGGTGTTGTCGACGACCACGGCCGCGCCATGGGACCGGGCGATCGCGGAAACCCGGGCGATGTCGACCACGCGCATGTTCGGGTTCGCCGGGGTCTCGAAGTAGACCACCCTGGTGCGTCCGCTGATCGCGCATTCCAGGTTGGCGGGCTCGGTCAGGTCGACATGGGTCACCGTGACGCCGAAGCGGGCCAGCCCATGCTGGAAGAAGGCGAAGGTGCAGCCATAGAGGGTCTTGTCGACGATGATCTCGTCCCCGGGCCGGACCAGCGTCCAGAACACCGAGGTGATGGCGCCCATGCCGGAACCGGTGACCAGACCGGCCTCGCCGCCCTCCAGCGCCGCCAGCCGCTGCTCCAGCAGGTCCAGCGTCGGATTGGCGATGCGCGTGTAGATGTAGCCCTGCTCGCGGCCGCCGAACAGGTCGGCGCCGTGCTCCGCGCTGTCGAAGGCGAAGGTGGAGGAGCCGTAGACCGGCGGCACCAGCGCGCCCTTGTGCTCGGCCGGGTCATAGGCATGGTGGATGGCGCGGGTCGCGAAACCCGGATTCGGTCGCTTCATGGTCAGTCCTTCCTCTCCGGCCGCGGCGGTGACACCCGGCGGCCGCATTACCCCGCGCCTGTCGACGCAAGCGGCGTGCCAGGCGGGTGGCGACAGCGCCAAGCCGCGGAAATCCGCCACGCGCAGCCCGGCGGGGCCGGGCGAGGACTGTACGGGATTTCTTACATTCAGAGCCTCAGGGGCAGGCTTAAGGTCAAATGCCTGAAAGCAAGCAATAATAGCGTATGGAAAATCAGACAACGTAATGATATCCTGACAGGCATGCGGCTGGAGATCATCACCGAGAATCGGGTCGGCATGACCCAGGACGTGCTCGCCGTCTTCACCCGGCTGGGCTTCGATGTCCGTGCGGTGGAGGTGACGACCCATCACATCCACGTCCACGTGCCGGGACTGGCGCCGTCGCGGCTGTCGACGCTGAGCCAGTTCCTGCGCACCATCCGCGGCGTGGAGGCGATCAATCCGGTCGACACCCTGCCCGGCGAGGCACGGGAGGCGCAGCTGGGCGCGGTGCTGGCCGCGCTAGACGACCCGCTGATCGCCGTCGATGGCGACAACGCGGTGACCCTGGCGAACGCCGCGGCGGAGCGGGCACTTGGGCCCCAGGTCGCCCCCCTCGCCGGCCGGCCGTTGGCCGCGCTGCTGGGGCGCGATCTGGCCCGCGAGCTGCGTGAGTCGGGGTTTGCCCTGGCGGGGCGGGCGGCGGATGTCGCGGGCGTGCCCTATCTCGTCCACGCCACGCCGATCGCCCGGGCCGGCGATGGGGCGGCGGATCCGCCAGCGCACGACCCGGCCGGCGGCGTGGTGACGCTGACCCGGCCGGGGCGGGCGGGGGAGATCGTCACCGCGCTTGCCGGCCCCGCCGGCGACGGCTTCGAGGCGATCATCGGCGACAGCGCCGCCATCCGCCGCGCCCGTGCCCAGGCCGCCCGCCTGGGGCCGGTCGACGCGCCCTTGCTGATCACCGGCGAGACCGGCACGGGCAAGGAGCTCTTCGCCCGCGCCTGCCACCAGGTCAGCGCCCGTGCCGGCCGGCCCTTCCTGGCGCTGAACTGCGCCGCCCTGCCGGAGGGCCTGGCGGAGAGCGAGCTTTTCGGCTACGCGCCCGGCGCCTTCACCTCGGCCCGGCGCGGTGGCAAGCCGGGACTGCTGGAACTGGCCGACACCGGCACCGTCTTCCTCGACGAGGTCGGCGAACTCACCCCCTATCTGCAGGCCAAGCTGCTGCGCTTCCTTGCCGACGGCAGCTTCCGCCGCGTCGGCGCGGAGGCCGAGAGCCGGGTCGATGTGCGGGTGATCTCCGCCACCAACCGCGACCTCGAGGCGATGAGCCGGGACGGCGCTTTCCGGGAGGACCTTTTCTTCCGGCTCAACGTGCTCGCGCTTACCCTGCCGCCGCTGCGCGAGCGGGGGGAAGACATCCCGGTGCTGGCCGACTTCTTCCTCGCCCGCGCCGCCCGCCAGGTCGGACGCGCCGCGCCGGCGCTGACCGATGCGGCGCGCCGCCTGCTGCGGGAGCACGCCTGGCCCGGGAATGTGCGCGAGCTGGAAAACGTGCTGTTCCGCGCCGTCACGCTGGCCGAGACAGAGCGTATCGACGCCGCCGATCTCGACCTCGGCCTCGCCTCCGGGCCCGCCGTCGCCCCCGAGGCCGCCCTCACTCGTGCCGGGCTGCCGGATGGACCAAGGGGCGGTTCACCGCTGCCGGGCGATCCGCACCGTTACGCCAGCTTCCAGGCGGCGCGGGACGCCTTCGAGGCGGCCTTCCTCGGCGCGCTCTATCCGGACTACCCCTCGACCCGCAAGCTCGCCCGCCGCCTCGGCCTCTCCCACGCCGCCGTCGCCGACCGCCTCAAGCGCCACGGCATCGGGTAGGGGCTGGCCATCAATTAACCCATTGAAATTCCATTGTTATTCCCGCGAAAGCGGGAATCCAGACCGGCGGTGCGAGCGGCACGGACCGCTGGATCCCCAATCGAGTTGGGGATGACAAGAGCCGAAGTGATGAAGACGGTGAGTGTGGCGAGGACCCCCCGCCGTCCCCCGATCGGTCCCGCCGTCACGCACCCGCGGCCATGGCCGCCAGGGCGTCGCGTTCGCGGCGGGGCAGGCGCTTGCTCTCGGATTTCAACTGGCCGCAGGCCGCCGCGATGTCGCGCCCGCGCGGGGTGCGCACGGGACTGGAATAGCCGGCCACGGAGAGGATGTCGCCGAACGCCTTGATGCGTGGCCAGGGCGAGGTGTCATAGCCGCTGCCGGGCCAGGGATTGAAGGGGATCAGGTTGACCTTGGCCGGGATGTCCTTGAGCAGGCGGACGAGTTCGCGGGCGTCGGCGTCGCTGTCGTTGACGTCCTTCAGCATGACGTATTCGAAGGTGATGCGGCGCGCATTCGAGGCACCGGGATAGGTCCGGCAGGCCTCCAGCAGTTCCTCGATCGGATATTTCCGGTTCAGCGGCACCAGCACGTCGCGCAACTCGTTGGTCACCGCGTGCAGGCTGACCGCCAGGTTGACGTTCAATTCCTCGCCGCAGCGCCGCATCATCGGCACCACGCCGGAGGTCGACAGCGTGATGCGCCGGCGCGACAGGGCGAAGCCCTCGCCGTCCATCAGGATGGTCAGCGCCTTGGCCACGTTGGCGTAGTTGTAGAGCGGCTCGCCCATGCCCATCATGACGATGTTGGTGAGGCGGCGGTCGGCACCGTCCTTCTCCCATTCGTCGAGCTGGTCGCGGGCCAGCATGGCCTGGCCGACGATCTCCGCGGCTTCCAGGTTGCGCACCAGGGTCTGGGTGCCGGTATGGCAGAAGCTGCAGGAGAGCGTGCAGCCGACCTGGGAGGAGACGCACAGCGCGCCGCGATCGGCCTCCGGGATGTGCACCATCTCCACCTCGTGGCCGTCATCCAGGCGGATCAGCCACTTGGCGGTGCCATCCTCGCTGGCCTGGGCCAGCGAGATCGCCGGACGGTCCAGCACGTAGGCGCTTTCCAGCGTCTGGCGCAGCTGCTTGCCGAGATCGGTCATCGTGGCGAAGTCGCGGGCGCCGGCATTGTAGATCCAGCGCCAGAGCTGCTTGCCCCGAAACGGCTTCTCGCCCAGCGCCACCAGCTCGGCGGCCAGCTCCTCGCGGCTCATGCCGATCAGGTTGCGCCGGCCGTCCGGCCGCGGCTTCAGCGCGCTCAATCCCTTGGCGTGGTTCTCGATACCCATCGGTCGACAATCGGTGTTCAGCACTTCAAAAGGGCCATCAGCGGCCCCATTGCCGGCCAAGATGGCGATCAAATGGGCGAAACGCGAGCGCGAAAGCGTGGACCCTGGTCCGAAGGGTGGGCGTGTTTCGCGCCCGTCGCCTGGCAGCGGGACGCAGCGGACGCTCTCACGGCTCGCCCGCGCAGCCCTCCTCGATGGCCTGCAGCGTGGCGGTGAAGCCGAGCAGGGAATAGCTGTCGGTGGTCGCCGTGCCGCCGGCCGAGACACCCTCGACCACCATCTCGTAGCCGGCCCGCATGGCCGTGACCATGGCCGCGTCCGTCGCCGCGTCGGGCGACCAGGCGCGGCCGCCATCGGCCACCAGGGTGAAGGCGTTCTGCTGGTCGACGCTGACCCTCACCTCGCTGTCCGGCGCCAGGTCGTAGCCCATCTCGAAGGAGACGACGGCGTCGGCGAAGTCGGCCCGGTGCCGGCTGACCACGGCGAAGACGCTGCCGCGATTGTCGTAATTGCCACGGCTGCTCTCCGGCTCGGAGACCATGTAGCACACGGTCTCCTCGCCGCTGCCGCTCATGAAGCCGTGCCAGGCGCGGTTGGCGCCGAGCGCGCGGATGTCATCCTGCGCCGCCGCCGGAACGGTGAGGCAGGTCATGAGCGCGAGGGGCGCGGTCAGCCCGCGTGCCAGGGAACGGGGTTTCATGCGGCCGACAGATGCGGTCAGTAGCCGCAGGCGGCGTTGATGGTGTCGCGCGTCGCCGTGAAGCCGAACAGGCTGTAGGTGTCGGTGACCACGGTGCCGCGGCCGGAGGTGCCCACCACCTCCATCTCGCTGCCGGCCAGCATGGCGTCGACCAGGGCGGCGTCGGTCGCGGCGTTGGGCGACCAGGCCGTCTCGCCGTCGGTGAACAGCGTGAACTCACGCTCGTCGTCGATCGACACCGTGACGTCGCTGCCCTCGCGGAACGGGAAGCCGGCATAGATGCTGATCACGTCGCGGCTGCCCTCGGCGGGGCGATGCGTGACCAGCACATAGGCGTCGCCACGCGACGACACGGGCTGGGAGTATTCGGTGTTTTCCGGGCGGCTCGCCATGAAGCAGACGAGGTTGCCGCTCTCCCGGTACTGGAAGCCGTGCCAGTCCCGGTTCGTGCCGAGGAAGTCGGGCTGCTGCTGGGCCATCGCGCCGACTGGAAACACCAGAATGCCCGCAACAACGAGTGCCGTCTGGAGCGTCTTGATCATTCGCGCCTTCTCGTTCGCCGCATTGCCTGAGAGTGAGAGTTGATTCGATCGAACCGACACCAGGGATACCTCCAATGCGCCGGTCGATCCTAGACTTTTCGAAGTTTTTGTCTTTTTTGCGCCGGCCTCTCGTGATCCGCCTCTCGTCGGTCGCCGTATTGGGTGGCGATGACTTATTCGGGCTCACTCAGCGCGGCGCATTTCGCCGGAGACGACCGGCCGGAACCGATCCGGGCGGCGCCCCGCGATCCTGGTCTTGCCCGGCGCGGACGGGTCGCCGTTAATGGTGCCATGGCGGAGACGATCGACAGCGCCACGCTTGCCCGCGAGCTTGCCGATTGCCTGGTCCGGGTGGGGCGTGACCGGGACCGGGGTGCGTTCGCGCGCCTGTTCGCCCATTTCGCGCCGCGTGTGAAGGCCTATCTGCACCGGCTGGGCAGCGACGCCGGCACGGCCGAGGAGCTGATGCAGGAGGTCATGGTGACGGTCTGGCGCCGGGCGGAGACCTACGATCCGCAGCAGGCGACGGCGGCCACATGGCTGTTCACCGTCGCCCGCAACAAGCGCATCGACGCGATCAGGCGCGAGCGCCGGCCGGAGATCGACTTGAACGATCCGGCCCTGGTGCCCGAGACGCCGGCGTCGGCCGACGACATGGTGACGGCCCGCCAGCAGGCCGATCGGGTGCGGCAGGCGCTGAGCCGCCTGCCGGAGGAGCAGAGGGAGCTCGTGGTGATGTCGTTCTTCGAGGAGCGGCCCCACAGCGCCATCGCCGAGGTGACGGGTCTGCCGCTCGGCACGGTGAAATCACGGTTGCGGCTCGCCCTGGGGCGGCTGCGCAAAGCGTTGAGGGAAGTGAGATGAGGGTGACGGACGAGATGCGCCAGGCGCCGGTCCATCACGTGGACGAGACCATGCTGATGGCCTACGCCACGGGCAGCCTGCCGGAGGCGGAGTCGCTCCTGGTGGCGACACATCTGGCCCTGTGCCCCGCCTGCCGGGGCGCGGTCGAGACCTACGAGGCGCTCGGTGGCGACCTGATGGAGGACATCGAGGCCGAGGCGGTGTCGCCGGGCGCGCTGGAAGCGGTGCTGTCCAGGCTCGACACCGGGCCGGACCCGCGTATCGAACGGCCGGCCGCCGACATTGGCGACCCGACGCTGCCGCAGCCCCTGCGTGGCTATCTCGGCCAGACGCTCGATGCCCTGCCCTGGCGCCCGGTCATCCGGGGCCTGCACGAATACGATCTCGGCATCGGCGGCGCCCGGGTGAAGATGCTGCGCATCGAGGCCGGGGCGGGCATGCCGCAGCACAGCCACGAGGGCACGGAGCACACGCTGGTGCTCTCAGGCAGCTATGGCGACACGCTGGGCACCTACCGGCGCGGCGACGTCTCGACGACCGACGCCTCGGTCGACCACCGGCCGCTGGCCGGGGGAGAGGGCCCGTGCATCTGCCTGACCGTGGTCGACGCGCCGTTGCGCCTGACCGGCCCGCTCGGCCGCTTCCTCAACCCCTTCGTGCGCTTCTGAGGCGCCGCGACAGGGTCCGGGTTCGCTCCGGGCTCGCCCGGGGCCTGCAAGGTTCCCCCAGGACCGGACCTTAACGGGACCGGTCACCTTCTCAGCCGCCGGGGCTCGTCCCCGGCGGTTTTTTTTGGGGGGATCATAGCTTGACGGAATCGCAGGGGCGCATCGGTCAAACCGGGATGCTGTCTAGGCGATTCCTTGCTCCAGCAGGGCCAGCGTCTCGGCGACCGGGGCCGACTTGCCTGGGAGCGCGAAGGGTCCCTCGATGACCAGCCGGGCATAGCCGTGCACCAGGCTCCAGGCGGCGGTGGCGCGCGCCTGCAGGCCGTCCGCCTCGTCCCGCCCGGCCTCCCGGTTGAGGGCCCGCAGCCCGTCGAGCAGGCGCTCGAAGGCGCTCTCGGAGATGGCGCGGAAGGCGGGATCGTCGGCGTGCAGCGTCTCCGTCTCGAACATGATCGAGAAGGCGCCGGGATGGCGCCGGGCGAAGTCGATATAGGCCTCGCCCAGGGCGGCGAAGCGCCGGGCGGCGCTGCCCTCGCCCTGGAGGGCCGCGGCGAGATCGGCATCGAAGCGGGTGAAGGCGCGGATGGCGAAGGCGGTCATCATGCCGGTCAGGTCGCCGAAATGGTGTGCCGGCGCGCCATGGGAGACGCCGGCCCGGCGGGCGCATTCGCGCAAGGTCAGGCCGGCCTTGCCGCGTTCCTGCAGGATCGTCTCCACCGCGTCGAGCAGCGCGTTCCTGAGGTCACCGTGATGATAGGGCCGCCCGGCCGTCCGGGTGGCGGGCCGGCTGCCGGCCGAGTCGCTGTCCGTCATCCGCCGAGCATAGGCGCCCGCCCTTATCTTGACAATGTCAAGAATAGTGGTAGCTTGATCTAGACAGCGTTCACTTCGCCGCACCGGAGACCATGATGCCGAGCGTCGCCACCCATGCACCAGCGGTTCGCGGTGGCCCGGGACCGTGGTGGACCCGTTTCGTCACCCGTTTCGTCACCCGTTTCGTCACCCGTTTCGTCACCCGTTTCGTCACCAGGGTCGTCACCAGGGTCGTCACCAGATTCGCCACCCGGCTCGCCGACCGGCAGCCGGCGCTGGCCCGCGCAGCGCTCGCGGCGTTCGCGCTGGGGCTGGTCGCCCTGGCGGTGGGGCTGGTCGACCCGCGTCTCTACAACGGCGTCGACATCTGGATGAAGCCCGCCAAGTTCTTCGTCTCCGCCGCCATCTACATGGCGACGCTCGCCTGGTTCTTCCCGCTGCTCGGCCGGCGGGGCGAGGGGTGGCTCGGCCGGATGCTGGCCTGGGGCACGATCGCCGGCATGACGGTCGAACTCGTCATCATCTCGCTGCAGGCGGCGCGCGGCGTCGGCTCGCACTTCAACACCGCCACCGCCTGCGACGGGGCGCTCTACACCGTCATGGGCATCACCATCCTGATCACCACGCTGGGACTGCCCCTCGCGGCGACCGTTATCGCCCGAACCGTCTCGGCGGAGGTGTCGCCGGTCTACCGCTGGGCCGTGGTGATCGGCCTCGCCGCCGCCTGGCTCGGCTGCCTGGAGGGCATGGTGATCGCCCAGAACGGCGGCCACTGGGTCGGCGGCACGCCCAGCGACGCCGGCGGCATCCCGCCCGTCTACTGGTCGCGCGATGGCGGCGATTTGCGGGTCGCCCATTTCTTCGGCATCCATGCCATGCAGGCCGTACCGCTGATCGGCTTCCTCGCCGCCCGGTTCCTGCCCCGGCCCACCGCCTGGCCCGCCATGCTGGGCGGGGCCGCCGCCTACTGTCTGTTCGCCGGCTGGACCTTCCTCGCCGCGCTGGCGGGCCAGCCGCTGGTCTGAGCGGCCTCAGTATTCCTCGCTGGTGTCCTCCTCGGGCCGCCGGCGGAAGGGGGTGAGGTCGCCATGGACATGCGCCGGCAGCGCCTCGGTGGGGCCGCCCGGGCGCACCGGCCGGGGCGCGAAGCGGCCCAGCGTGCGCACCCGGTCGTAGACCACCAGGGCGCCGGCCAGCGCCAGGTTGATGGAAAAGCGCGTCGGGATGCGGACCACGAAGTCGCAGCGCGCCAGCATGTCCGGCGACAGGCCGCCGCGCTCGGGTCCCAGCACATAGGCGGCCTGGCGGGGATGGGTGAAGCTGGGCAGGTCGACGGCGTCCTCGGTGATCTCCACGCCGACCAGCCGGGTGCCCTCCGGCAGCATCATGCGGCCGACATCGGGGAAGACGTAGTAGGGTAGGCTGCGCGCAGCGGCCGAGGTGTCCGAGCCGCCATAGTTGACCGTGCGCGCCACCGGCGCGACGGAGAAGGCGAAGGCGGCCCCGAAGGCATGGGCGGTGCGGATCACCGCGCCCATGTTCAGCGGCTTGGACACGCCTTCCACGCCCAGCCCGAAGAAGCCCTTCATCGGCGCCACCGCCATCTCGCCGCCACGCTCCTGAACGCCATCATTACCCGGGGCGCCCTCAATAGCATCCTGCGCGCGCGAGGCAAGCCGCGCTCGCCCTCGGTCTCGGCGCGGGCCTTGCGCCGGCGCGCAATTCACGCCATAGCAGGGCCGTTTTCGCCGGCCTGGCCCGGCGACCGCCGCCGAGAGTGAGCGCCATGTCCGAATGGGGAGCGCCGCTGGTCCACGTGACCCGCGGGCGCATCGTCGAAAGCCTCCACGCCGTCGCCTTCGTGGTCTCCGACCGCGATGGCCACGTCATCGCCCGCGCCGGCGACGTCGACCACGCCATCTATCCGCGCAGCGCCATCAAGCCGATCCAGGCCCTGCCGCTGGTGGAGACCGGCGCGGCCGACGCCTACGCTCTCGGCTCGGAGGAGCTGGCCCTGGCCTGCGCCAGCCATTCCGGCGAGCCCATGCATACCGAGCGGGTCGCGGCCTGGCTCGCGAGGCTCGGGGTCGACGACGGCGTGCTCGCCTGCGGCGCGCATCTGCCCTATCACGAGGCGACCGCCCATGCCCTGCTGCGTCAGGGTCTGGAGCCCCGGCCGGTGCACAACAACTGCTCGGGCAAGCATGCGGGCATGGTCACCACCGCGCTCTTCAAGGGCGAGCCCCTGGCCGGCTATGAGCGCGCCACCCATCCGGTGCATCAGCGCGTGCTGGGCACGCTGGAGCAGATGACGGGCCAGGACCTGTCGCACGCGCCGCACGGCGTCGACGGCTGCTCGATCCCGACCATAGCCGTCTCGATCGGCGGACTGGCCGTGGCCATGGCCCATTTCGCCGATCCAGCTGACCTGCCCGAGCACCGCGCGGCCGCCGTCCAGCGCATCCGCGCCGCCTGGTCCGGCCATCCCGAGCTGATGAGCGGCTCCGACCATTTCGACGCCGCCTTCAACCGCCACATGGCCGGCCGCGCCGCCTGCAAGGGCGGGGCGGAGGGCGTGATGTGCGCCACATTGGTCGAGGCGGGGCTGGGCCTCGCCATCAAGGTGGCCGACGGCAACGGTCGGGCGAGCGCCCCGGCTCTGGGCGCCGTCCTGAACCGGCTCAATCTGTTGACGGCGGACGACAACGAGGCGCTGGCGCCCTGGTTCCGGCCGACGCTGACAAACCGCGCCGGCATCGCGGTGGGCGAGATCCGCGCGCTCGAACCCGCATGAGTTCGGGCCCGTCAGCGGGCGACGCGGTCCGCCGGCAGTACGAGGCCTATCCCTATCCGGCGCGCGACCCGCGGGACGAGGCCAAGCGCCTGGTGACCGGCAGTCCCAGCCATCTCGACGAGCTCACCCACCATCTCTTCGCCGGCCGGATCGCGGCCGAGCCTTTCCGTGTCCTGGTCGCCGGTGGCGGCACCGGCGACGCGCTGGTCATGCTGGCGCAGCAGACGGCGGATGCCGGGCTGGCCGCCGAGTTCACCTATCTCGACCTCTCCGAGGCCTCGCGCGCCATCGCCGAGGCGCGGATCGCGGCGCGCGGCCTGGGCGGGCGCGTGCGCTTCCTCACCGGCTCGCTGCTCGAGGTCGCCGATCTCGCCCCCGGGCCGTTCGACTACATCGACTGCTGTGGCGTGCTGCATCATCTCGACGATCCCGACGCAGGGCTCGCCGCGCTCACCTCCGTGCTGGCTCCGGGCGGCGGCATGGGCCTGATGGTCTACGCGCCGCAGGGCCGGGCGGGCGTCTATCCGCTGCAGGCGGCGCTGCGCCACCTGGCGCCGGCGACGCTGTCGCCGCCGGACCGGGTGGCGGCGGCGAAGAAGCTGCTCGCCGGCCTGCCGCCGACCAACGCCTTCCAGCGCAATCCCTTTCTCGGCGATCACAAGGCGAGCGACGCCGGGCTCTACGACCTGCTGCTGCACAGCATCGACCGGCCCTTCGCCTGGCCGGAACTCGCCGCCTGGCTGGAACGCGCCGGGCTCACGGTCACCGGCACGCCGTGGCCGATCCTCTACGACCCCGCGACCTACATCGCCGACCCCGGCCTCCGGCGGCGGCTGGAGGGCCTGGACGCGGACGGCCGCGCGGCCCTGGCTGAGAACCTGTCGGGGGCCATGAAGACGCACAGCGTCTACGTCGCCCGGGCGGCGGAGGCGGCGGACCGCGTCGCCCGTTTCGACGCCGCGGCGGTCCCGGTGCTGCGCGAGCTCGACGGCGCGGCGGTCGCCGCCCGGCTGCGGCCGGGCCGACCCCTCTCCGTAAGTCTGGGCGGGCTGACGCTGCCGGTGCCGCTGCCGCCGCTGGGCCCGGCGATCATCGGGCTGGTGGACGGGGTCCGCGACGCCGGCACGATCGCCGACACGCTGGCGCAACGGCGACCCGATCTCGGCCGCGAGGCCATCCTGGCGCAGGTCGGCGAGGCCGTCGCCGCCCTGACCCGCATCGGCAAGGGGTTCCTGCGCCGGCCGCGCTGAAATGGCGCAATCGGCGGCCCGGCCCTGGACAGCGGCCGGCGATCGCGTCATGTCATCGCCCGTTTCCACCGCAAACGCCCGAGGCACGCCTCCCTTGCCCGACTTCTGGACCGACTTCACCGCGCTCTTCCAGGACCCCTGGATCGTCCATGCCGCCTTCGTGGTGCTGGTGGCCTACCCGCTCTGGCGCAGCTTCCGGCGGGCCGGCGTGGCGCCCTACTGGTCGCTGGTCGTGGTGGTCCCGCTCGTCGGCTTCACCAGCGCGCTCCTGATCCTGGCGGCCAGCCGCTGGACGGCGACGCCGCCGCTCACCCGGCAGAGGCGGCACTGATGGTCTTTCCCTTCGCCGATATGCTGCCGGAGACCCTGATCTACCTCCTGGTCTCGGCGATCATCGTGGCCAAGATCGGGGCCGCCGGCTTCGTCCTGGTCAAGGCGGGGCGCTCGCCCATCTGGGCCCTGTTCCTGCTGGTGCCCTTCGGGATCGAGGTCGTGGCCGTGTGGATCTTCGCCTTCTCCCGCTGGCCGCGGGAACGCTGAGCGTCAGCGATCGAGGCGCCAGTCCAACGGGAATAAATAGTGCTTGTACACCCCAATTTATTGTCTATACTATAGTTGTAGTTCTTGTCGGTGGTGTTCGGCCACCGCGCCATATCGTGGGGAGTATTGCGATGCAGCATCTCGCGATGAAACGTCTGGCACTGGGCTTGGTGCTGATGCTGGGGTCGGTTTCCCTGACCGTCGCGGCCACGTTGCCGTCCGACAAGGCGCCGCAGGGTGTCGAGCGTCCGCTTCCGGCCGCCTATCCCTGGATCAACTTTCGCTGACTGACCACCACCGCCATCCGATGGGGTCGGGCATCGCCATCGACCCGCGTCGAGGCGGTCATGCCTGGGGGAGAATATCCATGAAGAAGACGGCATTCGTGCTCATCGGCCTGCTCGCGCTCACCATAGCGGCGCCTGCGCAGGCCTCGCTGGCGCAGCCATCATCGAAGGCGGACGAGAAAATCACCATCGATGCGCTTGTCGATTCGCTCATCGAGCCGGCGGGCGGCTTCTGCTGCTTCCGCATGCAGTGAACGCCGGCCGAGGCACGCGCATTCCGACGCGTGCCTCGGCGGTTCGGTCAAGTCCTGCGGTGCAAGCCGAGCGGCCTTGACCATGCTTCAGGGGCTGACTTTGGGCCTGAGATTTCCTTACGGCCGTCGGCTCCACGCAAAGTGTTTCGAAGGGGTGACGGATCGCCGCTTTCCGGCTGATCCCCGAGTCACCGTCACGTGATTTCCTCAAGTCTCACTATTCTGATTTCCGAATATCCCTCCGGGCCAGTCGGGCTTCGCGACGCGTTGCGCCTGTGCTGACGGCGCCTCGGCGGGCACAGCCAGAACGCGCAATCACAATTGATGACTCTCGATACGTTGGTGGCACGGGGTATTTACTTTCATCACCCCCTGGCGGCTGGTGCAATACAACCGCCGGTGGCCATCGGTATTCCCCTGGAGCATTCCGCGCTCGATCGGGCGCGGAGAGGATGTTCCGGACAACTGAGGAGGGGCGATCTCCCGAGCCGATGAGCGCATCGGGTCGCCGATTGCCCTGGCAACCAGAAAAGGAGTTGTTCGATGAAGAAGATGGCAATCGTCATCGCCAGCCTGCTCGGGCTGGCCATGGCCGCACCATCCCAGGCTGCGGATACTTCCGTGGTTAAGGATGGCCCGGCCGTCACGGTTCCCGCCGGCGGTCTCGGCGGTTTCGACCGTAAGCCGGACTGATCTCCGGCGCGGATCGTCGTGCAGCGGGACAACGCGACGGCGATACGCCGCGGCGCCGGGGAGCCATTTCCCCGGCGCCGCCTTCGCTGAAGCGCCCGCCCTGCCTGGCGAACCGTTGACCACCCACGCTTCGCGCTTGCCACCCGGCGGATGCCCATGCGACATGTCGCGGCGCAAAAAGTCGCGGATGAGCGGGCGCGCGCGGACCCCATCCGCCCATCGAACGGAACGGCCGCGCGGAGATGAGGACAGGCAATGGCGTCGAGCGACGACCGCAAGGGCAGCGTGAAGCGTGTGGTACTGGCCTATTCCGGCGGGCTTGATACCTCGGTCATCCTGAAATGGCTGCAGGACGCCTATGCTTGCGAGGTCGTCACCTTCACCGCCGACCTCGGCCAGGGCGAGGAGGTGGAGCCGGCGCGCGAGAAGGCCCGGCTGCTCGGCATCAAGGACGAGCACATCTTCATCGACGATCTGCGCGAGGAGTTCGTGCGCGACTTCGTCTTCCCGATGTTCCGCGCCAACGCCGCCTATGAGGGGGTCTACCTGCTCGGCACCTCGATCGCCCGGCCGCTGATCGCCAAGCGCCAGATCGAGATCGCGCGGGCCGTCGGCGCCGACGCCGTGGCCCATGGCGCCACCGGCAAGGGCAACGACCAGGTGCGCTTCGAGCTCGGCTACTACGCGCTGAAGCCCGACATCAAGGTGATCGCCCCTTGGCGCGAATGGGACCTGACCAGCCGCACCCGCCTGCTCGCCTACGCCGAGGAGCGGCAGATCCCCATCGCCAAGGACAAGCGCGGCGAGGCGCCCTATTCCACGGACGCCAACCTGTTGCACATCTCCTACGAGGGCAAGGCGCTGGAGGACCCCTGGGTCGAGCCGGACGACGACATGTTCACCCGCTCCGTGGCGCCGGAAAAGGCGCCCGACCGGCCCACCTATGTGGAGATCGCCTTCGAGAAGGGCGACGCGGTGGCCATCGACGGCGAGGCGCTGTCGCCGGCCGCCCTGCTGACCCGGCTGAACGCGCTGGCCGGCGAGAACGGCATCGGCCGCCTCGACCTGGTGGAGAACCGCTTCGTCGGCATGAAGAGCCGCGGCGTCTACGAGACGCCGGGCGGCACCGTGCTGGCGGTCGCCCACCGGGCGATCGAGTCGATCACCCTCGACCGCGAGGCGGCACACCTCAAGGACGAGTTGATGCCGCGCTACGCCGAGCTGATCTACAACGGCTTCTGGTTCTCGCCCGAACGCGAGGCCATCCAGGCTCTGGTCGACCACACGCAGGAGCGCGTAAACGGCGTGGTCCGCCTGAAACTTTTCAAGGGCTCGGCCACCGTCGCCGGCCGCAAGAGCCCCAACAGCCTCTACAACCTCGACTACGTCACCTTCGAGGAGGATAGTGTCTACGACCAGCGCGACGCCCAGGGCTTCATCAAGCTGAACGCCCTGCGCCTGCGTCTGGCCGCGATGGCGCGCGGCGCCTGACCCGACAACCGTCAGCGGGGCTCTGATGGCGGAGCCGAAGCGCATCAATCTCGCCCTGCAGGGCGGCGGCGCCCACGGCGCCTTCACCTGGGGCGTGCTCGACCGGCTGATGGAGGAGCCGGACATCGCCATCGAGGCGATCTCCGGCACCTCGGCCGGCGCCATCAACGGCGCCATGCTGGTCTCCGGCTTCGAGACGGGCGGTCCCGACGGGGCGCGGGCGGCCATGGAACGCTTCTGGCGCCGGGTGGCCGAGCTGTCGGATCTGAGCCCGGTCTCCGGTGCCGCCATCACCGACTGGTTCCGTACCCCCTGGATGCTCGACAACGCCTTCGCCTACAAGGCCTTCGAGATGGTCTCGGGCATGTTCTCGCCCTACCAGTTCAACCCGATGAACGTGAACCCGCTGAAGATGGCGCTGATGGACACGCTCGACGCCGGGTTCCTGAAGACTTGCGCCAGGATCAGGCTGTTCGCCTGCGCCACCAATGTGCGCACCGGCAAGATCCGTATCTTCGAGGGCGAGGAGCTGTCGATCGACGCGCTGCTGGCCTCGGCCTGCCTGCCGCAGGTCTTCCAGACCGTGGTGATCGACGGCGAGCCCTATTGGGACGGCGGCTTCGTCGGCAATCCGCCGCTCTTCCCGCTGATCTACAACGCCGCCAGCCGGGACATCATGCTGGTGCAGATCAACCCGATCGTGCGCGACGAGATCCCCGTCACCGCCTCGGCGATCGAGAACCGGGTGAACGAGATCTCCTTCAACTCCTCGCTGATGCGCGAGATGCGGGCCATCGCCTTCGTCAAGCGGCTGATCGCGGAGAATCGGCTCGACACCGGCCGCTACAAGGACCTGCTGATCCACCTCGTGCATGCCGAGGACCATATGCGCGGCCTCGGCGTGGCATCGAAATTCGCCGTCAACTGGGACTTCCTCACCGACATGCGCGATGTCGGCTGGGCCGCCTGCGAGGTCTGGCTGAAGACACACAAGGCCGATCTCGGCCAGCGCACGACGGTCGATCTGGAAGGCTATTTCCTGTAAGAGCGGTGAGGCCAAGGGCGCGGGGGTTCGCGCCGTCAGCCGACAGGATGCCGAGGGTGTCCCAACCGAAAACCGGATCGACCGCCGAACCCGGCGCCGCGACGCCGCCGGGCGACCGACCGCCGTCGGGTCCCCATCGCCGCCTCGCCGCCATCCTCTACATGGACGCGGTCGGCTACAGCCGGCAGATGGAGGCGCATGAGAGCGCGACGCTGGCGGCGCTGGCCGCCTGCCGGGCGATCGCGGTCGACCTGGCGACGCGACATGGCGGCCGCCTCGTCGGCTCGGGCGGCGACAGCTTCCTGCTGCAGTTCGACAGCGCCGTCGAGGCGGTGGAGGCGGCCGGGAGCATCCAGGCGCGGATCGCCGCGCGCAACCGCGAGGCGCCGGCCGAGGGACGTCTCGTCTTCCGCATCGGCGTCAATGTCGGCGACGTGATCGAGCAGGACGGCGACGTCTATGGCGACGGCGTCAACATCGCCGCCCGCCTGCAGAGCCTGGCCGAGCCGGGCGGCATCCTCACCTCCGCCAACGTCATCGAGCAGGTGGCCGACAAGCTCGACATCGACGTCGACGACATCGGCGAGGTGACGGTGAAGAACATCAGCCGTCCGGTCCGCGCCTACCGGGTCCATGCCGGCGGCCCGAACCGCCGCTGGGGGCGGCAGCGGCCGCGCTGGCGTCAGCCGGCCTCGACGGGTCCCGACCGGCCGAAGCGCTGGGTCGCGCTGGTGCTCTGCCTGATCCTCGGCATCCTCGGCCTGCACCGTTACTATCTCGGCCGGCCGGGCAGCGGGCTCCTGATGACCTGCACCATCGGCGGGCTCGGCCTCTGGTGGATCGCCGACATCGTCATGCTGATCGCCGGCGATCTGCGCGATGGAAGCGGCCGCGTGCCGGACTGGACCTGAAGAGACTGGACCTGAGCGGGCGCCTCACACCGGATAGGGCGGCACGCCGAACAGCCAGGTGTGCAGGTGCAGGAGCGCGCCATAGGAGACGATGACGATGAGCAGGCGGACGAGGCCCAGCTCCTGCACCGCCTTGGCCGCCGATTGACGGCCGCGGACGATGGCGAGGAAGGGGATGTTCGAGGTCTGCTCGCGGAACATCTGGTAGGTCACCCCGAGACTGCGGCCCTTCTTGGTGTCGATGGCCAGCGTGCCGCCCAGCGCCAGGATGGCCAGGCTGGCGAACAGGTAGAAGCTGGCGAGGTCGCCATTGGCCAGCAGGTGGGCCAGCGCCCACAGGGCGACGCCCCACATCACCGGGTGCCGGGTCACGCGCAGGATGCCCCTGGCCTCGTAGTCCTGCGGCTGGCCGATGGCGGTCGGGTTGGGCTGGGAATAGCCGCAGACGACCAGCAGCAGGGCGATGGGCATGAGGATGATCGCCGCGTAGTGGCCGACGGGATAGAGCCACCACAGGACCGGGCCGTAGGGCGACCAGGCATAAGCGAAAAGGAGCCAGGCGAAGGCCAGCGCCGCGATCATGCTGTAGAGCCCGAGAAAGGCGCCCTCGCCGATCCGCCCGGCGATCGCCGGACGCAGCGCTGTGCTCGAAAGTCCGAAATGGGTGGCCAGCAGGAAGGCCCCCGCGAGCGCCACGTGCCAGGTCTCGCCGATCATGCCCCGTCCCCGGTTCCTGGTGTTCAGGGCAGACCGGATCCGCTCCGTCGGCCGCCCATCCGGTCAGCGACCATACGCCATGCTCGACGGCAGCCACAAGGCGATCTCCGGGAACACCATGAGGACCGCGAGCCCGCCGATCATGATCGCCACATAGGGCAGCACGCCGCGGATGATCGGCCGCATGGAGGCATCCGTGATGCCCTTGATGACGAACAGGTTCATGCCCACGGGCGGGGTGATCAGCGCCAGTTCGAGGTTCACCATCAGGAGGATGCCGTACCACACCAGGTCGACGTCGAGCGCGATCAGCACCGGCAGCACGATCGGCGTGGTGATCAGGATGATCGAGATGGTCTCCAGGAACATGCCGAGGATGAAGATCACCACCATGACGGCGATCAGGAACTGCCAGTCGGTGACGCCCAGCGCGGTGATCGCCTCGACCAGTTCGGCCGGCAGGCGCATCATCGTCACCACATGGCCGAACAGCGCCGCGGCGGCCAGGATCAGGAACAGGGTGGCGGTGGTCAGCACGGCGTCGCGGGCCGCCTCGTAGATCCGCCGCGGCGGCAGGTCGCGATAGACCAGCGTGGCGATCAGGAAGGCGGCCAGCGCGCCGACGCCGGCGGCCTCCGTGGCCGTGAAGACGCCGAAATACATGCCGCCCAGCACCAGCGGGGGCAGGGCCAGCGACCAGGCGGCCTTGGCGATGGCGCGGCCCATCTCGGCCAGCCCCGCCCGTGGCACCGTCTCCGTCCTGGGGCTGCGCGCGGCCCGGACCATGCAGTAGACGGCGAAGGCGCCGGCCAGCAGCAGCCCCGGGATCAGCCCGGCGACGAACAGCGCCCCGATCGAGGCGTTGGCGACCACGGCGTAGAGCACCATCGGGCCGGATGGCGGGATCAGGATGCCCAGCGTGCCGCCGGCGGCGACCGCGCCATAGGCCATCTCGGAGGGATAGCCGTAGCGCTTCATCTGCGGGATGGCGCTGGAGCCGATGGTCAGCGCGGTGGCGACGGAGGAGCCGGAGATGGCAGCGAACAGCGTGCAGGAGGCGATGGTGGCCACGCCCAGCCCGCCCGGCCAATGCCGCACCAGCGTGTGGGCGGCGGCGTAGAGGTCGTCGACCACCTTCGCCTTGATCATGAACTGCGCCATCAGGGCGAACAGCGGGATGGCGACCAGCAAATAGTTGTCGAGCTTGGAGTAGACGACCTGCGCCATGCCGCTGACGCCGCCGGTCTCCAGCATGTAGAGGCCGAGCGAGGTGATGGCGAGGCCGGCGAACAGCGGGATGCCGGACAGCAGGACGACGACCAGCAGCAGGAGGACGAGGAACAGGGTCATCGGCCGGCCGTCAATGTCCGCCCGTCGCGGGCAAGGCCCGGCCGGCCAGAGCCCGCACGAAGCGGTTGAGGCCGGTCAGCGCGATCAGGGCGCCGCCGATCGGCAGCGCCGCCTGGGTGTAGACCAGCTCGATGGCGAGATAGCCCTGGCTGCGCAGGTTGATGCGGGCGGAGAAGGCCAGCATGTCGAGGCCGGTCTTGAGGAGGACCAGGCCGACCGCGAACACCGCCGCCATGCCGACGATCTCCACTGCCCGGCGGCCGCGCGGGCCGAAGCGCTCCGACACCAGGTCGACGGAGATCAGGTCGCCACGCCGGATCGTCTCCGCCGCGCCCAGCATCACCATGTAGACCAGGAGATAGCCGACCAGCTCGTCCGACCAGGTGACCGGCTGGTTCAGCACGTAGCGCATGAACACGCCGTAGCAGACGACGAGACCACCGCCGAGCACCATGGCGACGCACAGCGCCAGGGCGGCGCGCGCCACCCAGCCGATCATCCGGTCGATCGCGTCGAGCATGATGGTGAAAAGCCGCCCGGGCCCGCGGGGCGCCTAGGCTCCGCGGGCCCGGACTGTCGGCTCAGAGCTGGCTCAGCAGCTCGATGATGCGCTGGCCGCTGTCACCGGCCTCCTCGAGGAAGGCGTCGGTCACCGGGCCGACCATCGCCTCGCCCCAGGCCTCGGCCTCCTGCTCGGTCTGCATGTGCAGCGTCATGCCGACATTCTGCAGCTCCTCGGTGGCCGCCGCGGCCTCCGCCTCGGTCACCGGGATGGAAGCGGCCTCCGCCGCCTCCGAGGCCGCGGTGATGGCCTGGCGGATGTCCTCCGGCAGGCCGGCCCACCATTCCGGGTTCACGTACATGTGGAAGTAGACCGAGAAGAACGGCGCGATGGTGCCGTATTCCTGCACCTCGTAATAGCGCCGGCTCCAGGCCGCCGAGACGTCGGTCAGGCCGGCGTCGATCACGCCGGTCTGCAGCGCCTGGTAGACCTCCGAGCCCGGCATCGCGGCGGTGGCCGCGCCGACCGCGACCAGGCCGGCATCGGCGATGCGGTTGAGGCCGCGGATCTTCACGCCCTCGAAATCCTCGACATTGATCAGCGGCGTGCCGTTGGAGGTGAAGATCGACTGCCTGGTGGTGTAGAACCAGGCGATGTTGTGGACGCCCACCTCGTCGAGCAGGCTTTCCAGATAGGCCGCCGCCTCGGAGCCGGGGAAGGCCTCGATGCGGTCGAGATCGGTGAACAGGTAGGGGATGACGGTGACGTTCATCGCCGGCACCGAGCCCGCCCACTGGAAGTTCACCGACAGCGCCGCCTCGATCTGGCCGGTGGCGACCGCCTGGAAGTTGTCGCCCGGGCCGAAGGCCTGGTTGGCGCCGAAGATCTGCACGTCGACCGCGCCGCCGGTGCGCTCCTCGACATCCGCCGCCCAGTCCTCGACCAGGCCGGCGATGTGGTGGGCGGGCGGCAGCTGGTGGCTGACCCTGAGCGTGTAATCCTGCGCCAGGGCGCCGGCGCCGAGAACGGTGCCGGCGAGCAGCGCGCCCGCGAGGGCGAGGCCGAATGTCTTCATGGTGGGTTCCTCCGTTGTTGTGGTTCTTGATGCCGTGCGGGTCACGGGTCGCGTGGCGTGCCCGGACCTATTCCGCCGCGTCGCGCTTGCCCGCGCGGGCGGCGGCGAAGCGGGCCAGGTCCTGCTCGCGCGCGCGCAGGCCCGGCAGGCCGACCAGATCGTTGAAGCTGTCGAAGTCGAGCATGTCGGCGCGCGCGCCGTCCGTCGTGCCGGTGGCCAGCAGCGTCGCCATCAGCCGGCCGACCGCGTGGGCGATCGTGTAGGTGGTGGCGACCGGGTGGGTGACCACGGCATAGCCGATGTCCGCCAGCCGTTCGGCCGGCAGCACCGGCGTCAGCCCGTTCTCGATATTGTTGGCCAGCGTCGGCGCGGCGATCTCGCGGCAGATGCGGACCATTTCCGCCTCGCTGCGCGGCGCCTCCACGAAGACCATGTCGGCGCCGGTCTCGCGGTAGAGTTGGCCGCGCTCGATCGCGTCGTCCAGGCCGGTGACGGCGAGGGCGTCGGTGCGCGCCATGATCACCAGGTCGGGATCGCTGCGGGCGTCCAGCGCCGCCTTCAGCTTGGCCACCATCTCCTCGGCCGGCACCACCTGCTTGCCGGCCATGTGGCCGCAGCGCTTGGGAAAGACCTGATCCTCGATGAACAGGCCGGCGACGCCCGCCCGCTCATAGGCGCGCACCGTGCGGGCGACGTTGGTGACGTTGCCGAAACCGGTGTCGCCGTCGGCGAAGAGCGGGATCGAGATGGCGTCGGCGATGCGGGCGTAGTGCTCCGCCATCTCGGTCATGCTGAGCTGGGAGGTGTCCGGCTGGCCGAGCAGGCCGGCGGTCGCCGCGTAGCCGCCGCAGGTCACCGCCCGGGCGCCGGCGCGTTCAGCGATCCTGGCCGTCAGCGCGTCGGCGATGCCCGGCATGATCAGGATCTCCGGCGCCTCGACCAGCTTGCGAAAGCGTGACGTCATGCGCGCGGCCATGCGCATCTCCCTGGTTCCGGCCCCGCCCACGGGGCGCTGGCGATTTTCCGCCGAGGATAGGGGCTCGCCTTCCGCGCAGAAAGACGATAAATCCGATCGATCCCATCTGGTTTCTAGATGGCTGACGCCATGCCCTTCGATCTCCGCCGCCTGCGCTACTTCGTCGCCATCGCCGAGGCGGGCAGCCTGTCCCGCGCCGCCGAGCGGCTGTCGGTCGCCCAGTCGGCGCTGTCCCATCACGTGCGCGAGATGGAGGCCGAGATCGGCACGGCGCTGATCCGCCGGCAGCCGCGCGGCGTCGACCTCACCGACGCCGGCGCCCGCCTGGTCGAGCACGCCCGCCTCATTCTCAAGACCGCCGCCAGCGCGCGGGAGGAGCTGCGCTCGATGGGGGCGGTGCCGTCGGGCGCGGTCGCCATCGGCCTCGCCCACACCGTTTCCTGGGTGGTCGGCGGCCGCCTGCTTGTGGCCTTGCGCCAAGCGCTGCCACGGGTCCGCCTGCGCCTGACCGAGGGGCTGAGTCCCGACGTGGCGGACCGCCTCGCCCGGGCCGAGCTCGACCTCGTGGTCAGCTACAACGTGCCGGACGCCGCCCTGTTCGAGACGCTGCCGCTGCTCGAGGAGGAGGTCTGCCTGATCGGGCGCGAGGACGTGGTCGGCCCGGCGGAGCGGCCGATCCCCTTCGCCGAGGCGAGCCGCCTGCCGCTGATGCTGCCGGGCCCGCAATCGGCGATGAGCGGCATGATCGGCGAGCAGGCGCTGCTACGCCAGCTCGACCTGCGCGTGCCGCTGCAGATCGATTCGCTGACCATGATGACCCAGGCGCTGGAGGCCGGACTGGGCGGCATCCTGGTGTCCCGCGCCACCGTGGTCGACGCGCTCATGGCCGGCCGTCTCGTCGCCCGCCCGATCGTCGAGCCCGCGATCTCCCGCCGGCTGATGATCTCGATGGCGCTGGGCGCCACCGCCGATGTCAGCCTGAAGGCCGTGCATGGCCGCGTGGTGGCGGTGCTGCACCGGGCCGTCGCCGACGGGCGCTGGCCGGGCGGCCGCTGGATCGGCGCCCCGCCGGCCCCGGACGAGGCGTCATAGCCAGCCCTTGCGCCGGAAGATCCACAAGGGGCCGAGCGCGGAGACGAGGATCAGCACGATCGCCAGCGGATAGCCCCAGGGCCAGGAAAGCTCCGGCATGAATTCGAAGTTCATGCCGTAGATGCTGGCGATCAGCGTCGGCGGCAGGAAGATCGTGGCGATGATCGACAAGAGGCTGACCACGTCCGCCTGCTCGGTATTGATCAGACCGAAGGTGGCGTCGAGCAGGAGCTGCACCTGGTCGTCGTGGAAGGCGCTTTGCTGCTGCAATGACTGGATGTCGCGCTGCAGCGTCTTGATCTGGTCCTTGCACGACTTGGCGACCGCCGGCTGGCGCGCCGCGATATAGGTCAGCGCCCGCTCGAAGGCCGACAGGCTGGTGCGGATCATCGACAAGAGGCGACCGTCCTGGCCGATCTCGCGCACCGCCACGCGCAGCCGGGCGATGCGGTGCCGGCGCAGCTCACCCGAGCGATGCTGGGCGAAGACGATGTCGGAGATGCGGGCCAGCCGGGCGATCACCAGCTCCAGGATATCGGCGAGACGGTCGACGAAGGTGTCGAGCAGGCCGAAGAAAAGTTCGCCCGCGGTGGGCCCGATCAGGCCCTGGCGCAGGCGTTCCTCGTACATGCCGATCGGCTTGGGCTCGGTGAAGCGAAGGGTGACGATGCGCTCGCGCCCCAGCACGAAGGTCACCGGGCTGATGCGCGGCTTCGGCGTGTCGCCGGCGCTCATCACCGGGATGGTCATGACGAGCTGCCCCTGGTCCTCGTAGGAGCGGCTGGAGGCCTCGATCTCCTCCATCTCGTGCGCCGTTGGCAGTACCAGGCCGGTGGCCGCGGTGAAGGCCTGGCGCTCCTGCTCGCTCGGACTGTCCAGGTCGATCCAGGCCCCCTCCGCCCGGAAGCCGGCGAGATCCTCGACCGGCTCGGCGGTCCAGCGGCCGTCGGTCTGGCGATGAACCGTGATCATCGGCGTGTCGTCCCCCTTGTTGCGCCGGCAGGCTGGCAGCGGATGCTATCAGCCGCGCGGCGCCGCCGCGAGACGGTAGAACCGGTCGGGATCGCCGGCGACGGTCAGCGTCTTCAGACGCCCGGTGGCGCCGCTGGTGATGGTGAAGGCCGATTTCGGCAGGCGCCAGGTGCTGGCCAGCAGGGCGATGACGGCCTTGTTGGCGCGGCCATCCTCCGGTGCGGCGGTGACGCGCCCGGCAAGGCGCTCGCGCCCGTCGGCGCCCGGCATGGCCGGGCCGATGGCCTCCGCACCGGCCCCCGGCGTGACCTTCAGGTGGAGCCGCAGGCCGTCGGGCGTCCGCTCCAGCCAGCCGGGACCGGCCATCGCCGGATCAGACGATTCCGACGTAGAGCCGGCCGACGAAGTAGGCCAGGATCTGCAGCCCGATCAGCAGGATGATCGGCGAGATGTCGATGCCGCCGAGATTGGGCAGGAACTGCCGGATCGGCCTGAGCGCCGGCTCGGTCATGCGGTGCAGCGCATAGCCCACCTGGTAGACGAACTGGTTGCGCGGGTTGACCACCTGGAAGGCGACCAGCCAACTCATGATCGCCGAGGCGATGATGATCACGGTATAGACGTCGATCACGAGCAGGATGGCGTAGAAGATCGTGTCGATGATGGCCATGGCGTCCGGTTCGTCTGTGGTGGTCGCTGCGTCGCCGAGGGGAGCAATCGATGGCTAGAAATGGGCGGGTGTCGCGCCCGGCGCAATGCCCTGGGCAATTCTGGGCGCTATACTGGGCGGCAGTCATGACAGGCTTTGCCGCCCTTGTCACCCCGGCGCCGGGCCGGGCCCAGGCGGCGGGGGAGGAGGCCGCGGCGGCGCCCGAGGCATCGGTCGCCATTCTCGGCACCTTCATCGTCGCGGTGCTGGCGCTGATCGGCATGGCCTGGCTGCGCCGTCGCTGGTCACGCGAGCAGCTGCGCGCCACCCATTTCCAGCTGATGACCGCCAATCTGGAGGCGGCGCTCGCCGCCGCCCCCCTGGCCTATGCCGGCTGGACCGCGACCGGCCAGCCGGTCGCCAGCCAGGGCTTCCTCGAACGGCTGGGGCTGGCGGAACTGCTCGAACTCGACCAGGTGCTCGACCGCCTGGCACCGGCCGACCGGCCGCGCCTGGAGCGGGCCTTCGCCGCCCTGCGCTCCAACGGCACCGCGTTCGAGGGCGAGTTCCACGACCTGGACGGCCGCGCCCTGACACTCGCCGGCCGCCGCGGCCGCTCGACCTACGCCCTGCCCGACGGCAGTCCCGCCATCCTCGACATGCTGTGGCTGGTCAGGGACTGACACGGGGGCCGCGCGAGGTCGCGGCCTGGCGGCAGGCGGAGGCTCTGGAGACAAGGGACACCGTCGTACCGCAGGGAGGCGTCAGCCGGAGATGCGGAACCTGTCGCCCGTCGTCGCGAACGCGATCGGCCCCAACCTATCGCCCCAACCTATCGCCCCAACTTATCGCCCGGGCACGCCCTTGGTCGTCGAGTACTCGAAATGCAGCTCCTCGTCGGGGTGGACGAGGGGGTGGATGGCGTGCGCCGCCTGGGCCGCCTCGGCGAAGCCGGTGAGGATCAGCTTCAGCTTGCGGTCGTAAGTGGCGATGTCGCCGACCGCGAAGATGCCGGGCTGGCTTGTGGCCGATGTCGCCTGGTCGACGGTGATGTGATTGCGCTCCAGGTTGAGGCCCCATTCGGCGATCGGGCCCAGGTTCATCGCCAGCCCGAAGAAGGGCAGCAGCGCGTCGGCCTGCAGCTTCCGCGTCTCGCCCTTCAGCGTGGCGACGACGACATGGTCGATGCGGCCGTCATGGCCCTCCAGCCCGGCCAGCTGGTAGGGGATCACGAGATCGACCTTGCCGGCCTCCACCAGGGCGTGCAGGCGGGCCACGCTTTCCGGCGCGCCGCGGAACTTTGGCCGGCGGTGCACCACCATCACCTTGTCGGCGATGTCGGCCAAGAGGATCGCCCAGTCGAGCGCGCTGTCGCCGCCGCCGGCGATGACCACGCGCTGGCCGCGAAAGCGCTCCTTGTCGGTGATCTTGTAGAACACCGAGCGGCCCTCATAGGCCTCGATGCCGCTGATCGGCGGCCGGTTCGGCCCGAAGGCGCCGACGCCGGCGGCGATGATCACCGCCCGGGCGCGGATTGTGGCGCCCCGGCTGGTCTCGACGCGCCAGCCCTCGCCGTCGCGGGACAGGGCCGACACCTGCTGGTCGAGATGGTAGACCGGGTGGAAGGGCTCGGCCTGGCGTTTCAGCCGTTCGATCAGCGCCGCCGCCTCGATCTCCGGATAGCCCGGAATGTCGTAGATCGGCTTTTCGGGATAGAGCGCCGCGCATTGGCCGCCGATCTCGTCCAGCGCGTCGATGACATGGGCCTGCATCTTCAGCATGCCGCATTCGAAGACCGCGAACAGGCCGACGGGACCGGCGCCGATGATGGCCACGTCCGTTGTGTGCTCTTGGGACATTGCTTTCGGGAGGACCTCGGGCGGGGACGCGGGGGACGGAGTGGGATCGCCGACCGGCATAGACCGCCCGTGTGGCAATGTGAAGACCCCGAGGCACGCGGCCCGCGACAACCGGGCATCCCGGCATCGGCGCTTGGCAGCGGCGGGAGGGGCTTCCACAATCGCCCGTGCGATGGCTGGCGATTCTCGACCCCCGATCCCGACCCCGACCCCGACCCCGACCCGGCGCGTCCTGGCACTTGCCGACCTCTCGGCGACTGCCGCCGTGGCCGCGCGCCTCGCCGGGCTCTGGCGGGCGGGTGACGTGATCGCGCTCGAAGGCGATCTCGGCGCCGGCAAGACCGCGCTGGCCCGCGCCGCGATCCGCGCCGCCGCCGGCGATCCGGAGCTGGAGGTGCCGAGCCCGACCTTCACCCTGGTGCAGAATTACCGGGTGGACGCGGTCGAGGTCTGGCATTTCGACCTCTACCGGCTGGCCGGCCCCGAGGAGGTGGTGGAGCTCGGCTGGGACGAGGCGCGCGCCGGTGGCGTCGTGCTGGTGGAGTGGCCCGACCGGCTCGGCGAGATGCTGCCGGGCGACCGGCTGTCGCTGACGCTGATGCATCCGCCCGGCGGCGGCGACGAGGCCCGCCAGCTGCTCGTCGACGCCGGCCCGTCCTGGCGCGATCGGCTGGCCGATCTGGTGGCCGGGTTCGAACCCGGGGTGGAGGACGCATGAGCGCCGCCCGCAACATCCTCACCATCCCGGCCGGCTACCCGTTCCTCGACGCGCTCGCCCAGGGGCTGATGGCCGAGAGTGACGGCGATCCGCTCTCGCTCGCCCGGGTGACCGTGCTGCTGCCCACCAGGCGCGCCTGCCGTTCCCTGCGCGAGGCCTTTCTCCGGGTCACCGGCGGCACGGGCCTGCTGCTGCCCGCCATGCGGCCGATCGGCGATGTCGTCGAGGAGGCCGGCCTGGCCGGCGGCGAGGGCGAGGCCGGGCTCGCCGGTCCGCCCGACCTGCCGCCCGCCATCGACGGGCTGGAGCGTCAGATGCAGCTCGCCCGCCTGGTGCTGGCCCGCGGCGATCTCGACCTGACGCCGGCCCAGGCCTTCCGCATGGCGGCCGATCTCGCCCGCCTGATCGACGAGGTGGCGACCGAGGGGCTCCACTACGCCCGGCTCGCCGGCATCGTGCCCGACAGCCTGGCCGAGCACTGGCAGGCGACCCTGCGCTTCCTGGAGATCGTCACCCGGGCCTGGCCCGATTTTCTTGGCGCCGAGCGGCTCGACCCGGCGCGGCGCCGCGACCTGCTGCTGCGCTGGCAGGCGGCGGAATGGCGCCAGCGGCCGCCCGCCCATCCGGTCGTCGCCGCCGGCTCCACCGGCTCGATCCCGGCGACCCGCGACCTGCTCGGCGTCGTCGCCGGCCTGGCCAATGGCCGCGTCGTGCTGCCCGGCCTCGACCGCGGCATGGACGAGGAAGGCTGGGCCCGGCTGGACGACACCCACCCGCAGTCGGGCATGAAGCGCCTGCTGGAAGCGCTCGACTGTCCGCGCGAGGCGGTCGCCGACTGGCCGCTGCCCTATGCCGCGCCACGACCACGCACTGTTCTGCTGCGTGAGGTCATGCGCCCGGCGGCGGAGAGCGAGCGCTGGCGCACCATCAGCGGGCTCGCCGAGGCGGAGACGGAGGGGCTGCGGCGCCTCGAGGCCGAGAGCGACCGGGAGGAGGCGGAGGCGATCGCGCTCGCCCTGCGCGCGGTGCTGGAGACGCCGGCGCGTACCGCCATGCTGGTCACTCCGGACCGCCGCCTGGCCCGCCGTGTCGCCGCGGCGCTGGGGCGCTGGGAGATCGCGGTCGACGATTCCGCGGGCGCCGCCCTGGCCGACACCGCCGTCGGCGCCTTCCTGCGCCATCTGGCCCGGGCGGCGGAGCCCGGCGCCGGCCCGGTGCCCCTGCTCACCCTTCTGAAGCATCCGCTGTCGGCCGGTGGCGAGGACCCTGCGCGCTTCCGCGAGCGGGTCCGCGACCTCGAACGCGCTGTCCTGCGCGGCGTGCGACCGGGCCCGGGGCTGGCCGGCCTGCGCGCGGCCCTGGCGGCGAAGCCGGCGGCGGATCTACCGGCCGACATCGACCGCGAGGCCCTGCTCGGCTGGTGGGACGGGCTGGCCGCCCGTCTGGCGCCCTTCTTCGAGGCGATGGCCGGGACGACGGCACGCTTCGGTGACCTGCTCGAGGCCCATGCCCGCGCGGCGGAGGCGCTGGCCGGCACCGACCGCGAGCCGGGACCGGCGCGGCTGTGGCGGCACGACGACGGGGAGGCGGCCGCGGCGCTGATCGCCGGCGCGGCGGAGACCGCGGGGCCCCTCGACGCCGCGGTCGGGCCGGCGGACTTCGCCGCCCTGCTCGACGCGCTGCTCGACACGGTCACGGTCCGGCCGCGCTACGGCCGCCACCCGCGCCTGCAGATCCTGGGCCCGCTGGAGGCGCGGCTGCAGAGCGCCGATCTCGTCATCCTCGCCGGACTGAACGAGGATATCTGGCCGGCCGACCCCGGCATCGACCCGTGGATGAGCCGGCCGATGCGCCAGGCCTTCGGCCTGCCGCCACCGGAGCGTCGCATCGGCCTCTCCGCCCACGACGTGGTCCAGCTGATGGCGGCGCCTGAGGTCATCCTGTCCCGCGCCCGCCGGGTCGACGGCACGCCGACCGTTCCCTCGCGCTGGTGGCTGCGACTGGGCGCGGTGCTGGACGCGGCCGGCATCGCGCTGCCGGTCGACCGGGCGCTGGCGCTGCGGGCGGCGCAGATCGACCGCTGGACGGGGCCGGTCGAGCCCTGTGCCCAGCCGCGGCCCCGGCCGCCGGTCGACCGGCGGCCGCGACGCATCTCCGCCACCAGGGTGGCGCGCTGGTTCGCCAACCCCTACGCCATCTTCGCCGAGCAGATCCTCCGCCTGCAGCCGCTCGATCCCATCGATCTGGCGCCGGGCGCGGCGGAGAAGGGCATGCTGATCCACGACGCGCTGGCCGACTTCCTGGCCCAGTCCCTCGAGGCTGGCCAGCTCGCGCCGCGCGACAGGCTGATCGAACTGGGCCGGCGCCGCTTCGCCGAGGAGCTGGGCGCCTATCCGGCGCTGACCGCCTTCTGGTGGCCCCGCTTCACGGTGATCGCGGACTGGTTCACCGCCCGGCAGGCGGCGCGGGGCGAGGCCCGGCCGATGGCCCTGGAGGCGCGCGGTCAGCTGGACTTCGCCGGGCCGGCCGGACCCTTCAGGCTGACCGCCCGCATCGACCGCATGGACCGGCTGGCGGACGGCACGGCGGAGATCATCGACTACAAGACCGGCGGTGTGCCGTCCCGTCGCCAGGTGGCCTTTGGACACGCGCCGCAGCTGCCGCTGGAAGCGCTGATCGCGGAGGCCGGCGGTTTCCAGGACGTCGCGCCGGCGACGGTCACCCGGCTCGCTTATTGGCGGCTGACGGGGGACGGGGAGGGCGGCACGATCCTCGACGTCGTCGACCCCGCCAAGGGCCCGGACGCCGCCACCCTGGTCGCCGAGGCGCGGGCCGGCATGGTGGCGCAGATCGAGCGCTTCGACCGGCCGGAGACGCCCTACGCCGCCAACATTGCCGAGGAACTCGATTCCGGCGCGGTCTACGCACATCTGGCCCGGGTGCTGGAATGGTCGGCGGGCGCGGGAGAGGCCGAATGACGCCCGACACGCACGACCCGGTCGCCGAGGCGACGGCGCAGCAGCGCCTGGCGGCCGATCCAGGCGCCAGCGTCTGGGTCAACGCCTCGGCCGGCACCGGCAAGACCAAGGTGCTGGTCGACCGCATGCTGCGCCTGATGCTCGCCGGCACCGAGCCCGGACGCATCCTGGCCATCACCTTCACCAAGGCGGGCGCGGCCAATATGGGCGAGCGGGTGAAGCAGGTGCTGGCCGGCTGGGCGACGGTGACCGAGGAGGTCCTGCTCGACCGGCTGACCGACCTGCTCGGTACCACGCCGAGCCGGGACCAGATCGTGCGCGCCCGCCAGCTCTTCGCCCGCGTGCTCGACGCGCCCGGCGGGCTGAAGATCGAGACCATCCACGCCTTCTGCCAATCCCTTCTGCGCCGCTTCCCGGTGGAGGCGGGCCTGCCGCCCCATTTCGACCTGATCGACGACACCAGCGCCGCGGAGCTGATGACGTCCCTGCGCGACCGCCTGCTCGGCCGGCTCGCGGCCCGGCCGGACAGCCCGGAGGGGCGCGATCTCGACCTGCTGGCCGCCACCGTCGGCCCGGAGGATTTCGCCGAGGTCATGGCGGCGCTGGTGACCAGCCGGGGCCAGCTGGTGCGGGCGCTCGACCTGCATGGCGGGGTCGAGGCGATGCTCGACGCGCTGGACCGGCTGCTCGGCGCCTCGCGCCACGACGATCCCGATGCGTTGCTCGCCGCCGGGCTGAGCGACACGGCCCTCGACGCGGCGGCGCTGCGCACCGCGGCCCGGGCGATGATCGACGGCGGCGCGAAGAGCGACGTGGAGCGCGGACTGGCGCTGGCGCAGGTGCTGGCGATAGCGGCGCCGGACCGGCCGTCCGCCATCGAGTCGCTGCGGGGCGTCGTGCTCACGCAAGCGGGCAAGCCGCGCGCCCGCCTCGCGGTGAAGGCGACGCTCGATCTCGATCCCGACGCCGGCGAGGCGCTCGCCCGCCTGCAGGCGCACCTCCTCGAACTCGGCGAGCGGGTGGCCGCCGTGGCGCTGGCCCGGCTCAACGCCGCCCTCTTCCGTATCGGCGCGCATTTTCTCGATGACTACGAGGCCGCCAAGCGCCGACAGGGCGTGCTCGACTACGACGACCTGATCATGCGCGCCGCCGCCCTTCTCGAGACACCCGGCCGGGCGGCCTGGGTGCTGTTCAAGCTCGATGGCGGGCTGGACCACGTGCTGATCGACGAGGCGCAGGACACCAACCAGGAGCAGTGGCAGCTGGTCAGCCAGCTGGTCGGCGATTTCTTCACCGGCCAGGGCGCCAGCGAGGTGGCGCGCACGCTGTTCGTGGTCGGCGACGACAAGCAGTCGATCTTCTCCTTCCAGGGCGCCGACCCGGACGCCTTCCAGACCTATCGCCGCCGCTTCCAGGCGCGCATCGAGGCGGCGGAACAGGCATGGCGGCCGCTGCCGATGCAGGTCTCCTTCCGCTCCGCCCGCGCCGTGCTCGACCTCGTCGACGCGGTGCTGGCCCAGCCCGATGGCCGCATCGGCATGGCCGAGGAACCGTTGCCGCATCGGGAATCGCGCCAGGGCCATGCCGGCCGTGTGGAGCTGTGGCCGCTGAGCGAGCCCGACCCCAAGCCGGAGATCGTCCCCTGGGCGCCGCCGGACCTGGGGGAGATGCCGGAGAGGGCCGAGCGCAAGCTCGCCGCCCGCATCGTCGCCCAGGTCGACCGCTGGCTGAAGGACGGCGAGCCGCTGCCGGCGCGCGGCCGGGCGATGCAGGCCGGCGACATCCTGATCCTGGTGCGCAAGCGCGACGCCTTCTTCCGCGAGATCGTGCGGGCGCTGCGCCAGGCCAACATCCCGCTGGCCGGCGCCGACCGCATGCTGCTGACCGAGCAGCTGGCGGTCATGGACCTGCTGGCGCTGGCCCACTTCCTGCTGCTGCCCGAGGACGACCTGACGCTGGCGACGCTGCTGAAGTCGCCTCTGATCGGCCTCGACGACGACGATCTGCTGGCCATAGGCCATGGCCGGCGTGGTTCATTCTGGTCGGCGCTGGGGGCGGCGGCGGAACGGGAGACGCGCTACCGGGAGGTGCGCGACTATCTCGCGGGCTGGCTCAACCTCACCGACTATCGCGGACCTTTCGAGATGCTGTCCGGCGTGCTGGCCCGGCCCTGCCCGGCCGACCCGGTCAGCGGTCGCCGGGCGATCATGCGGCGGCTCGGCCGCGACGCCGAGGACCCGATCGACGAACTGCTCAACCAGGCGCTGCTGTTCGAGCAGGAGAACGCGCCGTCGCTGCAGCATTTCGTGCACTGGCTGGCGGCGGCCGAGCTGATCGTCAAGCGCGAGCAGGAGTCCCAGGCCGGCGAGACGGTCCGCATCATGACCGTGCACGGCGCCAAGGGGCTGCAGGCGCCCGTCGTCATCGTCGCCGATACCCAGCGCCGGCAACCGTCGCCGGGCCGCATGATCTGGCCGCGCGACCTGGGACCGGTGGACGAACCGCGGCCGCCCCTCTGGGAGCCGCGGGCCCGCTTCCGCACCCGTGCGGTGACCGATCTGCGGGCCGCGGCGGAACTGAAGCGCTTGGCGGAGGACCGGCGGCTGCTCTACGTCGCGCTGACCCGGGCGGAGGACCGGCTCGTCATCTGCGGCCTGTCCGGTGCCGCCGCTCCGAGCGGACCGGCGCGCTGGCACGCGCTCGCCGCCGAGGCGCTGGAGACCCTGGGCGCGGTCGAGGAGACCATGGCGGACGGCACCGGCATCCGCGTCCACCAGCGCCCGCAGGAAGCGCCGCCCAAGGACGATCGCCGGGAACGCCATCAAGCTGACCTGCCGGCGCTCGACCCGGCGCTGCTGCGTCTCCCACCGCCGGAGCCCACGCCGGCCCGGCCGCTCGTCCCATCCCGGCCGGCCAGCGAGCCCGGGCCGGTGCGCTCGCCGGTGGCGGAGGGCGACGGCGAGGCGCGTTTCCGCCGCGGCACGGCGATCCACGCGCTCCTGCAATGGCTGCCGGCCCTGCCGGCCGGCGAGCGGCAGGCGGCGGGGCTGACGCTGCTGCGCCGGCGCTATCCCGACGCCGCCGAGGAGGCGGTCGCCGCCTGGGTCGGCGAGGCGCTGGCGGTGATGCGGGACCCGGAGTTCGCGCCGCTGTTCGGGCCGGACAGCCTGGCCGAGGTGCCGCTGACCGCGCTGGTCGGCGATCACGCCCTGTCGGGGCAGATCGACCGGCTGCTGGTCGACGCGGGCGGTGTCACCGTGCTTGATTTCAAGACCAACCGGCCGCCGCCCGCCGAGCCGGAGGGCGTCGATCCGGCCTATCTCGCCCAGATGGCGGCCTATCGCGCCGCGCTGCGTTCGATCTATCCGGGCCGGGCCGTGCGCTGCGCGCTGGGCTGGACCGACGGGCCGCGGCTGATGTGGCTGCCCGACGACCTGCTCGACGGGCACGCCCCCTGACCTGCCGCAGGGGAGGCATGTGTCCGCCGCCCACCCCCTTGCGTCTTGACCGGGCGGAAGGCGCGCCCCCATATGCACGGTCGAGAGACTTGGAACGCGCGCCCCACTCTCCCCCCACTCGACACCCGGGGATGCGCCAAGACGCCGGGTTCAGGGACCGCCGGTCCGCCCCGCCCGGCGCCAACGAGGGAAGATGCTTATGGGTAGTACCAAAGCCGTCACCGACTCCTCCTTCGAGACGGATGTCCTGCAGGCCCAGGGTCCCGTCCTCGTCGACTTCTGGGCCGAGTGGTGCGGGCCCTGCAAGATGATCGGGCCGGTGCTCGAGGAACTCGCCGGCGACAAGGCGGGCCAGTTGACCGTCGCCAAGGTGAACATCGACGAGAATCCGGTGACGCCCGGCAAGTACGGCGTGCGCGGCATCCCGACGATGATCATGTTCAAGAACGGCCAGGCCGCCGCCATGAAGGTCGGCGCATTGCCCAAGAGCGCCCTCTACAACTGGGTCGACAGCCTCATCTGAAGCATCCAACTGAGCCGAGCCGATGAAGCCCCGGCGGCGACGCCGGGGCTTTCTCATTGCGCATGCGTGCGCGTGATTGTCAGGTGGATTGACGGGCCGTATGTGGCTCGCATGATGCCTTCTCATTGCGCATGCGAGCGCGTTACTGTCATCCCCAACTTGATTGGGGATCCAGGTGTCAGTGCCGCTTGCGCCGCCGGTCTGGATTCCCGCTTTCGCGGGAATGACAAGGACTTTCAAAAAATACTGGACGGTCACCCGGGCACAGTGGCGGGTCCCGGAATCTCCCGCACGTCCTCTCCGACCCATCCGCTTCCGCGCCTACAGCGGTAGTGTGCCGTTTTCCCTGAGGACATGGCCGGCGAGGTAGAGCGAGCCGGCGATCAGCAGCTTCGCGCCCGCCGGCACCCGGCCGATGGCGGTCGTGAGATCCTCGGCCACGTCCGCCGTGATGCCCAGCCGGCGGGCGGTGGCGGCCAGGTCGGCCGGCGGCACGCAGGCCTCGTCCGGGATGGCGATCGCCTGCAGACCGGCGATCCGTCCGGCGAAGTGGCCGAGATAGCCGGCCGTGTCCTTGGCCGTCTTCATGCCGGTGATCATGTGGACGGGCCGGCCGGCCACCGCGGTCTCGTCGAGCCAGCGGGCGATCACCGCGCCGCCATCGGGATTGTGGCCGCCGTCGAGCCAGATCTCCGCCGCCGGACAGGTGGTGACGAGGGCGCCGTGGTCTAGCCGTTGCAGCCGGGCCGGCCAGTCGACCCGGCCGCGCGCGGCCGAAGCGTCCGCCGCCATGAGCGGCATGCCCGCGCGCGCCAGCACCGCCGCCGTGGTCAGCGCCACGGCGGCGTTCAGGCGCTGATGCGCGCCGGTGAGATAGCCGTCGGTCGCAAGCGGTCCCCAGCCCGGCAGGTCGAGCGGGCCGTCCACCTGGTCGCGATCGACCCAGACCGGGTCGACGCCGTGTGCCGCCGCCATGCGGGCGATCACCGCCGCCACGTCCGGCGGCTGCGGGGCGACCACCAGCGGACAGCCCGGCTTGATGATGCCGGCCTTCTCCGCCGCGATCAGGGCTGTGGTGTCGCCGAGGAAGTCCTGGTGGTCGAGGCTGACCGGCGTGATGACGCAGGCCACCGGCCGCTCCACCACGTTGGTGGCGTCGAGCCGGCCGCCCAGGCCGACCTCGAGGATCAGGAGGTCGGCCGGCACCTCGGCGAAGGCGAGGAAGGCGGCGGCCGTCGTCACCTCGAAATAGGTGATCGGCAGGTCGCCATTGGCCCGCTCGGTCCGGTCGAGCAGGTCGGCGAGGTGGGCGTCCTCGATCAGCCGGCCGGCGAGGCGGATGCGCTCGTTGAAGCGCACCAGATGCGGCGAGGTGTAGACATGGGTGCGCAGCCCCGCCGTCTCGGCGACGGCGCGCAGGATGGCGGTGACCGAACCCTTGCCGTTGGTGCCGGCGACATGCACGACCGGCGGCAGCCGCCGCTCCGGGTGGCCGAGCGAGGCCAGGATGCGCTGCATGCGATCCAGCGTCAGGTCGATCCGCTTGGGGTGCAGCCGGCCGAGACGGTCGAGCGCGGCGGCGGCGCGGTCAGCGGGAAGAAGCGCGGTTGTCACGGTTTGTCGGGCCTGGCTGGGGCGAGATGCCGCCGCTCATGCGTCGGCCGGATCGGCGGGCTGGGCGCGGGTGTCGCCGTCACCCGGCGGAGGACGGGATCAGTCCGCCGCCCGGTCGACCGGTTCCAGCACCTCCGCGTCGATCACTTCCGCCCGGTCGCCGCCGATCGACAGCACCTGCGCCTGGTTGGGCCGGCGCAGCAGCGAGAGCAGGCGCACCAGCTTCTCGCGCAGCCGCGCCCGGTGGACGACGATGTCGACCATGCCGTGCTCCAGCAGGTACTCGGCCCGCTGGAAGCCCTCGGGCAGGGATTCGCGGATGGTCTCCTGAATGACACGAGTGCCCGCGAAGCCGATCGTCGCGCCCTGCTCGGCGACGTGGATGTCGCCCAGCATGGCGAAGGAGGCCGTGACGCCGCCGGTCGTCGGATCGGTCAGCACGACGATGTAGGGCAGGCCCGCCTCCTTGACCTTCTCCACGGCGATGGTCGTGCGCGCCATCTGCATCAGCGAGATGGTGCCCTCCTGCATGCGCGCGCCGCCCGAGGCGGTGATGGCGATCAATGGCGCGTCCTGGATGACCGCCAGCTTGGCCGCCGCGTGCAGGCCCTCGCCCACGGCCGCGCCCATGGAGCCGCCCATGAAGGCGAAATCGAAGGCGGCGACGACGACCTTGACGCCGTCCATCTCGCCATGGGCGACGACGATGGCGTCCTGCCGACCGGACTTGTTCTGGCTCTCGCGCAGCCGGTCGCTGTAGCGCTTGGAATCGCGGAACTTGAGCGGGTCGGCCACCGCCTTGGGCAGCTCGATGGTCTGGTACTCGCCCTCGTCGAACAGAAGCGCCAGCCGTTTGTCGAGCGGCAGGCGCATATGGTGGCTGCAATGCTGGCAGACATGGAGGTTGGCCTCCATGTCGCGGTGGAAGATCATCGCCTCGCAATTGGGGCATTTGTGCCAGAGATTCTCCGGCACGTCGGGCTTGGAGGACACCAGGGCCCGGATCTTGGGGCGGACGAAGTTCGTCAACCAGTTCATGCGTTTTCAGCCTTCCGGCGGTTTGCCCGATTCGCGGCCTTCGGCCGGCGCCGATGGCGAGGAAAGCCCTTGCTATGCTTCGATTTGGGCGCGCGCATGGCGGACACCCCCGCTCAACGAGCGCACGAAGTCTAGCACACTCTCCACGGTTTCGCCGCCCTCGGCGATGGCGCCGATCCGGTCGACGATGGCGGAGCCGACGACCACGGCGTCGGCCGTGCGGGCGATCGTCGCCGCCTGCTCCGGCCCCTTGACGCCGAAGCCGACCGCCACCGGAAGATCGGTGTGGCGCTTCAGCCTTTCAACCGCCGCGACGATCGTCTCCTCGGTCGCCGAGCCCGCGCCGGTGATGCCGGTGATGGCGACGTAGTAGACGAAGCCGGCGGTGTTGCGCAGCACCACCGGCAGCCGGCGGTCGTCGGCCGTAGGCGGGATCAGGCGGATGAAGGGGAGGCCACGGTCGAGCGCCGGGCGGCACAACTCGTTGTCCTCCTCCGCCGGCAGGTCGACGATGATCAGGCCGTCCACGCCGGCCGCGATCGCGTCGTCGAGGAAGCGGTCGACGCCATAGCTGTAGATCGGGTTGAAATAGCCCATCAGGACGATCGGCGTCTTCTGGTCGCGGGCCCGGAACTCGCGCGTCAGGGCGAGCGTGCCGGCGACCGTCATGCCGGCCTTGATCGCCCGCATGCCGCCGCGCTGGATCGCCGGACCGTCGGCCATCGGGTCGGTGAAGGGCATGCCGAGCTCGATGACGTCGGCGCCGGCCTCCGGCAGGCCCAGAAGCACCTCGCGGCAGGTGTCGAGATCCGGGTCGCCGGCGGTGATGAAGGTGACCAGCGCGGCGCGACCCTCGCGGGCCAGTGCCTCGAAGCGCCCCGGAAGGCGGGAGTTGAGCTTGGCCACGTCCACCGCGTCCCTCACGACTTGATCTCCACGCCGAGGCGGTCGGCGACGGTGAAAATGTCCTTGTCGCCGCGGCCGCAGAGGTTCATCACCATCAGATGGTCGGCCGGCAGTTCGGGCGCGAGCTTGGCGACATGCGCCAGCGCGTGCGCCGGTTCCAGCGCCGGGATGATGCCCTCGGTGCGGGCGCAGAGCTGGAAGGCGGACAGCGCCTCCTCGTCCGTCGCGGAGACGTAGGTCACCCGGCCCATCTCGTGCAGCCAGGCATGCTCCGGCCCGATGCCGGGATAGTCGAGCCCGGCGGAGATCGAGTGCGGCTCGATGATCTGGCCGTCGTCGTCCTGCAGCAGATAGGTGCGGTTGCCGTGCAGCACGCCCGGCCGGCCGCCGGTGAGGCTGGCGGCGTGACTGCCCGTGTCCACGCCCAGGCCGCCGGCCTCCACCGCCCAGATCCGCACCGCCTCGTCGTTGAGGAAGGGGTGGAACAGGCCCATGGCGTTGGAACCGCCGCCGACGCAGGCCACCAGGCTGTCAGGCAGCCGGCCCTCGCGCTGCATCATCTGCTCGCGCACCTCGTGGCCGATCACCGACTGGAAGTCGCGCACCATCGCCGGATAGGGGTGCGGGCCGGCCACCGTGCCGATGATGTAGAAGGTGTCGGCGACATTGGTCACCCAGTCGCGCAGCGCCTCGTTCATCGCGTCCTTCAACGTGCGGCTGCCCGAGGTGGCCGGCTTAACCTCGGCGCCCAGCAGGCGCATGCGGAAGACGTTGGGCTTCTGCCGCTCGATGTCGACCTCGCCCATGTAGACGGTGCAGGGCAGGTCGAACAGCGCGCAGACGGTCGCCACGGCGACGCCGTGCTGCCCCGCCCCGGTCTCGGCGATGATGCGCGTCTTGCCCATGCGCTTGGCCAGCAGGATCTGGCCGATGCAGTTGTTGATCTTGTGGCTGCCCGTGTGGTTCAGCTCGTCACGCTTGAAGTAGATCTTGGCGCCGCCGAGCTTTCGGGTCAGCCGCTCGGCGAAATAGAGCGGCGAGGGGCGGCCGATATAGTAGCTGTTGTAGTAGCGCAGTTCCGCCTTGAAGGCCGGGTCGTGCCGGGCCGCCTCGTAGGCCTTCTCCACCTCCAGGATCAGCGGCATCAGGGTCTCGGCGACGAAACGGCCGCCGAAGATGCCGAAGTGACCGTCGGCCGTCGGGCCGTCGCGATAGGAGTTGGCGGCTGGCGCAGCGGTCAAGGCGGTTCCCCCGTCGGAGCGTCCAAGGCGTGGAGCGCGTGATTGGTCGAATCGAGGCTCTCGGGTATATGCCGATACAGCCGGCGCGGCGCCGTCCGCGCCACGCGCCCGATTGTCACGGTACAATTCCCGGTCCCTGGCCGGACCGTAGCCATGCCGCCCGATGGTGTGAACCATCGGTGACACATAACAGCCTTGAGTTTGCCGTAACGACATCGGACCCTGGAGTGAGCGCTTTCTTGCGTTGGCGGCGGAGGGGGACGAATGCCATCGCTCTACGTGTTGAAGTACCGCTTCCGCGGCGCCATCGCGCCCTTCATCCGGGCGCTGATCGGCGCCGGCGTCAGCGCCAACATGGTGACCATCGCCTCGCTTGGCCTGACTGTCACCTGGGGCGTGCTGCTGTGCCTGTGGCCGCGCGAGAGCTGGGTGCTGGTCGGCCTGCTGCCGGTCGTGCTGCTGCGCATGGCGTGCAACGTCATCGACGGTGCCATCGCCATCGAATCGGGCCGCCAGTCGCGCTTCGGCGCCATCGTCAACGAGATGGACGTGATGGCCGACGCGCTGCTCTACACGCCGCTGGTGCTCACCCTGCCGGGCACACCGTGGCTCGGCCTCGCCGCCGTGCTGGTCGGTCTGGTCGCGGAGTATGCCGGCATGGTCGGCCTGCTGACCGGTGCCGGCCGGCGCTATGAGGGCCCGATGGCCAAGCCCGATCGGGCCGTGGTCTTCGCCGCAATCGCGATGCTGGCGGGCCTCGGCGTGCCGCTCGCCGGCTGGCTGGACTGGGTCTGGGCGGCGCTCGCCCTGCTGGGCGCGGTGACGGTGCTGAATCGGCTGATCGCCGCCCATCAGGATGCCCGCCCCGGCCCGGCCGGCGGCGCCGGCTGACTATCCGGCCGTCCCCGGAGGCGCGACACGCATGATCGATCCCCTGGCGCCGCCCGTGTGGTGGACCCTCGGCGGGCTGGTGCTGCTGCTTGCCGTCGCCAGCGCCGTCACCGCGGCGCTGCGCTGGCGCTTTCCGGCGCGCGACTGGCGCGAGCTCTCCGACAGGATCAGAAGCTGGTGGGTGCTGTTCGGCGTCTTCGCCGGTGCCATCGCGCTCAGCCGTACCGCCAGCCTCGTCTTCCTCGGGCTGATGAGCTTCCTGGCGCTGAAGGAGTTCTTCTCGCTGATCCCGACCCGGCGGGTCGACCGCAAGGTGCTGCTCTGGGCCTATCTGGCGATCCCGGTGCAGTACTATTGGATCGCCACCGACTGGTATCAGATGTTCCTCATCTTCGTGCCGGTCTACCTCTTCCTGCTGATACCGGCGATCATGGTCATCGCGGGCGAGACCAGGGGCTTTCTGCGCGCCGCCTCCTCGCTGCACTGGGGCGTGATGATCTGCGTCTTCCTGCTCGGTCATGCCGCCCAGTTGCGCGTCGTGCCCGACGCCGGCAATCCGGTGGCCGGCGCCGCCGGCTGGCTGCTCTTCCTGGTCATCACGACGGAACTCAACGATGTGTTCCAGTTCCTCTGGGGCAAGTCTGTCGGCCGCACCCGGGCGGCACCGGGCCTGAGCCCGAGAAAGACCGTCGAGGGGGCGCTGGGCGGCATCGCCACCACCGTGCTGGTCGCCTGGGCCCTGGCGCAGGTGCTGACGCCGTTCTCCACGGCCGAGGCGTTGATGGCGGGCGCGCTGATCGGGTTCGCCGGCTTCTTCGGCGACCTCACCATCTCTGCCCTGAAGCGGGATCTTGGCATCAAGGATTCGGGCTCGCTGATCCCCGGCCATGGCGGCGTGCTGGACCGGCTGGACAGCCTCGCCTTCACGGCCCCCCTGTTCTTCCACTTCACCATCTTCCTGCACTACTAGGCGGGGGGCGGGAGATGCTGCAGCGCCTGGTCTTCGCCCTCGTCCTGCGGCCGCTGATCGCCATCGCCGTCGGGCTGAACGTGCGCCACCGGGAGCGGCTGCCGGTCGCGGGACCGGCCATCATCGTCGCCAACCACAACAGCCATGTGGACACGCTGGGCCTGATGACGCTGTTTCGCCTGCGTGACCTGCCCAGGGTGCGGCCGGCCGCGGCGGCGGACCACTTCCTCGAGCGGCCGGGCCTGCTCTCCTTCATCGCCCGGCACATCATGCGCATCGTGCCGCTCGACCGGCGGGCGCGGGAGAAGGGGGAGGACCCGTTCGGCCCGGTGCTCGAGGCGCTAGACGACGGCGCCATCGTCATCCTCTATCCGGAAGGCACGCGCGGGGAGCCGGAACGGCTTGGCCGCTTCAGGAAGGGCATCTGGCACCTCGCCCAGGCGCGGCCGGCGGTGCCGATCACGCCGGTCTTCCTGGCCGGCTTCGGCAAGGTGCTGCCGCGCGGCAGCTTCGTGCCGGTGCCGTTCTTCTGCGACGTCTTCGTCGGACCGGCGATCGGCCCCGACGGCCGGCCGGCCGGGCGCGACGCGTTCATCGCCTGGCTGGAGGAGGCGGTGCGTACGCTGCCCGGCGACCGCTTCCGCGAGACCTGGGAATAGGCCTCAGCCGAGCGCCGCCTGGAAGGCGAGCCCGGCCAGGAGCGACCCCGCCAGGGCGAAGCCGACATAGGCCGCGAACACCCGTACGCGCATGAGGGCGAACACCGCCACCATGGCGGGGATGCAGGTGATGCCGCCGGCGACCATGAAGGCGAGTGCGGCGCCCGGCGCCATGCCCTGGGCCAGCAGGCCCTCGACCACCGGCAGGGCGGCGTAGCCGTTCAGATAGGCCGGCACGCCTACCAGCGTGGCGAGCGGTATGGCCAGGACGCTGTCCCCGCCCAGCAGGCCGCCGACCCATTCCGACGGCAGATGGCGCAGCATCAGCGCCTCCAGGGCGAAGGCGATGATCAGCCACTTGCCGAGGAACAGCGTCGTGCGCCGCATCTCGCGGCCGAACACGGCCGTGCGGCTCTCGACCCGCCAGAAGGCCCAGTCGATGGCCTTGGTGGTGCGCGCCACGTCGCCGCCGCAGCCGCCGTCCCCGACACCGGGGCGCAGCGGGTCGGCGAAGACTGTCCGCGTCAATGCGCCCGTCAGCGCTCCGCCAGCGACCCCGATGGCGAAGGCGGCGACGGTCTTGGCCACCGCGAAGTCGAGGCCGAGCGTGCCCACGGTCAGGGCGAACATCGAAGGGTCGATCACCGGCGAGGCGAGCCAGAAGGCCATCACCGGCGCCAGCGGCACGCCCATGGCGAGCGCCGCGGCGATCAGCGGGATGACGCCGCAGGAGCAGAAGGGCGAGACCGCGCCGATGGCCGCGGCCAGCGCCACGGCGGTCGCCGTGCGGCCCTTGAAGGCCTGGGCGATCAGCCGGTCGGCCCGGCTGGCCTTTGCGTAGGCGGCGAGGCCGATGGCGGCGAGCAGGTAGGGTGCGGTCTCCAGCAGGCTGTCGGCGGTGAAGCCGGCCGTGGCGACCGCCTCCGGCCAGTCCAGCAGGGCCAGGCCGGCGAAGAGCAGCGCGATCGCCACCCAGACGCGGTCGACGCGTCCCCGGACCGTGTGGACGAGGCCGCCGCCCAGGCGGTTCAGCGTGAGTGCGAGATCGCTCATGAGCCGACCTCCCGCAGGCGGACTTCCGCCAGGCGAGGCGGGACGGGCGTCGTGGCCTCCTCCTCGTCGTGCAGGCAGTGGTCGGCGATGTCGGCGCAGCACTCGCGGGTCAGGTAGTCGATCACGCCCTCCAGCCGGTCATGCACCGAACGGCAGACGACGGACCGCCCCTGGCGCTCCTGGTCGACCAGCCCGGCGGTGACCAGCGCCTTCATGTGATGCGCGAAGGTGGCGCCCGGCATGCCCATGTCGGCCTGCAACTCGCCCACCATCAGCCCCTGCGGCCCGGCGCGCACCAGACGGCGAAACATGTCGAGCCGCTGCGGCTTGCCGAGCGCCGCCAGGGCGGCGGCGGCGGTTGTGGAGTCCATGCGTGTCATGGGATATCGATTATTCTAGATTATTCGATATGTCAAGGTTGATGGAGAATGCGCGCCGCGGCGTGTTCACAAACGCGTCGGATGGCGGACGCTACCCGCTTAACTACCTGACCGATCCTGTCATTCCCGCGAAAGCGGCAAACCATGCGGTGTCGCCAGCGGCACGGCCGGTCTGGATTCCCGATCAAGTCGGGAATGACACTGGGTAGGGGTGGCGCGCGGCCTCAGGCCGCCATCGCCCGTCGGGCGGCGGCCAGGAAGGCCGTCACCTTGGTCGGGTCCTTGTGGCCGGGGCGGTCCTCGACGCCGGAGGAGACATCGACGGCGGGTGCGCCGGTCAGCGCGATGGCCTCGGCGACATTGCCGGCGTCGAGGCCGCCGGACAGCATCCACGGCTTGGGCCAGCGCCGTCCGGCCAGCAGCGTCCAGTCGAAGGCGATGCCATTGCCGCCGGGCAGGGCGGCGACGTTCCTCGGCGGCTTGGCGTCGAACAGCAGGATGTCGGCCACGGCCGCATAGTCCTTCGCGGCGTCGAGGTCGCCCGCCTCGGCGACGCGCACGGCCTTCATCACCGGCAGCGACAGGGCCCGGCGGATTTCCGCCACCCGGCCCGGCGTCTCCTGGCCGTGCAGCTGCACGAGGTCGAGCGGCACCGTCGACAGCGCCCGGTCGAGCTCGGCATCGGCCGGCTCGACGAACAGGCCCACCGAGCGGACGCCGGTCGGCAGGCGGCGCGCCAGCTCGGCCGCCAGCACGGGGTCGAGCGCGCGCGGGCTGGGCGGGTAGAAGACGAAGCCGACATAGCGCGCCCCGCCGGCAATTGCCGCGTCCAGTGCCTCGGGCGTGGTCACGCCGCAGATCTTCACCGCGATGGTCATGGCGGCGAAGATGGCGCGCGCCGTCATCGCTGGCAAGGTCCGGAGGCGAGTGTCTGCCGTCCGCGCATCGCCCGGCTCAGCCGCGCTCCGGCAGGCGCTGCCACTGTATCTCCGGCACCATCGGGTGCGGCAGCTCGATCAGCACGCGGTTGCGGGCCCGGCGGAAGCCCGGCCACTCGGCCAGCGCCAGGAAGGGCAGCAGCCACACCGCGTCGGTGACCAGGCAGCGCAACAGGTGCAGGGGCTGCGGGGCGGCCGGGATCGCCGGCGCGTGGTGCGGCAGGCCGCTCGGCGGCACGACCGGCTGAAACGGGTCGATGCCGAACAGCGAGACCGTGATCGCCGCCAGGCCCCAGGCGACGGGGGTCAGCAGCACCCAGGCGCCGAGCATCAGGCCGCTCACCGAGGCGAGACGCACCGGCGCCGCGTGGACGCCGGTCAGGCGCAGGACCAGGGCGAGCAGCGGGGCGATCAGCACCAGCGCCGCGCCGGGGCCGGTGCCGTAGACTCGGATCAGGAAGTCGACAAGCAGCGGCGCGGCGCCGCCTTCGGCCGACCAGAAGTCCGTGGCGAGGTGACGGGATACCAGCGTGTCCACGAGGCCGAGTGCCACGGCGCCTGCCACCGACAAGGCCGGCACGGCGACCGCCATCCTGCCCAGTCCGCCGACGGCGCCGGCGACCCGCCTGGTCAGCCAGAGGGTGAGGCCGATGAAGGGCAAAAGGAAGATGGCGTCAAGGAGCATCCGCGCGGGGTCGAGCGGCGCGGCCACACCGGTGACCGCATGGACGACCGGCGCATGCAGCGCCGCGAGCGTCCAGTTCGTCAGCGCCAGGACGACGGCCGTCACCAGCCACCACAAGGTCCGCTCCACAGCCGGCACCGTCAGTCCCTCCCCGCTCGATCGCGCCATCGCCGGGAGGGAGCATGTGACGGCCGCCCCTGTGGTGGCCAATCGCTTCCGCGCGCGGCCGGTCAAGGTTCGGCGATGGAACGGTGAGCGCTCAGCCCGGTTCGGCGGAGCCAGTGGCGGATCGGCTCACGGAAAGCCGGCACCGATAGCGGACAACCGGCAGCACGGGCAGCAGCCAGAACGCGGAGCGCACGGTCACGTCGACGACCATGTCGGCGGTGCCGCCGCCATCTTACCCCGTGCCGGCGACATTCATCACGGGCAATGACAGGACGTCGAAGAGACGAGCCACCACCGCGTGTTCGACGGGGGCGATGACAGCCCAGCAGAGCAAGAGAGAGAGGTGACAAGTCTGATCGCCGGCACGCAAATCGGCCCGGTCCGCATCGAGACCCACCGCACGACCGCTAAGGCGAGCCCCCTTCAGCGGCCAGCAGTCGGAGAATGCATCAAGCGTGGGCCGGCGCCTCCACCGCTAGATCGTCATCCGCCGGCCTGACATGGGCCAGGGTGCTGATCCCCAGCCATTTCGGCACCGCCTTGCGGACGCGGGCGTTGCCCATGGCCTCCAGCCGGTCGGCGGAGAGGGCCTGGCCGATGGAGATGTCGCCGCGCCAGATGCGGATCATGTCTGGCAGGCTGGCGGTCAGGTAGAGGTCGACCTCGAAGCCCGGGTCCTTGACGCAGAGCTCGCAGGCGCCGTCCTGGTTGACGAACCACCAGTTGCGCTTGTGCGCCGGCTGGTCGGAGAAGATCAACTGCACCACGGTGCGTCCGTCGCCGAAGGCACGCGGTTCAATCGAGCGCTCCAGCGCCCAGATCAGCAGGCCGAGATCGACCTCGTGCTCCTCCAGCGTGCGGCGGGTCCAGCGCTGCCCCCAGACGCCCAGCGCCTCGACGATCGGCGCGAACTCCCAGCCGGCCCGGGTCAGGTGATAGGTCCAGGCGCGGCCGCCGGGGCTTCGCCGGCGCTCGACGATGCCCTCGGCCTCGAGTTGCTTCAGCCTGGTCGACAGGATGGTCGGGGAGGCGAGGGGTACGCCGCGCTGCAGGTCGGTGAACCGGGAAACGCCGGTTGCCAGGTCGCGCAGGATCAGGGCTGTCCAGCGCTCGCAGAAGAGTTCCGCCGCCTTGGCGACCGGGCAGAACTGGCCGTATCGCTTCATCGCCCGCGCTCCCTTGGCCTGGTGCCGGCTGATCGGGCGAGTCTACCGGCCGTCGCGGCGGATCGATACTACACTTCCTGTACTGGCACCCACCTGCCGCCACGGGCAGCCTTCCCTCTCGCGATCGAAGAACGATCCGGATTGCGAAGGAGAGAGCCATGGACATCACCACCATCCATCCCGGCAGGGGCTTCGAAGGGCATCATCATCCCGCCGCGGCACTCTGGGATGCCGGGGGAGCAGCCTATGACCGGGTCAGCTTCTGCATCTCCGATGCCCTCGCGCATGCCGCCCAGCGGCTCGATCCGGGACCGGGCGAGGCGATCCTCGATATCGCCACCGGCACCGGCTGGTCGGCGCGCAATGTCGCCCGCGCCGGTGCCAAGGTGACGGCGGTGGACATCGCCCCGTCGCTGCTCGACGCCGCCGAGGCGCTGTCGGCCGGCATGCGGCCGCCGATCCGCTACGAGCAGGCGGCGGCGGAGGACCTGCCCTTCGCCGACGCCGCCTTCGACGGGGTGATCTCCACCTTCGGCGTGATGTTCGCCGCCGACGCCCGCAAGGCCGCCACGGAAATGGCGCGGGTGGTCAGACCCGGCGGACGCATGGCCCTTTCGGTCTGGGTGCCGGACGGCGCGGTGGCGAGGTTCTTCGCCATGATCGCCGCCCATGATGACGGCCCTGACCATGGACCGACGCCACCCGCCAACCCGCTTGACTGGGGCGATCCGGCGAAGGCGACGGCGCTGCTCGGCGACGCCTTCGAGCTTGCCTTCGAGCCGGGCACCAGCCGTGCCTACCATCCCTCCCTGCAGCAGATCTGGGAGTGGTACGCCGCCGGCTTCGGCCCGGTGCGCCATCTGATGGAACGTCTCGACGCGGCGGGACTTGCTCGCCTACGGGCCGATTTCGACGCCTATCACCGTCCCTACCTGACGCCGCACGGTCTCACCGTCGCGCGGGACTATCTGGTCATAATCGGGCGTCGGCGTTAGCCGCGCTCAGCGAGACCGAGTTCCGCAGCGATGCGCCGGGAGGCGGCGGCCGGGTCGTCGGCCCGGGTGATCGGCCGGCCGATGACGATGTGGCTGGCCCCGGCGGCAACCGCCTCGGCCGGGGTCATTACCCGCTTCTGGTCGTCGCTCGAGGCCCAGGCGGGGCGGATGCCGGGCACCATCAGCACCGCGTCCGGGCCCAGAGTCTGGCGAAGCCGGGAAATCTCGGTGGCTGCGCAGACCAGGCCGTCGGCGCCGGCGTCGACGGCGAGACGGGCGAGGCGCTCGACTTGACGGCCCGGATCGGCGTCCTGGCCGAGTGCCTCAAGGTCGGCGGCGTCCAGGCTGGTCAGCACCGTGACCGCCAGGATGCGCGTGCGCCGGCCGGCCCCGGCGGTCGCCTCCGCCGCCGCGCGCGCGGCACCGATCATCGCCGCCCCGCCTGCGGCATGGATGGTGACGAAGGCCGGCGCCACCGTCCCCAGGCTGCGCATCGCCCCGGCCACCGTGTTGGGGATGTCGTGCAGCTTGACGTCGAGAAAGATTGGCTTGCCGCTCTCCTCGGCGATCGCCGCCACCGGCGCCGGCCCGTTGGCCATGACGAATTCCAGGCCCAGCTTCAGCCCGCCGACATGGGGGCCGATGGCGGCCGCCCAGCGCCGCGCCTCGTCGACGGACGCGGTGTCGAGGGCGGCGAAGACGGGGTTGCGGTCGGCGTGGTCGGTCATGGCGCGAAGCCCTCCGGCAGGACGGTGTCGTGCCCGGCGGCCCAGCGGCCGAGCCGGTCGGCGTCGAGCCCGCCCTCCAGCGCGCGGGCGAGCGCCAGGCCGAGCAGCGGGCCGAACTTGAAGCCATGGCCCGAAAAGCCGGCCATCGCCCAGGCGGCATCGCCGACCGGCGCCACGGTGAAGCGCTCCTCCGGCTCGACGGTGTAGAAGCAGGTCCGGCCCTCCACCGCCCGATAGCGCTCGAAGCCGGCGAGACGGGCCGCGCCCTTCCGTGCGATCGCGGCGATCTCCGCCTCGCCCGCCTCCCGGTCGCGGTCGGGATCGCCGGTGAGGGAGAAGCTGTGGTCGCCGATCTTCATGCCGGTACCGGCGACCGGCGGCACCAGGTAGAAGCCGCTCGCCGGGTCGATGTCCAGCACCATGGGCATGGCCGCCCAGGCCGCGACCGTCTCCGCCGGTGGTGCCAGATAGACGGCGACCTGCCGTGATGGCCGGGCGCGCGGGGCGAGGGCCGGCAGCAGGCGGTGGGTCCAGGGACCGGCGGCGACGACCAGGGCATCGCCCGCCACCACGCGCCCGTCGCCCAAGGTCGCCCGGGCACGTTCGGTGTCGATGGCGCGGACTGGCTGGTGCGGCTCGATGGTGACGCGGCGCGAGGGCAGGTGGCTGGCCAGGGCCTCGATGATGCGGCCGGCCAGCAGCACGCCGCCGCTGGCCATGTGGAAGGCGCGGTCGCCCGGCTCGGCGCGGAGCAGCGGGAAGCGTTCCCGGAGCTGGGCGGTGTCGAGCTCATCGTAGGCGTGGCCCAGTGCGGTGGCGGTCGCCAGCGAGGCGTTCAGCCAGTCCTGGTCGGGCCGGCCGATCGCCAGGGTTCCGGTCTCGACATAGAGCCGCTGGCCGAGGTCCGCCCACAGCCGGTTCCAGGCGGCGAAGGCGGGATCGACCATGGCGGCGTAGCCCCGGTGCCGGCCATAGGCGTGGCGGATCAGCCGGTGCTGGTCGACCGAGGAGCCGAGCGGATTGGGGATGGCGCCCTGCTCGTGGACGGCGACCTCGTGGCCGGCGCGGGCCAGGGCCCAGGCAAGCGACAGGCCCATGATGCCGGCGCCGACGATGATGATACGCAAATGAAGGCCTCGACGCTCCGCGGGTTCAGCCGTCGGCGGCGCTCACGGTCAGCCGGCCGTGCCGCTCGAACAGGGCGTCGATGCGGTCGGCCAACGTGGTGATGCGCGGCACCTGCCGGTAGTCGCGGTGATAGATGATCCAGGTGCGCGACTGCAAGGCCGGGATCGGCTCCGACGCGCGCGTCAAACCCGGCTCGGCGTCGCCGATATAGCAGGGGATCAGGCCGATGCCGCAGCCCGCCTTCACCGCCTCCAGGATGTTCGACTGCGCGGTGCAGCGCACCCGCGGCATGCGCCCGTCGCGCTGAGCGAGCAGCCAGCGGGCGGTGCGCAGGTTCTGGTGGGCCTCGTCGAAGCCGACGAAGTCGCAGGCCTTCCACCGGCCCTCGCCAAGCGCATCCGGATGGGCCGCGATATAGGCCGGCGTGGCGTAGGCGGCGATCGACGGTCGCGCCACCACGCGGCTGACCAGATCGCCGCCGGCCGGCAGGGCGTTCCTGAGCGCGATATCGGCCTCGCGGCGCGACAGGTTCATGAACTCGAAGCTGCTGGCGATTTCCAGCTCGATGCCGTCCAGCCCGTCGAGCAGCTCCGCCCCGTGCCGAAGGAGGAAACGGCCGAGCCACTCGCCGGTGGAGATGCGTACCGTGCCGGTCAGCGGCGCGTCCTCGGCCGCGGTCTGGCGCAGGATGGCCTGCGCCGCCTCGTCCATCTCCTCGGCCTTTTCCGCCAGGGCCTCGCCCGCCGGCGTGGCGCGATAGCCGTCTGGACGCCGCTCGAACAGGCGCTTGCCGATGACCCGCTCCAGGGCGGCGATGCGGCGGCCCAGCGTCGGCTGGGACAGGCCGATGGTGCGCGCCGCGGCCGACAGGCTGCCGGCGCGGTGGACCGCGAGGAAGAGGCGGAGATCGTCCCAGTCGATCGGCGAGCTATTCATCGCTGAATAGATTTGCACGACCCTCCGGTTTCGACAATCCGCATCCGCCCCGGAGGCCTGTCGGCGATCGTGGCCGGTCAGGTCCGGCCGTCGCCGACGACCCGCACCGTTTCGCTCTGCGCCACCCAGAGATGGTAGAGGCTGGAGGCGGGAATGGTCGGCGCCATGCGGCTGCCGTCGGCGGACAGCTGGTCGCGCAGCAGGGCGTCGTCCCAGCGAAGGTAGTGGCGGAATAGCATCCGCCAGAGGTCCGCCAGCGCCTCGCCGGCCGCTGCTTCCCCCTGCTCGAGCCGGCAGATCTGGGCCTTGATCGCCTCGGTCTGCGGCCAGAAGCGCTTGGTCGGCACCAGGATGCGCCCGGAGCGGTCGAGCGCGTCGACCACCGCCGGAACCTGGCCCGAGCGCCGGTCCAGGCCGTGGCGCCAGCCGAAATCGTGAAGGCCGGCGCTGATCGCCGCCATCGGCCGGCTGCCGCCCGACTTGCGATACTGGTCGAGCAGCCAGACCCATTCGAACTGATGGCCGGGCTCGCGCACCGGCCCTTCCGGGCCCGGCCACGGCGACCAATCCTCGGCGAAGTATTCGGCGAGCGCCCCGCCGGCGTCGATCCAGCGGGTCGCCAGCAGGGTCGCCAGCGCCTCGGCCCGGGCCAGCCAGCGTGCCTCGCCGGTCACCGCGTTGAGCGCCAGCAGCGCCTCGAACAGGTGCATGTGCGGGTTCTGCCGGCGCGGGCCGCCGGCCCGCTCGCCGTTCACCGCCTCGACATAGCCGCCCGCGCTGTGCGCCATCTTGTGGTCGAGATAGTCGACCAGCGTCTCCGCCCAGGCGAGCGGCTCCGCCTCGCCAGTGGCCTTGTGCACCCAGGCGAAGGCCAGCAGCACAAAGGCCTGGTCGTAGAGGTCGATGGTGGTGTCGATGGGCGTGCCGTCCGGCTCCATGCGGGTGACGAAGCCGCCATCCTCCTCGGCCCAGCAGCGCTTCAGGAAGGCATAGCCCGCCCGCGCCGCCGGCAGGGCGTAGTCGCCCACCCCTGCGGTGTGGGCATGGGCGAAGGTGAAGGTCTGTCGCGCCTGCACGCGCAGCCGGGTGAAACCGGTGCGCACCGGCGCGCCGTCCAGGCCAATCTGCTCGTGGAAGCTGCCGTGGTCACGGTTGAAGCCGGTCTCCGCCCAGAAAGGCAGTAGCGTGCCGGCGCCCCAGCGCCGCAGATCCGTGGCCAGGGTGGCGAGCGCGGGGGTCTCGGTCATGTCAGCCGGAAGGTCAGTTGCGCGGCGGCCAAGTCTTCCAGCCCGGTGCCGACGGACTTGAACAGCGTGATCTGGTCGTAGAAGCGGCGCCCGGCGCGGTCGCCGCGGCTCAGCTCGAACAGGTCGGCGGTGATGTCGTCGGGGCGCAGCACGCCGGTCTGGAGCGGGATCACGATGTCGCCGGCCTCCGCGCAGGCCCCTTCGCGGGTGTCGACGAAGACCCGCGCGCGCCGGATCGCCTCGTCATCGGTCTCGCGCATCTCCGGCGTGAAGCCGCCGACGAGGTCGAGATGCGCCCCCGGCGTCAGCCATTCGCCCAGCACCACCGGGGTTTTCGAGCTGGTGGCGCAGCTCACCACATCCGCGCCCGCGACTGCGGCCGGCAGATCGGCGGTCCAGTCGACGCTGAGCCCCGGCTTGCGGATTGCCTTGGCCAGCTTGCGTGCCTTGTCGGGATTGCGGCCCCAGATCAGCACCTGGCGGATCGGCCGCACCGCCGCATGCGCCAGGATCAGGTGCGACGCCAGGGCCCCGGTGCCGACCATCAGCAGGCGGCTGGCATCCTCGCGCGCCAGGTAGCGGGCGGCGAGGGCGGAGGCGCAGGCGGTGCGGCGCAGCGTCAGCGCGATGCCGTCGATCAGCGCCAAGGGCGAGCCCGAATTGGCGTCGAGCAGCATGTAGGTGCCCATCACCGAGGGCAGGCTGCGCTTGGCGTTGTCGGGGAAGATGGTCACCACCTTGACGCCGATATGCCGGCCCTGCTGCCAGGCCGGCATCAGCAGCATGGCGCCGTCGCGCCCGTCATAGGTGGGAATCTCGTGGTGATGGCGCAGCGGCACGGTGATGTCGTCGCTGCGGAAGGCCTGGCGCAGATGCTCGACCAGGACGGGATAGTCGAGCGCCGCCTCGACCTTTGCGGAATCGATCACACGCATGATGACGGACGGCGTTCCTCGATGAGGGGGCTGGCGGGTGGGGGGCGGTGCGAGGCCCGTGCCCCCGTCAGGAGGACTGGCCGAGCCGGGGCGGCTCGTCGGCCGGCGGGGCCGCCCGCTGATCGTGCAGGCGCAGGTCGCGGACCCGTTGCCGGGCCTGCGCCGCCTCCTCCTCGGCCCGGGCCAGATCCGCGGCCAAGCGGTCGGCGCGGTGCTGGGCCTGGCGCGCGGCCCGCCTGTGGCGGGCGCCGGACAGCCAGGCGACCAGCCCGCCCAGCAGGAAGGCGAGGACGGCGACGACCAGTACCACCAGGAAGACCGGCGCCGTCAGCACCCCGTCGAACGGCCACAGCGCCACGTCCACCATGCCGCGATTGGAGATCGCGAAGATGATGGCGATGACGCCGAGCGGGATGGTGATGATCCAGGTTAGGTACCGCAACCGCGCCCCTTTCCGTGCCCTTCCTTCTGTCCGTCTTCGGCCCGTTTCCGGCCCGTTCCTGGGAGATCCGCCCCTAGTCGGTGTTCAGCCGCTCGCGCAGCTGCTTGCCGGTCTTGAAGAACGGCACCGTCTTGCTGTCGACGTTGACCGCCTCGCCGGTGCGCGGATTGCGCCCGACGCGGGCGTCGCGCTGCTTCACCGAGAAGGCGCCGAAGCCGCGCAGTTCGACCCGCTGGCCACGGGCCAGCGCCTCGGTGATCTCGTCGAAGATGGTGGTCACGATGCGCTCGACATCGCGCTGGTAGAGATGCGGATTCTTCTCCGCAAGTCTCTGAATCAACTCGGATTTTGTCATATGACCCCTTTGCACCTCCCTGCGCCGCGCGGACCGGCGGCTGGACCGCCCGACGGACTGCCTGACGAACTGCCGGATGGACTACCCGACGGACAGCCCGACTGGTGTCGCGTTCCTCTTGTTCTCCTTGACCGCAGGCCACCGGTGATCAGTCCCGGCGCGTCGTCGGTGGCGAACCGGGGCCGAATGGTGCCAGAGTGGATGCGGGCTGGCAACCATAACGCGTTCGAATAAAAGGGATTTCGTGCAGAAGCCGCGCGCACGACGCGGGCGAAGAAAAAGGCCGCCGACACCAGGCGTGCCGGCGGCCCCAAATTCGCATGGCGGTCAGCCGCCCCGGCGCTGCCGGGAGCGGCCCTGCCGACCGTGCTACTTGCTGTCGTCCTCGTCCGCCGTGTCGCCGCCGGTGTTCTCCCGGGCCCGGGCCAGCGCCGCGCCGAGGATGTCACCGAGCGAGGCGCCGGAGTCCTGACTGCCGTACTCGGCCATGGCCTGCTTCTCCTCCTCGACCTCGCGGGCCTTGATGGAGAGCGACATCTTGCGCGTCTTGGCGTCGAACTGGGTGATCTTGGCGTCGACCTTCTCGCCCACCGCGAAGCGGTCGGGACGCTGCTCGGAACGGTCGCGGCTGAGGTCGGAGCGGCGGATGAAGCCGGTCAGCCCGTCCTCGCCCACGGCCACCTCGATGCCGTTGTCCTGCACCTCGGTGACGGTGCAGGTGACCACCGCGCCCTTGCGCAGGCCGGACGCCGCGGCGCCCTGCATGGGATCGTCCTCGAGCTGCTTCATGCCCAGCGAGATGCGCTCCTTGTCGGTGTCGACATCGAGCACCTTGACCTTGACGTGTTCGCCCTTCGAGAACTCCTGGATCGCCTGCTCGCCTGGCGTGGTCCAGGAGATGTCGGACATGTGCACCATGCCGTCGATATCGCCCGGCAGACCGACGAAGAGGCCGAACTCGGTGATGTTCTTGATCTCGCCCTCGAGCTCGGTGCCCGGCGGGAAGCGGTCGGAGAAGGTGTCCCAGGGGTTGTCCATGGTCTGCTTCAGGCCGAGCGAGATGCGGCGCTTAACCGGATCGACGTCCAGCACCATCACCTCGACCTCCTGGGAGGTGGAGACGATCTTGCCCGGATGGACGTTCTTCTTGGTCCAGCTCATCTCCGAGACGTGCACCAGGCCCTCGATCCCCGGCTCCAGCTCCACGAAGGCGCCGTAGTCGGTGATGTTGGTGACGCGGCCGGTGAAGCGTCCGCCGACCGGATACTTGGCCTCCACGCCTTCCCACGGATCGGCCTCGAGCTGCTTCATGCCCAGCGAGATGCGCTGCGTCTCCGGGTTGAAGCGGATCACCTGGACGGTGACGTTGGCACCGATCTGCAGGGCCTCCGACGGGTGGTTGATGCGCCGCCAGGCGATGTCCGTGACGTGCAGCAGGCCGTCGACGCCGCCGAGGTCGACGAAGGCGCCGTAATCGGTGATGTTCTTCACCACGCCCTGCAGCACCTGGCCTTCCTTGAGGTTGGCCACCAGCTCCGAGCGGGCCTCCGCGCGACTCTCCTCGAGCACGGCGCGGCGGGAGACCACGATGTTGCCGCGCGAGCGGTCCATCTTGAGGATCTGGAAGGGCTGCGGCGTGTGCATCAGCGGGGTGATGTCGCGCACCGGGCGGATGTCCACCTGGCTGCCCGGCAGGAAGGCGACGGCGCCGGAGAGATCGACCGTGAAGCCGCCCTTCACCTTGCCGAAGATCGCGCCGGTGACCCGCTGGCTTTCGTTGAAGGCCTTCTCGAGCTGGGTCCAGGCCTCCTCGCGCTTGGCCTTCTCGCGCGACAGCATGGCCTCGCCATTCTTGTCTTCCATGCGCTCGACGAAGACCTCGACCGTGTCGCCGGCCTGCAGCCCGGCGTCCTGGCCGGGGCTCGCGAATTCCTTCAGCGCGACGCGGCCTTCCGACTTCAGGCCGACATCGATCAGCGCGTGGTCGTTCTCGATCGCGACCACGCGGCCCTTGACCACCGTGCCCTCGAAGGACTCGGTCTGGCCGAGGGATTCATCCAACAGGGCCGCGAAGCTTTCGGATGCGGCGGTTTGCGCGGCTTGAGTAGCCATTCGTTCTCCTTAGACGATCTCGAGCGGCGTGCCCTCGGGGTGTCCGGCCATGCCGGGGGTGGCCACGATGGCTGCCGCCTGCGCCGGTCGGACGAGGTCCCGGCGACTTCTGGTTCGTGTTCCGGTTCCGCCCGCCGCCGTGCGCCCGACAGAGCCCGCCACCTGGCGCCGGAGAGATCGTCGTGCCGGAAACACCGAAGGCCGGAACGGTCTTGACCGTCCGGCGCTACCGTCCGTGGCCGGCCGCCGGGAAACCTCCCGGGGGCTCGGCGGCGGACGCATGACCATCTTGTCCGGCGTGGCAGAGGCCGTTTCGTCGTCGCGCCGTCCGTGAACGGCGGCTGGGCCAATTCCACTCCTCGCCGCCGCTGGCCAGGGCCGGGCGACGGCGCGGGCGTTATAAGGGGGTGGGCCACGGGGGGCAAGGAGATTCCTCGATTTTCCAATGGCCGGAAAGCCGGGGAGCCATGCGTTTGCGCGGACCGGGCGGCCCCGGGCGGATCAGCCCCGGCGACGGCGCGCCGCATCGACCGCTTCCAGCGCCCGCCGGAAGACACCGTCGGGGGTCAGCTGCTCGGTGTCGATCAGCGTCGCGTCCGGCGCCAGGGTCAGCGGGGCGGTCGCCCGGCCGCGGTCGCGCTCGTCCCGCCGCCGCATGTCGGCCTCGACATCCTCGAAGCTGGTCTTGTAGCCGGCCTCCGACAGCTCGGCATAGCGCCGCTGGGCGCGGACGGCGAGCGGCGCGTCGACGAACAGCTTCACCTCCGCCTCGGGGCAGACCACGGTACCGATGTCGCGGCCGTCCAGCACCGCCCCGCCCGGCTGCCGGGCGAAGGCGCGCTGGCGCTCCAGCAGGGCCTGGCGCACCGCGGGATGCACAGAGACCCGGCTCGCCGCCTCGCCCACGGTGTCGGAGCGGATGGCCGCGTCCTCGGTCAGGACAGGGTCGAAGATGCGGGCGATCTCCGCCGCCGCTGCCTCGTCGGCGATGTCCGCACCGGCGCGCAGGCAGGCCAGCGCCACCGCGCGGTAGAGCGCGCCGGTGTCGAGATGCGGCAGCCCGTAATGTTGGGCGAGCCGCCGTGCCAGCGTGCCCTTGCCCGAGGCGGCCGTGCCGTCGACGGCGATGATCATGCCGCCCGGCCCGCGGGCGGCGCGATCAGGGCCTCCCCGGCGAGCCCGTTGAGCAGCTCGGCGAAGCCCGGGAAGCTGGTCTCGATCGGCCGGGCGTCGTCCACCGCCACCGGCTCGACGCAGGCAAGGCCCAGCACCAGGAAGCTCATGGCGATGCGGTGGTCGAGGGCGGTGGCCACCGTGGCGCCGCCGCGTGGCGGCCGGCCGCTGCCGTGGACAGTGAGCCAGTCCTCGCCCGCCTCCACCTTCACGCCGCAGGCGGAAAGGCCGTCGGCGACCATGGCCAGGCGGTCGCTCTCCTTCACCCTCAGCTCGCCGATGTCGGTCATCCGCGTGGTGCCCTCGGCGCAGGCCGCGGCGACCGCCAGGACGGGAAACTCGTCGATCATCGAGGGCACCCGCTCGGGCGGCACGTCGATACCGCGCAGGCCGCCGCCGGTGATGGAGAGGTCGGCGACCGGCTCGCCGCCCTCGGTGCGCGCGTTCTCGATCCGCAGGTCGGCCCCCATCTCCAGCAGGCAGTCGATCAGGCCGGTGCGCCGCTGGTTCATGCCGACATTGCGGATGGTCAGCCGGGCGTCGGCCACGATGGCGGCGGCGACCAGCGGAAAGGCCGCCGAGGAGATGTCGCCCGGCACCGCGATGTCGCCGGCCAGCAGTTCCGGATGGCCGGTGACGGTGATGGCGTCAGCGCCGTTCTCGGTCTTCTCCACTCGCACCTCGGCGCCGAAATGGCGCAGCATGCTCTCGGTGTAGTCGCGCGTCGGCCGGGTCTCGATCACCGTGGTCTCGCCCGGCGTGTTGAGGCCGGCCAGCAGGATGGCCGACTTCACCTGGGCTGAGGCGACGGCCGGCGTGTGGCTGATCGGGATCGGCTCGCCGGTGCCGATCACCGCCATCGGCAGGCGGCCGCCGGACCGGGTGACGAAGGCCGCGCCCATACGCGACAGCGGCTCGGTCACCCGCGCCATCGGGCGCTTGGACAGCGAGGCGTCGCCGGCCAGGAAGCTGGTGAAGGGGTGGGTGGCCAGCAGCCCGGTCAGCAGCCGGGCCGAGGTGCCGCTATTGCCGAGGTCGAGGACCGTCGCCGGCTCGGTCAGCCCGCCGACACCGACGCCGTCGATCTGCCACACCCCGTCGTCGAGCCGGGTGATGCCGGCACCAAGGGCGCGCATGGCGGCGGCCGTGGCCAGCACGTCCTCGCCCTCCAGCAGGCCGCCGACCCGGCTGCGGCCGACGGCGACGGCCCCCAGCATCAGGGCGCGGTGGGACATCGACTTGTCGCCGGGCACGCGGATGTCGCCCGCCAGGCGCGGCGCGCGTCGGGCGGCCAGGGGGCGCGGAGGAAGGGCGGAGGACATGGCGGCCGGAACCTCTCGGAACGGATCGGGCGCGTCCGCCACGACAGGACAAGGCGGACGGGGCGGGGGCGACGATACAGGCGATGGTCTAGGGCCGCCGGCGTGGCCCCGTCAATCGCCGGTCGGCCGGGACCTGCGCTTTCGCCCCCCGCCGGCGCCGAGACCCTCGCCGAAGGCCGCCGGGCCCGGGCGAATTCGCCTTTGACATTGCCCGCACCCCATGGCACACGCCGCTTGCACCCGCACGGAACAATTCAATCAGCCGATCGTCGAACGACGAGGAGTCCCACCCTTGCCTAAGGCCGACCTTGGTATCAAGCGGATCTGCCATGCCTGCGGCACCCGCTACTACGATTTCGCCAAGACCCCTGTCATCTGTCCCAGCTGTGGCGCCGAGTTCGACCCGGAAGCCTTCCTGAAGTCGCGCCGCGGCCGCACCGTGCCCGTCGACGACAAGCCCGCCAAGCCGAGCCCCAAGCGCGCCCGCGCCGAGGATGACGAGGACGAGGAGGAGGAAGCCGAGGACGAGGAGGAAAGCGCGGTCGCCGACGAGGATGACGAGGAGGAGGAGGAGGTCGAGGACGATACCGACACCCTCGACAAGCTCGCCGAGGATGTGCCCGTCGACATGGGCGACGACGATGACGACGAGGACAGCACCTCCGGCAAGTCGCGCGACAGCGCGCTGATCGACGAGGATCTCGACGACGACGACGATCTCGACGAGGGCATCGTCGAGGATGACGACGATGACGACGTCGAGGAGGATCTCGACGATGTCGGGGACATCGACATCGGCGACGACGACGCGGAGGACGACGACAGCAAGTCCTGACCGCCAGCCCGCCAGCCCACCCGCACGGCGCCGGCCAGTGGCCGCCCGCCGGGCGCGGTCGGCCGGAGAGGCGTCAGGGGCGTCACGAACCCGGCATTCCAGCCTTGCGGCGGGGTCGGGACGGGCGCCCAAGTTTTCTCTTGAACCCTCGGCCGGGGCCGATAATATCCGCGCCACTTTTGGGCCAGGCCCGCCACGCCGCTGGCGGCCCCGTCCGTCCCAATATCGGGGCCATAGCTCAGTTGGGAGAGCGCTACAATGGCATTGTAGAGGTCAGGGGTTCGACTCCCCTTGGCTCCACCAGACGAAAGCCCGGCCCGGCGGCCGGGCTTTTTTCGTATCCGCTCTAATTGATTGAGAATAGACAGGCTTCACACGGCTTAGCGGAGCCGAGGCCGGCGCCGTTGAGCCCTGATCCTGTCTAGCTATCGATGGACACCACCAGTCCTCCCGACGAGCGAGGAAAGCTGGCGACCGAGACGTCGCATTTCGCGCGCGACGCGCCGGTGCGTGCTCAGCTTCGATTTTCGCTTGGCGGAATGTGACGGGGTCGTTGCCCTCGCGACACCGAAGAGGTCATCTGACGCTTCAGGATCAGCGGCCCGAAGGTCGATCCAGGGCGTGTCCAGACCGTGCAGCCGATGAAATTCGTGCATGTCGAAACCGTAGTCTCGCCAGGCCCGAATCCCTTCCGGAGTCGCGAGCAGCGACATCGTGATGCGGTTGGCCAGCGCGACGAAGATGCGGGGGACCAGGCAATCGGCGGATCGCAGATAGATTGCTTTCTCCACCTCGAGACTGAAAGCGCTGCTGGTGGGGTCAAGCTGGGTGCCAAAGGCTCGGTGGAAGGTGTCGGCGTCGATCGTCTCGAAAAAAGATTCGATGATGAACGCATATTCGTTGACGGAGCGGGTGCTGGTGGTCGGCGATGGCGTGCTGGTGTTGGCGTGCAGACGGAACCGCACCAGCCTGTCCGGCAGGACATGAAGCTCGAAATTCCGCGCCAGACCGAGCCACATCTTGTAGTCCGGAAGCTGCCGCAGTCGATTGTCATAGGGGCCCAGCGCATCGTAGACCTTTCGGTGGGCCAGAACCGAGGGATGACACAGGCAGTTCTGCCGCTCAACCAGGTGCCGAATCCAGGCATGACGGTCTCGGTTGGCGACGGTGAAGATTCCATTCATGGAGGTGGGCACGCTGCGCCCCCGGGCATCGACCCAGCTCACATCGCTGAACACCGCGGCGACCTCCGGCGCCGCTTCCAGCAGCGCGAGTTGACGGGCGAGCTTGTCGGGCTCCCAGGCGTCGTCGGAATTGCAGATCGCGATGAACGGCGAGCGCGCTTCCCGGATACCGATGTTCAGCGCCTCCGCGCCGCCTTGATTGTCCGGCCTGGCGATCACCTTAAGGCGCGGATCGGCAACCTCGCGAATGCGCATGACACTGTCATCGGTCGACCCGTCGTCGACGACGATGATTTCAGTGGCGGGCAGCGTTTGCGCGATCACGGAGTCGATCGCCTCGCGAACGAATGGCGCGTGGTTGTAGGACGGAATGATGACGCTGATTTCAGCCATTCGTCTGCCGCCCCAGCTGCGCCATCCAACCTTCGATGGTTTCCCGCAGCCGCGTTCCGACAACATCACGCATGCCGGACAGGGTCGAAATCATTGAGGCAACGCGATCCTGATCCGTAAGCGACCACCAGGCGCTGCTTGGCCGAACGCGGTAGGTGGACAGGATGTCCGGCACATAATCAAATCCATCGTGTCTGGCTGCGATGAACGAGTTGATCAACCAGTCGTACCCCACCCGCCCATCCGCCAGGGCAAATGCGTCCGCCAATGCCGTGCGGCGATAGACGCAATTGGAGAAGGAGGCAGGCGGATTCTTCTCCAGCATGTCGTAGACGGACAGGCGCCTGTAGCGACCGGCCAGTGATGCGCAGCCGGGCTGTTTCGTGTTCCGAATTCGGTCATCGACGAGAAAACCGCTGAAACATGCCGGACGCCCGGATCGGGCGAGGTACCCTGTGAGCTTCTCCAGACGATCGGGCATGTGCCAGACATCATCGCCTTCGATTGGGGCCACGAAGTCGGCGCGGCACAACGCCAGCAGGCGGTCGTAATTTCCACGAACGCCGAGATTGCTGGGGTTGCGGTGAAGATGGATGTTCGGGTGTCGCCAGGCCCAGGCTTCGGCCAGCACCGCTGAGCGGTCGTCCGAACAGTCATCCGCGACATGCACGACCACCTGTTGGAACAGCGTCTGCCCCACCACTGAGGCGAGTGTCTCGTCGAGCGTGTCCTGGTTGTTGTAGAGGGGAAGGATGACGTCGATCACCCGAGTTCCTCCCGCATGAACCGATCGACTTCCGACACCACCCGCTCCGCATCCTGCTTCCGAATGCCACCGTGGAAGGGCAGGGCGAGAACTTCCCGGCTGGACCGGAGGGCGTTGGGCGTCGCCCGGGGATCGGTTGAGGCGCTGAAGAATGGGGCCTCGCTTGTCAGGGGGAAGAAGTAGCGGCGCGCCAGAATCCCCCGGTGGGCAAGTTCGGTCTGCAGGCGATCCCGGCGGGTCGGGTCGTCGCGGCCATCGACCCGAATGATGAAGTAGAGCCCGCTCGTCGCGCTCTTCGGGATCGTGTGGATGGCGATACCAGGCGTGTCCGCCAGCAGGTCTTCGTAGAGAGTCCGCAACCCCGCGCGCGCCGCGTGCTCCTCGTGAATGCAGTCGAGGACGGCGAGGCCCATGGCTGCGGACAGCTCGGACATCTTGCCATTGGTGCCGCACGCGACAACACGCCCTTCGGACTCGATACCGAAATTGCGCAACAACCGGACCTTGTCCGCCAAGGCCGGGTCCGTTGTCTCGACCGCTCCCCCCTCCGCGGTGTGGAAGACCTTCGTCGCGTGAAAGCTGTAGGCGGTCGCGTCTCCGAAATGGCCGATCGGTATGCCGGAATGGCTGCTGTTGAAGGCATGGGCGCCATCGTAGACCACGGCGAGGCCGTGCTGGCGGGCGATCTCCTCGATGCGCTGAACCTCACAAGGGTGGCCATACACATGCACCGGAAGGATCGCCTCGGTGCGATCGGTGATCGCCGCGACGATCGCATCTGGTGAAAGCGTCAGCGACTTCGGGTCGATGTCGGCGAACACGGGCCGGGCACCTGCATACGCGATGGCATGGCTGGTGGCGCAGAAGGTGAACGGCGTCGTGATCACCTCGCCGCGGATGCCGAGTGCGCGAAGGGCGATCTCGAGCGCCATTGTGCCACTACTCACCAGGCTGAACTGGCGTGCCGCCGTGAGTTCGCGCAACCGCAGTTCAAGAAGCGACGAGAGCGGCCCGCCATTGGAAAAGCGCGCATCCCTGAATGAAGAGCGCAGATACTCGGTGAAACGGTCGAGATCCGGCGTGATCGATCGGGTGACCGTCAACATGACGCCGACGCCGTAACGATCACGCGGGCGGGAACGCCGGCGACCGTGGTGCCATCCTGCACAGGGCCGGTGACCACCGCGCCGGCGGCGATCGTCGCCCGCGCGCCGATGTCGAGCCAACCGCCTGGTGCACCGTTGATGACCGTCGCGCCGGCGCCAAGAAAACTGCCCGCGCCGATACGCACGCGCCCGGCGACCGTGCAACCGGGGGAGAGCGTCACGAAGTCGCCCAGCTGGCATTCGTGCGACACGGTCGAGTTGAAATTGATGATCACGCCCCGACCCAGACGGACATCGTTGGATACGCACGCGCCGGCGAAGACCTGCGTCCCGGCTGACAGACTGCTTGAGGAGGATAGGTAGGCGCGGGCGCTCGCGAAGCGGCCCTCCACGCCGCCGCCGTCGACGATCCGGTCGCTGAGTCGTCGGCGATCGCTGGGGTTGCCGATGGCCGCCAGCCACTGCGCCGCCTTGTACCGGCGTATCGCGAGATCGAACGCGACGACCGGTATGCCGTCGATCTCGCCGGCCGGTCGGGTGTCGTCGACGAAGCACACGACCGATCCGGACCCGTACTCCATCTCGATCTGCGCCGCGAGTTCGCGCGCGTGTCCACCCGCCCCATAGAGGCAGTACGACCGACCCATGACTCCACTAATGTTAGAAGTTTATGGTCGTATACAGGTAGCCGGTGCGCCTGTACCGGTGCAAGGCCATTCTTCTGGATACAATCCGCTCACGTCTAGATCGGCTCGGCCAGGTGCCGGTAGACCCGGTCGATATTGGGCTGGGCGGTCTCCGGCAGGGCCGCCAGCATGGCGGCGAAGGCGGCAGGGTCGCTGACGGCGCCCGCCTCGCCGGCGGCGCGGGAGGCATCCTGGACCAGCCGGCAGCGGTCGACCCGCCGGGCGGTGTAGCGCGAGAGCGCCGTCTCCAGCGGCTGGTCGCCGCCAGCGGCGGCCGCGACCTCCTCCGCGAGCACGACGGCGTCCTCGATCCCCATGCCGCCGCCGAGGCTGAGGAACGGCGTCGAGGCGTGGGCGGCGTCGCCGACCAGCACCAGCCGGCCGTGATGCCAGGGCGGCTCCTGGAAGACCTCCTCCGCCTGGGTGAAGACCACCTGGTCAGGCCGGTCGACGGCGGCCAGGAGGTCCGCTGCCCAGCTACCGAAGCTCGAGAAGCGGGCCTTGAGCAGGCGGTCGAGCCGGTCCGGATCGAGACGGGTGTAGGGCGCCTCGGCGGAGGTGGCGAAGAAGTAGAGCCGCGCGTCGTCGGTCGGGATGATGCCGAAACGCAGGCCGGGTCCCATCATCATGATCTTGTCGTCGAGGCCGGGCGGCCGCGGCAGATCGGCCCGCCAGACGCCGAGGCCAGTCGGCCGGCGACCGGCCCCGAAAAAGCGCTGGCGCAGGGGCGATCCGATGCCCTCCGCCGCGATCACCAGATCGGCCTCGCCCGTGCCCGCCGCCGCGCCCTCCAGCCGGTAGCGCGCCGGCGCCCCGTCCGCGGCACCCGGCGCGAGGTCGGACAGCCAGGTGCCGAGCGTGACCGCGCCGCCCGCCGCCTCGAACGCCGACAGCAGGACCTCGTGCAGCACCTGGCGGCGCATGCCGGTGGCGCCCGGCCGCGCGGGCCCGGCGATGCGCGGATAGGTGACGCGGGCGATTTCCGCGCCCATCCGGTCGGTGATCAGCATGCGGTCATGCGGGCTGGCCCAGCTGCGCGCCAGCAGCGCGTCGGCCACGCCCAGCCGGTCGAGCGCCCGCACGGCATTGCCCTGCATCTGGATGCCGGAGCCGAGAGTCTCCCAGCGCGGCCGCCGCTCGATCACGGTCGGGACGATGCCGTGGCGGCAGAGGCCGATGGCGAGCGAGAGCCCGGCGATGCCGGCGCCGACGACGAGGATGCGCATGTGTGCCCGGCTCCCATTCTGGCCAAACGTGCCGTCACCGCGCGGACGCGCGTCCCGCTCGGGGCGGCACGGGCCACGGGTCCATCACGGGACGGTTCAGAGGGAGGAATGCGGCATCGGACCCATCCATGACAAGTCCGTCGCCGGCCATTTCCCGGGTGCTGGATAAGGGGGAAGGCGCCGGCCCGAGACCGTGACGGCCTCGGGTCGCGGGAAAGGATCAATCGTCGTCGTCATCGTCATCGTCATCGTCATCGTCATCGTTATCGTTATCGCGGTCGTCGTCATCGCGATCGTCATCGTCGTCGTCGTCGAAACGGTCGTCCCGATCGTCCCAGTCGTCGTCGAACCGGTCGTCGTCGAACCGGTCGTCGTCGTCGAAACGCCCGTCATCGTCGAACCGGTCATCGCTGCCGCGATCGCCGGAGGGGCCGCCGAGGATGGTGAACAGGAAGTCCTCGACGAAGCCGCCGCGCTGCTGCGCCTGGGAGACACCGGGCACGGCGATGGCGATGGCGAGGGCGGAGGCGAAGGCGATTCGGGGAAGGGTCTTCATCGGATGCTCCTGCTGGCGGTTGGGGCGGCGGGCCGGTGGGAGTGGAATTTTGCCCGCCGCTCTTGCATCACAACGAAGCCGGGGCAGGATTATTCCCGGCCGATCACCGTCTGCTTCCGCCATCGCCGCCGCCCATCGGAGACGCCCATGCCACGCCGCCCCGTCCTGCCGCTGATGCTGGCCGGCGCCCTGCTGACCGGGCAGTCCGCCGCCGCCCAGCACTCCACGATGCCGGAATGCGGCGGCGAGACGCCCTGCCCGGTCGTCCTGGCGGACGGTGACACGGGGCAGTACTACCTCGCCCCGCCGCCCGGCTGGGACGGGGAAAGGCCGCTGCCTGTGATCGTCTGGTTTCACGGCTATCGGGGCTCCGGCCTCAACGGCATTCGCAACGAGGGCCTGGTCGGCGGCTGGACCGGGGAGGGCTATCTTTTCGTCGCCGCCGACGGGCGCGACAACACCTGGGCGCATCAGGGTTCGCCCAGCCAGGCGCGCGACGACGCTCTCTATGTCGAGGCGGTGATCGCCGACATCATGGCGCGCTTCCCGGTCGACGAGGAAAGGGTGGTCGCCGCCGGCTTCAGCCAGGGCGGCTCCATGGTCTGGTCGGTGGCCTGTTTCGTCGGTCCGCCCTTCACCCACTACGCGCCGGTCTCCGGCGCCTTCTGGGAGCCGCTACCGGAGGCCTGCCTCGACGGCCCCATCGCCATGCGCCATGTCCACGGCACCGGCGACACGGTGGTGCCGATTGCCGGGCGGCCGATCGGCGGGTCATGGCACCAGGGCGATCTCTTCGAGGGCCTGGGCGTGCTGGGCCCTGCCCATGACTGCGCCGTAACGCCGGATGGGGCCCCCTTCGGCGTCGGCGACGCCACGTGCGAGCGCTATGGCTGCGCGGCCGGCGCCATCGAGATCTGCCTGCACGATGGCGGTCACGGCGTGCCCGCAGGCTGGTCGCCGGCGACCCGGGCCTGGATCGAGGATACCGCCGGCTGACCGGCCGACAGATCGAGTGACCTGACAGGGCGCGACGGCGGGCTCGCCGCCGCCGGCTCCGGTCAGGCGGCCGCCTCGGCCTTGGTGCGCACCACCTTGTCGGCCTCGCGGCCGGTCAGCTCCTGCAGATGGTCGAAGCTGCCCGAATAGGTGCCCAGCCCCTGGGTCAGCGAGCGCAGCTCGATGATCAGGTCGCCCATCTCGGCCCGCGGCAGGAAGGCCTCGACGCGGTCCCAGCCGGCCCAGCCCGGATGGCTGTCGAAGCCGAGGATCTGGCCCCGCCTGGTGGACAGCAGGCGCTGCGCCTTGGGCGTGTACTCGCTCGGCACGTCGATCTGCACCTTCCAGATGGGCTCCAGCAGCATCGGATTGCATTCCGGCAGGGCGTCGGCCATGGCCATGCGGCCGGCCGTCTTGAAGGCCATGTCGGAGCTGTCGACGGAGTGGAACTGCCCGTCGGTCAGGGTCACCGCCACGTCGACCACCGGGAAGCCCAGCGGCCCGGCCGTGAGGTAGTCCTTCACGCCGGCCTCCACCGCCGGGATGAACTGCTTGGGCACCGAGCCGCCGACCACGGTGCTGGCGAAGGCGAAGCCGGCGCCGCGCGGCTGCGGCTTGATGTCCACCTTGATGTCGGCGAACTGGCCGTGGCCGCCGGTCTGGCGCTTGAAGCGGGCATGGTGGCTGGTGGACTTGGTGATGGTCTCCTTGTAGGGCACCGCCGGGGCATGGGTCGCCAGCGCGATGTTGGCCTTGCGCTTCAGCCGGTCCATGGCGATCAGCAGGTGCATCTCGCCCTGGCCCTCGATCACCAGCTCGCCGGTTTCCGGGTCGTGCCGGTGGTGGAGCGAGGCATCCTCCTCCGACAGCCGCGCCAGCGCCGCCGACAGCTTGACGTCGTCGCCCGCCTTCTCCGGCACCACGGCCAGCGCGTAGACCGGCGTCGGCGCGGCGGGCCAGAGTTCGGCCGGCTTTGCCTGCGTGGCGTCGACGATCTGGCCGGTCGCCAGGTTCTCCGCCCGGTTGATCGCCGCGACCTCGCCCTCCTCGACCCGGTCGGCCTTGCTGAAGTCGGCGCCGTGCGCGACCATCAGCCCGCCGACCTTCTCGCCGGCCAGCGTGTCGCCGGCCTTCAGGCTGCCGGACCACAGGCGGATGAAGGACATCTTGCCGGCATGCGGCTGGTAGTCGGTCCAGAAGACCTGGGCCACCGGTGCCGTACCCTCGATGCCGAGGCGCGCGCGGGTCGCCGCCGCGTCCGGCGTGTCGTGGCGCAGCGCCTTCAGCAGGCGCTGGATGCCGTTGTCCGGCAGCGCCGCGCCGAGCAGAACCGGCACCACCAGGTCGTCGGCCAGGTCCTTGGCGAGCTGCTGGTAGATCTCGTCGCGCGGCGGCTGGATATCCTCCAGCAGCTGTTCCAGCAGCGTGTCGTCGAAATCGGCCAGGGCCTCGAGCAGCTCCTGGCGCGCCTCCTGCTCCCGGTCGGCCATCTCGCCCGGCAGCTCGACCAGCTCCGAGGCCTCGCCGTCGCGGTACTTGTAGGCCCGCTCGGAGATCAGGTCGACATAGCCGGTGATGCGCTCGCCGTCGCGGATCGGCACCTGGCGCAGCACCAGCGGCCGGGTGGAGGCGGCCTGCAGGTCGGCGATCAGGTCGCGGACCCGGACCGCGGCCTGGTCCATCTTGTTGAGGAAGACGAGGTGCGGAATGGCCAGCTCGTCGAGCCGGCGCAGGATCGGCTGCAGCGCGGCGATGCGCTCGGGCAGGGGCTCGGCCACCACGACCACGATGTCGGCCACCATGGCGGCGCAGTCGGCGGTGTGCGACAGCTCGACCGAGCCGGGGCAGTCCAGCAGCGTCCAGTCGTCGTCCAGATACGAAAAGCGCGCCACGTTGACCGCTGTGGTCATCTGGCGCGCGCGCGCTTCGTCCGAACTGTCGCCGAGTGTTGTGCCGTCGTTGACCGACCCTTTCCGGGCGATCTGGCCGGCACCGTGCAGCAGGGCCTCGGCCAGCGAGGTCTTGCCGCTGCCCTGCGGGCCGACCAGGGCCACGACGCGTGGTCCGGGTCTCCTGGGTGCATCCGACATTCCGGTCACCTCCCTTGTCGTCGTTATCGTTGTCGTCGGCGGTGGCCGCGCATGCGCGAACCCGCCGCCCCTCCGCTTCTGCCGGCGGTACAGGACAAGGATCATTGAGCACCCCATGAAGGGCGCTTGGCAAGGGGAGCGTTGGTTTATGGGCCGGCGCCGCCGGCCCCCCGGTCAGGCCGCGCGCAACCGGGCGTAGCCGGTGATGATCTTGATCAGCCGGTCGATATGGCCGGCCAGCACCGGGTAGTGGTCGGACTTCTCGAAGCTGGTTTCGTCCATGTAGACACGGCGGTTGATCTCGATCTGCAGGCTGTGACGGTTCTCCGCCGGTCGGCCGTGCCGGCGCACCAGCTCCACCCCCTTGAAGGGATCGTTCAGCTTCACCTCGTAGCCGAAGCCCGCCAGCGTCTCGCGCACCAGTTCGGTGAACTCGGGCTCGCAGGTGGTGCCGTCGCGGTCTCCCAGCACGAAGTCGGCGACCTGGATGCCCTCCGGCCGGTCGAGCGTCGTCACCACGGCCGGCATGGAGTGGCAGTTCACGTGGTAGACCATGCCGTAGCGCTCGGCCGTGCCCTCGATCAGGCCGTCGAGCGTGGCGTGGTAGGGGCGGTAGAAGCTGTCGATGCGGTTGGTCACCTCGGCGACGGTGAGCCGGCGGTCGTAGATCGGCTCCCGGCCCAGCAGCAGGCGCCAGATCAGGCCCTTGCCGATGGCGGTCTTCTCGCTGGCGTCGACCGGGCCTGGCCAGGGCTCGTCCAGCAGCGCCTGGTCCATGTCCTCGAGCTGGCGGTTGACGTCGATATAGGCGCGCGGAAACAGGGCCAGCAGCAGGTGGGCGCCATGCGCCGGCGCCGTGCGGTAGAGGTCGTCGACGAAGGTGTCCTCGGCCTGGCGCAGCTTGGCGAGCGGACAGGCGAAGCCGAAATCGTCGGGATAGACGGTGCCGCTGTGCGGGCTGTCGAAGACCACGGGCACGGGCAGGGCGGCCGGCGGCTCGTGGAGCAGGACGTTCTCGATCAGGCGTGTCATCGGCCGCGGGGGAGGAGGGGAAGGGTCAGGGCTGGTCATTCAGATGGCAGGCGGAGTAGCGCCCCGGCGCGATCTCGCGCAAGGCCGGGCGCTCGACCCGGCAGCGCTCCATGGCGTGGGGGCAGCGCGGGTGGAAATGGCAGCCGGGTGGCGGCGCCAGCGGCGAGGGGATCTCGCCCTTGATCGGCTGGAAGCTGCGCTTGGTGGTCTCCAGGCGCGGGATCTCGGCCAGCAGGGCCTGGGTGTAGGGGTGGTTGGGCCGGGCGAACAGCTCGTCCGTCGGCGCCTCCTCCACCACCCGGCCGAGATACATGATCACCACCCGGTCGGAGAGGTGCTCGACCACGCCCAGATCGTGGCTGATGAACAGGTAGGTGAGGTCGAATTCCTCGCGCAGGCGCATGAACAGGTTCAGCACCTGCGCCTGGATCGACACGTCGAGGGCGGCCACCGCCTCGTCGCAGACGAGGAATTCCGGCTTCACCGCCAGGGCCCTGGCGATGCCGATGCGCTGGCGCTGGCCGCCGGAGAACTGGTGCGGATAGCGCCGCTTGTAGCCCGGGTCCAGGCCGACGCGCAGCATGATGTCGTCGAGATAGTCCGCGACCTCGCCGCGCTTGACGATGGAGTGCACCTTCACCGCCTCGCCGATGATTTCGCCGACGCGCAGGCGCGGGTTCAGCGACGACATCGGGTCCTGGAAGATCATCTGGATCTGCAGCTTGGCCGCCTTGGCGTCGCGGCCGGTCAGGCCGGACACCTCGCGGCCGTGGAAGTAGACGCTGCCGTCGGTCTGCTGGTGGATGCCGGCGACGACGCGGCCGAGCGTGGACTTGCCGCAGCCCGACTCGCCGACCAGGCCGACCACCTCGCCCTTGCGCACGGCCAGGTTCACCGTGTCGACGGCGTGCACCACCTCCTCGCGCATGCCGGCGCCGACCACGTTGGCGATCTTGGCGGCGAGGTCGAGCCGCTTGACGAAGCGCTTGGAGACGTCGCGCAGCTCGACGATCGGCGTCGCGTCGGCGACCGGTGCGGTGGTCGCGCTCATGCGTCCTCCTCGGCATAGCCGGCGGTGGCGTCGGCCCCGAGCACCGGGTGATGGCAGCGCAGGTGTCGGCCCGGCACCGGCTCGGTGATCGCGGGATCGATGACGCAGTCGTCCTGGGCGCGCGGGCAGCGGGTGCGGAAGGAACAGCCTTCCGGCAGGTTCAGGGGCGAGGGCGTCATCCCCGGGATCTGCACCAGCGGCTGGCCGCGCCGGTTGCGCGACGGCACCGAGCCGATCAGGCCGACGGTGTAGGGATGCGCCGGCCGGTCGATGACCTCGGCCACGGTGCCGGTCTCCACCACCCTTCCGGCATACATCACCGCGATGCGGTCGGCGAGCCCGGCAACCACCGAGAGGTCGTGGGTGATCCACAGCATGGCCGTGTTCTGCTCGGCCACCAGGCGCTGCACCTCGTAGAGGATCTGGGCCTGGATGGTGACGTCGAGCGCCGTGGTCGGCTCGTCGGCGATGATCAGGTCGGGCCGGTGCAGCAGCGCGATGGCGATGGCCACGCGCTGGCGCATGCCGCCGGAGAACTGGTGCGGGTAGGATTTCAGCCGCTCCTCCGGCGCCGGAATGCCGACCATGCCCAGCGTCTCGCGGGCCCGCGCCCGGGCGTCCTCGTCGGAGATGTCGCCATGCGCCTTCAGCGCCTCGATCATCTGCGTGTCGATGCGCAGGACCGGGTTCAGCGTCATCATCGGGTCCTGGAAGATCATGGCGATGCGCCGGCCGCGCAGCCGGCGCATCGCCTCCTCCGGCAGGCCGACAAGCTCCTGGCCGTCGAAGACGATGGAACCACCGGCGACCCGGCCCGGCGGATCGACCAGGCCCATGATGGAGAAGCCGGTCACCGACTTGCCCGACCCCGACTCGCCGACCACGCCCAGGATCTCGCCGCGCGCCACCTCGAAGCTGACACCGTCGACCGAGCGCACCTGCCCGGCCTTGGTGAAGAAGCTGGTCTCCAGATCGGTGACCTTGAGCAGCGGCTCAGCCATCGCGCCGCAGCCTCGGATTGAGAATGTCGCGCAGCTGGTCGCCCACCAGGTTGATGGCGATGATCGTCAGCAGCAGCGCCACGCCGGGGAAGACGCTGATCCAGTAGCGCCCCGACAGCAGATAGTCGAAGCCGTTGGAGATCAGCAGGCCAAGCGACGGTTCGGTGATCGGCATGCCGATGCCAAGGAAGCTCAAGGTCGCCTCCAGCGCGATGGCGTTGGCCACCTGCACGGTGCCGACCACGATGACCGGCGGCAGGCAGTTGGGCAGGATGTGGCGGAAGATGATGCGCGGTGTCGACAGTGCCAGGCAGTGCGCCGCCTCGACATATTCCTTGCGCCGCTCGACCAGCGCCGCGGAGCGCGCGGTGCGGGCGTAGTAGGCCCATTGCACGATGATCAGGGCGAGGATCACCTTGTCGATGCCGCGGCCGAGGATGGCCAGCAGCATCAGCGCCACCAGGATGGCCGGGAAGCTGAGCTGCAGATCGACGATGCGCATGATCACCGTCTCCACCCGGCCGCCGAAATAGGCCGCCGTCAGGCCCAGCGACATGCCGATGATCAAAGCGGCGATGCCCGACAGCACGCCGACGGAGAGCGAGATGCGCAGGCCGTAGAAGATGGCGCTGAGCATGTCGCGGCCCTGGCCGTCGGTGCCCAGCCAGTAGGTCATCAGTTCCTCGCCCGAGGTGCCGCGCAGGTCGATCTCGATGGTGAACGGCGCCGCGAAGCCGTCCTCGCTGACGATCTCGAAGCTGACGATCTCGTCGGCCTGCAGCTCCCAGAAGCTGCGGAAGGAGTGCTTCTCGCCGACGCTGAGCTCGGCGCCCCGGGGCAGGTCGTCGACGCGGATTCGGTCCAGGCTGTCGATCGCCGCCGCCGGCTCCAGGTCGAGCGTCACCGCCACCCGCGTGCCGTCGCCGCTGACCTCGATGGCCGCCTCTACCGCGCTGAAGGGAGCCTCGTTGTCGAGCGCCACCGTCGCCGCGCCGGCGGCCGGGTCGACGGTCAGGTCGACGGTCTGCTCGGACGGCGGCGTCTGGCTGATCGAGCCTGGCGGCAGCCGGCTCTCCTCGACCCTGATCTGGGTCAGGTCGTAGGGGTTCTGAGGCGAGATCCAGGGCGCGAAGAGGGCGATGAAGACGATGATGGAGAGCATGACGAGGCCGACCACGGCCACCTTGCTCTCGATGAAGTCCGAGGCGATGCGCCGCCAGGGCGAGATCGCCCTGGGTGGCGTCCGCGCCTGGCCGGCGGCGCCCCCCTCGGTGGCCTTACCGGTGTCGGCGAGATCGGTCATGCGCCGCGGTCCGCCAGCCGGACCCGGGGGTCGAAGATCGAGTAGAGGATGTCGACGACCAGGTTGATGACGATGAACATCACCACGATCACCATCAGGTAGGCGACGATCACCGGACGGTCGAGCACGAAGATCGAGTCGATGATCAGCTTGCCCATGCCGGGCCAGGCGAAGACCGTCTCGGTCACCACCGCGAAGGCGATGACGTTGGCCAGTTCCAGCCCGACGATGGTGGTGATCGGGATCATGATGTTCTTCAGCACGTGGACGCCGACCACCCGACGGTTCCGCAGGCCCTTGGCGCGCGCGAACTTGACGTAGTCGAGGCCGATCACCTCGCGCACGCTGGCGCGGGTCAGGCGGATGATCAGCGAGGCCTTGAACAGCGACACGTTGATCGCCGGCAGGATCAGGTGCGACCAGCCGTCCAGCGTCCACAGCGAGGATTCGATGCCCAGGAATACCGCCGTCTCGCCGCGCCCGCCCGAGGGCAGCCAGCCCAGCGCCACGGCGAAGATCAGGATCAGCATCAGCCCCTGCCAGAAGTTGGGCAGCGAGAAGCCGAAGATCGAGCCGACCATGATCGACTTGCCGGCCAGGCTGTCGGGTTTCAAGCCGGCCCAGATGCCAAGCGGGATGCCGACGAAGACGGAAATGAACAGTGCCGCGGCGGCCAGCTCCAGCGTCGCCGGCAGGCGGTCCATGATCAGCGACAGCGCCGGCTCGTTGAAGACGAAGGAGCGGCCGATCTCGCCCTGGAACAGATTGCCCAGGAAGATGAAGTACTGCTCCCAGAGCGGCAGGTCGAGGCCGAGCTGCTGGATCGCCCGCTCCCGGTCGGCCTGGGTGGCGTCGGCGGCCAGCAGGATGTCGATGGGATTGCCGATGGCGTAGACGCCGGCGAAGACCAGGATGGACATGATGAACATGACCAGGATGGCCTGCATCAGGCGCCGGATGATGAACACCGTCATCGGCTGAGGCTTTCCCGCTCGGAACCGGTGTCAGGGCATTTGGTCGATGGACCGGGGGCCGGCCGACGCGTCGCCGGCCGGCCCCCTTGGCCCCTACCGGATAGGCCCGGCTATTCGGCCGGCACCACGCCCATGGCGATGGTGTACTCGTCCGTGCGCGGGATGTAGCGCAGGCCCGGCCGCGTGCCCCAGGTGTTGACCTGGAAGTGGGTCGGGATCACCGCCACGTCCGCCATGGAGAGTTCCATTGCCTCGGCCAGCAGCGCGCCGCGGGCCGCCTCGTCGACGGTGGCCAGCGCCTCCTCGAGCAGGGCGTCGAACTCCGGATTGGAGTAGCGTCCGCGGTTCGAGGCGCCCCAGCCGCGGTCCGGCGTGTGGGTGGCGATCAGCGAGCGCAGCGGCGAGGAGGCCTCGCCCGTGCCCGAGCCCCAGCCGACCAGCATCACCGAGAACTCGAGGTTCGAGGCGCGCCCGAAATAGACCGAGGCCGGCATGGTGTCGACCGAGGCCTCCAGGCCGATGCGGCTCCACATCTGGGCGACCGCTTGGGCCACCGCGGCGTCGTTGATGTAGCGGTCGTTGGGTCCATGCACCGTCACCGCGAAGCCGTCGCCGTAGCCGGCCTCCGCGAGCAGCGCCTGGGCGCCCTCGGGGTCGTATTCCGGAACCTCGATGTTCTCCGAGGTGCCGAAGAAGCCGTCGGGCAGCAGCTGGCCGGCGGGGATGGCCACGCCCTCCATCACCTCCTCGACGATGGCCTCGCGGTCGATGGCCATGGAGAGGGCCTGGCGCACCCGCACGTCCAGCAGCGGGTTGGCGATCTCGCCGCCGCCGATGGCGGTGATGCCGGGCGTGGTCTCGCGGTCACTGTCGAGGTGCAGGTAGACGACACGGTTGGAGATGCCCTGGCTGAGCGAGACGTTCTCATTGCCCTCCAGGCTCTCGATGTCGGAGGTCGGCACGTTCTCGATCATGTCGACGTCACCGGCCAGGAGCGCGGCGACGCGCGCGGCGTCGGCGCCGATCGGCCGGATCGTCACGGTGTCCCAGGCCGGGGCGTCGCCCCAGTAGTTGGGATTGGCCTCCAGAACGATGCGGTCGCCCGGCGTGTACTCGACCTGCATGTAGGGGCCGGTGCCGTTCGACACCTCGCCGGAATTGTACTGCTCGGTCGTCGCGCCTTCGTTCTCGCTCGGGATGATCGAGACCGTGGACAGGTTGTTGGCCATCAGCGGCACCGGCGCGTTGGTGTGCAGGTGCACCGTGTAGTCGTCGATGATCTCGACCGAGGCGATGTCGTTCACATAGGTGCCGTAGCCCGACGGGCTGTTGGGCACGTTGCCGGCACGGCCCAGCGTGAAGGCCACGTCCTCCGCCGTGAAGGGCGAGCCGTCATGGAAGGTGACGCCCTCGCGCAGCCGGAACTCCCAGACCAGCGGGTCGTCGGTCGGCCCCCACTCGGTGGCGAGGCCGGGGATCAGCTCCTGATTCGGCCCCTGGTGCACCAGGCGGTCGTAGATGTGGAGCATGATCTGGTTGTTGTTGCCGGTATTGTGGAAATGCGGATCCATCGAGGTGGCTTCGGTCGCCACGGCGAAGGTCAGATCCTCCGCCATTGCCGGCGTGGCGAGGGCGAATACCGATGCGGTGGCAAGGGCGATCTTGCGCAAGGCCATGAATGGTCCCCCTGTTCGTGGTTGGCGGCGCGGACCCTCGATTTACGATCCGAGCGGAGCCGCGCCTTCCCTGTTGTCCGGCCCCCGCTGGCATGTCGGAGGCGCGATTGCCGGACCCTGAAGGGCCGGATTGAGGCGATGTTGACCGAGGCATGGGGCGCTGCCAAGGAAAAACCGCTCCCCAATCGCGAAGGAATGCGCAAGAAAGAAGCCGTGGCGCGATGTCCCCCGCCCGCCGCCCCGTTCCGCGCCTTCCGGAGAGCCGCGCATGACCGCGTCCGCAACCATCCCCGTCCGGCGCGTCGAGGGCGTCCTGGAGGTGCTCGACGCGGCTCCCGGGGCCTGGGCGCCGGTGGTCCTCGACAGCCCGCACAGCGGCACGGCGATGCCGGGCGCGAGCCGGCACGTGGCGCCGGAGGCGGCTCTCGACAGCGCGGTCGACCGCTTCGTCCATGACCTCGTCCGCCCGGCCGTCGGCGACGGGGCGGCTCTGTTGCACGCGCTGTTCCCGCGCACCTTCGTCGACGTCAACCGCGCCGCCGACGACATCGACCCGGCCCTGGTGAACGGTGATCCGGGCTTCCCGCTCAACCCGACGAAGAAGTCGGCGACCGGCTTCGGCCTGCTGCGCGGCCTCGTGCTGCCGGGCGTGGCGATGTACGCCGCGCCGCTGCCGGCGGCGGAGGTGCGGGCGATGGTGGAGCGTTACTGGCGGCCCTATCACGACGCGCTGCAGGCGCTGCTCGACGCACGGCATGCCCGCTTCGGCGCGGTCTGGCATCTCGACTGCCATTCCATGAAGTCGGTGGGCAACGCGATGAACGAGGATGCCGGCGCCGATCGCCCGGACATCGTCGTCAGCGATTACCTGGGCGAGACGGCGTCGCCGGCCTTCACCGCCGCCGTAACCGACGCCTTCCGGCGCCGCGGCTACCGGACCACGGTCAACGACCCCTATCGCGGCGACTACCTGATCCGCCGCTACGCCGATCCCGCCGCCGGCCGCGAGGCGCTGCAGATCGAGATCAACCGCCGGGTCTATCTCGACGAGGAACGCTACAGCCCGCACGAGGGATATGCCCGCTTCGCCGCCGACCTCGCGGACGTGCTGGCCGAGATCGTCGACTGGACGCGAAGCCGGCTGCCCGCTCAGTCGAGATAGGTCCGGGCCCAGCCCGGCACCGTCCACTCCGCCGCCGCGTCGAGCGGGAAGACGGGACGCGGCAGGTTGCGGAAATCGAAGCGCGAGAGTACCGGCGAGGTCAGGCCCGGCCCGTCGATCTCGCGCACCCGCTCGGCCGGGAACAGCAGGTCGAAGCCGGCGCGGAAGTGGCCGCGCGACTTCACCACCACCGTCTTCGCCCGGGCCGGGTCGAGGCCCAGCATGGTGAAGAAGACCGGGTCGGCGCACTGCTTGCGCAGGCTGGCGACGACGACGGTGACGCCGCCGAGGTCGAGCGCCGCCGTCGGCCCGAGGTCGAGCTGGCGGCCGGCCCACAACCCGCGACTGCCGACCACCCGTCCGTCGTGCAGGGCGACCACCGTGGCCGGCCGGTTCAGCGGATGGGAGAAGCCGTCACCGCCGTCGCGGTTGAAATGCGCCTCGAAATGCGCGCCGACGCCGCGCTCGTGGGCCTCCGCCGCCAGCGCCGGCTCGACGAAATTGCCGTAGAGCACGTCGCGGGCGCCCGCCTCCAGCAGGGCCAGCAGGATGTCGGTGGTGGTGCCGCGCCCGCCGCCGCCCGGGTTGTCGGCGACGTCGGCCCAGATCAGCGGCGGCTCGGCGGGGTCGAGGGCGAGCCCGACCGCCTCGTCGATCGAGGTCAGCGGCTTGGCGAAGCGGGCCTTGTCGGCCCAGCCCTTGGCGGCGATGCGGGCGCACAGCGCCTCCGCCTCGCTCCGGTCGCGCCCGGTCACCAGCACGGCGATGCCGTTCTTCGGCGTGTCGGCGAAGGCGAAGCCGCCGACCACCGAGACGTTCACCACCGACTCCGGCCGTGCGGCCTGTCCGAAGCGGATCATGTCGGCATAGGGTCCGCTGGCGGTCAGCAGGGTCACCGTCGGCGGCACGATCGGCAGGCGCAGGAAGGCGGTGTGGAGTTCGGCCCCGCCCAGAAGCGAAGTCAGGTGCTCCGCCGCCTCCGTCGCCCGCTCCGCCTGGTCGACATGCGGATTGGTGCGGTAGGCGATCAGCACGTCCACGCTGTCGGCCATGCGGTCGGAGATGTTGGCGTGCAGGTCCACCGTCGCCACCAGCGGCACGTCGGCGCCGATCTTTTCGCGCACCAGGGCCCAGAGCCGGCCGTCGGGATCGGTCTCGCCGGTCGCCGTCATGCCGCCATGGGCGGCGAAATAGGCGCCGTCCACCGGTCCGGCGGCGTCGAGCCGGCGGGCGATCTCGTCGCACAGCCGGTCGAGGAAGCCCTGCTCGATCGGGCCGCCGGGCTCGGCCGCGGCGACGACGATCGGCACCGGCTCCCAGTCGCCGGCCTTGTCCATGGCCGCGATGAAGGCCGAGAGCTCGGCCGGCATCGGCGATGGCCGGGCGCGCGACAGCGGCACGATCTCCGCCCCCTCGACATAGCAGAGCTCGCGGAAGTCGCGCTCGCCGGAGGGCGGGGCGAAGGCGTTGCTTTCCAGCATGCAGCCGATCAGGGCGATGCGTTTGGTCATCGGCGGATATCCTCGGGCTTCGGGTTCCAGTCTCGGCACGGCGCGCGACTTGCGGGGGACGGCGTGGCGGCGCTGTTGGCGCCGGCCGCCCGGATGTCCCATATTAAGGCCGAGGCGGACGGCCGTGACCAGATGGCGCGTGGCGCCAGAACGGCCGGACCGCCGGCCGCCGAGCCAGCGAAGGACACGCCATCTTGCCCAGCCACCCGTCCAGCCGCGATCTGTTGCAGGCGCTGATCGGCTTTCCCACGGTCAGCCGCGACGGCAACCTCGCCCTCATCCACTTCATCCGCGACTACCTCGCCGATCTGGGTGTGGAGAGCCTGCTGGTGCCCGACGAGACGGGCGCCAAGGCCAATCTCTACGCCACCATCGGCCCGGCCGACCGGCCCGGCATCTGCCTGTCGGGCCATACCGACGTGGTGCCGGTGGCCGACCAGGACTGGAGCCACGATCCCTTCGAGTTGGTGGAGCGCGACGGCCGTCTCTACGGCCGCGGCACCGCCGACATGAAGGGCTTCGTCGCCATCGCCCTGGCCTGGGCGCCGCGCTTCCTCGCCGCCAATCTGACCACGCCGGTGCACTTCGCCTTCTCCTATGACGAGGAAGTGGGCTGCATCGGCGTGCGCGGCCTGCTGAAGCGGCTGGAGGGGCTACCGGTACGGCCCAAGGCCTGCGTGGTGGGCGAGCCGACCTCGATGACGCCGGTCATCGCCCACAAGGGCAAGCTGTCCATGCGCGCCCATGTGCATGGGCTGGAGGGCCACTCCTCGCTGACCCAGCACGGCGTCAACGCCGTCGAATACGCCGCCGAGATGGTCGCCTTCCTGCGCGCGCAGGCTCGCGAGAAGCGCGAGACGGGACCGTTCGACGACGGCTTCGACCCGCCCTACACGACGGTGCATACCGGCACCTTCGCCGGCGGAACGGCGCTCAACATCATTCCGAACAAGGCGGCGGTCGAGTTCGAGTTCCGCCACCTGCCCGTGGACGATCCGCGGGCGCTGTTCGGCCGGGTCGAGCGCTTCGTGCGCGACGAGCTGGAGCCGGAGATGAAGGCGGTCGCAGCCTCCGCCGGCTTCGACTTCGAGGAGATCACCTCCTTCCCCGGCCTCGCCATGCAGGAGACCGACCCGGAGGTGGCGCTGGTCAAGACGCTGTCGGGCGCCAACGCCACCGGCAAGGTCGCCTTCGGCACCGAGGCGGGGCTGTTCCAGCAGGCCGGCATCCCCACGGTGGTTTGCGGGCCGGGATCGATCGAGCAGGCGCACAAGCCCGACGAGTGGATTTCGCTTGACCAGATGCGCCGTGGCGAGCGTTTCATGGACCGTCTGATCGAACGGCTCGCCGCCTGAGCCCATCTCGCCTGCCATCCTCTCCCACCCAGCAGAAGGGGTCGCGCCTCGTGGTGAAGAGCGTCGAAAACGAGTACCCGATCGAACTGGCCGCCCCCGACATCTCCGCCTATCGCGGCAATACCGGGGTGCCCTTCTTCACCACCATTCCCTCCGGCAAGCCGGGTCCGCACGCGCTGATCACCGCCGTGGTGCACGGCAACGAGCTGTGCGGCGCCATCGCCCTCGACCACCTGTTCCGGACCGGACTGCGGCCGACGCGCGGCACGCTGACCCTGGGGTTCGCGAATGTCGAGGCCTACCATGCCTTCGACCCCGACGATCCGACGGCGAGCCGCTTCCTCGACGAGGACTTCAACCGGGTCTGGGACGCGGCGACCCTGGAGGGCGACCGCGACACGGTGGAAACCCGGCGCGCCCGGGAGATCCGGCCGATCGTCGACCAGGCCGATTTCCTCTTCGACATCCACTCCATGCAGCTGAAGCGGGTGCCGCTGATGATGGCCGGGCCGCTGGAAAAGGGCCGGGACTTCGCGCGCCGGCTTGGTACGCCGGCCCATGTGGTGGCCGATGCCGGCCACGCCGCCGGCAAGCGCCTGCGCGACTATGCCGGCTTCGGCGACCCGGACTCGCCGAAGAACGCGCTGCTGATCGAGTGCGGCCAGCACTGGGAGGCCGAGGCGGCGCCGATCGCCATCGACGGCGCCTATCGCTTCCTGCTCGCCCTGGAGATGATCGACCGGTCGGTCGCCGAGCCCCATCTCAGGCCCCGACCCGAGGCCCAGAAGGTCATCGAGGTGACCGGGCCGATCACCATCCAGACCGAGGATTTCCGCTTCGCCCGGCCGTTCCAGGGCATGGAGGTGCTGGCCCGGGGCGAGACCATCGCCTGGGACGGCGAGGAAGAGATCACCGCCCCGTTCGACGGCTGCGTGCTGATCATGCCCTCGCGCCGGCTCTGGAAGGGCTACACCGCCGTGCGCCTGGGACGCTTCGTGTGATGGAACCGGCCCCGCCCGCCTCCCCTCTGCCCACCGCCGTTCTGCCCGCCCCCGTTCTGCCCACCGGGGGTGGCTGCCGCTGCGGTCAGGTACGCCTGGAGATCACCCTGCCACCGCTGATCACCATGGCCTGCCACTGCACCGGCTGCCAGCGCATGTCCGCCAGCGCCTTCTCGCTCAGCGCGACGATCCCCAGCGATGGCTTCCGGGTGACGGCGGGCGAGCCGGTAATCGGCGGCCTGCACGGCGACGCCCGGCACCATTTCTGTCCGCATTGCAAGAGTTGGATGTTCACCCGGGCGAAGGGGCTGGACATGTTCGTCAACCTGCGGCCGACCATGCTCGACGACGCGTCCTGGTTCGTGCCCTTCATCGAGACCTTCACCGCCGAGAAGCTGCCCTGGGCGACGACGCCCGCCGTCCACAGCTACGAGCGCTTCCCGCCCTTCGAGGCCTTCGAGGGCCTGGTCGCGGACTACGCACGCTGGGTCGCGGGTCAGGGCTGACTGGATCCGGCGAGGACGGTCGCGAGGTTCCGCATCTTCGCTGCGCTCTCGTGCGGAACGACGGCAAGTTTTCTTGTTTCTTCACGACCCGAAACACCGCGCGGCCGGGCGTCGTCGTGGGGTCCCTACCGCCGCCCGATCGCCGTCGCCAGGCGGTCGCAGGCTTGCTCCAGCTTGTCGTGATCGGCGGCGAAGCAGAGGCGCAGGAAGCGCTCGCCGCCCTTGCCGAAGGCGCTGCCGGGGGCGAGGCCGACGGCGGTCTCCTTGAGCAGCCGGAAGGCGAGGTCGCGGCTGTCGGGCTCGCCGTCCACCGCGAAGTAGAAGTAGAAGGCGCCGTCGGGCACGCCGTAGACGACCCGGTTCAGCCGGCCCAGCGTCTCCACGCACAAGGCCCGCCCTCGGGCGCTGTGCGCCACCGTCTCGGCGACGAAGCCCTCGCCCTCGGTCAGCGCCGTGACGGCGCCCTGCTGCAGGAAGCGGGGCACGCCGGAGGTGGCGTACTGGATCAGGTTCTCGAAGACCTGGCCCAGCGCCGGCGGACCGACCAGCCAGCCCATGCGCCAGCCCGTCATCGCCCAGTTCTTGGAGAAGGAGTTGACCTGGATGACCCGGTCGTCCGGCTCGGCGATGTCGAGGAAGGAGGGCGCGGCCCGCCTGCCGTCGAAGACGAACCGGGAATAGACCTCGTCGGCGACGATCCACAGGCCACGGGCGCGCGCGAAGTCGAGGATCTCCTGCTGGCTCTCGCGCTCGATCACCACCCCGGTCGGGTTGCCGGGCGTGTTGATGAACAAGCCCCTGGTCCGCGGCGTCACCGCCTCGAACAGGCGGTCGAGATCGACCGACCAGCGCTCTCCGTCGAAGGCCATGGAGACCTCGCGCGCCGTGCCGCCGGCCAGCCTGATCGCCTCGTTGATGTTGGGCCAGACCGGGGTCAGCACCAGCATGTCGTCGCCGGGCTCCAGGATGGTCTGGCAGGCGATGACGATGGCCTGCATGCCGCTGCCGGTGATGTAGACTTCCTCGTCGCGGACCGCGCGCTCGGTGATGCCGCTCAGATAGTCCGCCACCGCCCGCCTGAGCGCGGGAATGCCGCGCTGGTAGGTGTAGAAGGTGTGGCCCTCGCGCAGCGCGGCGATCGCCGCCTCCTGGATGAAGCCGGGCGTCGGCTGGGTGCCCTCGCCGACCCAGAGCGGGATCAGCCGGTCCATCTCGCGACCGGCGTTGACGATCTCGACGATCTGCGATTCGCGCACGGCCGCCGCGCGGGGCGCGATGCGCTCGAGCCAGTAGGCGGTTTCGTCGGGGCGGTCGAGGCTGTCCATGGCGGCCACGCTGGCAGGGGAACGGTGCGAGGGGGCTTACACCCGCACCCCCGTCGCCGCCAAGCGCGGCGCGGTCATGGCACGGTTGAGCGGCGGCTCACCCCGGGTAGTTCCAGGCGACGAGGCGGTCGGGCACGAACAGGGCCGGGTCGACGGGGCCGCGCGCCAGACCCTCCAGCCGGAAGTCGACCGCGACCCATTCGGTCGCCTCGCCGCCGCAGCATTCCTGCCAGAGCCAGCCGAAACGGCCGGCCAGCACGATGCCGTCCTGGCTGACCGTCACCTGGCCCTCGAGGATCACGGACTTGCCGGCCCAGTCCGGCGCGGCGCGCAGGTGGAAGATGCGCGCATCGGCGGCGATGTCGACGGAGACGATCTCCGCCTCCATGCCCTCGAGCCATACCGGGTCCGGGTAGACGAATTCGGGCAGGGCGCCCTGGCCGACGCCGATGCCCGACCAGCCGTCCTGCAGATGGAGAAAGGCCTCGGTCAGGTTGACGAAGGTGACCTGGTCGGCGCCGGGCGCGCCGATGCGCAGGGTGGTCGGGCTGCCGAAGATCGGCACGGGCGCGGCGCCGTCGACCCGCAGCAGCGCCCGCCAGGTGCCCTCGGCCACCGGCCAGCCGGCGGCGGAGAACTCGCCGAGCGGGGCCGCCTCCGCCGCCAGGATGGTGGTCACGTTCGCCTGTTCGACCGCCGACAGGTCCCTGCCGGCGGCGCCCGGGCGGTACCAGTCGAGGGTGGCGAAGAAGGCGGCCAGGTCATCGCTCTGGAAGACGTGGCCGCTGCGGGCATAGATCTCGTTGCGGGCGAGGCGCAGCCAGCCCGGCGTCTGGCCGAACAGGCGCTCGGGCACGATCGGCTGGCTGTCGCTGCCGAACAGCACCTCGCGGCCGCGGCAGTCGCCCTGGTCGGTGCCGGGCACGCAGAAGCGCTCCAGCGCGGCGAACGGCCAGGTCTGGCAGAGGCCGTCGCCGGCATAGGCGCAGCTGTCGTCCTGGGCCGGCGCGCTGGCGGGCAGGGCCGAGAGCGCCACCGTCAACGCGACCGCCATCGCGACCTTCATCGCCGCCGCGCGCGTCAGCCGCCTTGCCCTGTCCCTGAGTGAACCGCTTGCCGGGCTCGCCATCGCGTCGCTCCTTCCATCGACCAGCCGCTGTCGTCCGCCGCGATGGTTGCGCGCCGCGGCACGTCCTGGCAAGACGGGGAGTCATCGCCTTACGCGGTGATATTTCGCGCAGCCATCAAAAGGTGGCGGCAAGGCGCTCGACACACACAACATCTCGTGCCATCCTCCGATTCGCAGGTGCAACAAGGAAAGGAGGTGATCCGATGTCTCACGCTGTGGTGTCGCCGTTTTTCAGCCGGGTCAGTCGGATGGAGAACTGGGTGACGGGCACGCTTCCTTCAGAGGCGATCGCCTGACCGGTCCCGCTTTCCGCGCCCCCGCGGTTGCACGGCGGGGGATTTGTCCCTGAACTGAATCGAAACGGCAGGCGCGCGAAGAACGATTGTCACAAATCGCCGCGCTCCGGCACTTCACGTGTCCCTTGGCGCCGCCCGGGCCTACCCCCGGGTGGCGCCTTTGACGTTTCGGGGCCGGCGGCGCCCTCTCGCGCCGGCCGGCAAATCGACGTAGTCTCCCCCGATCCGCCCCGCGCCGGAGGCCGCGATGCCCGACGACAAGATCAGCCGTACCCTGACGATGACCCATTGGGGCGCCTACGAGGTGGCCAGCGACGGCGCCCGGGTGCTGTCGATCGAGCCGTGGGCCGCCGACCCCGATCCCTCGCCCATCGGCCGCAACATGGTGGCGGTGGACGCCCCGGGCCGGGTGCGCCGGCCGGCGGTGCGCCAGGGCTGGCTGGAGCACGGGCCCGGCCGGGCCGATCGCCATGGCGGCGGCCGTGGGGCGGAACCCTTCGTCGAGGTCGACTGGGCGACCGCCCTCGACCTCGTGGCGGGCGAACTCGGCCGTGTCTACGCCGCGCACGGCCCCGGCGGCATCTATGGCGGCTCCTACGGCTGGTCCTCGGCCGGGCGCTTCCATCACGCGCAGAGCCAGGTCCATCGTTTCCTCAACGCCGCCGGCGGCTATGTCCGCTCGGTCGACAACTACTCCCACGCAGCGGCCAACGTCATCGTGCCGCACGTCGTCGGCCATTCCTACGACTGGGTGCAGCGCAACTCCACCTCGCTGCCGGTGATCGCCAAGCACACGGACCTGCTGGTCACCTTCGGTGGCATTCCCCTGAAGAATGCCCAGATTTCCCATTCCGGCATCGGCCGGCACGAACTCAAGGGCCATCTCGCCGCCGCCGTCGCCCGCGGCATGGAGATCGTCAACATCTCGCCCCTGCGCGACGACATCGCGGCCGAGCTTGGCGGCACCTGGCTGCCGGTGCGGCCGAACGCCGACACCGCGGTCATGCTGGCGCTGATGCACACGCTGGTCGCCGGGGAGCTGGTCGACCGCGCCTTCCTCGAGCGCTACTGCACCGGCTACGACCGGCTCGCCGCCTATCTCCTGGGCCGGAGCGACGGGGTGGCGAAGGACGCCGACTGGGCGGCGGGGCTGTCCGGCATCGACGCCGACACCATCCGGCACCTGGCGCGCCGGCTCGTCGCCTGCCGTTCCATGGTCACCGTCTCCTGGTCGCTGCAGCGGGCCGATCACGGCGAGCAACCCTACTGGGCGGTGATCGCGCTGGCGGCGCTGGTCGGTCAGATCGGCGAGCTCGGCGGCGGCTTCGGCATGGGGTACGGGGCGGTGGGGTCGGTCGGCAACGGGCTCCGGGGGGGCAAGCCGCCGACCCTGCCGCAACTGCGCCGGCCGCACCGCGACTTCATCCCGGTGGCGCGCATCGCCGATGCGCTGCTCGATCCCGGCGGCAGCTATCCCTATGACGGCGAGACCCGCACCTATCCCGATCTGCGCCTGGTCTACTGGGCGGGCGGGAACCCCTTCCACCACCACCAGGACCTCAACCGCCTGGTCGCCGCCTGGCAGCGGCCGGAGACCGTGGTGGTGCACGAGCCGTTCTGGACGGCGACGGCGCGGCATGCCGACATCGTGCTGCCCTCCACCACCCCGCTGGAGCGCGAGGACATCGGCGGCGCCGCGACGGACGACACGCTCGTCGCCATGCGCCAGGCGATCGCCCCGATCGGCGAGGCGCGGGACGACTACGCCATCTTCGCCGCGCTGTCCGAACGGCTCGGCACCGCGGAGGTCTTCACCGAGGGCCGCGACACGCGGCAATGGCTGCGCCATCTCTACGAGGCGGCGCGCGACGGCGCCAACGACATGCCCGATTTCGACAGCTTCTGGCGTGACGGCGTGTATGTGCGGCGCGACCCGGAGCCCGGCCTCTCCTGGCGGGTGCTGATGGGCGAGTTCCGGGCCGATCCCCGGCGTTGGAAGCTGCCGACGCCGTCGGGCCGGATCGAGCTCTATTCGGAGACCATAGCCGGCTTCGCCCTCGATGACTGTCCGCCGCACCCGGCCTGGCTGGCGCCGCGCGAATGGCTGGGCGCGCCGGAGGCGGCGCGCTTCCCCCTGCACCTCGTCTCCAACCAACCGGCCGACAAGCTGCACAGCCAGTGGGATCACGGGCCCGAATGCGCCCGCCACAAGATCCAGGGCCGGGCGACCGTGACCGTGAACCCGGCGACCGCGGCGCGCCACGGTCTGTCACCCGGAGGGGTGGTGCGCGTCCACAACGACCGTGGTGCCTGCCTGGCGGGGCTGGCGGTCAGCGACGCGGTGATGCCCGACGTGGCGGTCTTGCCGACCGGCGCCTGGTACGATCCGGTGGAGCCGGGTGGCCTGTGCGCCCACGGCAATCCCAACGTGCTGACCTACGATGCCGGGACCTCGGGCCTGGCCCAGGGTCCCTCGGCGCATTCCTGCCTGGTGGCGATCGAGCCGTGGTCGGGGCCGCTGCCGCCGGTGCGGGCGCACCAGCCGCCGGCCTTCATCCCGCCCTCGGCTGGGGGTCAGTGATCGGCCGGCGCGCCGCTGAGATTCAGCCCGACGACGCCGATGACGATCAGCGCCAGGAACAGCACCTTCGCCCAGCCGAGCGGCTCGGCGAAGACATGCACGCCGATGACGGCGATCAGCGCCGTTCCCAGCCCGGCCCAGATGGCGTAGGCGACCGACAGGTTGATCGTCTTCACCGCCAGCGCCAGCAACGCGAAGGCGGCGGCGTAGCAGGCGAACATGATGACGCTGGGCCAGAGCCGGGCGAGCCCGTCCGACAGCTTCATCGAGATGGTGCCCGTCACCTCGAGCCCGATCGCCAGGAACAGGTAGATCCAGCCAGCCATGGGCCCCTCGTCGCGATGCGCCAGAACGGCTGTCGACAGTGCCCGCCCCGTCCCGCCCTGGCAACCGGCCGGGTTGCGGTGGTGGCGAGGACGGGCGCGAGGTTCCGCATCTCCGCTTCGCTCCGTGCGGAACGACGGTGTGCTTTTTCACCAATCCAACCCCGTCGTTCCGGCCGACCGCAGGGAGAGCCGGAACCCCGAACGGCCGGGCTGCGGCGTGGTGGGGAAGACTCCCCAAAAAGCAACGCCGCGGCCCCTCGTCGGAGAGGCCGCGGCGTGTCTCGGGGAGATCCCGGATAGCCGCGCCGGCGCGCGGCTTCCGGGATGACCTGCCGGCGGAGCCGTCAGGTCACATCAGGATGATCTCCACCCGGCGGTTCTGCGGCTCGCGCACGCCGTCCGGGGTGGGGACCAGGGGCTGGCTCTCGCCGAAGGCGCGGACCACGATCTCGTCGGGCGCAATGCCGCGCGCGATCAGGCCCTGGCGGACCGACTCGCCGCGACGCTGGGAGAGGCCGACATTGTAATCGGCGGGACCCGAGCGGTCGGCGTGGCCTTCGGCCAGGACCTGGGCGAAGCCGGCCTGGTTGTAGGTCGCCACCACGTCGTCGAGGACCCCGTTCGCCTGCGGGGTGAGGTTCGAGCGGTCCCAGTCGAAGAAGACGATGAAGCGGTCCTGGGCCGGCGGCGGCGGCGGCGGCTCCTCGACCGGGGTCGGGGCCGGCGGCGGCGGAGGCGGCGGCAGGAAGTGGTAGCGCGCGCCGAAGAACACCGAATGGGCCGCGTAGTCGTCGTCGACCGAAATGGGCAGGGCGTTCGGGCCGATGGTGCCGCTGACATCGCTGTCGAGCACGGTGAAGTAGCGATAGTCGGCGAAGACGTCGACATTGTCGGTCACGGCGTAGCTGACGCCGGCGATGCCCTGCAGGGCGACGCCCCAGGTGTCGTCCTGGTAGGAGCCGATCGGCCCCGCGGTGTAGTCGTAGTCGACATAGCCGGCGCCGACACCACCGCCGAGATAGGGCGTGATCGCGCTGCCGGTATCGATGTCGTAGAGGATGTTGAACATCAGGCCGATCGAGTCGACCGACCCGTCGGTCAGGCGGCCCGACGGCGCGTCGAGCTCGTTGGACCGGTAGGTGGCCTCGAACTCGGTGCGGAAGCCGTTGTTCCAGGCATAGCCGGCGGCACCGCCGGCCAGCCAGCCGAGTTCGTATTCCGCGGTCTCCGTGGCGCCGCCGAAGGTGAAATCCTGGTCGAGCGCCCAGTTCAGGCCGCCGCCGCCCTGGATATACCAATGGCCGCTGGTGTCGATGCCGAGAAGATCCTGGCCGTGCGCCGGAGCGGCGGACAGCAGAGCAATGGCCGAGACACCCGCGAGGATGCCGGGGCCGACGAATGCAAAACGAGTCATGAGCTTGTCTCGCTCCATTTGGTGAGCCTGACCGACTAACTCGTGCGCGCGGCGAACATGCGCAAGGGCAAGACGGTGCATTTCCGCCGAAAGTAGGGATTTGCCGGCCAGATTTGATCCTGCCCGTAAAATCGTAACAAAATGTGTGCGGTCAGCCGGGAATAGGCCCGGCACGCGCCACCGCATCGCCGCATTCGCGGCCGTCGGCCAAGCTTGGGCTTGGCGCCGGCACCCGGTTCGCGCTACATCGGGCGGCGCGCGCCGGGACCGGCCGGACAGGTGGACGGGCGGGCCTGCGTCTTCGCATCGATCAGGGTCAGGAAGAGGGTCGCGAGCTCATGAGGAAGGTACACCAATCCGCGGCGGACGCGCTGGACGGGCTGCTGTTCGACGGCATGACGATCATGGCCGGCGGCTTCGGGCTGTGCGGCATTCCTGAGAAGCTGATCGACGCGATCCGAGATCACGGTGTGAAGGACCTGACCGTGATCTCCAACAATTGCGGCATCGACGGCGTCGGCCTCGGCAAGCTGCTCGACAACGGGCAGATCAGCAAGATGGTCTCCTCCTATGTCGGGGAGAACAAGAAGTTCGCCGAGCTCTACCTGTCGGGCGAGCTGCAGCTGGAGTTCAACCCGCAGGGCACGCTGGCCGAGCGCATCCGCGCCGGCGGTGCCGGCATTCCCGCCTTCTACACCAAGACCGGCGTCGGCACGCTGATCGCCGAGGGCAAGGAGGAGCGCGAGTTCGACGGCGAGCGCTACATCATGGAGACCGGCCTGGTCGCCGACCTGTCCATCGTCAAGGCGTGGAAGGCGGACGAATGGGGCAATCTCGTCTACCGGAAGACCGCGCGGAACTTCAATCCGATGATGGCGACCGCCGGCAAGGTGACGGTGGCGGAGGTCGAGAAGCTGGTCGCCCCGGCCGAGCTCGACCCCGACCACATCCACACGCCCGGCATCTTCGTGCAGCGCCTGATCGAGGGGCACGACTACGAGAAGCGCATCGAGCAGCGCACGGTGCGGCAGCGGCAGACCGCCTGACACCGGCCTCCGGTGGGCGTGACCGCAGAGATCTCAAGGAGAGCGAACAGACCATGGCATGGACGCGCGAACAGATGGCCGCCCGCGCCGCCCGCGAACTGGGCGACGGCTTCTACGTCAATCTCGGCATCGGCATTCCGACGCTGGTGGCGAACTACATCCCCGAGGGCATGACGGTGACGCTGCAGTCGGAGAACGGCATGCTGGGCATGGGCCCGTTCCCGTATGAGGACGAGGTCGATCCCGACCTGATCAACGCCGGCAAGCAGACGATCACCGAACTGCCGCAGTCGAGCTACTTTTCCTCCGCCGACAGCTTCGCGATGATCCGCGGCGGGCATATCGACCTCTCTATCCTCGGCGCCATGCAGGTGGCCGGCAATGGCGACCTCGCCAACTGGATGATCCCGGGCAAGATGGTCAAGGGCATGGGCGGCGCCATGGACCTTGTCGCCGGGGTGAAGAAGGTGGTGGTCATCATGGATCACACCGCCAAGGACGGCTCGCCCAAGCTGCTGAACAAGTGCGACCTGCCGCTGACCGGCACCGGCGTGGTCGACCTGCTGATCACCGATCTCGGCGTCTTCTCGCTGGAACGCGGCAACGCCGACGCGCTGACCCTGATCGAGCTCGCCGACGGCGTGACCGAGGAGGAAGTCCGCTCGAAGACCGAGGCGCCCTTCAGGGTGGCGCTGAAGCAGGCGGCCTGAACCGGCCCGGTACGGGATAGAGCCGGCGATGCGCGCCCTCGCCCGCCGTCTCGGCATTGTCCTGCTGCTGCTCGGCGCCACCGCCGCCAGCGCCGAGGAGGGCGTCCTGGACGGCGTCTGGCTGTTCTCGCGCACCGGCGAGGGGCCGACGGAGAACGCGGTCATCTTCGCCGATGGCTGGCAGACGGTGATCGTGCGCGAGACCGTCTACCCGCCGCAGCGCTATGACTTCGACGGCCAGCGGCTGACCCTGCCCGACCAGCATGACTGGCCGGTCGAGACTATCCGCTTCAACGGACCCGACCGCTTCACCGCCTCCAACGGCACCGAGCCGCTGGTCCACTGGCGCGGCCGGGCGGAGGAGCCGATGGGCGCCGTCGTCCACCTCGCCCGGCATGGCTTCGTCGGCGACCTCGCCCGCGACGTGCTGGCGGTCTGGGCCGAGGGCGACAGCGAGCGGCCGCTGATCGAGGCGGTCGGCGTGCGGCCCTCGATCGCGCTGATGCCGGGGACGGGAAGCCGTCTCTGGGGCTGGGGCATGCTGGTCGCCCTGCCGGACCGTGCCGCCATGCCGGACCTGGACGGCATCGCCGTCGACACCATCGACGGGCCCGTGCCGTTCCATCGGCATCCCACCCGGCCACTGGTGCTGGCGACCGATCCGCGCAATACCGATCTCATCGACGCCTTCATGGCGTATTGAGGCGGGGAGGGAACGGATGGCGGCGTCCGGCGGACTGGCCATCGCCTTCGACGGCGACGACACGCTCTGGCACAACGAGATCCACTTCGCCGACACCCAGGCGCGGCTGCGCGAGATCCTGTCCCGGCATGTCGACGGCCCGACCATCGACCGCACCCTCTACGCCCGCGAGCGCGCCAACCTGTCGCTGTTCGGCTACGGCGTGAAGGGCTTCACCCTGTCGATGGTGGAGACCGCCATCGAGGTCTCGCGGGGGACTGTGGGCGCGCACGAGATCCAGGAGCTGATCGATCTCGGCAAGGCGATGCTGGCGCGCCCGGTAGAGGCCATGGATGGCGCCCGCGAGACGGTCGAGAGGCTGCGCGCGGACGGTCACCGCCTGTTCGTGATCACCAAGGGCGACCTCTTCGACCAGGAGACCAAGCTCGCCGGCTCGGGCCTGGCGGAGCTGTTCGAGGCGGTGGAGATCGTCTCGGAGAAGGACGAGGGCACCTACCGCACGATCCTCGACCGCCATGCCATCGACCGCGACGACTTCCTGATGATCGGCAACTCGGTGCGCTCCGACATCCTGCCGGTGCTGGCACTGGGCGGGCACGGCGTGCACATCCCCTACCACGTCACCTGGGCGCACGAGACCGTGGCGGCGGACGACCTGCCGCCCTTCCCGCGCCTGGCGGCGATCGGCGAGGTTCCGGATTTCGTCTCGGCCTGGCAGCGCGACAGGATGTCGGCCCTGTAGTCCCCGGATACGGTCGGCAAACGCGAGACGGGAAAAATCGCTGGATTTCTCCCGCAATCTGGCGTGAAATTCCGGAATGTTCGGGTCGACCACGCGCTGTGGCCGGACGGCGGGCAGTGCCGCCGTGTCGGTCCTTCTCGCCTTCGGCGATGTCGGCGCCGGCGCGCGGGCGCAGACCTGTCAGACCGTCATCGACACACAGGGAAACCCGGCTCGGATCTGCATGGCCGTGCCCGGCCAGCTTCTCGCCCAGGCCCACATGCCGCCGCCCGCGCCGACACCCGTGCCGCCGCCCCCGCCGACAACCGTGCCGCCAGGCACCGTGACCGGCGGCGACCCGGCGGCGATCTTCGTGCCTGGTACCGGGCGCCTCGGGGTGGAGGGCAGCACCACGGTCCCGATCCAGCTGCTGAATGGCGGCGGCCTGCTCGAGATGCCGGGCGAGTCCCCGCCGCCCGGCACGATCCGCGTGGAGGGCAGCGGCGTCGGCGCGCCGGCCCAGCGACTGACGATCGAGGGTTTCCGGGTCTGGACGGAGACACGCTGACCACGCCGTCCGCCGGGCCCTACGGTGCCGGCGGCACGTCGCTCACGATGTCTCTTCCCTGTCTTCCGCCGCCTTCTCTTCCGCCGCCCTCTCGACGGCCGCATCGACGTCGACCGTGAACAGTTCCTTCGCCTCGCGCACCCCGCGCAGGAAGTGCTCGCCCAGGCTGCGGAAGCGGAACTCAGGCGGGCAGGCACGCGAGGAGATGGCGACGAAGTCACGGCTCAGCACGATCGGCTCGTCCAGGGTCTGGCACATCGCCTCCATCCGGCTGGCCTCGTTCACCGCCGGTCCCACCACGGTGAAGTCGAGGCGGCGTTCGGAGCCGACATTGCCGTAGAGCACCTCGCCCAGGTGCAGGGCGATGTCGAGCACCATGACCGGCTTGCCCTCGCCCT
>Ga0207773_100021_pt1 | contig 184800 bp, 151 predicted proteins | sample TtaePargueraPR_2_FD_187281 | JGI IMG/M metagenome (GOLD analysis project Ga0207773, IMG submission 187281) | Aerobic enrichment media microbial communities from Bioluminiscent Bay, La Parguera, Puerto Rico - Tt and M1 (3) (SPAdes) | ecosystem: Environmental > Aquatic > Marine > Unclassified ... | reverse complement strand
GCCCCCTGCCGGTGGGTCAGACCCTGGGTGATGCCCTGCAGGACCTCGAGTTCCCGGTAGGTCAACGGGATCCGGTCCGGTGGTGCCGGCTCGTCGACGGAGGCGACGAACCGGTCGACCAGTCCGGCCGAGACGTACCGGCCTCCGGCGGCGGCCGCCACCATCGCCAGGTCGAGATCGGGTACGGGGTCGCCGGCGGCGACCAGCGCACGTACTCCCGCCCGCAGCAGTCCCACCAGGTCCAACGGTTCGTCGGCCGGGACGGCCAGGACCACGCAGCGGTTCCCGGCTGCCGCGGCCACGGCGGCGTACCGGGCGGCGGGCAGCGACGCCCAGTCGAGCAGCAGCACCAGCCGCGGCGGCGTCGGCTCCGTGGCCGGGTCGGCGGGCATCGCGCGGTTGTCGGGCGTGGCCGGCTCGGCGGGAGTGGGTCGGTCAGTCAGCGTCATCGGGCACGTCCTGCGGTCGAAGGTCGGTCAGCTCGTCCTCGCTCGCCCCGGGGGTCGTGGCGACGCGTAGCGCGTGGCGTTCGGTCATCCGCTGGAACACGTGCCGGGCGGCCCGGCCGTTGCCGAACCCGTCGACCCGGGGGAGCCGGTCGAACAGTGCGGTCAGGGTGTCCCGGGTGGAGCCGGTGAGCCGGTAGCGGTGCTGCTCGGCCTGGGCTTCGACGATGCGGACCAGCTCGGCCGACCGGTAGTCGGGGAACCGCAGCGTACGGGTGAACCGGGACGCCAGGCCCGGGTTCGAGGCGACGAACCGGGCCATGTCGTCGGGGTAGCCGGCGGCGATGACGACGACGTCGTCGCGGTGGTCCTCCATCAGTTTGACCAGGGTGGCGACCGCTTCGGCACCGAAGTCCGCGCCCTGCCCGGTCGGCGCCAGCGCGTACGCCTCGTCGATGAACAGCACGCCGCCGCGGGCCCGTTGGAAGACGCCGGTGGTCTTCGGCGCGGTGTGTCCGACATATTCGCCGACCAGGTCGCTGCGGCTGGCCTCGACCAGATGCCCACGGGTGAGCAGGCCCAGCGCGTGCAGGATCCGGCCGTACAGGCGGGCCACGGTGGTCTTGCCGGTCCCCGGGTTGCCGGCGAAGACCAGGTGCCGGCTCAGCGGTGGCGGCGGCAGCCCGGCGTCGCGCCGCAACCGGACCAGCCGCATGACGGTGACCAGGGCACCGACGTCGCGCTTGACGTCGTCGAGTCCGACGAGCTGGTCGAGTTGGTGCAGCAGCCGGGCCACCGCATCGGCCGGGTCGGCCGGGTCGTCGGCCGGCGCTGCGGCTGCCTGTCCCGGCGTCGGCTGCCCAGGGGGTTGCCCACTGCGTGGACCCGGATCGGGGCAGCGCAGCACCGCCCATGGTCCGCCGTGGACGCTGCCGTGCAGCGTCGGGCCGGCGAGCACCGTGGTGCACTCGTCGCCGACCTGCACGGCGACGCCGCCGGTGCCGGTGATCGCGCCACCGCGCAGCAGCGGCCGGTGCGCGGTGTCGACGATCAGGCCGGTGCCGCCGGAGATCGTCGCGCCGTCGGCGGTCAGGTCGCCCCGGTCGGCGACGTGCACACCGGCCAGCCGGGCACCGTCGATTCGTCCACCGGCCAGCTGCGCCGTCGCGGTGTCGACCACCGCCACCCCGTGCTCGCCGCTGCCGGTCAGTTCGCAGCCGGCCAGTTCGGCGCGGGCCTGTCCGCCGACATGCACGGTGCTGTAGCCGGACCCGGTGGCGACGACCCCGGTCATCGTGATCCGGGCCCGCCCGGTCAGGTACGCGGCGTTGCCGTGCGCGTCGTCGAGCCGACCTGCGGTGACGGTCAGTCGGGCGTCGTCGCGGGCGGCCACCGCCGAGTCCCGTACCCCGGTGAGGACACAGTCGTCGAGCCGTACCTGCGCGGTGCCGGTGGCCAGCACCCCGGCGCCGGTGCTGCCGTCGATCCGGCTGGCGGTGACGTCGACCCGGCCGCCGACGACCCGCAGCCCGCATCCGCCGACCCCGGTCAGTACGCAGTCGGTGACCGTGACGGTTGCGTCGTCGGTGACCTGGACTCCGTCGCCGGCGACCTGCCGGATGGTCACCCGGCGCAGCGTGGCCGTCGTGGTGCCGGTGACCATCACGCCGGCACCGACGACCGTGCAGTCCTCCAGCAGCACGCTGCCCTGGTCGAGTAGCACGGCGGCGGCGTGCCCGTCCGACGTTCCCGGGTGGGTAGGCGGTGCCTCGAACACCACCCCACGGATGGTCACCGTAGCGCCGACCACCAGCACCGGGGCGACCGGCGTGACGATCCGGACGGACCCCGGTTCGCCCTCGGCGACCAGGGTGACGGCCCGGTCGAGGACCAGCGCCTCCCGGTAGCGGCCGGCGCGGATCGTGACGGTGCCGCCGACGTCGGCCGCCCGCAGGGCGGCACCGACGCTGCGGTGCACGCCCCAGCCGTGCGTCGCTACCCGCAGGCGTGTGGTCATCAGAGAGATTGTCGGCGGTGCCTGGCCCGGCGCACCACGTCCCTGTTCTGGCCGCCCGCCCCGACGTCGGGGATTTGGTGACTGGTGGTGCCCATGCCGACCGGACACGATGACGGATGCCAGGTGGCGGACGCGTGATGAGGTAGGTGAACTGACGGTGCCGGACTACGGCGTAACCCCGTTGCAGGTGCAGGCCGGCGCGCAGAGCGCCGCGGCGATCGCCGACGAAATCTCCGTCGGGCTCGATCAACTGCGGCAGTACGTGGCGTCGCTGCGCGGTGCCTGGGAAGGCGTGGCGCAGGTGAGCTTCGACGAGCTGATGCAACGGTGGGCGGTCGACGCCCAGAACCTGCACAACGCGTTGGTGGGGATCTCCAATGGGCTGAACACCACCTACCAGAACTACGTGAGCAGCGAGACGGCCAACAACCAGTCGGTGCAGCAGGTGCTCGCGTCCATGCCGCCGGCCCGGCTCGGCTGACCGTGGCCCGGACCAGCTGACCGCGTACCGGACCAGCCGACGACGGCAAGGAGTGATCGATGAGCATCGACAGTAGTTTTCTGCGGGTCACCTCGGCGCAGGAGACCGCCGGTAGCTACGTGCTGTCCCGGTCCGCCGAGATGGAGGAACGGCTCTCCCAGTTGAAGACCCAGCTCGCCGAGTTGGAGTCGATCTGGACCGGTGAGGCCCGGGAGCATTACTTCGAGCTGCGGAACCAATGGAGTGTGGCCGCCGCTGACCTGTTCGGACCGACCGGTGTGCTCGGCATGGTCGGCCACGCGCTGAACACCTGCTGGGACAACTACACCGGGGCGGAGGAGAGCAACCGGGCGACGTGGCGGTCGTCGTGACGCCGACCACCGCCGGTGCCGGTGTCGGTGCCGGCGTCAGCACCGGTGCCGGTGCCGCGACGGGACACCGGTGCCCGGTCACCGTGGTCGGTGCCCGCCGCCGGGTGGACCTCGCTCTGCCGGTGGAGGTGCCGGTCGGTGAGTACCTCGGGCTGATCCTCGACCTGTGTGAGCAGTCCACCACCGGCGCCCACCCGCAGGTGTGGTCGCTGGCCCCGCTGGGGCGTCGGCCACTGCCGCTGGACGCCCCGCTCGCCGACTGCGCACCGACCGAGGGCATGGTGCTGTACCTGGTCGACGTGGCCGCCGACGAGGACCACGAGCCGCAGGTGACCGACATCGACGAGGTCGTCGCCGAAGCCACCGACGAGTTGGGGCGGCGGCGGTGGAACCAGCGGGCGGCAGCCGCGACCCTGGTGGCGGCGGGTGTCGGGTGGCTGGTGGCGACGATCGGACTGGCGACGATCGGACCGGCGGTGTTCGGACCGGAAACGTTTGGACCGGAAACGTTTGGACCGGCCCGGCCGGTCGGTGTCGAACTGCTCGCCGTCGTCGTCGGGCTGGCCGTACCGGGACTGGTCGCCCTCGCCCGGCGGCGTGGCTGGCCGTTGCCGGAGTCGCTGCTGACAGGGTTGGCCCTGACCGCCCCGGTCGCGTTGGGCTGCGCCGGGGCGATGGCCCTGGGCAGCGTGTCGGGGGCGGCGGTGGCCGCCAGCGTCGGCGGTCTGCTGGCGTTCGCGGCGGTGCCGTCGGCCGGGACGCTGGCGGTGGCGTTGTGGATCGCCGTCGCCGCCGGGTGCGCCGTACCGCTGGTCGTGCTGCGGCCGACGGGTGCCGGCCTGCTGGCGGTGGTGGCGCTGGTCGGCTTCGCGATGCTGGTCGCCGCCGCGCCGGCCGCCAGCCGGCTGGCCATGTTCGGGCAGGGACGCCCCGGGTCGGTGCCGGCTGACGACCCGGTGACGGTCACCGCGGCGGTACGCCGGGCGTACCGGATCCTGGCCGGGTGGACGGTGGCTGCGGCGCTGCTCACCGCGACCGGTCTGGTGGGGGTGGCCCGCTCGTCGGACTGGGCGGCCTGGCTGCTGGTCGGCGCGTTGGCGTTGGCGTTGGCGTTGCGTGCGGTCAGCCACGAGTTCGCGGTCGAGGGGGTGTCGACGCTCGCCGCCGCAGCAGCCGGCCTGGTGACCCTGACCTTGACCGTCGCGGCCCGGTGGCCGGTCGCGGTCGGGGTGGGCGTGCTGGTGGCGCTGACCCTGGTGGGCTGCGGTGGCTGGCTGGCGTCGCGGTCGCCGCTGACGGACCGCCGACCCCGGTGGCTGCTGGGCGCCTCGACGCTGTTCGTGGCGGTGGCGCTGGTCGCGGCGCTGACGATCTGGGGGGCGGTCGGCGTGATGCTCGACCTGGGCCGGTCGATCGCGTCCTGACCGGCCCAGGTCAGCAGCCGCGAGCGTCATCCGGAGTCGAACCGGGAGTGGTCGTCGGCGGTCGCGTACCCGTCGCCGGTGGCCTCCAACGCCTGCACGTACGCGCCGAACAGTTGCAGCGTCTTCGCGAAGTCGTCCAGCGCCTGCGCCATGTACGGGCGAATCGCGTTGGCGAACTCGATCGCGTCGGCCTGCAGGCTGTCCGGCACGTCCTGCCGGATGTAGTACTGCTGGTGCGGTGCCCCGGGGTTGTCCTGCACGATCTCGTCATGGGTCTCGGTCTGCCCGAAGACGGTGTCCTGAGTCGTCGCCACCCGGTTGCGTAGCTCTTCGTACCGGGTGGTGAGGTCCCGGGTGGCGGTGAGCAGGGAACCTTCGACGGCGGCCAGCCCGGCCAGTGACACGGACAGCTGGGCGTAGGTCGCGGTGCGGCCGTCGACGTCGGCCTGTCCGGAGCTCTCCGACGATCCGCCGGGCTCGTAGGAGATCGAGAAGCCCGGGTCGACGGTGACCGAGTCCGGGGTGATCTGCTCCGGCGGCGGCGCGGAGTCGCCGCCGGCCGGGGCCGGTGGGGGCACCGGCAGGCCCGGGTCGCGGGTCTCGTCACCCGGATTGTTGCTCGTCGTTCCCATGCCACCTCCCGATCGTGCCGTCGGTTCCGGCGCAGCATCCCCTGAATCTGGCGACCACGGGAACGTCCATGTTCTGGGTACCGGGGCCCGAAAGCGGAGCTGTCCGGGGCATCGGCCGGCGACCTACGGTGACCGCATCCGGTGCCGCGTCACCCGGCGCGCCCGCGGGTGGGGAAAGGAGCCGGCATGCCGTTGATGTACTACGTCGACATGGACGCGGTGCGTGCCGCGATCACGACCATCAGGACCGAACGCGACACGGTCGACGAGCTGCTGACCGGTATCGAGGGCGCGTTGGACAGCGCCACCGCCGTCTGGTCCGGGCCGGCGGCGTCGACCTTCGCCGACCTGTCGCAGCAGCTGGTCGGCGCTAACACCGACCTGATCGACGCGATCGACGCGATCATCAGCCGGATGCAGACCACCCTGGACAACTACGAGCGGACGGAGACCGCGAACTACTACACAGTCCGAGGGAGCTGACATGCCCCTGGCCGACAACCCGCTCGGGCCGAACCCGGTCTACAACACCAGCAGCATCTCCTGCGACATCACCACCTTGGCCGCCAACGGCCAGCAGGTGCTGGACGACGCCGGCCGGGTCGCGGGATGCCTGGAACGGATCGTCGGGGCGCTCAACGGCCTGTCCGAGGCGGGTGCCTGGCTGGGGCCGAGCGCGACCGACGCGCAGCTGCTGTTCGACAACTTCAACGCGGCGGCCGGTGAGCTGTTCAACGACGAACCACCCGGATTGTTCGCGGTGATCGGGGTCAACCTGCGCCGGGCGGCGCTGAACTACGACGCCGCCGAGACCCAGATCGTCGCCATGTTCGACGCGTTCATCGATGTGGTCGGTGGCGGCTCCGGCGGCGGCTCCGGCCCGTCCGGTGGCCCGGATCCGTCCGGTGGCTCCGGCGGCGACGACACCGCGCCGGGCGGCACCCCCAATCCCGTCACTCTCACCGAGGTGGCCCGGTCCTGAACCGGGCCGGACCACAGGAAGCCATGTCGACATCAGAGTCCGCGTCCCCCGTCCGGCTGCTGCACCGGGCCGCGCGTACCGCCGGGCCGACGTTGCCGCAGGGCCGGCTGACCGTGGCGGCCCCGCCCGTCGACGCGTCCGGTAGCGGCGGCGTCGCGCTGATCACCCTGCTGTTGCCGCTGCTCAGCACGATCGCGATGGCCGGCTACATGATCACGCTCGGGCACCGGTGGATGGTGGTGGCCGGCATCGCGTTCATCGTGATCTCGATCGTGTCGACGTTCGGCATCCGCTACCAGATGAGCGCGCACGCCCGCCGCCAGCGGGCCCGCCAGCGGATCCGCTACCACGCACATCTGACCGGCATCCGGCGCAGCGCGCGCGGCATCGCCGCCCAGCAGCGCGCGGCGGTGCCGGTGGCGCACCCGTCACCGCAGCGGCTGCTCGCCATCGTCTGGCACCGGCGGCGACTGTGGGAGCGTCGACCCACCGATCCGGACTTCCTCCGGATCCGGGTCGGCCTCGGCACCGGGCCGCTGTGCGTACCGGTCGCCCTGTCGGCCAGGGCCGACCCGATGGCCGACACCGACCCGGACCTCACCGCGGCCGCCGAGGCGGTGGTCCACCAGGTCGGTACGGTCGGCCGCCAGCCCGGCGTGATCGACCTGGGCCGGGCCGGCGTGGTCAGCGTGATCGGTCCGCCGGCGGCGGCCCGCGCGGTGGGCCGGGCGATGCTGTGCCAGACGGCGGCGTTGCACGCGCCGGAGGACGTGGCCGTGGTGGTCTGCGCGCCGGACGCCGTCCGGGACTGGGAGTGGGCGGTCTGGCTGCCGCACGTGCGGACCGCCGGCCCCACCGGGCAGGTCGCCGATCTGCCGCCGACGGCCGCGCCGGTCGCCGTCGCCGACGATCTGTCCGCCCTGGTCGGGTTGCTGCAGCTGTGGCTGGCCCGGCTCGCCACCACCGACGAACCGGTCCTGCTGACCCGGGCCGACGCCGACCCGGGTCGCCGGCTGGTGCTGCTGATCGACGGCTACGACCCGACCAGCGCCTGGGTGCGGGAGCCGGTCCTCACCGAGTTGCTGGCCCGGGCCGGGAAGTCCAGCGGGGTGAGCGTGGTGTGTCTGGTGCCCGGCCCGTCGTACCAGCCGCCCCGGGCCGACGTGCGGGTGACCGTCGACGACACCGGCCGGCTCACCCTCGCCGGCCGGTCGGAGCTGATCGTCGCGGTCGACGACCTGGTGGGCGACGCCCCGACCCCGGCCCTGGCCCGGTGCCTGGCCCGGGCCATGGCGCCGTTGCGGCTGCGGCCGCCCCGGGCCGGCGACCTGGTCGACGCGCTGTCGGTGCCGGAACTGCTGGGTCTGTCCCGCGACGAGGTGGTCGGCACCGGACGCTGGCTGCCGGCCGGCAGCGATGAACTGCTGCGCGCACCGATCGGCATCGACAGCGACGGCCGGCCGGTGGTGCTCGACCTGAAGGAGTCGGCGCAGGGCGGTGTCGGCCCGCACGGGCTGGTGATCGGCGCGACCGGCTCCGGCAAGAGTGAACTGCTGCGTACCCTGCTGGTGGGGTTGGCCATGACCCACCCGCCGGACCTGCTCAGCTTCGTGCTGGTCGACTTCAAGGGCGGGGCCACCTTCGCCAACGCCGTCGACCTGCCGCACGTCGCCGGTCTGATCACCAACCTGGCCGACGACATGGCCCTGGTGGACCGGGTCAGGGCGGCGCTCGTCGGGGAACAGCAGCGTCGGCAGCGGCTGCTGCGCGACGCCGGCAACGTCGACTCGGTACGCGAGTACCAGGTGCGCCGTGCGGCCGGCGGCACGGGCGTCGACGGTGCCCCGCTGCCGGCCCTGCCGTACCTGCTGGTGATCGTGGACGAGTTCGGTGAGCTGCTCACCGGACGGCCCGACTTCATCGACCTGTTCGTGCAGATCGGTCGGGTGGGCCGCAGCCTCGGGATCCATCTGCTGCTGGCCAGCCAACGGCTCGACGAGGGTCGGCTGCGTGGCCTGGAGTCGCACCTGTCGTACCGGATCGGGTTGCGGACGTTCAGCGCCGCCGAGAGTCGGGCGGTGCTCGGCACCGCCGACGCGTACCTGCTGCCGCCGCTGCCCGGGTCGGCGTACCTGAAGGTCGACGAGTCGGCGTACCGCCGGTTCCGGGTCTCGCACGTCTCCGGTCCGGCCTGGCCGGCGGTCCGGCCGGCCGCGCCGGTCCAGCTCGTCCCGGTGCCGTTCGGCCCGGTCAGCCGCAACACGCCGCTGCCCGACACCGGTCCGGCAGCCGACCCCGGGCCGACTGACGCCTCCGCCGGACCGTCGACACTGGATCTGGTGACGACCGCGTTGGCGCAGGCCGACGCGGTAGCTCACCAGGTGTGGCTGCCGCCGCTGCCACCGGCGATCGCCCTCGGATCCGTGCTCGGCCCGGTGGGCGAGGTGCCGGAACGCGGGCTGCAGGCCGAGAGCTGGCCGTGGCTCGGCGGGCTGCGGGTGCCGCTCGGCGTCCTCGACGAGCCGGCCACCCAGCAGCAGTCCCCGATGCTTGTCGACTTCGGTGCGGCCGGGAACCTCGCCGTGGTCGGTGCCCCGCAGACCGGCAAGAGCACCCTGCTGCGCACCACGGTGCTGGCGTTGATGCTGACCCACACCCCGGACGAGGTCCAGTTCGCCTGCGTCGACCTGGGCGGCGGCGGCCTGCGGGCGCTCGCCGCCGCCCCGCACGTCGCCGGGGTCGCCGGCCGCCGCGACGTGGAGCTGGCCCGCCGGATCCTGCTGGACACCCGGCGGCTCGTCGACGAACGGGAACGGATCTTCGCCGACCTGGGCGTCGACTCGGCCGGCCGCTGGCGGCAGCTGCGGGCCAGCGGTGGCCTGCCCGGCGACGTACGCGCCGCCGACGTGTTCCTGGTGCTGGACAACTGGCCCGCCATCCGGGCCGAGTTCGACCTGGCCGACGAGGTCGTCGTGGACGTCGCGGCGCGCGGACTCGGCGTCGGGGTGCACGTCCTGGTGACCGCGAACCGCTGGTTCGACATCCGGTCCAACCTGCGCGACAGCCTCGCCGGCCGGCTCGAACTGCGGCTCAACGACCCGGCGGAGAGCGAGATCAGCCGGCCGGCGGCCCGGTCGCTCGGTGACGTCGTCGCGGGCCGGGGTCTGGCCCCACCCGGCGTGCCGTACCAGGCGTTGCTGCCCCGGGTCGACGACGCCGACACCGTCGAGGCCCTGACCGAGGCGCTCGACGAGGTGGTCGGCAAACTGGCCGCCGGCTGGAGCGGTCCGGCCGCCCCCGAAGTACGGGTCCTGCCGCGCCGGCTGGCCGCCGCGCAACTACCGGTCGACGCCGCCGCTGCCGGCGTACCGATCGGTCTGGACGAGGTCGGCCTCGCCCCGGTCCACCTCGACCTGATCGGTGACGATCCGCATCTGGTGGTGCTCGGCGACTCCGGCACCGGCAAGACCCAGCTGCTGCGGACCTGGATGGCGGCGATGGCCCGCCGCTACACGGCGTGGGAGATCCGGTTCGTCGTGATCGACTACCGGCGGACCCTGCTGGGGGCGGTGCCGGAGGACTACCTGGGTGCCTACGCCGCCGACCCGACCGCCGCCGCCGAGTACGTCGGGCAGGTCGACGGCAAGCTCGCCGAACGGATGCCGCCGCCCGGCCTGACCGGCCAGGACCTGGCCCGACGGGACTGGTGGCAGGGGCCGCAGCTGTTCGTCGTGGTCGACGACCACGACCTTGTCGGCGGCGGCAGCTCGCCGCTGTCGCCGCTGGTCGACCGGCTGCCGCACGGGCCCGATCTCGGATTCCACGTGGTGCTCGCCCGGCGGGTCACCGGCAGCTCCCGGGGGTTCGCGGTCGATCAGCTGCTCGCCCGGTTGCGGGAGCAGCAGCCGGCCGCGTTGATCCTGCCCGGGGACAGCCGGGAAGGGGTGCTGTTCGGCGGCCACCGGGCCGAGAACGGGCCACCGGGCCGGGGTCGGCTGCTGCGCCGGGCGCACCCCGACACGGTGATCCAGGTGGCGATCGAGGAGGCCTGAGGTGCCGATGACGGAGGTGCGGCGTGCCGATCTTTCCAACTGAGATCGACGACCAGCAGATCCAGAGCCTCGGCAACGCGTTCGTCGCCCTGGGCAACGACCTGTACCGGCAGGCCAGCGGGATCACCGGCCCGCTCGGCGAGGCCGCCTGGCAGGGCACCGGCCGCGACCGGGCGGTGCAGGCCTGGGACGGGATCGTCACCAACACGGTGGTGCCGGTGGCCAACGAGATGATCGCGATCGGGCAGGCGATCCAGGATTTCGCCCAGGCGGTCCGGGAGGCGCGGGCCGAACAGGAACAGATGCGGACCATCGAGATCATCGTCGGCGTGATCGGGGTGGTGCTGACGCCGCTGACGTTCGCCATCGGGCCGCTGTTCACCGCCATCACCCGGGCCGTCTCCGTACTGCTGTCCAGCCTGGTGCGGGTCGTGGTGAACGTGTCGGTCAACTTCGGCCGGGCGTTGCGGATCGTCGCCGCCGGGATGCCGCGGATCACCACCGTGCAGGTGGGCGAGGGCCTGGCCGGGGCGTTGCAGGTCGCGGTCCGCAACGGTGCCACCGTGGTGCCGCCGGCGGTCCGGACCCCGGCGCAGGTGGCGAATGCGGCGGTACGCTCCAGCCAGGCCGTCATCCGGCCGACGGCGGAGGTCATCTCCAACGTCGGCGTCAACATGGCGGTGGACCTCGGCCCCGATGCGATTGTCAAGACGGCGTACGGGGTGCCGTACCACGCCGATCCGGCCGTGATCGGCATCTCGGCGGCGATGGGCCTGTCGGGTGCCGTACCGGGTGTGCACGACATGGTCCCGGCCACCTCCCGCCCAGGGACGGTCACCGGGCTGCCCGCTTCGGTCGGCCCGCCCCTGCCGGTGCCGGCGCAGTCGGTACCGAACGCGCCGGTGATCGGATCGGTCACGTCGCCGCCGCCGAAGGTGGATCTGGGCATCACCACCGGCGGCGCCGCAACGCCGCCGAAGCTGGTCGTCGACCCGCCGGCGGTGCGTCCGGTGGGTGATCCGTCGGCGGTGCGTCCGGTGGGTGATGCGCGGGCGGCGTCGGTCCCGCCAGCGAATTTGGGGACCGCCCCGAAGACCTCGGCGAGTGTCGCCCCCGGCCCGGTCGTACCGGACAACGCCCCACGCACCTCGGTGAGCAGCCTCGACCGGACGACGTCGACCTCGTCCGTTCCGGCCCGGCCGCCGACGATCGCGGATCCGCCTCAGCAGGTACCGTCGCAGTCGACGTCGCACGCACCGACGCAGTCGGGGCAGACATCGCAGTCGACGTCGCAGTCGGGGCAGTCGGGGCAGTCGCCGCAATCGTCGCAGTCGGGACAGACGCCCTCGCCGCAGCCACAGTCGGTGTCCCAGCCGGATCCGGTGCCGCCGGCGGTGCGGGACGCGGGCACCGTCCAGTCGCAGCCGGCCGTGACACCGCCGCCGCAGCCGTCGCCACAGTCGCAGGCACAACTGTGGGGTCCACAGTTGACTCCCGAGGCCCGGCTTGCCCTGGACCGCGAGTACGGGCACCTGCTGGACCGCGCGGAACTGCTCAGCCCGCACCCCGACCAGCGCGGGCAGGACGGCCGCAGCTGGGCCGAGCGGGCCGACGGACGCAAGGTCCTCGGCGTCACTGACGCCGAGTGGCTCGGCCTGAACCGGTTGCTGGCCGAGTCCCGGCTGAACCCGTTCGAGGATCACCGCGCCAACATCCAGCAACGGCTGCACGATCTTGACCTGGACAGTGCCGACCTGGCCGCGTACCAGAAGGGTCTGGAACGCGGGGTGCGCCCCAGCGAGCTGCTGAAAATCAACGCGCAACGCCAGAACGACCTGGGCATCTCCGAACCGCTGACCCAGCAGGAGGCGAAGCTCGCCCTGCACCCCGACGCGGGGGAACGGCAGGCCGCGAACCTGATCGACCGCCGGCGGGACCAGCTGTTCCCGGACCTCGACCGGTGGCGCGACCGGGAGCTGCCCGCACACGTACGGGACCGGCTCGGTGCCGGACAGGAGCACGTCACCACCGTGGGGCAACTGCTCGACGGCGGCGACAACCCGTACCCGTCACCGGCACAGCTGTGGGAGGCGACCAACAGCAAGGCACCCCTCGGTGTGCTGGAAAGCCCGGACGGTCTGCGCCACATCCAGGTCGAGCTGTTCAACCAGGCGTACGTCGACTGGCAGTTGGGCAACCCGAAGTCGGCGCTGTCCCCCGAAGGGTTGGCGACTGTCAACGCGCGCTGGGAGCAGACGGTGCGGGCCGCGTACCGCGAAGCCTTCGACGCCGGCAACGGGGCTCCGCTGGAACACCTGCTGGAGACCGTGGAGACGAACCGGGCGAGGTTGTACGACGCCTTCACCGCCGAGGCCAGCTTCGAACGTACCCTGAACCAGGCCCGGGGCGCGTTCGACGAGGTCGCGGCCTACTTTCCCGAGCTGGACGCGACCGCGCTGGATCGCGCCTGGAACGTGTTCAGGCAGGACTTCCGGGCGGTGTTCGAGGAGTCGCTGCCGACCAACTCCCGCCCTGAGGACATCACCACCGCGCCCTACCGTGACCTGCTCGACGTCGACAACCTGTCCGACCGCTTCATTGGTGAGATCAAGTCGAACCGGGCGGTGGTTGAGGCCCGCGACGGGTTCCAGCAGTTGGCGTACAACCGCGGCCTGTCCCGTGACGTGCTCGACCAGATCGGCGGCGACTACCGTGAGGACTTCGTCTACCTGGCCCGCGAGCAGCTGAACTCGGGCGGTCACAGCAAACTCTGGCTCAATCATGAGCAGGCCAACGGCGACGTGTTCTCGTCGTACACCACGAAAGCCGACGCCGACATGCGGGCGGCGGATGCCGCGCGGACCGACCGGTGGCGCGAGGAACTGCTGGCGGTCTGGCGCACGGTCCCCCAGCAGCCGGAGCCGACCACCGCCGCCACGGTGGGGCCGACCACCCGTACGGTGGGGTCGATCGCCGACACGGCGCGGTCGCTGCAGCAGACGCGTCTGGCCGACCCGCAGCCGTTGGACTGCCTGCCTCAGCTGCACAACGTCGACACCGGCCTGACCAGGGCCGGTGTGCTCGCGCCGAGGCCGAATGTGGTGCGCGACTCCGCCTACCTGGAGGCCGGGCCGGCGCAGCGGTTCGCGATCGACCATGGGCAACCCTGGCGGCAGGCGGGCAGCATCGAGCAGGTCGCCGACCTGCTACGTGGCGTGCCGGGGTCCGTCGCGTATCTGACGGCCGGTCCGCCCAACGCGCCGTCGCACGCCTTCGCACTGGTCAACGACCCCTCGTCGGGGCTGACGTTCGTCGACGTGACGGCTCCGGCCGAGCAGGACCCGGTGACCGCCTACGACAGCCGTACGCCGAGCCGAAACGCTCCGGTCGGGTTGGCCGATCTGCGGTTCATCGCCTTCACCCCGGACCGGGTCCCGCTGACCGGGCCGGACTTCGCACACCACGACGGCGTCTCCGGCCTGCTGCTGGCCCCACACGACTACCGACCCGGCACCCTCGACCAGACCGCGCAGACCCCCGAGAGTGTTGAGGCGCTGCGGCAGCACCGCAAGAATCTGATGGACCGACGAGCCGACCTGACGACCGGATCGTCGAGCGCGCAGATCTCCGAGGAGGCCGCTGCGCTGACGGCCGATATCAACCAGGTCGAGCAGCAACTGCAGGCCGCCCTGGCAGAGCAGGCCGCCAATGTCGAGCAGGAGCTTCGGGCGGCGGACTGGAACACGATCTCGGACGGGCTGACGGTCAGCATCGCCAAGGTGTCCGTGTTCGATGGCTCCTTCGACAAGGCGCCGACCTGGACGCTGCAGGTGCTGGACGTCGTGTTCAGCGGGTTGCGGGCCAACGCGCCGGTACCACCGACGACCGTGATCTTCACTGCGGTGGACCCGGAGTCCGGCACGGTCGTCGAGGTCGGCCGGGATGAGCCACGCCAGCTTCACGAACTCATCGAGCAGGAGGCTCCGGGCAACGGCGCCAACCTCGTCGTGCTGCTGGTGAACAACCCCGGCGAACTCGCTCCGGCGGTACGCGACACGCTGCCCGAAGGCGTCCGCGTGACGCAGCTGGCCGACGCGTTCCGCGACGGCCTGCCGTCCGTCGATCGGCGGCACTGGCCCGAACTGGTGCAGCGGTACGTCGACTTCGCCGGTGAACGTCGCGGGATCACCTTTGGGCCGCCGGCGCACGCCCAGCAGTTCGACGCCCTGGGCGACGGACAGTTCTACACCGGCCTGCGCGACCTCGGCGACTTCGAGGCCCAGGTTACCCAGCACACTCCATTGTCGCGGCGGGCGGCCCACCAGTTGGCCGAGGACCTGACCAACGACCACTACCTGCGCAACCTGGCGAACAACGGCGACGTCGTGTCGTCCAACGGCAAGATGTACGAGATCCGGCTGAAGCTGGGGCCGGCCGTCCCACGACCCGGGTTCAAGGCCGACGACGTCGACATCGCGGTGTCGTACGGTGCGCGATCGGCGCCGAAATCAGTCACCGCCGCCAGCCAGACCAGCTCGGCGTCGACCCCGGCGATCGGGCTGCCGCCGGAGACCGGTGTGGTGGCGGCCGTGACGGCCACCGCCGGGGTCACCACCAGCACCGGCCAGTCGGTCACCACGATGGCGGACTATGCCGCCTCGTTCAAGAGCTTCAAGGCACCGGGCTACTTCGACTACACCAACCCCGAGATCACCGTACGGCGGATCGGCGTTGCGGAGGCCGTAACGTCGGTGCCGATCGGTCAGCAGTTCACCGTCCGCTACCTGAAGGAAACCTTGGTCCCGGACCTGAGCGGGCTGCGGGCACCCAATGGTGGGCAGGACCAGCTGTCACCGGGCACCGTCACCAGCGACCTCGACGGCATCTGGAAGAAGGTCGTCTCGGTCGACCTCGGTGCGCTCAGATCGCAGCTGCTGGACTACTACCACTCGGACACGGTCGACGTCGACGGGGTGGTGCGCCGGCGACGGGCCCGGCCCGAGGCGCTGAAGTCCATCGCGGAGTTCGTCAGCGAACGCACGCTGGTCCAGAACCCGCGTGACCTCGCGTCCGGGGCGCTGCTGCTGGCCGTACCGCACACGCTCGACGACCGGCCGCGTACCGACCAGCTGGCGCTGACGCTGACCCCGCAGGACGCCAGCGCCTCGTCGCACACCTGGGCGATCGACCGGCTGGCGAACACGACCCTGCGAACTGACTCCCAGGGCGGCACGAAGGCCACCGGGAAGGACGGAATCGGCAGCAGCGCCAACCTGACCGCGTCCGCCGGCGCCGGGTTCGGGATCAACGAGGTGACGGATCCGCAGACCGGGAACGTCGTCGAGACACCGGGCCGGGCCATCGTCCGGGGCGTCCTTGGCGGCGGGACCGCGAAGGCGATCAACGTCAGCGACGGCAGCCAGTACGCGCTGAAGGCCGTGGTGGAGCGGGCGACCGACGCGCTGCTGATGAACAAGCCGCTGGTCGCGACGGTGGCGGTCACCTCCGAGGCCGGCGCCACGCAGACGTTCACCGAACCGGCCCGTACGTTCCTCGCCGTCGCCCGGGATGAGGCCGGCAGCACCAGTGCCCTGACCCCGCTGCCGTTCCTGACGCCGACGCAGATCGGCATCCAGCAGCCGTTCACCGTAATGCCCGTGGTCACCGGCATCACCAAGGTGGAACAGGTGTTCTCGGCGGTGATGGCGTCGGTGCGGGAGGCGCTCGACGAGTTCGTCGACGGCACCGCCGTGTCACCGGTGCAGATGGCCGCCATGGAGCGCCACTTCGCGACCCACTTCTCCGGTACCGCCGTGCTCACCGGGCACGGCAAGGCCGTCGACGGCGGTCTGCAGGCGTCGTACGAAATCGGCACGTTCCTGGTGCACGTCGGGTTGTGGATCGAGCAGGAATCGACCACCACCGACCAGTCCCTGTTCGGCGTCGCCAAGTCGGCCCGGTCCGACGACAAGCTCACCATCGACTCGTCGGCCAAGTACGGCGGGAAGCTGGTCACCCGTACCGGCGTGACCACCAGTCAGCAGGTCGGCGTCGACGGCGCGGTCGTCGGTCGGAAGAAGTTTGGTTCGGGCCCCGAGTGGCTGGTCCAGGGCGGGTTCAACGCCGGCACTGACTTCGCCTTCAGCCAGGTGATGTCCGACAGCGCCACGCTCGGCCACCGGGGCAACCGGCGGATCAAGTTGACCGGCGCGGGGGTGCGCGGCAAATACGACGCGATCCTGCACGTGCAGACGTCGGTGCTCGACCTGACAGGCACTGCGGATCCGCAGTTCACGGGGACCTCGATCGACGCCGTCGTCACGACGACCGGGCGGCTCGACAGCGACCGGGTCGACGCCCTGCCGGAGCTCGGTATCCTCGATCTCACCGACCCTGGTCCGGAGGCGAAGCTGCCGCCAGGCTCGATTCCGTTGACCCCGCCGCAGACCGCCGGGGTGGCGGCGGCCATCGGCGAACTGCTCGGCTACCCCGACGAGATCGACGTCACCCAGATCGACAAGAACATGATCACCACTGTGGTGCGGGTGGCGAACCTGTACGGGCCGGCGACCGCGATGAGCCCGTCCGGCACGACCTACCTCGGCCTGTTTACCGCCGCCGACGGTTCGGTGCGGTACCTGACCGTCCAACGTCGACTCTATCAGGCACGTCCGGTCGACATCCTGCGCGACCCGGTCAAGGCGTTGACTGACGCCGGTCTGCAGCGGGGCTCCCAGTTCAGCGGCGGACCGGAGAACGTCAAGGACGTCAACAGCAGTCTCGACACGTCTGCTGCGTACAAGATCAAGTGGAACTGGCGGCTGCTCGCGTCCCTCGGCCTGCGAGGTGAACAGGACGGCACCGCCGTCGGACTGGCCGGCAGCTACGGCGGCCAGTTGGGGTTCACGCTCTGGGACCACTCGTCCGGCCACGGCATCAGCGGCGTCAACCGTCGGTCCGCGAAGGACACCACCGCCAGCGACCTGTACCAGTTTCACACCGTCCTCGAAGTGCGGGCGACCCGGGAGGGCGCCGACGCAACGATGGTGACCGAGTCGAAGCTCGTCGCGGCCGGGTCGATGACCGCTGTCCTGCCGCGTACCGAGACGCTGCGCTTCCCCGACCGGTTCAACCTGCCCGCGCCGGCGCTCACCGGCACGGTCACCGAACCACTCGTCGACCAGTTCGTGGCGAGCGGCGAAACCCAGCGTCATCTCCCGCCGACGGTCGCCTCCGGGCAGTCGCTCGACCTCGCCGACGTGGTGGAGCTGAGCAACGGAGCCGATGTGCTGCCGGCGGTGCTCACCCTGCTGCCGCACGCCACCGACACCAGCGAGGCGTGGAGCGTCGTCGCCAGACGGCAGGACAAACTGGCCATGCTGCTGGGTGCCGACGCCCTGCTCGGTCTCGCCCCGTACCTCGGTGCGAACGGTGCCCTGGAACTGCTGCTGCCGCGCAGGACCTGGTACGGGTGGACCGTCGACGTGGTCACGGTGACGGCCAGGATGGGCCGGGGGACCCACATCGGCAGTCTGCCGGCCAAGGAGAAGTCGGACACCTACCACCAGGGCGGCACCCAGCGCGAGGATCGGCGTGGCCGCGGCTTCGAGTGGAGCCGTGGCGGCAACCTGACGCTCCCCGCCAAGGACGACACGATCGGGGTGACCGCCCGGCTGTTCGGCATGGCATCGAGCCGAAACAAGGTGCGGACCGTGGCGGTGTCGGAGTCCGACCGCCGGCAGGAACGCTTCAAGATCGATGACAAGGCGCTCAAGGCGGACACCGACACCCGCAAGTACGTCGGGGTCGAGGAGTACACCCACCCGTGGGCCTTCACCGTCCGGATCGCCACGGTGTCCAGCCCTCCTCAGCTGCTGCTCTGGATGACTCTCGGACAGGCCAGCCTCATCGCCACCTGGGCGGCGCGACAACGCCCCCAACCGGCTCAGACCCGTAGGTTGCCCGGGACGCTGCGGCTGCACTATCCGACCGCGCTGACCTTCGACATCCCGATGCTGCCGGTCGGCAGCGCGCTGACGGAGGTCGTCGTCTACCGGGACCGCCGGCCGGCGGACCTGCCGCCGTACTACGACCTGTCCGCGCAGCAGCTCGACACGGTCGAGGGCAACGTCAAGTCGAAGGTGCTGCTCAACGACCTCACCGTCGACAGGTCGCTGCTGGCAGCGGCCATCCGGGGGGTGCAGAACGCGGCGTTCCGGCACGCCGACCGGCTGCCCCATCCGCCGTACTGGCTGGCTCCCGGCACCCAGGGCCACCTGGCCACGCAGGTCGTCCCGGCGGTGCTGCTCGGGCTCGGCGACCGCATCCTGCAACCCGGCGGGGTCAGGATCCCCGGTCTGACCCACCTTCTGATCGCCGACCCGACGGTCCAGCTGCTGCCGCACAAGTTGACGTACCTGTACTCGGTCAAGTTCGCCAACGAGAGCATGCGGGAACTCGGCGACGAGACGGAGACCAACACCACGGTCACCAACAGCCGTGATCAGGAGCTTCTGCAGACCAAGTTGGCGTGGGGCGAGGACCGACCCGACCCGCTCACGGTGTCCAGGACCATCGAACACGCGCAGGAGGACAAGGCCGAGGGGTACGTCTACCTGGTCAGCAGCGGCACCTTCCGGATCACGGGGACGCACAACGTCCACCAGCCGATGACGATCGACCTGACGGTCAGCAACGCGGCGGTGATCACCGTGACCGCGGCTGCGGCCAAGGCGCTGAAGCTGCCCGAGGCCGTACCGCCGGCCGAGCTGGCCGGGCCGCCACCGCAACTGCACACCACGGCCCTGCACGACGGCGAGATCCTGGTCGTCGAGTCCACCCGGGCCAGCGCGTTGCCCGCGCTCGACCTGAACACGCTGTCGCACCACCCGGGCGTCACCACCGTCGTGGTCGACATCGACGCAGCCGGCGCGGTCCGAGTAGGCGACGAAGCCATCGACAACGTGGCGACGCTGGCGGAGCAGGTTCGGCATACCGTCGGCTGGGACCGCCGGGACATTCTGCTGCTGCCGAAACATCCGGCGGAGCTGTCCGGCGCCAGCGGAGCGGCGCACCTGCGCAAGCTCGCCCGGGACCTGCACCGGGCGCTTGGCGTGTACGTGGTCGTGCCGACGAGGGCTACCTTCGACAGACCCGGGCGGATCTGGCGGTGGTACCGCGACGACCGGGCGGCCTGGTACAAGGCGGACGGCATCGCCCACATCCAGGAACTGCTCGGCGGACCCCCGCCCCCGACCGTCGAGGGGGTGCCCGAGACCGCCCATGGGCTGGTTGCGGAGCCGGAGAACGTCGAGGGGGTGCCCGAGACCCAAGACGAGACGGTCGTCGGGGTCGAACCGGGGACCGCCCCCAAGGATGACGAACGTGCTGTGACTGGGCCGGTTGCGGACGCTGTGTCTGAGACCGTCGCGAAGGCTGCCGAGCAACTGTCCGAGCGTGCGTCGTCAACCAATCAGGCGTTCCTTGACTCTCCGCGGTCGGCGGTGTCGGCGCCTCCGGAGGCAACGGCCAGCACGGTCCCGCCGGAGGCGACGGCCCGCCTGGCGGAGTCGGTCCGGCGGGACCTGGCGGACCGGGCTACCCTGGCCGGCCTGGACGCCACCGTCGCCAGTGCGGCGATCGCGCGGACCGCCGTACTGGCGGATGAGATGTTCGGTGACCTCGACCAGGTCGAGACCCGGCGGCTGTGGACGATTGTCAAGCTGGTCGTGGCTCCGCTGCGGGCCGGCACCGACCCGCAGCGGATCACCAAGGACAGTGTGACCAGTGCGGTACGGCAACTGCTCCATTTCAACGACAGCAAGCCGATCGAGGACAAGCAGTGGACGGCGGTTGACGAACTCGTCCGTTGCTGAACCGTCCTCGCCCGCTACGGTCACCTCGCCCGGAGCGCGGCGTCGACGAGCGTGGCCCGCCGAGCCCGTACCTCAGCTCCGATTGCGGGTGTACGGCGACGGTGGTGCGCATCTCGGCCAAATGCGCGAGCATGAGCTGCTTGCCGTCCCTCCGCGTCAGCCGACCACCCCGGGAATTCCGCCATGACTTACGACTTCGACGGACTGCTCGCCGCAGCGACGACCCTCACCGCCGACGTGCGGCTGCGGCTGCCAAGCGGAAGATTGGTCGCCGCCGAACCGCCTGGGCTCTTCCCCGCCGGCGAAGTCGCCCGCTGGGCGTTCACCCAGACCGTGTCACCCGGCAAGTACGCCGTCGAGATCCTGACCGAGGACGACGTGGTGTTGGGTGCCCGGGTCGTCGTACGTCCCGAGCCGGTCAGCCAGTGGCTGCCCGCCCAGCGCAACGGAGCGGATTACATCTATCCGGTCGACGGCGCCACCGGGGGGTTCGGCTCGGTCGAGGTCTTTGAGGCGTTGACCGACGACGAGGCCCGCGAGGAACTGATAGCGGACCTCTCCTTCAACGCGGACGAGCCCTACAGCATCTACCACCACGAGGCTACCGGCACCAACCTCATCGCCATCCACCTCGGCGCCGACGGTCGGTACCGGAGCTGGGTCGGGTACACCGTCGATGGCGAGGTTGCCTCCTTCCTCACCGACTTCGGCGACCTGGAAGACCGGATCGGCGAGTCCCCGGAGCCTTTCCAGTAGGAGATTTTGGAGCCAGTGCTAGTGGCCGGCCCGACCAGGCAACGGCGAACGCTTCGCGGCTACTTGTTTCATTGATCTACGCCCGCAGCCATGAGCGGATCTCGCTGTACCGCCCCGACACCTTCAACCGCCGGAGCGGCGCGTGGCGGCAGGTTCAGATCCGGACGCCGCGATCGGCGACATTGCTTCGAGTGGAGGGCTCAGGCACGTTATTCGCGCGAGTAACGTGCCTGAGCCCTCCACTCGACGGCGGACCGAGACTCGACGGACCGAGGTGCGCGCTTCTCGGCACGACCGCACACCGATCGTCGCCGCCCTTGCGAGCGGCACGGAGTGTTGCTCGGCTCGCCCCGCCGGACCGCCGTGGCGAGTTCGTTGGGCTGGTCGAAGCTGCCGGGAACTACCTGGTGCAGGGCCGGACGGCTGTGCGTGCGATGTGGTTCGAGAGCGGTGACGTCAACGCCGAGACCTTCGACGACATCTCCGGCCTCGTCCTGCGATGCCGGGACCGGTTGCAGGCGCTGCTTGACTATCTGGACCGCACGCCGTCCGCCCTGTCCCATTCCCGGTAGCAGCCACGACCGCTGCACCGGCCCGTCGATCGCCTGAGCTTGCTTTTCGCGACAACCTGTCGCATACTTTTGCGACAGGTTGTCGTATCGCGTTCACTGTCGCGGCGCTGCCCGGGTAGCCGTGGCGCGGTGACGCGGAGAGGAAGGGGCTGGGAGATGAGTGCGCTCGCGGACCGCGCGGATCTGACGGAGTTGTTCGGACGCTACGCTGACATCGCAGACCGCAGGGAGTTCAACGGACTGCCGGGGCGGGTCTTCACCGATCCGCTAACGCTCGATTTCTCGTCGGTAACCGGCATTCCGCCGATGACGACGCCGTTGCGGGACTACGTCGAGATTCTGCGCGGTGCCTTCGCGCCCTTCGTAGCAACGCATCACGTCATCACCGGCCATGTCGTCGATCTCGACGGCGACCGCGCGACGGTCCACGCCCACGTCAGGGCTGAGCACTGGCTGTCAGACGAGCTCGCCGCAGGCGGCCCCAACCGCTGGCTGGTGGTGGGCTTCTACGACAACGAAGCGGTCCGCACCCCGGACGGTTGGCGCCTGACCCGCGTGCGGCTCACCGCGACCCACCAGGAAAACTCTCATCTGGCGGGTGTTGCCGCCGGCACCGGACGCGCCACCTGACGGCCAGGACATAATCACATCGTGCCGCGGATACGGGGAGATAGCGTCCAGGAGCACCACGAGATGGTGTGGGCCGAGATCACCAAGGCCATTCGGCAACTACTGACGGAACGCGACTACGACTCGATCAACATGGGTCACATCGCGGCCCGGGCCGGGATCGCACGTAACACCCTCTACAACTACGCCCCGGACAAGAGCGCGTTGGTACGGGCCGTGACCCACCGGGCGGCCACGCCCATGCTCGATCGGGTGGCCGCCATCGGTGCACGGTCCGCTGACTCCGCGACCGACCGGATGTTGGAGATCATCAGTACGGTTCTGGACGCGTGCACAGACCAAGCCCTGCAGGTGATGTTCCGTCCGGGTTCCGCTCCGCTGGTCCAGGAGATACCCAAGGGGCCTGATGGTCCGTTCGAAGCCGTCATCGCCGAGGTCGAGAACGTCGTACGGGATGGCATCACACGCGGCGAGTTCCGCGACGTCGGCGACGTGCGCCTCGCCGTGGAACTACTCTCCGGGATGATGCACGCCGGCGCCGTACGCATCACCCGGGACCCGGCAACATTCACGGCCACCGTAGCCGCAGCACAGGGGGCCATCCTCGCATCCCTCCGAAAACACCCGGACCGTTCAGACATCGGGCATCGATAGCCGACCAACATCTGAACCTACCGAACAAGCCGGGGCCCGCCGCGGCCCCGTTCCAGCACCGAGTTGCCGGCAGCCAGAACGCTGCCTGGGTGTGGGTTGAGTGACCTGGGACCGCTTACTCGGAGACAGCAGTCTTTGTGCTCCCGCCATGCTGGGTGATCCGAGGGCGGATCTGTGCCTTGACGGCGCTGCGGGTGAATGCCGCGTCGGTCGCCTTGCTGGACCAGATGTACGCCTCCCCACGCCCGAGCGCGGCCATCTTGGCCGGAGTCAGATCGGCGAGAGCTGCGTTGGCCTTCTGCAGGTGCTTCAACCAGGCTGGCGAGTTGAACTTGTGCAGGATCAGTTGGTTGGAAAGCTCGATCAGTGCTACTGGCACTGAGGTCGGCTCCTGGCTCGCGACCAGGATGCTCATCCCCTTGTGCCGCATCTCCCGTACGCTCTCGATCAGGCCGGCGGCGAGGTCCGGGCTGTCGATGAACTTGTGCGCCTCGTCGAAGACAACGAGTTTGTTGAACCGTCGCCCATCGCTGGTGGCTTCCGAGAAGAGCTCCATGAGTACGACGAACAGGCCGAGGGCCTCGTCCTTTTCGATCAGTTCGTCGCGGAGGTCCACGATGACGACTCGGCCGGGGCGGACCAGGTCCTGGATGCGGACGGTGTCGTCGATGTAGTCGGCAGCGAGGTCCAGGCGCTGATGGGCGAGCTGCTTGATGGGATCCGACAGGGTCGACTGGTCGACTCCGGCGCGCAGGACACCGATCGACAGGTTGTCGCGGTGCGCCTTCATGATCCTACCGAGCTGGCGGATGTAGGTGGACTGGTTGCCGACCGCGCCCATGAGGAATCGCCAGTGCGCAGCACGTAGCTCGGTGGAGCTGAACTTCAGTGCCCGCAGTTCAATGCCGGGATACTCGCTTCGGCGCTGCTCCAGTTGGTCTTCCGGAACCAGCATCAGTACGTCACCGAGCCCGGCCGGCTCGACACCGTAGCGCTCCCGCAGGCGCTGCACCTGCGCCTCGTCGGAGTTTGGTGCGACCAGGCTGGTGAACTCCGGCACGTAATTCAGGATGGCGCTGTAGTGAAAGATGATCGTGGCCAGTGGCTGCGGTAGGTGGTTGACCGGCGGTGTGGCGAGGGAAGCGGCTTCGACGATGGTGCCCATCGTGTAACTCTTCCCGGTGCCCTGCACCCCGAACAGGCTGATGGTGTGCGTCTCGTTGAGGTCTAGCGCGATGTGCCGACCGCCGTACTCGGCGAGGATTCCGTACTGTGGCGACGGACGTGCCGCGCCGAGGTAGATGTCCGGCTGGATCGACTGGGCCGACGGGTCGGGAACCGCCAGCTGTCGGTGGTCCGTTGACTCCGGCGGTTGCGGCCGGTCGGTCGACTCCTGCGGTTCCACCGGGTGAGCCGGTTCCGACCGGGGCCGGACATCATCCGGCGCACTGCCCAGATTCGCTTGCGTGGCATCGGCCGCATCGCTGAGATCGTCGGCGGCCGCTGGGTCGCGGTCGTCGGCGGGGCGGCCTTGCGGCACGACATGGTCGCGGGCCGGTGCCCGGAACGCTGCCTGTGGCAGCCGTGCGACCGTGGACGGCCGCGTCGCCAGAGTCCCCTGGGAGCGGGTGTCGGTGTGAGTGGCGGCCGCCAGCACTGGGTCGGTGACGATGCCGCCGAGTAGCTCGTCGATGACATCGCGGCCGATGCGGTGAAACTCGACGTCGCTCTCGACGTCTTGGTCGGTGCCGCTGCCTCGCAGGTCGAAGATGAGCCCGGTCTGGGTGAAGTTCAGCTGGTATCCCCAGTCGAGGTGGTCCAACATCCAGCGAGCCTCGTCCGCGATCGGACCAGCATCGTCGATGATGCCGTGGCGGACCGCGCGACCGAGATAGAAGCGCAGCAGCGCGGCGAGCTCCGCGTTGCGGCTTGCCCGATCGGGGCGATCGGGCTGGTGGTGCGCGGGGTCGAAGCTTTCAGCAAGGACGTCCCGGCTGCGGCTGAGCTGCTCGATGATCTCGCTGCGGACCTTCTGCAGGTCCGCGATGCTGGTCAGCGTGCTGTGACACTTCACCTCGACGAGTCGACAGGTGATAGTGCGTCGCTCTGCGTCGAGGCTGAACAGGGCCAGGTCGGTGCGCCGTAGTCCGATGCTCTCGGTGACCTCGTCTGCTCTGCGGCGAGCCTCCCGGTACAGCTCCAGGTGGGAATCGAGGGGGACGAGGATCTGGTTGCCCAGGACCGCCTGATGCTCCAGGTAGAGCCGGGCGAGCGCCAGTCCCAGGACTTCGGTCCGCTGGTTCGGCGCGGTAGACGCGATCTTGAAGGCGAGTCGGCCGGACAGCAGCCGGAGCTGGTCGAAGAAGGTCCCAGCATGTCTACGGTCGACCTGAAAACCGTGCTGATTCATCATGGGATGCAGCAGGGCGCGCAGCTCGTCCACCGATCTGGAACTGACCACCAGTTGGTGGCCGAGGCCGTCCGGTCCGGTGCTGGCGAAGTCGATGATGTAGTCGGGGCGGCGTGAGCTGCCCGGGCTGTCGAAGTACTCGATGCCCAAGGTCCGGTCGACGGTGATGACCCAGTCGCTGCATCGGTGGGCTTGGTGGAGCAGGCTGCCGTCGGCGGCGGTGAGGTTCAGCGTGATTCGTGGCACCAGGCCGGTTCCCGCTTCGCCGGTGGCTACTGTCGCCGCAGCGACCGAGATCACCCGAGGGAGTGCGGTGAGCAGGTCGGAATACTCCTCGGCCCCCGGGATGTCCCGCCCGGGTCCGTGCCGGGGCTGTTTGTGCCAGGCCACGATGCCGTCGGCGGTGTCGACGTAATCGACGGTCAACTCTTGGACAAGTCCGTGTACGGGTGCGGTCGAGTCGGGCCGGGCCGGGCCGACGCCGAGGTCCTCACCGCTGAAGGCGTCGAAGAGCAGCGTGACATGTGCGGTGTGCCGGCTTGTCGCGGACCGGAAGTCGTCCAGTGGCAGCACCGCAACGGCGAGTTTGGGTGCCAGCCCCGCGCTTCTCGGTGTGCAGAACGTTTCCGCTTCGGCGGCGGTGCTCCACTCGCCGGTAAGTAGTTGAGCCAGCGCCGCACCAGTGCCGGCTCGCTGCGGGTCTGCGGCGAACAGTCGCAGGTCGTACGAGAGGTGTCGAAGTGGTCTGCGCCGTTCCAGTTCGATGAGGGTGTCGGCCAGGAGTTCGGCGCGTCCCGGGTTGACCACGCACAGGACCAGGGTGGCGACGTACGGGTGCATCCGGACGTATCGCTCGATCCGGTCGGCGAGCTGCCCAGCCGTGACCGTCAGCGCCGCATTCGGGGCGTCGGGCACGCCGAGTGCTGCCGCCACGTCGGCCAACAGCGTGTGCGGATCGCCGGTTTCCGCTGGTAGGAAGGCTCCCCAGTAGGTGGCGAGGTCGGCGGTGGCGGCGCTCAGCCGGCCGTCGGCACCGACGATCATCAGCGGGAATCCGGTCGGCGTCAGTGCGAACAGCCGCTCGGCCGCTGCCCGGATCCGGTCTTTTCCGCTGACCGTGGCCGGGCTCTCAGCTGGCGCGTCGGTCGACGCTTCAGTCAACCAGTGCCGCCCGAGCCGCGCCCAGGTAACCATCCACAGTAGGCGTAGTGGATGGGTGGGAGCGACCAGGGTGAGCTGGTGCAGGTTGCCGCGGATGTCCTGGTGCTCCACCACGACGGTGTCGATCTGCAGCAAGGTGGCCAGCCGCCGGGTCAGCTCGGTCTCGGCGACCCGCCCGGTGCTGTGCAACGAGCCGTTGAGCAGATCGGTGTATGCCTCCGCGTAGGCGAGCACGGCGGCGTCGATCCGACTCAGGTCGCGGCCGGCGACGACCATGGCGTCGTCGCCGCTGATCGCGGTCAGGACAGCGGCCCGGGTGGCGAGGAACGTGTCGAGCCGGTCTGAGGAAGCCAACGGTGGGTGCGCGGGCTCGACCTGGACGAGGCGGGGTGGCTGCCCGGCCGCTGTGGTCAGCTGTCGTACGGCGAGCTGTGCGGGGTCGGCGAGGATCTGCCGCTCCAGTTCGGCGAGGATCGGAGCGAGTGGCACCTGCGCGGTGCCGTGCGCGCCGAACTCGGCCTCGACGACCGTGTGGGCGGGGTCCTTCCAGGACGTCTGCTGGCAGCTGACGCCTTGCCCGTCGCGTCCGTCCACCGATGCCTCGAACGCCAGCCGGAGCAGCTCCTGGGTCACTCCGACGGAACGGCGGGTGCGAGGTGGTGCCGGTGGTTCGTCGAGGTCGTCGTCCGCGACGACGTAGAACCGGTCGCTTTCGTTGTCGGCGTGCCGGTCCGGCACCTCGCCGCCGTGGGCGTCGTGGTGACTCGCGGGGTGGCCTGTCTCCACCGGCAGCGGCACGCCATCGCTGTCCATCGGTGTCACCCGCAGGTAGTGCCAGCCGTTGTCGAGCCGGGCGGAGCGCAGCCGTTTCAGCACGGCCTTGTACGTCTGCCGCCGGTTGGTGCCGACCTTGACGACGGCGTGTACTCCGGTCGGGCCGGACTCTTCGGACATCAACTGGACGGTGAAGGAGGTCAGGCCACGGACCTGCCGAGGGTCCGGGGTCACCTCGAACGCTACCGGCAGTTGGTTGTGGCCGGAGGCGCCGCCGGGCAGGTAGGCCTGTCCGGTGATGGTGTCTAGGACCGGATGGTCGCGGTGTTCGTGGCGTCCGCCGGCGCGCGGCAGGGCCAGCTCGGCGAGGGTGATGCGTACGGCCGTTGCGACCCGGTCCTGCGGCAGCGGCCAGCGGTGGAAGGACAATCCCCAGTTGGCCCGGTCCACGACGATCCGGCGGGTCCAGTTGGCGGAGGCGTCCCGGCCGGCGTCGGTCAGCAGTTCGGCGACTCTCGTGCGGAATGCGGCATCGGTGAGCCGCAGGTCGACGACGCGTTGCCGGACCGACCGGTCGGCCCGGCTCAGCGCTTGGACGGTTCGGGCGTTGCGGGCAGCCCGGGTGCGCACCTGGGTGGGGTCGGCGAACAGCTCGAAGTCGGGGATGAGGCCGAGTTCGAACAGTGCGCCGCCGGCGGCCTGTGGGTCCCGGTCGTTGTGTTCGATGGTGAGCAGGAAGCGGGCGCGCCGCAGCGGGCCGGCGTCGACCCGACCCGGCTCGACCGTCTGCTCGTCGAGCACGCCGAACAGTTCGCCGATCGCGGTACGCAGCTCGTCGGGCAGACCAGCCTGTAGCCGGGTGACGAGTTCCTGGTAGACGTCGCCGGGTTCACTCTGTTCGAAGGTGGCGACGCCGAAGGAGTCTTCGGCGCTGGCGTGGGTGCCGGGTGGGATGAACACCAGCAGCGGCGGGCGCTGGCGGCCATCGGCGTCGGGGTTGCGCAGTTCGACGAGCTTGGTGCCGCTGACGGCGACGTCGTCGGGCACCTGCGGCGGTTGTCCGAGGACGTGGATCTGGGCGGCGGTGCCGGTGGCGCCGCGCAGCCGACGGCAGAGCCGGGCGGCCAGCGGTGCGCCGAGGTCGGTCACCCGGACGCAGTGTCCGGCCGTGCGGGCGGCGAGCAGCGCGGCGAACCGGGGCACCAGGACGCGTTCGAGGGCTTCGTCGAGGTCGGTGTCGGTGACTTCGCGTAGTCCGGTGCTCATCGCGGTGCTCCGTCAGACCCGAGGCGATAACGCGGGGTGATGGTCTGGGTGAGGTAGGCGTCGGAGAGGTCGGTGTAGAAGCCGATCTCGCGCAGCCGGGCGACGAACGCGGCCCGGTTCTCCCGTAGCGCCCGGTGGTCGGTGATGCTGGGCTGGCCGAAGCCGTCGCCGGGGGGAAGCTCGTCGATGTAGATGCCGTACCGGTCGCGCAGCAGCGTGAGGAACTCGTCGACCCGGATCGCGGCGGTCCGAAACGCGCCGGTGCCGTCGGGGTGAAGCAGGGCCAGCTGCAACAGCACTTCGAGCAGCCGGCTGTCGAGGACGAAGCGGCGCTGCCCGCGTCGCGGCTGGGCGAGCATCGCGCCGGGGCGGTGCTTGAGCAGCAGGCTGTCCAGGCATTCGGTCAGCCGGGTGCGGTGATGTTTGACCCGGTACGCGGTGATGATCTCGATGTAGGTGGTGAACGGGTCGAGTTTCAGCTGCAGCAGGTCGGCGATCTGCGGGTCGAGGCCGTTGTCCTCGCCGGACGATGCCTCCACCACGCGGGCCAACCGGGCCTCGGCGAACCGGCCCCGGTCGGCCTTGTGCGCCGGGCCCAGCAACGACAACAGCTGGTCGATGGGGAACATGTCACCGGGTGGCTTGCGGAGCTTGCCGATCTTCACCAGGTGCCAGCCGAAGTCGTCGAGCTTCTTCACGGTGAAGGTCGCTTGCACGAAGGCGGGGATCCGGTCGTACCAGATCTGTGCGCTGGTCTCGGCGAGCCGGGCGGCGGCGGTGTCGGGCACGCCCGCGACGTCGAGGAAGAGTCCGCCACTGAATGCGACGCGGTCGCCGCCGGTCCAGATCGGCAGTGCTTTCATGATCCGGAAGTGGTATCGCGCCAGGTGGAAGGCGAACAGGATCTTCAGGTGGTCGACCAGCACCGACCGGGGGACGACACCTCGGTGGTAGAGCAGGCGGATGACGTCCTGGGTGAGCAGTTCGGCGGCGGCGGCATCCAGCGGTGGGTAGATCTTGCGGACCCTGGATTGGTCCTTCCGGTCGGTGACGGCACCCTTGGCGGCCTCGCAGAGGTTGATCAGGGTCTGCGTCTCGACGTCGATCTCGGTGGCGTCGCCGCCGCCGGTGAGCTGGTCCACTCCGGCGAAGAAGAAGCCTTTCAGTAGCGGCAGGATTTTGCCCTGCGTCTCGGTGCCGTGGTGAAGCATCCAGTAGAGCTGCTCGTCGGCGCCGTACGGCCGGGACCGACGGGATACCCGGAAGCGGTAGGTGAAGCCGTGCAGCGGACGTAGCCCGGCGATCGCCTGCCCCGGCTTGCCCCGGTTGACCAGGTCGAGCAGGTGGGTTTCCAGCCAGCGCGCGGTGATGTCCGGGTCGAATCCAACGAACCGGTCAGGATGCTCCGTGACCACTTCGACGAAGGCGTCGACGTCCAGATCCGCTCCCGATCCGACCAGCACGCTGGGCGAGCCGTTGTGCCACAGCCGGGGCAGCAGGGCGGTGAGCACCCGGTCCATGTCGAGCTGCTTGTAGTCGAGGTAGCTGACCGCCGGGTGGCGGAACTCCTTGTCGTCCCTGTGCAGCCCCACTACGACTCCTCCCGTGGGGTCACCGGCTCCATCCGGACCTGCCCACCCGGCTGGCGGAGCACCCGCCACAGCTCCTGCCCGGTCTCCGTGAGCAGCAGCTCCTGGTACGGGGCGGCGGACAACTCGTGTTTGAAGATGGTCAGGCCGAGGTGCAGCCCTTGGCGTTCGGCGATGCCGGGTAGGTAGCCGTCGCGCAGCCGGGTGAGCAGCTCGAACAGGTCGAGCCGGATTCGTAGGGTGACCCGGTGATCGGTGGCCCCCCGGTAGCCGAGCACCAACTCCTGCGCGCCACCCTCCAGGTAGGGCGACCGGGACGCGCCGTCGGCCCGCAGCGTCAACTGCCCGGCGGGAAACAGTCGGTAGCTGCGGATCTTGCCGCCGGGCACCACTCTGACCTGCAACGCCAGCGCGTCGGCGATCCGCGTCGCGTCACCGAGACCTTCGCTGCGGTTGAGCGCGCCGATGAGTTCCGGTAGCCGCGACGGCAGTTCGTCCGGCCGGGCCAGCAGGTTCAGGAAGTCAACGGCCGAGCGGTACGGCAGCATCCGCCGGGACCGTTCGTCGTCGACGCATTCGAAGTAGAACCGGCGACGGGCGGCGGTGAGGTAGTGGCGGTGTGTCTCGGCGGTGGCCGGGTCCATCGCCGCGCCGCGAGGCAGGGCGTCGACCAGCCGCTGCAGCATCCGCAGGTCGTAGTCGCCGCGTTGGTCGACGGTCATCAGGGCACGTCCGGCGTCCGGGCCGACGTAGTCGAGCCGCCGGTCCAGGCCCGGGTCGGCGACTGCGGCGACGTCGACCTGTGCCAGCAGGTTCAGCAGCCGGTCGGCACCGGCGACCGGTCCGGCCCAGCTGTTGAAGTAGAAGCCGTCGAGCACTTCGGTGAGCTGGTCGCTGGCGTACAGCTCGTGGATGTCCGCGCAGTCCCGACCGGAGGTCAGCATGAAGGCCAGCGCCGACTGGACGTCGCGGACGGTGATGTGCGCGATGCCGCGTAGCTCGGTCAGCCGGTAGAGCATCCGCAGCCGTGCGGCGATCTTCTGCCCGAGGGCCGGGTGCGCGAAGGTACGGGCGTTGTGCCGGACGTAGCACGTGTCGACGAGGGCACACCCGCCGCACGCCTCCCACCGCTGGGGTGCGGTCATCCGGGCCAGCATCCGGTCGAAGACCGCGCCGCCCAACTCGTCGGAGTCGTCCAGCAGACTGCGGCGGTTGAGGTTGATGACCACGACACCGGGGTCTGCGACGGTGGCGGCCGCGCCGGTCGCCGGCTCCGGCCGGTCGGTCAGGCTGGTCAGCACCTGGCCGGCCAGGGCGGGAAACTGCGCCCGGTGGGTGTCGAGGAAGTCGACCAGCCGGCCTTCGTTGATCGCGATCAGCCGGGTCTCGCCGGCGACGCCGGCCAGGTCGACACCGGCGAACGGCGCGAAGAAGTCCAGCAGCACGTCGTCGTTGTGTTTGTCGGACTCGTCCTGACTGCCGTCGTGGTTGGTGCGCAGGACCAGGCCGGTGGGCGTGGTGAAGTCGGCTCCGTTGCCGCGCCGTACCGGGGTGTCCGGCCCGTCCTTGGCGGCGACCGTCAACAGCCGTTCCAGGAACGCGGTCTTGCCGTCGCCGGCGTTGCCGGTGATGACGACCAGCCGGTAGGCGCCGGCCAACACATCTGGCGTGAGCTTGTCGTCGAGCGCGGTGGTCACGTACAGGTCGAACGCCGGATTGCCGCCGGCGCGGGTGCCGGCGTTGCTGCGGATGCTCTGGCTGTAGAGGGTCTGCAGGTGCCCGACGAACGGGTTGCTGCCGACCGCCGTCGGCGCGGGTGGCGGGAGCACCGGGTCGACCGGTTCTGGCCGGACCGGTTGGAACACCTCGTCGCCGATGGCGGCCAACGCGTCGCGGAACTGCTGGGCGCTGGTGTACCGGTCGCTGCGCAGCGGGGCGATGGCGGTCGACAGGGTGTGGACGAGCTGGTCGGAGAGGTTGCCCAGGCCCGGCACCTGGCGCGGGTCGTCGGGCCGCCGCCCGACAGGGGCAAGGCGATCGGAGTACGGCCACTGCCCGGTCAGCACCTCGTACAGGGTGAGCCCGAGGGCGTAGACGTCCCGGTCGATGAGGTCTGCCCGGGTGACCTGCCCGCCGGTGACGAAGTCCGGTGGGGCGTACCGCGCGGTGCCGCCGGTGCGCGACAGGCTGGAGTCGTCGGAGACCGCCACGTTGAAGTCGAAGATCTTGCAACCGCTGTCGGTACGCAGCAGGTTCGCCGGCTTGATGTCGCAGTGGTAGATGCCGTTGTCGTGTAGGTAGGCCAACCCGTCGGCGACGTCGACCCCGAGCCGTACCGTGTCCGCCGGCCCCAGTGCCCGCTGGCTGACCAGGTCGGCGACCTGCTGTCCGTCGACGTATTCGAAGACCAGGTACGGGATCTCGCCGCCGTCGAGGTAGTCGGCGCTCTCCACCTTGACCACGCTGGGGTGCGCCGGCAGCCGCAGCAGCAGTTGATACTCGACCCGCAGCCGTTCGACTACCGACTCGCGGTCCCGGTGCACGATCTTCACCGCCCGGTCGAGGCCGGCAAGATTGTCGTACGCCTGGTAGGTGGTGCCGTAGGAGCCCGGCTTGCCGAGCCGGCGGCGGATGGTGAACTTGCGGGTCAGCTGGTGGCCCGGCGGCAGATCACGGTAGTCGGGTTGCGCTGGAGACGGCCCGGCGGCTGCCTCGGCCAGTCGGGTGTTGCCGGGCCGGATCAGCGCCGCCAGGTCCCGCAGGGCATCGGCGGCGGTGGGTCGGGCCGACGGCTTCAGCGCACACATCCGGCCCAGCAGTTCGGCCAGCGCCGGGCTGAGCCCGGCGGCGGTCATCACCGTCTGCGGCAGCACGCTGCCCTTGCGGGTCTGGTCGTCGGTGCTGGCGAACGGCAACTCGCCGGTGAGCAGCTGGTAGGCGATGACTCCGGCCGCGTACACGTCGGATGCCTGGCTCATCTCCTGCGCCCGCCCCTGGCATTCGGGGGCGACGTAGGCCGGGTCGAGGATGTCGGCCAGCCGGTGGACCACCGAATGCTCCCGTGACCCGGGTGGCCGGGCGTAGTCGAACCCGGTGAGTACGCCCCGGTTGTCCCGGGTGACCAGCACCGACGTCGGGGTCAACGCCCGGTGCAGCACGGCGTGGGTGTGTGCGTGGGCGAGCCCGCGCAGCAGGTCGGCGACGACCCGCAGCCGCACGTCGGCGCTGAGCGCCTGCCGTGGGTCGGCCAGGTGCACGGTCAGTGCCTGACCGTCGACGTCGTCGAGGACGAGGACGAACTGTCCTTCGTCGTCGGTGGGGAAGAAGTCACGCCGGCCCACGACGTGCGGGCTCGGCGGCATTCTGGTCAGCACCGCGTAGGCGTTGCCGATCGCGTGGCGCTGCACTGTCCGTTGCTTGGCGGGCAGGAACGGGTCGGCCCGGTAGACCCGCAGCAGCACGGTTTCCGACCCGGCGAAGGTGGCGTTGCGCGCCCGGTACTCGGTGACCTCCTCGTCGCCGCCGAGCCGTTCGCAGACCTGCCAGTTGCCGAACAGGCGCGGCCCGGTGCGCCGGCGGACCCCGCCGCCGAGGGCGTTCAGCACGGTCGCCTGATGGTCCCGGATGTCGCGGATCATGCCGGGCCGGATCCGGGCCGGGTCGTCGAGCGCCGGGATCAGACCGGGCAGGTCGACGACGTCGATGGCGTCGGCGTCGGTGCCGTCGCTGGGGTCGATCAGCTGGGCGTCGCGACCGACCAGGACGACGAGTTGGCCCACGTACACCTGGGACAGCTCGGGCCGGGCCCGTTCCAGGACGCCTTTGAGCGCGCGGGCGTGCGACCGGATCTTGCGTACCGGGGAGGCGAAGGAGCCACGGCCCTTCGGGTACCACCGGACGCCGGCGACGTCGATGCGCCCGACGGTGCCTTTGACGTCGATCAGGTGGACCGCCCGGGTGGTCACCACGACCAGGTCCACTTCGTACGCCGCGCCGTGCACCGGGATCTCGATGTTGTGCAGCACGAACCAGTCGTCGGGAGCGTTGTCCCGCAGGTGCGCGATGACCAGGCGTTCCCCGTCGTTGGCCGGGGTGGACCCACCGACGATCTCAGCCACGCTCAGCGCGCCGCCTCTCGCACCGCCTTGTCGAGCAGAGCAAACGCCTCGTCCTCCTTGCGGTCCGCATCGTCGCGGTCACGATACGCCTGCCGCACCACCCCGGCGATCCGCTCCCGGCCCGCCCCCGCCACCATCGGCACCGGCAGGTCACGAAGTAGCGATGGGTGATACTCCTGCTGTTTGCCGCCGACGCTCATCGACCGAAGCGCACGGAAAGCTGCATCTGTGCGGAAAAATGCAAACAGGTAGGCGCCCGGCATGTCCTCCTGGCCGGATACGACTCGAACAAAATCCTGACTGTATGCGTTGTCGAGAGCGCGTCCCGTTACCAGAATAGATCTGCCGAAGACCTCGCGCTCACCGAGCGTGCCGTGTGCAGCGATTAGGACAGTTTCATCAGCCATGTGGATGTCGGCTGGAGAGAGCTTGGAATTGATCCAGCGCCCCGACGGACGCAACCAGAATGCCTGCCGTTGCCCAACGAGCTTGACTCCATGCTGCGGATCAGAGTCGTACCGTTTGAAACGTGCTCCGGTCCGGAGCGATCCGCCTTTGCAGATGTCGCCGAGGAGGCGGTGCGGGACGGAGCGGAGGGTGTCGATGACGCGGCGGGCGCGGGGGGAGTAGTTGAGGGCACGCAGCGACAGGGCAGTGGGTCGCTCGATGGTGAAGCCGAGGTCGCGCTCCTGGTCGTGCCAGCGCAGGTCGAGCAGCTCGGGGATACCGGCGCTGACGAACAGGTCGCGGGTGGCCTCCCGGACGCCGTCCTCGTAGCGCTGGCGCAGCTGCATCGCCTCGCTGATCAGGGCGTCGATCCGGTCTTCGACGTCGCCACCGAAGCGGGGCACCGGCAGGTCGGCGACGTGGCTGGGCTCGATGTGTTTGACGCTGGTGCCGTAGATGCCGCCCTTGATGATCGGGATGCCGAACGGGCTGGCCAGGAAGGTGTAGAGGTAGCCGGCCGGGATCCGGGCAGGGTCCGGCACCACTCGCATGACGTCCTGGCTGCAGGCCGCGCCGGCCATGCTGAGCCGGGTGTAGGTGACCCGGCCGGCGGTCATCCCGGAACAGGTGACCAGGGTCCAGCCCGGCTCCAGTGGTAGGTTCGGAATTTTCTCGAATGACCGCTTGGTGATCATCGGCAGGTTGGTCAGGTCGGCTTCGAAGATGTCGGCGCTGCCGAGGAACGGCACCCCGTGCGCCGGGTCGGTGGTCCACTCGCGTCGGAACCGGCCGGCGTGGAAGATCCGCGCAGTGACCGCGTGCAGCGGCTCGGTGTGCGGCATTCGGCCCAGATACTTGCGGGCAGCGTAGGCGTCGGAGACGTACGGCCCGGGGTCGAGGCGAAACCCCTGTTCGGCCAGCCAGCTTGCCTGGACGGGATTGTCTGGGCCGGCCAGCTTCACAGCTCCTCCTCGGGGAACCAGTCACGTAGCGTGTCGCGCAGGGTCTGAAACGCGGGGTCGACGCAGCCCTTGACCGAGATCCCGGCGGCCAGTCGCTTGAACAGTGCACTGGACCGGTCCACCCGGTAGCCGTCGCGGCGCGGGTCGCGGTAGCGATTGCGTAGATATTCAAGGGCTTCCTTGGGCCGCGCCGGTTTGGCGAGCTCAGGCGGCCAGAAGCCGCTGTCGGCCAGGATCTGTCGGAAGTCGGGTGGGCAGCTGAGTGCCTGCGCGACTCGGGGGTTGTCCTGCCAGACCCACGCCTCCAGCTCCGGCTCGATGACGATGACCGCGAACTCGTCCCAGACTCCAGTCATTTTGGTAGTCAGATCATCGCGAATCTTTTTTGACCCTGGGCTTCCGGTGAATTCCTCGTCGAGAATGATCACCGCGCGGTCGTGGCTGCGCTGGTACCTGCGCAGCAGTTCGGGCCCTTGCCGGTAGACGCCGGAGTCCTTGGTGGGCGAGACGACCACGTCGTGGCGCGGGTCGAAGTCGAACCGCCGGCAACCCACGCTGCGGTGGAACTCGGGTCGGCCGAGGAAGCCGTGCAGCATTTGCTGCATCGAACCGTCCGCGACCAGGAAGATCACATCACGCATGGGCGGGGGCGTCCGGGGGGAGCGAAGGTCACGAGAGCACTCCTGAGGCGAAGAGGGTGCCGATGTCGACACTGCCGTGCCAGTCCTGCATCCGGGGGTGGTCGCTGCCGGCGATCACCTCGACCGCGCCGTCGCCGTCGAGCCGGGCGAGCACGATGCTGGCGAGGTCGGTGTTGGCCAGCACGATCGGCGACTGGGTGGAGATCCAGACCTGGTCGTCGGTGAGGGCGGCCAGCGACTGCACCACGGTCTCGATGGCCCGGGGGTGGATGCCGTTCTCCGGCTCCTCGGTGACCAGCAGGCGGGGCAGCGCGGAGCTGGGCAGGTAGGGCAGCAGCGACAGCGACAGGATCCGCAGGGTGCCTTCGGACAGCCCGGACGAGGTGACCCGGTAGCCGCCGGCGTACTCCACCGACAGGTACGCGTAGTGGTCGTCGGCGCGTTCGATCGCCTCGACCCCGGTGATCTGCGGCAACGCCGTCTGCAGGTGATCGATCCAGAGGGCGAACCCCTGCGGGTCCTCCTGCTGCAGGTGGGCGACCAGCCAGGGGAAGTTGCGCCCGGAGGGCAGCACCCGCAGCGGGTCACCGGGCGCGGCGGCCTGGCGCAGCTTCGTCCAGTCCGGGTCGAAGAAGACCGCGCCTTCGCGCAGCAGGCCGGCGAACCACAGCGCCGCCGGGAAGAGCTCCGGATCCGCTGGTACGGCGGCCAGCGCGACCTGACTGGCCGGCACCCGGAAGTCGGGCACCCGTGCGCCCCGGGTGGTCGTCTCGGCGGTGAACGTGGTCGGCTCGCCCGGCCCGCGGTGGATGACCGGCTGGGCGGCCTGGCGGGAGGACCGGCTGCGTCTGGGCAGGTCAGCACCTTGCATCGCGATACCCGCCGCCGGTCGGCGACGGTCGGCGGCGGAGAAGAGATAGAGGTATTCCCCGTCGACCTGCAACTCGTCGTTGAAGATCCGCAGCCGCAGCTCGTAGCGCAGATGGTCCGGGACCCGGTGCACTGTCGACGCGGTGCTGCGGCCGGCCATGGTGTTGACGATGTCCGCCGGCAGCGCGGCTTCGATCGAGAAGGCCACCGTGTCTCCGCGCCCCTGGTGCACCAGCTCGGTGAGGGTGTGCGCCCGGGGCACCTCCCGCCAGCCCTGGGGGCGGAGGAAGGCGTCGGCCACCCGCTGTTGATTGAGCAGGTCACCGAGCAGCACCGGGATGTCGAGCAGGGTGCTCTTGCCAGCACCGTTGGCGCCGGCGAGCACGTGGAACTGACCCAGGTCGATGCTCAGTTGTGCGAAGCAGCGGTACTGGTAGGCCTCGATCCGAGTGATCATGTGCGCTCACCCGGCTCGGGGTGCTCGGCGCGGAACCGCCGGTAGGCGTCGACGATCTCCGGCAGGTCGTTGTCGACGACCTGCTTCTTGCGGGTGACCTCCCGATGACTGGTGCCGCCGTTGCGGTAGACCGGGATGCGCTCCACGGTGTCCCGCAGGATCGGCACGCCGTCGGGCCGGCACTTGTAGATCTTGTTGCCGCGCCGGTCCACGCCGACCTTCTCGGCGACGGCCATGAAGACCGGATAGTCAGGCCGCTCGCCCAGCTCCGCTGCCAGCTTCTCCCGGTCGGTCTTCTTCTTGAGCAGCAGCACCGAGGTGAGGATGTTGACGTGCGCGTCGACGATGAAGGTCTCCACCGGCAGCTCGACGCTGGCCAGGATCCAGCAGTTGTCAAGGATCCAGCGGCGGATCCCTTCGTCCATCGGGCCAGGGTTGGACAGGATGCCGTTGGGCAGCACGATGCCGATCCGCCCACCGGGCTTGACCCAGTCGACGGCCCGCTGGATGAACAGCTGCTCCGGCGACATCGCCGACACCCGGCCGGGACCGGCCTCTACCTGGCCGGTCTCCCGGTTGCGGGTCCAGGACTGGGCCACCCCACCCCGGTAGGCGTCGAGAATGTCAGCGTCCTCGATCTTGATGTCCGAGCCGAACGGCGGGTTGGTCATCAGGACGTCAACGCTGCCCAGCGGGATGCGTTCGGCTGCGGCGTGCCGGTCCGTCAGGTGGCCGTCGGGGAAGGCGAGGGAGTCCAGGTGGTAGACGTTGCCTTCGTCACCGGTGGAGAGCATGACGCTCATCTGCGAGGCCCGCACCAGGAACGGGTCGAAGTCGGCCCCGAAGAGGTGGGTCTTGGAGTATCGGGCCAGTCGCTCCTGGTGCTCGATCAGCTGCGGCTCGGTGTCGGGCAGCCCCTTGGTGCCCTCCGCCGCGCGCCACTGGTCGAGCAGGTGGCGCAGGGTCTCGCGGAGGAAGCCGCCGGTGCCGCAGGCCGGGTCGAGAACGGTTTCGTGCTCCTTGGGGTCGAGCATCCGCACCATCAGCTCCACCGCGCCCTTCGGGGTGAAGTACTGCCCCCGGTCGCCGCGCAGGTTGATGCCGACCAGCTCCTGGTACGCCATGCCCTTGACGTCGATGTCGGTGCCGGCGAGGTCGTAGGAGGCGAGCTCGCCGACGATGAAGGCGAGCGCGCGGGGCGAGAGGCTGATCTGGTCGCGCTCGGTGAAGAGCGGGTACTCCTTCTTCACCTCGTCGAAGAGCTCATGGATGCGCCCGGCGATCTTCGCTCGGCCATCGTTGGTGAAGGGCTCCTGTGGCGTGGCGAAGAACCGGGGCGCACTGCGCTGCCGGCGGCTGACCCGCTCGTCGTGCACCTTGGCGAAGATCAGGTAGAGGAACTGCCAGAACGCGGCGTCTTTGGGCAGGCCCTCGTTGCCGTGCACGTAGTTGTGGCAGCGCCGGAAGGCGGTCTTGAGCATGGCCGCCTCGCCCCGGCGCAGCCGGGCGGCGGATCCCGCCGCGCCGCTGAAGCTGGCGTCGACCGGCCAGTCGGCCCGGAACTCGAACTTCACGCCGAACCGGGTGTTTTCCCGCTGCAGGAAGAAGAAGTCCAGGCCGTTGGTCCAAAGCCCGTACTGCGCGTTGGGGGTGTCCGGCGTGCCGAGCAGGTCCTGAAGCTCCTCCACATCCTGCCGAGCCTGCTCATGAGTCCTGATCTTGGTGACGGCCCGGCTGGCCTTTGGCTCCGGTTTGCAGATCACCACCCGTTGCAGGTTTTCCAGGGTCGGCTGCGCGCCGGGGGTGAAGACCGCGATGTCGGCCTTGCGGATCCGGCGGCGTCGCCCGTCGAGCTCGACCGGGATCGGGAAGTCACGGGCCATGTCGTCGGTCGAGATGCCGTACTCCACGGCCAGCGCGTGGGCGATGCGCTGGCGGACCTCTTCGTTGCCGCGCAGCCGCACGGGCTTGTTGGTGATGAAGTCGATGGTCTCGTCGTTCGACAGGGACTCCGGCCCAGCTCCGGCGACCGCTGCCGTGCCGGATTCGTCGCCCGACGCGACGTCGTGGCCCCTGTCGTCAACCATCCGCTGTGCCAACCCCTCTGAGTCGATCAAGTCTCGATCATTGTCGCCGGTGCGACCGACATGTCGGCAACCGACACCCCCGGACCTGCCGGGGTCGGGGGTAGGGGCAGGTCCGGGGGTGGTGGTCAGGGGCGGGTGGTGGTGGCCTGGGCGATGAAGGTGGACCAGGCGGTGGGGGTGAAGGTGAGGGTGCCGCCGGTGCGGTCCTTGCTGTCGCGGACCAGGACCCGGCCGGGCAGGTTGTCGGCGACTTCGACGCATTCGCCGCCGTTACTGTTGCTGCGGCTGGCGGTGCGCCACGCTGGCTCGGTCATAGCTCTTCTGCCATCCTCGCGATCAGGTCCCGGGACGCGTCCCGGGGCAGTGCTACCGAGCGTATCGCCTCCCATGCGTTGACGAGGGCGGCGACCTTCGCCGGCTCCTCGTAGGTGCGGCCGTCCACCGGGTTCTCCGTGTAGGCGACCGTCGTCCCGTCCGGCAGCGTGCCGAGGATGAAACTGCCAAGCTGTCCGGTGTAGAGCCCGGCGTCGAGCGGCACCACGTGCAGCAGCACCCGGTCGCGCCGCGACATCTCCACCAGGTGCAGCAGCTGCTCCTTCATCACCACCGGGTCACCCCGGCGCAGCGCGGCCTCGTCGACGATGAACGAGGTGACCGGCGGCGTCTTGCGGTCGAAGACGGTCACCTGGCGGGCGAGCCGGTGCGCCAGGCGCTGCTCGGCCACCTCCGGCGGATGCATGCCGACCGCGAGCACCGCACGGGCGTACGCCTCGGTCTGCAACAGCCCGGGGACGTAGGTTGACTGGTACGCACGCAGCATCTCGGCCTGGGCCTCGTACTCCGGCCACGGCTGAAACCAGTCCGGCGGCACGGCGTTGCGGGCGTCTGCGGCGGTCTCCTGCACCAGGGTGCCGCTGCCGAAGACATCGTCGATCTGCTCGGCGGTGTCCGGCAGGGGGATCTGCCGGGCCGTCTCGAACTTGGCGATAAGCGAGGTGGAGACGCTCAGCCGCTGCGCCAACTGCTCCTGGGTCATGCCTCCGTTGAGGGTGCGGAGGAACTTGAGAGTGCGGGGAACCCCGTTGCTGCTCACGAATTACCGGTCCTTCCCGATTCAAGATCGAAGTTTCGGAACGGGTTCTGTTGGTGGGAATCCTTCCACTGTTGGCGCTGCGGGTCCAGGGTGGATCTGCTGACAGCAGAAAATCGGGAGGGATTCGATGATCAATAAGGTGGCGGCCGCCGGGGCAGACCCGGACGACGACCCGGTCTTGCGGCACGCAAGGGAGACCGCCGAGAAGCATCTGCCGAGGCGGATCGGCGAATGCCCGACGTGCGGATCGGTCGCGTTCTGCGCACCGTTCACCATGGCCCTGGCGGTCCTCGACCGGCGGGACGTGCCACGGGCGCGCCGGATCCGGACCGTCCTCACCGTCGCCGGCCTGTCGCCACCGGAGTTCCCGCACCCGCCGGAGAGCAGCGACGACGGCCGAGGCGGCGACGGCGGAGGGTGGTGTGAAATTGTCCGGTGAACCGTTGATCAAGGTCGGCGACGTGTTGCGGCTGCGCGCCGAAGACTGGGCATTCGGAAACGGCCCGGTGGCGATCCGGGTGTCCCATCTGCGACACGGTCACGACATTCCACACGTGACCATGATCGCGGTGATGGGCACCTTCGTCAGCGGCCCCCGCACCGGCCAGATGATGCTGCTTTCGGTGTTCAAACACGCCTTGCGGCGGCCCGGCGTCGTCGAGCGCGACGGCCGTACCCCCGAATCTCGCTCCTGACCAGAAACGCCCTGACAGCGATCCCGTCGAAATGCGAAAGGCGGTTCCACCGTGCGCAGGCTTCTCCACCTCGTCCTGTTCCCCCGGCGTACCCGGCGGCAGTCCCGGCCGCACACCCGCAACGCCGGTGCCCGCCACTACCGTGGCGCGGTCCGGCCGTCGATCAGCCCGGGGCTGGTCCGCGACCGCCAGTTCCTGGACCGCACCCGGCGCGGTCTCGACCCGGCCGAGGTACGCGCCTTCCTGCACCTGGTCGCCGACGAGCTGGCCGCGGTACGGGCCGAGCTGGCGATGACCCGAGACGAGAACGTACGGATCAAGCAGGCGCTGCGGGACTGGCAGTCGCGGCAGTTCCAGGCCCGGATGCCGGCGTAGGCCGTCGGCCCGTGACCACGAAGGGAGCCACGATGGTCCACCACACCGGGGCCAGGGCCGGGACCGGGACCGCCGCTTGGGCCGACGCCGCAATGACGCTGCCGTTGCCGGCGGTGCACCTGCGGAGACCGTTGCTGGCCGACGAGTTCTTCCTGCTGGCGCAGGACGCGGTGACCGGTCGGCCGCGGCTGCCGGACCGGGCGGTCGGGTTCGGTCTGGCCGCCGCGCTCCTGGTGGACCTGGTCGACGCCGGGGCGTTGCGGGTGCGCGACGGCCGGCTCTGGCTGGTGGCGCGGCACGTGCCGGTGGACGCGCTCGGCGGCTGGATCCTGCGCTGGTTTGCCGCCGAGCCGGGGTACCGGCGGGTGGGCACCTGGTTGGCGCTGCTGGCGCCCGGCGCACATCAGCAGGTCGCGCGGCGGCTGGTCGCGGCGGGTGCGGTGCGGCCCCGGACGGTACACCGTCTGCTTGCCACCGCCGTGCGCCATGTGCCGACCGACGCGAACCGGGCCGCGTGGGCTTGGGCCCGGCTGACCGTACGGTTACAGCGCGGCGAGCCGTTGCCCGACCTGGAGGCGCGGCTAGCCGGGCTGTGTCTGGTCACCGGGCTGGACGACGCCCTGCTCGCGGGTCTCCCGGCGGCGGCCCGTCGGCACCTGCACCGGGAGACCGCCGGACGGCTGCCGACCGAGCTTGGCGAGCTGTTCACCATTGCCCGCAATCGTCTCGACGGCGCATCCCACCGCCGCCGGAACGGCCGATGGCGTCGCGGACCAGCGGGCTGAGCGCTCCACCGACCTGCTGCACACGTCGCTATGCAGGAACTGCATGACGAGTAGGCTTTCGGCATGCTTCCGGATCTGGACTTGCGGCTGGTCCGGTACTTCACCGTGGTCGCCGAGCAGCTGAACTTCGCGCGCGCCGCCGAGCAGCTGCGAGTCGCGCAGCCGTCGCTGAGCCGACAGATCCAGCGGTTGGAGGACGCTCTCGGCGTACGCCTGCTGGAACGCACCAGCCAGGGCAGCCGGCTCACCGCCGCTGGTTCGGCGTTCCTGCCGCGTGCCGAGCAGCTACTGCACGGTGCTGAACAGGCGGTGCTCGCCGCGCGGGCGGCGGCGCCGGAGCGCACCATCACCATCGGGTACGTCGACGATCTGATCGTCACCCCCGCTGTACGCGACCTGCGTCACAGGTTTCCCGACGCCCATGTCCGCACCCGCCACCTCGACACCCGGGACGCCGACGCACTGCTGCGCCGGCAGGCCGACGCCCTGGTGATCCGTACGCCGCTGCCGGTTCCGGCCGACGACCTCGACGTGGCTGTCCTCTACGACGAACCCCGGGTCCTGGTCGTGCCCGCCGCGCACCGGCTGGCCGGCAAGGAGTCGGTGACCGTCGCGGACATCGCCGCGGAACCGCTGGTCGGCTGCACCGGGATGGGTGCCGACTGGACCGGCTTCTGGCGGCTTGAACCCCGCCCGGACGGCAGTCCCGCCCAGCTCGGTCCCACGCTGGCCGACACCTACGACGACAAGCTCGAAGCCATCGCTGACGGCAGTGCCATCGCCGTCGTCCCGGCCAATGACCGGCGGTTCAGCCTGCGTCCCGACCTGGTCACCGTTGCCATCGATGAGGTCGAGCCCTGCCAGGTCGCCGTGGTCACCCGCGCCGGGGACGCCAACCCGTTGGTCGCAGAGTTCGTCCGCTCTGCTGAGCGGCTCCTCGTTGGCTGACCCTGGGTCCCGATCGTCATGCGCCTGTTGCATGACGGGGTGCGAAACAGGTCTTGGACACGGCCGCCGGCAGAACGTTGGCTGGTCGTATGCCTGTCGACTACCGCTCACAGACCGTTCTGCTCACCGGGGCGAGCTCCGGGATCGGTGCCGCCTTCGCCAGGGCGCTGGCCGTACGCGGTGCGAACCTCGTGCTGGTCGCCCGGCGCGCCGACCGGTTGGCGTCGATCGCGGACGAGCTGCGCCGCACTGCTGATGTACGAATCGAGGTCGTCCCCACGGACCTGTCCAGTCCCGCTGCGCCGACCGAGATCCGCCGAGTGGTCGCCGACCGGGGCGTCGAGGTGACAAGCCTGATCAACAATGCCGCGATCGGCTCATTCGCCCTGTTCGCCGATGTGGACCCGAGTCAGTCGACCGCCGAAGTCGCCGTTGACGTGATGGCACCGGTCGCGCTGACAGCGGCCTTCATGCCGCAGCTGACGGGTGCCGGCAACGGCTTCATCATCAACCTCGCCAGCGTGTCCGCGTACTTCCCGTCTCCCCGGATGGCCGTCTACAGCGCAGCCAAGGCGTTCATGCTCAGCTTTACCGAGTCACTATGGACCGAGCTGCGTGGCACCGGCCTGACGGTGTTCGCGGTCGCACCCGGAGCCACCGGCACCGATTTCACGGCCGGGATGGGGCCGGACGCGGCGGTGCTGACCGCAGGGAAGTTGCGGGCCGCGGAGGACGTCGTCGCGACCGCGCTGCGCCACCTCGAGCGCCGGGATCCGGGCCCGATCGTCGTTGACGGCGGTGGCAACCGGCTCGGCGTGCTCGTGAGCCGATTCGTGAGTCGGCGCCGGGCCGCCCTGATGATGGCCCGCGTCTTCGACCCCGCTCGCCGGCCACCGTCTCGCACGCCCGGTTGACGTGGGTGAGGGCGTTGCTGGGAGCAGACCGTAGCCCCACGGTGGAGCCTCCCCAGGAGCCACCTGCTACTCGAATGTCCAGAAGAAGTAGAGGACGTTGGGCGGGTTGCCGTAGGCGCGGTACTGGCAGAGGTACGAACTCCACAGGTCGTTCTGGATCCCGTAGTTGCCGTACCAGTGGCAGAAGCTCAGGTCACTGTAGACGTTGCGGAGCGTGCCGCCCGGCGGGTCCGGGTAGTCCGCCGCCGCCGGGGCGGCGGTGGTCGCGAACAGGCCGGCCATGGCGATCATGAACGCCACCAGCAGTGTGGTCAGTCTTCGCATGCATCCTCCCATAGGGTCGGGGCACTCGCCGATCTTCCGCCTGTCTCCAGGCATCACAAGATCGACGTATGACGATTTCATCGTGCCATCGTGGCTGGCCCATGGGAAGGCTTGGGCGCCGCAGACCTCGGCTATGCCTGTGACGAGTCGGGGGCGACCACGGCCAGCCTGGGGAAGTGGCTGCGGTACCGGGCGGAGTCCCGGGTGAGGAGCTGATAGCCGCATACTGCCGCATGGGCGCCGATGTAGAAGTCGGCGATCGGCGAGCTCTTGGCGCCGCCCTGCCTGCGGTACTTGACATATGCCTTGCCTGCCAGGAAACCCGCAGGGTATGGCAGTTGTTCGCGGAGAAAATCCGATGCCGGGACGACCTCGTCCAGATCCTCGATGCGGTCGAACCGTACCGAGATCTCGGCGTACACGATCGGGTTGATCACGAGCACGCCTGCGTCGCGGGACGCGGCGAGCGCCGAACTCGACCACTGTGACCACGTCGGATCCTCGGTGAGGATGTCGAGCAGGACGTTGGAGTCGACCAGCGTGACGGTCCCGTCCGAATGCCTCTCGGGCACCGCGCGGAGCCGCTCATTCGCCACGGAGCAACTCCATGAGCTGGTCCGTGGTCATGCCCTCCGTCTCGCGTGCGGTGCCCTGCCCGCGCAGATGTCGCACAAGCCGTTGTCCTCTGGAAAGGGCACCGTCGACCCGCACGATTCGCAGCGCGCCGTCCTCCTCGACGACCTCGATCTCGTCGCCTTCATGCAGGCCGTGTTTGGCGCGCAGCGGCGCAGGGATGGTCACCTGACCCTTGCTGTTCAGCTTCACCGTGCCTCCAGCGTGTCACGTATTACTTGTACTACGTAATACTAGCGGTGTTCTAGGGCCGCGAGGGGTTCCCGCCTCCGAACCCCAGCCGCCAGGCGAGGTCAAGGCCAACGCCTGACGGGCTTGACTTTGTCGCATGCTATGACTCATGGTTGTGAGACAAAGCTTGCGACTATGGAGGTGGTGGCGATGCGCCAGGCAGAGCACAGCGAGACCAGGCAGTGGCTGGACCAGCACGGTCTGACCGAGGCCGAGTCGACCCCGCTGCTCGCGACGCGGCTGGCCGTACGACGGCGGGCCAAGCTCGCCGGCGACGTCCTGCTGGCCGCATTCCTGATCGGCGCGGCGCTCACCCACACGTTGAGCCGGCTCACCGACGCCGCGTACTCCTGGCTGTCGTTGCTGCTGCTCACCGCGCTGGTGGTCGGTCTGCTGGTGGCGCAGTGGCTGCTCCGTCAATGGGTCCGCCGCGTCGATCGGCGGGCCGGCGCGCAACTGCCCCGGCGGGTGGCCCACCCGGTCGGGTTCGGCTGGTCGGCGGTGCTCGGCCGGCCGTACGCCGTCTTCACAGTCGCCGCCTACACCGGCGCACTGGCGCTCGCGGTCAGCGTACTGCCGGTCTCCGACCCGGTGCTGCGGGCCGGGGCCGCCGTCGTACTGATCGGGCTCACCGGTGCCGGTGCCGGCATCGTCATGCAGCTGCGTCAGGTGCTGACCAGCCCGGCCGTCGCCGAGGACGAGGCGTCACTCACGGCCGACGTCATCATGCGGGTCGAGGACGCCCGCGCCCTCGTCATGCCCAGCCTGGTCTGGTCGCTGCCGGCCATCTTCCTGTACGGGGAGTCGCTGGGCTGGTGGAACGCGGTCGCGATCGGACTCGTCGTGGCCGGTGTCGTCGCGTTCGGCCTGATCCAGACCCGGGCTGCGGCTGTCGGGGCGACCGCACGGCAGGCCATGATCGTCCGATGATCGTCATCGACGCCGCCTCGCCGACGCCGCCGTACGAGCAGCTGCGGGCCCAGCTCGCCCGGCAGATCCAGGACCGGTCGCTGGCCGTCGGCACCCGGCTGCCGACGGTCCGCCGGCTCGCCGCCGACCTCGGCCTGGCCGTGAACACCGTCGGCCGGGCGTACCGGGAGCTGGAGGAGGCCGGGCTGATCGAGACCCGTGGCCGGGCCGGCTCGTTCGTCACGGCCGCCGGCGACCAGGCTCTCGAACAGGCCCACCGCGCCGCCCGCGACTACGCGACGATCATCACCAGGAGCGGCATCGACCCCGCCGAGGCGATCCGGATCGTCCAGGCGGCCCTGGGCCAACCGGCCACACCGTGACTCACCGGCCACGGTGGCGCAGCCGCCAGCAATCGACGCCCGCGTGCACCAGCACCAACGGCAGTACCCCCATCGCGTACCAGGCCAGGTCGGTGGGGTCGAAATGGACGCCCAGGACCAGCCGTGCCAGCAGACTGCGCTCGGACAGCTCCGCCGGTACGCCGGTCAGCTGCAGCAGCTCGACGAGCCAGCAGAAGGCGACGGCGACCGTCCCGGCCACGATCGGCCCGGCAGCCGGTGCCAGGACGAACACACCGGCATAGACCATCGACGCGTACAGGGCGGTGCCGGAATACTGCTGCAGCGCACCGGAGCTGTCCAGCACGCCGTCCCCAGCGGCCAGCACCCGGATGCCGAGCGCCACGGCGAGGAACCCGCCGGCGGCTGCCAGACCCGCCAACCGTACCCGCCACCTGAGACCCGCCACGGTGCCCGACCCTATAGCTCACCCGCCGGCGAGCGGGGTCCGGTGGAGGCCCCGAGTGGTGTCCGGTTCGCGAAGTATCCGCGCCGTGTGATGATCAGCTTGGCATGGAACTGAGCGTAATAGATATTGATATGACCATGTGACAGGTGGTGCAGTTGTGCTCACTAGCGGAGTCCTCCCCACCCCCAGGAGGTCTATATGCGATTCCGCGCACCAACTGCCAACGCCGGCTCGTGGCGCAGGACCACCGTCCTGCTGATCGCGACCGTCGTCGGCCTGTTCGCCGTCGTCACCGGCCCGGTATCGGCCGATCCCAAGCCCAGCGGTGTCGACCGGGAGTCGATCGCCGGCCCGTACCGGGTCCTCGGGCCGAAGACCTTCGCCGACCGCGACGCGGTGGCCGGGACCGGCGCCGCGATCGACTACATCGAACACGGCATCCTTAACATAACCGCGACCCGGGCCGAGGTCAGCGCGATCCAGGCGCTCGGCTTCGAGGTTGAGGCGGTCCGCGCCCCGGTCCGGGGCACCGGCGACGTGGGCACCCTGGACTTCCCGCCGTCCGACTCGGCGTACCACAACTACGCCGAGCTGACCACGGCGGTCAACCAGGTGGTCTCCAGCCACTCGAACATCGCCCGGAAGATCAGCATCGGGACCTCGTACGAGGGCCGCGACCTGATGGCGGTCAAGATCTCCGACAACGTCGCCACCGACGAGGACGAGCCGGAGATCCTGTTCAACTCGCAGCAGCACGCCCGCGAGCACCTCACCGTCGAAATGGCGGTCTACCTGCTGAACCTGTTCACCGACGGCTACGGCAGCGACTCGCGGATCACCAACATCGTCAACACCCGCGAGATCTGGATCGTGCCGACCGTCAACCCGGACGGCAGCGAGTACGACATCGCCACCGGCTCGTACCGGTCCTGGCGCAAGAACCGGCAGCCGAACAGCGGTGCGGTCGCCGTCGGCACCGACCTGAACCGCAACTGGGACTACCTGTGGGGGTGCTGCGGCGGCTCGTCCGGCTCCCCGTCGTCGTCGACCTACCGTGGCCCGTACGCCTTCTCCGCCCCGGAGACCCAGGCGCTGCGCGACTTCGTCGACAGCCGGGTCGTCGGCGGTGAGCAGCAGATCAAGGCCAACATCGACTTCCACAGCTACTCGGAGCTGGTGCTCTGGCCGTTCGGCTGGACCACCGCCAACACGCCCTCCGGGATGACCACCGACCAGTACAACACCTTCGCCACCCTCGGTGGACAGATGGCGGCGACCAACGGCTACACCCCGGAACAGGCCTCCGATCTGTACATCACCGACGGCAGCAGCATCGACTGGATGTGGGGCGAGCACGGCATCTGGGCGTACACGTTCGAGATGTACCCCGGCTCGTCCGGCGGCGGTGGCTTCTACCCACCCGACGAGGTGATCCCCGCTCAGACCGCCCGCAACCGGGAAGCGGTGCTGATGTTCAGCGAGTACGCCGACTGCCCGTACCGGGTGATCGGCAAGGAGTCGCAGTACTGCGACGGCGGTGGCCCGGTCGACCCGCCGGGCAGCACCGTCTGGGCGGACGACTTCGAGTCGGCGACCGGCTGGACGACCGACCCGAGTGGCACCGACACCGCCAGCACCGGGCAGTGGGAGCGCGGCGTCGCGCAGGCCACCAGCTCCGGCGGGGCCCTGCAGCTGACCGCCTACCAGGGCAGCAACAGCCTGGTCACCGGCCGGCTGGCCGGCTCCTCGGCCGGCTCGTACGACATCGACAGCGGGGCGACCAGCGCCCGCTCGCCCGCCGTCGCGTTGCCGTCGAGCGGCACCCTCACCCTGTCGCTCGCCTGGTACCTGGCCCACCTGAACAACTCGTCGTCGGCCGACTACCTGCGGATCAGCGTGGTGCACAGTGGTGGTACGACGACGCTGCTGAACCAGTCCGGCGCGGGGAGCAACCGGTACGGGTCCTGGTCGACCGGCAGCTACAACCTGACCCCGTACGCGGGTCAGACGGTGCGGATCCTGGTCGAGGCGGCTGACGCCTCCACCGCCAGCCTGGTCGAGGCAGCCATCGACGACGTCCGGATCACCAGCTCCTGACGTCACCAGCGGCGCCGGCCCGGCTCGTGCCGGCACGCCAGGGCTGCCGTGCGGTGAACATCACCGTACGGCAGCCCTGCGCTGTCGCGGTGTCTGCCGGCCGGCGCCGGTGGGTTACCGTGCTACTGACCGCCCCGCAGCGAAGCCGGTGCGAACCCGGCGCTGTCCCGCAACTGTGATGCCCCGGCCTACGGCCGGGGCTAGCCAGGTCGCCTGCGGCGTGGTCGCGAACCGCGCTCTCGAGGAAGGGCGCCTCGCCACCTGGCCGGGGCCGGAGTCACCACCCCCGACCTGTCGGCGAAGCACCAGCCCTCGACCGACAGGAGGACCAGATGAGCAGATCCCACCCGCTGCGGGCCGCGCTGCTGCGTACCGCCGTGGTCGCCACCGCCGCGGCCCTCGCCCTGACCGGCTGCGGCCAGGCCGGCGACGGCTCCGGCGGGCCTGACGACGCGCAGCCCGGCGTCAGCCCGGAGACCGCCGCCAGCTACCCGGTCACCGTCGGTGACCTGACCCTGGAGGTACGCCCGGAGCGGATCGTCGCACTGTCGCCGACCGCGACCGAGATGCTCTTCGCGATCGGCGCCGGCGACCAGGTGGCCGCGGTCGACGACAACTCCAACCACCCGGCCGAGGCGCCGACCACCGAGCTGTCCGGGTTCACCCCGAACGTCGAGGCGATCGCCGGCTACGAACCCGACCTGGTGGTGCTCTCCGGCGACACCAACGAGTTGGTGGCCGGGCTGACCCGACTGTCGATCCCGGTCTACCTGGCCGAGGCAGCGGTCACTCTGGACGACACGTACCGCCAGATCACCGAACTTGGTGCCCTCACCGGGCACCCGGAGGCGGCGGCCGACCTGGTCGACACCATGCGGTCCGACATCGACAAGCTGGTCTCCGACGTGGCGCACCCGGCCGAGCCGCTGAGCTACTACTACGAGCTCGACCCGACTCTCTACACGGTGACCAGCGAAACCTTCGTCGGCTCGCTGTTCACCATGGTCGGGCTGACCAACATCGCCGACCCGGCGGACCCGTCCGGGGAGGCCGGCGGCTACCCGCAGCTGTCCGCCGAGGCGCTGATCGACGCCAACCCGGACCTGATCTTCCTGGCCGACACCAAGTGCTGCCAGCAGAACGCGCAGACGGTGGCGCAGCGGGCCGGCTGGTCCACCATCACCGCCGTCCAGGCCGGTCAGGTGGTCGAGCTCGACGACGACGTCGCGTCCCGCTGGGGTCCCCGGGTGGTCGACCTGGTCCGGGCGATCGTCGACGCGGTCGACGCGGCGGCGGCGTCCTGACGTGCTCCGTACGCCGGTCCGGCGGCCCGGCTGGCGGCCCGGCCCACAACGAGCAGCCGGCTGGTCCGGGCCGACCGGCCGGCGGCGGCCGGGGCTGACCGCCGGCTGGTTCGCCGGCGCGCTGGCCGCCGTCGTGCTGGCGGCCCTGGCCGGGCTGGCGTTCGGCCCGGCCAGCCTGCCGCCGCTGGCGGTCGCCGCCGAACTGCTCAACCTGCTGCCCGGCGTCGACCTGGACAGTGGACTCAACGACCGGCAGGTGGCGATCGTCACCCAGTTGCGGCTGCCCCGGGTGGTGCTGGCGCTGCTGGTCGGCGGCATGCTGGCCCTGGCCGGCGGCTGCTACCAGGGGGTGTTCCGCAACCCGCTGGCCGACCCGCATCTGCTCGGTGTCGCCGCCGGAGCCGGGTTGGCGGTGACCGCGGTCATCGCGCTGCGCCCCGGCACCGGGGTGCTGACCGGGCTGCCGGTGACGGTGCCGCTGGCCGCGTTCGTCGGCGCGCTCGGCGCGGTCGGTCTGACCTACCTGCTCGGTACGGGTGCCGCCGGGCCGGACCGGTCCACCGCGACGCTGATCCTGGCCGGGGTGGCGGTCTCGGCGTTCCTCGCCGCCGGGCAGACCTACCTGCTGCAACGCCACGTCGACACCATCCGGGAGGTGTACTCGTGGCTGCTGGGCCGGCTGGCCACCGACGGCTGGCACGAGGTCCGGCTGGTCCTGCCGTACGCGGTGATCGCCGCCGTGGTGGTGCTGGCGCACCGCCGCGAGTTGGACGTGCTGTCGGTCGGTGACGAGGAGGCGGCCAGCCTCGGCCTGCACCCGCAGCGGTCCCGCTACCTGCTGCTCGCCGCCGCGTCGCTGGGCACCGCGGCGGCGGTGTCGGTGTCCGGGTTGATCGGTTTCGTCGGGTTGATCGTGCCGCACCTGGTGCGGCTGGTGGCCGGCAGCAGCTACCGGGTGATTCTGCCGCTGTCGATGCTGCTCGGCGGCGCGTTCCTGACCGTCACCGACGTGGTGGCCCGGACCGTGGCCGCGCCGGCCGAGATCCCGATCGGTGTGGTCACCGCCTTCTTCGGCGCCCCGTTCTTCGTGCTGGTGCTGCGCACCACCCGCCGGACGGTGGCGCTGTGACCGGGCCGGCGTCCGGGCCCGAGACCGGGCCCGCGCTCAAGACCGCGCCCGCGAGCACTGCCGCCGGCACCCCGGTGGTCGGCCGTGATCTGCGGGTACGTCTCGGCGGCGCGCTGGTGCTGGACGGTGTCGACCTGACCGTGGCCGCCGGTGAGTGGGTGGCGGTGATCGGGCCGAACGGGGCCGGCAAGTCGACCCTGCTGCGGGCGGTCGGCGGGCTGCTGCCGGTCGACGGCAGCCTGGAGCTGTTCGGTACGCCGATCACCCGGCTCGGCCGGCGGGACCGGGCCCGGCTGGTCGCCACCGTCGTACAGTCGCCGGTGGTGCCGACCGGGATCGCCGTCGCCGACTACGTGCTGCTCGGCCGTACGCCGTACGTCCCGCTGCTGGGTCGGGAGTCGGCGGCCGACCTGGCGGTGGTCGACGACGTGCTGGCCCGGCTCGACCTGACCGGGTTCGCGCACCGGCGGCTGGCCACCCTGTCCGGTGGTGAACGTCAGCGGGTGCTGCTGGCCCGGGCGTTGGCCCAGGGCGCCCCGCTGCTGCTGCTCGACGAGCCGACCAGCGCGCTGGACATCGGCCATCAGCAGGAGGTGCTGGAGCTGGTCGACGAGCTGCGCCGGGACCGGGGGCTGACCGTGCTGGCGACCATGCACGACCTGTCGGTGGCCGGCGAGTACGCCGACCGGCTGGTGCTGCTCGCCGCCGGCCGGACGGTCGCCGCCGGCCCGCCGGCCGAGGTGCTCACCGAGGAGAACCTGGCCCGGTACTACCGGGCCCGGGTGCGGGTGCTGCCGGGCGCGCACGGCCCGCTGGTCGTCCCGGTCCGCGACCGGGACGTTCCCGGCACGGACCGGCCCGTTCCCCGTCCAGAACCGTCAGTCGCCGGCGATCCGGATCACCGAGAAGAAGGCCCCCTGCGGGTCGTTGAGCACGGCGAACCGGCCGTGCGGCAGGTCGGTGGGCGGGACTGAGACGGTGCCGCCGAGCGCGGCGGCGTGCTCGGCGGTGGCGTCGCAGTCGTTCACCGCGAAGTACACCATCCAGTGGGCCGGCAGGTCAGCCGGCCAGTCGTCGCCGACCATCGGCATCATCCCGGCGACGGGCTGCTGCTCGACCAGCCATTCGGTGTACATGATCGGCGGGAACGGGGTGTCCCGGGTCTCCCAGTCGAAGACCGCGCCGTAGAACTCCTTCGCGCCCTCCGGGTCGCGGGTGGTCAGCTCGTTCCAGCAGAGTGAGCCGGGCACGTTCGCCAGCTCCGCGCCGGCCATGGACAGCGGCTGCCAGACGGCGAAGCTGGCCCCGGCCGGGTCGGTGAAGACCGCCGCCCGGCCCCGGTCGAGCACGTCGAACGGCGGCATCAGCACGGTGCCGCCGGCCGACTCGACGAGTTTGGCGCTCGCCTGGGCGTCCAGCGTGCCGATGTAAGTGGTCCAGGTCGGCGGCTGCCCGCCGGTGGCGACCGAGCCGGCCCCGGCGACCAGTTTGTCGTCCTTGCTGAACAGGGTGTAACCCTCGGCGTCCGGGCCGTCGGGCGGCTGCGCGGACCAGCCGAACAGTTCGCCGTAGAACCGGATCGCACCGGGCAGGTCGGAGGTACCGAGGTCGACCCAGGCGGGCACCCCGGCCGCGGCGACGGACATGGCGGATTTCCTCCTGCTGATCGGCTGGGTGGACCCTGCTGACCGAATCCTGGCACCCGGTCGACGACGGTCGGGGGAGATTCGCCGAAGCAATCGCCCGTCACCCGGAATCATGGCCCGCGCCGAGGGTAACCGCGCGCCGGGCTGATGTCACCGACCGAAGCCAGGCGGGGTGCCGGACGCCAGCGGCGACGCCGGACACCGGCGGGGACGCGGGACAGCGGGGGAGAACGATGGTACGGGTGATCGAGGTGTTGCCGGGCGACATCGACCGGGCGATCAACGACGATCACGTCCTGCTGGACCAGCTTTTCCGGCGGCTGGAGACCGGCCAGGGCGACCGGCGGATCCTGGCCGACCAGGTGGTCTACCGGATCTCCATGCACCTGGCGGCCGAGGAACAGGTCCTCGACCCGGTCTTCGACGAGCCGACGGTGACCGACCGGTTGTCCGTCGACGGCGCGTCGACTGACGGTCCGGCCGGTCGGCGATTGACCGCCGGGTCGGCGGCCGAGCTGGTCCAGCGGGGGCGGGACACCCGTCAGCGGATCAAGGAGGCGGCGGCCGAGATCGATCGGTCCAGACCCGGGAACCTGGACTTCGAAGAAGCGCTCAACCATTTGATCGCCGACGTTCGCCGGCAGGCCGCCGACCAGGAGGGGGTGCTGTTGCCGGCGCTGCGGGCCGCGGTCGGTCCGCAGCGGATGGCCGAACTCGGGGCGCAGTTCACCGCCGCGAAGTACCGTGCACCCACCCATCCGCATCCGCAGACACCGAACACCTCCCGCAGCAGTCGGCTGCTGGGCGGCCCGGCCGCGCTGGTCGACCGGCTCCGTGACCGGACCTCGGGGCGGCGTGGCTGGTTCGCCACCGACGCGTCCGGGCTGCTGGAACCGCAGTCCCAGGCGCTGCTGGACGCGTTCGCCGCGCTCGGCCCCCGACCCACCGAGATCCTCGATCCGGCCGAGGCGCGGCGCCAGCCGACCCTGTCCGACGCGGTGGCCCGGATCCGTACCGACCGGGGGGACCTGGAGGAGCGGGAGCCGGTCGACTCGGTCTTCGACTTCGCCATCGACGGTCCCGGCGGGGAGCTGACCCTGCGGGTCTACCGGCCGACGTCGGCGTCACCGGCCGGCGGCCTGCCGGTGCTGATCTACCTGTACGCGGGTGGCTGGGTGGTCGGCAGCCTGGACACCTACGACGCCACCCCCCGGGCGCTGTGCAACAAGGAACGGTGTCTGGTGGTGGCGGTGGACTACCGGCACGCCCCGGAGCATCCGTTCCCGGCCGCCCACGACGACGTGCTCGCCGCGACCCGCTGGCTGCTGGACAACGCCGGGGAGATCGGCGGTGACCCGGAGCGGATCGCCATCGCCGGCGAGGCCGCTGGCGGCAACATGGCGGTGGCCACCTGCCTGCAGTTGCGCGACGCCGGTCAGCGGCTGCCGCTACTGCAGGTGCTGATCTACCCGGTGACCAGTGTGACGGTCGACGACGGCTCCGGAGTGGACGCCGCCGACGCGGCACCACTGAACCGCCCGATGCTGAGCTGGTTCGCCCGGCACGCCTTCCCTCGCCCGGAGATGCTCGACGACCCCCGGGTGGCGTTGCTCGACCTGCCGGTGCAACGGCTCGCCGGCCTGCCGCCGGCGGTGGTGCTGACCGTGGAACGGGATCCGCTGCGCGACCAGGGGCAGGCGTTCGTGCAGCGGCTGCGGGCGGCCGGGGTGCCGGTCGAGCACATCCACTACGACGGCGTACCGCACGAGTTCTTCGGGATGGGTGCGGTGCTGGACGTGGCGGAGGCGGCCCAGGACCGGGTGGCGGCGGAGCTGCACACCGTGTTCAACCCGTCCGGCCAGTCGTCGAGCGGCTGGCCGACCGGCCTGTGAGCCTAGGGGACCGGAATCAGCGGTCGGCGAGGTCGGCGATGGTGTTCACCAGACCGGCTGCGGTCTGCGGCTCCCGGGTGGTCAGCACGAGATAGCGGCCACCGGACAGCTGCACCCGGATGCCCGGACCGGATCGGGTGATCAGGGCACGTCCACGCGTGTCGGGGTGGTAGCGGTAGCCCCAGCCGCCCCATTCGGACACCCGTACCGTCGTCTGGACGGCCCCGACGACCTCCCGCGCCGGTACGCTGATCCGCGGCCACCCGAACGGACCGAATCCGATGTGGATGCCCTGCCGGTCGATGGTCAGCCGGTTGACCAGCAGCAGCATCACCAACGCCACGGTGAGCAGCACCGGGCTGGCCACCCAGACGTTGATCCAGACCGCCAGGACCCCGGCGAGCAGCAGCAACGGGACCAGGATCCACAGCCCGGTGCGGGACACCGACGTCTGCTCGGTCCACCCGGCACCGTCGGCCGGCAGCGGCACCCGGGGCAGCTCGGCGGCGGGTCGGCCGTCCGCCGCCGGCCGGGCCGGCGGCGGACCGCACGCCGCGTACGCCAGCACCGTCCAACCGGTCACCCCGACCATCAGCGCGGGAATGTGCCAGCTCGGAGCCGGTGCCCGGGTCGGGTCCAGTACATCGACCGACAGTGCCACGGTGGTCAGCCAGATCCCGGCGACGAACCCGGCGACCGCCGCGCCGATGGTGATCAGCCACCGCCGCAGCTGCCACCGCAGCCCGAGCGGCAGCACCCCGACTGCGGCGAGCACCGCCCCGGTGGCCGCGCCGATCGTGTAGCCGGTCACGCTGTTCGTCAGCGAACTGGTCGCGTCGACGACGTCGGCCGTGTTCCAGTGCATCGGCAGCCGGTCCGGCAGCCGGTGCCGCAGCACCTCGGCGGTCAACGGCACCACGGCGACCGGGAGCACAGCGAGCAGGAAACCGAGCAGCCGCCGGCCGCCGCCTCCGGCGCGGCCCTGCCCGGCCGTCCCTCCATCGCTCACCTGGCGATTGTTTCCCAGCTGTCGCCGGGCCAACCTGGAGGGGGCGGGCGGTGTGGCGCGCGCCGTTCTGCTAGTGCCGCCGGTCGGTTCTGCTAGTGCCGGTGGTCGGTCCGGGCGTGGTCGGTCAGCGCGGGTGGCAACGGTTCGGCGTGCAGCACCGTCAACCGGGACACCGCCCGGGTCAGCACCACGTACAGCCGGTGCAGCCCACGCGGCTCGGCCGCGACGATACCGGCCGGCTCGACCACCACCACGTGGTCGTACTCCAACCCTTTCACCTCGGTCGCGGCGACCACCGACACCCGGATCCCGGGGTCACCGCCGGCTCCGGTGACCTCGACACCGGCGGCGGTCAGCGCGTCGCGCAGGCCGGTCACCGCGGACTCGGCGGCGATCACCCCGACCGAGCCGTCGTGGGTCAGCGCCGCGTGGACCTCGGCCACCGTGGCACCGGTCAGATCGTCGACCGTACGCAGCGACAGCGACCCGTCGCGACGCAGCGACACCGCCGGTGGTACGTCCACTGCGAGCGTCGGCAGCAGCCGGTTGGCCAGCTCGACCACCACCGCCGGCACCCGGAAGCCGACCGTCAGCGGCACCACCGGGGCGTCGGGCCGACCGAGATGGGTCAGGGTGCGGTGCCAGTCGGTGGCCGCCCACGGGGCGGTGCCCTGCGCCAGGTCGCCGAGCAGGGTGACCGAGCCGTGTTCGCTGCGCCGGGCGATCGCCCGGCACTGCATCGGCGACAGGTCCTGCGCCTCGTCGACGACCACATGCCCGTACCCGGTGGGCCGGTCGAGCAGCCCGGCGACCTCGTCAATCAGCACCAGGTCGGCCTCGGTCCATCTGGTGGTGCGGACCGACCTGGCCGGTGGCCGCAGCAGCGCCGCCTGTTCGGCCTCGTCGAGCAGCCCGGTGGCGGCCGCCGCCAGCCGCTGCGAATCGGTGAGCAGCGTGGACACCACCTCGGTCGGGGTGAGCGCCGGCCAGACCCGGTCCAGCACGGCGCGTACCGGTGCCACCCGGGCCATCCTTCGCAGCCACGCGTCGCTTGGTGATTCGGCGCGCCGGGTCTCGGCTTGGCGTTGCAGCAGCGCGACGATCCGGGCCTGCACCCGTTCCCGACCGATCCGGTACGGCGGATCCTCCTCGCGGACCGTCCGCACGATGCGGTGCAGCGCCTCGACGCCGATCCGCCAGCGGTAGGAGCCGTCCGGCACCACGATCGACTCGTCCGGTTCGCCGAGGTACGCCTCGACGGCGTGGCGCAGCACCTGCGCCATCCTGGGGTCGTGTTTGAGCACGGCGGCGGCCGGGGTGTCCTCGGCCCGTACCGGCACCGAGTCGATCAGGTCGGTGACCGTGCACTGGGCCACCTCGACCTCGCCGAGGGCGGGCAGCACGTTGGCGATGTAGGACAGGAACACCCGGTTCGGTCCGACGATCAGCACTCCGGCCTTGCGTAGCCGTTCCCGGTGCGCGTACAGCAGGTAGGCGGCCCGGTGCAGGCCGACCGCGGTCTTGCCGGTGCCGGGCGCTCCCTGCACGCAGATCGACTCGGCCAGCGCGGCCCGGACCAGCTCGTCCTGTTCGGGCTGGATGGTGGCGACGATGTCCCGCATCGGGCCGACCCGGGGCCGTTCGATCTCGGTGGTCAGGATGCGGGAAGCGGTGCCGAGCTCCTCGCCCCGGTCGAGGTGTTCGTCCTCGAAGCTGGTGAGTTCGCCGCCGGCGTAACCGAACCGGCGGCGGACCCGTACCCGCTGCGGGTCGCGGGCGCTGGCCTGGTAGAAGGCCCGGCTGATCGGCGCACGCCAGTCGAGGACCAGTGGTTCGCCGGTGTCGTCGGCGACATGCCGGCGGCCGATGTGGTGCCGGCTGATCTGGTGCCGGCCGGCCAGCAGCCCGCCCGGATCGGGCTCACCGCCTGGCTCAGGGTCGTCGTCGAGCTCGTCGAGATCGAGATCGGGATCGTCTTCGACGTCGAGCCGGCCGAAGAACAGCGGCGTGTCCGGGTTGTCGGCCAGCTCGGCGACCCGGCGGGCCAGGTGCCGGCCCAGGGTCTCGGCGGTGTACGCGTCCCCGGCGACCCGGTCGCCGGTGCTGAACAGGGCTTCGGCCCGGTCGCGCATCCGGGCGAGGGCGGCGCGGGACGCGCTCAGATGGGCGCGTTCGGCGGCGAGTTCGCCGTCCAGATCGGGTGCGGGGCGGAGGTCGGTGGTGGGGTGGCGGTCGGGTGCGGGGCGGTCGAGGTCGGGTGCGGGCATGCTGACTCCTGGCTGGATCGCCGGCGTGCTCGCTCGCGTGTCCGGAACCGGGTCGGCCGGTGCCCGGCGCGGGGGACGTCCGCTGCGGTGCGACTCACCGCGGCCGTCAAGCGGCCATCGACTTTACCCCTGGCCCGTCGCGGGTCAACCGATTTCCCCGCTGTGCCGGGCGTGCGGGGCTGCCGGCAGATCTGCTCGACGGGTGCCCGGGGGTGCGGGGTGCGCCACAGGCCGGGCCGCCGCCGGGCGTGGCGACCGCCCGACGGCTACCGTGGAGATCATGAGTCACGGTGACGGGGGCGAGGGCGGCGGGCTGCGCCGACCACGGGTCGGGCACATCCAGTTCCTGAACTGCCTGCCCATCTACTGGGGGCTGATGCGCTCCGGCGCGCTGCTCGACGTCGACCTGCACAAGGACTCCCCGGAACGGCTCGGTGCCGCACTGGTCGCCGGCGACCTGGACATCGGCCCGATCTCGTTGGTCGAGTACCTGCGGCACGCCGACCAGTTCCTGCTGCTGCCGGACATCGCGGTGGGTAGCGACGGGCCGGTGCTGTCGGTGAACGTCGTCACCACCCGGCCACTGGGCGAATTGTCCGGCCGCCCGGTGGCGCTCGGCTCCACCTCACGTACCGGTGTGCTGCTGGCCCGGATGCTGCTGGCCGAGCGGTACGGTGTCGAACCGGACTACTTCACCTGCCCGCCGGACGTCACCCAGATGCTGCTGGAGGCCGACGCCGCCGTGCTGATCGGCGACGTCGCATTGCGGGCCCACCACGAGGCGCCGGCGCGCGGTCTGGCCGTCACCGACCTGGGGCAGGCGTGGCGGGACTGGACCGGGCTGCCGATGGTCTTCGCCGTCTGGGCGGTCCGCCGTGACTTCGCCGCTGCCCACCCGGGCCAGGTCAAGGAGGTCCACCAGGCGTTCCTGCGATCGCGTGACCTCTGCCTCGCCGAGCTCGACGAGGTGGCGCGGTCCGCCGCTCGGTGGGAGCCGTTCGACGCGCAGACCCTGGCGTCGTACTTCCGGGCGTTGGACTTTTCGCTCGGCGACCGGCAGGTGGCCGGGCTGCGGGAGTTCGCCCGGCGGGCGGCCCGGTCGGGTGCCGCCCCGGCGTTGCCGCCGGCCGGTCCCGAGTTCTTCCTGCCCTGACCGCTCGCTCTCTGCCCTGACCGGGCCCCGACGGTTCAGTGCCCGGCCCCGACGGTTCAGTGCCCGACCGAGGTGGTCGTCGCTGCCCGCAGCTGCTCGGTCACCGCACGACAGATCTGCCCGCCGTACGTGAACGGCCGGTCGGCCGGGAACCGGGTCATCACCCCGATGGTCCACCCGTCGCCGATCGCCAGGCAGTTGACGTGCCACTCCTGCTCATCGTCGCGGATCACCCAGCCGTTCTTGATGGCGATCCCGTCGGCGTCGTCTGTCGGGAACGCCTCGATCACCCCGAAATCGCCTGGACTGCGTACGCTGCGCATTTCGGTCAGTAGCCAGTCGGTCCACTCGGCGCCGGCCGCCCGGCCGTCGGCGATGCACGCCCCGATCCGGGCCACGTCGCGGGGGGAGAGCCGGGTGGTGCTCCACCGGTTCTCGGTCGAGCTGCGGCTGTCGGTGAGCCCGCAGATCCGGATCATCCGCTCGGTCGCCGCGGTCCGGCCGATCTCCTGCCACACCTCCTCGGCGACCTGGTTGTCGCTGTCCCTGATCATGATTTCGAGCTGCCGCATCCGGAAGTCGCTCGGCGACCGGCCCGCTTCGGCCGAGGTACGCAGGTAGTCGGCCGCGATCCACGCCTTGATCAGCGACGCCGTGGTACTGGTCTCGGCCAGGTTGGCCGATCCGTGGATCTCTCCGGTCCGCTGGTCGAGCATCGCCCACGACCACCAGCCGTCGATGCCGTCCAGCCGTACCGTGGTCGGCGCGATGACCAGCGGTGACAACGTCGGGTCGGGCTCGGGAGTCGGGCTCTCGCTCGGGCCAACCGTCAAGGTTGACGCCGGCTGACGCCAGCGGGACTGCTGGTCACTCGGCTCTTCGTCGGCGGCGGCCAACGGCACGTCGGGAACCAGCCGCAACCCGGCGATACCGGCGACGCCCAGAGCGACGACACCGATCACGATCAGCGGGGTACGCCACCCGGACCGGGAGTGGCGGGCCACGCCGCCCACTTGCCCGGTCACCAGCCGACCAGGTCGGCTGGTGAACAACCGGCGCAGCCGGCGGGTCGACGGAATCCAGGAGGTGGGTGGCATGTCACCCGGCCGGTGTCGCCGGGGGCGGCAGCTCGGCGGGCAGCTGGATGGCGGCGCCGACGTGTGGGGTGACGAGCTGCCGGGTTACCTCGCGGCAGATGCCCGACCCGTACTCGAGGCCGTAGCGGCCCGGGTACCGGGTCATCACCGCCAGCACCCAGTCGTCGTGTACGGCCAGGCAGTTGAGATGCCACAGGCCGTCCGCCCAGATCAGCGTCCAACCGTTCTTGATGCCGACCGGCGACTCCCGCAGCAGGCTCTCCGGCAGGCCGTCGATGATGCCCCAGCGGCCCCCGCCGGAGGCGGTCTCCTGCTCGGACGCGGCGGTCCCGCCCCGTACCTGGGACATCTCGTCGAGCACCCAATCGGTCCAGAAAGGGCCGGCGGCGGTGCCGTTCTTGACGCACTCGCCCATGAGCACGGCATCGCGGGCGGACATCTGGGTGTAGCTCCACCAGACGTGGTCCTCCTTCGGCGGTACGACCATCCGGGTCTGCTGCAGGCCGCACATCTTGATCATCCGGGCGAGGACCTCGTCGCCGCCGGCCTCGTAGTACAGCCGGTCGGTGGCCCGGTCGTCGCTGTCGCGGATGGCCAGGCTGGCCTGCTGCAGAACCTCGGGCTTGGGCTCGGCGTCGTCGAGTCTCCGCAGGTAGTCAGCGACGATCCAGATCTTGATCATCGATTCGGTGGAGCTGGTCTCGGTCATGTTGGCCGAGCCGCCGATCTCGCCGCTGTCGCGGTCCAGCAGCGCCCAGGTCATGAAACCGTCGACCGGGACCGAGACCGGTACGGCCCGCAACGTCGGAACGGCCGGCGGCTCGGGGGACTCGGCCATGGCGAGGGCCGGATCGGTCAGCTCGACGGCGGACCGGTTGGCGTCCGGCCCGGTCCCGCCGACGAACCGGGCCGAGGCGGTGGGGATCACCAGAACGGCACCGACCACCAGGGCTGCCAGCACGACAGTGAGTGTCACGCGTGAACTCATGGAAGGCGGCTCCGGGGAGTGAATCGGTGATTTCAGCTCGTCGGTGCTCTGGCGGGTTACGGCGGTGAGGGAAGGTTCTCGTACCGGGTGTTTCTGGAAGTGCGGGTCTTTTGCCGACAAATGCGGGTCAGGTGGGCCGGTGCGCGCCTCGACGCCGCCGCGCCATTGGGCAGTTTACGGGGCGAATCTCGGAGTGCCAGCCCTCGCGCGCCGGAGATCTCAGGGGATGAGTGACGAATGCACCTGATTCGTCCAATTAGCTGAGTATTTTCAGGATAATAAGTGGATAAAAGTCATGTTCGCGGGGATACATCCGGTCACTCGTTGCGCCAGCCTGGTCTCTGGCAGTGAAGATTCTTCGAGTGCTGTTACAGGGCTTGGCTGCGACTGGGGTTTCTTGTAACACTATGTCGGTGGACGGTGACGACGCCCAGACGGTGAGTGGCGCCCGCAGCGGGATTCTCGACGAGGTCGAGGCCGCCGAAGCTGCCCTGCGCGACGCGGCGCTGCGCGGCCGGATCCCCGGTCCACGCGCCGCCGACGATCCGACCTGTCCCGACAAACCGGGCGATCCCGACCGGGACTTCGTCGAGATGATCGACGCCGACCAGAAGATCGAGCCGCGCGACTGGATGCCGGACGGCTACCGGCGCACACTGATCCGGCAGATCGCGCAACACGCGCACTCCGAGATCATTGGCATGCAGCCTGAGGGCAACTGGCTGACCCGGGCGCCCAGCCTGCACCGCAAGGCGATCCTGCTGGCAAAGGTCCAGGACGAGGCCGGCCACGGACTGTACCTGTACGCCGCGGCGGAGACCCTCGGCATCAGTCGGGAAGAGTTGGTCGACCTGCTGCTCGCCGGCCGGCAAAAGTACAGCTCCATCTTCAACTACCCCACGCTGACCTGGGCAGACGTCGGCGCGATCGGTTGGTTGGTGGACGGCGCGGCGATCATTAACCAGGTCCCGCTGTGCCGCTGCTCGTACGGCCCGTACGCCCGTGCCATGATCCGCATCTGCAAGGAGGAGTCGTTCCACCAGCGGCAGGGCTACGAGATCCTGCACACCCTCGCGCACGGCACCCCGGCTCAGCATCAGATGGCCCAGGACGCGGTGGACCGCTGGTGGTATCCGTCGCTGGCGATGTTCGGGCCGCCGGACGCCGACTCGACCCATTCGGGTCAGTCGATGCGATGGAAGATCAAGCGGTTCTCCAACGACGAGCTGCGCCAACGCTTCGTGGACATGTGCGTCCAGCAGGTCGAACCGCTCGGGCTCACCCTGCCCGATCCCGAACTACGGTGGAACGAGCAGCGTCAGGCGTACGACTTCACCCCGCCGGACTACGACGAACTGCTCCGGGTGATCCGCGGCGACGGGCCGTGCAACCGGCAGCGACTCGCCCACCGGCGGGCCGCGCACGCCGCCGGCGGCTGGGTCCGCGAGGCGGCCCGGGCGTACGCGGAGAAGCAGGCCGGCCGGCGGAAAGCCGGCGACACGACGGCCGGAGTGGGCGTCGCGACGGCCGGAGTGGGCGCTCCGCCGGTCGGAGCGGGTGCCGGATGAGCGGCGAACCGGCCCGGACCCCGCCCACCCCGCTGTGGGAGGTCTTCATCCGGTCCCGGCGCGGGCTTGCCCACACCCACGTCGGCAGCCTGCACGCGCCGGACGCGACGCTCGCCCTGCGGCACGCCCGCGACCTGTACACCCGCCGGCAGGAAGGCGTCTCGATCTGGGTGGTACCGGCGGAGTCGATCACCGCGTCCAGCCCCGACGAGAAGGACGCCTTCTTCGACCCGGCGGCCGACAAGGTCTACCGGCACCCGACCTTCTACCAGGTGCCGGACGGAGCGCGGCACCTGTGACCACGACACCCCCCGACCAGCTGCTCTGCTGGGCCGACGATGCGTTGATCACCGCTCAGCGGCTGGCCGCCTGGTGCGCCCGCGCCCCCGAGCTGGAGGAGGACGTCGCGCTCACCAACATCGCGCTCGACCAGCTCGGCGTGGCCCGGCTGCTGCTGTCGTACGCCGCCGAGCAGCTCACCCCCGATGCGGTGCCGGCCGCGCCGGCTGACCAGGCGGTTACCGAGGACACCCTGGCGTTTCTCCGCTCCGACCAGGAGTTTCGCAACTGCCTGCTGGTGGAGCTGCCGGACGACGACTACGCGGTGACCATCGGCAAGCTGCTGTTCCTCGCCGCGTACCAGGTCCGGCTCTACGCCGTGCTGAGCGCCGGCGCCGACCAGCGGCTCGCCGCGATCGCCGGCAAGGCGGCCAAGGAGTCCGCCTACCACCTCGACCACGCGCGGCTGTGGACCCTGCGGCTCGGCGACGGAACCGAGGAGTCGCACCGTCGCATGCAGCACGCGGTCGACGAACTCTGGCCGTACACCTATGAGCTGGTCGCCCCGGTGCCCGGCAGCGGCCTGGCCGACCTGCGGTCCGACTGGCTCGCCGCGGTCGGTCCCATCCTTGCCGAAGCGACCCTGGCCGCGCCTGGCGAGGGCTGGCGGCCCGGCGGCGGTCGGCTGGGCCGGCACACCGAACACCTGTCGTACCTGCTGGCCGAGATGCAGGTGGTGCACCGGGCCCACCCGGGTGCGCGATGGTGACCGGAAGCCCTGCAACCGCTGGCGGGGCCGGGTCGGCAGCCCGGGCGGCGGTCGAAGCCGTCGTCGACCCGGAGATCCGCGTACTCACCATCGCCGAGCTCGGCATCCTCCGTGCCGTCGAGGTCACCGAGGCCACCGGCGCGGTCCGGGTGACGATCACTCCCACCTACAGCGGGTGCCCGGCGATGGAGCTGATCCGGGCCGAGATCCGGGCGGCGCTGCACCGGTCCGGCTTCACCGACGTCGCGGTCGTCACCGAGTTGGCGCCCGCGTGGAGCACCGACTGGATCACCGAGGCGGGCCGGCACAAGCTCGCCGCCGCCGGGATCGCCCCACCTGCGTCGGCCGCCACTGGTCCAGTGCCGGTCCCGTTGGCCGTACGCTGCCCGGCCTGCGGCTCACCGCGCACCGAGCAGCTGAGCCGATTTGGTGCCACGGCCTGCAAGGCGCTGTGGCGGTGCCAGGACTGCACCGAGCCGTTCGAGCAGATGAAGGCGTTCTGATGGCGGTGACGATCAGCCGACCGGCGCGACGGCGTCCGGTGTTCCACCCGCTGGCGGTCGCCAGCGTCGACCAGCTCACCGCCGACGCTGTGGCGGTCAGCTTCGCCGTACCGCCCGAGCTGCGTGACGCGTACCGGTTCCGGGCCGGACAGCATCTGACCGTACGGCTGGTCGAGCCGGCCGGCGGCCCGGAGATCCGCCGCTCGTACTCCATCTGCTCGACCCCGGCGGAGCTCGCCGACCACGGCCGGCTGCGGATCGGCGTGCGGCACGTCGCCGGTGGCGCCTTCTCCGGGTACGCGGTGCGCCAACTCGCCGCCGGGGCCACCGTGGAGGTGATGCCGCCGCTCGGGCATTTCACCACCGGGTTCGAGCCGGGCCGCCGCCGGTACTACGGCGCGCTGGCCGCCGGCTCCGGCATCACCCCGGTGCTGTCCCTGCTCGCCACCGGGCTGGCCACCGAGCCGGACAGCCGGTTCAGTCTCGTCTTCGGCAACCGGTCCGCGCACACCGTGATGTTCGCCGACGAGATCGCCGACCTGAAGGACCGGTACCCGGACCGGCTGCAGGTGGTGCACGTGCTGACCCGGGAGACGCAGGACGCGGAGCTGCTCACCGGGCGGATCGACGCCGCCCGGTTCGACCGGCTGCTGGACACCGTGGTGCCGGGCGATCAAGTAGACGAATGGTTTCTCTGCGGACCATATGGGCTGGTCATGGCGGCTCGACAGGTGCTCGCCGAGCGGGGCGTGCCGGACGGTGCCGTACACAGCGAACTCTTCCACGCCGGGGACGCGCCGCCGGCCGGAGCCGACGCGGTGACCGATGTCGATGCGGCACCTGACACCGAAGTGACCGGCTCGGAGGTGACCGGTACCGAGGTGACCGTACTGCTCGATGGGCGGGCGTCGACGGTGCGGACGCGGCCGGGGGAGCGGGTGCTCGACGCAGCCCTGCGGGTCCGGTCCGAGCTGCCGTACGCCTGCAAGGGTGGGGTCTGCTCCACCTGCCGGGCGAAGATCGTCGACGGCGCGGTGACGATGGCCCGCAACTATGCCCTGGAGCCGGACGAGGTGGCCGCCGGTTATGTGCTGACCTGCCAGTCGACGCCCACCACGCCGACGCTCACCGTCGACTACGACGCCTGACGTCGCTGGCCACGACGGCTGTCGGGGCGTCACGGGGATGATCGTCGATCGAGCTGGTCGAGCAGTTGGCGGGCCTGCGCGTGGGAGGTGAGTCGGATGAACCGCAACCGGCTCCATCGGGGGTCGACCGAAGCCTCCTGCAGCCGGCTGCGGTAACGGGCGTGCTGTTGCCAGGCCCAGACGATGATCGACTCCTCCGGATCCAGGCTGAACACGTTTGACCAGCGTTCCCGGTTGCCGTTCCACAACTCCACCCGGCGCGCCGCGCGGCGTACCGTACGTCGGACGATCTGCTGCATCACCTGCCGGCGCGGCAGGTCGAACCAGATCACCGTGTCGGCTCGCCGCCAGATCAGGTCGCGCACCGTCGAGTAGTTGCCGTCCACCACCCAGCCATCGCCGGAAACGGCAGCCGCCGCCCGTTCCCGGAACTCCGGTTCCGGCGTCGGCTGCCAGTCCTGCTGGTGGAACAGGGCGTCCAACTCGATGTGCGGCACACCGAGCCGTACGGCCAACTCGGCGGCCAGCGTCGACTTGCCCGACCCCGGTGCCCCCATCACCGACACCCGTCGCACCTCGCTGCCCCTTTCCGTCGTGCTGCCTGTCCTGTCGTGCTGCCCCTGCCTACCGTTCGAGTTGAAGGTCAGATACCTCAAAGTGCTGACGAAAGGTGCCTGGCCTTCAACTCGTGGCCCGCTCGGCGATCGCCTGCCGAACATCCCGCACGACTTGTCCACTTTGCCGGAGTACGTCGTCGGCGGTGAACCGCAGCACCAGCCAGCCGGCCGCCCGCAGCGCGTTGTAGCGGGCCACGTCGCGGCGGAACGTCGTACGCTCCCGGTGGTGATCGCCCTCGTACTCGATGGCGATCCGCCACTGTGGGTAGGCGAGATCGACGCGGGCCAGGAAACGGCCGCGTGTCCCGTGCCGCACCGCCGACGGCGGCGCGCCTAATGTCGCCGAGGTCGCCGAAGCCGCCAATGTCGCCGAAGTCGCCGAGGCGTGCGGCAGTGTCCGTACCTCGTGTTGCGGAACCGGGCGGGGCAGACCGGCATCATGCAGCAACAGCCGCAGCCGGGACTCCATCGGCGACTCGCTCAGCGGCTCGGCCAGGGCGACGAGTTCCCGCAACTGCGCCGTGCCGCGTCGGCCCGGGTGGGCGTCGAGGTAGCGGACGAGCGCCTCGCGGCGGAACGACCGATGGCGCAGCAGCGCGTCGAGTGCGGCGAGCGCGTCGGCGCGGGGCAGCCCGCGCCCCAGGTCGAAGCCGGTACGCACCTCGGTAGTCAGCGGTATCCCGCCGAACAATGTGGTGATGTCGGCCGGTTCGAGCGCGTGATGGGTGACCGCGACGCGGGGGTGGCGCCACAGCCGCGTCGTCGGCGGCAGATCGACGTGCACCGGGCTGTCGCGGGGCAGCAGGTCGACACCCCACAGGTACGCGGCGCTCAGCCCACGGACCGCCCCGCCAGGCGGCAGCTTCAGCGCCACCGCCTCGCACCACATCCGGTGGTCGTCGGCGTCGAAGACGGCCGCGGGTACGTACACGTCGGGCAGCACACGGCGCCACGTCCGGCCGGCGAGCATCCGCCGGGTGAGCAGTCCGGCGGCCACTGCGCGGGTGCCGGAGAACGGACCGATACTCAGCTCACGCGGGATCCGCCGGGCGCGGGGCATCGCCAGAGTCTGCCCGGCCGGCTGGTCGGCCCGCCGCCCCGTCGGTGTCTCGCGTCGCAGATCCGACTGTCCCCTGCGGTCCGACTGTCCCCTGCGGTCCGACTGTCCCCTGCGGTCCGACTGGCTCCGGCCGGGCCGGGGCGTCGCGGTGCATCAGACCCTGGGCGGCCAGGGCAGCGGCCGCCGCCGCCAGCGGCAGGGCCGGCAGCGCGTACCGGGGCTCGTACATGCCGATCGCCACGGTGAACACGGCCAACCCGGGGCCGGCGACCACCAGCAGTACGGTGTCGAGCCGGATCCAGCCGGCGACCCGCCGCCCGGCGGCCAGCGCCGCGACGGTCAGCAGCACCGCCAACGACATCACCACCGGGATGCCCCGGGTCCAGCGGCCGTACTGGTGCAGCGTCCGGGTCAGCGGGGTGGCCGGGTCCGCGACGACCGGCTCGGCGACCGCCGCCTGAAACCCGCTGGACGCCTGGGCCGGCGGACAGTTCTGCTCGACCCGCACGTCGGCGGAGCGGAACCGGACCGGCGGCACCAGGCGCTGCCGCAGGCACTCGTTCATCGGCCCGAGGTACAGGCCGGGGACGAAGTGTGCGGCGCTCTCCCGGCCGACCGTCGCGAAGTAGTCGCCGGGCTGCTGGCTGATTACCGACCGGGAGAAGCTGGTCAGCACCCGGGCGCCTTCCGGGGTGTAGACCCAGTCGCCGAGTCGGGCCGGCCGCCGCCAGAAGAACGCGTCGGCCCGGTCCCAACGCTGGTCCGGCGGCTGGTCCGGGCAGGCGATCCGCTCCTCGGCGGTCAACTCGATGCGGTCGCAGTCGGCGATCATCGCGGCCCGGCCGTACAGGGCGGTGCCGCTCTGCGCGCTGTAGACGCTCTGCCGGTCGCCGATCCAGACCATCACCATGACGTACGGCACACCGAAGGCGAGCAGGTAGCCCAGCACCGGCCGCCAGCCGACCCGGCGTACCACCAGGTAGCCGGCGAGCAACAGGGCGACCGGCAGCGCGGTGGGTTTGGTCACCCAGGCGACGGCGATCAGCCCGCCGGAGACGACGGCCGCTACCGGACCGGGGCGCGGTGACCAGAGCAGTGCCCCGACCGAGGCGGCGAACAGCACCATGAACATCAGGTCGGGCAGCAGGTAGTGCCCCATGGTGAGGACCAGGGAATCGAAGATCAGCGGTACGGCGGCCAGGGTGGCCAGCCAGCGGACCACGCCCCGGCGCAGCAGCAGGGCGTACAGGCCGACGGCGAGCAGCAGGCTGAGCAGATGCTGGACGGCCGCGACGGCGGCGAGTGTCCGGGTCTGCTGCAGCGCGGACAGCAGCAGTACGTAGCCGATCGGCCGGTTCGGGTGCGGCTCCAGCGGCTGCTGCAGCATCAGCAGGTACTCGCCGCTGTCGCCGTGGAACCAGAACGCCGGCTGATACGCGACCAGGTAGGCGATCCGCAGTCCGAGACCGGCGGCGAGCAGGATCACCAGAGGCAGGTGGCGGCGCAGCGGCGTCATCCGGTCGCTCTGCCCCTCCCTCGACATGGCAGTACGCTTCATGCGTGATTACCAGCCGGGAGATCGACAGCATCCTGCAGCGTGGCGCCGACGGTGGGCGGATCTCCGCCGAGGAGGCGCTGCTGATCTACACCGAAGCGCCGTTCCACGCCCTCGGTGAGGCCGCGGACGCGGTGCGCCGTCGCCGGTACCCGGACAACGTCGTGACGTATCTGATCGATCGCAACATCAATTACACCAACGTCTGCGTCACCGCGTGTCGTTTCTGCGCTTTCTACCGGGCGCCCAAGCACGCCGAGGGCTGGGCCCACCCGATCGAGGAGATCCTGCGTCGCTGCGGCGAGGCGGTCGAGTTGGGTGCCACCCAGGTGATGCTGCAGGGTGGCCACCACCCGGACTTCGGGGTGGAGTACTACGAGCAGCTGTTCGGCGCGGTCAAGGCGGCGTACCCCCGGTTGGTGATCCACTCGATCGGGCCGAGCGAGATCCTGCACATGGCGAAGGTGTCCGACGTGTCGCTGGACGAGGCGATCGCCCGGATCAAGGCCGCCGGGCTGGATTCGATCGCCGGTGCCGGTGCCGAGATGCTGCCGGACCGTCCTCGGCGGGCGATCGCCCCGCTCAAGGAGTCCGGGGCGCGCTGGCTGGAGGTCATGGAGCTGGCGCACCGGCACGGCATCGAGTCGACCGCGACGATGATGATGGGCACCGGGGAGACCAACGCGGAGCGGATCGAGCATCTGCGGATGATCCGGGACGTCCAAGACCGGACCGGCGGTTTCCGGGCGTTCATTCCTTGGACCTACCAGCCGGAGAACAACCATCTCAAGGGCCGCACCCAGGCGACGACCCTGGAGTACCTGCGGATGATCGCGGTCTCCCGGCTCTTCTTCGACCAGGTGGCGCATCTGCAGGCGTCCTGGCTGACCACCGGCAAGGACGTCGGGCAGTTGGCGCTGCACATGGGGGTCGACGATCTCGGTTCGATCATGCTGGAGGAGAACGTGATCTCCTCGGCCGGTGCCCGGCACCGGTCGAACCTGCACGAGCTGATCTGGATGATCCGTTCGGCGGGCCGGATCCCCGCCCAGCGGGACACCGAGTACCACCACCTCGCTGTGCACCGTGATCCGGCGGACGACCCGACCGACGAGCGGGTGGTGTCGCACTTCTCTTCGATCGCGTTGCCCAACGGCGGGGCCCGCCGCGATCTGCCGCTGGTCGACGCGCGCTGACTGACCGGACGTGCACTGACCGGCCCGGATTCGTCCGATCGGGTGGCTGGTGGGGCCGACCAGTCAGCCCTTCTCGGCCGGCGGGTGGGCCGGTGGTCGGCCGGTCGTGGCGGGCAGCGCTGTCGATGCGGCGAGGTGGCGCGAACCTTAGGCCAAGGGGCCATAACGTGTTGATCACGAGGGGCGCGAAGCTTCCCGTCGGCCGCTAACGTCCTCGTCAACAACGTTCCGGCAGCCGCCCGCGCCGCGACGCCGTCCCCCTGGTCGTCGCAGGTCACGTCCCCTAATGGCGGTGGTCGCCGGAGCCGTACTCCAGCGGTCCGAGGGGGCCGTCTATATAACGCACGGCATTACGGGCGAGGTGGTTCAACCCACCTCGCCCGTAGTGTGTGTGGCCTCGGTCACCCGCGCCGCCGGCCCCGCGCCGCAGGTCGGGACGGGTGCCTGGCAGAGTGGTCGGGCGTGACTGACATCCCGCCGCCGGTCCGCGCCGGCCTGGACAAGCAGCCGGCCGAGGTCGCAGCGATGTTCGACGGCGTGGCTGGCCGGTACGACCTGACCAACACGGTGATCTCCTTCGGCCAGGACCGACGGTGGCGCCGGGCCACCCGGGCGGCGCTCGACCTGCTCCCCGGCGACCGGGTGCTCGACGTCGGCGCCGGCACCGGGGTCTCCACCGCCGAACTCGGCCGGGGCGGGGTGTGGGCGGTCGGCTCGGACATCTCGCTCGGCATGCTGCGGGCCGGCCGGCGGGTCCGTCCGCAGGTGCCACTGCTCGCCGGGGACGCCCTGGCGTTGCCGTTCCGGGACGCCACCTTCGACGCGGTGACCATCTCGTTCGCGCTGCGCAACGTGGTCGACACCGACGCCGCGTTGGCCGAGCTGGCCCGGGTGACCCGGCCCGGCGGGCGGCTGGTGGTGTGCGAGTTCAGTCAGCCGACCAGTCCCGCCTTCCGGACGCTCTACCTGTCCTATCTGATGCGGTCGTTGCCGGCGGTGGCCCGTGCGGTGGCGAGCAACCCGGACGCGTACGTCTATCTGGCCGAGTCCATCCGGCAGTGGCCGGACCAGGCGGCGCTCGCCGGGCGGATCACGGCGGCGGGGTGGCGGTCGGCGCAGTGGCGCAATCTCACCGGTGGCATCGTGGCGCTGCACCGCGCCACCCGGCGGTAGCGCCGTGCCACCTGGAAGTAAGGCCATGCCACCTGGAAGTAGCGCCGTGCCGCCGTACGCCGGATCCGGGTGCTCGGGCGACGGGTCGGTCACTCCTCGGTGTCCGTCGATGGGTGATTTCGGGTCGTCGGTCACCCGCCGAGGTCGCTACCTCGCAGGGTTAGGGTCGCCTAACCGATTGCCGCCCTGTTAACGGTTCTAGACTCACCTGCGAGACGGCTTGTGAAGCATTTCACGAGCGACTGGGAGGCGAACGGGAGGTGGCTGTGAGCGAGACCGAGGCCGATGTGATCGTCGTCGGGGCGGGCCCTGGCGGTTCCGCGACCGCCTTCCACCTCGCCCGGCACGGCGTACGGGTGCTCCTGCTGGAGAAGACCACCTTCCCCCGGGAGAAGGTCTGCGGTGACGGGCTCACGCCGCGCGCCGTCAAGCAGTTGATCAAGCTGGGTGTCGACACCTCGCCCGAGGCCGGCTGGCTGCACAACCGCGGCCTGCGGGTGATCGGCGGCGGCATCCGGCTGGAGCTCGACTGGCCGGACCTGGCCAGCTTCCCCAACTACGGACTGGTCCGGACCCGACTGGACTTCGACGATCTGCTGGCCAGACAGGCGGTCGAGGCGGGGGCGGTGCTGCACACCGGCACCAACGTGGTGGCCCCGGTGCTGGACGACACCGGGCGGGCGATCGGCGTCACCGCCGAGGTCGGCCCGGACAAGCAGCCGGCCACCTTCCACGCCCCGTTGATCGTCGCCGCCGACGGGGTCTCCGGCCGGTTCCCGCTCGCCATGGGGCTGGCCAAGCGCGAGGACCGGCCGATCGGGGTCGCGGTCCGGCGGTACTACCGGTCGCCGGTGCGGCACCGGGACGAGTACCTGGAGTCCTGGCTGGAGCTGCGCAGCCGGGAGGGCGGCGAGAAACTGCTGCCCGGCTACGGCTGGATCTTCGGCATGGGCGACGGCCGGGTCAACGTCGGCCTGGGCGTGCTCAATTCCTCCAGCGCCTTCGGTAAGACCAACTACCGGCGGATGCTGACCGACTGGCTGGGCAGCACGCCACCGGACTGGGGGCTGGCCGACGAGGCCAACGCCGACGGCCCGATCCTCGGCGCGGCCCTGCCGATGGGCTTCAACCGGGTCCCGCACTACACCCGGGGAGTCCTGCTGGTCGGTGACTCCGGCGGTATGGTCAACCCGTTCAACGGTGAAGGCATCGCGTACGCGATGGAGTCCGGTGAGCTGGCCGCCGAGGTGGCGGTGCAGGCGTTGGCCCGGCCAGCCGGCGCCGACCGGGAGCGGGCGCTGGCGCACTACCCGAACGAGCTGAAGGCCCGCTACGGCGGCTACTACCGGCTCGGGAACATCTTCGTGAAGATGATCGGCAACCCACAAATCATGCGAATTGCTACCAAGCACGGCATGCCGCATCCGACACTGATGCGGTTCGTGCTGAAGCTGCTGGCGAACCTGACCGATCCGCGTGGCGGGGACGCGATGGACCGGATGATCAACGCGATGACCAAGGTGGCTCCGGCCGTGTGACGCCGCCGGCAGCACCCCGGGCCGTCGGCCCACCGCAGTAGTCGCCAGGATGGGGCAACGACGCCCGGTCCCGGCGGGAGACATCACAGATCGCTGGAAACTGACCGCGGGCAGGGAAGGACGAGCAGGAGAAGCCCATGTCGCTCTCGCCTTACATACCCATCGTCGGGGTCTTCGCCCTCGCCTCGGCCTTCGCGCTGTTCTCGGTGGCGGCCGCCCGGCTGGCCGGGCCGCTGCGCTACAACCGGGCCAAGCTCGAAGCGTACGAGTGTGGGATCGAGCCCAGCCCGGAGCCGGTCGGCGGCGGTCGGATCCCGATCAAGTTCTATCTGACCGCGATGATGTTCATCATCTTCGACATCGAGATCATCTTCCTGATCCCGTGGGCGGTCTCGCTGGACCCGCTCGGCGCGTTCGGCTACGTCGCGGTCTCGCTGTTCATCGTCGCCGTCTCGGTCGCCTATGTGTACGAGTGGCGGCGCGGCGGGCTCGACTGGGACTGACGGAGGAACCATGGGAATCGAGGAGAAACTCCCCGCCGGCGTACTGCTCACCTCGGTGGAGAAGCTGGTCAACTGGTCCCGCAAGACCTCCGTCTGGGGGGCGACCTTCGGCCTGGCCTGCTGCGCGATCGAGATGATGGCGGCCGGTGCCCCGCACTACGACATGGGTCGCTGGGGCATGGAGGTGTTCCGGGCCTCGCCCCGGCAGGCCGACCTGATGATCGTCGCCGGCCGGGTCAGCCAGAAGATGGCCCCGGTGCTGCGGCAGATCTACGACCAGATGGCCGAGCCCCGCTGGGTGCTGTCGATGGGGGTCTGCGCCTCCAGCGGCGGCATGTTCAACAACTACGCCATCGTGCAGGGCGTGGACCACGTGGTGCCGGTCGACATGTACCTGCCCGGCTGCCCGCCCCGTCCGGAGATGCTCATCGACGCGGTTCTCAAGCTGCGCGAGAAGATCGGCCACGAGCCGCTCGGCCCGAACGGCCGCAAGATGCTGGAGGCCCGCCGGGCCCGCGGTGACGTGCCGGTGGTCGCGCCCGGGGCGATGCCGTCGTCGTACCGCTCCGACAAGGCCCGCCGGGCCGAGTGGGAGCAGGCCGTCCGGGAAGGCCGCGAGGAGCAGTTGCGGATCGAGAACTGGATGAAGGCCCAGAACCACCTGCACGCCCGGGAGCGGCTGAAGTGATTCCCGCGTCGACCAGCGAAAGGACGATCCAGTGACCGGGCCGACCAACGCGCCCAGTGAGCAGCCGGGCGGTGGCGTACCCGCCGCCGCCCCGCCGGTCGGCGCGACCAGCGGTGCACCGGCCGAGTTCCCACCAGCCAGCGGGGCCGGCCGGGGAATGTTCGGCATCCAGGGCTCCGGCGACACGTCCGGTTTCGGCGGCCTGGTCCGCCGCCGGTCCAGCGTGGCCGGCACCGAGCGGCCGTACGGCGGCTACTTCGACGAGGTGTGCGACGCGCTGGAGGAGGCCTACCCGGCCTTCGCCGACGCGATCGAGAAGGTCGTGGTCGACCGGGGTGAGCTGACCCTGCACATCAAGCCGGAGCGGATCGCCGAGGTCTGCCGGGTGATGCGCGACGACGAGGCGCTGCGCTTCGAGCTCTGCTCCTCGGTGTCCGGGGCGGACTACCTGGGTGCCGACGAGCGTCGGCTGCACGTCGTCTACCAGCTGACCTCGATGACCTACCGGCGTCGGGTCCGGCTGGAGGCGGCGGTCACCGCCGAGGATCCGCACCTGCCGAGCGTCACCGCCGTCTACCCGACCGCCGACTGGCAGGAACGGGAGACGTACGACATGTTCGGCGTCGTCTTCGACGGCCACCCGGCGCTGACCCGGATCCTGATGCCGGACGACTGGGAGGGCCACCCGCAGCGCAAGGACTACCCGCTGGGCGGCGTCCCGGTGGAGTACAAGGGCGCCGAGATCCCACCGCCGGACAAGCGGAGGAGCTACCAATGACGGCCGGATACGCAACCGAACGCGAGACCGACGAGGGCAAGGTCTTCACCGTCACCGGTGGCGACTGGGACACCGTGGTCGGCGGTACGGACCCGCTCACCGACGAGCGGATCATCGTCAACATGGGGCCGCAGCACCCGTCCACCCACGGGGTGCTGCGCCTGGTGCTGGAGCTGGAGGGGGAGACCGTCCGGGAGGCCCGGACGGTCGTCGGCTACCTGCACACCGGGATCGAAAAGAACCTCGAGTACCGCAACTGGGTGCAGGGCACCACGTTCGTCACCCGGATGGACTACCTGGCGCCGATCTTCAACGAGACGGCGTACAGCCTGGCGGTGGAGAAGCTGCTCGGGATCACCGACGACGTCACCGAGCGGGCGAACACCATCCGGGTGCTGATGATGGAGCTCAACCGGATCTCCTCGCACCTGATCTGGCTGGGCACCACCGGCCTGGAGCTCGGCGCGATCTCGATCATGCTGTACTGCTTCCGGGAGCGCGAGTACATCCTGGAGATCTTCGAGCTGGTCTCCGGGCTGCGGATGAACATGGCCTACGTGCGGCCCGGCGGGGTCGCCCAGGACGTGCCGGACGAGGCGATCGCCAAGATCCGCGAGTTCCTCAAGGTGATGCCGAAGCGGCTCAAGGAGTACGAGGACCTGCTCTCCGGGCAGCCGATCTGGCTGGAGCGGACGCAGAACGTCGCGGTGCTCGACGTCACCGGTTGCCTCGCGCTGGGCGTCACCGGGCCGGTGCTGCGCTCCGCCGGGCTGGCCTGGGACCTGCGCAAGACCATGCCGTACTGCGGCTACGAGGACTACGAGTTCGACGTGCCGACCACGCCGACCGCCGACGTCTGGGGCCGTTACCTGGTTCGGATGGCCGAGATGCGCGAGTCGCTGAAGATCATCGAGCAGGCGTTGGACCGGCTGAAGCCCGGTCCGATCATGGTCGCCGACAAGAAGATCGCCTGGCCGGCGCAGTTGGCCATCGGCGTGGACGGCATGGGCAACTCGCTGGAGCACGTCGCCAAGATCATGGGTCAGTCGATGGAGTCGCTGATCCACCACTTCAAGCTGGTGACCGAGGGCTTCCGGGTGCCGCCCGGCCAGGTGTACGTCGGCATCGAGTCGCCCCGCGGCGAGTTGGGCGTGCACGCCGTCTCCGACGGCGGGACCAGGCCGTACCGGGTGCACTACCGCGAACCGAGCTTCGTCAACCTCCAGGCGATCCCGGCCATGGCCGAGGGCGGGCTGCTCGCCGACGTGATCGCCGGGGGCGCCTCGTTGGACCCCGTGATGGGTGGGTGTGACCGCTGATGGGCTTCAGTCAGGAAACGCACGACCGGGCCCGGGAGATCATCGCCCGCTACCCGGCGGACCGCTCCCGGTCGGCACTGCTGCCGCTGCTGCACCTGGTGCAGTCCGAGGAGGGCTACGTCTCGCCGGCCGGCGTCGAGTTCTGCGCCGAAGCGCTGGGCATCAACAAGGCCCAGGTCAGCGCGGTCGCCACCTTCTACACCATGTACAAGCGCCGGCCCACCGGTGACTGGCTGGTCAGCGTCTGCACCAACACCATGTGCGACGTGCTCGGCGGCCAGCGGGTCTACGACGCGCTCAGCGAGCACCTCGGTGTCGGGCACGAGGAGACCACCGCCGACGGCACCATCACCCTGGAGCACGCCGAGTGCCTGGCCGCCTGCGACTACGGCCCGGTGATGACGGTCAACTACGACTTCTTCGACAAGGTCGACCCGGACGTCGCGCTCGGCGTCGTCGCCGAGCTGCAGTCCGGCGGCCGCCCGGCACCCACCCGGGGTGCCCGGCTGTGCACGCTGAAGGAGATGTCGCTGCAGCTGGCCGGCTTCTCCGACACCCGCGAGGGCGCGGTCGCCGACGGACCGGCCGGCGACCCCACGCTGCGCGGCCTGCGGCTGGCCCAGCAGCACGGCGTCTCGGTCGCCGGCTTCGACCCGAACACGCCGATCAGCGGCGACGCCCCTGCCCCGGCACCCAGCCGGCCGGCACCGGCGGCGACCGGCAGCACCGCCCCGGACGTCAAGGCACCACAGGCCAAGTCGCCGGAGATTCGGGCCGCCGAGACCCGCGCCCCGGACGCGAAGACCCCGGCCCCGGACGCCCCCGGCACCACGGTGCCGACCGACCGGGCCGAGCCGGACAGCGACGCCGAGGCCGCCGAGTCGGCCGGCGCCGCCGCCAACCCGCCCGCCGGTGACGCCAAACCGGCCGGCGACAACTCGCAGCCACAGCGCGGGTCGCTGCGGGACGCGCGCAGCGAGGAGGGCACCCGATGACCCAGCCGCGACCGGAAACCCTGCAGAAGCTGACCCCGGTGCTGACCAAGCGCTGGCTGTCACCGGACGCTTGGAAGATCGACGTCTACCAGCAGCTCGACGGCTACGCCGCGCTGCGCAAGGTGCTGACCGGTACACCGGACGGCCGGGGCCGTGACGCCGACCCGGTGCACCCGGACGACCTGATCAAGCTGATCAAGGACTCCGGGCTGCGCGGCCGGGGCGGGGCCGGCTTCCCCACCGGCCTCAAGTGGGGGTTCATCCCACAGGGCGACGGCAAGCCGCACTACCTGGTGGTCAACGCCGACGAGGGCGAGCCGGGCACCTGCAAGGACCTGCCGCTGATGATGTATGACCCGCACTCGCTGGTCGAAGGCGTCATCATCGCCTCGTACGCGATCCGGGCCAGCCGGGCCTACATCTACATCCGGGGTGAGGCGGTGCACGCCGCCCGCCGGCTGCGCAACGCGGTCGACGAGGCGTACCGGGCCGGCTACCTCGGCAAGGACATCCTCGGCTCCGGGTTCGACCTGGACCTGGTGGTGCACAGCGGCGCGGGTGCCTACATCTGCGGCGAGGAGACGGCACTGCTGGACTCCCTCGAAGGGTTCCGTGGCCAGCCCCGGCTGCGTCCGCCGTTCCCGGCCACCCACGGCCTGTACGCCTGCCCGACAGTGGTCAACAACGTCGGCACCATCTCCAGCGTGCCGTACATCGTGCTCGGTGGCGCCGCCTGGTGGAAGAGCATGGGTACGGAGAAGTCGTCCGGCCCGATGATCTATTCGCTGTCCGGCCGGATCGCCAACCCGGGGCAGTACGAGTGCTCGATGGGCATCACCCTGCGCGAGCTGATCGAGCTGGCCGGCGGGATGCAGCCCGGTCACGAGCTGCGGTTCTGGACGCCCGGCGGTTCGTCGACCCCGCTGCTCACCGCCGAGCACCTGGACGTACCGCTGGACTTCGAAGGGGTGGCCGGCGCCGGCTCGATCCTCGGCACCACCGCCACCCAGATCTTCTCCGACCAGGACTGTCCGGTGTACGCCACCTACCGGTGGTTGGAGTTCTACCACCACGAGTCGTGCGGCAAGTGCACCCCGTGCCGGGAGGGCAACTACTGGATGGTGCGGGTCTTCCGGCGGATCCTCGCCGGTCAGGGCACCCACGAGGACCTGGACACCCTGCTCGACACCTGCGACAACATCCTCGGCCGCTCGTTCTGCGGCCTCGGCGACGGCGCGACCAGCTCGGTGACGTCCTCGCTGAAGTACTTCAAGCAGGACTACCTCGACTACATCGAGGGCCGCACGGCACCGAAGCTGTCGGAGAAAGCATTGGTAGGTGCGCACTGATGAGCGCGAGGAGTGAACGAGCGCAGCGAGTGAGCCCCGCAGTCGCGAATGAAAGGCGGCACCCGTGGCAGAGGTAGCCAAGACCACTGAGACGGTCACGCTGACCATCGACGGCGTCGAGGTCACCGCGCCCAAGGGGGCGCTGCTGATCCGGGTCGCAGAGAAGCTGGGCATCGAGATCCCCCGGTTCTGCGACCACCCGCTGCTCGCCCCGGCCGGCGCCTGCCGGCAGTGCCTGGTCGACGTTGAGGGGCAGCGCAAGCCGGTCGCCTCCTGCACCCAGACGGTCGCCGACGGCATGGTGGTCCGCACCCAGCTCACCTCCGAGGTGGCCAAGAAGGCCCAGCAGGGGATCATGGAGCTGCTGCTGGTCAACCACCCGCTCGACTGCCCGATGTGCGACAAGGGCGGCGAGTGCCCGCTGCAGAACCAGGCGATGTCCACCGGCCGGCCGGACTCCCGGTTTCACGAGCACAAGCGGGAGTACCCGAAGCCCGTCGAGATCTCCACCCAGGTGCTGCTGGACCGCGAGCGCTGCGTGCTCTGCCAGCGCTGCACCCGGTTCTCCGAGGAGATCGCCGGCGACGCCTTCATCGACCTGATGGACCGCTCCTCCGGCGAGCAGATCAACGTCTACCGGGACGAGGCGTTCGGCGCCGAACCGACGCCGGACGGTGAGGGCGACGGCGACGTGCCGTTCAACTCCTACTTCTCCGGCAACACGGTGCAGATCTGCCCGGTCGGCGCGCTCACCGGTGCCCAGTACCGGTTCCGGGCCCGCCCGTTCGACCTGGTCTCCTCGCCGAGCGTCTGTGAGCACTGCTCGGCCGGCTGCGCGCAGCGGACCGACCACCGGCGCGGCAAGGTGATGCGCCGGCTGGCCGGCGACGACCCGGCGGTCAACGAGGAGTGGAACTGCGACAAGGGCCGGTGGGGGTTCCGCTACGCCACCGCCACCGACCGGCTCACCACCCCGCTGGTCCGCGACGCCGGCACCGGTGAGCTGCGGGAGGCGTCCTGGAGCGAGGCCTTGGCGGTCGCCGCCGACGGGCTGCGCAACGCCCGCGACGGGGCGTACGGCGTCGGGGTGCTCACCGGCGGTCGGCTCACCGTCGAGGACGCCTACGCGTACGCCAAGTTCGCCCGGGTGGCGCTGCGCACCAACGACATCGACTTCCGGGCCCGACCGGTCACCGGTACCGCCGGCTCCACCGAGGAGGCCGACTTCCTGGCCGCCCGGGTGGCCGGCAACTCCGACGTCACCTACGCCGACATCGAGCGGGCCCCGGTGGTGGTGATCGCCGGGCTGGAGCCGGAGGAGGAGTGCCCGATCCTCTTCCTGCGGCTGCGCAAGGCGTACAGCAAGAAGGGGCTGCGGGTGATCGCCCTGGCCCCGTACCTGAGCCGAGGGCTGGAGAAGCTAGGCGCCACGTTGGTGCCGACCGTGCCCGGCGACGAGGCGCGGCTGCTCACCGAGGACCGCGCGGTCACCGAGGCGCTCGGTCGGTCCGGCGCGATCCTGTTCGTCGGCGAGCGGCTGGCCACCGTACCCGGTGGGTTGTCGACCGCCGGCGCGGTCGCCGAGCGGGCCGGCGCGAAGCTGGCCTGGGTGCCCCGACGGGCCGGTGACCGGGGCGCGGTCGACGCCGGCTGCCTGCCGAACCTGCTGCCCGGCGGCCGTCCGGTCGCCGACGCGGCGGCCCGGGCGGAGCTGACCGGGGCCTGGGACATCGGTGCCGGGACCATCCCGTCCGAGCCGGGCCGCGACGTCGACGCGATCGTCGCGGCGACCGCCGCCGGCAAGATCGGCGCGCTGGTCGTCGCCGGGGTCGACCCGGCCGACCTGGCCGACCCGCGGCTCACCGAGCAGGCGCTCGACGCGGTGCCGTTCCTGGTCAGCCTGGAGATCCGGCACAGCGCGGTGACCCGCCGCGCGGACGTCGTCCTGCCGGTGGCGCCGGCGGTGGAGAAGGCCGGCAGCTACCTCGACTGGGAGGGCCGGCTGCGCACCTTCGAGGCGGTGCTGACCACCACCGCGATGGCCGACTCCCGGGTGCTCGACGCGCTCGCCGCCCAGCTCGGTGTCGCACTCGGCACCGGCGAGGTCAACCTGATCCGCCGGGAGCTCGGCGCGCTGCCGGCCACCAAGGCGCAGCGTCCCGGGCTGCCGCTGGTCGACCCGACGGCACCGGCCAGCCCGGGTGCCGGCGAGGCGGTGCTGGCGACCTGGCACCACCTGATCGACCTCGGCACCCTCACCGACGGTGACCCCTACCTGGGTGGCACCGCACGGCCGCCGGTGGTCCGGCTGGCCAAGTCGCTGGCCGGGGCGCTCGGGGTGGCCGACGGGGATCCGGTCACCGTCGGCACCGACCGGGGTGCGGTCACCCTGCCGGCGGCGGTCACCGATCTGCTGCCCGACGGGGTGGTCTGGCTGCCGACGAACTCGCCCGGCTCGACGGTGCGCCGCAGCCTCGGCGCGGTCTCCGGCGCACTGGTCAAGGTCAGCGCCGCCACCGGCTCGGACGGCACGGCCGCCGGATCGGACGGCACGGCCGCCGGATCGGACGGCAACGGGCGGATCAGCCACAACGGCGCGACGAACCCGAACCTAGGGGGTCTGCGGTGAACCCACTGGCACAGGAACCGACGCTGTCCGACTTCGGGCTGGACCCCTGGTGGCTGATCCTGATCAAGGTGGTCTTCGCCTTCGTCTTCGGGCTGCTGGGCACCCTGCTCGGGGTCTGGTTCGAGCGGCGGGTGGTCGGCCGGATGCAGGTCCGTCCCGGCCCCAACCAGGCCGGCCCGTTCGGCCTGCTGCAGACCCTGGCCGACGGGCTGAAGATGGCCTTCAAGGAGGACATCCTCCCCAAGGCGTCGGACAAGGTGGTCTACTTCTTCGCCCCGACGATCTCGGTGATCTGCGCGGTCACCGCGCTGTCGGTGATCCCGTTCGGGCCGATGGTGAGCATCTTCGGCACCCGGACCCCACTGCAGGTCACCGACGTGCCGGTGGCGGTGCTGGTGCTGCTGGCCTGCTCGTCGATGGGTGTGTACGGGCTGGTGCTCGGCGGCTGGGCGTCCGGGTCGACGTACCCGCTGCTCGGTGGCCTGCGCTCGACGGCGCAGGTGATCTCGTACGAGATCGCGCTCGGGTTGTCGGTGGTCGGCGTCTTCATGACCGCCGGCACCATGTCGACCAGCGGGATCGTCGCCGCCCAGTCCGGCGGTGACCTGTTCACCTCCATCGGCGGGTTCGACCTGTACGCCCCGGGCTGGTACGCGATCCTGCTGCTGCCCAGCTTCATCATCTTCTTCATCGCCGCGGTGGCGGAGACCAACCGGGCGCCGTTCGACCTGCCCGAGGCGGAGTCCGAGCTGGTCGCCGGGTACATGACCGAGTACAGCTCGCTGAAGTTCGCGCTGTTCATGCTCTCCGAGTACGTCGCCATGGTGACCATGTCGGCGGTGACGGTGACGCTGTTCCTCGGCGGCTGGCGGGCCCCCTGGCCGATCAGCATCTGGGACGGGGCGAACAGCGGCTGGTGGCCGATGCTCTGGTTCATGGGCAAGGTGATCGCGCTGATCTTCGTCTTCGTCTGGCTCCGCGGCACCCTGCCCCGGCTGCGCTACGACCAGTTCATGCGGTTCGGCTGGAAGGTGCTGCTGCCGATCAACCTGGCCTGGATCCTGGCCCTCGGCGGGATTCGGGTGACCAGCGGCTGGGAGCGCAACGACCGGCTGATCGCGATCGGTATCCCGGTCGCCATCCTGCTCGCCGTGGTGATCTTCTGGCCGACGCGCAAGGAGCGGCCGGCGCCGACCCTGCAGGAGCAGGTCGACTCCCGGCCACCGGGCAGCTTCCCGCTGCCCCCGATGGACCTGCAGGTCCCGCCCAGCCCACGGGCCAAGCGGGCGGTAGCCGAACGGGAACCGGCCCAGGTCGGTCCCGCCACCGACGACAAGGAGGTGTGACGTGGGCGCGATCACGGGAACGTTCAAGGGCTTCGGGGTCACCTTCTCCCACATGTTCCGCAAGGTGGTCACCACCGACTACCCGTTCAAGCCGCCGGTGTCCGCGCCGCGCTACCACGGCCGGCACATCCTCAACCGGCACCCGGACGGGCTGGAGAAGTGCATCGGCTGTGAGCTGTGCGCCTGGGCCTGCCCGGCGGACGCGATCTACGTCGAGGGCGGCGACAACACCGAGGAGCAGCGGTTCTCCCCGGGTGAGCGGTACGCCAGCACGTACCAGATCAACTACGCCCGGTGCATCTTCTGCGGGCTGTGCATCGAGGCCTGCCCGACCCGTTCGTTGACGATGAGCAACGAGTACGAGCTGGCCCGCGACTCCCGGCAGGACCTGATCTTCACCAAGGAGCAGCTGCTGGCGCCGCTGCTGCCGGGGATGGAGCAGCCGCCGCACCCGATGCGGTTGGGCGACAGCGAGAAGGACTACTACGTCGGCGCGCTGACCAACCCGGGCACCTCGGCGGGCGCCGAACGGGCGCCCTGGTCGGAGCAGGGCACCCAGGACGGCTCGGGGACGACAGGAGAGGGCAAGTCATGACCGAGCTCGCAGCGGAGGTCTCCACCGGGGAGGCGGTGACCTTCTGGATCCTGGCTCCGCTCGCGCTGCTCGGCGCGATCGGCATGGTGTGGGCCCGCAACGCGGTGCACTCCGCGCTCTGGCTGGTGCTGACCATGCTTTGCCTCGGCGTGTTCTACGTCGTGCAGGGCGGTCCGTTCATCGGCCTGGTGCAGATCATCGTCTACACCGGCGCGATCATGATGCTCTTCCTGTTCGTGCTGATGCTGGTCGGCCGGGACGCCTCCGACTCGCTGATCGAGACGCTGCGCGGACAGCGGATCGCCGCGGTCGCCCTCGGCGTCGGCTTCGCCGCGCTGGTCGGCACCGGGTTGTACCGGGGCCTCGGCGGGGTGCAGGCGGTCGGCCTGGAGCAGGCCAACGCGGACGGCAACGTGCAGGGCATCGCCGCCCTGCTGTTCGGCCGGTACCTGGTCGCGTTCGAGGTGACCGCCGCCCTGCTGACCACCGCCGCGATCGGCGCGCTGATCCTCGCGCACATCGAGAAGCGCAAGGAACAGCGACGCGGCCAACCGGAGATGATGCGGGCCCGGTTCGCCCCCGGCAACTACCCCGGCCCGAAGCCAGGTCCGGGTGTCTACGCCACCTCCACCTCGGTCGCCACCCCCGGCCGGCTGCCGGACGGCACGCTCACCGACCGGAGCATCCCGGCGATCCTGCCGACGCGCGAACTCTCGCCCAGCGAGGCCGCCCCGAAGGGGACTGACAAATGACTCCGGACAACTACCTGATCCTGTCGGCGGTGCTGTTCACCATCGGCGCGGTCGGCGTGCTGGTCCGCCGCAACGCGATCGTGCTGTTCATGTGCATCGAACTGATGCTCAACTCCGCGAACCTGGCGCTGGTCACCTTCAGCCGGATCAACGGTGACCTCAACGGTCAGATCATCGCCTTCTTCGTGATGGTCGTGGCGGCAGCCGAGGTGGTCGTGGGGCTCGCCATCATCATGACCATCTTCCGGACTCGGCGCTCGGCGAGCGTCGACGACGCCAACCTGCTGAAGTACTAAAGGGGCCCACACGTGGAATCGACTGTGGAGTACGCCCAGGCCACGGGGCTGCTGAGTAGCGTGTGGCTGCTGGTGGCCATCCCGCTGGCCAGCGCGGCGATCCTGCTGCTGCTCGGCAAGCGCGCCGACAAGTGGGGACACTGGCTCGGGGTGGTCGCCGTCGGGGCGATCTTCGTCCTCGGCCTGACCTACTTCTTCCAGCTACGCGACCTGGACAACCGGGCGGTCGAGCTGAGCCTGTGGCAGTTCATCGAGGTCGGTGGCCTGTCGGTGGACTTCGGGCTGCTGTTCGACCCGCTGTCGGCGGTCTTCGTGCTGCTGATCACCGGCGTGGGTTTCCTGATCCACGTGTACGCGGTCGAGTACATGTCGCACGACCCGGGACGACGGCGCTTCTTCGCGTACTTCAACCTGTTCGTCGCCGCGATGCTGGTGCTGGTGCTGGGCAACAACTACGTGATGCTGTTCCTCGGCTGGGAGGGCGTCGGTCTGGCGTCGTACCTGCTGATCTCGTTCTGGTACCACCTGCCGGCCGCGGCGACCGCCGGTAAGAAGGCGTTCCTGATGAACCGGGTCGGCGACGCCGGCCTGGTGCTGGCGATCTTCCTGATGTTCGCCACGCTCGGCACCACCCAGTTCGAGGCGGTGTTCACCGGTGCCGGGGCGCTGGCGTCCGGCACCATCCTGGCGATGGGCCTGTTGCTGCTGCTCGGCGCGACCGGCAAGTCCGGTCAGTTCCCGCTGCAGGCGTGGTTGCCGGACGCGATGGAGGGCCCGACCCCGGTCTCGGCGCTGATCCACGCCGCGACGATGGTCACCGCCGGCGTCTACCTGATCGCCCGGTCCAACCCGATCTTCTCGGCCAACCCGACGCTGCAGACCGTGGTGGTCAGCGTCGGCGCGCTCACCCTGCTGATCGGCGCGGTCATCGGCTGCGCCAAGGACGACATCAAGCGGGTGCTGGCCTGGTCGACGGTCTCCCAGATCGGCTACATGTTCCTCGGGGTCGGGCTGGGCGGCGGCGCGTACGCGCTGGCGATCGTGCACCTGCTGGCGCACGGCTTCTTCAAGGCCGGGCTGTTCCTCGGTGCCGGCTCGGTGATGCACGGGATGAAGGACCAGACCGACATCCGGCGGTTCGGCGGCCTGTGGCGGCACATGAAGATCACCTGGGCGACCTTCGGGCTGGCCTGGCTGGCGATCATCGGCATCTGGCCGCTGTCCGGCTACTTCTCCAAGGAGCCGATCATCGCGGCCGCCTTCGAGCGGGAGGACTGGACCGCCTGGCTGTTCGGCGGGGCCGCCCTGCTCGGCGCCGGGCTGACCGCCTTCTACATGACCCGGCTGTTCATCCTCACCTTCCATGGCCCGAAGCGGTGGACCGAGGACATCGACCACCCGCACGAGTCGCCGGCGCTGATGTGGGTGCCGCTGGTTCTGCTGGCGGTCGGGTCGGTCGCCGCCGGCTGGCTGATGTCCACCTCGGTGCCCGAGTGGCTGACCCCGGTGCTGGGCACCGAGGAGGGCCACCACGAGGCGGTGCTGTCGCACGGCGTGGTCACCATCCTGGCGCTGGTGATCACCGTGCTCGGCGCGCTGCTCGGCTGGCTGCTGTTCCGCAACGGCACCGCCGAGCAGGAGCAGCCGGCCGGGGTGCTGGTCACCGCCGCCCGGCACAACCTCTACACCGACGCGTTCAACCGGGTGGTGTTCGAAAAGCCGGGCATCTTCCTCACCCGGGCGCTGGTCTTCCTCGACAACCGGGGAGTCGACGGCCTGGTCAACGGCCTCGCCGCCGTGATCGGTGGCAGCTCCGGGCGGCTGCGGCGGCTGCAGACCGGCTTCGTGCGCTCGTACGCGATGTCCGTGCTCGCCGGTGCCTTCGTGGTGGTCGCGGCGTTCCTCGCCCTGCAGATGGGATGGCTGGCGTGAACGACTTTCCGTTCCTCTCGGTGCTGACCGTGGCGCCGCTGGTCGGCGCGCTCGTGGTGGCGCTCGTCCCGCGCCGTCAGGGGGAGCTGGCCAAGTGGCTGGCGCTCGGCTGGTCGGTGGCGGTGCTGGTGCTGTCACTGGTGATGTGGTTCGCCTTCACCGCCGGCGGCGACCGGTTCCAGTTCCGTGAGTCGTACCCGTGGATCCCCAACTGGGGGGTCAACTTCACCTTCGCGGCCGACGGCATCGCGCTGGTCATGCTGATGCTGATCGCGGTGCTGGTGCCGCTGGTGATCCTCGCCTCCTGGCACGACGCGGAGGCGTCGAAGCGCTCGGTGCCGGTCTACTTCGGCCTGCTGCTGCTGCTCGAAGGCACGATGATCGGCGTCTTCGCCGCCGCCGACATCTTCCTGTTCTACGTGTTCTTCGAGGTCATGCTGGTGCCGATGTACTTCCTGATCGGCAGCTACGGCGGCCACCAGCGGCAGTACGCGGCGGTGAAGTTCTTCCTCTACTCGCTGGTCGGCGGCCTGTTCATGCTGGCGGCGGTGATCGGGCTGTGGGTGGTCGGCGGGCAGACCTTCGACTGGCAGGCGCTCAGCGAGATCGACATGTCCACCGGCGTGGAACGCTGGCTGTTCCTCGGCTTCTTCGTGGCGTTCGCGATCAAGGCGCCGTTCTTCCCGTTCCACACCTGGCTGCCGGACGCCGGTGGTGCCGCGCCGGCCGGATCGGCCGCGCTGCTGGTCGGCGTGATGGACAAGGTCGGTACGTTCGGCATCCTGCGCTACTGCCTGGGGCTGTTCCCGGAGGCGTCGCAGTGGTTCGCCCCGTGGGCGCTGGCCCTGGCCGTGATCGGCATCATCTACGCGGCCCTGCTGGCGGTCGGCCAGAACGACCTGAAGCGGCTGGTGTCGTACACCTCGATCTCACACTTCGGTTTCATCGGGGTCGGCATCTTCGCGTTCACCACCCAGGCCGGCACCGGCGCGGTGCTCTACATGGTCAACCACGGGCTCGCCACCGGCCTGCTCTTCCTGGTCGTCGGGATGTTCGTGGCCCGGCGCGGCTCCGCACTGATCAGCGACTTCGGCGGGGCCGGCAAGATGGTCCCGGTGCTCGCCGGGGTGTTCTTCTTCGCCGGTCTGGCGTCGCTGGCACTGCCCGGCACCGCGCCGTTCATCTCCGAGTTCCTGGTGCTGATCGGCACCTTCTCGGTGAACAAACCGGTCGCGGTGATCGCCACCCTCGGCATCATTCTGGCTGCGGCGTACGTGCTGTGGATGGTGCAGCGCACCACCCAGGGCACGTTGAACCCGGCGCTGACCACGGTCGACGGCATGAAGCGCGACATCACCCTGCGGGAGAAGGTCGTGGTGGCCCCGCTGATCGCCCTGATCCTGCTGTTCGGCTTCTACCCGAAGCCGTTGACCGACGTCATCAACCCGGCCATCGAGGCGACGTTGTTCGATGACGTCGGCACGTCCGACCCCGCCCCGACCGAGGGCGTAATCCAGGAGGCGGCCCGGTGAGCGAGTTCTCATCCCCCGCGATCGACTACGCGGCTATCTCGCCGATGCTGATCCTGTTCGGCGCGGCGATGATCGGCGTCCTCGTCGAGGCGTTCGTGCCCCGCTCACTGCGCAACCCGGTGCAGCTGGTGCTGGCCCTGGCCAGCATGGTCGGCGCGCTGGTCGCGGTGGTCCTGCAGGGCAGCACCCGGACGGTGACGGCCGGTGAGGCGATCGCGGTCGACGGCCCCACGCTGTTCCTGCAGGGCGCGATCCTGGTGCTCGGCGTGATGGCGATGCTGCTGATCGGTGAGCGGTCGCTGGAGACCGGCGGCGCCTTCGTCGCCCAGGCGGCGATCGTGGTCAACTCGGCCGAGGACCGCAAGCAGGCGGCCGGCCGGTCCGGTGCGACCGAGGTCTACCCGTTGGCGCTGTTCGCCCTCGCCGGCATGCTGCTGTTCGTCGCGGCCAACGACCTGCTGACCATGTTCATCGCCCTGGAGGCGTTCTCGCTGCCGCTGTACCTGCTCTGCGCGCTGGCCCGGCGGCGTCGGCTGCTCAGCCAGGAGGCGGCTCTCAAGTACTTCATGCTGGGCGCCTACTCGTCGGCGTTCTTCCTGTTCGGGCTGGCGCTGACCTACGGCTTCACCTCCGGGGTGGACAGCCCGACCGGGCCCGGGGTCGACTTCGCCACCATCCGGGCGGCGGTGGAGACCTCGCAGTCCAGCCCGGTGCTGTTGTTCGCCGGCATCGCGCTGATCTCGGTCGGCCTGCTGTTCAAGGCGACCGCTGCCCCGTTCCACGTCTGGGCCCCGGACGTCTACCAGGGGGCACCGACGCCGGTGACCGGCTTCATGGCCGCCTGCACCAAGGTCGCCGCGTTCGGCGCGCTGCTGCGGGTGCTGCACGTCGCCTTCTACGGGGCAGCCTGGGACTTCACCCCGGTGCTGGGCACGGTGGCCATCCTGACCATGCTGGTCGGGGCGATCCTGGCGGTCACCCAGACCGACATCAAGCGGCTGCTGGCGTACTCGTCGGTGGCCAACGCCGGATACCTGCTGGTCGGTGTGCTGTCGCTGTCCGCCGAGGGCCTGGCCAGCACGATGTTCTACCTGGTGGCGTACGGCTTCATCGTGCTCGCCGCGTTCGCGGTGGTCACCCTGGTCCGCGACGCCGACGGCGAGGCCACCCACCTGTCCCGCTGGGCAGGGCTGGGCCGACGGTCCCCGGTGTTCGCCGGCATCTTCACCTTCATCCTGCTGGCGTTCGCGGGCATCCCGTTGACCAGCGGTTTCACTAGCAAGTTCGCCGTCTTCGGGGCGGCGGTCGGGGACGGCCAGATCTGGCTGGTGATCGCCGGTGTGGTGACCAGCATGATCCTCGCTTTCCCGTACCTGCGGGTGGTGGTGATGATGTGGCTGAGCGAGCCGAGCGACGCCACCCCGACGGTGGTCATCCCCGGTGCGCTGACCTCGGCGGCGCTGATGATCGGCGTACTGGCCACCCTGCTGCTCGGGGTCGCACCGGGAGCGCTGCTGGATCTGACCAGCAACGCCGCCGAGTTTGTTCGATGAACCACCTCACCCGCCCCCAACCTGGGCCGCCACCGCCGCTGTGGCATGGTTGGGGGTGTGGTGAGGACGGCTGACGGCAGCTCCTTCGCGTCTGGCGCGGGAGCGGTGACCTCGATCGGGATCGACATCGTCGACCCGCAGCTGCAGGCGTCCATCGCCGGGATCCTGGCCGACGTCGAGGCCGAGCTGCGCGACAGCGTGTTCAGCGCCGACCCGTTCGTCACCGAGGCGGCCCGCCATCTGGTCGAGGCCGGCGGCAAGCGGTTCCGCCCGTTGCTGGTGGCGCTCGGTGCGCACTTCGGCGACCCGGCGGCATCGCTGGTGGTGCCGGCGGCGGTGGTGATGGAGCTGACCCATCTGGCGACGCTCTACCACGATGACGTGATGGACGAGGCGCCGGTGCGTCGCGGTGCACCGAGCGCGAATTCGCGGTGGACCAACTCGGTGGCGATCCTGGTCGGGGACTACCTGTTCGCGCGGGCCGCCGACCTCGCGGCGGATCTCGGTATCGAGGCGGTACGGCTGCAGGCCCGCACGTTCGCCCGGCTGGTGCACGGCCAGATCGCCGAGACGGTCGGCCCGCGCGACGGGGAGCAGACGGTCGACCACTATCTGCAGGTGATCGGGGACAAGACCGGGTCGTTGATCGCGACGTCCGCGCGGTTCGGCGGAATGTTCGGTGGCGCGGCCGCAGAGCATGTCGAGGCCCTGGCCGGGTACGGCGAGATCATCGGGGTGGCGTTCCAGCTCTCCGACGACCTGCTCGACATCGCCTCGGACTCCGCCCAGTCGGGCAAGACACCCGGGACCGATCTGCGGGAGGGGGTGCACACGCTCCCGGTGCTCTACGCGCTCGGCTCGGACGACGGTGACGCCGCCTCCCGGCGACTGCGGGAGATCCTGTCCGCCGGCCCGGTCACCGACGACGATCAGCACGCCGAGGCGCTCGGCCTGCTGCGCGAGTCGCCGGCGCTGAAGCGGGCCCGGGAGACGGTGCGCGGCTACGCCGAGGAGGCCCGGTCCCGGCTCGCGCCGCTGCCACCCGGCCCGGCGCGGCAGGCGATGCAGTCGCTGTGCGACTTCATCGCCGACCGGACGAACTAGCCGGGCTGCCGGGGTCCGGTCCTGGTCCGGTCCGGTCGCCCGGGCGGATTTCCGCCGGCCGGCGACGGTACGGGGGCGACGAACGGCACCGCCATTTGCGATGATGTCGCGTTAGCCAATAGCATGAACCGTACGTGTCGGGCGCCACACCGATAGTCGCCACCTGGTGCCCCTGATTCGAAAGGGCATTCCACAGGCGGCTGTCTTTTCATATGGTGTAAGTCCCCGGCGGCGGAGGTGGTTGTGCGCGACCCCTTGGCGGAACCTTCGGACCTCATCCGGAGCGTTTCACGGGCACTGCGTGTGCTCGAAGCGGTCGGACGTGCCCCGCGCGGACTGACCGTCAAACAGATTGCCCGGCGCTGCGAGCTGACCGTGGCGACCACGTACCACCTGGTGCGCACCCTGGCGTACGAGGGCTACGTGATCCGTCGCGAGGACGGCACCTACATCGTCGGCCTCGAGGTGGCGGACCGCTACCGCGAACTGGTCGCCGCGTTCCGCGGCCCGCCGGCGGTCGGTGAGGCGCTGCGCCGCGCAGCGGCGGAGACCGGCTACAGCCACTACCTCGGCCGCTTCGTCGGGTCCCAGGTGGCGGTGACCGCGTCGGCCGACGGGCTGCGCTCGCCGTACCTGGAGGACCTGGTGCCCGGGTTCGACGAGGGGGCGCACGCCACCGCGCTGGGCAAGGCGCTGCTCGCCACCCTCACCCCCGACCAGCGGTTCCGCTACCTCAAAGAGTTCGGCATGCGGCCGTTCACCTCGGCCACGATCACCACCATCGAGGGCTTCGAAGCCGATCTCGCGGTCGGCGACCGGCGCGGCATGCACCTGGAGATCGGCCAGTACCGGCAGGGCCTCGCCTGCGCCGCGGTGATGGTCAACGCGGACAAGGACGTCGAGCGGCGGGTGGCGATCGCCTGCGCGTTGCCGGCGGCCGAGATGATGACCTCGGCCCGGGTGGTCCGCGCGAAGCTGCTCACCGCCGCCCGGGCGGTCGCCGAGGCGATGACCGGCCCGGAGCATCCGGGCAGCTGAACAGTTTCTCCAGGACCTTGAACCGCCCGGCCGGCGGCTACGTGTCATGAGGCGGAAGGGAAGGGCGCCTCTTGACCGACCAGGATTCACAACTGATGCGCGCGTTGCACGAAGAGCACGGTGACGCGCTCTTCGCGCATGCGCTGCGGCTGGCCGGCGGCGACCGGCAGCGAGCCGAGGACCTGGTCCAGGAGACGCTGCTGCGGGCCTGGCGACATCCCGAGTCGCTGGACCCGGAGCGGGGATCCGTACGGGCCTGGCTGTTCACCACGGCCCGGAACCTCGCGATCGACGCCTGGCGTCGACGCAGTGTCCGGGTCGGTGAGGTGGTCACCGACGAACTGCCGGAACCACCACCAGCGGTGGACGAGGCGGACCGTGCCGTGGAGGCGTGGACCGTCGCCGAAGCCCTCGGCCGGCTCTCCCAACCACACCGGGAAGTGCTGATCGAGTGCTTCTACCGGGGGCGTTCGGTATCCGAGGCGGCGGCCAGGCTCGGTGTTCCGCCAGGTACCGTGAAGTCACGGACACATTACGCACTGCGCTCGTTGCGGCTGGTGCTGGAGGAGATGGGGGTGACCCAGTGAGGTGTGACTACGCGCACGACGACGGCGCGTACGTCCTGGGTGCCCTGTCACCTGCGGAGCGAGCGGCGTACGAGCATCACCTCGCCGGCTGCCCGAGCTGCCGGCAGGCAGTCGCCGACATCGCGGTGCTGCCCGGACTGCTCGGCCGGCTGGATCCAGCCGGCTTCGAGCAGATCAGCGACCCGCCGTCGACCGAGCCCCGGTTGGCAACCCTGGTCGACGCGGCGGGCCGGGCCCGCCGCCGGGGCCGGCGGATGCGCCGGTGGCAGACCGCCGGGGCGGCGCTGGCCGCCGCCGGTCTCGCGATCGTGGTCGGCTTCGGGGTCGGCTGGGTGGGGGCCGGCGGTACGCCGGAGACCACGCCCGGCTCCCAGCTCGTCGCGATGCAGCCGGTGGCCTCGCAGTTGCCGATTCACGCCGAGGTGGGTCTGCAGGCGGCGGCCAACGGCACCGAGGTCACCATGCGCTGCTGGTGGGAGCCGACCAACCCGGACGGCCGACCGATGGATTTCGAGCTGGTCGCCTACGACCGGAACGGGGCCAAGCAGCAGGTCGGCTCGTGGGCGGTCAGTCCCGGAGCCGAGATCGTCTTCACCGGGGCGACCCGGTTCGAGCACGACCAACTGGAACGGCTCGAACTGGTCCGTTCCGACGGCGCGGCGATCCTGGCATACCAGATCGGCTGACCTGGTCGGTTGCCGGTCGGTTCCGGCCCGGCCTGGTCGGCCGGTCAGTCCCGGCCCGGCCTGGTCGGCCGGTCAGTCCCGGTCCAGGACCAGACCCAGCAGCCAGGTGACCACCCCGACCAGCAGCGCCCCGAGCACGGCGGCCGGCCAGAAACCATCCACCTCGAACGGCAGGTCGAGCTGTCCGGCGATGAATCCGGTCAACAGGAACAGCAGTCCGTTGACGACCACCGCGATCAGCCCGAGGGTCAGCAGGTACAGGCCACACCCGACGGTCTTGACGATCGGCTGCAGCACCGCGTTCACCACGCCGAAGATGACCGACACGAGCAGCAGCGTGACGACCGCCTCGCCGATCGCGTCGGTCTGCAACGTGATGCCCGGAATGATCAGGGTGGCCAGCCAGAACGCCAACGCCGTACTACCCAGGCGGATGAGGAGGCTTTTGAGGAAACCCATCCGGGAATCCTGCCATGCCGACCGCCGGTTGCGGCCCATCGGTCCCGCAGATGCGCCGTCGACGTCCCGGCAGGACCAGTTGCAGTCCCACCAGTTGCAGTCCTACCGGTACCCGGCGCGACGGTTGGTTGACTCTGCTGACCGTCTCCCCGGGTTAGCCGCTCGCTGGCTGATTCGTCGCCGGTGCCACCGCAATCGAGCCGTTATCCACAGCGGACGAGGTGGGGCTGCGCCGGCGGGTCGACCCGGCTACGGTCGGCGAGGTGACGTTCACCGCTGTCAGCGGACCGGGACCGAGAGGGGCCACAGCGTGTCGCAGACGCAAGCCGAGTTGGCGATCATGCAGCAGGCGGCCAGCCGTTTCGACCAGGTCGACGAGGAGCTCGACGCGATGCTGCGCGGTCTGCTGCAGCGTTTGGAGGTGCTTCAGCACGCCTGGCGTGGTGCCGGTGGCCGATCCTTCGAGCAGGTCACAGCCGGGTGGGCCAGGGAGCAGGCGGTGTTGCACCGGGCGTTGCGCGAGACGGCCGGAGCGATCCGTACCGCCGGGACGCAGTACCAGGCGACTGACGCTGCGGCGGCGGACCGGGTGACCCGGGCGGGGCGACGGATCGAGCTGCCGCTCTGAGACGACCCGGCGGCCTGCTGCTTCGGGGCGACCTGGCGGGCGGCGCGGCGGCATGACACGGAGGAGGTGACCAGTTGGCCGACGGCGAGCTGGTGGTGGATTTCCGGGCGTTGCAACAGGCCAGCGCCGACATCGGGCAGGCGTTGCGTACTCTCGGGTCGCAGTTGCACCAGGTGGAGCGGGAGGCTGCGCCACTGGTGGCGACCTGGGAGGGTGCGGCTCGTCAGGCGTACGAGCAACGGCAGGCCCGGTGGCGCGGCGCGGCGCAGAATCTCCAGGCCCTGCTGCGGGAGATCAAGGTCGCCGTCGACGAGTCGGCCGCCGACTATCTGAGCACCGAACGGCGCAACGCGGACCTGTTCCGATGAGTCGAACGGTGTTCCCTCGACTACGCGAAGTGTTTTCTCACATCAGTTGATCTGCAAGGCGTCCGCCGGCCGTTGTGATCGTGGCACCACCTTGTAGGTTGTACCGGACGCGTGTGGCCTGTCCGGTGGAAAGGGGGGTCGGCCGTGACCGATTGGCAACCGGCCACCGAGATCGAGGCCGCGATGCGTGACGCCCTGCTCCGTCAGGACCAGGAGCTCTACTTCCAACTGCTTGCCGGCACCGAGTTGCTGCTCCCGGTTTCGGCTCAGGCCCTGGCCGGCCAGGCCCCGATGGGCTGGGGCACCTGGACGACGAACGGGCGGACCCACGTTCTCGCGTTCACTTCGCCGGTCACCCTGCATGCCTGCCTTGGTGACAGCGGCAGTTCCGCCCGTCGGGTGACGTTTGCGGAGCTGGCCGCCACCTGGCCGAACCTGGAGTGGTGGCTGGCGGTCAACCCGGGTCTGCCGATCGAAGGCTGGCTGCCGGCCTGGTTCGTCGCCCAGCTGGCCCGCGGAGACGCGCGACTGCCGAATCGCGGCGGCCAGTCCGAGGGCCGCGCCGATGCCGCCGCCCGAGCCCGCGCGACCGCCACCGTCCCCGGACCGGCCGGCCATCCCGGCGGTGCCGGGCCGGTCGACGGTGGGCCCGTTGACGGCGGGCCCGCTCTACTGCCGGACCACGGCCGGCATCCCACCCGGTACGCCGCCGAAGCTACCGCCGCTGCCAGCCCACCGCCGGCACCGGCCGCTCCGGCGCCGACCGCTCCGGCTCCGGAAGGTCAGTGGCCGCACCCGGACAACGCGGCCGCCGACCCGGCGCCGCCGACCGCCAGTCCGGTGCCGCCCGGCTCGCCGCCACCGTACGGTTCGACCCGCTCCCCGGCCGGTGCGACCGCCGGGCTGTCGGCCGGCGGTCTGCCCCGCCGGGTGCCGACTCCCGCGCCGCCCACTGAAGACCCGCCACCAGCGGCCGAACAGCGCGGTGCGGCCGGCGACACGGTCGTCGGGCCGGCCTTCGAGCCGGCGTCCGGTCCGGCCCTCGAGCCGGCGTCCGGTCCGGCGTTCGAGCCAGACGTTGAGCCACCGCCCGGTCCGGTGGTCGAGCCGGCGTCCGGCCCGGCCTTCGAGCCGGCCAACGACGTGGAGCGGGACCTGGTCGCGGCGGCGGGCGGCGGCGGCAGCAACTCGTTCCTGTCCACCCTCCTGCTCGCCAAGGTGCTGCTGCCCGTCTCCGAATCGTCCGTCACCGGGTCCAGACCCGGCGACGAGGGCTTCACCTGGCGGACCGAGACCGCCACCGACGGCACGTTCGTCGTGGTGTTCACCTCGCCGGAGCGGATCGCCGATCACTTCGACACCCCGGTCGAGACCGTCGAAGTGAAGTTCGTCCAGCTGATCCGCCGCTGGCCGGACCCGCAGTGGTCGTTCGTCATCAACCCCGGCACCCCGGTCGGCGCGAAGCTGCCCGGTACTGAGATCGTCGGCCTGGCCAGCTGGGCGGCCGAAGTCGGGCTGGGAGACGAGGAAGCCGACGTCGAACAGCCGGCCGAACCCCAACCCGGCGGGTCGGCCGCGCCGAAGCCGGCCGTGTCCAGCGGACCGGACGTCCCGGGGCAGCCGACCACGATGCAGAAGACCGTCGCCGCCAGCCAGGTCGGCTACTACCTGGACCGTGGCTACGACCGGGTGTCGGGGTTCGTGCACCGCGCCGCCGAGGTCGCCCACCTGGACACCCCAGCCAAGCTGTACGCGGCACTCGGGCTCGGCTACGCCGGGTCACCGTTCGCCCCGGACGCCGAGGAGATCTTCGTGCTGCGGTGGCCGGCCTACCGGCCGAGCCTCTACCGGATCCCCTACGGCGGGCAGAACGAGAACGCCATGCGGGCGATGGAAGGCTGGGTGATCGAGCGCCCACCGTTCCGTGGCAACGGCTTCGCCCCTGGGGAGAGCAGCGACGTCGTGGCCGAGTTCAAGGTCGACGGGATCCGGCTGCCGCACGGCTCGCAGCTGTGGCGGCTCGGCGCGGACAGCACCGGGACGCTCGTTGCCCGGCTGGACGCCGACGAGACCGCCTGGCAGCGGGTCAAGGAGGAATGATGCGCGACGGCTACGTCGCCCGCTGGCAGGGGCAGGAGTACGACGCCAGCCCGGCCGGTGACGAGGTGCGGATCTACCAGCCGACGGAGGGCGAAGGCTTCACCGCGATCCGCTCCGGCCGGTACGTCCGGGTGGTGCCGATGTCCGAGGTCGACGACTTGGCGTACGTCCGTACCACCTGCACCTGGCACGGCCAGCCGTTCGTCGTGCTCGCCAAGCACGACGGCTGGCTGCGGGTCGAGTACACCGGCGGTCGGGCACCGGTCGCCCAGTCGCTCGGGCTGGAGGAGTTCGACTTCGGCGTCTACCAGGGCTGGGCGGCGGCCAACGAGGTGACCGAGCTGCGCGAGCACCGGGTCTGACCCCGGGTCGCGGGTCAGCTCTTGGCCCAGCGCAGTACCTCGCCGAGCACCACCTCCGGCGACTCGACATGCGGGAAGTGCCCCACTTCGTCCAGTAGCCGCCACTCGTACGGGGCGATCACGTACCGCCCGGAGCCTTGCGCCGTCCGGGGCAGCACTGCCGGGTCCAACGCTCCGTGCAGCTGCAGCGTCGGTGTCACCAGCGGCTCCTGCAACAGCTTGACGAAGCGGTAGCCGTGCAGCCGCAGCAGCGACCGGAACGCCCAGCGGTACCCCTCCAGCGCGCAGAACGACGCCTGCGGAATCCGCATCGCGGTCCGGCACAGCTGTTCGTACTCGGTGAACCGGGCTCCGCCCGTCCACGCCGGCCCACCCCACTGGCGGAGGAACCCACCGACCATCGCCGCGTCGTCGCGGGTCAGCACGTGTTCGTAGCGGGGCAGCTGGAAGCGTAGCGACGGGGTGGAGGCGGCGGCCTGCCCACGCGGGTCGGTGAAGATCGCCGAGCGGAGCCGCAGCGGGTGGGCGGCCCCGATCACGACGAGCCGGCGCACCATCCTCGGGTGGAACGCGGCGGCGGTCCACCCGATCATGCCGCCGAAGCCGGCGCCGACGATGACCGCCGAACGCTCGCCGAGCGCCCTGATCATGCCGGTGACGTCGGCGGCCAGCGTGTATCCGTCGTACCCGCGCGGCGGCTTGTCGCTCGCGCCGAAACCGCGCATGTCGACCGCGACGGCACGGTAACCGGCGTCGGCCACCGCCGGCAGCATTTCGTGCCAGGCCCACCAGAACTCGGGAAAGCCGTGCAGGAAAAGGACCAGCGGGCCGGTGCCGGCCTCGACCACGTGGAACCGGCTGCCGTTGGCGCCGACGTACCGGTGCTCCCAGGGGCCCTTGATGAGCACACAGGACTCGTCGACCGGGCCCGCTGTCCTGCCACGTTCTCCCATGGCGACAGCGTAGGCCGGCCCCGCACCACCGTATCCGGCCTGGGCAAACAATAAAGGTTGATTCAGGGCGATCACCGGCGTGGGCTCAGGGTGGTCCACCGGGGGTGGCGGACTTCCGCCGCTGGCGGCGGACCCGGTCGGGCGGCGATACGGTTGCCGGATGGCCGACGATGCTGCCGGACCCGCGCCGGGCAACCCCCAACCGCCCCCCGTCCCGTTGATCAGCGTCGCCGGGCCGCCGGCCGAGTACGGCGCAGGCTACGGCGCGGCGGCGGCATCAGTGATCGCCCGCAACATCGAGCACTACCTGCGGCGGTTTCGCGACGAGGCCGGGTTGAGCAGGTCGGCGGTACGGATCGCCGGCGGTACCTTCCGCAACGCCAGCCGGGCCGCCCACCCGAGGATCGTCGAGGCGCTCGACGCGGTGGCCGGCGGAGCCGGGGTGCACGTCGACGAGGTCTACGCGCTGAACGCCCGTACCGAACTGCTGTACGGGACCGGGCGGACGGCGGCCGACCCGCCGCCCAGCGACCCCAGCGACCCCACCGGTCCCGGCCCCGGTCCCGGCTCCGGCCCCGGTCCCGGCCCTGGCCCTGGCCGCGATGTCGGTCCGGACGGGGCGGCCGGCGGCTGTACGGCGGCCGGTGTGCTCGGCTCGCGGACCGCCGACGGCCACCTGCTGCTCGGTCAGAACTGGGACTGGCATCCCGATCAGCGGGACACCATGGTGCTGCTGCGGACCACGGACGAGCGAGGACTGACCGTGCTCACCCTCACCGAGGCGGGCATGCTCGCCAAGGCCGGGCTGAACTCGGCCGGGCTGGGGGTCTGCATCAACATGCTCGGCAGCGACCGGGACGGGCTGGCACCGGGCCGTCCGCCCGGGGTGCCGTACCACGTGCTGCTGCGCGCGGTGCTGGAAGCCGGCAGCCTCGGCCAGGCGACCCGGGTGGCCTGCCGTACCCCCCGGAACGCGTCGATCAACCTACTGCTCGGCCAGGCCGGCCCGGCCGGCGGGGAACTGCTCGACCTGGAGGTGGTCCCCGGTGACGTCGGGTGGACCCACCCGGTGGACGGCGTGCTCACCCACGCGAACCACCTGGAGACGGCCTTGCCGGTACGGGACACGACGAAAAACCTCGGCGGCTCGTCGATGTTCCGGGCGGCGCGGGCCCGCCGGCTACTAGCCGAACGGGCGGCCGGTGGGCCGTTGAGCCTGGCCGACCTGGCCGACGTGTTTCATGATCATTTGGGCCTGCCGTTGGCGATCTGTCGGCATCTCGACGAGCGGGACGCACCGGCGGACCAGGCGGAAACGGTCTACTCGGTGCTGATCGACCTGGATGCCCGCCGGCTGGGGCTGGCCGCCGGCCCGCCGTGCCGGCACGACTATCACTGGCTGGAGCTGGCCGACGGCGTCACCGGATGACCTCCGCCCGGATCAGCTGCCAGTGCTGGCCCGGCCCGCAGTAGATCCGGATCCGCAGCGGAGCCACCTTCGCCCGGATCCGGGTGTGCTGGGTGAGCGTGGTGCCGTCGTCGCCGTACAGCGCGTGTTCGGTCCCGTCGTCGGTGACCAGCCCGTAGCAGGGTCCGGTGCCACCCCGGGTCACCGTGCCGACCAGCCAGTCGCCGGTGATCAGGTCAGACGGGGTCTTCGGTGGCGTCCCGGGCCGGGGCAGCGTCGGCGGTTCGGTCCGGGACAGGCCCGGCGTACCGGTCGGCGTCGGTTTCGCCGGCCCGCCGGAACCGCTCTGCGAGGCGTCCGGGGTCGCCGGCATCGGTGCTCCTGACGTGGGGCCGCCACCGCAACCGGCGACGGCGATCAGCGCCACGCCGGTCAGCATGGCGGCGACGGCCCGGGGGGCTGACTGTCGGATCAGCTTCGGTACTGCCATGCCGGTTGGACGCCGCCCGGCCGGCCGGAGTTCCTCCGGCCGGCCGGGACCGCGTCACCGCCGGGTCAGGAGACCCGGATCTTCATCGTGGTGCCGTCCACCGACACCACCCGGATCTTCACGCCGACCGCGGGCAGCTTCACCCCGTGGTTGGGCAGTTCCTCGTAGAAGTACTTCCGGGTGTCGTTGAACAGCGGCTGCGCCGCCTGGCCGCGTACCCAGTGCGGTTCGCCGTTGATGTGCAGAGTGAACCCGTCGGCCTTCTCGAGGCTGAACGGCGCGTCGTACACCTGGACCCGGGCCCGCCACGGCGCGCCGGTCAGGTTGTACATCGGCCGCGGCCGCGAGTCGATGTACAGGTTGCGCCCCTCACCCGGGTGCACGTTGGTGTTGTTGTCGACCTGGGAGGTGTCCCAGTACGAGATCAGCAGACCTTCCTGGTACGCGTAGTGGTCCACCATGTCGGGCTTGGTGTCGGCGTACCCGAAGTAGTACGGGCCGGTCTCCAGGTAGCGGTCGTACGAGACGTACGAGCGGTGCCCGGCGATGTAGTAGTTGTCGTAGTCGGCGGTCACGCTGGCCCCGACCGTGGTCCAACCGTCGAGGTCCCATCCGCCGTCGCCCTCGGCACCGTCGGTGAAGATCGGCGAGCCGTCGGCGGTCACGGTCATCTCGTCACCGAAGAAGCCGCCGTACGCCACCGCGCCGTCGGTGCGGTAGAGCAGCCGGACCAGTACGGCGTCCCCGGCGTACGCGTCCAGCGGCACGTTGATGTCGACCCACTGGCCACCGGTCGAGCTGTCGATCGCCGGGGTGCCGCTGCCGTCGGTGCCGTACGGGACACCGTTGACGGTGCCTTCGAGGGAGGTCCAGCTCGCCCCACCGTCGGCCGACGCCTGGAAGTACAGGTAGTCGTAGTCGTCCTCGATGTCGTAGCGCGCCTTCATCGACAGTGCGGCGGTCGAGGCACCGGCGAGGTCGAACTCACGGGTCATCGTGTTGCTCATGTCGTCCTCGTTGCCGGAGAAGTACTGCATCTCACCGGCGTACGGCTCGCCGAGCTCGGTGGTGACCTCCTTCTTCGGCAGCACGACGATGACCGCCTGGGCCCGCTTGGTGTTGTACTCCTGTGGACCCAGGTGCAGGGTGCGTTTCTGCCCGGCCACCACCACCTCGTAGTCCAGCCAGCCGAGCTGCAGCTTGTTCCAGGCACCGAGGTCTCCGGGGCGCTCGCCGATCCCGCCGTCGGTGGCGGCACCGAGGCGGCTCTGCGCCATCAGCGTCCAGTGCTCGTTGTTGTTGTCACCGCCGCCGGAGGTGTCGTAGTCGTCCGGCAGGCCCAGGTCGTGGCCGTACTCGTGGACGAAGACGCTCAGTCCGCCGTTCTCCGGCTGGATGGTGTAGTCGCCGATCCACAGCCCGCTGTCGCCGATCTGGGTGCCACCGGCCGGGTTCTGCGCCGGGCCGGTCAGCCCGATGTCGGTGGCGAAGGCGTACCAGCGGTGGCTCCAGATCGCGTCCTCACCCTGCCACGGGTCACGGTCGGCCTGGTCGCCGCCGGCGTGCACGATCTGGAAGTGGTCGATGTAGCCGTCGGCCTCGTTGAAGTCGCCGTCGCCGTCGAAGTCGTACCGGTCCCACTTGTCGAACTCACGCAGCTCGGCGGCGATCTCCTCGTCGGTGCGGCCGAGCGCCTGCTGGTCGGCGACCCACTGGTTGGCGGCGTCGCGCAGCAGCTGCCAGACGTTGCTGCAGACGTTGCCGCCGCACAGGTCGCGGCCGTACCGGGCCTCGTTGTAGCGGACCTTGACCCAGTCGGTGACGGTGCCCTCGACGCTGTACCGCCCGGAGGACTGGGTCTCGTAGTAGGTCTTGACCGACTCGACGCCTTCACCCGCGCCGAAGTACAGCTCCCGGTAGTGCTCGGCGGAGTAGTCGGCCTGCCAGATGGTGGTGTTGTCGACCGTCCGGTCCGGCGCGGGGATCTCGTTGTGCAGCGGTCCGTCGAACCGGGCCGGGCCGTCCCAGTTCGGGTTGCTGTCCACGTCGGGGTAGGCCGGGTGCCGTTCGTTGCCGAACTCGGCCAGGATCACGAAGATCCGGTCGGTGGTCTCCCGCTCCAACTCGACGTACTGGTCCTTGTCGGACCCGGCACCGCCGCGGGCGGCCCGGCCGGCGATGCCGGCGCCCGACGTCTCACCGACCTTCGCGACGGTGCTCGCGCCGCGCCGTTCCGGTGTGAGCCGGCCACTGACCACTTCGCTCACTGCGCGTTCGCGCAGCTCACGACGCTTCTCGCCGAGCGGGTTGGGCAGGTCGTCGCTAGGGGCTTCGGCCCGGGAAGGAGCCGCCACCGGTGCGTCCACCGGTGGTGCGGCCATCGCCGTCGCGGGTAGAGCAAAGCCCATGCCCGAGGCGAGCGACACGGTGAGCATCCCCACCATGACTTTGCGCACCTGGATACCTCCGGTTCGGGGGAATCAACGCCGCCACTTGGGTGAGGGCGGCACGATGTCCGGATGATGTGGCCACCGTTGTTGGGGCCACCGTGAACCTAGTCACCCGAGGGAACCCCTGTGAAGGTCAATGCGTCGATTTGTTTCACGCTCCCGGCTGGATCGCCCTGATATGTCACAACGATCACGGCGTGAAAAGTGGCCGGCCCGGCCGCCGAAGCGACCGGGCCGGCCTCGAGTCGTCCACAGCCAGCGGCACGCCGGGACCGCGCCACCGCCGTCGGCGGACGTCAGTCGTCGTCGGACTTGCCGCCCTGCATGCCGGAGGAGATCAGCTCCATCACGGTGGAGTCCTGCAGCGTGGTCACGTCGCCGAGCGACCGGTTCTCGGCGACGTCCCGCAGCAACCGGCGCATGATCTTGCCGGAGCGGGTCTTCGGCAGCTCCGGCACCAGCATGATCTGGCGGGGCTTGGCGATCGGCCCGAGCGTACGCGCGACATGGTTGCGCAGCTCCTGGATCAGCGCCTCGCCGGCCTCACCCGCGATGTCCGCGCTGCCGCGCGGGATGGTGAACGCGACGATGGCCTGACCGGTGGTCGGGTCGGTGGCGCCCACCACGGCGGCCTCCGCCACCGACGGGTGCGACACCAGCGCCGACTCCACCTCGGTGGTGGAAATGTTGTGCCCGGAGACCAGCATCACGTCGTCCACCCGGCCGAGCAGCCAGATGTGCCCGTCGGCGTCCTTCTTGGCTCCGTCACCGGCGAAGTACATCTTGTCGAACCGGGACCAGTAGGTGTCGATGAACCGCTGATCGTCGCCCCAGATGGTGCGCAGCATCGACGGCCACGGCTCGCGCAGCACCAGGTAGCCGCCGCCGCCGTCGGGCACCGACTCGGCCTGGTCGTCGACCACGTCGGCGCTGATCCCGGGCAGCGGGGTCATCGCGCTGCCCGGCTTGGTGGCGGTCACCCCGGGCAACGGCGAGATCATGATCGAGCCCGTCTCGGTCTGCCACCAGGTGTCCACGATCGGACACCGGCCCCCGCCGATGTGTTCCCGGTACCACATCCAGGCCTCCGGGTTGATCGGCTCACCGACGCTGCCGAGCAGCCGCAGCGAACTGAGGTCGTACCCGGCCGGGATGTCCTCGCCCCACTTCATCATGGTGCGGATCAGCGTCGGCGCGGTGTAGAGGATGCTCACCTTGTACTTCTGCACCAGCTCCCAGAACCGCCCCTTGTGCGGGGTGTCCGGGGTGCCCTCGTACATCAGCTGGGTGGCGCCGTTGGACAGCGGACCGTACACGATGTACGAGTGCCCGGTCACCCAGCCGATGTCGGCGGTGCACCAGTAGACGTCGGTCTCCGGCTTGAGGTCGAAGACCGCGTGATGGGTGTACGACGCCTGGGTCAGGTAGCCGCCGGTGGTGTGCAGGATGCCCTTTGGCTTGGCCGTGGTGCCGCTGGTGTAAAGGATGAACAGCGGCTGCTCGGCGTCGAACGGCTGCGCCTCGTGCTCGGTGCTCGCCTTCTCCACCGTCTCGTGCCACCAGTGGTCCTTGTCGGTCCAGGTGACCTCCTCGCCGGTCCGCCGGACCACCAGGACGTGCTCCACCGACGGGCACTGGGCCACCGCCTCGTCGACGGTCGGCTTCAGGGCCGAGGGCTTGCCGCGCCGGTAGCCGCCGTCGGCAGTGATGATCACCTTGGCGCTGGCGTCCTGTACCCGGCCGGAGAGCGCGTCGACCGAGAAGCCGCCGAACACCACGTTGTGCGTCGCGCCGATCCGGGCGCAGGCCAGCATCGCGACCGCGGCCTCCGGGATCATCGGCAGGTAGATCGCCACCCGGTCACCCGCCGTCACGCCGAGGTCGGTCAGCGCGTTCGCCGCCTGGCAGGTCATCCGGTGCAGGTCGGTGTAGGTGATGGTGCGGGTGTCGCCCGGCTCACCCTCCCAGTGGATGGCGACCCGGTCACCGGCCCCGGCGGCGACGTGCCGGTCCAGACAGTTGTACGCGACGTTGAGCTGACCGCCGACGAACCACTTGGCGAACGGCGGGTTGGACCAGTCCAGCACCTGGTCCCACTCCTTGGCCCAGTGCAGCCGGCGGGCCTGGTCCGCCCAGAAGCCGAGTCGGTCGGCGGCTGCCTCGTCGTACGCGGCTGCGGTGACGTTGGCCGCCCCGGCCAGCTCGGCGGGCGGCTCGAACCGGCGATTCTCCTGAAGTAGGTTCTCCAGCGTTTCGCTCATGCGTGGGGCTCCTCACACGTCGCTTGACTTGCTCCGAGGTTAGTGTCGCCGTCCCGCCGGCACGAGACTTGGCGGATACCTGGGTACCCATCGCGCGCCGAGCGGCCACACCGGCGCGGCGGGCGGTTCAGCTGGCCAAGCTTGTACCGTGACGCTGGTGACCGAGACCGACCCGCTGGCCCCGCTGCTCGACCTCGCCGACGTGGCACCCGCGCTGGACCGCGCCCGCGAGCAGGTCGACGCCGCGTTGCGGCACCGGGCGCTGCGTCGGCACGGCGGGTCGGTGGCGGCCGAGATCAGCCTCCGCTCGGCGGTGGCCAGCGCCGCGTTGGACGGGCACGCCCATCCGGTCGCCGACGTACGCGCCGGGACGGTGACCGATCCGGTGGTGCAGGGGGCGCTGCGGGTGGCCGAGGCGGTTCCCGCGCTGGCCGACCGCTGGCCCCGTACCCCTCGTCAGGTGCTGGCCCGGTTGCACGTGCTCGCCGCGCGCGGGCTGGTGCCGGCCGACCAGTTGGGTCGTCCGGTCGCTCGGCCTGACGTGACGCCGCAGTCTGGCGTGACGCCGGGCCCGGATGTGACGCCGCGGCTGGACGGGTTGGCCGCGCTGGTCTGCGGCGGCACCTCGGTGCCGGCGCTGCTGCTGGCCGCCGTGCTGCACGCCGAGCTGCTCGCGCTGCGGCCGTTCGCCGGGCCGAGTGGGGTGGTGGCCCGGGCCGCCGCGCGGCTCACCCTGGTCGCGGCCGGCACGGACCCGCGTGGCCTGCTCGCCGTCGAGGCCGGCCACCACGAGCGGCAACCCGAGTACGTGGGTTCAGCCGGCGCCTTCGCGACTGGTACGCCGGACGGCGTCCGCTCCTGGCTGCGGCATTATCTGACCGCGGTCGAACTGGGCGCGCAGGAGCTGACCCGGGTCGCCGACGAAGTGCTCGCCAACGCCTGAGCCGCTACTGGCCGGGGCGCTAGTGCGAGCCTGTTGGGTTGGCCGTGCGTCCTGACCAAGATCAGGTGAGCGTCATGGACCTCACCGGTCGCTTGAGAGGTCCATGACGCTCACCTGATCTTGTTTGGCAGGTGCAGGGTCAGGCCGAGGCTGTCTTTGTCCGGCGGTGCCGGCCGTACCAGGCGATGCCGATCGCGACCCCGACCCCGACGCTCAACGCGGCGGCGGCCACCGGGACCGCCGGCCGCTCCCGCAACCTGCGGCCGAGCGGGATCGGGTGGCGGAAGGCGAGGACCGGCCAGCCCTGCTCGGTGGCGAGCTTGCGGAGCTGGCGGTCCGGGTTGACCACCGTCGGGTGCCCGACGCATTCGAGCATCGGTACGTCGGTCGCCGAGTCGGAATAGGCGTAGCACTCGGCGAGGTCGTATCCGCGCTGCTCAGCGAGCTCGGTGACACCGGTGACCTTGGCCGCCCCGGCCGCGTAGAACTCGATTTCTCCGCTGTACCGGCCGTTCTCCACGGCCATCCGGGTGGCGATTACGTCGGTGACGCCGAGTAGTTCGCCGATCGGGCGTACCATCTCCTCGCCCGACGCGGAGACCAGCACCACGTCCCGCCCGGCGTTCTGGTGCTCCTCGATCAGCGCCGCCGCCTCGGCGTAGACGTACGGGTTGATCAGCTCGTGCAACGTCTCCGCGACGATCTGCCGGACCTGCTCCACCTGCCAGCCCTTGCACAGCGCGGCCAGGTAGTCGCGGGTGCGGGCCATGGTCTGTTCGTCGGAGCCGCCGAGCCGGAACATCAGCTGGGCGTACGCCGACTTGACCACGTCTCGCCTGGTGATCAGCCCGTCGCGGTAGAACGGCCGGCCGAACGCCAAGGCGCTGGACTTGGCGATGACAGTCTTGTCGAGATCAAAAAAAGCGGCGCTGCGGCCCACGACGGTGCAGTCTAGCCGGAGCGGGACGTCGGCGACGGCCGGTGCTCCGTCGCCGGCCGGCGACGGGGATCCCCCGGGATCTGATCCAACGATCAGGAAGCTGAGTGGCCCAACCTGCGTCCCGAGCCGTCAGTGGTGCGACTCCCGGTGAAACGCCACTCGACGGGTGGCGGTCTGCTCAGGCATGCTTGTCATGACACAGTTATCTTTCCGTCCCAGGCTTCATCCGGAAGACACTCGGCGGTTGCACCCCCCGTGACCGCTGAGCGGTTCGGCTCGACCCCCCCGGAGCCGAACCCCAGGCGACCCCCGTCTCCCCCCGGCGGGGGTCGTCGCTATTCCAGGGCGTGTCCCAGCTTTCGGCGCCGTTCCGCCGCCCGGTCCTCTTCACGTAGCAGATCAGCTGGCCGGCATCGGCGTTGTCCACAGGCGGTCCCGTTGTCCACAGGCAGCCCCGTCGAGGGCGCACCGGCACCGGGTCGGCACCCACAGTTGCGGCATCCCCTCACCGACCGCAGGAGGTCCGGATGCCGCCGCGCACCAGCACCGCCGCACCCCGCCGGCTGCCACTGGTCGTAACCGCCGACGAACGACTGCTCGACGACCTGCTGCGCCTCGCGGCGCTCGCCGGCACCGACGTCGACCTGGCCGCCGACCCGGCCGCCGCCCGGTCCCGGCAGGCCGCCGCCCCCCTCGTCCTGGTCGGTGCCGACCAGGCAGACGCCTACCTGCGGGCCAGAATGCCCCGCCGACCCCGGCTGGTCCTGGTCGGCCGGGCCGACCAGGACCAGCCCTGGCCGGTCGCCGAGCTGCTCGGTGCCGAGCACGTCGCGATCCTGCCGGCGGCGGAGCCGTGGCTGGTCGACCGCCTCACCGACAACGGCGGTACCGACAAACCGGCCGCAGCTGTCATCGGGGTGATCGGCGGCCGGGGCGGGGCCGGCGCCAGCGTGCTGGCCGGCGCCCTGTCGGTCACCGCCGCCCGGCTCGGGCTGCGCAGCCTGCTGGTTGACGCCGACCCGCTCGGCGGCGGCCTCGATCTGGTGCTCGGCTGGGAGCAGATCGACGGCCTACGCTGGCCGGCGCTCGCCGACAGCGACGGCCGGATCGACCCGTCGGCGCTGGCCGGTGCGCTGCCCTGCCGGGGCGACCTCGGGCTGCTCTCCTGGGACCGGGGCGAACCGTTACCGCTGCCCGCCGCCACGATGAGCGCCGCGCTGGACGCGGCCCGGCGGGAGCGGGACGTGGTCGTCGTCGACCTGCCCCGGCGGCCCGACGACGCCGCGATCGCGGCGATGCACGCCACCGACCGGGTGCTGGTGCTGGTCCCGGCCGAGTTGCGGGCCACGGCGGCGACCGCCCGGGTGATCGCCGACATCCAACCGCACTGCACCGACCTGTCGCTGGTCGTGCGCGGGCCGGCCCCGGGCCGGCTGCGGGCCCGAGAGATCGGGCGGACCCTGGGGCTGCCGGTGACCGGGGTGCTCCAGCCTGAGCCACGAGTCAGCCGAGGGCTGGAGCGCGGCGACGCTCCGGGTTCGTCGGGTCGGGGTCCGTTGGCCGAGTTGTGTCAGCGGGTCGTCGCCAGCCTGGTCGACCGTACGGCGGCGACGTCGTGACGACCGGGTCGGCCCGGTACGGGCTGATTCATCGGCTAGCCGGAGTGGCCAGGTGGCGCGGGTGTCGACGCAGTCGGCTGGTGACCTGGCCCCGCCGCCATGTGTGGCAGGGGCTCGATGAGATGGCGGGGCTAGGTCAGGGGTCAGGGAGTTTGGTGGCATCCGAACGGGCTGGTGTGTTCGGCTGTCGCCCACCCGACACGCGAAAAGTAGTCACGTCGATACTCTTGGTGGTCAGTGCTGGCACGAAGCGGGAGGCCACCCATGACGCTGCTCCATGCCCACGCCCCATCTGAAATCCGACACGCTCACCGGGTCGAACCATCGATGACCAGCCGATACGTTGGCCCGATGGCTGTCACCGTAAACCAGGCCGCCGCAGCACTACGCGTGCACCTGCCCCAACTCGACGGCGCCAAACTGCACTGGCTGCTGTACTACGTCCAAGGCCACCACCTCGCCTACACCGGCAAGCCCGCGTTCCCCAACCGGATCCTCGCCTCGGCGAATGGTGCGGCTGTCGAGGACTTCGTCGACCAGCACCAACCCCATACCCCCGGGGTTCTGGACGACTGGCTGCTCAACGTCGTCCTGGCCGTCGCCACCCGCTACGGCAAGACCACCACCGGCGACCTCGACCGTTTGGCCCGCGCCGAACCGCCGTGGCAGAACACCATGGCTGGGCAGGCCATCAGTCATGCGATGATGCGGGACTTCTTCACTGGTGACGGCGCCTTGGAACCGGTCGAGCACGACAGCCTGGAACGCCTGCGGCAGACCGCCGCAGAGATCCGCCGTGTTCAGGCGGCAAGCCCACCAGCCGAACCGGACGACCTTGACGCGCTCCTCGCCAAGGTCGCTGGCCGTGGCAGCCGGTAGCCGCTGGGAACTCGAAGGTTTCGTCGACCGACTCGAAAACCTCGATGGCATCTCGACGCACCTTCGGCAGTCGTTCGCTACGTGGCTTACGCAACTTGCCAACAACCCGGCGGCCGTGCCCCGATCACGTCTTGAGATGGGGCAACACGCCGGCGAGTCAGGGGACGAGCCAGAGGCGCCATTCCCTCCGTGCTACCGATCGCGAGTCGACGCCGGACCGCTTGGCTCCGTGGTGTGTGACTACTTCGTGCACGTCGATGCGTGGAGGGTGACGTGCATCAACCTTAGGTTCGAGACCTGAACCACTAGCCGATGCTCGACGACCCCCTGAACCCAAGGGCTCGCTGCGATTAGCTGCATCGATGTCAGCGGTCGAACTGCGGGCGGACCGGCTGGTCGTCGGCGAATGCCGGGTCGCCGAGGTCGTCGACCTTACCGCGTGTCGTTGAATCGCACCGGATGGCCCTCGCGAAGGGTTTGGGATCGACTCCGAGTAGTAGACTTGCTTCGTGGTCACCCTGCGGTTCAACGATGAAGCCCCTCGGGCTGCATCGTGGCTGGCAGAGCATCCTCCGCTGCCGATTGTGAATCCACAGACTTCGACGGATCACACCGTTCACTTGGTGGTCATGCACGGTCACCGGTACCGGCGTGACTGGTACCTCCTCGCAATGTTCGACTACCCCGTCGCTTCGTCGCAGCGGAGCGAACGGAGTTACAACCTCATCGGAATCCACCCTGGGGAGCACGTGAAGTGCCCCTCCTGGTTTCCCCTCGTGATCCGGCTCGTCTGCAGGGCTTGGCGTCGCCTGAGTTCGGTTTTTGCCCTGCACCCTCCGGTCGCCGGTCCCACCGATCTGGCCATCACGGCAGCACTCGACGAAATCGAGGCTGTTACCCGCGTGGCTGGAAGCCGATGGCGTGAGGAACCGATGGCCCTCCGTCGCCTCTCCGACTTGGTCTGCTGCATACGGCCCACTCGTGCTCCTGGCCGTTCCCGGACATCAGTTGATCTTGTCCGTCGGGAGCCTGCCCTCACCTGACCCGGTGCGCTCCCTCATCCGCCAGGGAGCAACCCCCGTGTGGTCATGGTTCATCGCTCACCAGGTTCCGATCTACATCGCGTCAGGCGTCACCGGAGCCTTAAGCCTCGTGGGGTACGCCGTCCGCAAGGGTCTTGACCCCGTCTTCATCTGTGCCGCTGTCGCAGCCCTGCACCGGGACAAGGCCCGCCGGGCCGATGCCAGGGCCGCGATGCGTGTTCTCCTGGGCGCACGCGGTCAACGACGCCGGTCACTCCCGCCCGGAGGCTCTGGCTAAGGCCCTTTCGAACGCCGCAGCACGGAGCTGCGCTTCCTCCCAGACGCTGCTCAGCCAACGCCGGTGATGCGGCTGCAGAGCACTGTCCGTCAAGAACCAGGCGGGCTCCGTTCGGGTCGGGGACAAGACCGTGGGCCGTCGTACGGCCGTGGGGGTGAGCTGACACCGGGGCCTGCCCCTGGTCCCGGTTGTGGGATCAGGGGCAGACGTACATCGGGGTCAGCGGAGGTCGAATTGGCCGATCTTGATCCCCTTGACGAAGCCGGTCCAGGTATCGGCGGTGAACGACAGCGCCGGTCCGGCCTGGTCCTTGCTGTCGCGGACCAGGACGGCTCGGCTGGGGTTGGCGACCTCGACACAGTCCCCGCCGGCGTTGCTGCGGGTGCTCTTCTTCCACGCGAGTTCGGTCATGACAGTTCCTCCGCGATCGATGCGATGAGTTTGCGAGACTGCGCCTCGCTCAGTGCCGTGGACTCGACGGCTGACCAGACCTCCTCGTACGCCGCCGCCTCGGCGGGCTTGTCGAGGTAGAGGGCGCCGGTCAGTCCATCGGCGTAGATGATCGTCGGTTCGTCGGAGCCGTCGAAATCCAGGATGGTGAACGCGCCGTTCGCCAACGTGGCGCGGTGCAGGCCTGCGCTGAACGGCACCACCCGGACGGAGACATTGGGCTGGCGGCTGACGGTGACGATCAGGTTGAGCTGCTCGGCGTCGATGTCGCGCCGGAGCACAGCCTCGTCGAGGATGATGTCGACCTGCGGCGCGGGTGGGGTGGCTCGGGTCAGCAGTGCCTGACGGTCGAGCCGCAAGGCAACCCCTCGGTCGATGTCCTCGCGCTTCATATCGGGGCGTCCGGCCTCGTATACCCGGGTCGCGTACGCCTTGGTCTGCAGAAGGCCGGGGACCAGGTGCGCCTCGTACTTGCGCAGCCGGGTGGCGCCTGATTCCAGGCCGACGTACAGCTCGAACCACTCGGGGATGGCGTCGCCGTACGAGTGCCACCAGCCACGGGCCCGAGTCTCCTTGGCGAGACCCATCAACGCCTCGGTGATTTCTGGTGACGCTCCGTAGACCTTGCACATGGCTTCGACGTCGAGGGACCGCATCGACGTGGCGCCGGTTTCGATGCGCCAGATCTTCGGCGTGGACCATTCGAGCGCGGTGGCCGCAGCCTTCACAGTCATGCGAGCCTCCTCGCGGAGCTGCCGTAGATGCCTGCCGAGCTGTCGCCTCGGGACGGTCGAGCCGGTGTCGGTCGTCACTGGATTCTCCTCTCCGTGACTACACACCGGGCGACATTCCCACTCGATATGTAGCACCCATCGACCACGCTCGGCAATGAAACATCACTAGATGAGATATCGTCAAGTGTTTCATCTGAAATGTAATATTGCATTTAGGTTGGCTGGTGGGAACCATGGTTGCTGGGTGTGGCGGTCGGATGACCGATAGGCCCGGCCGTCACATCCCCTCACCGAAGGAGGGGCGGATGACCCAGCGCGTCAGCTACGAGGCGTACGTCGTCGCAGTCGCAAGGACGCTGGCCCGGCGACACCGGCCGGTGTGGTCCTGGCGCAAGTGGCAGCAGGTCTGTCGGTGCGGGTCGACGCTGCCCTGCCGGGCACGGCACCGGATACCGATCAACCGGGGTCACTGGCCGAAGGAGGACGCATGAGCTTCCACATCCCGATCCAGCCGGCGTGGACCTGCGCGGGATGCGCGGATCCCTGGCCCTGTCACACCCGTCGTCAGGAACTGCTCGCGGAGTACGCGGGGGCGACGGTCTCGCTGTCGGTCTACATGGCGACGTGCCTGCTCGACGCGATGATCGACCTGGCCGACAACCGCAGCGGCTACCTGTACTGGCGATTCATGGGGTGGTGGCGCTGATGTCGGTCATCCGGCCCGGTGACGAGGACATGCACTTCGAGGACGGTTCGCACCGCTGGTACCCGTTCGATCCCGCCGACGACGACCAGCAGGCGTGGGAGGACCGCGTGCACGAGCACAAGCGTCAGCACCGTGAGGAGGAGCCGCGCCCCCGCAAGCGCTGGCCACGCCGCTCGATCTGACCCTGCCGGTTCGCTGCCCGCCCCGCCGTAGCAGATCACCTCCGGCCGGGAGGAGTTATCCACAAGCAGGTTGGTTGTCCACAGCCTGCCTGATCGTCCAGGCGCGGACGATGCATCAGCGTCCACAGTTTCGGCATCGCTCCCCGAGCCGTAGGAGGGCTCAGATGCCGCCGCTGTACCCCGTCGCGATTCGCCGCACCTGCCCGCAGCTCGTCACCGCCGAGGAGAGACCCCAGCGTGACGTGGCGGGGCTGGTCGATCGTTCGGTGGCGGCGTCATGACGGCCGGGTCGGCCCATACGGGCGGTTTCGGCGCGCCGGCCGGGTGGCCGGGTGGCACGGGTGTCGACGAGGTAGTGGTGGCGGCCCGCGTGCGGGAGCGGTTCATCGCGGACGGTACGCCGGTGACGCCGGCGTCGGTGGTCGGTGCGGTCCGGGCCGAGCCGGGGGCGGCGTTGCGGGGTGACGCCGGGCTGTTGCGGCTGGCCGACCGGGTGCACGGTGAGTTAGCCGGGGCGGGGCCGTTGGCACCGTTGCTGGCCGATGCGCGGGTGACCGACGTTCTGGTGAACGGCACCCAGGTGTGGGTGGACCGGGGTGCCGGGTTGGAGCGGGCGGCGGTGGGCGTCGGTTCCGTGGACGAGGTACGCCGGTTGGCGCAGCGGTTGGCGGCGGCCTGCGGGCGTCGTCTCGATGACGGATGTCCGTACGTCGACGCCCGGTTGCCGGACGGTACCCGGTTGCACGCGGTGTTGCCGCCGGTGGCGGCGACGGGGCCGTACCTGTCGTTGCGGACCTTCCGGCAGCGTCCGTTCCAGTTGGCGGAACTGGTGGGCAACGGCATGGTCGATCCGCCGGTGGCAGAGCTGCTGCGGGCGGTGGTGGCGGGGCGACTGGCGTACCTGATCGCGGGCGGCACGGGGTCGGGCAAGACGACCTTATTGAACACGTTGCTCGGGCTGGTGCCGGCCGACGAGCGGATCGTGATGGTGGAGGACGCGGCCGAGTTGCGGCCGGAGCATCCGCACGTGGTGACGTTGCAGGCCCGGACGGCCAACGTCGAGGGGGTCGGGTCGGTCGGGCTCGGTGCGTTGGTCCGGCAGGCGTTGCGGATGCGGCCGGACCGGCTGGTCGTGGGCGAATGCCGGGGCGCCGAGGTCGTCGACCTGCTGGCCGCGCTCAACACCGGCCACGACGGTGGCGCCGGAACCCTGCACGCGAACGCGGCCAGCGACGTGCCGGCCCGGCTGGAGGCGTTGGGGCTGCTCGGTGGGCTGCCCCGCGCCGCGTTGCATGCGCAGATCGCGGCCGCCATCCAGGTGGTCGTCCAGTTGCGCCGGTTCGCCGGGCGGCGATTCGTTGACGCGATCTGTCTGCTCACCCCGCACGGGCCGGAGCGGCTCATCACGGTCACCCCGGCCTGGCGGCGCGGGGCCGGTCCGCAGCCGGCCGGACCGACGCTGGCCAGGGTGCTCGCCGAACGCGGCGTACCGGTGCCGGCGGTGCTCGACAGCCGGGGGCCGCGATGAGCCGGCGACCCGGCATGTCGCACCGGCGTTGGCCGCTGCGGCTGCGCCGCCCGTGGGGACACCGTCGTCGGCTGCTGGCCGTGACCGGTCCGAACCCGGTCCGGTCCAGTGGCGATCCGGACTCGCCGACACCGGCCACCGTTCGGTTCAGCGTCCGGCTGCGGTCCCGGGCGCTGTGGCTCGGCAACGCCGCGCGCCGCCATCCACGCCGGACGTCGGTGGCAGTCGCTGGCGGTGGCGGGCTCGCCGCCGGCTGGCTGGGCGGGCCGGTGGCGGCGGCGATCACCGCCGCGTACCTGGGGCTCGGCCTGCGTACGGCGGCGACCGGGGCCGCCGCGAAGGCCCGGCGAGACCGGCGGGTACGGCAGTTGGACGCGCTGGCCGCGCACGCCGCCGACCTGCGAGCCGGACTGCCGGCGCGGCCGATGACGTGGCCGCAGCCGGCGACGTTGCCGGACCCGGGCCCAACGACGGACACCGCCGCGACCCGGCTCGCCGGCCTGTCGACCGCCGCCGTACGACTGGCGGAGCGTACGGGTGCGCCGCTGGCCGACCTGATCGAACGGATCGAAGCCGACGCCCGAGCGTTCGACCGGTCGCGGGAGGCGGCCGCCGCGCAGGCCGCCGGTGCGCAGATGACCGCCTGGCTACTGGCCGGGCTGCCCGCCGGTGGCCTGGCCCTCGGATACAGCATCGGGGTGGATCCGGTAGCGGTGCTGTTGCGGACCTCGATCGGCGCGGCCTGCGCGCTGGCCGCGGTGGCCCTGCAGGTCGCCGGGCTGGTCTGGACCGAGCGGCTGAACCGGGCACCGGAGGCGACCAGCTGATGGCCGGCACCCGCGTGATGCTGCCGCCGGCGGTCCGCCCGGTCACGGCGCTCGCGACCCGCCGCCGGCTCGCCCGGCTCGGCGGCGATCCGCCAGCGGAGTCCGACCTGTCGCGGCTCGTCCGGCCGGTCGCGGTGCTGTCCGGCCTGGCGGTGCTGGTGATCGGTGGCGGTTGGCTCTCCGTGCCGCTGGCCGTCGCGGCCGCTGTCGGTGTCGACCGGGCGCTGCGCCGGATCGAGCCGCCGTCGGTACGCCGTCGGCGGCTACGTGCGGCAGCCGACCTGCCGCTGGCCGCCGATCTGCTGGCGGCGGCGCTGCGCGCCGGAGCGCCGGTGGATCAGGCGGTGGTCGCGGTGGCCGACGCGCTGGCCGGGCCGCTCGGTTCCCGGCTGAGCCGGGTGGCTCGGGCGTTGCGGCTCGGTGCCGAGCCGGCCGAGGCGTGGCGGCATCTCGACGCGGTTCCGGGCGGCGAGCGCCTGGCCGCCGCCGCGATCCGCTCCGCCGCCAGCGGCGCCGCCCTCGCCGGTGCCGCGACCAGGCTCGCCGACGATCTGCGGGCCGGTCGTTCGGCGGCGGCCGAGGCGGCGGCCCGCCGCGCCGGGGTGCTGATCGTGCTTCCCCTCGGGCTGTGTTTTCTGCCCGCCTTCATTCTCGCCGGTCTGGTGCCGGTGATCGTCGCCGTCCTCGGCGACGTCCTCTGAGGAAAGGAGTCAGCATGAGGTCGACGAAGGTTCCGCCCGACGCGGCGGTGGCGCCGACAGCGACAGCGGGGCCCGGACGGCGGGTGGTCCGCCGGTGGCGCGGCCAACTGGCCGGCCGGTTGCGCGACGACGCCGGGATGAACACCGCCGAGTACGCCGTCGGCACCCTGGCCGCCGTCGCCTTCGCCGGGATTCTGCTCAAGGTGTTGACCAGCGAGGGAGTGCAGGCCGCCCTCGCCTCGGTCATCGATCGGGCTCTCGGATGAGGCCGCGCCGGCAGGCCGGCGGTGACCGGGGCGCGTTCACCGCCGAGTTGGCCGCCGGTCTGCCGGCGCTGGTCCTGCTGCTGGCGGTTGGGTTGTCCGCCGTCAGTGCCGTGGTCACCAAGTCCGAGTGTCTCGATATGGCGCGGTCGGTCGCGCTGGCCACCGCGCGGGGCGACCGTGACGCGGCGGCTCTGGCCGGGCCGCCGGGGGCCGAGGTCTCCGTGGTCGTCGACGGTGACCTGGTCACCGTCACGGTTCGGGCACCGCTGCGGGCGTTGGGCGCCCGGCTCGGGCCGACGTCGGTCACCGCGTCGGTGACCGCAGCGGTCGAGCCCGGCGTCACCGGGACCGCTGCCGGCGCGACCGGGAGCTCAGCCGGCGTACCTGGGAGCGCCGGCAGCAGCGGTTCCGTTACCGGCGGTGCCGTCGACGGCGGTGACGGCGCGGAATCGCTGCCGGAGCGTCACCGGTGACCGGCCGACGATGTCGGCGTGGGCTGCGTGGCTCAGGCCGCCCATGCCGGCCCGGGGTCGACGTCGGGCAGCGCGGCAGCGCCAGCCTGTGGCTGCTCGCTGTCGGGTTGACGCTGGTCGCCGCCGGCATGGCCGGCGCGCTGATCGGTGCGGTCCGCCTCGCCCGGCAGCAGGCTTCGGTGGCCGCCGACCTGGCCGCGCTCGCCGGTGCAGCCCGGGTGTTCGCCGGCCCCGGCGTGGTCTGCGACCGGGCGGCCGAGGTGGCCGGACGCAACGGCGGGCGGTTGCGTGCCTGCACCGTCGACGGAATGGAGGTGGTGGTCACCGTCGAGGTGACGCCGCTTCCGGCCACCGGCGTCGGCCGGCCGGTGAGTGCGACCGCCCGAGCCGGTCCGCTGCGGGCCGACCCGTGGGAGGGCGCCGCCGCGCGGGCCGACCCCTGGTCAGCGCGGCGGGCCGTCGGCGGTGGTGGCATGCATGGCCCAGCGGGAAATCACCTGGTGGATGTTGTAGAGCCGCTGCTGGATCAGTTCGAGGCGTTCCGCCTGGGCCAGGGCCGCGTACGCCTGGGCCAGGGCGATCTGCTGGTCGACGGTGAGGTTCTGCGGGTCGATCGAGTAGAGCAGTTCGACGGTGTCGGCCACGGTGTCGGCCACGGCGTTCTCCTCCGGTGGCGTGGTGGAAGCGCTCCCACGTCTAATCTATCCAGATCAGGAGAAATTCATGCCAGTAGATCGCACATGGTCCGGTGCCGGATCAGTCAGCGCTTTCCGGCAGGCTGGCCAGCACCACGTCGAGCACCCGGACGGCGTCGGCCTTGCCCAGCGGGTTGTTGCCGTTGCCGCACTTCGGCGACTGCACGCAGGACGGGCAGCCGGTCTCGCAGCCACACGCGGCGATCAGATCGCGGGTGGCCCCCAACCAGGTCCGGGCCGCCTGGTAGGCGCGTTCGGCGAACCCGGCGCCCCCGGGGTGGCCGTCGTAGACGAACACCGTCGGCGCCTCGGTGTCGGCGTGCGCGGCGGTGGAGAGCCCCCCGATGTCCCACCGGTCGCAGGTGGCGATCAACGGCAGCAGGCCGATCGCCGCGTGCTCGGCGGCGTGCAGCGCGCCGGGCACGTCCGCCGGCTCGACCCCGGCGGCGGCGAGCGCTGCCGGCGAGACGGTGAACCACACGGCGACGGTGCGCAACTGTCGGGCCGGCAGGTCCAGCGGTCGGGTGTCCAGCACCTCGCCCGACCCGATCCGGCGCCGCTGGTAGGAGACGACCTGGCTGGTCACGTCGACGTCGCCGACGAACAGGCCGACCGGGCCGGCGTCGCGGTACTCGCGTACCGCCGCCACCGACAGCGAGGTGACCTCCCGGGCGTGGGTGGACCAGTCCGGCTCCTCGGCGTGCACCAGCGCGCACGCCCCGTCCAGGTCGAGGTCGTCCACCACGTACGACACGCCCTGGTGCAGGTAGACCGCGCCCGGATGGATGAGGAAGTGCGACGAGCCGGGGTCGACCGTGCCGAGCAGCCGACCGGTCGAGGTCTCCACGACGTCGACCGGGGTGCCGCCTTCGCCGCGCAGGTCGACCTCGGGCCGGCCGGCGGCGGTCCAGTACCAGCCGGTGGGGCGTCGCCGCAGCAGCCCGGCGGCGACCAGGTCGTCCAGCGTCTGCTTGACCGACGCGCCACCGAACAGTTCGATGTCCGCCGAGGTCAGCGCACCCTCCGCCGCAGCGCAGCACAGTTGCGGCCCGAGCACGTACGGATTGGTCGGGTCGAGCACCGTTGCCTCCACCGGCCGGCCGAAGACCGCCTCCGGGTGGTGCACCAGGTAGGTGTCGAGCGGGTCGTCCCGGGCGATCAGCACCGCCAGCGCCTCGCGTCCGGCGCGTCCGGCCCGCCCGGCCTGCTGCCACAGCGACGCCCGGGTGCCGGGATATCCGCAGATCAGCACCGCGTCCAGACCGACCAGGTCCACCCCGAGCTCGAGGGCGTTCGTCGAGGCCAGCCCGAGCAGTTCGCCGGTGGTGAGCGCGCGCTCCAACGCCCGTCGCTCCTCGGCCAGGAAACCGGCCCGGTACGCCGCCACCCGGTTGCCGAGCCCGGGTGCCACCTCGTCGAGTGCCCGGCGCGCGTTGCTGGCCACCACCTCGGCCCCGCGCCGGGACCGGACGAACGCGAGCGTGCGTACCCCGGCGGCGACCGCGTCGGCGAGCAGGTCGGCGCTTTCCCGCAGCGCCGACCGGCGTACCGGGGTGAGGTCGTCGGTGTCGGCGCGGGCACCGGGCAGCAGCGGTGGCTCCCACAGGGCGAAGGTCACCGCCCCGCGCGGCGCGCTGTCCTCGGTGACCGGCTCCACCGGCAGCCCGGTCAGCTGGCTGCCCGCCCGAGCCGGCTCTCCCGAGGTCGCCGAGGCCAGGATGAACACCGGCGTGCCGGGCGTGGTGGTGGGCCGGACCCGCTGGTACCGCTCGGTCTGGCGACGCAGTCGACGCAGTACGTGGGCCACGTGCGAGCCGAACACGCCCCGGTAGCTGTGGCACTCGTCGACGATGACGTAGGTCAGCCGGCGGAGGAAATTCGACCAGGCCCCGTGCCGAGGCAGGATTCCTCGATGCAGCATGTCCGGATTCGTCAGCACAAAGCGGGCGTGCTGCCGGATCCAGGCCCGCTCCGGCTGCGGGGTGTCGCCGTCGTAGCAGGCCGGCCGTACCCCGTCGAGCCCCAGCTCGGCGACGGCGCGCAACTGGTCGGCGGCGAGGGCCTTTGTCGGCGCCAGGTACAGCACAGTGGCCCGAGGGTCGGCCAGCAGCTTCGCCAACGCCGGCAGCAGATACGCCAGCGACTTGCCGGACCCGGTGCCGGTGGCGACGATGACGTGCCGGCCGGAGTAGGCCAAATCGGCGGCGTACGCCTGGTGCCGCCAGGGCTGCTGGACCCCGCGTGTGGTCAACACGTCCCGCAGGTCGGCAGGCACCCAGTCGGGCCACGGCGCGGTGGCACCGGGCCGCACCGGCAACCGCTCGACATGGGTGACCGCGGCCGGGTACGGAGTCCGGTCCGGTCCGGCGGTCGGCCTAGCCGGCGTTGTCTGCTGCCCGGGGGCCGTCTGCTGCGCTGGCGCGGTGCCGGTCTGGCGCGGCAGTTCGTCAGCGGCGCCCCACCGACGCAGCAACCCCGCCGGGTCCGGACCCGGTCCGGGCGTTACGGTGGCGGGTGAGGTCACGTCTGCACTCTCGCACCGGGGTGCCGGCGTCGGTATCCCGGGGTAGGTCTGTGGGATGCAGGGAGATCATCGACCGTATGGAGTCGCGCGGCGCAACCGCGCCGCGCGGTGGTTAGATGCCATAGGCGTGCATCGCAGCCGAGGAGGGGACCGATGGAGCTGTCGCTGTCGACTCGCACCGTTGGCGAGTACACGGTGCTGGAGGTCGGCGGCGAAGTGGACGTCTATACCGCTCCCCGGCTGCGGGAGCGGTTGCTCGAGCTGATCGACGCCGGCAACCACAAGATCGTCGTTGATCTGCACCGGGTCGACTTTCTCGACTCCACCGGGCTCGGCGTGCTGGTCGGCGCGCTGAAGCGACTCCGCCCGGCCGGCGGCACCTTCGGGCTGGTCTGCGACAAGGAGTCCCTGTTGAAGATCTTCCGGATCACCGCGCTGGACCAGGTCTTCCCGATCTTCCCGACCGTACAGGCCGCCACCGGTGGAGAACCGGATGGCTCAGCTGGCGTAGCGCCGACGGCGTGATGGCCACCGTTCGCCTCTCGTTCTCCCCGGCGCCGGTGCACGTGCGCACCGCCCGCCTGGTCGGCGTCGCCGTAGCCCGCCGGGCCGGAGTGGCCGAGGAGCTGCTCGACGAGGTCCGGCTGGCGATCGGCGAGGCCTGCACCCGGGCCGTCGCCCTGCACCGCCAGTACGGGCTGGCCGACCTGGTCCAGGTGGAGATGTCCGATGAGGAGACCTACACCGTACGGGTCATCGACCGGGCCCCGATCGAAGCCGGGCTCGGCCTGAGCGCGCTGCCGCCTGACGAACTGGCCGACGAGTCGTTGACCGACGAGGCCCTGACGGTCGGTGTCGGTTTCGCCCTGCTGGCCGGTTTCGTCGAGGACCTCCAGGTGCGGCCGGTCGACGAGGGCGTCGGAACCGAGGTGCGGATGGTCTGGCCGGTCGGCCGGTGAGACGCCCGTCGGCCCCGCCCACCAGCTGAAGATCAACCTCCGTCGTCACAACTGTCCGTTCCGCCTGCAGGAATGATCCACAACTCGGTGGGTGGACGGTGTGACCTGCCTTACCCGGTCCGGCTAGAGTACGCGGGTTATCACCAACTGTCCTGGCCCCACAAACCTGTGGGTGCCAGCAGACCTCGTTGCTCCCCGCGTGGAGTCGCCCCGCCGGTTCGTCCACCGACCGGGGCGAGCGTTCGGTACAGGAGGACACTGATGTCCGGGACCACCTTGGCCGCCGAAGGCGGCGGGCTGTCCCTTACCGGCACACACCTGACGTACGTCGTCATCGCCGCGGTCATCGCGCTGGTGGCGCTGGGTTTCGCCGCCGCCCTGGTACGGGCGGTGCTGGCGACCGGTAAGGGCACCACGAACATGCAGGAGATCGCCGGCGCCGTGCAGGAAGGCGCGTCGGCGTACCTGTTCCGCCAGTTCAAAACCCTCGGCGTGTTCGTCGTACTCGCCGTCATACTGCTCTTCCTGCTCCCTGTGCACGAGACACAGGGCAGCGAGACGATGGTGAAGGTCGGTCGATCCGTCTTCTTCGTGGTGGGCGCGGTGTTCAGCGCGTTCATCGGCGGCGCCGGGATGGCGCTGGCCACCCGGGCGAACCTGCGGGTCGCCGCGGCGGCCGGCACCGGCGCCGGTGGCCGGGAGAACGCGATGAAGATCGCCTTCCGGACCGGCGGCGTGGTCGGCTTCCTCACGGTGGGCCTCGGCCTGTTCGGCGCGGCCCTGGTAGTCGTCCTCTACCGGGTCGACGCACCGACCGTGCTGGAGGGCTTCGGCTTCGGCGCCGCCCTGCTGGCCATGTTCATGCGGGTCGGCGGCGGCATCTTCACCAAGGCCGCCGACGTCGGCGCCGACCTGGTCGGCAAGGTCGAGCAGGGCATCCCGGAGGACGACGCCCGTAACCCGGCGACCATCGCCGACAACGTGGGCGACAACGTCGGTGACTGCGCCGGCATGGCCGCCGACCTGTTCGAGTCGTACGCGGTGACCCTGGTCGCCGCGCTGATCCTGGGCCGAGCCGCGTTCGGCGAGGAAGGCCTGGTCTTTCCGCTGATCGTCTCCACCATCGGTGCGGTGATCGCGCTGTTCGGCGTACTGATCACCCGACTGCGTCCGTCGGACCGCAACGGCATGGTGGCGATCAACCGGGCGTTCTTCACCTCGGCGGTGCTGGCCGCGGTGCTGGTCGCCGTCGCCGCCTTCCTCTACCTGCCGGGCAGCTGGACGGCGCTGCTCGGCGACGACTGGCGTACGCAGCTCGGTGTCGACGAGGGCGCCGACCTGCCGCTGTCCCCGGCCGGCCTGGCCATCGGCGCGGTACTCATCGGTATCGTGCTGGCCGCCGCGATCCAGCTGCTCACCGGGTACTTCACCGAGGTGCACCGTCGCCCGGTACAGGACATCGGCAAGAGCTCGCAGACCGGTGCGGCCACCGTCATCCTGGCCGGCATCAGCGTCGGTCTGGAGTCGGCGGTCTACTCGGCGCTGCTGGTCGGCGCGGGTGTGTTCGGGGCGTTCCTGCTCGGTGGCGGTTCCATCACCCTGTCGCTGTTCGCCGTGGCGCTGGCCGGCACCGGCCTGCTCACCACGGTCGGCGTGATCGTGGCGATGGACACCTTCGGCCCGATCTCCGACAACGCGCAGGGTATCGCCGAGATGTCCGGTGACATCGACGAGGCTGGTGCCCGTACCCTCACCGAGCTGGACGCGGTCGGCAACACCACCAAGGCGATCACCAAGGGCATCGCGATCGCCACCGCCGTGCTCGCCGCGACGGCGCTGTTCGGCTCCTACACCGACACGGTCAGCATCGCGCTGAACGACGCCGGGATCGACGACGTGCCGGGCTACCTGGCCGACTCGCTCAACGTCGCCAACCCGGGCAACCTGGTCGGACTGATCATCGGTGCCGCGGTGGTCTTCCTCTTCTCCGGGCTGGCCATCAACGCGGTGTCCCGCTCGGCCGGCGCCGTCGTGCTGGAGGTCCGCCGCCAGTTCCGCGACAACCCCGGGATCATGGAGCGGACCCAACGGCCGGAGTACGGCAAGGTGGTCGACATCTGCACCCGCGACGCCCAGCGGGAGCTGCTCACCCCGGGTCTGCTGGCGGTGCTGGCGCCGATCGCGGTCGGTTTCGGCCTCGGTGCCGGTGCACTCGCCGCGTACCTGGCCGGCGCGATCGGCACCGGTGTGCTGATGGCAGTGTTCCTGGCCAACTCCGGTGGTGCCTGGGACAACGCCAAGAAGCTGGTGGAGGACGGCGCGCACGGCGGCAAGGGTTCCGAGGCGCACGCCGCAACGGTCATCGGCGACACCGTCGGCGACCCGTTCAAGGACACCGCCGGCCCGGCGATCAACCCGCTGCTCAAGGTGATGAACCTGGTGGCGCTGCTGATCGCCCCCGCGGTGATCATGTGGGGCGTGGGCACCGACCAGAACGACCCGCTGCGCATCGCCATCGCGGTGGTGGCGACCCTGGTCGTGGTGGCCGCGGTGGTGTTCACCAAGCGCAAGCCGATGGCGATGGGGGAGAACATCGACGGCGGCCCGGCCGGCGGCGGCAGCACCGGGTCCGAATCGGAGCGCGTGAGCGTCTGACCGACCTCCGACCGACCGGTCGCAGGCTGACCGGTCACCGTCCGACCGACCGGTGGCTCCGCCCGATCCCTGTGAACCGGGTGGAGCCACCGGCTTCGACGTACCGCCGACCGGCGGCGGGCCGTACGGCTGTCGTCACCGGTGCGTACGCTGCACAGCATGGGAGCGCGCCGCGTGGTGTCAACTGCCCGGATCGCAGTGCTGCTCACTGCCGTGGCGTTGACGCTGTCGGGCTGCGGTGGAGGGCCCAGCCCGGTCGTCTGGGCGGCCGAGGTGTGCACCGCGCTGCGCCCGTGGCGGGCCGAGATCAGCAATCTGACCAGCAGCACGCAGCAGCAGATGACCGCGCAGACGACCCCGGCGCAGGCGCAGGAGAACCTGGTCCGACTGCTGTCCGGCGCGGCCGCCGCGACCGAGACCGCCCGGGTCCGGGTGGTGGAGGCCGGGGTGCCCGACGCGGACCAGGGTGAGCAGGTGGCCACCGGGTTCGCCGACTCGCTCGGCGCGGTGCGCGACGCGTACGGCAAGGCCGAGGAGGGCATCGCCGGGCTGGACGCCACCGGACCGGCGGACAGCTTCTACGACGGGGTCGAGGCGGTGCTCGCCACCCTCACCGACGACTACCAGCGCAGCGCGCTGGACACCAGCTCACTGGATTCCGCGGAGCTCAATCGGGCCTTCGACGAGGTCCCGGAGTGTCGCTGACGCCGCCGACCGACTCCTCCGCCGGTGCCCCGACGGCCCGGCAGTTGTCGCTGTTCGGCGTGGCGGCGGCGGATCCGACGCCGGGCGACCTGGCGGGTCTGCTCGCCGGTCCGGGCCGGATCAGCCGGATGGGCGGCACGGTACGGGTGTCGGTGGACGTCGAGCCGGCCTGGCGGGTGCACGTGCTGGTGGCCGAGTTCCGGCGGCGCGGGCTGGCGCCGAGTTGGCGTCAGCTGCCGGACGGCCGGCTGACGGTGCGGACGGCGTACACGGCGGTGCTGGCCCGGCTCGGCGCGGCCTGGCTGCATCCGCCGACGCCGGACCAACCGGACGCCGACCTGCCGGAGGCTGCCCAACCGGACGCCGACCTGCCGGAGGCCGACCTGCCGGGGGCCGGGCCGGTGCGCGGCGAGGACGACCGGCTGGTCAAGCGGCCGCCGACCGGTTTCCACCTGGCCGGTCAGCGGCTGCGGCTGTGGGCGGCGGCGGCCGGCGCCAGGGACCCGCTCGGCTACCGGTTGCGGCTGGCCGAGTCGGACGCGGACAACTGGCCCCAGGTGGGCGCCGCGCTCGCCGCGATCGGGCTGCCGGCGGTGCTGCTCGATGCCCGGTCCGGCGGTCCGGCGTACCGGATCGTGGGCCGACGCCGGCTGACCAGACTGGCCGAGCTGCTCGGCGACCGGCCCGCCGCCGCCCCCGAGGACGGCTGGGCGTGATGCCGCGACCCCGTACGACCCGGTCCGACCCGGGGTCCGGCTGCGGTCCGGCTGCTGTCCGACCCGGTCCGATCGCTGTCTGATCGCTGACAGAACAGCCGGGACATCGACCGACGCCAGCGGCTGCTGCGGTGCGGTGCGCCACGTCACGCCGGCCGGTGGGTGTACCGTGTCGCCGTTGGTGCGGTAGGAACGAGCTGGGTCGGCATCGGGTGGGCTGCTGACCGGCTGCGGTGAACCAACCGGACGACCGACGCAAATCGGGCCGAAGGCTTGGGTGCGTGTGCTCCACCGGCCCCGGGTTCGCGTTACGTTGGACATCGTGACCGTCGCCCGCCCGCTTGTCGTGGCGGGCGCCGGTCGATCTGGGCCGCCGCCTGTCGCCGGGCGGTCCGAGTGGGTCGAGGTCAGGAGAGACGTGCCGAGCAACACCTCAACCAGCCGTCTGGTCATCGTCGAGTCGCCGGCGAAGGCCAAGACGATCTCGGGCTACCTGGGCCCGGGGTACGTCGTCGAGGCGAGCCTCGGGCATGTCCGGGACCTGCCGCGCAACGCCGCCGACGTGCCGGCCCGCTACAAGAAGGAGCCGTGGGCCCGGCTCGGCGTCGACGTCGACAACGGCTTCGCCGCGCTGTACGTCGTCTCGGCCGACCGTAAGCAGCAGATCGCCAAGCTGACCAAGCTGGCCAAGGAGGTCGACGAGGTCCTGCTCGCCACGGACGAGGACCGCGAGGGCGAAGCGATCGCCTGGCACCTGGTGGAGACCCTCAAACCCAAGGTGCCGGTGCGCCGGATGGTCTTCCACGAGATCACCCGGGCAGCCATCCGGGCCGCGGTGGCCAATCCCCGGGAGATCGACCGCAACCTGGTCGACGCCCAGGAGGCGCGGCGGATCCTGGACCGGCTGTACGGCTACGAGGTCTCGCCGGTGCTGTGGAAGAAGGTGATGCCCCGGCTGTCCGCCGGCCGGGTGCAGTCGGTGGCCACCCGGATCGTGGTGGAGCGCGAGCGGCAGCGGATGGCGTTCCGTACCGCCGAGTATTGGGACATCCAGGCCACCCTGGCCGTGACCGGCCAGCCGGCGGCCGACGCCGACGGACCCCGCTCGTTCACCGCCAACCTGATCGCGCTCGGCGGCGACCGGATCGCCACCGGCAAGGATTTCGAGCCGAGCACCGGACGGGTCCGCCCGGAGGCGTCGGTGGTGCACCTGGACGGCGACGGGGCGCGGGGCCTGGCGGCCCGGCTCGACGGTCGGCCGTTCACCGTCACCCGGGTCGAGGAGAAGCCGTACCGCCGGCGGCCGTACGCCCCGTTCATCACCTCCACCCTGCAGCAGGAAGCGGCCCGCAAGCTGCGGTTCTCGTCGCAGCAGACGATGCGCACCGCGCAGCGGCTGTACGAGAACGGCTACATCACCTACATGCGGACCGACTCGGTCAACCTGTCGGAAACGGCGATCGCCGCCGCCCGCAGCCAGGTCGCCGAGCTGTACGGCGACCGTTTCGTCCCACCGGAGCCGCGCCGGTACACCGGCAAGGTCAAGAACGCCCAGGAGGCGCACGAGGCCATCCGCCCCGCTGGTGACCAGTTCCGCACCCCCGGGGAGTTGGCCAACGAACTGTCCGCCGAGGAGTTCAAGCTCTACGAGCTGATCTGGCGGCGGACCATCGCGTCCCAGATGACCGACGCGGTGGGTTCCAGCGTGTCGGTACGGATCCGGGCCGTCTCGACCGCCGGCGAGGAATGCGACTTCGGTGCGACCGGCAAGACGATCACCGACCCGGGCTTCCTGCGCGCCTACGTCGAGTCGTCCGACGACGAGTCGGCCGAGGCGGAGGACGCCGAGCGCCGGCTGCCGAACCTGGCCAAGGATCAGCCACTCACCGCGCGGGAGCTGGCGGCGGTCGGGCACAGCACCCAGCCGCCGGCCCGCTACACCGAGGCTTCCCTGGTCAAGGCGTTGGAGGAGCTGGGCATCGGGCGGCCGTCCACCTACGCGTCGATCATGCAGACGATCCAGGACCGGGGGTACGTGGCCAAACGCGGTCAGGCGCTCATCCCGTCGTTCCTGGCCTTCGCGGTGATCGGGCTGCTGGAGCGGCACTATCCGCGACTGGTCGACTACAACTTCACCGCCAGCATGGAGAACGAGCTGGACGAGATCGCGTCCGGCGACCACCAGGCAGTGGACTTCCTCACCTCGTTCTACTTCGGCAGCGACACCGCCGGGGACGAGTCGGTCGCCCGCTCCGGTGGCCTCAAGCGGCTGGTCACCGAGAAGCTCGCCGAGATCGACGCCCGCAGCGTCAATTCGATCCCGCTCGGTGTCGACGACGAGGGCCGTCAGGTCGTCGTCCGGGTCGGCCGCTACGGCCCGTACCTGCAGCGGTTCCTGCCCGACACGGAGGGTGCCGACCACGCGGCGGCCGGGCCGATCGGTGGCGGCTCAGCGGCCGGGGCGAACGGTGATGGCTCAGCGGCCGCGCCCACAGCTGGCGCTGCCGGCGGTGCCGAGCCGGCGGCCGGCGGCGGTGACGAGGCGGAGGGTGCGGCAGCCGGAGCCGGCGGGGACCGCGTTTCGCTGCCGGAGGGGATCGCGCCGGACGAGCTGACCCCGGAGAAGATCAACGAACTGTTCCTCGGCGGTGGCGGCGAGCGCAAGCTCGGCGAACACCCGGAGACCGGCGAGCCGATCGTGCTCAAGTCCGGCCGGTTCGGCCCGTACGTCGCCAGTGGCGAGCGCCGCTCCTCATTGCTGCGCTCCCAGTCACCGGAGACGCTGAGCATCGCCGAGGCGCTGCGGCTGCTGTCGCTGCCCCGGGTGGTCGGGGTGGCACCGGACGGTGCCGAGGTGCTCGCCGCCGCCGGCCGGTACGGCCCGTACGTCAAGAAGGGCGACGAGTTCCGGTCGCTGGAGTCCGAGGAACAGTTGTTCACCGTCTCGCTGGACGAGGCGCTGACGTTGCTCGCCGCGCCGAAGACCCGGCAGCGGCGGGCCGCCGCGCCGCCGTTGCGGGAGATGGGCGCGGATCCGCTCACCGAGCGCCCGCTGGTGATCAAGGACGGCCGGTTCGGCCCGTACGTCACCGACGGCGAGAGCAACGCCTCGCTGCGGCGTGGCCAGACGCCCGAGTCGTTGACGATCGAGCAGGCGTCGGAGATGTTGGCCGAGAAGCGGGCGAAGGGCCCGGCGCCGCGTAAGAAGGCGGCGAAGAAAGCACCGGCGAAGAAGACCACCGCCAAGAACGCCGGTGCGAAGAAGACTGCGGCCAAGGCGACCACCGCCAAGGCGACCGGTGCGAAGAAGACTGCGGCCAAGAAGGCGGCGCCGAAGAAGGCCACCGCCAGCCGGGCCACAGACCAGTCCGACGACTCCTGACCGCGCACGCAGACCGCGCACGCAGACCGCGCGCCAGGTAGATGACTCCTGGCCGTGCTCCTGTCCGTGCTCTTGGCCGTGCCCCTGGCCGGCGGTGGCCCGCCGCCGGCCAGATTGTCGTGAATGATCTTCGTAAATGATCTTCATGGTCAGGATGATGTGGGACAGGTGAATACCGATATCCGTTTCGCTCGTTAATCCGAGTAACGTTTTTGATCTCACTGCTGCCGACGGTGGTTCCGACGCGCGGGGGATCTTTCTCGGAAGGAGTGGGACGAGTGTCGACACCAGCCGTCACCAGTGGCCCGCTGCGGCGGGTGCCGGTCCAGGGACGCAGTCTCGCCCGGGTCCAGCGCATGCTCGACGCGTGCGCCGAGATCGTGGACGAGGTTGGCTACGAGGGTCTGACGACGACCCTGCTCGCCGAACGAGCCGAGGTGGCCATCGGTTCCGTCTATCAGTTCTTTCCGGACAAGCGGGCGATCGTGCAGGCGCTGACGCTGCGCAACATCGAGGCGTACGTGCAGCGGCTCAACGAGCGGTTCACCGGCGGCGAGTTCGACCACTGGTGGGACGGCGTCGCCGCCGGCATCGACGAGTACATCTGCATGCACCGCACGGTGCCCGGATTTCGCACCCTGCACTTCGGCGACGTGGTCGACGTACGGCTGCTGGACGAGAGCAGGGACAACAACGCGGTGATCGCCAGTGAGCTGTCCAAGGTACTGGTGGGGCGGTTCGGCATCCCGGACGAACCCCGGCTGCGGTTCGCGCTGCAGATCGCGGTGGAGGCCGCCGACGCGCTGATCAAACTGGCGTTCCGGCGCACCGCCGAGGGCGATGAGAGCGTACTGCGCGAAGCGAAGGCACTGATCCGCGAATACCTGCACCGCCACGTCGACTCCGCCGCCGCGGCCGCCGACGGTGACCGCGGCCGTGACCGTGACCGCCCGGGGTGAGCGCCGGGATTAGAGTGTCACCGGGGCCCCGCCGCCGGGCCGACGGGGAGGAACGGTCATCGACGACAACGCCAGCAGCCAGCAGCGCGGTGGTGCGTCCGACACGCCGCCGGCCGACCAGACCGCCGCCCCGGTCGATCTGTCCGGTCTGCCGGCGCTGCGTTCGGTGCTGCGCATCCGTCCGTTCCGGCGGCTGTGGATCGTGCTCGGGGTCGCCTCGTTCAGTGACTGGCTGGGCCTGCTCGCCACCTCGATCTTCGCGGCCGGGCAGGTATCCGGCGGGGCGGCGCAGGGTGCGGCGTTCGGCGGTGTCATCGCCGTACGGCTGTTGCCGGCGTTGGTGCTCGGCCCGGTCGCCGGGGTGCTCGCCGACCGGTTCGACCGCCGCTACACGATGGTCATCTGCGACCTGCTCCGGTTCGTGCTGTTCGCCTCCATCCCGCTGCTGCCGATGTTCGGCGCCAGCGGTGCGCTCACGGTCGCCTGGGCGGCGATCGCGATCTTCCTGATCGAAACGATCACGTTGATCTGGATCCCGGCGAAGGAGGCGGCGGTCCCCAACCTGATCCCCAAGGCCCGGCTGGAGATCGCCAACCAGCTCACCCTGATCGCCACGTACGGGCTCACCCCGGTGCTCGCCGCGATCAGCCTGGCCGTCCTCGACGCCGCCGTCCGGGCGGCGACGGTGACCGATCTGCCATCCTGGGCGGAACCGGCGCAGCTGGCGCTGTTCTTCAACGCGGCCTCCCGACTGGCCACCGCGATCGTGGTCTTCTACGGCATCAAGGAGATCAGCGGGCGGGCCGTAGCCGCCGGGCACGCCGATCAGAGCCTGATCCGGCAGTTCGCCGAGGGATGGCGGTTCATCGGCCAGACCCCGCTGGTCCGCGGCCTGGTGTTGGGCATCTTCGGCGCGTTCGCCGGCGGTGGCATCGTGATCGGCACCGCGAAGTTCTTCACCGCCTCGCTGAGCGCCGGTGACGCCGCGTTCTACCTGCTCTTCGCGGCACTTTTCGTCGGGCTGGGCGCCGGGATCGGGCTGGGTCCGGCCGTGGTGCGTGACCTGTCCCGGCGGCGCTGGTTCGGGCTGAGCATCGTGCTGGCCAGCAGCTCGGTGCTGATCCTTGCCCTGTCCATCCACCTGTCCATGGCCATCCTCGGCGCGGTGCTGGTCGGCGCGGCGGCCGGGATGGCGTTCCTGGCCGGGATCACCCTGCTCGGCGGCGAGATCGCCGACGACGTCCGGGGCCGGGTCTTCGCCGTGGTGCAGACCGGCACCCGGGTGGTGCTGATGCTGGCCATCTCGGTCAGCAGCGTGCTGGTCGGCGTGGGCGGCTCCCGCCAGCTGCAGATCGCCAACCTGGGCGTCTCGTTCTCCTCGACCCGGTTGTTGCTGCTGCTCGCCGGAGTGTTCGGCATCTTCGCCGGGCTCAGCGCCTTCCGCCAGATGGACGACAAACCGGGCGTTCCGGTCCTGGCCGACCTGTGGGGGTCGATCCGGGGGCGGCCGCTGACGTCGGCGGAGCCGTTCACCGCCAACGGGGTCTTCGTCGTCTTCGAAGGCGGCGAGGGCGCCGGCAAGTCGACACAGGTGACAGCGTTGGCACAGGCGCTGCGCGAGCGGGGCCGGGAAGTGGTGGTGACCCGCGAACCGGGGGCCAGCGGGCTCGGCGAGAAGATCCGCCGGCTGGTGCTCGACGGCGGCCCGGACGCGCCGTCGCCCCGCGCGGAGGCCCTGCTGTACGCCGCCGACCGGGCCCACCATGTGGCGACCGTGGTCCGGCCGGCGCTGGCCCGGGGCGCGGTCGTGATCAGCGACCGCTACGTCGATTCGTCGTTGGCGTACCAGGGTGCCGGGCGGACCCTGCCGGTCGATGAGGTCTCCTGGCTCTCCTCCTGGGCCACCGGGGGTCTCAAACCCGACCTGGTGGTGCTGCTGGACATCGAGCCACGGGCCGGCCTGGACCGGGCGCAGCGGCGCGGGGCCGGTGCCGACCGGCTGGAGAGCGAGTCGCTGGCGTTCCACGAACGGGTCCGGTACGCGTTCCTCGACCTGGCCGCCGCCGAGCCGAAACGCTATTTGGTGCTGGACGCCACCCGGGGCGTCGACGAGGTACGCGGCGCGGTGCTCGACCGGGTCGAGGTACTGACCGGCCGGGCCGACCCGGCGGCACCCGTCGCCGCCACCGAGCCGAACGCCGATGCTGAGCCGAACGCCGATGCCGAGCCGAACGCCGCCACCGAGCCGAGGGCCGACGCCGAAGCGGGGCGACCGACGTGACGACCGCGACCGACGTGACGACCGCGAGCATGCCCGCTGACGTCTTCGCCGACCTGGTCGGCCAGGACGAGGCGGTGCAGACCCTGCGCCGGGCCGCTGCGGCGGCCGGCGAACTGCTTGCCGCCGGTGACGGTGACCCGCCGCCGTCGGCCGGAGCGATGACCCACGCCTGGATCTTCACCGGGCCGCCCGGCTCCGGGCGGTCGGTGGCCGCCCGCGCGCTGGCCGCCGCGCTGCAGTGTCTGCACGGGCAGGGCTGCGGCCGGTGCGCCGGCTGCCACACCACCCGGGCCGGTACGCACGCCGATGTCCGGTTCGTCGTGCCGGACGGCCTGTCGATCAGTGTCGGCGAGATGCGCGCGCTGGTGCTGCGGGCGGCCAGCACCCCGTCGGGCGGACGCTGGCAGGTGCTGGTGATCGAGGACGCCGACCGGCTCACCGAGGCGGCCGGCAACGCGCTGCTCAAGGCGATCGAGGAACCGCCGCCCAGGACGGTGTTCCTGCTCTGCACGCCGTCCACCCACCCGGACGACATTTCGGTGACCATCCGGTCCCGCTGCCGGGTGGTCAGCCTGCGGCAGCCGCCGGCCGAGGCGGTCGCCCAGGTGCTGGCCGAGCGGGACGGCGTACCGGCGGAGACCGCCACCTGGGCGGCGGCGGCCGCGCAGGGGCACGTCGGCCGGGCCCGGCGGCTGGCCCAGGACCAGCAGGCGCGGGAGCGCCGGGAGGCCGTCCTGGCGGTGCCGCGCCGGCTGACCACGGTCGGGGCCTGCTTCGACGCCGCGTCGGCGTTGATCGCCGCCGCCGAGGCGGAGGCCGAGGCGGCGGTCGCCGAGGTCGACGCGGCGGAGCGTACGGCGCTGCAGACCGCGCTGGGCGCCGGCGGCACCGGGCGCGGTGCCGCCAGCGCGGCCCGGGGGACCGCCGGGCAGATCAAGGAGCTGGAACGGCGGCAGAAATCCCGGGCCACCCGGGCGCAGCGGGACGCGCTGGACCGGGCGCTGGTCGATCTGGCCGGCTTCTACCGAGACGTACTGGTTTCCGCGCTGCGGGCCCCGGTGGCCCCGGTGCACACCGACATCGCCGGGCTCACCGGCGCGGCTGCCGAAAAGTGGACAGCGGAGTCGGCGCTGCGCCGGTTGGAAGCGGTGCTGAGCTGCCGAGAAGCGATCACCGGCAACGTCAAGCCGCGGATCGCCGTCGAAGCGATGATGCTCAGCCTCTGGCGCGGTTAGGTCACTGCCGGTACGGTTCGGTGCCGTAGCGCAGCCCCATCCGTACGTAGGGTGCAGACAATCTGTGCCCGCTTGCCGACGATGGTGAGGACCCGTGGTACGGCAGATCGACGAGGCGTGGATCGAGGACGCGGTCGAGCGGTACCGCCAGATCGAGGCCCGGCAGGTCGAGTTCGACAAGGCGGTGCACACCGTCGAGGTGATGGTGCGCTCGCCGGACGGGTCGGTCGAGATCGTGGTCAACGCCGCCGGCACCGTGACCGACGTGCGGATCCTCGGTCCCCTGCACACCCGGAGCAACACCGAACTGGCCGCCGCCGTGCGCTCCACGGTGGCGGCGGCAGCCGACGCCGCCCGCTGGGCGCGCGAGAAACTGTGGGCCGAGACGTTCGGGGCCCACCCGTCGCTGCGGGAGGTCTGACATGGACGCTACCGCGCAGCTGGTCGCCGCCGAGCTGGCGCGCTGCGCCGACCAGCTGACCGGTACCGCGAGCCAGCTGACCGGGCTGCGCGACAACGCAGACCGTGGACTGGGCGGCGCCGACGTCGGCGGGCTGGCCGACGCCGCCGACGGCGGGCCGCAGGCGGCGTCGGCCGGCCGGTTGGGCGCGCTCACCGCAGCGCTGGGCCGGCAGTGGCGGGACGCGGTGGCGCAGCGGGCGGCTGAAGCGGACGAGGCCGGCCGGCGACTCGCCGAAACCGCAGCCGGGTTGCGGTCCGTGGTCGGCGCGTACCGGGACGTAGACCTGACGGCCCGCCGCCGGCAGTCGACGGAGGGCAGCTGATGGACGTGTTGGACCGGGTCGCCGCCCCGGCCCGGGAGCTGCTGGCCCGGGTGGACGCGCTGCTCGTCGGCACCGGCGCGTCGCCGGGGCATCCGGTCTGGCCGCTGCTGCGTCAGGTGCGGGCGTTGCCCGGCGACGCGGTGGCCGCGTTCGTCGCGGTGCGCCCGGGGCCGCTGGTCGCCGCCGGCGCCGCGCTCCGCCCGCACCTGGACGGGTACGCCGAAGCGGTCGACGTACTGGCCGGCCGGCTCGACTGGTCCGGCCCGGCGGCACAGGCGTACGACGCGGCACGCCGTACCCTCGCCACCCGGCTGACCGGCGGCGGTGGCGGCACCGACCCGGACAGCTTTGCCGGTCGGTTGGCGGCCACCGCCGGGTACGCCGAGGCGGTCGCCGACTGGGCGGCGCTGAGCCGGGCCGGCCTGGCCGCCGTGCTGGCCGAGGCGCTGGGCTCGGCCGAGGCGGTCACCGTACGGACCGCCGTCGACGCCGAACCCGGATGGTCGGCGGTTGGGCAGGTCGGATCGCCGGGGTCGGTGGCGGCCGACGCCGCCGCCACGATCGCGGCGGCGGTGCTGACCGCGATCGTGGAGATCACCGAGCGGGGCGAGGAGCTGCTGGAGCGCTGGCGGCCCCGGCTGGCACCGGCCGGCGGGCACCGACCGATCGACGTCGCCGGCCCAGGGGCCGGCACCGACGGGACGATCCGGCTGCGCTACTGACGGGGCTACCGGCCCAGCAGGGCGCGTCGACGCCGGACGAAGGCAACGACGCCGGAAAAGGCCACGGCGCCGCGCTCAGGAGCACGGCTTTTCGCCTGTTGCTCCGGCTGCGACGCCGTGACCCTTTTCCTGCACCCCCCGCAGGCTCTTGATACCGAAGGGAACGCTGCCGGCCCGGACCGGTTGCGGGCCGCCCGGCACTTTCACCCGTTCAGCCGACCCCGTCCGGCGGATCGGCTGCCGCCGGCTGCCTTCTCGATGCCGGGAGGTCGACGTAGGGTAGGGCCATGGGGATGCTCTGCGCGGTCAGCTTCAACCGGTACGGGCGCCTCTTCTACCTCGACCCCGGTGACCTGCGACCGGCGGTCGGCGACAAGGTGCTGGTGCCCACCGACGACGGCACCGAGGTCGCCGAGTGCGTCTGGGCCCCGCAGTGGGTCGACGACCCCACCGACGGCTTTCCCCGGCTGGCCGGCCTGGCCACCGAGCAGGACCTGCATCGTGACGAGGTGCAACGCAAACGCAAGGCGGAGGCGAAGGTCGCGGCGAAGCGGCTGATCCGCGAGCACGGGCTGCCGATGAAGGTGGTCGCCGTCGACCACGTGTTGGAACCGGGGTCGCTGCACAGCGCTCGGGCCACCATCTACTTTACCGCGCCGCACCGGGTCGATTTCCGGTCGCTGGTGCGCGACCTCGGCGCGACCCTGCACTGCCGGGTGGAGCTGCGGCAGCTGTCGGCCCGCGACTCGGCCCGGGTGCAGGGCGGCATCGGCTCCTGTGGTCGGGACCTGTGCTGCGCGACCTTCCTCACCGACTTCGAGCCGGTGACCATCCGGATGGCCAAGGACCAGGATCTGCCGCTCAACCCGCTACGCATCTCCGGGGCCTGCGGCCGGCTGATGTGCTGCCTCAAGTACGAACACCCGCTGTACGCGGAGAGCGGCAGCTACCCCACGTCGGGCCAGCGGGTCGAGACCCCGGACGGGCCGGCCAAGGTGGTGTCGCGGCATCCGCCGAGCGAGTCGGTCACCGTGCGGCAGATCTCCGACGGGGCGGTGAAACGGTGCGCCCTGGCCGACGTCTGCGGCCCGCGCCGGGCCCACGACCAGGCGTACGGCTGACCGCACGGCGCACCGGACGTCGCCGGCTCAGCGGATGGTGATCGGATCCTCGGCGAGTCGGGTGGTCAGCGGCTGTTCCGGCACGATCCACGGGGCATGCACGGGGGCCTGCGGGTCGGCCCGCCAGCGCTGGCACACCCGGTCGACGGCCACCGGGTAGAGGGTCAGCGACCCGTCGGCGGCGATCCGCATCCGGATGAAGCACTTCGAGTCCTCGATGCCCTGCCCGGCGAACAGCTCGTTGAGGTTGACGTCGAACGCGCCGGCCAGCACCAGGTAGCCGGCGGTCAACTGGCTGGCGACCAGCCCGGCGACCGGGCCGTAGACGACCGCGGCGGCGACCACCGGCAACGGCCAGGGCCAGTCGACGAACGGCAGCTCCAGCCAGATCAGCGCACCGACCCAGGCCAGCGCGATGTGCGCGACGCCGTGGCCGAGTCCGAGTAGCCAGTGCCGGGAATGTCGGGCACCGCTGGCGCTCGGCGGCTTGGCGAAGACCACCGACGCGGCGAGGGTGAGCACCACCATCGCGACCAGCGGGATGCTGAACAGCCGCTGGTTGTCGGGGTCGGCCCAGGAGACGATGACCCCGGCGACGGCCAGCATCAGCAGCGTCTGCAGGGTGCCGAGCAGCGCGGCGAAGCCCGGGTTGCGGCGCGGCAGCCGGTGGAAGATCCCCCAGCTGTAGCGGCGGGACCGGGCCGCGTCCGGGTAGCGGCCGGCCAGCTCGTAGTCGCGGTGCGGGCTGGCGTTGCGGGCGAGGGAGCCGACCGGCGGTACGGTGATCCGCTCGGGCAGCTTGTGTGTCGCCGACAGGTAGGCACCGCCGCCCCCGCAGGTAATCAACTGCCGGTCCGGGTTGGCGTACCGGGCGTAGTGGTGCTGGTCGCCGGAGATCATCAGCGGCACCCGGGCGCCGGTCGGCTCGATCACCGTACGCAGGAAGTAGTCGACGGCGTCGTAGGCCTGCGGGTCGCCGATCGCCTTGACCCAGGTCGGTTCCGGCACCGCCAGGATCACCCGGTCGCCCGGCTTGAGCTGCCCGGCCGCCTTCTCGAAGTAGATCAGCTGCGGGTCGTCCAGGTACGCGCCGAACTGCTCGTCGATGGCGAACAACCACCAGTCGTTCGGCAGCCGGGTGGCGAAGTACGACCGTTTCTGCTCGGTGCGCCAGCCGCCGATGGTGGCGTCGCGCCGGCGGGCGAACAGCCGCAGGAACGCGGTGAGCCCGTCGTACCAGTCGTGGTTGCCGGGGATGGCGTACAGCGTGGGCCGCTGCTGCCCGGCCGGCGGCCTCGGGAAGGCCGCCTGGTACGGCCCCTTGCTCCGGTCCTCGTACGCCTCGCCGCTGGCCGCCGGGTAGACCTGGTCGCCGCCCATCACCAGCAGGTCGCCGCGGCGCAGCCGGCCGGCGCCGTCGATGTCCAGCTCCGGCTGCGCCAGCAGGTACGCCAGCGAGTAGGTGGCCGCGAAGCCGTCACCGAGGTCGGCCACGTAGTCGATCCACAGCTCCCCGTCGACGGCGTCGTGGTGGTGCACGTCGCCGGGGAGCGCGCCCTGCAGTTCCCGCTTGTCGAGGTACGCGCCGAACAGCGTCGCCAGCAGGGTGCGCAGGCCGGTGCTGAGCAGCAGCATCGGGGCCAGCCAGGGCACTGGGGGCCGGGGGGTGAAGCCGAGCTCCCTCGGGTCCAGCGACCGGGGTCGGTGATGGTCGGCGGCGGGTGGGGCCGGATCGACCGGCCCGGGGCCGGTCGGTCCGGGACCAGCCGGGTCGGCGGCTGGGGCAGGTGTGCTCGGTTCGTCCGTCACACGTCCGGAGCCTACTGTCGGTCATCGACGCCTGTCACCCGTGGACGGCCCAGGCCACACCTGTCGGTGCCTCCCGGCCGGCCGGCGTGATCTCCGCCCGGTGCCGTACACTGGTTGATCGTTGCCGCCTTAGCTCAGTCGGCAGAGCGACGCACTCGTAATGCGTAGGTCGACGGTTCGATTCCGTCAGGCGGCTCAGAGAGGTGCCCTGACCAGCAGGTTCGCTGGTCAGGGCATCATTTTCATCGATGGGGTTTTCAATCGTCCCCCGAACTCCCCAGAAACGCCTACCGGCGATCAGGTTCCGCGTATCTGTCGGCGGGATGCGGGGCCCCTGGGTCTGCCCACGGCGTCGGTTGTCGACCCTCCACAAGCGGAACGGCGATGCCCACAGCGATGGCGGTGCGGTCCGCCGCGCTTGACATGGCGTCGACGCACCAGTTTCCTAGAGGTGATCGATCGAAGTCGATAACTGGTCCGTGTCAATGGAGGGACAGCCGTGCGTACCCCGTCTCACTGGCGCGGCGCCGCCGCGCTGACCAGTGCCGCACTCATCGCCGTCATCGCGCTCGGCGCATCCCCCGCCGTCGCGTGGTACGGCGGACCCGCCGGCCCGACGACCCCGACCGCGCTCTGGGCCAGCACCAACGGCGTCGCGATCAGCCTGACCTGGCAGCAACCGCCCACCGGGCCACGGGTCCACTCCTTCCGGGTGTACGAGGGCGGAGAAGTGGTCGCCCGCACCAGCACCACGTCGACGACGATGAACGTGCCCTTCGGGTCGTCGCACGCGTACACCGTCACCGCCGTCGACCGGCACGGACGGGAGTCGGCGCCGACCGACCCGGTAACCGGCCGATCCTGGCTCTCCGGGGTCAACCCGGAGTGTCTGCCGACCCCGAACCTGCCGATCACCGTCACCGCCGTAACCGCGTCGGCGGTCTCGCTCTCCTGGCCCCGGCACCCGCTCGGCGACGAGCTGGAACTGCGGGTGAACGGCGTCAGCCTGGGCTGGACGTCGCTGACCAGCGCCCGGGTCGGCGGTCTGGCACCCGCCACCGATCACCAGATCCAGCTCTACCGGCTCAATCCATGCGGCCCCGGATCCGCCGAACCGGTCGGCTCGGCCAGCGCCACGACCGCCGCTGGCGATCCCGCGCGGCACGGCCCGCCTACCGGCCTCACCGTCACCGGACGCACCGACACCACAATCAGCCTGGCCTGGACCGCGCCGGCCGGACCGCCGCCGGACCGGTACGCGATCTACGAGGGCGGCACCCGGGTCGCCGTCAGCGTCGGCACCACGGCCACCGTCCAGCGGCTCTTCCATGCCACCTGGCACCGCTTCACCATCGCCGCGCTCGATTCCGCCGGCAACGAGTCGGCGCACAGCCCAGCGGTGTCAGCCAGCACCGAGACCTGCCTGAGTAGCCCGCCCCGGCCGGTCGGGCTGGCGGCGACCGCGCTCTCCCCGTCGTCGGTGCGGCTGAGCTGGACCTTCGACGCCACCGCCACTTCGTACACCGTTTGGGACGGTGACACGGCTGTCGCCACCTCCCGCTACCCGGAGACGGTCGTCTCCGGGCTGCCGTCCGTGTCCCGGCATGTCTACCGGGTCAGCGCGACCCTCCCCCAGTCCTGCGGCGAGACCCCACGCTCCGCCCAGGCGCGGGTCACCACCGCGCCCGGTCCCGCCGCCCGGCCGGCGGCGCCGGCGTCGCTCGAGGTGACCGGCAACGCCCCCGGCAACTGGCCCACCGACGCTCGGCTCACCCTGGTGTGGTCTGCCTCCACTGGAGGCGAGCCAGCTGTCAGCTACCGGGTGTACGAGGGAGCGACCGTCGTCGGCGAGACCGACGGGACCCAGCTGACGCTGCCGGTGGGCGGGGCGACCTGGCACACGTACACGGTGGTCGCCGTCGACGCCGCCGGCAACGAGTCGGCGGCCAGTCCGTCGGTGACCGCGCAGGGCATGTTCTATCCGCCGCCGTAGGGCAGGCGACGCCGCCCAAGAGGTTCCGGCCGCGTCCGTCCGTAGGGCCGGTGACGGCCGGACACAGCCGGACAGATGATGAAGGTTGCTGACTGGGCTTGCCCTGGTCAGCGGCCTTGTCGCGCAGGTCAGGCCGATAACGCCTGCATGCGATCAGGTCGACCGCCCGACGTCTAGGGAGGTTGGTTCGATGACTAAGCGGGTCGCGTGATCACTACCGGAAGCAGTGCCAGCCGGGACCAGTCGCTCTTGGTCGCCTACTGCGTACATGGCGAAGTCTGGCGCTGGACCGGATCGCTGCTGCCGTCCAGGATTGTGATGGAACGAGGGCTCCCAACCAGTGGGTGCGAATGCTCCTAACAAGAGCAAGGAGGGCACGTCACTCCCGGCCGGGCCGCCCGTCCGGCGCGGACCACTCCCCGTTGACGCGGCGCCAGATGCCGAGTGGGTTGTCATCGAGCAACGCAGCGGGCAGGTAGTTCTGCGGCGCGTCCTGGTAGACGACCGGCCGGAGGAAGCGGCGGATCGAGGTGGCACCCACCGAGGTGAACGGCGACGTCGTGGCGGGCCAGGGACCACCGTGATGCTGCGCCCAGGTGACCGCGACGCCGGTCGGCCAACCGGCGAAGAGCACCCGCCCCGCGATCTTCTCCAACCTGGCGACCAGGCCAGTCAGGCGCTCGTCCTCCGTACAGTGCAGGGTGGCGGTGAGGCTGCCGCCGACCGCGTCGAGCGCCGCCGCCAGGTCGTCGTCGGATCCGTATCGGACGAGCAACGTGACCGGGCCGAAGACCTCGGTGTGCAGCAACTCAGGGTGGTTGATCGCATCGTGGATGTCGATCGCGAGGACCGTGGGTGCCAATGAGTCGTCGGTGCCACCGGCGACCACCTCGATCCCGGCCTGGGCCTTCAGAACGCTGATCCCGTTCCGGAACTGATGCGTGATCGATTCCGTGAGCAGTCGCCCCTCGTCGCCGGAGACGAAGGCGTTGATCACCTTCTCCAGCTGGGAACCGGTCGGCACGAACACGAGGCCGGGCTTGGTGCAGAACTGCCCGTGGCCCAGCTGGAACGACTGGGCGAGCCCTCGCGCAAGCGCCTCCCCCCGTTCCTGATCGGCGGCGGCGGTCACCACTACCGGATTGAGACTGCCCAGCTCGCCGTAGAAGGGGATGGGTGCCGGTCGGGCGACCGCAAGGTCGTGCAGGGCACGCCCACCGGCCAGTGAACCGGTGAAGGCCGCCGCGTTGATGCCGCTGGCCTGTATCAGCCCGACGCCAGCTTCGAAGCCTTCGACCAGCCCCAGGGTGGCCGGAGGCGCGCCGGCGAATTCGAGAGCGCTGCGCGCCAGCTCGTAGGTGCGCCGGGACAGGCGCGGGTGGCCGGGGTGGGCTTTCACCACGACCGGGCAACCCGCCGCGATCGCCGATGCGGTGTCGCCGCCCAGCACCGAAAAGGCGAAGGGGAAGTTGGAGGCGGCGTACACAGCGACAGGTCCGATGGCCCGGAGGTAGCGGCGCAGGTCGGGAGTAGGCGGCACCAGATGGGGGTTGGCATTGTCGATGACGACCTCGAGGTAGGAGCCTTCGGTCACGATGTCGGCGAAGAATCGCAGTTGGTCGGTGGTCCGGAGCAGCTCACCGCGCAACCTCGCCTCACCCAGACCGGACTCTTCGTCCGCTAGGGGGACGAGTTCCGCGTCTGCGGCGTCCAACGCTTCGGCGACGGCTCGGAGCCAATCCGCGCGTTCCGCGAGGGTGCTGTGTGCCAGCCGTTCCGAACAGTCGACGGCGGCCTCCACCGACGAACGCATGTGCTCCACCTGGCTGTGCAAGAGTTCCTCCTTACGTTTGTGACGCCTCACCGGCTCGGCAGGTCGATCGCGTACAGCGACGACGTGGCGGTGACGAAAAGGGTTGGTCGCCCACCGCGGCTGCCGAAGCAGAGATTCGCCACTGTCTCGGGGATTCGTATGGTTCCGAGCTTGCGGCCCGATGCGTCGTGGATCTGCACTCCGTCGCCGGCGCTGCACCAGATCAGTCCCGCGTCGTCGGCCTTGAACCCGTCCGGCCAGCCGGGGTCGACCTCGAACAGGGTGTGACCGTTCGTCGCCGCGCCGTCGTCGCTCAGGTCGTAGGCGCGGAGGTGATGTGGTCCAGCTGGGTCGTTGGTGACTGCGCTGTCGCTGACGTACAGCGTGCGCTCGTCCGGTGACAGGGCCAGACCGTTCGGCATCACCATGTCGTCGACGACCACCGACAACTGTGATGAAGCCGGATCGAACCGGAACACGTAGTTCCCGTCCAGCTCGGACGGGGCCCGATAGCCCTGCTCGTCGGAGTCGATGCCGTACGTCGGGTCGGAGAACCAGACGCGGCCGCGGCTGTCGACGATCACGTCGTTCGGCGAGTTGAGCCGCCGGCCCTGGTAGGAATCGACGAGCCGGTCCACCCGGCCGTCCTGTTCGACGACGATGCTGCGGGTGCCCTGCTCACACGTATAGAGGCGCCCGCTCCGGTCGACCGCGTTGCCGTTGCCGAAACGGCTCGGTGATCGGTGCACCGCGACTGTGCCGTCGGCAGACCAGCGGTACATCCGGTTGCCCGGCACGTCACTGAAGACGACCGCACCGCTGTCGGCGAAGAATGTCGGCCCTTCGGCCCAGGTCATCCCGGAGTGCAGTCGGTCCAGTGTGGCGTGCGGCGCCACGAGCCGATGGAACGACGGGTCGAGAACGTCGTACTCGACATGCGTCCGTTCGACGGGCGCTGCGGTCATGAGCGCACCTGCGTCCACGAGCCGCTCTCGGTCGACGCGGCGATCGCCTCGACGACTCGGGCGGCGCGGTATCCGTCCACGAAGCTCGGGTCGGCGGGCCGCTGCTCGGCGATGCTGCGGAAAAACTCGTACACCTCGATGATTTTCGTTTCGGCGTATCCGTTTCCCAGCGCCGGTCCGGGCCACAGGGCATCGCCGTACGGATGGTCCGGGCCGGTGTAGATGGTGGTGAAGCCACGACGGTCCCGGGCCTCGTCGGCGACGGCGAGTCGCAGCTGATCCCGCTTCTCGTAGTCGAACAGGATCGAGCCGGCCGTACCGTGGATCTCGAAGGTCAGGTAGTTGTGCCGCCCGTACGCGTTCCGGGTCGCCTCGATCGACCCGGTCTGACCACCGGCGAACCGGATGAGCGACGTGAACTGGTCGTCCACGTCCACAGTGCGCAACTCGTTCGACCCGGGCAGTGGCCGTCGGCGCACGTACGTGTTGGCGGTGGCGCACACCTGCGCTATCTCGCCCACCAGGTACCGGGCGAAGTCGATGACGTGGGAGCCGATGTCGCCGATCGCGCCGGTGCCGGCCAGCTTCCGATCGAATCGCCAGGTGTGTGGGAACGACGGATCGGCCGGCCAGTCCTGCAGGTACGTGCCGCGGAAATCAAGCACGTCACCGATGACCCCGTCGGAGATCAGCTTCTTGGCGTACACGACGGCCGGCGTACGCCGGAAGTTGAAGGCCGTGGCGTGCACTACGCCGGCGCGTTCGACGGCGGCCAGCATCTCCTTCGCGTCGTCAGCGTTCGTGGCGAGCGGCTTCTCGCAGATGATGTGCTTGCCGTGCGCGGCGGCCAGTAGCACCGCCTCCTTGTGCAGGAAATTCGGCGTGCAGACGTCGACCACGTCGATCTCGTCCGCCGTCACCGCACGCTGCCAGTCGTCGGTCCAGCGCTCGAATCCGAGGCGCTCCGCGGCCTCCCGCGCCTGCGGCTCGGTTGCCTCGACGACGAGAGCGCGCACGGGACGCGCGGGAGCCGGCCAGAAGAACATGGGCAGCGATGCGTACGCGAGAGCATGCGCCTTGCCCATGAACCCGGCACCGATCATCGCGACGCGTAGTTCCTTCATCGTTCTCACTTCCCCTTCCCACCGATCACTTCACTGCTCCTGCGGTGAACCCGCGCACCAGCGTGCGCTGGAACAGGAGGAAGAAGATGATCGCCGGCACCACGCCGAGCAGCGACGCCGCACTCGACGTGGTCACGTCCGTCAGGTGTTGGCCCTGGAGCAGGGCGAGCGCCACCGGTACCGTCTGATTGCTTTCCGAGACCAGGAAAATCAATGGAATGAAGAACTCGTTCCAGGTCCAGATGAAGAAGAACACGAACATGACGCTGAGCGTCGGACGGCTCACGGGCGCCACGATGCGCCACAGCGTGGTCCATCGGCCCGCTCCGTCGATGGCCGCCGCCTCTAGGATCTGCTTCGGGAAGACCCGCATGACCGAGGTGAGCAGATAGGTCCCGAACGCGCTCTGAATCACGATGAATATCACGATGACCGGCCATCGGGTGTCATAGACACCCAACTGGCGGGAAATGTAGTAGAGCGGGTAGGCCAGTGATTCCTGGGGCAGCATGTTGCCGAGGAAGAAGATCCCCAGCAACAGGCCCCGGCCACGGACCCGCCCGATGCCGAGACCGTAGGCGTTGAACAGGGACAGCAGGACCGCGCCGACCCCGACGACGCTGCTGATGATCAGGCTGTTGAGCAGCTTCTGGCCGAAGTTGGCCTCGTTCCAGAAGTCGGCGACCCCCTGGACGCTCACGGTGCTGGGAAGGCTCAAAGGCCCGTTCGTCGCGTAATCGCCGGAGGTCTTGAAGGCATTGATAAGTACCAGGATGAAGGGCGCAAAGAAGAGCGCGGCGGCGACGACCAGCGCGCCGAGGACCAGGAGCGAGGCGAGGCTCCGCTGTCCCTTCACGCGGCCCACAGGCGTTGCCTTTTTCGGAGCTAGGGTCACCATGCGTCGGCCGTCCGTTCCCGCCGGAGTTGCAGCGCCAGGAAGATGGCGCCGAAGGAAACCACGAAGATACTCAGAACTGTCGAGATCGTTGCCCCGTACGAAGGGTCCGACAACTGAAAGAAATTCTGGTACGCAAAGTAGCTCGGGACGTTCGTCGCGTTCGCTGGTCCGCCGCGGGTGAGGACGTAGATCGGTCCGAAAACCTTCAGCGCGTAGATGGTGGAGGTCAGGATCACTACGTAGATCTCGGGTCGGATCTGGTGGATGATGACTCTGCTGAACCGCTGGTACCAGTTGGCTCCGTCCAGCTCGGCGGCCTCGTGCAGCTCCGGGTCGACGCGGGTCAGGCCAGCCATGAAGATCACGACGGGATAGCCGAGCTGGAACCAGATCATCACGAACATCACTGTGTAGAGTGCCAGCGACGGGTCGCCCAACCAGTTTTCCGTCATCCCGCCGAGCCCGATGCGGCGTAGGAACGAATTCAGTGCGCCGTCGCCCGAGTTGAGGATCCAACCCCACACGATGCCGGCCACCGCGATCGGCAGGACCTGCGGAATGTAGAACAGGGACCGGAACCAACTCGCCGACCGGTTGCCGAACCGGGGGCCGATGTAGTCGAAGAGCAGTGCTGCCAGGAACAGGCCGATGGCTGTCGGGACCAGCGCCATCGCGATGATCATCGCGGCCAGGTTCGCGAACGACAACCAGAACACGTCATCCTCGAGCAGCCGCCGGTAGTTCAGCAGGCCCGCCCACTCCGGTCGGCTCACCCCGTTCCAGCGGGTGAAGCTGGTCGCGATGTTGGCCAGGAACGGAATCACGATCACCGCACCGAAGAGCAGGATCCCGGGAATCAGGTATATCCCGTACCCGCCCGTGACGCGACGCTTACTCAACGGATCTCCTTCGACTAGGAGTGCCTTCCGTGGCCAGCGCTCCGACTGACCACGGAAGGGCGGACTGTGACCCGGGTCAGCCGAGGTTCAGCGAGTCCACGTGCTGGTCATAGGAGTCCTGGAGGGTGGAGAGCACCTCGGACGACGACTTGGAACCGCTCATCAGCGCCTGGAGTTCGGCGACGAGCAGGTCATAGAAGGTCGGCACCGGCCAGTCCGGGTAGAAGGCGAGGCCGTCCTCAGCACTGATCTGGTTGGCGAGGTCGATGAGCTGTCGACTCTTCGGATCCGAGATCTCCGAGGTGTCGTCGAGCGCGATCGGGATGCCGCCCTGCTGACCGAGGATCAACTGGGCCGCCGGCTGGAGCGTCGCGTCGATGAACTCGTAGGCCAGGTCCTTCTTGTCGGTGGACTTCGGGACGACCCAGACGTTCCCCCCGGAGCCGATGAAGAGGTTTGACCCCGGGAACAGCCGCGCGTCCCAGTTGAAGGTGGTGTTCTCCATGAGGCCGCCGTACCACCAGGTCCCGGACACCATGATCGGCACCCGGCCGCTGCTGAACGCCGCGCCCATGTCGTTGGCGCTCATCCCGATGCCGTCCCGGGAGATATAGCCCTTCTCCACCCAGTCGGCCAGGGTCTGGGTGGCGTAGGTGAACTTCGCGTCGTTGAAGTCGATGTCGCCGGTGTACGTCTGGTAGTCAGTGACGAACTGGCGGTCCGCCCGCGACAGGGCGAGGTTGTACCACAGGTGCTGGGTTGGGTACTCCGCACCGCTCAGGGCCAGTGGTGTGATGTCTGCGGCCACGAACTTGTCCATGGCCGCCTCGAGATCCGCGATGGTCTCGGGGATGGCGATGCCCTGCTCCTCGAACAGGTCGGTGTTGTAGTACGCCAGCAGGAACTCGGTGTGGCCCGTGATGCCGTACCAGTCGCCGGAGCCCATGACGCCGTTGGGCTGGTAGCGCTCGGTCACCTGCAAGCTCGGCGTCATGAGCTCGTCCCAGCCGTACTTCTCCACAGCGTCGTTCAGGTTGGTGATGAGCCCTTGCTGGACCAACTGGCCGGTCGAAGAGGTGCCCTTGTTGTACTGGAGCACATCTGGAGCGGCGTTGGAGTTGAGGAACATGCTGCCGCTCTGCTGCATCTGCTGGAAGCTCTTGACCTCGAACTCCACCTTCACATCGGGGTGGGCGGCCTCAAACGCCTGCGCAGCGGCCTGGTAGGACTGCCCCATCGGTCCGTTCGGATCCTCCTGGTACCAGACCCGCAGTGTATTGGGGTCGGACGACGACGAGTCGTTGCCGCATGCGGCACCCATCGCTGCGACAACGACGGCCGCCGTCGCCACAGCCGCTCCACGCCATAGCTTCATGCCAGCTCCTCCACTCTTCCTGCCCACTGAGTGATACAAGGGTTCGCTGCGCAAAACTAGCGGCACGGTCATCTGGGCGCAACATCCCTGACCCAAGTCGTTACCTTGTTCCGGCAGCCCAGGGGGCGCCCAACCGTCGCTTCGGCTGCCTCGCCCGTGACCTGGCTAGAGTGGTGCCGCGCGCTTCGTCGGCCAGTGCGGGCCAGGGCATCCAGGCTACCTGGGTGACGGCCGGAGCCCGTAGCGCTCGGTCGCCTGAGGGACGTATGGTGTGCGGACAATGAGTCTCAAGCTCGTCTGATGAAACTGAGTGGAGAAGGTCGACATGGATCAGTCTTGGACCGCGGGTGCCGGCGCCGTGCTTCCCTCGGACGCCGACGCGGTGCTGGTGGGGCGGGTGTGGAACCCCGCTGTGGGCGGCCCCTGCACCGTCCTCGTCCGTGACGGAGAGCTGGTCGACCTCTGTCACCGCTTTCCGACGATCCACCACGTCCTGGAGGCTGACAAACCGGCCGAGGCGGTGCGGCGGGGAGCGCCGCGCCGCTCGATCGGCGCACTCGACGACATCCTCACCGCGATGACCGCTGCCGTGACGAACCCGGCCGTACCGGCCCTGCTGGCACCGATAGACACGCAATCGGTCAAGGCGGCTGGGGTGACGTTCGTGGCGTCCCTGGTCGAACGGCTCATCGAGGAGCAGACCGACGGTGACTCGTTGAGCGCGGCCTCGGTCCGACGCGATCTCCTGGCCGCGATCGGGACCGATCTACGCACGGTTGAGCCCGGCTCGGAATCGGCAGCACGTCTGCGCGTCGAGTTGCTCCGTCGTGGGCTCTGGAGTCAGTACCTCGAAGTAGGCCTCGGCCCGGACGCGGAGATCTTCACCAAGGCACAACCCCTGTCGACGATCGGCACGGCGGCCGACATTGGCATCCCGGACGAGTCCGCCTGGAACAACCCCGAACCCGAGGTGGTGCTCGTGCTGGACTCACGTGGCACCGTCAAAGGCGCGACGCTGGGAAACGACGTGAACCTCAGGGACATGGAAGGGCGCTCGGCGTTGCTGCTGGGGCAGGCCAAGGACAACAACGCGTCGTGCTCCATCGGCCCCTTTGTCAGACTTTTCGATGGCGGGTTCGACTTCGACAGCGTCCGCTCACTTGACGTTTCCCTTAATGTGCGTGGGCAGGACGGCTTTCAGCTCCACGCCGTGTCGCACATGGCCGAAATCAGCCGCGACCCTGCGCAACTCGTCGAGCAGCTGCTGCGCAATCACCAGTACCCGGACGGCGTCGTGCTGATGCTCGGCACGATGTTCGCCCCCACCGACGACCGAGGCACTGCCGGGCGCGGCTTCACCCACCATCGCGGTGACATCGTGCGGATCTCGTCCCCGGAAATCGGCACCCTCGAGAATCGGGTCGAGGCCACCGAAGCGTGCCTGCCGTGGCGCCACGGCATCGTCAGCCTGATGGACAACCTGGCCGCTCGCGGCCTGATCGGACGTGACGTCGAGATTGCGCGCCTGATCGACCGACCGTGCCAGATCGCCGCCGAGACGCGCATCGGTGCAGCTCATGACGCCACGGCGAACGGATGATTCGCCGAGCGAACCACAGTTGGAGTTCAGCACACCCAGAGGAGGGCAAGTGAAGCAGCGCGGCTGGCTGCAGGTACGGGGCCGGGACATCGTCGACGAGGACGGCCAGATCGTGGTCCTTCGCGGCGTCGGGCTGGGTGGCTGGATGATGATGGAGAACTTCATCACCGGCTACCCCTCGTCGGAAATGGTCATGCGAGCGGCATTGCGGAAGGCGCTCGGTGAGGAGGCCTACGAGAGCTTCTTCGACACCTTCCTGCACGACTTCTTCGATGACGCCGATGCTGCATACCTGGCGTCGCTGGGGCTGAATCACGTACGCCTGCCCTTCAACTATCGGCACTTCGAGGACGACCTGAACCCGGGGCGGTTCAAGCCGGAGGGCTTCGCTCTCCTCGATCGAGCGATCAACCTGTGTGCGCAGCACGGGCTCTACACGATCCTGGATCTCCACGGCCTTCCGGGCTGGCAGAACCAGCACTGGCACAGCGATAATCCGACCCACTGGTCGAGCTTCTGGAACCACATTGAGTTCCAGGATCGTGTCGTCGGCCTCTGGGAAGCGCTCGCGGAGCGCTATAGAGACAACCCCCTTGTCGCCGGATACAACCTAATTAACGAGCCGGGCGACGTCGCGGGAAAGACAATCGACCCGTTCTATCGGCGACTCGAGAAGGCCATACGGTCCATCGACGGGCGGCACATACTCTTTCTCGAGGGCAACCGGTACGCGACCGATTTCGACCAGCTGGGTGACCCGCTTCCGAACACCGTCTACGCCGCTCATGACTACGCGCTTCCGGGATTCATCGACGGCGGGGGCTACCCGGGCGTCACCCGCGGGCAGTACGTCGACCGGCGGCGAGTGGAGGAGGTGTTCCTCAACCGCACCGCCTACATGCGCACTCGCGAGGTGCCCATCTGGATCGGTGAGTTCGGGCCGGTCTACACCGGCGACGCGCAGAACGACGCGTGGCGGTACCAACTGCTCGAAGATCAGCTCGATCTGTACGCCTTGCACGGGGCCAGTTGGGCCCTGTGGACCTACAAGGACATCGGGCTCCAGGGCCTGGTGACAGTGCCTGAGACCACGTCGTACATGAAGCTCATCGAGCCAGCGTTGAAGAAGAAGGCGCGCCTCGGCGCGGACGCCTGGGGCGGCACCGACACCCACATCCGGCAAATCATGGCACCGGTCGAGGAACTTTTCCAAAAGGAGTTCCCCAACTTCCAGCCGTACCCGTGGGGCCAGCAACGCTGGATCAACCAACTGGTACGGCACATGTTGCTGGCCGAGCCGCTGGTCGACGACTTCGTGGCGCAGTTCGCCGCGGTCTCCCCCGAACGGGCGGCCGACCTGGGATCCAGCTTCCGATTCGACAAGTGCCAGGTGCGCGCGCCTCTCGCCGACGCACTGAAGCGCTGGAGCGGTCAGGCAACCAATCAGAGGCAGGGTGGTATCGCGTGAAGATCACCGAAATCTCGGTAAGCGACATCAGCTTTCCATCGATGGTGGGCAGGGACGCCGACGGGATGATCTCCGTTGGCACGCCGGGCGTCAGCCACGCGGTCATGCTGCGCGTTCGCACTGACGACGGGGTCGAGGGCCGATACATCGAGGACGACGTCATGGTCGTTGATCAGCTCCGGACCGACCCTTTCATCATCCGGGACATCGTCGCGCCGGCGCTGATCGGCGAGGACCCGCGGGCTCGCGAGCGATTGTGGCAGCGGCTCAGCCGGCTGCAGCGGCTGCACCTTACCCGGTTTCACGATCGGATCCTCGCCGTTGCCGACGTCGCCCTGTGGGACCTGCTGGGCAACCTGCGAGGCGAACCGGTCCACCAGCTCGTCGGCACCTTCCGGGAGAGCGTGCCCGCCTACGCCAGCACCATGATGGGCGAGGCGCGCGGATCGTTGTCCACGCCGGCAGGCTTCGCTGACTTCGCCGAGCAGTTGAAGGAGCGCGGCTTCCCCGCCTTCAAGCTGCACACCTGGGCGCCGCTGGTTTCCGGAGAGGCGGACTGGCGACGCGACGCCGAAGCGTGCGAGGCGGTCCGCGGCCGCGTCGGCTCCGCCATGGAACTCATGCTCGACCCGTGGCACTTCTATGACCGCGTGGACGCGTACCGGCTCGGCCGGGTCGTACAGGACCTGGACTTCTTCTGGTACGAGGAACCGATGGCGGAGGCCTCGATCGAGGATTACGTATGGCTCTGCGAAAGGCTCGACATCCCGGTCACCGGGCCGGAGATCCTCGGCGGCGGCCTTGCCATGAGGGCGGAATGGATCATGAGGAAGGCATGTGACTTCGTCCGTGGTGGAGTGCTCGACATCGGCGGCATCACTCCCATGCTGAAGCTCGTGCACCTGTGCGAGGCGACCGGCGTGCCGCTCACGCTGCACCTGGGTGGCGTCGCGAGCCTGCACATCCTCGCGTGCTCACCGATCAACGGCTGGTACTACGAACGTGGGCTCCTGCATCCCGAGGTCGACTTCGACCTCGCACCGCCCTGGCTGTCGTCGCCCTGGGAAACGATGTCGGCCGACGGGATAATGTCGATTCCGATGGCACCCGGCCTCGGCTACGACCTGGACCACGACTTCCTCTCGCGTCATGAGACCCTGATTCTCACGGTGAGCGAGGGCAGTTGATGCTGGTGCGAGGAGAAAGCATGGCAGGCAGAGCTGGGGCGAACTCGGACGGGAACGGCGCGCCGACCCGGACGTTGCAGCGTGGGCTGCAGGTTCTGGAAACCCTGGCGCAGGAGTCCGGTGACTGGGGGTTGGCTCTCACGGACGTGGCGGAGCGGGTGGGTCTCGACAAGGCCACCACCAGTCGCCTGCTGCAGACCCTCTGCACGCTCGGCTACGCGTACCAGGAACGCGAGACGCGGCTGTACCGGTTGACCGGGAAGCTGATGTCGCTCGGCGCGTACTTCAGCGCAAACCTCGACCTTCCCCGGCGGATGGGACCTCTCCTCAATGAGCTGAGGTCGCAGAGCGGTGAGACGGTGCACCTGGGAGTGCTCGAAGGCGCCAACGCTGACCGAGTCGTCTACATTGCCAAGCTCGAGACCGCGCTACCGGTGCAGATCGCGTCCGCGATCGGGCAGACCATGCCGGTCCACACCACGTCGCTGGGTAAGGCTATCTTCGCCGCGCTGCCCGAGGAGGAGCGCGACCGCCGTCTGGCGCAGATGACGCTCGAGCGGCGCACCGCGCAGTCCATCACTGATCTCGAAGCCCTGCGCGCGGACATCGCCCACGCCCGAGCGCGCGGCTACGCGATCGACGATCGGGAGAACGAGGAAGGGGTTACCTGCGTCGGTAGCGCGTTGCTCGATGGCAAGGGCCGCGTGGTCGCGGCAGTGAGCGTCTCGGGTCCGACCTACCGGGTGGCCACTCGAATCCACGAGTTGGGGCTGCTCTGTGCCCGCACGTCCGAGCGCGCCCGAGAACTTGTCTAGTCGCTCGTGTCGGCTTTCGGCAAGCATGGTGCGTCCGATGACGTGCTGCCAGAGGTGCATCTCGATGCACCTCTGGCAGCAACCCTCGACCGGTAACCCGGACCGGAGAGGTAACACCCTGCATTCTGGTGGCTCAGCGGCGCCGGCCCGGCCCGCCGGACGACGACGCAGGCCTTCGGGCGCGGCGCTTGGCCGGCTGCTGCGGGTTGGGTGCGGTGGCCTGTGGCGGGCGCCGCCGGTCGGCGAGGTTCCAGTGGTAACGCTCGTACAGCGCTATCCCGGCGCAGACGGAGACGTTCAGCGACTCCGCGGCCGGGTCGATGGGGATCGACACCGAATGGCGGGAGATGTTCTCGAAGGAGCGCGACGTGCCGGTCTTCTCGCTACCCAGCAGCAGGGCGAGCTGCTCGTCCGCGTCGCGTAGGTCGCTGACCGCGAGATCGCCGTCGGCGTCGAAGGCGATCAACGGAATGCCGGTACGCCGGAAGTAGCCGGTCGCCTCGGCCCGCGACGCGAGCACGATCGGCAGCGAGAAGACGTAGCCCCGGCTGGCCCTGATCAGCCGCCGGTCCGCGATGGTGGTCAGGTCGCTGTCCACCAGCACGATGCCACCGGCGCCGAGCGCGAACGACGTCCGCACGATGGCCCCGATGTTGCCGACGATCTTCACCCCGTCCAGGACGACGAGGTCGCCAGTCGTACGGGACAACTCGTCGAAGCTCCACGGTCTCGGGACCCGGGCTATCCCGAACGCCTTGGGCTTCTTGTCGGTCCGGAACAGGTCGTTCATGATCGGGGCCGCGACCAGGCGGACCGGGATTCCTTCCCGCCGGCATGCGGTGATCACCTCGCCGGGCAGCGGGCTGGTCTGCACCCCGTAGACCTCGATGAACTCCAGCCCGGCGTGGATCGCCTGGACCAGCGGCTCGGCGTCCTCGATCAGCACGGTCCGCACGACGGATCGCGAATGCTTGGTGACGTCGATGATCCGCTGGACGGCTGGATCCGACCGCTCGGTGATGACATCGAGTTCCGCCACGGCAACGACCCTAACCCACCCCGGTGCCGGCCCCGCCGCCGAGCGCCAGCACCACACCGGGTTTGCCGCCCAGATCCAGGGGTACGCGCCGGGGATGCTGCCCCATTGACCGGGCGGGTCCACCCTCCCGCCCGGCCGAACCGCACGGGAGGTGTCCGATGAGCCAACCCCGCGACCAGATGCAGGAACGCGGCTGGGATCCGATCGGCAGTCTGCAGTCGCTCTGGTCGGAGCTGGGCCGGGTCTTCGGCGGCGACGCCGACGTACCCGAGGTCGAGCTGCTGGACACCGACGACGGCTGGCGGGTGGTCGCCCGGCTGCCCGGCGTCGCACCGGAAGAGGTGGCGGTCGAGATCGACGGCGCGGACCTGTGCCTGCGGGGCCGGTCCGAGCAGGAGGTCAACGTCGACAACGGGCTACCGGACACCGGTTCGACCGAGCGCGGCTTCGAGTACCGGCTGCGCCTGCCCAGCGGGGTGGACGTACACCGGATGGACGCGGTGATGGACCACGGACTGCTCACCGTCACGATGCCCCGGGCCGAGCCGGGTGGCCGCCGGTCGATCACCGTGGGCCGGCCGCAGCACCAGCAGCCGACCGCCGGTTCGGCCGCCGCCCGGTCCGGCCGGGCCGAACAGGTCCGGATCACCACGGACGGCACCGGGATCGCCGCCGAGGAGATCGATCCGGCCGCCGACCGGGAGATGCACCATCCGTACGCGGGTGAGGCGGACCCGCAGCGGCAGCAGGCCAGCACCGCGCGATGACCGCCGAACCGGCCCGGCCGGCCACGCTGGGCCTGACCATCGACGCCGCCGGTGACCGGCTGGTGCCGGACGTGCACCGAATCGCGGTGCTGCGCGCCAACGCACTCGGTGACTTCATCTTCGCCGTACCGGCGTTGACGGCGTTGCGGGCCGCGTACCCGCAGGCGGAGCTGGTGTTGCTCGGAGCGCCCTGGCATGCCCGCTGGCTGGATGCCCGGCCGGTGGCCGACCGGCCGGGCCCGGTGGACCGGGTGCTGGTGGTGCCGGCCGCGGACGGTATCCGGGCGGCGCAGCCCGACGACGAGCCGGTCACGATGACCCAGTTCCTGGACCAGGCCCGGCGTGAGTCGTTCGACCTGGCGGTGCAGTTGCACGGCGGCGGCCGCAACAGCAATCCGCTGGTCGCGGCGCTGGGCGCGCGGGTCACCGCCGGGTTGCGGGCGGCCGACGCGCCGCCGCTGGATCGCTGGATCCGGTACGTCTACTACCAGCCGGAGGTGTTCCGCTACCTGGAGGTGGCCGGGCTGGTCGGTGCCGAACCGGTGACGCTGCAGCCCAAGGTGCCGGTGACCGGCGCCGACCGGGCCGAGGCGGACCGGGTGCTCGGCCCGGCCCGGCAGCCCAGGGTGGTGCTGCATCCGGGGGCCAGCGACCCGCGCCGACGGTGGCCGGCGGACCGGTTCGCGGCGGTCGCCGACGCGCTGACCGACCGTGGTTTCGAGGTGCTGGTGACCGGCACCGGGCCGGAGCGGGACGTGGTCGCTGAGGTCAGCGCGGCGACCGCCCGGCCGGTGCGGACCGTGGTGGACGAGTTGAGCCTGGGCGGCCTGGCCGGGCTGCTGGCCGGCTGCACGGTGCTGGTCGCCAACGACACCGGCCCGCTGCACCTGGCGGCGGCGGTCGGCGCGCAGACGGTCGGCATCTACTGGATCGGCAACCTGCTCAACGGTGCCCCGCCGGTACGCGGCCGGCACCGCCCGCTGGCCGCGTTCACCATCCACTGCCCGGTGTGCGGGATGGACGTCAGTACGGTCGGCTTCCCGGCCCGGGGCGGCGGGGACAGCTGCGGCCATCAGGAGTCGTTCGTCACCGACGTGCCGGTCGCCGAGGTGGTCGACGCGGTGCTGGAGCTGGCCCCTGCGGCATCCGGCGCACCGGGCGGCGGGCACCGACGGTCCGCCCGGGTGCCGGCCGCCGTCAGGGCGGCGGGTCGCCCGGCCTGACCAGCTGGTGCCGGTAGGCGAACACCACCAGCTGGGCCCGGTCCCGGGCGGCCAGCTTGATCATCGTACGGTTGATGTGGGTCTTGACCGTCAGCGGCGACAGGTGCAGCCGTTCGGCGATGTCGATGTTGGACAGCCCGTGCGCGACCAGCACCAGGATCTCCTTTTCCCGGTCGGTGACCAGGTCGAGCTCCGGTGGCTGCCGTACCGGCGGCTGGAGGTCGCGGATCAGCCGACTGACCAGCCCACGGGTGGCCCGGGGCGACAGCAGCGCCTCGCCTTCGGCGACCACCCGGATGGCGGTGACCAGGTCACCGGGGGCCACGTTCTTGCCCAGGAACCCGCTCGCCCCGGCCTGGAGGGCGTGGATCACGTTGTCGTCGTTGTCGAACGTGGTGAGCACCAGCACCCGGACACCGGCGAGGCGTTCGTCGGCGCCGATGCGCCGGGTCGCCTCGATGCCGTCGACCCGCGGCATCCGGATGTCCATCAGGACGACGTCGACCCGGTGGCGGTGGCACAACTCGACGGCCTCGGCGCCGTCGGCGGCCTCACCGACGACCTCCAGCCCCGGCGCCGCGTCCACGATCATCCGGAACCCGGCGCGGATGAGTGCCTGATCGTCGGCGAGCAGAACCCGGATGGTCACGTCACCTCTCCTCGGTGGTGCCGGTCCTCGGTGGTGCCGGGGGGAGCGGGCGTCGGCCGTGGCCGGTCCGGCAGGTTGAGCCGGTCGGCCGCGCGGTCGTCGGTGGGCAGTTCGGCCCGTACCCGGAACATGCCGTCGCCGGTCGGTCCGGCGGTGATCGTGCCGTTCGCGGCGGTGGCGCGTTCACGCATGCCGAGCAGCCCGAACCCGGTACCCCGACCGGCGCCGGACCCGGTACCCCGACCGGATCCGGCGGTGACCCGGTTGGTGACCTCGACCCGGACCGTGTCGGTGCCGTACTCGAGGTCGAGGTCGGCACTGCCGTCACCGTACCGGTGGGCATTGGTCAACGCCTCCTGCACGATGCGGTACGCGGCCAGGTCCACCACCGCCGGCAACGGCCGGGGCTCGCCGTGCTGCCGATGCCGTACGGCGAACCCGGTTGCCGCCATCGCGGCCAGCAGGTCCGGTACCCGTTCCAGGCCCGGGGCCGGTTCGGCGTCGCGTACCTCGTTCGGGTCGCGGAGCACACTGATCACGGACTTGATCTCCGCCAGGACGGTGTCGGCGGCGGTACGGATGTGCCCGAGCACCGGCCACACCCGGTCCGGCTCGTGGCGCAGCACGTGGTCGGCCGCCCCAGCGTGCACACTGATCACCGCGATGTGGTGGGCGACGACGTCGTGCAGCTCCCGGGCGATGCGCAGCCGCTCGTCGACCACCCGGCGGCGGGCCTCCTCCTCCCGGGACAGCTCCGCCTGCCGCGCCCGTTCGGTGACCTCGGCGACGTACGCCCGGCGCATCCGGACCGAGTCGCCCACCCCGGCACCACCGAAGATGATCGCCGCCACGGTCAGTTGCTCGGTGTTCCACCAGCCGAGCAGGTGGACGGCCGTGCCGGTGGCCATCAGCGCACCCCAGACGAGTCCGGCGTAGAACCATGGCCGGCGACGCGGGCTGTACAGCACGGCCGAGTAGGTCAGCAGCCCGACGGTGATGAACAGCCCGTCCGGTGGGCGACCCAGCGTGATGGTGACCATGACGAGCACGGTGGCGACCGTGAGCACCCGGACCGGTCGCCACCGGCGGATCAGGGCCAGCGCGGCGCACAGCACCGCCAGCACCGTCATCCCGGGATGGGTCGAGGTGACGCCGATGAACAGCACGGACAGCACCCCGGTCGCGGTCAGCACCACGTCGCCGACCAGGCCACGGTAGTCGCCCAGCAGGCCACGGTAGCGGTCGTAGGGCTGGAAACTCCGTCGACTGCGCACCGCTGACACGGTCACGACGGTAGAACGCCGGGCCGGTCCGCAGCGACCTGTTCCTGCGGTACCGGCGACCCTCGCGGCTACCGCATCCGCAGTACCCGGCCGCCTGCACCGGTCGGACGACGCACCCACCCGCCCTTCGCGATCGTGTAACCACCCCTGAATCCCGGGGTTCACCAGCAACGGAGGATCGTCGTGGCGACCTTGTTCTACCGGCTCGGGCGGGCGAGTTTCCGGCACCGCCGACTGGCCCTCGTAACCTGGGTGGTCCTGCTCGCCTCGTTCGGGCTCGGCGCGGCCAAACTGTCCGGGCCGACCAGCGACGCCCTGTCCCTGCCCGGCTCGGAGTCGTGGCGGGCGATGGACGTGCTGGGCGAGGAGTTCGGCATCGGCACCACCTCCTCGGTGAAGGTGGTGTTCACCGCGCCGGACGACGCGACGTTGGCCGGCCCCGACGAGCAGGAGGCGGTGCGGGCCACGGTCGCCGCGCTGCGGCAGCTACCGCAGATCGCGACGGTCGACGACCCGTACGAGACGCAGGCGATCGCACCGGACGGCCGGACCGGCTACGCCGACGTCTCCTATACGGTGGACAGTCACGAGGTGACTGCTGAGTCCCGGGAGGCGCTGCTCGCCGCCGGCGACACCGCCCGGCGGGCCGGCGTCGGTGTCGAGTACGTCGGCGATGTGGTCACCGAGGCCGAGGAGGGCACTGCCGCCGAGGCGCTCGGTCTGGCGGTGGCCGCCGTCGTCCTGCTGATCACCTTCGGTTCGCTCGCCGCCGCCGGCCTGCCGCTGCTGACCGCGCTCGTCGGGGTCGCGGTCGGCCTGCTCGGCATCGGAATCGCCTCCGGTTTCCTCGACCTCACCTCGAACACCTCCGCACTGGCCACGATGCTGGGCCTGGCGGTCGGGATCGACTACGCCCTGTTCGTCATCTCCCGCTACCGGCACGAGTTCGCCGCCGACCGTGACGGCGAGGAGGCAGCCGGCCGGGCCGTCGGCACCGCCGGGTCCGCCGTCGTCTTCGCCGGCCTGACGGTGATGATTGCATTGACTGCGCTCGCCGTGGTCCGGATCCCGTTCCTGACCGCCATGGGGATCGCCGCCGCCGGCACCGTCGCCGTGGCGGTGCTGATCAGCCTGACCCTGCTGCCGGCCCTGCTCGGCTTCGCCGGCCACCGAGTCCTGCCGAGTGCCCAGCGGAGCCGGCCCACCGGCAGTCGGATCCCCTTCGGCGAGCGCTGGGCGCGCGGCGTGGTCCGGCACCGCGTACCAGCGCTGGTCCTGTCGGTCGTCGCGGCCGGCATCGCCGCGCTCCCCGCGCTCGACCTGACGCTTGCGTTGCCCGACGCCGGCACCGCCGCCTCCGAATCGACGCAACGCAAGGCGTACGACCAGCTCGCCGCCGCCTTCGGAGCCGGCGTCAACGGCCCGCTGCTCGTCGTGGTGGAGACCGCTCCCGGTGCCGCGATGGCCGCCGCCGAACAGGCCCGGCGGTACGTCGCCGGCCTCGACGACGTCGTGGCGGTCACCCCGCCGACTGCGAACCCGACCGACGACACCGCCATCCTCCAGGTCGTTCCCGCGCACGGGCCGACCAGCGAGGACACCAAGCGGTTGGTCCGTACCATCCGCGCCCACCGGGCGGACTTCGGCGCGGCCGCCGGTGGCGCGGCGCTGTCCGTCACCGGCCGGGCCGCGATCGACCTGGACGTGTCGGAACAGATCGACGACGCGCTGCGGCCCTACCTGGCCGTCGTGGTCGGCCTCGCGTTCGTCCTGCTGATGATGGTGTTCCGCAGCGTTCTGGTGCCGATCAAGGCGGCGGCGGGTTTCCTGCTGTCGGTGGCCGCTTCGTTCGGCGCCTTGGTCTTCGTGTTCCAGCAGGGCCACTTCGCCGATCTGTTCGGCATCGCCGCGACCGGTCCGGTCGTCAGTTTCATCCCGATCTTCCTGGTCGGCATCCTGTTCGGCCTGGCCATGGACTACGAAATGTTCCTGGTCACCCGGGTCCGGGAGGAGTACGTGCACGGTGCCGCCCCGGACGACGCGGTGGTGACCGGCATGCGGCACAGCGCCCGGGTGGTCACCGCCGCCGCGCTGATCATGGTCAGCGTCTTCGCTGGCTTCATCCTCGCCGACGACAGCGTGGTCAAGTCGCTCGGGTTCGCGCTCGCTTTCGGCGTCGCCGTCGATGCCCTGCTGGTCCGGATGACCATCGTCCCTGCGGTGCTGTCGCTACTCGGCCGCTCTGCGTGGTGGCTGCCGAGGTGGCTTGACCGGACCCTGCCGAACGTCGACGTCGAAGGTGAGCGGCTCACCCGGCGGCTGGCGTCAGCCGGCGCCGACGGTGCGCACCTGGACCGGCAGGGGGAACAACTCCCGGACGTCGTCGGGCAACGGTAGCTGCACCCGGTACAGCACCCCGGCCGGGCAGTAGCCGGCGATGCGGTCCAACGCGGTCCGCACCCCTTCGCGTACCGTCCGGTCGTCGGCGTCGTACCGGCCGGTCCGCCGACGGACCCGCCGGACCAGCTCGGCGGCGTCGAACCGCTCCGGCCGGTGCTCCGGGTCCGGTCGGGCCGCCATCGCCAGCAGCGGCGGTAGCGCGTCGACCAGCAGCGCCGCCTCGCCGTCGGGCAGCAGTTCGACGAGGGTACGCAGCACCGCCACGTCCAGCTGCCAGATCGTGGTGGTCGGGCGGGCCAGCCGTACCGTCACGGTCCGACCTCCTGCCGCTGATGCCGCGGCCCGCTGTCGGCCGCCGCCGGGGCGTACCCGGCGGCGGCTTCCTCGTCGAGCAGCAGCTGCCAGCATTCGACCCGCCGGTCGGTGACCGTGGTCGGCGACTCCAGGTGGAACGCGCCGCTGGGCACGATGCCGGCACCGCCGTAGCGGCTGAGCACCGCCAGCTGGGCGGCGACGTCCTCGCCCTGGTGGTCGACCGGCATCCGACGCCAGAAGTCGAAGCCACCGGCGGCGACCAGCTTGGCCCGGTCGAACAGCACGCACCCGCCGATCCAGGACACCCGGTACGCCCGCCACTGACCCTCGCCCAGCTGGAGCCGCTCGGTGACGTGCAGCAGGTTGGCGGCCGAGTGCAGCCGGGCCCGGGACCACTGCGGCGTACCGGGCCGGATCCGCTCCGGCTCCGGCCGGCCGTCCCATTCGACGTACCCGTCGTGGTCCTGCGGCCGTACGTCATCCAGGTAGGACAATCCGTGTACGGCGTTGCCGACGAAGCCGCAGCGCAGTTCGGCGATCGCGGTGACCAGTCGGTCGATCGTGCCGGGGGCGAGCCAGACGTCGTCGTCGAGCATCAGCACCAGCCGGGCGGTGGAGAGACTCAGCAGGTACGCCCGGTGCTCGGCCAGCCCGCGCCGGGGCAGCCGCCGGGTGAGCAGCACCGGGTGACCGGTGTGCCGCAGCGCCCGCACCATGGTGGCGGCGGCCGGGTCGGCCCACGCCGGGCCGCCGTCGGACTGGTCGCTGACCACCACCCCGAACCCGTCGGGGGCATCCTGCGCGGCGAGCCCGGCGAGGGTGGCGGCCAACTCGGCGGGTCGGTTGCGGGTCGGGACGAGTACGTCGAGCAGCCGGTTGCGGCGGAACTCGACCGGGTCCCCGGGCGGCAACGGTCGACTCATCGGGCTCCTTCCGGGTGTGCGTCGGGTTCCGGGTGTGCTTCGGGTCGGCCGGCCGACCCGCCGGCCGGGGCCGCCGGGGCGGCTGCCGACCGGATCCGGTCGATGACCGCCGAGGTGGACCGGTCCGCGACGTAGCCGAGGATGTGCACCGCCCCGCCGAGCCGGCGGACCAGCGGCGCTTCGGGCACCATGTCCGGCGGGTAGTCGCCGCCCTTGACGTAGACGTCCGGGCGGATCCGCTCGATCAGCCTGGCCGGGGAGTCCTCTTCGAAGACCACCACGTGGTCGACGCTGGTCAGCGCGGCGAGCACGGCGACGCGGTCCTCGACCGGGTTGACCGGCCGGTCCGGCCCTTTGAGCCGCCGCACGCTGTGGTCCGAGTTGACGGCGACGATCAGCAGGTCACCGAGGGCGGCGGCCTCCGCCAGGTAGCCGACGTGGCCGCGGTGCAGCACGTCGAAGCAGCCGTTGGTGAAGACGATCCGGGCTCCGGCGGCACGCTGTACGCGTACCTGTTCGACCAGGTCGGCGGGGTCGGTCCCGGCGGCCGGGGTCGCAGCCGGGGTGGTGACCCGCCGGCCGCCGCCCGAGGCCGCAGCCGGGAACGCCTCGCTCAGCGCGGCGGTCAGCGCGTCGCGGTGGCAGATACAGGTGCCGCAGTCGCGCACGGTCAGCGCGGCGGCGAGCTGGGCCAGTTCGGCGGCGACCGGCAGGGTGGCGCCGGCGACCACCGACAGGGTGAGAGCGGCCAGATAGGCGTCGCCGGCGCCGACCGCCCGGCTGGCCGCGACCGGTTCGGTACGGCAGTGGTGCGTGGCGCCGCTGCGGTCGCCGACCACCGAGCCGTCGGTGTCCAGGGTCACCGCCACCAGGTCCGCCCCGGTTGCGGCGTGCAGCCGGGGCAGCAGTCGCCGGGCGGCGGCGACCCGGTCGCGGTCCGGCGTGGGTTCGCCGACGGCCGGTGCGGCCTCGGCGACGCTGGGCGTGATCAGCGTCGGCCGCAGTCCGGCCCACCGGGTGAGGTCGTGGGCGTCGAGGGCGACGGTGCCGTAGCGGTCCCGGTGCCGGATCAGCCACTGCCGGATCCGGTCGGGCAGCGCACCGAGCCCGTAGTCGCAGATGACCAGGTCGGGCCGTACCACGTCGGGATTCGCCCCGGTGCCGTCGACATCCGGCTCGGCGGGGCCGAGCCGGATCTCCTCGGTGCTGGCGACGAGCGCGGCGAGCAGCCGTTCGACCTGTTCGGCGGGGAGTGGACCGGCCGGCCCGCCGTCGTCCTCGCGGAGCAGGATCTGGTCGGCGGCGAGCAGCCGACGTTTCACCGGGGTACGGGTGCCCGGCTGGGCGATCATCCGGTCCTGCACGCCGGCCCGGTGCAGGCAGCGCGCCACCTGGTCGCCGACTTGGTCGACGCCGATCGGGGCGACCAGCAGTGGGCGGGCGCCGAGCGCGGCGAGGTTGACCGCGGTGTTCGCGGCACCGCCGGCGGCGACCTGCCGCCGGTCCAGGGTGAGCACCGGGGCGGGTGCCTCCCGGCAGAGCCGGGTGGAGGTGGCGAACCGCCATTCGTCGAGCATCGCGTCCCCGACGACCAGGACGGGTCGCCCGGACCACAGCTCGACGAGGTCGGTGGGACCGGCGCCGTCCGACGGCCCGGCGGGGCCCGCCGGTCTGGCATTGCCGGTGGGGCCAGCCAGGCCGGCGCGGTGCCGCCGGTCGTTGGACGAGGGCCGCATGGGGCAGCGGGTGCCCGGGACGGGCACGGTCAAACGTGCGGGTCGGTACATGTCGGGGATCACAGATAAATCGGTTGGCTTTCCGCCCCGGCATGGCAGAATGCTTGTAGCAAGCAACTATCGGATGGGGTGAGATCGGCGGTGCACACCGACCCGCCGACCGGTCCCGACGCGGAGCTCATCGCCCTCGGCAAGCAGTTCGGCGTCTTCCACCGGTCCGTGCACATGTTCTACCAACGGCTGCGGTTCGACCCGCCGCTGGAGCGGGCGGCGTACACCCTGCTGGTGCGGATCGCCGGCGACCGGCCGGCCCGGCTCAGCGTGCTCGCCGACGGCCTCGGCCTGGACCTGTCCACGGTGAGCCGCCAGGTCGCCGCGCTGGAGGCGGCCGGCCTGGCCACCCGTACGCCGGATCCCACCGACCGGCGGGCCAGCGTGATCGCGGCGACCGAGCTCGGCGTGCAGGTCTACACCCGCAACCGGGCGATCTGGGTGGGCGCGATGCGGGACCTGCTGGCCGACTGGACCCCGGCCGAGATGAGCGAGTTCGGGCGGCTGCTGACCCGGCTCAACGAGACGATCACCACCCGCTACGGGGGGACGGATCCGGCGGATCGCTGTCCGCGGGGGGAAGGGGAAACACCACAATGACGACCACCGAGGAGCGGGTCGCGCCAGCGCTCAGTCGCCGGCAGATCCTGCTGCTGCTGGCCAGCCTGATGACCGGCATGCTGCTGGCCGCGCTCGACCAGACCATCGTCGGGGTGGCGCTGCCCACCATCGTCGGCGAGCTGGGCGGGATCAACCACTACTCGTGGGTGGTCACCGCTTATCTGCTGGCGTCCACCGCGTCGACGCCGCTGTACGGCAAGACCGCCGACCTGATCGGCCGCCGACCGGTGTTCCTGTTCGCGATCGGGATGTTCCTGCTGGGCTCGCTGCTGGCCGGCATGTCGCAGAACATGACCCAGCTGATCGTCACCCGGGGCCTGCAGGGGCTCGGCGCCGGCGGCCTGATGACCCTGGCGTTCACCATCATCTCGGACGTGGTGTCGCCCCGTGACCGCGGGCGCTACCAGGGCCTGTTCGGCGCGGTCTTCGGCCTGTCGTCGGTGGCCGGTCCGCTGGCCGGCGGCTACTTCGCGGAGACGAACTGGCGCTGGATCTTCTACATCAACGTGCCGCTGGCCATCATCGCGATGGTCATCTGCTGGTATGTGATGCGGCTGATCCCGTTCCGGCGGCGGGACCACGCGATCGACTGGCTCGGCGCGACCCTGCTGGTGGCCGGGGTCAGCGCCATCCTGCTGGCGCTGAGCTGGGGCGGCGGCGAGTACGCCTGGGGATCCCCGGTGATCATCGGACTGTTCGCCGTCGGCGCGGTCCTCGCCGTGATTTTCCTCGTCCAGGAGTCCCGGGTCGCCGAGCCGATCCTGCCGCTGAGGCTGTTCCGGGAACCGACCTTCGCGCTGGCCAACGCCGCCGGCTTCGTGCTCGGTCTGGCCATGTTCGGCTCGATCATCTTTATCCCGCTCTACCTGCAGATCGTCAAGGGTGCCTCACCGACGGCCAGCGGTCTGCTGATGCTGCCGATGATGGCCGGCATCATCGTCACTTCGGTGGCCGCGGGGCGGGCGATGACCCGGTACGGCCGGTACAAGTGGTTCCCGGTGGCCGGCTCGGGGGCGCTGGTCGCCGGCGGTCTGCTCTTCACCCAGCTGGAGGTGACCAGCCCGCTCTGGCAGGCGTTCCTGGTGATGGTGGCGGTCGGCGTCGGGCTCGGGCTGTCCATGCAGTCGCTGGTGCTCGCCGTGCAGAACGCGATCCCGCTGCGCGACCTGGGTGCCGGCACTTCCACGGTGACCTTCTTCCGGACGCTGGGTGGCTCGTTCGGGGTCGCGATCCTCGGCGCGGTGCTCAATGCCCGGCTGACCGGCGAGATGGCCGACCGGATGCCGGCCGCGATCGCCCAGCTGCCGCCGGAGCAGGCCGCCAACATCGCTGCCGCCGGAGGCGCGGAGATCTCGATCGACCAGCCGGCGGTGATCCTGGCGTTGCCCGACCCGGTCCGGGAGGCCATCCAGTACGCCTTCGTGGAGTCGCTGCACACGGTGTTCCTGGTGACCGGCCTGGTCGCGGTGATCGCCGTACTGATCACGCTGGTGCTGCCGGACCGGGAGCTGCGCGGCGAGGTCGAGTCGCAGGCCACCTCCGCCGACCTCGCCGGATAGCCCGGCGCGGACCCGGGCCGGAAGGTCCGGTCCGCGCCGGCGTTACTTCAGCACCAGCTGGCCGGAGTGCTCGAAGGCGGCCAGGTCGGTGAGGGTCTCGCCGACGGTGCCGGCCAACGGTGCCGGCATCGCGGCGGGGGCGAAGAACCCGGCGTCGGTGGTCTCGTCGGTGACGGTCAGCAGCTCGCCGGCGAAGCCGTCGACCCGGAAACAGACCACGAACAGCTGGTACGTGTCGTCGAACATGTTGGTGAAGGTGTAGTCGGCGCCGGTGTGCATGGCGAACGGGGTGACCCCGGCGGCCCGCAGCCCGGTCTCCTCGTAGACCTCCCGGGCGGCGCAGCCGGCGATCGACTCACCGAGCTCCATCGCGCCGGCCGGTAGCGCCCACAGCCCGTTGTCCGACCGCCGGATCAGCAGCACCCGGTCGTCGGCGTCGCGGACCACGCAGCGGGCACCGACGAACATCAGGGTCCGGTCGCCGGCCAGCGCCCGCAGCTGTCCGAGGTACGAGTCCGCCCAGGAGATGCTGGCCATGGATCAACCTTAGGCGAGGCGGGCGCCGACGTTCGCGTGGCCGGACGACTGCAACTGCTCCGCGCCCGTTGGCGGGCTGGCCCTGACCTGCTACGCTTTCACCTGTCAGAAAAACATGACACGTGAAGGAGAGCGATGACCCCGGCCACGCCCTCCGGTGACGATCTGGTCGAGAAGCTGGCGGCGCTGGCCAACCCGCTGCGACTGCGGATCATCGCCAGGCTCGCCGCCGGCCGGGACTACGTAAGTCACCTGTCCCGCGAGATTGGTATCAGCCGCCCACTGCTGCACATGCACCTGCAACGGCTGGAGGCCGCCGGCCTGATCGCCGGAAGTCTCGAGCTGTCCGCGGACGGCAAGGCCATGAAGTACTACGAGGTCGTCGACTTCGACCTCCAGCTGACTCCGGCCGCGCTCGCCGAAGTGGCGGCCACCCTCACCGAACCGGACCCGTCCAGATCGAGTCCCGCCCGCAAGGAGAAGTCCTGATGTACGTCTTCGCCGCCGAGGGCGGCAACACCTGGCCAGATGTCGTGTTCATCCTCGGCGTACTGACCCTCGGCGTGTTCCTGATCGTGGTGGTCGTCGCCTCTCTGCACGAGTTTCGCAAGACGAAGCTGCTCGCCAGCCAGGAGGAGGCGATGCGTCAGCTTGTCCGCCGCTACGAGCAGCTCGCCGAGAACTCGGTCGACACGCAGCAGCGGGTCGCGGCCGACCTGGCCGAGCTGCGGACCAGGACCAGCGCCATCGAGCAGATCCTGCGGACCGTCGAATGAGCGCCGGTCGGACCACCCCGGTCACCGACACCATGCGGGCCGTCGTCCAGGACCGCTACGGGTCCGCCGAGGTACTGACCGTGCGGCAGCTGCCGTGTCCGCCCATCACGGACAAAGACCTGCTGGTACGGGTACAGGCTGCCTCGATCAACTACGCCGACCTGGTGTTCGTCACCGGTGAGCCGTACCTCGCCCGGTTGGCCTTCGGCCTGTCCGGCCCCCGGGCGAAGGTGCGCGGGCGCGACGTCACCGGCGAGGTCGTCGCGGTCGGCGCGGCGGTCTCCGGGTTCCGGCCCGGTGACCGGGTGTACGCCGAGATCGACAGCGGCAGCTTCGCCGAGTACGCCGCCGTCCCCGCCGACCGGGCCTGGCGTACCCCGGCCAACGTCACCCCGGTGCAAGCGGCGACGGTGCCGCTCGCCGGGGTCACCGCCTGGCAGGGGTTGCGGGACCACGGCCGGCTCCAGCCCGGTCAGCGGGTGCTGGTCAACGGGGCCTCCGGTGGGGTCGGCACCTTCGCGGTGCAGCTCGCCAAGGCGCTCGGTGCCGAGGTCACCGGGGTCTGCCGGGACCGCAACGTAGATCTGGTGCGCTCACTCGGCGCGGACGACGTGATCGACTACACCCGCGAGGACTTCACCCGGTCGGGTCGGCAGTGGGATCTGATCTTCGACGTGGCGGGTCGGCACCGGCTGACCGACTGCCGCCGGGCGCTGACCCCGCGCGGGACGTTGGTCCTGTGCGGCGGTACGGGCAGTCGCTGGTTCGGCCCGGTGGGCCGGCTGCTGCGGTCGAAGGTCTGGGCACCGTTCGTCAGCCAACGGGTGACCGGGTTCCTGGCCGCGCCCGGGCAGCAGCCGCTGCGGGAGCTGACCGAGTTGATCGAGGCCGGCCGGATGATCCTCCCGGTGGAGCGGACGTTTCCGCTGGACCGCGCGGCCGAGGCGGTGCGGTTCTTCGTCGAGGAGCACCCCCGGTCCAAGATCGTCGTCGAGGTGGCCCCGGCCGGCTCATGATCGACACGCGGTGGTCGGCGCGGGCACCCCGGCCGGGCCGCCGGTGCGCGACACTTGTCGACGACCCGACGGGCGGATCGGAGCCGTGGGCGGGGGTGGAGCCGTGAGCAGATCGGAGGTGGGCGACGTGCGGGGTCGGCGACGGGTCATGGCGCTGCTGGCCGCCGTCGCGGCGGTCGCCGCCACGGCGGGATGCACCGGATCGCGGTCCGCCGAGCCGGCGATGGTGCCGGTCGTCCCCGAGCGGGCCGCGTCGGCCGCGCCCACCGAGCAGTTGCGGGTCGAGGTGCTGGCCCGCTACCCGCACGACACCGCCGCGTTCACCCAGGGGCTGGAGCTGGCCGGATCGGACCTGTACGAGGGCACCGGCCAGTACGGCGAGTCCGAGTTGCGGGTCGTCGACCTGGCCAGCGGCACGGTGCGGCGCCGGGTGAGCCTGCCGGAGACCGCCTTCGGTGAGGGCATCACCGTGCTGGAGTCGCGGATCTGGCAGATCACCTGGCGGGAGGGGATCGCGTACGAGCGCGACCGGGAAACCCTCGACGTGCTGCGCGAGGTGACCTACGACGGCGAGGGCTGGGGCATCTGCCACGACGACGCGGCGGACCGGCTGGTGATGAGCGACGGCACCGACCGGCTCACCTTTCGCGACCCGGCCACGTTCGACCCGACCGGGTCGGTCACGGTGACCCGCGACGGTACGCCGCTGCGTGACATCAACGAGCTGGAGTGCGTCGACGGGCAGGTCTGGGCGAACGTCTGGCGGACCGACGAGATCGTCCGGATCGACCCGGCGACCGGGCAGGTGGTCGCCGAGGTCGACGCCGGTGACCTGCTGACCGGTGCGGAGCAGGCCGGAGTGGACGTGCTCAACGGCATCGCGGCGGTGCCCGGCACCGACGATTTCCTGATCACCGGTAAGTACTGGCCGGCGCTGTTCCGGGTCCGGTTCGTCCCAGGCTCCTGAGTCCTGGCGCGGCGCTGTCGGCGCCGTCGGCGCTGCCCGGTGGCCGCTGGTCAGCGCGGTGCACCGACGACGGCGCGAAGCGCGATGTCGACGGAGGCCTGCAGCTCCTCGCGGCTGGCGCCGGCCGCCGCCTGGACGGCGTGTCCCTCGCTGAGCGCCATCACGAACCGGGCCAGCGCCCGGGCGTCCACCCCGTCGGGCAGGTCGCCGTCCTCGGCCGCGCGGGACAGCCGTGCGGCCACGGCGGCTTCGGTGGCGGCCCGGCCGGCGGCCAGCATCTCGGAGATCCGGGCGTTCTCCGGCGAGCAGCTCAGGCCGCCCTGGACGGAGAAACAGCCGGCCGGGTGGCTGTCGGCGGTGAGGCCGTCGGCGCTGGCGCGCAGGAGAGCTTCTATCGCGGCGTACGCGGTGGGCTGGTCGAGCGCGGTGCGCACGGTGGCCAGCTGAGCGTCCTGGTAGCGGGCGAGGGCGCGCTGGAACAGCTGCTCCTTGCTGCCGAACGCGGCGTACAGGCTCGGCCGGTTGATGCCCATCGCGGCGGTGAGGGTGCTCAGCGAGGCGCCTTCGTAGCCGTACCGCCAGAAGACCTCAGTGGCCCGGTCGAGGACCGCTTCCTCGTCGAAGGCCCGGGGTCGGCCGGCGGGGTGTGTCCCTGTGCCCATGCGCCCACTTTACCGCTCGGTACAGATCGTGACCGGGGTCACCAACCGATCGGTACAGAACCTGTTACGGTTCCTCCCAACCGATCGGTACAGAATGAGGGGCGGACCGTTTCCGCCGCCGCTGGGAGGAGACACATGTCAGTCGCACTGGTCACCGGCGCCAACAAGGGTCTGGGCTTCGAGACCGCCCGGCAGCTTCTCGCGTTGGGCCACACCGTCTACCTGGGCGCCCGCGACATCGAGCGGGGCGAGCGGGCCGCCGCGACGCTGGGCGCGCGGTTCGTGCAACTCGACGTCACCGACGACGCATCGGTACGCGACGCCCTGGCGGTGGTCGCCTCGGCCGAGGGCCGCCTCGACATCCTGGTGAACAACGCGGGCGTCCTCGGACTCGACGCCGCCGACGGGCCGGCGGCCCTGCGGGTGTTCGACACCAACGCGGTCGGCATCTACCGCGTCACCGAGGCGGCGTTGCCCCTGCTGCGCAAGTCCGAGAACGCCACGGTGGTCACGGTGTCGAGCAGCATGGGTTCCTTCTGGGCGGTGACCAATCCACAGCGCCCGGAGTTCGGCATACCGGCGGCGCTGTACGCGGCGTCCAAGGCGGCGGCCACCATGCTCACCGTCCAGTACGCAAAGTCCGAGCCGGGCATCAGGTTCAACGCGGTCGAACCCGGCTTCACCGCCACCGACATGACGGCCGCCATGGCCGGCGGACGGCCAGTGGCGGACAGCGCCCGGATCATCGTGCACTGGGCCACCCTCGACGCCGACGGTCCAACCGGGACCTTCCACGACGAGTCCGGTCCGTTGAGCTGGTAACGAGCAGGAGAGGGACGGTGACAACGACGATCGGGATCATCGGTGCCGGCGAGGTCGGCAGCCAGATCGCGCGGGCGGCGGTGTCGGTCGGATACCAGGTCGTCATCGCCAACTCCCGGGGACCAGAGACGCTGTCGGGCCTCGTCGCCGAGCTCGGCCCGACGGCGCGGGCGGCGTCCGCCGCGCAGGCTGCGGCAGCAGGGGACTTCGCCGTCGTGGCGGTGCCTCTCAAGGTCGTCAACGACATGCCGGTCGAGGAACTCGCCGGCAAGATCGTGCTGGACACCAACAACTACATGGTCTGGCGCGACGGCAACATCCCGGTCCTCGACTCCGGAGAGAAAACGGTCCACGAGTTACGTCAGGAACAACTCCCGACGTCCAAGATCGCCAAGGCGTTCACCCACATCCAGGCTCCCCGGCTACTCACCGCCGGCCGGCCGGCGGGTGCCCCCGACCGGCTGGCGCTGTCGGTGTCGAGTGACTTCCCGGACGCCGTGGCGCTGGTGACGCGGCTGTACGACCAGTTCGGGTTCGACACCGTCGACAACAGCCCGCTGAGCGAGTCCTGGCGCAGTGGTCCGGGCCAACCCGCCTGGCTCCGGCACGCAGATCAGAATCGTGACGAGTTGATCGTCAACCTGAGCAAGGCGCGGCGGGTGATCCCGGGCTGACCTGCGGACCCCTGGGTTGACCTGCGGTTCGACCATGCTAGCTTGCCGACATGAAAACCGTTACCGTTTCCGTCGGGCTGGCGGTGGTGCTGGCGGTCGGCTTGACCGGCTGCGCCACCGCCAGCCCCGACGCCGGCACCGCCACGTCCCCGGCGGCTGACGTCGTCGAGATCACCAACTGCGGCACCACGCTGACCATCGCCGCACCGCCGCGCCGGGCCCTCGCCATGGAGCAGAACGCCACCGAGATCCTGCTCAGCCTCGGCCTGGCCGACCGCATGATCGGCACCAGCTACCAGACAGACCCGGTGCTGCCCGAACTCGCCGACGACTACGCGGCCGTACCGGTGCTCGCCGACCTCTACCCCAACCGCGAAGCCGTCCTCGACGCCGCGCCCGACTTCGTCTACTCCACCTTCACCTCCGCGTACAGCCCGGAGGCCGCCGGCCCGCGCGCCGACCTGGCCGCCCTCGACGTGCCCGCCTACCTGTCCCGCTTCGCCTGCGAGGACCCCGCCACCGGCGAGAGCGCGGTCGACTTCGACGGCATCTTCGCCGAGATCACCGAGATCGCCACCATCTTCGGCGTCACCGAGCGGGGCGAGGCACTCGTCGCCGACCAGCGTGGCCGGCTCGACGCCGCCATCGCGGAGGCCACCGCACCGGCCGACACCAGCCTGCTCTGGTACTACTCCGGCACCGCCACCCCGTACGTCGCCGGATCCGGCGGACTGCCCGACGCGATCAGCACCCAGCTCGGCGTCACCAACGCCTACGGTGACGCCGAACAGACCTGGCCGGCCGGCAGCTGGGAGGAGATCGCCGCCCGCAACCCCGACGTCATCGTGCTGGCCGACCTGACCCGGGGCGGCGACGGCGACAGCGCCCAGGCGAAGATCGACTACCTGCGGAGCAACCCGACCACCGCCGAACTCGACGCCGTCAAGGCCGGCCGGTTCATCACCGTCTCCGGATCCTCGATGGACCCGTCCGTACGCAGCGTCACCGCCGTCGAAGCGGTCGCCGCCGGCCTCGCCCAGCTCACCGACTCCTGAGGAACAATCTGATGACCGACCTGATGACCGACCAGTTCACCCCGGCCGACGCGCGTCGACTGCTCGACCTGTGGGACACCCAGCAGGCGGCGTACGTCGCCCACCGGGAGAACCGCTTCCAGGCGATGCGCGACGTGCTGCGGCTGCACCTCGGCGACCGGCCGGCCACCGTACTCGACCTGGCCTGCGGACCCGGCGCCCTCACCGACCGGGTGCTCACCGAACTGCCCGCCGCCCGCTGCGTCGCCGTCGACTACGACCCGATGCTGCTGCGCATCGCCACCGCCGCGCTCGCCGACCACGGCGACCGCGCCGACGTGCGCGACCTCGACCTGGTCGCCGTCGACTACGACCCGATGCTGCTGCGCATCGCCACCGCCGCGCTCGCCGACCACGGCGACCGCGCCGACGTGCGCGACCTCGACCTGGTCGCCGACGACTGGGCCGACCGGCTCGGCGTCGACACCGTCGACGCGGTGGTCAGCTCCACCGCCCTGCACTGGCTCTCCCCGGCGCAACTGCTCGCCGTCTACACCGCCGCCGCCCGGCTGCTACGCCCCGGCGGAATCCTGCTCAACGCCGACCACCTGCGGTTCGGCCCCGAGCAGCCGACCCTGGCGACGCTGGCCCAGCGGCACGACGAGCAGACCCAGCAGGCCGGCTTCGCCGCCGGCGCGCTGCGCTACGACGCCTGGCACACCGAGGCGGCCCGCACCCCCGCCCTCGCCGCCCTGACCGACGAGCGGCAGCGGCGCTTCGCCGACCGGCCGCAGCAGCCTGCCGCGCCGCTGCAGTTTCACCTCGCCGCGCTGCGTACCGCCGGCTTCGCCGAAGTCGGCACCATCTGGCAGTACCTCGACGACCACGTGGTGTTCGGCCGCCGATGACCATCGCGCCGCCACGGGCGAGTCCCACCCGGGTGCGGGCAGCACGGGGTGCCCGCACCCGGGGGCCGGTCCTCGTCCTGGCCCTGGCCGTCCTGACCCTGAGCGTCGCGGCCGCGACCACCATCGGCACCGCCGACCTGACCGTCGCCGACGTGTTCCGCACCCACGCCGTCCACCTCGGACTGCCGGTGACCGGGCTGCCGCCGCTGGCCGACAGCATCGTGTGGAACCTGCGTACCCCCAGGGTCCTGCTCGCCGGCCTGGTCGGCGGCGGCCTCGCGGTCTGCGGCGCGGTCCTGCAGGCGTTGACCCGCAACCCGCTGGCCGACCCGTACCTGCTGGGCATCTCCGCCGGTGCCTCGACCGGCGCGGTGTCGGTGCTGGTCTTCGGCCTCGGCGTCGGCACCGCCGCGCTCACCGGCGGCGCGTTCGTCGGCGCCGTCGCTGCGTTCGCCGCCGCCCTGACCATGGCCGGCCGACGATGGACCGAACCGTCCCGGATCCTGCTCGCCGGGGTCGCCGTCGGCCAACTCTTCGCCGCCGTCACCAGCCTGATCGTGGTCTCGGCCGCCTCACCGCAGCAGACCCGGGGCGTCACCTTCTGGCTGCTCGGTTCGCTGACCATGGCCAGCTGGCCGTCGGTGGCGCTGGCCGCCGCGGTCACCACCGTGGCGGTGGGAATCTGCTGGGCGGCCACCCCGGCGCTGGACGCGTTCACCTACGGCACCGACGTCGCCCAGTCCCTCGGTTTCGCCCCGGCGAAGGTCCGGGCGGCGCTGTTCACAACCACGGCGCTGTTGGCGGCGGTCCTCGTCGCGGCGAGCGGCGCGATCGGCTTCGTCGGGTTGACCGTGCCGCACGCCGCCCGGTACCTGGTCGGCTCCCGGCACCGGATCCTGCTGCCCACCTGCGCGATCATCGGCGCCACCTTTCTGATCTGGGCGGACACCGCCGCCCGGACCGTGTTCGCGCCGCAGGAGGTGCCGGTCGGGGTGGTCACCGCGCTGCTCGGGGTGCCGGCGTTCGCGCTGCTCATCCGCCGTCGGCAGGCGCCGGCATGAGACTGCGGGCAGAGAAGATCACCTGGGCGGTACGCGGGAAGCCGCTGCTCGCCGACGTCACCCTCGACGCGCCCGACGGCACCCTGGTCGGGCTGCTCGGCCCGAACGGCTCCGGCAAGTCCAGCCTGCTGCGGGTGCTCGCCGGCCTGCAGCGGCCCGACACCGGGCGGGTGCTGCTCGACGGAGTCGACGCGACGACCGTCCCGCGCCGGACACTGGCCCGGACATTGGCCCTGGTCACCCAGCACACGGCGGCCGACGTGGACATGTCGGTACGTGACGTACTGCTGCTGGCCCGGATCCCGCACCGCCCGCTGCTCGCTGGTACGTCCGCCGACGACCTCGCCCGCGCCGAACGAGCCCTGGCCGAGGCCGGGCTGCCCGGGTTCGGGGACCGTCGCTGGTCGTCGCTGTCCGGCGGCGAACGTCAACGAGTCGACATCGCCCGTGCGCTGCTGCAGCAGCCGCAGGTGCTGCTGCTCGACGAGCCGACCAACCACCTGGACATCCGCCACCAGCTGGACCTGCTGGAGCGGCTGGCGGCCGGATCGACGACCGTGATAGCGGCGCTGCACGACATCAACCTGGCGGCCCGGTTCTGCGATCAGATCGTGCTACTGCACGCCGGCCGGGTGATGGCCGCCGGCCCGCCGGAGCAGGTGCTGACTCCGGCCCGGATCGCCGAGGTCTACCAGGTGACCGCCGACGTCGATGTGGACTCCGGTGGTCACATCCGTGTCCATCTACGTCAGAGCATTGACTCAGTCTACTTAGGCTAGCCGAATTAGGAACCATCGTTTACTCATTGACAGTGAGTGATCCACCCCGTAGCGTCACGATCCACTTGACTTTCGGTGGTCTCTACGGGGGAGGACCGGATGACAGTCGTTCACTGGCGCGCATCGAAAGGCAGACAGCGGCGAGCGGTGGCGGTGGCGACCGCAGCGGCGCTGCTGATGACCGTCGCGACCGTGATCACCGCCGAGGACCCGGGGCGGTTCGACGCGGTGCTCGCCGCACCTGGCACGGCGCAGGGGCGAGCCCTGCAGGCCGCCCGGGACAGCGGTAAGCCGGTCCGCGTCGACGGGCAGACCTCGGAGACCACCGAGGTGTGGGCCCGCCCGGACGGTCAACTCGAGGCACGAATCGCCGCCGACGTCGTCCGGGTCCGCCGCAACGGTGCCTGGGTGCCGGTCGACCTGCGGCTGAGCCGGGCCGCCGACGGCAGCATCGCGCCCGCCGCACACCCGAACGACCTACAGATCTCCGGTGCCCGCCCGGCCGGCACTCACGAGCTGGCCGCCGTCGGCCACGACGCCGCCCGAATCGCGATGAGCTGGACCGGCGCACTGCCGGAGCCGCGGCTCGATGGGCCCGTCGCCACCTACCCCGACGTACTGCCCGATGTAGACCTGATGGTTCGGGCCACCCGGACCGGGTTCGAGCAACTGCTCACTGTGCACGACCGCGACGCCGCCGACCGGATCCGCGAGATCCCCCTCACGCTGACCGGGCCGGGCATCGCCGGGCACCGCCACGACGAACTCGGTGGCATCACCCTGACCGGTGCCGACGGTGACCCAATCGCCACCGTCCCGGCACCCGCCATGTGGGACGCGCAGACCACCCCGGCCGGCACACCGGCCCGCACGGCACCGATCGACACCACGGTCACCGCCCGCGCCGACGGCGTCGACCTCGTGTTGCGCCCCGCCACCGACTGGCTGGACTCGCCCGACACCGTCTACCCGGTGACCCTCGACCCGACGGTCGCCCCACTGTCCACCACCTTTGACGCGTACGTACGGGAAAGCGTCACCACGGACCAGAGCGGCACCGACGACCTGCAGATCGGGCTGCTAGCCACCAGCCCACCGACGATCACCCGATCGTTCGTCACCTGGAACGCGGCGGTGCTCGCCGGCAAGCAGATCAACTCGGCGACCGTCCACTTCTGGAACTGGTGGTCGCACACCTGCACCCCGAAGGCATGGGAGATCTGGTCCACCGGCGCGGCCAGCACCGCCACCCGGTGGACCAACCAGCCGCAGTGGCTGCACCACGAAGCCAGCTCCACCATGACCAAGGGCTACGACTCCAGCTGCGACGACGGCTGGTCGACGATCAGCGGCACCGGGTTCTTCCAGCGGGCCGCGACCGCTGGGGCGAGCCAGGCCCACATGGGCATCCGGGCCACCGACGAGACCGACACGGCAACCTTCAAGCAGTTCCGCTCCCGGGACACCTCCGCTTCCTCGCAGGTGCCGTACGCCGTCGTTACGTACAACTCGTGGCCGACGGTGACCGCCCGGTCGACGGTGCCGGCCACCGCCTGCGTCACCGGCACCAACCGGCCACTGGTCAACACCTTGACCCCGCAGCTGCAGGCCAGCGTCGCCGACGACGACGGCACCGCGATGTCGGTCGAGTTCGAGTGGTGGGCGGTCGGCGCCACGGCGCCGCTCGGCGGCCAGACAGTCGGCACCGTCGCCTCCGGTGCCACCGCGAGCGTCACCGTGCCGGCCGGCGCGTTCCTCGACGGTGGCCGCTACCAGTGGCGGGTGCGGGCCGACGACGGCGTCAGCGGCAGCGCCGTGTGGTCCGACTTCTGCGAGATGACCGTCTACGTGACCGTGCCACCAGCGGAAGGCTGCGTCGGCGGAGTCGCCAACGATTACGACGGCGACGGAGTGGCCGACGTGGCGATCGCCGACCCGGAAGCCACCGTCGCCGGGCAGGCCGAGGCCGGCCAGGTGCACGTGCGCTACGGCGGCAGCGGCACCGTCGACACCCTGCACGAGAACAACATCCAGGGATCCGGGGCCGCCGGGGCCGGCGACCAGTTCGGCGCGGCGTTGGCCAGTTACGACGTGAACAACGACGGCTGCACCGACCTGGCCGTCGGGGTGCCGTACGACGATCTCGGCGGACAGGCCGACGGCGGCCTGGTGTACCTGCTGCTCGGCTCCACGGACGGGCTCGCCGGTGGCCCGTCGTCGATCATGCTGCACCAGAGTCAGTCGGAGTTCCCGGAGACAGCCGAGGCCGGCGACTGGTTCGGGTTCTCCCTCGCCGCCGGGCACACCGTGGTCGGTGAGCCGTTTCTGCTGATCGGCGCGCCCGGTGAGGACGTCGGCACCGCAGTCGACACCGGCGTGGTGCACTACCTGCGGGGCACCGGGAACATTCTGCTCAGCCAGGGCGGCAACGGTGTGGTCGGCGCGCTGGAGAACGACGACAGGACCGGCTATGCGCTGGCCGCGTCGAGCCATCACTTCGCCATCGGCTCGCCGGGCGAGGCGATAGGCGCCGAGGTCTTCGCCGGCGCGGTCAATGTCTTCAGCCACCAGTACACCTCCGGCCTCCCCACCCTGGTCGGCGCGATCGACCAGGACCGGGCCGGCGTGTGGGGCACCTCGACCGCGAACGACACGTTCGGCAAGTCGCTGTCCATGGTCGACTACCGTGCTGCCGGTGCGCCCGCCGGCGGGACCGACTCGTTCCTCGCCGTCGGCGCTCCCGGTAAGGAGTACGGTGCCGCCGGCATCGCCGACACCGGCGTCGTACAGCGGTTCCACGTCACCGACAGCGGATTCACCGAGCTGCCGGTCCTCGCCCAGCACATCGTCGGCGTACCCAGCGGCGACGAGGAGGGTGACTACTTCGGTGAGCGGATCCACCTCGTCAACCTGGCACCCGGATCGGCCGCGACCGCGCAGAATCTGCTGCTGGCTGTCGGCGCTCCCGGTGAGGACACCGGGTCGGCCGCTGACGCCGGAGTGATCCGGGTGTTCGGTGCGGCCGCGGACCCGATCACCGGCTACGCGACCGTGGAACGGGTGTCCGGTGCCCTGCCCGGGGCACCGGCCGCGCAGGAACTACTCGGCCTGGCGATCGCCGGCAACCAGACCCATCTGCACGTCGCCAGCCCGTACTCCGACCAGGCGGTCTACGCCATCCCCTGGTCGACGCTGGCCGCCGGGTCGGCGACGCCCGAGCACGTGTGGCGGGCCGGCGAAGGCGGCTTCCCCGCCGGAGCGGTCGCCTTCGGGACGGCGGTCGACTGATGGCCATCGACAGGTGGAACGGCGTGACGGGGGAGGACCGCGACATGATCGGTGGCAACACGAAGTTCAGTGGCCGACGCCGGCTCGGGCTGAGCCTCGGCCTGGCCGGGCTGCTGGCCGCGTACGCGGTGGTGGCCAGCCCGGCGACGGCGGCCCCGGACCGGACGGAGCAGGCCGCCCCCGCACCGGCGGCGGAGTCGGACGAACCGGCACCGGCAACGGCTGTGGACGGCGCGGAGCCGGTCCGGCAGACCGAAGCCGAGGCGTTCGCCCACGCCGTCGAGATCGGAGAGCGGGTCGAAATCGGTGCCCTGCAGAGTGAGAGCACCCAGACGTTCGCCAACCCGGACGGCACGCTGACTTCGGTGCAGCACGCCCAGCCGTTCCGGGTGGTCCGCGACGGCCAATGGGTGCCGACCGACGCAACCCTGGTCACCGCCGCCGACGGCAGCATCGGCCCCCGGGCCGCCACCCTCGGGCTGCGGCTCTCCGGTGGTGGCGACACCCCGCTGGTACGGGTGGAGCGCGCCGGCCGCAGTATGACCCTCGACTGGCCCGGTGCCCTGCCGGAGCCGACGGTCGACGGTGACCAGGCCGTCTACGCCGAGGTGCTGCCCGACGTGGACCTGGTGGTCGACGTCGAGGTCACCGGCTTCTCACACGTACTCGTGGTCAAGACCCCGGAGGCGGCACAGCAGCCGGAGCTGGCCGAGCTGGAGTTCGGCCTGGCCACTGCCGGGCTGACCGTGCAGGACGGCCTCGAAGGTGGGCTGGCGGCCGTGGACACGGTGTCCGGCGCACCGGTGCTGGAGGCCGCAGCACCGGCGATGTGGGACTCGGGTGACGACGCCGCCGGCACCGACGCCGCGACGCCGGGCCGGACCGCTCCCGACACCGGAGACGTGACCGGCGTCGACGCCACCGAGTCCGCCCCGCCGGGTGCCAGCCAGGCGCCGATCGGCTGGCGGATCGACGGCGACACCCTCACCCTGCTGCCCGACCAGGCGATGCTCACCGACCCCGACACCCGCTGGCCGGTTTACATCGACCCGGTCTGGCAGGACACCCGCAGGAGCGACTGGGCGATGGTCGCCAGCGGATACCCACACATGTCGTACCACAAGTTCTCCGGCACCGAAGGCGTCGGCGACTGCCCGGTCGACTCCGGGCAGTGCAACAAGGTCGGGAAGAAGCGGATCTACTACGCGCTGCCCACGCCGTACGCGGGGCGGACCATCCTGAGCGCGGAGTTCCGGGTGACGATGACCCACACGTACAACTCGACCCCGAAGAACGTCTCGTTGTACCGGGCGTCGTCCGGCATCAGCTCCGGAACGAACTGGAACAACAAGCCGGCGCTCGGCGTCCTGCTGCAGACGAAGGCACCGACCGCGAAGAAGAACTCCTGCACCTCGACGAACCAGAACGTCGGCTTCACCGCCACTGCAGCGGTGCGGGAAGCTGTGACCAAGGGCTGGTCGACGACCACGTTCGGGCTCGCCGCCACGGACGAGAACGACCAGACGGCGTTCAAGCGGTTCTGCGGAAACGCGCTCCTGGCTGTGCACTACAACCGGACACCGAGCCAACCGAAGCAGTCCGAGTTGACCATGTCACCCGGTGGCCAGTGCGTCACCGGCGCCAACCGACCGTACGTGGACACCCCGCCGACGCTGTTCATGGTGCTACGCGACCCGGACCACAGCTCGTCGCACACCGAGGATGTCCGGGGCCAGATCCTCTACTACTGGTACGACTCGGCCGGCACCCGGATCAACAACTACGTCACCACCGGCTGGAAGGCCAGCGGCTCCCGCTTCCAGTACACCCTGCCATCGAACATCCCGCAGAACACACCGGTCACTTGGGAGGTCCGGGCCGGCGACTCGGAGGTCTGGGGGCCGTGGAGCTGGGAAGGCAGCACTCAGACCGCCTGCCAGTTCGTCTACGACTCCACCGCTCCGGCCGCGCCGGACATCGACTCGCCGGAGTATCTGCCACTCGACGCCGGTGAGCACACCAGCGCCTGCGTCGAGGACGACCAGCACCGGGGCGGGGTCGGCATCTACGGCACCTTCACCTTCGACTCGGTCTCCACCGACACCGTCCGCTACCTGTACGGGTTCAACACCAATCCGTTGCCGGACAACGAACTGGTGCCGACCAGCCCTGGCGGCCCGGTGTCACTGCGCTGGATGCCAGTCGACGACGCCCCGAACATCGTCACGGTGCAGGCGGTCGACCAGTCCGGCCTGCGGTCGGCGATCGCCACCTGCGTGTTCTCCGTGCCGACCCGGCTGGCGGCAGGCGAATGGGGGCTCGGCGAGGCAGCCGGTGCCGCGTCGGCCGAGGACGCCCGGGGCAACCATCCGGCGGTCGCCGGAGCCGGGGTGACGTTCGGAGTGTCCGGGCCGGGCTGCGGTGACTCCGGCTCCGAGTGCCAGTTCGACCGGGCAATCCAGTTCACCGGCGACGCCGCCGACAGCTACCTGGCCACCACCAGCTCGGCGCTGGTCGACACGTCGAGCGGGTTCGGAGCCAGCGCCTGGGTGCGGCTCACCGACGACACCACCGACCGGGTCGCGGTCAGCCAGGACGGCAGCGGCGAGCCCGGCTTCACCCTCGGCTTCGACGCCGCCACCGGCAAGTGGGAGTTCGCGATCCCGTCGACGGACGTGCTGTCGCTGGGCGGCTGGTCGGTGACCAGCACCGCCCCGGCGATTCGCGACGAATGGACTCATCTGGCGGCCGCGTACGACCCGGAGCTCAAGACGATGACGCTGTACGTCAACGGACACGTCCAGCCGACCGTGCCGCGCCGGTCGGCCTGGAAGTCCCGGGGCGCGGTGCAGATCGGTCGGGCGTACGCCCGCAGTGGCCACACCGCCGGCTGGGCCGGCGAGCTGGCCGACATCGCCGTCTACGACCGGGTGCTGGTGCCCCGAGAGGTCAGCGAGCTGTCCACACTGCGGCCGATCCGCCTCGGCTACTGGCCGTTGGACGACGTCTCCGGCGACCGCAGCCCCGAATACGACGACGAGAACGGTCAGGAGCTGCTGTTGGAAAACGGTGCCCACCTGTACGCACCGGATGTCGACGCGGATCCGTTCGCCGAGTTGCCGTTGGTCGGCGGCGGGCATCTGGTGCTCGACGGGATCGACGACCGGGCCCGGACGGAGTCACCGGTGGCGGTGACCGACGGCAGCTTCACGGCTGCCGCCCGGGTGCGGTTGCCCAGCCCGACCTGCGGCGACCGGGATCAGGCGGTGCTCTCCCAGGCGGGCACCGTCGCGAGCGGATTCGTCATCCGCTGCGGCAGCGCCAACCGCTGGGAGCTGGTGCTGCCGCACAGCGACAACAACGACCCGCAGACCACACTGGTCTTCGATGGTGAACAGTTGCCAAGCGCCGACCAGTACGGCCAGCACCTAGCGGTGGTCTACGACGCGTTCCGCAACGAGCTGCGGCTGTTCGTCAACGGCGAGGTCGCCGTGACCGCCGCCGCCACCTACACCGCCGGCTGGCGGGCGGACGGACCCCTGCAGGTGGGCCGGGCGCTGCACAACGGCGGCTTCGGCCAGTACCTCGGCGGTGTCGTCGACGAGGTACGCGTCTACACCGGGATCGCCGACGACGAGACGATCCAGCTGATGACCTCCATCGATCCGAACCCGTACCTCTGACCCGATGCCTCGCTTTCCCGCCCGCTTCGCCCGGCCCTTTGGAGTGGTGATGAGTTCCCGGATTCTGGCTACGACCCCGGTCAGCCGTCAACGGCTGACCGCCGGTGTCACCTGGGCAACGGCGGTCGTCATCGCCGCCGGCCTGCTGCAGGGGGTGGAGAGCCCGGCCCGAGCCGAGCCGACCTCCGGGGCACCGGCCGTCCAGCAACATGACGAACCGGCTCCGGACCGCCCGGCGGCTCCGGTGCCGCCCCGCGAGCCGAACCCGGTTGTGCAGGCGGCGCTGCGTACCGCACCGGAGGTTGCCTGGCCGGCGGCCGGGACGGTGGAGGTGCCGGCAACGCCGGTGGCCAGTCCGACCAGTGGGGCAGGCCGGGCGGCCGGCACCGCGCCGCCGAGCAGAGTGCGGGTGCAGACCCTCGACCGCGCGGTGTCGACGAAAGCGAAGGTCGACGGACCGGTCACCCGGATCGGGCGGGCCGCCGGCGAGACCGGTGCCGGCACCGTCCGGGTGGCGTTGAGCTATGCCGGGATCGCCGATGCGTACGGCGGCGACTTCGGTTCCCGACTGCGGCTGGTCCGGTTGCCCGAGTGCGCGTTGACCACGCCGGACGCGTCGGCGTGTGCGCCGGAGCCGGTACCGGCGGTCAACAACGCGGGAACCGACACCCTTACCGCCACGATCGACGTCGGTGCCGGCTCGGCGCTGTTCGCAATGGTCGCTTCGGAAGCTTCGGCGCAGGGCAGCTTCGGCGCGACCGAGTTCGCGCCGTCGTCGAAGTGGAACGTGTCACCGTCATCGGGTGCGTTCAACTGGTCGTACCCGATGCGGGTGCCGCCGGTGCCGGGCGGGCTGACCCCGTCGGTGGTGCTCGGCTACAACTCGCAGGCCACCGACGGGCGGACTGCGACCACCAACAACCAGGGCTCCTGGCTGGGCGAGGGCTTCAGCTACGACCCCGGGTACGTCGAACGCCGCTACAACACCTGTCTTGACGACGGCCGTGACGGCATGGGCGACCTGTGCTGGGCGCACGACAACGCCGTACTGATGCTCAACGGGCGGTCCAGCACGCTGGTGCGGACCGGCAGCACCTGGCGGTTCGCCAACGACGACGGGTCGAAGATCGAGCGGTACAGCGGGACGGTCGACGGCGCCGTCAACGGTGACAACGACCGCGAGTTCTGGAAGGTCACCACGATCGACGGCACCGAGCACTACTTCGGGCTGAACCGGCTGCCCGGATGGGCGTCCGGCAACGCCGAAACCAACTCGGTGTGGACGGTGCCGGTCTTCGGCGACGACAGCGGCGAACCCTGCTACAACTCGACACTGGCGAACGCCTGGTGCCACCAGGCCTGGCGGTGGAACCTCGACTACGTCAAGGACCGGCACGGCAACGTCACCTCGTACTTCTACGAGCGGGAGACGAACCACTACGCGCTGCGGGCGCAGACCACCGTCAACGGCACTGCGTACCACCGAGGTGGTTGGCTCAAGCGGATCGACTACGGCCAGCGGCACAACGCGGTCTACTCCACCCCGGCACCGGCCCGGGTGGTATTCACCGACGCCGAACGGTGCATCCCGAGCGGCAGTATCACCTGCGCGCCGGGTCAGTTGAACAACAGCACGGCCAACTCCTGGCCGGACGTGCCGTGGGACCGCAACTGCGCTGCCGGAACCCACTGCACAGCCGGCCAGTCGTCACCCAGCTTCTGGACCCGCAAGCGAGTCAGCCAGATCACCACCGAGATCCGCACCACCAGCGGATGGACGCCGGTCGACTCGTGGAACCTGACCCACCTGTTCACCAACAACGCCGACGGCAGCCGGTCGCTGTGGCTGCACAAGATCGACCACCAGGGCCGCTACGGTGGCGGCGACCCGCTGACCGTGCCCTCGGTCGAGTTGGGCCCGCTGCAGCTGCCCAACCGGATCGACATCCCTGGCGACAACGTCGCCCCACTGATCCGGCCTCGACTGACCACCGTCTACACCGACTCCGGCGGTCAGGTCGATGTCACCTACAAGTCGCCGGACTGCTCGGCCAACTCGCTGCCGACCCCCGGCAACAGCACCCGCCGCTGCTACCCGGTGAAGTGGTCGCCGAGCGGCGAGGTGAATCCGATCACCGACTGGTTCCACAAGTACGTCGTTGAGTCGGTCACCGAAACGGACCGCACGAACGTCGAGCCCGGCACCGCCCTGGCCCCGGACATGGTGACCAGCTACGAGTATCTGGGCGACGCGGCCTGGCGGCACGCCGACCCGGACGGCATCGGTGACACCGAGTTGCTGACCTGGAACCAGTGGCGCGGCTACGAGAAGGTGCGCGTCCGGCGCGGCGACGGCGAGACCTTCACCACCCGCACCGAGCACACCTATCTGCGCGGCATGCACGGCGACAAGAACCCGGCCGGCGGCACCCGCACGGTCACCCGTACCGACTCGGTCGGCACTTCCCACACCGACCACGACGAACTCGCCGGCTTCGAGATCGAGACCGCCGTCTACAACGGCTCCCAGGTCAGCAGCAAATCGGTGACCAGCCCGTGGCGTTACGAGACCGCCAGCTACAGCCGGCCGTGGGGCACCGATCGGGCGTTCTTCGTCAAGCCGCGGGTCAGTCGGGGCTTCACCGCGCTGGCTGGCGGCGGCTGGCGGGAAACGAAGTCGATCACCACCTACGACCCGGCGACCAGCGGATACACCGACCCGGTCGGGCGGGTCACGCAGGTCGAGGATCTCGGCGACGTCAGCACCGCCGCCGACGACCAGTGCACCCGGACCACCTACGCCGACAACCACAGCCTGCGGCTACGGACCCTGGTCGCCCGGGAGGAGACCGTGTCGGTCGCCTGCTCGGTCACCAACCCCGACCTGGCCACCCAACTGCTCACCGACAACCGGACCTCGTACGACGGCCAGGCATACGGTGCGACGCCGACCAAGGGCAACGCCACCCGGATCGAGAAGCTCGCCAGCCACAGCGGTTCCGCCGCGAGCTATGTCACCGTCGGTGAAGGCACCTTCGACATGTACGGCCGGCCGCTGACGGCGCAGGACGGCTCCGGCGCGGTCACCAACATCGCCTACACCGAGACGAACGGTCTGACCACCCGCAAGATGGAGACTGGGCCGCAGATCCGGGTCGGCACCGCCGACACCCGGTTCATCGCGACCACCGACTACCACCCGGCGTGGGGACAGCCGGTCACCCAGATCGACTGGAACGGCAAGCGCACTGACGTCGAGTACGACAAGCTTGGTCGTGCCGTCCGGGTCTGGCTGCCGCACCGTCCAAGGACGACTCACCCGGATAGCCCACGCATTCAATACACCTACCGGAACCAGGACAACGCACCTGTCTCGGTAAAGACCGAGCGGCGCGACAGTGCAGGTAACTGGCTGACTCCTGAGTACACCATTTATGACGGCTTCCTGCGCCCTCGGCAGATCCAGGTCCCTGGACCGGACGGTGGACGGCTCGTCTCGGAAACCTTCTACACCGCCACTGGCAAGGTGGCGAAGTTCAACGACAAGTTCCACGCCTCCGGTGCCCCGTCAAGCACTCTGCTGAAGACGGTAAACGGCGACGTCGACCTGCAGACGGTGTACGAGTACGACGGCGTGGACCGGGTCACCGACACCATTACCCAGGTCGCCGGTCAGGAGAAGTGGCGGACAATCACCACGTACGGCGGGGACCGCATGCATGTCGACCCGCCGACGGGCGGCACCCCGACGACCACCATCACCGATGCCCGCGGTCAGGTCGTCGAGCTACGGCAATACCACGGTGCCGGGTCGAGTGGCAGCTTCGACAGCACCACGTACACCTACACTCCAGCCGGTCAGCAGGCCAGCGTCACCGACCCGGCCGGCAACGTGTGGACCTACGAGTACGACCAACGGGGTCGCAAGATCGAAGCGGTCGACCCGGACAGCGGAACCAGCACCTTCACCTACAACGACTACGACCAGTTGACCTCCGCCACGGACGGCCGGGGCATCACGATCAGCCACACTTACGATGTGCTCGGCCGCAAGACCGGCACCTACCAGGGCTCGGTCGAAACCGGCACCAAGCTAGCCGAGTGGGGCTACGACACCATCGCGAAGGGGCAGCTCTACTTCGCCACCCGCATTGTCGAGGGCGGTCACAAGTACCACGTCATCTACCCGGCTAGAGATGCCTTCTATCGGGTGCAGGAGACCCGCTACTTCATCCCAGAGGCAGACACCCACGCCGAACTCGCCGGGACCTATCGATTCTTTACTCAGTACAACAATGACGGAACCGTACAGAGCACGAGCTTCCCTGAAAGCGGCGGGATTTCGGGCGAAACGATTGTTTACAGCTACGACGATCTGCAGCGGGTTACCAAGATCAGCAACTCGATGTACACGTACCTCAGCCGGGCTGAGTACGCGCAGACGGGCGAGCTGCTGCAGGCTGAAACTAGCGTCGGTAGCCGTAAGGTCTACGGCACTTACTTCTACGAAGAGGGCACCAAGCGGCTGACCCGGTCGATGCTGAGCAGGCAGGCATTTTCGGGCGAGAATCCGATGGTGCCGACCAGCGATATCGACCAGCACTACGAGTACGACGACGCTGGTAACGTGCTGTCGATCGCTGACCGGCCGGGCTCCGGAGTGCGGGACATCCAGTGTTTCCAGTACGACTATCTGCGGCGGATGACGCGGGCCTGGAGCACGGCGACCACGGCGAGTGATCCGTGTGCGGGTGGGCCGGGCACCAGCGGGGTGGGCGGGCCGGCGCCGTACCACCACTCCTACAGCTACGACCTGGCTGGTAACCGGCTGAGCGAGACGATCCACGCCGCGGGTGGGGCCGACGAGGTCGAGCGGACGTATTCGTATCCGCAGCCGGGTCAGGCACAGCCGCACACGTTGTCGCAGGTGGTCGAGGAGACCTCGGCAGGTGACCGGTTGTACTCGTACGAGTACGATGCGGCGGGCAACACGACGAAGCGGGTCCGGGTCGGCGAGGAGCAGGACCTGGTCTGGAACGCCGAGGGCCGGCTGGAGTCGGTCACCGAGAACGGGGAGACCACCAGCTTCGTCTACGACGCCGATGGCGGTCGGTTGGTTCGGAAGGATCCGGATTCGATCACGGTGTATCTGCCGAACATGGAGTTGAAGCTGAATCGCTCCAGCGCGGTGGTCGATGGGACGCGCTACTACCCGGTCGGTGGTCAGTTGACGG